>FLNX01003026.1_pt1 | contig 232293 bp, 207 predicted proteins | sample 1140341 | NCBI WGS metagenome assembly FLNX01 (sample SAMEA3878208, study PRJEB12797) | bioreactor metagenome | biome: Moose rumen | place: Sweden | collected 2011-10
AAAAAACCCCCCCCCCCCCACACACAAAAAAAAAAGCGCACCTCCTGTCCAAAAGGTGCGCCGGTCTCCTTGTCCGCTTGTCAGTTTTTTTACAGCTTGCCGCCCTCCACAACGAGGCTGTCGGCATCAGAATCCTTGCCGTAGACCTCGCGCAATGTGGCTTCGTAGTCGGCGTGGAAGAAATTCTCCTTGCCGAGCTTTTCGATTTCGCTGTTGAGCCAGTTCAAGAGGTCCTTGTTGCCCTTGGCGACGGCGGGCGCGATTGTGTCGAGGTTGCCGAGCGACGTTACTCCGCTTCCGACCAGGAATCCTTTGTTCTCCAAGGCCCATGCGAGGACTTCCGTGTTGTCGGTCGAGAGCGCGGCTCCCCTTCCGTCGAGGAGGGCGTTGTATGCGTCTGCGTACTGGTCGAATTTGAGGAGCTTCACGTTCGGGTATTTTTCCGTGAAGAATGTCTCGGCCGTCGTTCCCTTTGCGATTATGAGCGTCTTGCCGTTCAGGTCTTCAATCGTGTTTATCGGGTCCTTCTCGTTCGAGACGACACCGAGCGCGACTTTCATGTAGGGAAGGGCGAAGTCCACCTTCTCGGCGCGCTCCTTCGTGACCGTGAAATTCGCGAGAACGATGTCCACTTTTCCTGTCGTGAGGACTTCGACCCTCTGCGCCGGCTCCACAGGGACGTATTTCACCTTCACGCCCAAGTCCTTCGCGATTCTCTCTGCGAAATAGACGTCGTAGCCCTGGTACAGGCCGTTCTCGTCAACATAGCCGAAAGGCTTCTTGTCGCTGAATACCGCGATGTTGATTGTCTTTGACTTCTTGATTTGAGCGACCGTCCTCGTCTTTGGTTTCGCGAACGCAGAGAACGCCGCGAGGGCGAGTGCCGCGGCCGCAATTGTTTTGATTAGTGCCTTTTTCATATCGTTTTCTCCTGTTTGTTTTTATTTATGGAGTATGTTTTACTTTTTAATTCCTACTTAGTCAATAGGAATTGTAGGAAAATGCGAAAAAAAAGACGAATCCGCCATTTTTCGGGTTCGTCTTCCTGCTTTTTTCTGTATCACCTTCTCGCTTCGAATTCGAAATTCGCGAGGAACTTCTTCGCTCGCTCCGTTTTCGGGTGCTCGAAGAAGTCCTTTGGAGTCGCTTCCTCCACGATTTCTCCGCCTTCGCCGAAGAAGAGGATTCTGTCGGCTATCGCGCGGGCGAAATTCATCTGGTGGGTCACGATGAGCATCGTCTTTCCCTGTTTCGCCAGGTCCATCATCACGTCCAGGACCTCGCGCACCATCTCCGGGTCGAGCGCGGCCGTCACCTCGTCGAAGAGCATGATTTCGGGCTTCATGCAGAGGGCGCGCACAATCGCCACACGCTGCTTCTGGCCGCCGGAAAGCTGTCTCGGGTACGAATCCTTCTTGTCGATGAGGCCGACTCTCGCGAGCCACTCCTCCGCCTCCTTCCGCACTTCCTCCTTGTCCCGCCCCTGCGCCTTCGTTGGGCCGAGCAGGATGTTCTTCATCACTGTAAGGTGGGGGAAGAGGTCGTAGCTCTGGAAGACCATGCCGATTTTCTGCCTGACCAAATGCATATCCTTTTTCCTGTTGGAGATGACTTCGCCGTCGAGCAGAATCTCCCCTCCCTGTATGCTCTCAAGCCCGTTTATGCAGCGGAGGAGAGTCGATTTTCCGCAGCCGGAAGGACCGAGTATCACGACGACTTCCCCTTTCTCCACGGAAACCGAAGTGTCCTTCAGGACGCAGACCCCATCCGCGAATGTCTTGTTCAAATGCCGAATCTCAAGAAGTGCCATTTTCTTTATTCTCCACAAATAACGTATGTCCTAGGTTGAATGCCGAGTTATGCATGTTGTAGTTGCTGAAACAAGCTCCCAGCGGGAACCCGCCCATCAAAACGGCAGTACCGCTTTGCGGTGGCTGAGTGTTTTGATGGGCGGAACCCCGCTTCCGCTTGTTTCAGCCATTGCACACTGTGAAAACTCGTCATTCGACCTATTAGATTTTCTGCTTTTTCTCGATGATTCTCGCCGCCGTGGAAAGGAGATAGCAGACCGAGAAGTACATCATGAATATGACGAAATAGATGGCGATTGCCGACGTGGGGTTCTTCATCCTGTTCGCCTCGATTATCTGCTGGCCGATTTTCACGACTTCCACCACGTTCACGAACACGACGAGCGACGTGGTCTTTATCATGCGCGTCACGAGGTTCATGCTGAGCGGAATGAGCCGCCTGAGCGTCTGCGGGATTATTATCGACGCGAAAATCTGCCTCTCCGTGAGTCCGAGCGCGCGGCCGCTTTCGTACTGGTGGCGCGGGACGGATTCAAGCGAGCTCCTCACGAGGTCGCCCATCTCCGCGCTTCCCCAGAGCGTGAAGACCAGAATCGAAGTCGCCTCTCCGCTCAAGTTGATGTCGAAAGCCTTCGTGACTCCGTAGTAGAAGATGAAGAGGAGCACCATCTGCGGCATTATCCGCATTACTTCGAGGTAGATTTTGGACGCGGCTTTGACAATCCGGCTTTTCTTCGTCATCAGAATACCGAACGCTGTTCCGAGCACAATCGAGAACGCGACCGAAACGAGCGCAATCCAGACCGTCACCCAAAGTCCTCCGAGGAGCCTCTGGAAATTCGTTCCGAGCGTGAGCACCCTGAACGCCTTGATTACCGCGTCAAGAGTTTCCGAACTGGGCATGGCGCAACCTCCTTTCGGCGTAGTTCGCGATGAGCGAAATCGGCAGAAGCAGAATGAAGTAGGAGAGGGAGAGCAGAAGCAGCGCCTCGTCCGTCTTGTAGTACAGCCCGATGAGGTCCTTCGCCACGTACATGAGGTCTGCCAGGGCTATCGCGCTGAAAACCGAAGTCTCCTTGACCATGAACATCACGTTCGCGCAGAATCCGGGGACGGAGACGCTCACCGCCTGAGGAAGGACGACGTACATCATGAGCTGCGCCTTCGTGAGGCCGAGGCTCTCCGCGCTTTCGATTTGGATTTTCGGAACGCCCTCAAGAGCCGAGCGGAATGTCTCCGCCATGTAGCTTCCGCCGAGGAACGTCAGTCCGATGAGCGCGCTCTGTGTCGCCGAGAGCTTCACCCCCATCTTCGGAAACGCGAAGTACAGGAAGAAAATCTGAATCAAAAGCGGCGTGTTCCTTGATATTTCGATGTACGCTCCCGAAAGCTGCCTGAGAAGCGGAATCTTCTCGTAGCGCGCGACTGCGCACAAAAGCCCGACCAGGAACGAAAGCGCGATTCCCGCCGCCGATATCCTGAGCGTGAAGAAGGCCGCGTCGGCGTACATCGGAATCACGGATTTGATGAATTCGTAGTCCATTTATTTCCCCAATTCCTAGTAGGTTAATGGAAAATTATGCTTGAATCAATTAACTTTCAACTGAAAGTCGGGCGGCTTTTGTGTTAAAATAAATGGCATGAATATCCTTGTTTCCGCCTGCCTTTTGGGAGCGGCCTGCCGCTATGACGGCGCGTCAAAACCAAACGAAAAAATCCTCTCGATGCTGAAGAATCCAGTCTTCAACCTAATTCCAGTGTGCCCGGAGATTTTGGGCGGACTCCCGACTCCCCGTCCCCCCTGCGAAATCAGCGACGGCCGGGTCGTCACCCAAAGCGGCGAGAACAAGACCATGGAATACGAGCGGGGGGCGGACGAGGTCCTGCGCCTTGCGAAATTGTTCAACTGCCGACTCGCGATTTTGAAGGAGAATTCCCCCTCGTGCGGCTCTGGAAAAGTCTACGACGGAACTTTCTCCCACGCATTGACCGACGGGGACGGAATCACGGCAAGCCTTTTAAAAGCGAACGGAATCCGCGTCGTGGGCGAAAGCGAACTTGCCGGACTCGACTTCGATATGACCGAGTGAGGATTTTGGAGAATCATAAAAAGGATGTATAGATGAAAAAACTCGCTCTTTGCATTTTTTTTGCTTTGTTCTCGTTTTTTTCATGCGATGACATTGATACTTGCACTTTTGCTGAAGATGGGGGGCGCATGTATGTGACTGTTGAGAACACTCTTGATGAAAGCGTTTCGGTAAAAGTCGTGATTGTTGAAAAACAGGAAAACACCGGCGAATGGTCTTTGGCAGGGAATTGGCGTGAAAAAGTCATACAGGCTGGAGAATCTTTTACGATTGAGACCTATGTCGGTGTCTTTGATTATCGTAAGAAAAGCTGCTGGTCATTCATTTTTGAAATTAATGGGAATTTGTATTTAGGCTTTCCCAAGACGGAGCCGTGCACTGACTTTGATTTTGGGGCAAAGGAAATACTGAAAGACGATATGCAAAAAATCATCTTGAGCGGCACAAGCGAAAAACCTGAATTCCTGGGTCTTCAGCCCAAAAGCATAACAGGAATGGAAGATGGAAAAGTCTATGAGTTTTTCGCCGAACGCTTTTCCATAACAATTGGCGATGAAGTCGGCATAACGCTGGACAAAGTAGAGTTCTAAAACAGAACACCGGCAGCATATTTTTTTTGAGAATCGATTTCATTTGTCCCCCTTTGTCACTTTTTTCTTCTTGCCTTAAAGTTCAATCCGCTTCATTTTGAATCTAGCGGATTAAGCAGCTATTCTTCGTCGTAGATTTGATTGTAATATCCGGGACAGCCGAATGTTATGCTGTCGATTTTGTATTTATCTTCCGGGCAATAAAGTCCAATCTGCTTTGATTTGCTCACCCACGAGGTGTCTTCTTCTATCCACTCAAAGTCAGTGGCGAGCGTCAGAATCTTTGCGAGTTCCAAGTCCGAGCAGTCGTTATCCCCTATTGTCAGATGCTTCGCATTGTGTGCATACACTGTTGCGGAAACGAATTTGTCGTCCTCGTATTCGATTTGGACAAGATTGTATGTGTCATTATCCTCCTCGAATTCAGAAATATCAGGCCATTCGAAATCTTCGGGATTTTTCCCCATGTGCTTGTAAAGCTCCTTGAAAGTTTCCTCAACTTTTTTGACTTCTTCCATTTCGAACACGTCTTTGTTTTCCTCGATTGTTTCTAGGCTGTTCTCATAATCAGAACCAAGCACCTTACGAACTTCTTCCTTCTTTGCCCCAAACGGAACGCCATTCACCGATTTCAGCGGTATGATTGTAACCCTATCCATCTATAACTCCATCGTCATACAATTTTTTGTCATATTCTAGCTTTTCAAGCATGGCTTTTACATATTTTAGCTTAGTTTTTCTTAACAGATTTGTAAAATCCATTTCTTGTGCAGCAAGAAACTGATTTGCGTCAATGAGTTGTTTTTGTCTCTTTCGATATCGTTTCGAACGAGCTGAACTTTTGTAACTTGATGTCTTTTCATGGTCAGCTTTATCCATTGCGATGCATGGACCTGTTCGCTTTGAAAGATATGAAGCACTGTCCGCAGGCATATGGTGTACTTCGATGTTTGCATTGCCGGCATATCTTTTTCGAAGTTCGCAATAACTTCCGCCATCATAATTTTTGCTGACTTCTGGATTTGCGTTCGCTGCTTCCATAGCTTCCAGTTTCTTTTTCCAGAATTCATATCGAAATGTGAATTCGCCATTGTCCTTTCTAGGCTGTGTTTCCCAATTGTTGTCACTCATCCTCGTAACCTCCTGATGAGATAAAAAATCTTTTGTTCATGCAGGTAGAATAAAGTTTTTGATTTTCTAAGTCAGAAAGGAATTTTTGAAATTTTAGGGAATACGAGGGAATTTTTGAAATTTATAATAAGGAATCGATTTGTTTTTTTATACTGTCATCTGAAAATGCAAAATTCATTGCCATAAAAACGTCACAAACCCATTTTTTGAAATCACTTTTAGATATGTAGCCTCCAAATTTATTTTGCTTTCTAAAGTAATTGTCGATTAAGCACTGTATAATCGTTTTGTTTGATATGCCGTCCTTGCATGAGTATCTATTGTCTATCCAATAGATATAGTCTTTTGATTTCAATTCCTGAACAGCGACTGAAATTAACTCTTTATAAAGATTAGGAGCCTCGGGAATAATCTCTTTGTTGCTATTCATTTCGTGTAAAATTCGCCTTCGTGTGATAGAGTCATCAAGGCAATTTGAGTTAAATAATTTGTCCTGACAATAAATGTATTCATCAATTCGCTTGTTTGCCTCTTCTTCTGGAAGCGATTCTATTTTTCTTATAGTTTCTTTTAAAAATTTGATATTTTTTGTCTGTGTTATTATTTGCTCACGAATTTCTGATTCTAACATCGAATTTTCCTCATATAAAAAGGCGAGGAATTTCCTCGCCTATAGATTAGGACACATTTGCATCCCAGCAACCGCTAGTGGTGGAACAACCTGATTCCGTTGAACGTCATCACCATGTTGTACTTGTCGGCGGTTTCGATTACCTGGTCGTCTCGGACGCTGCCGCCCGGCTGTGTAACGACTGTCACGCCGCTCTTTCTCGCGCGCTCGATGTTGTCGCCGAACGGGAAGAACGCATCGCTTCCGACTGCCACGTTCGTGTTCTTCGAAAGCCACTCCTTCTTCTCCTCGCGCGTGAAGACTTCCGGCTTCACCTTGAAGAGCGTCTGCCATTTGCCTTCGGCAAGCACATCCTCGTATTCTTCTCCGATGTACACGTCGATTGCGTTGTCTCGGTCTGCCCTCTTGATTCCGTCCACGAACTGCAGGCCGAGGACTTTCGGAGACTGCCTGAGCCACCAGTTGTCGGCCTTCTGTCCGGCAAGGCGCGTGCAGTGGACGCGGCTCTGCTGACCCGCTCCGATTCCGATGGCCTGTCCGTCCTTCACGTAGCAGACCGAGTTCGACTGGGTGTATTTCAGGACGATGAGGGAGATGATGAGGTTCCTCTTGTCGTCCTCGCTCAGTGTCTTGTTCTTCGTCACGATGTTGTCGAAGATTTTCTCGTCGATTTTGAGGAAGTTGTGTCCCTGCTCGAATTTGATTCCGAAGACCTGCTTCACTTCTGTCGCCGGAGGAACGTATGTCGGGTCGATTTTTATCACGCAGTAGTTTCCGTTCTTCTTCGCCTTCAAAATCTCAAGAGCCTTGTCAGAGTATCCTGGGGCGATGATTCCGTCCGAGACTTCCTTCTTGATGAGGAGGGCTGTCGCCTCGTCGCATTCGTCCGAGAGCGAGATGAAGTCGCCGAAAGAGGACATCCTGTCGGCTCCGCGGGCGCGGGCGTATGCGGATGCGAGCGGTGTGAGCTCAACTCCGTCTGTGAAGTAAATCTGCTTGAGAGTGTCGGAAAGCGGCGTTCCCACGGCGGCTCCGGCCGGCGAGACGTGCTTGAATGACGTGGCCGCTGGAAGCCCTGTGGCCTCTTTGAGTTCCTTCACGAGCTGCCAGCCGTTCAGCGCGTCGAGCAGGTTGATGTAGCCCGGTCGTCCGTTCAAAACAGTAATCGGCAGGTCGCCTTCGTCGACGAAAACTTTTGCGGGTTTCTGGTTCGGATTGCATCCGTATTTGAGTTCAAGTTCTTTCATAATGAGAATAATTTACTTCAAAAAAGCCTTGTCTTCAATGAAGAAGCCGTCTTCGGTGTCGTCCTTCGGAAAACATGTCTAAAAATATTTATAAGGAGATGTTGAAAAATCGAGTTTTTGAAATAGAATTGAATTTATTCGTTTATTTTTTTATATGGAGGTTTCATAATGAAAAAACTTTTGGCTCTTGCTGTTGCCGCCGCTTTCACACTTCCGACATTCGCAATCACTCTTGAGACTGGCGACACTGTGACCGCCGGCTCAAGCACGCTCTATGTCACGAAAATCGCCCAGTCCGCCCAGTCCAACGCGTACGACTTGGTAATCCAGGACGGAAACGTGGTCTACAACTACTCTGTGGCGAACGGCGACACGATAAAAATCAAGAACATCGAGTACAAGGTCTCTTCCGTCGGCCGCAACACTGTCACAATCGACCCGAAGGAGACGACTTCAACAAAGGCGAAGACGACGACCACAACAAAGACCTCGACATCTTCTTCAAAATACATCGACGCGAAATAACGGTGTAGAAAGTCCTTCTTGAATACCAAAGGCCGTCTGAAAAGAATCAGGCGGCCTTCTTTTTCAGCCCGCAATCTTCACCGCGAAGCAGTCGTCGATTACGACGACCTCCCCCTTCGCGACCGTCCTTCCGTCGACCACGAGCTTCGCTAGCGTGTCCACGTCCTCGTACGCCATGTCGGATTCGAGAGTCGAGCCTTCCTTGATTTCTGGAACTTTCTCGTTCGGAATCTCCACCGTGAAAAGCTCCACAGCCACGCTTCCTTTCTCGTACTTGAGCGTCTTGCCGCTTTCCCTGACCTTGCAGACCCTCGTCCCGAATACGCTCGTCGGAAGGTCTCCCGTGGTGTAGATGCAGTCGCATTCGTAGAGAAGCTCTCCGTCCTTCACAAGGTTCAGCGTCTCCGTCACGGCTTTGTCGAGCTTGAGAATTTCTCCCGGCTGGAAGTCCGTCTTTTCCAGATTGTACCGCCCTATTTCGAGGGAGAAAGTCGTTTCGGCGGCGTTCGTCCTGATTGTCTTTAGCTTCGTCATCTTCTCGGCCTTCTCTGTCTTCAATCCAAGTTTTTTCAGTCCGTCGAAGAATTCTGTTCCGAGGAGGATGTTCATGTAGCCGTCGCGCGTTCCGATTTTCGTGTGCAGCGTGTTCATCATGCATATCGCGCCTTTCGGGATGTTCGCGCCCTCCGTCACGTCCGATTTCCACACGTCCATTCCGCTCATGAGGGATTCTGCGTCCGCTTTCTCCGCCTTTTCGGAAACCGCCTCGAAGAATTCCCTCAGGAAGTCGCTCACATAGTAGTCGTAGAGGATGTTCAAGTCGATTTGCTCGATTGACGTTCCCTTGGACTGCTTGAGCAGCGCCCAGCCAAGCTCCGGCTCGACTTCGACAATGAGCCAGCCGATTGGAGTCGTGGCTTTGTAGATGAACGTGTGCTTGTTGAGCGTCCTGAAATATTCGGAATTGCTCAGCTGGTCGTTCCAGCCGAACTGCATGAGGCATGAGGTCTTCCTTTTTGAAAGGAGCGTCTCGGTCGCCTGCATCGAAAACGATTCGAGAATCGCCTGCATCGCGTTCTTGTCCCACTGCGAGAATTTCGCCGGGTTCCTGAAGTCGTAGACGCGCATCGGCTTTTCCGCAGGCTCTGTGTCCTTCTTTCCCGTCATCGCGCTCAAAAGCGAGTCGATGTCGTCCTGGGATAGGACTTCCTTCTGTTTCTTCTGCTTTTCCTGTTCCTCTGCCGCCTTCTTTTCGCTCTCCTTTTTCTCTGCGAGTTTCTTGGCGACCCTTTCCCTTATTATCTCCGCCGCGCTCTTCGTTTCGCTCTTGTACGCGTTTTCGTCGAACGTCTCTTTCTTCGCCGGCTGTCCAAAATCGTGGCCGCTCAAGAGTTTGTTCAATTCGTCCTGTGATATAGTGCTTTCGTTTGACATGTTACACCTCTCTTGTGTTTTTGGAGATTCCACTAAAAGTATAATTCAGATTTGCCATATTTCGGGGAAAAATCCGCCCGCAGCCTCCTTCCGTCGATTGAAAAGAAGGGGACAAGCAAATATGATTGCTGAAAAAAAAGTTGGAGTTCATTTTGAAAAAGTTTAATGCGCTGTTTTTTGTGCCGCTGTCGCTCGTTCTCTTCTTCGGCTGCGGCTCCACGAAAGTCGAGGATGTCGCTCCTCTACCCGCCGTCGAAGAGCCGAAGGTCGAGGAGCCACCCGTGGAAATCATCGAAGAGCCGAAGGTCGAGGAGCCACCCGTGGAAATCGTCGAGGAGCCGAAAGTCGAGGAGCCTACCGTGGAAATCGTCGAGGAACCTGAGATTGAGGAGCCTGAAATCACAAAGACCGTCCCGGAATTCTCCTACATGAAATACAAGGTGAAGAGGAAGGACGACTACCACAAAATCGCCAGAAAATTCTACAAGGTCAGGCATCTTTGGCCGTGCATCTACGATGCGAACGTTGAAAAATATCCGAATCCTGACTTGATTCGGACTGGCACCTACATCCGGGTTCCGAAAATCCTTTCAATCTCGAAGGAGGCCGAGAACATAAAGGCCGGAATGTTCCAGGCCTACAACGGATACGTCAAGCAGATTTCGCTCAAGAAGACCCAGAAAGAGAAGGCGAAGAACAGAAGCCGCGCCGTCGGAGTCCTCGTCAGCGCGGAGCTTCTGATTCCGGGGTTCATCAAAAGCAACGAGGGCATGTTCGACAAGGCCCATGTCGCCGAAGCGAAGAGGGTCCTTTGGAAGAGCTACCGGTACAGGCTCTGAGATTTCCGTCAGATTGAGAACTGGTCGATTTCGCGGCCGATGTACTTTATCGACTGCTTTATCTTGTCGGAGATTTTGACCAGTGTCTCTCCCGTCTTTCCGATGTTCCTTGCGTCGTCCGCCATGTCGCCCATGCCGGCCTTTATCGTGTTTGTCGCGTCCTGGAGCTTTTGAACCTCGTCGAGAATCAGCTTGCTTCCTGTCATCATCTCTTTCGAGGAATCCTTGACGACCGTGGTGGACGCGTTCATCTTCTGGAGCGATGTCGTTATCTGCTGCGACTGGGACTGCTGTTCGTCCATCGCCGATTTTATGCGCTTGACGATTATGTCCGTCTCGCTGATTCTCTCCGAGACCGAGTTGAACGCCTCGCTCGATTCGTTTGAGGCCGAGACGACTTCCTCTATGGAAATCTGGATTTTAGCGAGCTGGTCTCCGATTGTCCGCGACTGCTCCGCCGAAGTCTCTGAAAGCTTCCTGATTTCGTCAGCCACGACGGAGAATCCCTTTCCCGCCTCTCCCGCGTGCGCCGCTTCGATTGCAGCGTTCATCGCCAAGAGGTTCGTCTGCTCCGCTATCGTCGAGATGGCTGCGTTCGCCTCCTGCAGCATCTGCGATTCCGTCTCTATCTGGGTGATTCTCGTGTTCACGTTCTGCTGGATCCGCATTCCGTTCGTCGCGTCCTCGGAAAGTGCGTCGAAAGACTCCGACATCAAATCGACCGACGAGTTCACTGAACTGATGTTCCCCATCATCTGTTCGACCGCCGTGGACGCTTTTTCCACGCCTGCCGCCTGTCCCTCTATCATCTGCTCCAAAGAGCGTATGCTCTCCGAAATTTGGTTTATCGCGCCCGCCGTCTGGTTCACGCTGTCGCTCTGCGTCTCTATCTGCGAGTGTATAGAGTCGATGTTCTCCATTATCTCCGAGAGCGATGTCGAAGTCTCCTGCGTGCTCACCGAAAGCTTGTCGCCAGCCTTCGCCAGGTTGTCCCTCGATATCTTCACTTCCTTGACGATTTCCTGCATCTTGGTCATGAATTTGTTGAATCCGTCCGCGACTTCCCCGATTTCGTCCTTCGTCTTTATCGTGAGGCGTTTTGTCAAATCCGCGCTTCCCGTGGCGATTGTCTTTAGGGAGTCGTTGATAGCGCTTATGGACTTCGTTATCGAAGTCGCGATGAAGATTCCGAGAATCAGCGCAACCACGATGCTCGCTAGCGCGATTATGACGATGTATTTGACACTTTTCCAGACGCTTGAGAAGACTTCCGACTTCGGGCCGAACGAGACGAGGACCCAGCCGCAGAGGGCGGGCATGCTCTTTGCCGCGAAATACTGGTCGTCAACGTTCAGGTCTATGAAAAGGTCGTCGTTCAAGGAGCCTGCCGTCTGCATGAACTGGCTGAAACCGAAGTCGTCGTAGAAGTTGCCCTCCGAAATCTTCCGCTTGTCCTCGTTCGTGACGTAGATTCCCCTCTTGTTGATTATGTACGATTTCGCGCTTTTGGAGAGTTTGACGGCCTCCGTGAATTCCATGATTCTCTTCGTGCTCAAGTCCAGTGCCGCGATTCCCGTGAAAACGCCGTCCTCGTATATCGCCTTCGAGAGCGTTATGACGTTGTTCCCGGCCTGCGCGTCGTTGTACGGCTCCGAGAAGACCATGTTCTTCGTTACTTTCGCCGCCTGGAACCATGCCGTCTTTGTGTGGTCGTAGTCCGACGAAGGGTTCCAGCTCCTGTCGTTGAATATGGAGCCGCCTTCCGCTAGCGAGTCCCGCGTGGCGAAATAGAGCATTGAATAGTTCTGCTTCCCCGCCGTGAGCTTCTTGAAGTACGCCTCGATTGTCGCCCTGTCTTTCGTTCCTTCGATGGAGAGGAATTCGACCGCGTTGTTCAGCGTCACGCTTGGTTCTGAGAGGAAGAGGTTGACGTCAGAATATGCCTTGTCGATTTGGAGTTCGGCCAGCTGCTGGATATTCGATTTCGATTCCTTCACTTGGATGATTATTATAGGAATGGAAATTGCCACCGCGCATATCATGACGATGGCGATATATCCCGTTATGAGTTTTTTCTTCAATGAGAATTTCATTTTCTGTCAGTCTCCTGTCGCTCTTTTGCGATCCGGTTCCGAAATCCGCCTCTCCCCGATTTTTTCCCCGGCCGCGCCCTTATTTCATCACTTCCTCACCGCGTCCCATCGCCGTGAGTCCCGTCTTGACGAGTTCCAGGATTCCGAACGGTTCGAGGAAGCGGATGAGGCTCGAAAGCTTGTCCTCGCTTCCCGTCGCCTCGATGATGACCGAGCCGAGCGACACGTCCACGATGTGCGCCCTGAAGACGTTGCACGCCTCGATGATTTCGGCCCTCGCGGAGCCTGCCGCGTTCACCTTGATGAGAGCCATCTCCCTCTCGCATGTCGCCGATTTCTCGCAGTGGGTAATCGATATGACTTCCACGAGTTTCGAGAGCTGCTTCTTTATCTGTTCGAGCACGTACTCGTCTCCCTGCACGACAATCGTCATTCTCGACTGTCCGGGATTGTGCGTCTCGCACACGGTGAGGGAGTCGATGTTGAAACCCCTTCTGCTGAACAATCCTGAGACTCGGCTCAAAACACCTGCATGGTTCTCTACCAAAACTGAAAGCACATACCTTTCCATGATTCTTCTCCTAAAAATTACGGTGTGAATCCACCAAAATTATTTTATTTCCTTGTAAATACCGAGCAGACGGACATCCGCCGCCGTCGATTTTAGCTTGTCCATCACGTTTTTGACATACTCGCCCGGATTCTCCACGTCCTCGCCAATCAGCGCGTCCCCGTAGAACCAGTAGCTCCACGGCTTCCCCGCAATCGGCCTGGACTCCAGCCTGTTCAAATTGAAGCCGAAGTCCTTGAAGATTCCGAGAGCGTTGTAGAGCGCGCCCGCCTCGTTCTTCGTGGAGAACATGAAGGTCGCCATGTTCGGCTTCTCCGCCGTGAATTTCTTCGAATATTCCGTCACATGGTTCGCCGCTATTATGACGAACCTCGTGTAGTTGTTCGGATTGTTCTCGATTCCCTGCTTGAGGATTTCAAGCCCGTAGATTTCCGCGTTCCTGGCGTTCGCTATCGCCGCGTTCTCCGTCGAGTTCTTCTCCGAGACGAATTTCGCGCCCGATGCTGTGGAAATCGTGTCCACGAGATGCCAGCCGCCATCCTTGAGGAACTTGGAACTTTGGGCGAGCGCCTGCGGATGGGAGTACACGTTCTTCACGCTTTCGAGCGTCGCCCCCTTCGGAGCCAAGAGCGAGTGCTCGATTCTGAGCGTTATCGCTCCGATTATCGACACGTCCTCGAACCGGGTGAGGTTGTCGTAGTTGTTGTAGATGGAGCCTGCCGTCGAATTCTCGATTGGAACCATGCCGAATTCTGCCTTTCCGTCCACCACGCTCTGGAAGATGTCGTCGAACGAGTTGACGTGCTCCGCGTTCGCCGCTCCGTCGAAGTACTGCTGCACCGCCATCTCCGCGTACGCGCCTTTCTCTCCGCAGTAGACGCACGAGGGCTTCTGCTTGACGACGATTTTCCCGGAGCTTTTTATCGTGGTGGAGTCGATGATTTTCTCGTGCGAGTCCTCGAAGGCCGGCCTGATGTGCGCGACCTGCTTTCCTACGACGGGGGCCAGAACTTCCACGTCCCGCATTATCTTGTCGAACTGGCTGGGGTAGAGAGCCTGCGCCGCGTCCGAGAGGGCCTTTTCCGGGTTGCAGTGTACTTCCACGATGATTCCGTCCGCACCAGCCGCTATTGAAGCCAGAGCCATCGGCGGAATCTTGTCCCGAACTCCGAGGGCGTGGCTCGGGTCAACGATGATTGGCAGGTGGGTCATGCTCCTCAAGACGGGAATCGCGCTCAAGTCCAGCGTGTTCCTCGTCGCCCTCTCGTAAGTCCTGATTCCGCGCTCGCAGAGAATCACTTTGTCGGTTCCGCTTGAGAGAAGGTATTCCGCCGACATGAGCCATTCCTCTATCGTCGCCGAAAGTCCCCGCTTCAGAATGACAGGCTTTCCGAGTTTTCCGAGCCGCTTCAAAAGCTCGAAATTCTGCATGTTCCTGGCTCCGACCTGGTACACGTCCACGCCGTTCGCCTCCATGACCGGAAGAAATTCCGCCGCCACCACCTCCGTGACGACAGGAAGCCCGAACTTGTCGCCGGCTTCCTTGAGGTACTTCAATCCTTCTTCGCCCAAGCCCTGGAAAGAGTAGGGGGAAGTCCTCGGCTTGTACGCGCCGCCCCTGAGCATGACGGCTCCGGCCTTGGACACCGCCTCCGCCGCGTCCATCATCTGCTGCCTGGACTCGACGGCGCAGGGGCCCGCGATTGATACGACTCGGCTTCCTCCGACCCGGATTATCTGGTCGCGGTTGTTCGGAACCTCCACAATCGTGTTCTCCGGCTTGAATTCCCTGGAAGCCATCTTGTAGGGCTTGGAGATTGGAATCACTTTCGCGACGCCCTCCAAGACCTCGACTTCCCTCGGATCCATCGCCATCTTTCCGACGGCCGCGAGGATTGTCGATTCTTCTCCCTTGATTTCGTTCAGCTTGAAATTTTTTGTTTGAAGAATGTTCTTTATGTTCGATTTTTGATTTTCAGAAATGTCCTGCTTTAAAACGATAACCATTTCTTCATTTTATCCGATTTCCCCTGATTTTGAAATCGCCAGTTTCCTCACCAAGGCGAGCGTTCCCGCAAGGAGCGCGGTTCCGAAAACGAGAGACAACGCCGAATTCTTCACGAACCCCGCGAAAATGTATGTGGCCGCCGAGACCGCCGCCACAGTCATGGCGTATGGAAGCTGCGTCGAGACGTGCCTCACATGGTCGCATTCCGCTCCCGCGCTCGCCATTATCGTCGTGTCGGAAATCGGGGAGATGTGGTCTCCGCAGACGGCTCCCGCCATGCACGCCGAAATCGAGATTATCCTCAAAGGGTTGTCGGCTTCCGGGAATACCGCGATGCAGATTGGGATGAGGATGCCGAACGTGCCCCAAGAGGTTCCAGTGGCGAATGCGAGGAATGCCGCTATGACGAAAATCATGGCCGGAAGGAAATTCATGAGCGCGGACGCGTTTCCCTTCACCACGCCCGCGACGAATTCCTTCGCGCCGAGCGAGTCCGTCATCGATTTTAGCGTCCATGCGAGGACCAGAATCAGGATTGCCGGAACCATCGCCTTGAACCCCTCCGGCACGCATTCCATGATTTCCTTCAATTTGAGTGTGCGCTTGACCAGAAACAAGATTGAAGTCGCTATCATGGCCGCAAAGGAACCGAGAACAAGACCCACGGAAGCGTCAGAGGCGGCGAATGAGCCGATGAAGTCGAGGTATGTCTCGTTTTCGACAAGATTTCCGCCCTCGTCCGTCACCATCTTCGTGAAGAATCCCCCAGAGTAGACCATTCCGAGCGTGCAGAGGACGATGAGCATGATGATTGGAATCGTCAAGTCGTAGACGGAGCCTTTTTTCTCTTCTGAGTCATCCGATTTGTGCGATTTTTCTTCCATCGTTTTGAGGGCCGCCTCGTATTTCGCCATAGGTCCGTATTCGGTTTTGGAGAAGACGAGGGCGAACATGAAGAGCAGAGTGAAGAGCGCGTAGAAATTGAACGGAATCGCCTTGATGAAGAGCGCGAGTCCGTTCTCGCCTTCCGTGACGAAGCCCGAAACGGCCGCCGCCCACGACGAAATCGGAGCGATGATGCAGACTGGGGCCGCGGTTGAGTCTATGAGGTACGCGAGCTTCTCCCTTGAGACAGAGTGCTTGTCGGCAATCGGGCGCATGACAGAGCCGACCGTGAGGCAGTTGAAGTAGTCGTCTATGAAGATGAGAATTCCGAGAATTATAGTCGCGATTTGCGCGCCGACCTTTGTCTTTATGTGCTTCTTCGCCCATTCGCCGAAAGCCGCCGAGCCTCCGGCCTTGTTCATGAGCGTTACCATTATTCCGAGAACCACGAGGAAGATGAGGATTCCCACGTTGTAGGAGTCGGCCGCCGACGCTATGAGCCCGTCGTTGAAGACGTGCCCCATAAAGCCTGAGAAGCCGGATGCGGCGTCGAGAGCGTAGAATGCGCCGCCTATTACGATTCCGATGAAGAGGGAAGAGTAGACTTCCTTGGTGAGCAGTGCCAGCGCGATTGCAACGACAGCCGGCACCAGAGATAGAAAAGAGCCTGTGATATTCATTCAAAGATTCTGAATCAAAAAAACGCATCTTGTCCATTGCGTGGAGAGGGAAAATTCAAAAAATGCGAATTTTGATTCAATTGCGATTTCAGTCTTTGCCGATGAACCCACGCTTTTCAAGATAAGAAAAAATTTTGTCCGCTCCGGCTTCTCCGACGAATATCTTCTGAACCGAGCCGTTTTCCACAATCCACACGGACGGAATCAGGGGGACATCGAATTCGTTTTCGCGCGGAACGAACTTGTCCTTGCCAGATTCGTCTCGCATGAACAAATCCCGCCAAAATGGCGATGTTTTTTCCCTGTAAAGTTTGTATGAATCATAGTCGGTGTCGAATGTCAGAGCGATTGTGGGAATCGAGGCTTTTTCCAGACGCTGCAGTTTCTGGTTGATGTTTTTGCAGTGCGGACACCAAGTCGCCCAATTGTACAGTATGAACGCTCCGTTCTTCTCCGAAAACGACTTTAGAGATTCTCCTCCGTTCCCGAAAAAAAGGGAGTCCTCGTCCCATCTCTCGTACAGTTTTTGCGCGGCTGTCCTCAACCTTTGCTTGTTTTCCCTACAAACTTTTCCCCTTTTTTTCTATAATTTTAGATTATGAGTGAACACAAAACAGTAGACGAGACGACTCTCGAAAATCTTCTTTATCTTTCAAGGCTTTCCCCTGAAAGCACTGATATGGCGACCCTCAAGAAGCAGGTCGATGAAATTGTCGGATATTTCGACATCCTCTCAAAATACGACGACTCGGAAAATCCATACGACGCATATCCTTCGACAGAGGCAGAAAAACTCCGCGAGGACGACATCGTTCCGGGACTTGAGATGAAGGACGTGAAGAAAATCAACGAGAAGGAATTCATGGACGGATATTTCCAGGTTCCGAAAGTTCTTGGAGAAGGGGCATAAGACATGTACTACACAATCGAAGAAACTATAAAGGCTCTCAAGGAAGGAAAGACGACTTCCGTTGAGCTGGTGCAGAATTCAATCGACACTTTCGAGGCTGACAAGAAATCTGAAAAGCCTTTGAACGCGTTCCTGGAAATCTACGGAAACGCAATCGAACTTGCGAAAGAAGCCGACGCGAAAATCGCCGAGGCGAAAGCCGCTGGGACTTTGGACACTCTTTTTGAGGAGAAGCCGCTCTTGGGGCTTCCATTCGCCAACAAGGACAACATTTCCGTTCAGGGGCAGCGTCTCACCTGCTCCTCAAAAATCCTCGAAGGCTACCGCGCGCCGTACAACGCAACTGTCATCAACCGCTTGGTGGCTGCTGGAGCGATTCCGCTTGGACGCTGCAACCAGGACGAGTTCGCGATGGGGTCTTCAACCGAGTATTCAATCTACGGACCTACGAGAAACCCGATAAACCGCGACTACGTTTCCGGCGGTTCCTCCGGCGGTTCAACTGCCGCCGTCGCTGCGAACCAGGCACTCTTCGGACTTGGAACCGAGACCGGCGGTTCTGTACGTCTTCCGGCTTCGTACTGCGGAGTCTACGGGCTCAAGCCGACTTACGGTGTCCTTTCGCGCTGGGGGGTCGTCGCGTACGGCTCTTCCCTCGACCAGGTCGGAATCATCGGACACACGCCGCGCGACATCGCCCTTCCGCTTTCTTTGATGAGCGGAGCCGACTTCTACGACGACACTTCCGCCGACTTGCCGGATTCCGACAAGCTCAGGAACCTTTCCGCCTACAAGGATTTCTCTTCCCTCAAAATCGCCGTTCCAAAGCAGTTCGAGGAAGCGAAGGGATTGGACGGTGAGGTGAAGAAGGTCTTCGAGGACACGAAGGCGTGGTTCGTTTCGAAAGGGGCGAAAATCGAGACTGTGGACCTTCCGATTTTGGACGCTTCAATCGCCTCGTACTACGTCATCGCGCTTTCCGAGGCCGCGTCCAACCTCTCGCGCTTCGACGGAATCCGCTACGGCCGCCGCGAGGACAACGGCAACGGCTACGACCAGCTCTACGTTGACACAAGAAGCGACGGATTCGGTCCTGAAGTAAAGAGAAGAATCATCATCGGAAACTATGTGCTTTCCGAGCAGTTCTCCGGCACGACGTACAAGAAGGGAATGAGCGTGCGCGCCCGCATCCAGAGGGAAGTCGCCAAGCTTTTCGAGAGCTACGACCTCATCATCTCGCCTGTCTGCCCGACGACCGCGTTCAAGCTCGGAGAGAAATACGACGACCCGCTCGCCATGTACTTGAGCGACTTGTACACTGTCTTCGTCAATCTCGCGCGCATTCCTTCCGTTTCTGTTCCAGCCGGATTCACAGAATCAACAAAAATGCCGGTCGGAATCCAGTTCGCCGGAAAGATGTTCGACGAACTCAAAATCATGCAGCTCGCCCAAGCATGGGAAGAGGAGCACACCCTCTGCGGCGTTCCCGTTAAGGAAGCATAATGAAAAAGGCACTTTTGGCAATCACGATTGTCTTTTGTGCGATGACAGTCTTTGCAAAAGGCAAAGCAAAGCCGCGACAGGCGACGCTTTACGAGCAGGGGCTGTCTCTTGCCGCGCTGATGAGGGAAAAGGCAAACTCAAGCGATTATCGTGCGATTCTGCTTGGCGCAAACGGCGACCTAGACGAAAAAGTGCGCGAACTCGGTGCGGGCGATGTATCAAAGCCGACGGCTGTCTATCGTTTGAGCGGAGATTTTTTCTTTCTCGTCGATATGATGGGCGCGGAAGTTTCAGAAAGCGTAAATCTTTCTTCTGCCCTCAAGCGCGACATTGCCGAGCGTCTGATTTCGGGTTTTGCGGTGATGTGGACGGGAAAGATGACGGGCGAACTCTATGTTGCGGCGGCAAGCGTTTTGCAATCACAGTCAACATTTGTGAGCGATAAGCTTTCGGAAACCTGCGCGTATATTTACACATTCGCGGAGGGCTATCCTGTGGCGGTGAGCTTTGTGAAAGGCGACGGCGGCGCGGTGTTGGCAAACGCGAGCTATGTGGTAGACGAGGATTTTATTCCGTCGCTGGAGGCAATGCTTGACGCAATCGCGGAGGAGTCTGGGCGCAACGTGCTGCGACTGGAAAAAATCGGAGGAAACAAATGACGGCAATAACAGAAACAAAGGCGGCGGCTGATTTTCGAGGTCTGATGTCTTTTGTTGCAGAATCAAACGACGATGTTATGATAACAAGCGATGATGGGGTGAATTGTGTTCTGATTTCGGAAGAGAATTGGCGAGCAATTTCTGAAACGGCTTATCTCAATTCAATACCGAAAATGGCTGAGTCAATTATTGAAGCTGGCAAAGAAAAACTCGAAGATTGCGCGATTTACAATTCATCTGAGGAATGGTGATGTTCGTTATTCGTTTCAGCAAACAGGCGGAAAAGGACAAAAAACTCTTGAAAAGCGCAGGCCTTGAAGCGAAAGCAAAAGCATTGCTTTCAGTTGTCGCACAAAATCCGTTTCAAAATCCGCCGCCGTATGAAAAACTTCTTCACCTACGCCTTCGACCAGGGCTACGAGGGCGGCACCGACATGTTCTCGGCTGAGTACGGCGCGTTCTGGAAACAGACGAAGCTTCTGGCGGGAGTGCAGGCCAATTCGGATGTCTGCGACTTCACGGTAAGTGGCGCGTTTTTTCCAAGCCTCTTCAATCTGGAGTCTGCAAGGAAGAAGTTCTATTTCGGACTTTGCGGAATCTACCATTTCCAGCGGCAGGGCGCGATTGCGAGCGAGAACGACTTTCTGCTGACAGGCGACTTCAACTTGTTCTGCGAGTGCGGCTTTTCGTTCAAATTCCAGTTCGGATACGGATTCAAGGGAACGAAGGTCGACGCTGTGTACGACTACGTCGGTTTCATCTGGGACAAGACATTCGTCATCTCATTGGATTTCCAGAAGGAGTGGGGCGACGGCTGGGAAGCGCACATAAGGGGCGCGTCGCACAGCCTCTACCGCTATCCGCTTTTCGTCTCCCCGATTTACGACTTCGGCTTGTCGAAAGCCTTCCCCGACAGCTATGGCAATTCGTTCCAGGTCGGAGGCGACTTGGAGATTCGTATCACGGATGAATTCACGACGGCTCCATACATCAACGGAGTCGCCCTGCGCCTTTCCGTCCGCTATTTGTTTTGATTGATGAAGATTTGCTTGATGGAGATTTTTAGGATTGTGAAAAATATTCGGGCCAATTGCTTCTTTCTTTTCCTGCTTGCGTTTTTTTCTTTTTTTGCCGTTTCCTGCAACTACGGCTTCTATCCAGCGTTGTTCAATGAAGAATCCGTCGAGTCCAGAGCCTCTTCAATCGACCTGCTCGACGAGGAATTTTTCCCTGACGTGTCGGCATTCTCTTCCCCAAAAAAATACAGCTTCGTCGTCATGACGGACGTGCACATCGGAAACGCTCTCCACGATGTCGACACCGAAGGCTTCCTTTCCTGGCTCGAAAAGCAGATGCAGGACGAGGACGTGACCAAGCGTCCCCTGTTCGCTCTTTCTCTCGGCGACAACGCCGACGGCGGCCACGAAAGCGAGTACAAGGCGTTCAACGAGTTCGCCGAGAGCATGAGGGCGATAGCAAAAGAGGCGGGCGTTCCTTCGTTCAGGCTCTACTCCACAATCGGAAACCACGACGTTTACAACAACGGCTGGGAGAATTTCAAGGACATCGTTTTCCCGTACAAGAGCGCGTACCGCTTCGCCGAAAAAAACTCGGACGGAACTGGCTTCAGCTACTACGTCCTAGACAGCGCGAACGGGACTTTGGGAGAGGCGCAGAGGAAGGCTCTGAAAAGCGCGTTCGAAAGCGACCCGAACCCGAAACTCGTCTTCACGCATTATCCGCTTTATGCCGGTGGGATAACAATCTACACGATGCAGGACACGATGGAGAGGAATCTGCTTCTGACTCTTTTCACGAACAACAATGTCGTCCGCTCGTTCGAGGGGCACGCCCATCGCGCGATTTCGTTCGAGTACGGCTCGTGGGGCGAGGACGTTTCCCCCGCGTTCGGTTTCGACGACGAATGCCGCCTTGTCACGGTGGACACGGAGAACTTGACGGTCACTTCATCGATAATCGACTTCTAGTTCTTCTCTGTGCTTTTGTCCCTCTCTTCCCATTCGACTTCGACTTTCCTGTTTTCGATGTTCGGGATTCTGAGGAAGGTGAGGCAGTCCGCCCTGTGTATCATGATGCCCTTGTTCTTGCTTGAGTATCCGATTATCACGTCGCCGACTTTCGGCTGGCAGCAGCCCGCGAGGGTGTAGAGGACGTTCTTCGTGTTCTCGATTTTGATTTTTCCTGTGAACTGGCTGGCTGCGGCCTTTGCCGGATCCAGACCTCCCTTTTTTCTCGGATGCCGCCTCTTCTCCTCCTGGGCTGCTTTCGCCTTCTCGTTGTTCGCCGCGATGTCCGCCGCCCTCTGAGCCTCCGCCGCCTTGTCCACGAAATTCGGGTCGTTCGCGACGAGCCACGAGTGTATTTTCTGCCTTGCCTTGGACGTCTTGACGATTTTGAGCTGGCTCTCTGTCGGGTGCGCCTGCGGATTCGTGATGATTTCGATTATCTGCGTGTTCTTGAGCGGAGAGTTTATCGGGATGATTTTTCCGTCCGCCTTCGCGCCCACGATTTTCTCCCCCACCGCCGAATGGACGTGGTAGGCGAAGTCAATCGCGCATGAGCCTGCCGGAAGCTGCACCACGTCGCCCTTGGGGGTGAAGACGAAAATCTCGTCGCCCAAAAGTTCCCCCTTGAGCTGCGCGAAAAAGCTTTCGTCGGTCAGGTTCTCTTCCTTCAAGTTCTGCAGCTGGTTGAAGATTCCGAGCGAGTTCACGTCCACTTTGTCGTGGTTCATGCCCTTCTTGTAGAGCCAGTGCGAGGCGACGCCGTGCTCCGCGTTGTTGTGCATGGCCTCGGTGCGGATTTGGATTTCGAGCGGCTTTCCCTCGCATACGACCGTGGTGTGCAGCGACTGGTAGCCGTTCGACTTCGGCATGGCGATGTAGTCCTTGAACCTTCCGTCCATCGGCTTCCAAAGACCGTGCACGATTCCGATGAGCGTGTAGCATTCGCTCTTCCTCTGGCAGATTATCCTGAGCGCGAGCAGGTCGTAGAGTTCCTCCGCCGACTTGTTCCTCTTTCTCATCTTCTGGTAAATCGAATAGAAGTGCTTGGCGCGCGACGTGATTTCCACTTTCAGGCCGATTTTCTCCGCCTCGCCCCTTATTTTGCCGACCGCGCTCTCAAGGTAGGCCGCGCGCTCGTCCTTCTTCTGCGAGACGATTTTCTTTATCTGCTGGAAAACGTCTGGATTCGAATATTTTAGCGACAAGTCCTCCATTTCCGACTTCACCGACTGCATTCCGAGCCTGTCGGCGAGAGGCGCCCAGATGTCCAGCACTTCGGACGCGACGAGGCGCTGCTTCTTCGGTTCGATTGCCTTGAGGTTCCTCATTCGGTCGAGCCTGTCGGCGAGCTTCACGAGTATCACGCGCACGTCGTCAATCATCGCGAAAAGCATCTTCCGAATCGAGTCCGCCTGTTGGATTGTCTTCGAGTTGATTTTTAGGGACGTGATTTTCGATGTGTCCGAGACGATTCTGGTGATTGTCTTTCCGAAAAGCTTTTCGATTTCCTCCGCCTTCACTTTCTGGTTCATCTCTTCGTCGTGGATTTCGAGAATCGAATGGAGAAGGCCGCAGACGATGCAGTCCATGTCCATGTTCGTGTCCGCTAGCAACGCCGCCACCCTCATCGGATGCAGAAAGTACGGCTTTCCGCAGCTTCTTTTTATGTCGCCCGTCTTTTCTATTAAAAATTTCCAGGCCTTTGAGAACTCGGCTTTCTCCTCTTCGTTGAATCTTGGAAATTCCTTGAAAAACTCGGCTTCAAGGACATCGGGATTGAATTCTGAAATGTTCGTTCTTACGTTGAAAACTTTTGGCTCGCTCATTTTTTTCTTTCTCCCATTGAAAATATATCAAATTTCAATGGATTCGGTTAATCGCTGTGAATCGGCGTTTTTTATCCGTTTTATGAAGACTACCGCCACGATTCCCGCCGTAAGCCCGACGAGGGAATTCGATATGAGCATGGCGAGTCCCACCGCGGAAGTTCCGAGCGTGTCGAAAAAGAACGGGACTTTCATGAAAATCAGCAGCGGCGGAATCCTGTAGACGAAAAGTCTGAGGAGATTCAGGAACATAGTAATCTTCGTCTTTCCAAAACCGTACAGGAGCCCCATCACGCTTGAATTGACCGAGACCAGGAGCGTGTCCAGCCGTTCGTAGAAGTAGATTTTGTCGATTTCGTCCGCAAAATTTGCGTCTCCCTTGGCGAACGCTTCGATTATCGGATTTTTGAGCACGCCTGTTATGACGAAGACGACTATCGTGAACGAAAGATTCATCAGCAGCGTCCGGTAGAAGAAGCCCAGAGCCCTGTTCAGGTTCCTGTTTCCGAGATTGTTCGAGACAAGACTGGATTCCGCCTCCTGGAAGCCCGAAATCGGGTTCGTCGCCATTCCGCAAATCCTGTCGCTCACGCCCAGCGCGCCCACGACCGTCGGCCCGAATCCCGCACACAGCGCATTCACGATTGATTTTCCGAACGCCATGATGAATTTTTCGAGGAAGACCGGAAGTCCGAGAGAGAAGAGGGGAAGGAGCAGTGTTTTTTTGAATTCGCAGTTTTTTATGGATATCCTGAACGGATTTTTTTTTGACGTGAAATTCTTCACCGCGATTGTCGTCAGGACGAAGTGGGAGAGGAGGGTGGCAATCGGCAGAAAATAGATTCCGTTCCCGACTTCGATTTTTCCGTTCTTGATGAGCGCCATCGTCAGAATGTTCATGCTGGTCTTCACCGAAAGCACGAGCAGGTTTCCCCACATGATGACCTTGGTGTTGCCCTTCGACTTTTGAATGGAAAAATAGATTGTGTTGATGAACTGGAAGATGACGCTCGCCATCACGAGGCTTGAATAAATCGTCCCCTGCCCGATAAGCTCGTCCGGCATCCGCATGAGTCGGAGGAACGGATACATGAGCGGAACCATGACGAGCAGTATGAGAGAGCCGATTCCGATGCAGATGAAGAATACCGTGGAAATCTGCCGCCTGACTTTTTCCATGTCGCCTTTGCCGTAGCTTCTGGCAATCATGACTCCGCCGGCTATGGAAAGTCCGCTTCCGATTGCCATCACCATCTTGTCCACCTGTGCCACGAAGGACACAGTGGACACGACCGCCGCGCTCATGTTCGCCGCTATGTATGTGTCGATTAGTTGGAAGATTTGCCCGATTGAATTGTAGAAGACGAGCGGCAGCGCGATTGTGACGAGGACTTTCATCATGTCCCCGCCGAGCATCATCTCGCGCCTTGCCGCTTCCTTTTCTGTAAGTCTCACTGAATTTTCACTTTCCGACATGCATCAATTCTAGCATAGTTTTTGCACGGCGGAAGGTGAATTTCAGACCTTGAATTTGTCGACTTCGTTCGTCATCTTGTCTATCGCGTCCGTGTTCTGGTGCGTCAGGTCGTTGCACGAATTCATCGACGAGTTGATGCTCTCGATTCCAATCGACATCTCCTGCATGCTCGAAGTGATTTCGCTCGTTAGCCGGGAAAGATTCTGCATCTTGTCGAACACGATGTGGGCGGCGTTCTGCATGTCGTCTCCGCCCTTCTTCACGTTCTCCGTTATCTCGTTGATGTTCTTGATGGCGTCCAAGACCTGCCCGCCGCCTTCGCTCTGTTCCTCCATCGCGCTCTTTATCGTCAATTCCTGCCGCGCGACTTCCTGCGTCAAATCGTAAATCTCGTTGAACTTCTCCTGCATACTCGATGTGCTGTCCGCGACCTGCTTGATGCTCGCGAGAGCCTCCTTCAGGTTCGTCGTTATCGTCTTTCCCTGCTTGTTGGAGTCCTCCGCGAGTTTCCTGATTTCGTCCGCCACGACAGAGAATCCCTTTCCCGCCTCTCCGGCGTGCGCCGCCTCGATTGCCGCGTTCATCGCGAGAAGGTTCGTCTGGCTCGCGATGTTCTGTATGACCTTCGAGGCCTCCAGAAGCGTCTTCGACTGGTCCATGACGCGCTTCGTCGATTCGACCGAGTTGCTTATGCTTTCTTTTCCGGATTCCGCCGACTTTTCAAGGTTGCCGATTGTCTCGGAGTTTTTGAGCAGGATGTTCGTCACCGACCTGATGTTCGCGACCATCTCCTCGATTGCCGAAGACGACTCCACGAGGCTCGCCGACTGCGACTGGATGCTTTTGATGAGCGACTCCACGTTGTCGTGGATGAGCTTCACCGACTCGGAAGAGTCCTTCACGTTCTCGTTCTGCAGAAGCACCTGCCTGTTCACGGAATCGATGTTGGCCGTTATCTCGTTGGCGGCAGCGGCCGTGTCGTTCATGCTGTCGGCGAGCGTCTGCCCGATTCTGTTCATGTCCTCCGAGCCCATCTTGACGCTCTTTATCGAGTTCTGTATTTTTTCCATCGTCTTGTTGAAGTACGTGTACATGAGTCCGATTTCGTTCTCACGTTTGACCGCCATGCGCACTGTCAGGTCTCCGTCTCCCTGTGCGATGTTCTTCATCGCGTCCACGCCCTTGATTATCTCGTTCGTCGTTCCCTTCACTGTCGCGACTATCGTTATGACTATGATGATGGTGAGAATGATGAACGAGCAGATAAGGATTATTGAGACGAGCTTCGACTCTTTTTCAAGCTCCGCCTCTTCCACGTTCACTTCCAAATACCAGATCTGCTCCGCTATGTCCACTTTGAGCGGAAGTGTTATGGTGAACATTCTCTTTCCGTCTGAAATCTCGTGTCCCTCGAACCTTTTCAGCGTTCGTGCCGATTCCTTGAAAAGACTTGACATGTTTGGGGCAGAAAAGTTCTTGTCTGGTTTTCCTTCGTTCGCTGAATCCTTGTCAACCGCCACAAGTCCAGATGCGGAGATGAGAGAGAGGTAGCCGCTCTTGTAGATTTCCGCCGACTTTAAGAGGTCGGTGAGCGTGGAAAGGGACATGTCGATTCCAACGACTCCAACGCGTTCGCCCCTTGTGTTGACAATCGGAAATGCGACTCCGCAGACCCAGATGAGTTTTCCCGCGACCTCGTATGGGTTCGGGTCGATCAGTATTCCGTACTTGCTTTTGAGCGGCACATCGTACCAAGTTGAGCCTACATAGTCGGTGAGCGCGCAGACGTCGATTTTCCCATCCGAGTTCGTCCAATATGGAATGAAGCGGCCTGTTTCGTCGTGTACGTCCGTGTTCGCGTAAACTCCGTCCATTCCGTCGAGCGCGTCAGGCTCCCAGACTGTCCATGCGTCCACGAGACTCGGATTCGCCTTGAGAGTGTCTTTGAGCAGTGCGTTGTAATAGTCTCTTCTTGACTCTGCCGGGATTGTCTCATAGAGAGAGAACGCACTTTGGAGCTCTGTGCACAGTGAGTACTCCTTCGAGAGAATTTGCTTCGTGCTCTCGGCGTATTTTTCCGCTACTGTCGTTATGTACGTTTTGGAAATGCCCCTGTAGCTGTTCGATATTTTGTCGCTTATGAAAATGGCGGCAATGACAAGAAGAATCACCGATATCGCGCCGATGTTCCACGAAAGCTGCTTCGTCAGTGTTCCATTGAATGTTTTGTTTATCAATTCTCTGCAAGATGTCTTTATGCTCATGTAAGGTTCTCCAAATGTCCTAAAAAAAGAGTCTAAAATATGAATTTTACATATCCAATACAATTTTAATTTTATTTTTTTCAAATCGCAAACATTTTTTTTGTGGAATATTCGCTCCATTGGATTTGGTCGCCATTTCTTTGTAAATTTGCGGATTTTGGGCGTTCCAGAATAATTGAATAGGGCTTTTTTAAAAGTTATAATTGAGAAAATTTCATTTTTCGCTCAGTGTGCGAATTCCAGGAGAATTAAAAATGTCTGACAATGAAAGCTTGTTCATCGGCCGCCTTTCTGTTTTGGCGGAGAGAAACGATCCTATCGATCCTGCTCTTTACGGAAAATACGATGTTAAACGAGGACTCAGAAACGCAAATGGAACTGGCGTTCTTGTCGGACTCACGAGCATCGGCGATGTTGTCGGCTATGAAATGCAGGACGGGCAGAAGGTCGCTGTTCCCGGCCGCTTGATTTACCGCGGCTACAACATCGAGGACTTGATAAAGGACGCTGAGAAGCAGAACCAGTTCGCGTACGAGCAGTGCGTCTATCTTCTCCTCTTCGGAGAGCTTCCGACACAGGAGGCTCTCGACAACTTCAGGACGCTCTTGGGCACAAAACGAACCCTCCCGGACAACTTCACAGAGGACATGATTATGAAGGCTCCTTCTTCCGACATCATGAACAAGCTCGCCCGCGGTGTTCTGGCTTCCTATTCATACGACACGAACCCTGAGGACAGGAGCATCTCGAACGTCCTCCGCCAGTGCATCGAGCTGATTTCGAGGTTCTCCACAATCGCCGCCTACGCCTACCAGGCCAAGAGGAGGTTCTTCGAGGGAAAGTCCATGTACATCCACAATCCGCTTCCTGAACTTTCAACCGCAGAGAACTTCCTCCGCCTCATCAGGAACGACAAGCAGTACACGGACGAGGAAGCGAAACTCCTCGACTTGGCCTTGATTCTCCACGCCGAGCACGGTGGCGGAAACAACTCCTCTCTCACTGTCCACGTCGTTTCTTCCGCCGACACAGACACTTATTCTTCAATCGCAGCCGCCGTCGGTTCTTTGAAGGGACGCAGGCACGGAGGAGCGAACATCCAGGTCATGGAGATGATGGACGACATAAAAGAGCACGTCCGCGACTGGTCGAACGAGGAGGAGGTGAGGAAGTACCTCCAGAAAATCGTAAACAAGGAAGCGTTCAACCACACGGGCTTGATTTACGGACTCGGACACGCCGTCTACACGATAAACGACCCGCGCGCGTCGCTTTTGCGCGACAAGGCCGCCCACTTGGCGGAGGAGAAAGGGCTTGGCGAGGAATTCAACCTCTACAGGACAATCGAGCGCATAGGCCCTGAGGTTCTTTACGAGAAAATCGGAGACAAGAAGAAAATCTGCGCCAACGTGGATTTGTATTCGGGCTTTGTCTATTCCATGCTCAACATTCCGAGGGAGCTTTTCACGCCTCTCTTCGCCGTTTCCAGAATCGCTGGTTGGTCCGCCCACAGAATCGAGGAGATTGTCGCTGGCGGAAGAATCTACCGCCCGGCCTACCAGAGCATCTGCCAGGAAAGACAGTACGTTCCGATTGAGCACAGACGCTAGGAATAGAAAATCTGTATGGAAAAAGAGAGAATCGACAAAGTCCTTGCGCACCACGGATTCGGCTCCAGAAGCGACGTGAAGAAGATGATGCGGAAGGACCACTTGACCGTGAACGGAAAAATCGTGCGCGACCCCGGCTTCCTCATCGACATCGGAAGCGACGTTGTTTTTGTGGACGACGAGGAAATCAAGCTCCAGCGCGACTTGTACATAATGATGAACAAGTGCCGGGATGTCGTCTGCGCGAACAAGGACGGGGAACACAAGACAGTTTTCGACCTGCTCGACGATTCCCTCCGCCACAAATTCTTGGGCGGCGACTTGCACTGCATGGGCAGGCTCGACATCGACACCGAGGGGCTTTTGATTCTCTCCACCGACGGCCAGTTGACCCACCGCCTGCTCGCGCCAAAGACCCACGTTCCCAAAACCTACGCCGTCGGTCTCCGAGATTCCCTCGACGAAAGCCAGAAAGCAGATTATGTGGAGAAATTCAAGAAGGGATTTTGGATTGACCGGGAGCAGAACGAGAGCGGCTTCGACTGCCAGCCGAGCGAGCTTGAGTTTTTGGAGGACGGCAAGAGCCGCGACGGAAGAATTGATTCTGCTTTCGTGCAAAATTCCTCTGGAAAAGTGGACTGCCTGCTCACGATTTACGAGGGCAAATTCCACCAGGTCAAGCGCATGTTCGCCCAGGTCGGGAACGAGGTCGTCTACCTCAAGCGCGTGAAGATGGGTAGCCTCTGCCTCGACTCGTCATTGCCCCTCGGCGGCTACCGTGAGCTTACGGAAGATGAAGTCGAAATCCTCAAAAACTAGCATATTGCCGCGGTTGATTGTCATTCCATTAAATTTTCAAATTCAGTATTCTATTTAAACATAAATCAAAATAGAAAAAAGAGGTTTTTCAAATGGCTAAAGAAATTGATTGGGCTAATTTGCCTTTCGGTTATCAGGAAACTTCAAAAAGCTTCGTTGCTAACTTCAAAGACGGAAAATGGGACGATGGCGAACTCACTTCAAACCACACAATCACAATCTCTGAATGTGCCGGTGTATTGCAGTACGCCCAGACTTGTTTTGAAGGACTCAAGGCCTACACGACGGCGGACGGCAAAATCGTCTGCTTCCGCCCGGACTTGAACGCCGACAGAATGGCCGATTCCTGCAGAAGGCTTGAGATGCCTGTCTTCCCGAAAGAGCGATTCATAAAAGCCGTAATCGATACAGTCAAAGCCAATATCGACTATGTTCCGCCTTACGGAAGCGGAGCCACCCTCTACATCCGCCCGTACATGTTCGGCTCGAACGCGGTAATCGGCGTCAAGCCCGCCGACGAGTACCAGTTCAGGATTCTCGTGACTCCTGTCGGCCCGTATTTCAAGGGCGGCGTGAAGCCTATCAAGGTCCGCATCTCCGACCTCGACCGCGCGGCTCCGCACGGAACTGGCGACATCAAGGCCGGCCTGAACTATGCGATGTCCCTCCACAACATCGTGGACGCGCACAAATGCGGCTACGCCGAGAACATGTACACTGACCCTGCAACACACACATACATCGAGGAGACCGGCGGAGCGAACATCCTTTTCGTCACGAAGGACGGAAAGCTCGTGACTCCAAAGTCGAACTCGATTCTTCCTTCAATCACCCGCCGCTCGCTCCTCATCGTCGCGAAAGACTACCTCGGAATGGAAGTCGAAGAGCGCAAGGTGAACAAGAACGAGCTTTCAGATTTCGTAGAGGTAGGTCTCTGCGGAACAGCCGCTGTCATCTCCCCAATCGGACAGATTGACGACCACGAGAAGACCATCATGGTTCCAAGCGGAATGGAGAAGTGCGGTCCCGTCCTCCAGAAGCTCCGCGACAAACTCACCGGAATCCAGATGGGTACCGAGAAGGCTCCAGAAGGCTGGGTAGTCCAGATTCAGTAGGCTTGTTCGTCCTGTTTGATTTTTGGCTTTCAATGTAGAATTCCATGTCGCCGCATGAGTTGAAGATTCATGCGGCGATTTTTTTTCAAATCATTCCGATGACGATGCCCGCTATCACGACCGCCGCGCAGAGGATTTTGTAAGCTGTGTCCTTTTCCTTGAATACCAGATATCCGCCCACTATCGTGACGAGGCAGCCGCTCTGCTTTACGAGCGTCATGACCGTGATTCGGCTTTCCGGGATTCCGTTCGCGATGAACAGTGCCTTGTCCCCGATTACGAACGTGACCGCCAGAATCCAAATCCACTTGTTCTTTATTACTGAGAGCGAAATCCTCTCCCTTTTAGCCAGAACGTACAGCGCATAGTAGATGACCATGAAGAGCATGTACCAGAATTGGAGCTGGGAACTTGTGATGTCCTTCATCAGAACTTTGTCAAGGAAGCCCGACACTGCGTTCAGAAAGCAGGAGACGAGGGCCAGCACCACATAGAGGGGTGGAATGCTCTTGTTTTCAAGCGTTCTGGGAGATTCCTCCTCTTTTTTTCCGAACGGAATACGGAATTTCAGGAGCAGAAGTCCCGCGCACACGATGGCGAGTCCCAGAATCTGCATTGGGCCGAGCGTTTCGCCTAGCGCGAAGACTCCGAATGAGGTCGCGAAAAGAACCCTGCTCAAGTCGAGTATGCCGTAGAGGCTGACGGGAAGGTGCTTTATGGAGTTGAAGCTGCAAATCCACGCGAGAAAGACAGCGAACGCCTTCAACGCTATGAGCAGATAGAACCTGCTTTCCAGTCCGCCTGCGTTTGGTGCCTGCGGAAGCGCGAGCGCGAAAGATATGAAGGTGTACGACACGAGAACTTCCATGACGGTGTTCTTGGCCATCGCCTTTTTCTTCGCTATCTCGCGCAGTCCCTTAAGGATTCCGAAAAGCAGTACGAGCAGAATCCACGCCATTATTGCTTCTTTTCCTTCGGCAGAACCAGATTGAGGACGATTGCCAAAAGAAATACCGTAGCGACGCAGTTCTCGGCGAACACGCTTTGGATGAGCTTGGGGAAGTGGTCGAAAATCTTCGGGACCTGGGTGAAGCCGAGTCCGATTGAAAGCGAGAGTGCGGAGATTGTCACGTTGCGCTCGGAGAAGCCGCATTTGGAGAGCATCTTCACTCCGCTTATGACTATTGTGCCGAACATCATTATCGTGCAGCCGCCGAGGACAGCCTGCGGGACTGTCGTCAAGACCGCGCCCACAATCGGGAAGATTCCCGCGATTATCATGATTGCGGCTCCAGTTCCGATTGCGAACCTGTTCACGACTTTCGTCATGGCCACAAGGCCGATGTTCTGGCTGAACGATGTTATCGGAGTGCAGCCGAAGACGGACGCGAGCGATGAAACAAGGCCGTCGCAGGCGAGAGAGCCTGAAAGTTCCTTTTCCGTCACGTCCCTGTCCAACGCCGTGGAGCAGACCGCGCTTGAGTCGCCGATTGTCTCCGTGGCCGACACCAGATAGATTACGCTTATGGCCACAATCGCGCTCATGTTGAATTCGAACTTGAACGGCATGATGGCCGGAAGCCCGATTATCTTCGATGACGAAAGCGCGCTGAAATCGACCATGCCGAGGCAGATTGAGAGGACGTAGCCGACTGCGAGTCCAATCAAGACCGCAATGAGCGAGAGGTAGCCCCTGGCGAAGTAGCTGAATCCCAGGCTCACAACGAGAGTGACCGACCCCACAATCCAGTTGTGCGCCGCTCCGAAGTCGGCCGCCCCTTGTCCGCCCGCGAAAGAGTTCGCGCCGACCGAAAGCAGCGAGAAGCCGATTGCGGTGACGACAGTCGCGGCCACCACGGGAGAGATGAGCCTTATCCAGTATTTCGCGAAAAGACCAAGCACGCCCTCTATGAGACCGCCCACGAGGACTGCCCCCATCAGCGCACCGTATCCGTATGTCGTTCCGATGAATATCGAAATCGAAAGGAATGTGAAGCTGATTCCCATGACAATCGGAAGTTTCGCTCCGACTCTCCAAATCGGGAAGAGCTGGATGAGCGTTCCTATTCCCGCGATAATCATCGCGTTCTGAACGAGGCGCGCGCTCAAGCCCTGCTCGATTCCGCACATGTTGGCCAAAATGATGATTGGCGTTATGTTGGCGACGAACATCGCGAGGATGTGCTGCAGCCCCATTGGAATGGCCTTTCCGAGCGGAACCCTGCCGTCTGGTGTGTAGATGTTCTGGACGCTTTTCTCTTTGTCTGCGTTCTCACTCATTTCCGCTAGCTCCTGAATTCGATTGTGCCTTTCTCGGCGTCCATTTTCTCAACGATTGCTATCGATTCAAGCTTGTAGCCCTTTGCGCGGAGTTCGTCACCGCCGTTCTGGAACCCCTTCTCGATTGCGATTCCGATTCCCTCCACGGTCGCCCCCGCCTGCCTGCAAATCTCGATGAGGCCGAGAGCCGCCTGACCGTGCGCCATGAAGTCGTCGATTATGAGAACCTTGTCGTCCTTGTTCACATATTTTTTCGAGACGAAAACGTGGTTGTTCACCTTGTGCGTGAACGACATCACGTCCGCCATGTATTTGTCGTCGTCCTGCACCACCGTCTGCGTCTTCTTCGCGAAAACGACCGGAACGTTCCCGAAATGCCTTGCGACCAGGCAGGCGAGTCCGATTCCCGACGCTTCAATCGTCAGAATCTTGGTCACTTCGATGCCGTCGAACCTTCTTTTGAATTCCTCCCCGATTTTGTCCATGAGGGAAACGTCGATTTGATGATTGAGGAAGCTGTCTACTTTGAGGATGTTGCCCGGCTTTATGATGCCGTCTCTTTTGATTCGTTCTTCAAGGAAATTCATCTGTCCACCGGCCATTATTTCTTGAGTTGCTCGCGAATCGCGCCCAAAAGCTCCGAATACTCAGTGAACGCTTTCAGCTCAGGGTAGTCCTTCTTGATTTTGTCTGTGGTGCGGAAGAGGAATCCGGCTTTGGACGCCTGAATCATGCCGAGGTCGTTGTAGCTGTCGCCCGATGCGATTGTGTCGTAGCCGATTGACTGCAGAGCCTTGACCGTGGTGAGCTTGGACTTCTCGCACCTCATCTGGTGGCTGACGATGAATCCTTCCTCGTCCACTTTGAGCGAGTTGCAGAAGATTGTCGGCTGTCCGAGCTTCTTCATCAATGGGGCAGCGAACTCGGCGAACGTGTCCGAGATGATTATCGTCTGGCATTCGCTCCTCAGCGCGTCCATGAATTCCTTCGCGCCTGGAAGCGGGTCGATTTTCGCGATTGTGGCCTGGATGTCGGAAAGCTTGAGCCCATGCTCCTTCAAAACACCGATTCTCCATTTCATGAGCTTGTCGTAGTCCGGTTCGTCCCTTGTGGTTCTCTTCAATTCTGGAATACCAGACTCTTCGGCGAACGCTATCCAAATTTCAGGCACAAGCACGCCTTCCAAATCCAAACAAGTTATGTACATTCTTTTCTCCTATTATTGTTTAGTCAAATTCATTCTACCGAATCGCCATTTCTTGCGAAACAACCTGTGGGGAGCCTGTTAGCTCTTGTAAAGGAAAATATAAGATTTCGTTCAGAAACGGTTAAAAATAGATTGAAAACAGTTTGTTTTAAGTTATAATTGAGCCGCTCAGCTGAAAAAATACCGAGAGGTGCGTTTTTATAAGAATTAAAAAAGTTTGTCTATTTTCAAAAGTTATTCATTTTTATTCAAAAAAGTTTTCAGGGGACGGTTCGCCGAACCCGCTCGCTTTGGAAAATCCAGAGTGAAGCAACAGCGATTTTGAAACAGTCGCTTCTTAAGGAGAACGAAAATGAACGATGAAATGGAACTTTATAAGACTTACCTCAGGGGAATTCAGCAGTATGAACTTTTGACTTCGGAACAGGAGGAGGAACTTTCAAAGAAAATCGAAGCTGGTGACAAAAAAGCGTTGAAGAGGCTTGTGAATTCGAATTTGCGGCTTGTGGTCAGCATTTCGAAGAAATTCTCTGCGTCGCACAAATTTTCCATCATGGATTTGATTCAGGAGGGAAATCTCGGACTCATGTCCGCGGCTCAGAAATACCACTACTCGTTCAACACCAGATTTTCGACCTACGCGTACACTTGGATTTTCCAGTATATGCTCAGGTTCGTGCACAACAAGACTTCGATGATAGAGATTCCGCACAGGAAAGAGGAGCTTTTGAGGCAGATTTCATCGGCCCAGGCCATTTTCAGCCAGGACAATGGAAGGGACGCTTCGGCCGCCGAACTTGCGGAATTCTTGGAAATCGATGAGCGGGAAATAGCTGACGCGCTCGCTTGTTCGTATTCCTATTCTAGCCTCGATGCCGAGTGCGGTGACGAAGGCGGCGAGACTGTCGGAGAGCTGATTCCTGACAGAACCTACAACCCGGAGGACATCTACTTGAAGTTGGAAGCCCGCGGCGACGTGGCCGACCTCCTCAAGCTCCTCCCGGAAAAAGAGAGAATCGTCATCTTCAACCGGTACAACTTCGCGAGAAAGCAGCACATCGCTACGCTCCGCGAGTTGGGCGAATCGTTGGGAGTTTCAACCGAGACTGTCCGGCAGATTGAGATGAGGGCGGTGAAGCATCTGCAGAAAGTCTGCGCGATGTCGGAACCGCTTGTCGTCTGATTTCTGCTCGTTGAAAAGTTGTCGAAAGCCTACAAAGTGAATAAAATGGATTCACTTTGTAGGCTTTTCATTTTTCTTGGACTTTTTATGACTGAAAAAAACAAAATTTATCTTCTTTCTGGAATCATTGTTTTTGTGTGCGTTTTGATTCTTGGATTGAATTTTTTATTGAACTATATGGACAATCATCCTTCGTCTTCCTCGGACGAGATTGAGAACACTGAAATCGGGGAAGTCGGCGGCATGAAGGAAGAAGATGACTATTCCGCGTTCAAAAGCGAGAAGGGGTTCGACGAGAATCCTTTCGAGAACCTCGGACAGATAGACAAATTCAACGAGTCTTCCGTGGCGGACGGAAGGGGAGGCGCGGAGACTGACGGAATGGCGGAAAAGCCAGTTCATGAAGAAAAAACTCCTGAAAAAAAATCCGCCGCTTCCGACAGCGCGTTCGTCGATCCGGATTCAAAAAAAGTCCGGCCGTCTCCGTTCAAAATCCCGGAAGCGAAAAACGGAGCGACTCTTTATTTCGTGTTCGACGACGGCGGGCACAACGTGGAGAACCTCGAAAAATACATGAATCTCCCTTTCCCGTTCGCTGTCTCGATTCTTCCAGGAGTCGCCCGCTCGGCAGAGTGCGCGGCCCTCGTCCGCAAAAACGGCAAGGAATTGATGCTCCACCAGCCGATGCAGGCGGAGAACCTTGAGCTGAGCCCAGGCCCCCGCGCCATAACCGCGATGATGGGCACCAAGGAAATCGTCCAGCTCGTCTCCGACAACATCGATTCTCTGGGCGGTGGCGTCATGGGGCTGAACAACCACGAAGGCTCGCTCATCACATCCAACATCATAAAAATCGGAGCCGTCCTTGAAGTGTGCAAGGCGAGGAAAATCTACTTCCTCGACTCCAAGACGACCGCGCGCTCAAAGGCGTACCAGGCAGGCCTTGAGCTGGATACCGCCGTGCTCCTCCGTTCCGCTCCGTTCCTCGACAACGAGGTGGACAGGGACAGCATCCTGACGAGGATATACGAGAGCCTCGACTATGCGAACGTCCACGAAAAGGCGATAATAATCGGCCATGTCGACAAAAGCTCTGGAATCATTCCCGAACTCCTTTCCGAGATGTACCCGGAGCTTCTTCTGGCGGGCTACAAGTTCGATGTGCCAAGCCGGATAAACGCGAAATAGCCGCGGTTTTCAGATTTGTTTTGTTTTTTTGGGAGATTGATATGAAAGTTTTGGGCATTGAGTCGTCATGCGACGAGACAGCGTGCGCGATTGTAGAAGATGGAAAAAAGATAATATCGAACGTGGTCGCGACGCAGATTCCGTTCCATCAGGTGTACAAGGGGGTCGTCCCGGAAATCGCTTCAAGGAAGCACGCGGAGTGGATTCTTCCGGTTGTCCGCCAGGCTCTGAAAGAGGCCGACATGAAACTCGATGATGTAGACGCGGTTGCCGCCACGAACAGACCGGGCTTGATGGGGTCGCTCCTTGTGGGGCTTACGTTCGGAAAGACTCTGGCGTGGTCTATCGGAAAAACCTTCATTGCCGTGAACCACATGCTCGGCCACATGTACGCCGCCCACCTTTCCAACGACATTGAATATCCGTATTTGGGACTGCTGGTTTCCGGCGGGCACTCGATAATCGCAAAAGTGAACGGATTCGATGACTTGGAAGTCCTCGGAACCACAATCGACGATTCCGTGGGCGAGGCTTTCGACAAAGTGTCGAAGTTCTACGGACTCGGGTATCCGGGCGGAGTCGTAATCGACAGGCTTTCTCAGAACGGCGACCCCAAGGCGTTCAACTTCCCGATTCCGAAACTGGACAAGGGGGACGACCACCGCTACGACGTTTCCTTCAGCGGCTTGAAGACCGCCGTCATTCATCAGGCCGATATGTTCCTCAAAAAAGGCTGTGAGAAGACGAACGAGAACATCTGCGCGTCTTTCCAGGAGACCGCCTGCAAGATTCTCACGTCAAGGCTTTTCCGCGCGGTGGAGGACACCGGGCTTACGACAGTCGTGGCCGGTGGTGGTGTCGCCGCAAATTCGAGGCTCCGCGCGCTCCTCGCCGAAAGAAAGGATTTGAACTGCGTTTTCCCTCCGCTCAAGCTATGCGGCGACAACGGAGCGATGATTGCCGGTGTCGCCTACCACTTTTTGAAGCGCGGCGACAGGAGCGGCATGGACACGACCGCCTGCGCCCGAATCCCCCAGTTCAAGAGGGGGCTTGCCAATCTTGAATCTTTCGGCCGCAGGTGATGAAAAACGCTCGGATTCGGCTATTTCCAGATTGATATGTCGAATGCCGCTTCCGAAGCGTCTTCCGCCGTGTCTTCCAAAAGCGAGTAGAAGTCGAGGCCCGTGCGCTTTTCGACTTCGTCCACGCTCACTGCGAAATCCCAGAATTCTTTTCCGCTGCACGCTTCGTTCGGCAGTATGAAGCCGAGCGCCGCTATGCTTTTCGCGTCGTCCGGTGTCTTCTCGTCGTTTCCGTCGGCGTAGAGCGGAGCGAGAAGAACCTTGTAGTAGTACTGCGGAATGGCGATTTTGTTGCTTTTCCCAATCGATTCGTATTTCGATGCCGGTTTGTCGAGAATCGGGCCTGAGACGACGTAGACTTTGCCGAACGTCTTCGCCCATGTCCTCACCTGCGCCTCAAGCTGCTGCCAGATTCCCCTGTTGAACGGACCCGCCTGAGGACTCATGTTGCTCAAGTAGAATGTCTCGCTCATCGCTTTTTCCGAGAACGCCATGTCGGCCGCCGGTGTCAGGTGGCCCCTGTCGTAGCCTGAGCCGCGGTAGTCGTCGAGTGTCGCCGAACCTGTCGCTATCTCCGGGTCTTCCCTGAAGTCGTTCGTCCTGCCCGATTTCTTGTTGAGTTCGTCTTTCGTCAGCTCGTACGCCGACCATTCAGCCTGCTCGTAGCTTTCCCTGTAGCAGAGCGCGTAATGCTCGAACTGCCTTATCTGGTGGTCCTTGCTGTTCTTCGTTCCAGGGCAGACGGGAATTTCAAGGCCAGAAGGGAGCGCGACATTTCCTTTTGTGTATGTCTTTGTGGACTTCTCTGTCTTTGCTTGTTCAGAGCTGGATTTCGCGGCCTCTGTCGTCTTTTCAGGAGCCTTCTCGGTCTTCTCTGTCTTCTCTGTCTTCTCTGTCTTGGGTTCTGTTGTTTTTGCAGTGGAATCCGCATTCTCTTTCTGGATTGTCTCTATCGCCTTTTCGACTTCCTGCACGACCGCTCCCGGAACAGAGGCCAGGTCGCCGGTCTCCTTGTATTTCTTGTATCCGACAACCGCAAGAGCAATCACGATTATCAGAACGAGGACTTTTAACGACGAGCCTGATTTTTTTGAATTTTTCTTCTTTGCCATTTGCATCTCCTGTTTTTTAGTAGAATTTCAATCGATTCTATCACTTTGGCGGTCTCTTTTCTCCCCAAAAAATTGGTCAATTGTAAAAACGACCCAAAAGAATTAGACTAGGAAAATAGTGGTTACAGAGGAAAACTATGAGTAAACTTTACATTCCAGACATTTATGAAAGCATCCTCGGCGAAAGAGAGACCGAGCATGCCATTACGATGGTCAAAGAATTCTTCCAGAATGAGCTTTCGACCGAGTTGAATCTGACGAGGGTCACGGCTCCTCTTTTTGTTCCGAGCGGAACAGGTTTGAACGACAATTTGAACGGCGTTGAAGTGCCGGTTTCTTTTAACGTAAAGGATTTGAACGGACAGGGAATGGAAATCGTCCACTCCCTCGCCAAATGGAAGCGCGTCAAGGTCACGAAGATGGGGCTCATGCCGGATTTCGGAATCTACACTGACATGAACGCCATCCGTCCCGACGAGGAGTTGGACAACATCCACTCGCTCTACGTCGACCAGTGGGACTGGGAGATGGCGATTGACGAGAACGACAGGACAGTGATGCACCTGAAGGAAATCGTCGAGAAAATCTACCGATGTCTGAAACGCCTTGAATTCTTCATCTACGACAGATGGGACAAAATCAAGCCTTTCCTTCCACAGAAAATCACTTTCATCTACGCCGACGATTTGCAGAGAAAATATCCTGAACTCACACCGAAACAGCGCGAATTCGAGGTGTGCAGGAAGTACGGCGCGGTCTTCATCATCGGAATCGGCGGGAAACTGCCGGACGGCACAATCCACGACGGACGCTCTCCAGACTACGACGACTGGATCAGCGAGACGGGCGACGGCCACAGGGGCTTGAACGGAGACCTGCTCGTCTGGAATCCTGTTCTCCAGAACTCGTTCGAGATTTCTTCGATGGGAATCCGCGTGAACCCGGAGAGCCTCCACTTGCAGCTTGAGGAGCGCGGCTGCCTCGACAGGGAGAAGCTTCCGTTCCACAAGGATTTGCTCGCGGGAAAACTCGCCCTCACGATGGGCGGCGGAATCGGACAGAGCCGCCTCTGCATGTTCTTTTTGAGGAAAGCCCACATCGGCGAGATTCAGGTCTCGATGTGGTCCGAAGAGGACAGGGCCGAGTGCAAGAAGCACGGAATCAACCTTCTGTAAAAAAAACGATAGACTTTTGTGAACTGTCCGATTTTTTTCGGGCAGTTTTTTTGTATCTTTTATAGAAAAACAAGGTGGAAAATGGAGCAATTCAACGAAACTTTTCTGAACGACAGCAAAATCACTTCGCACAAGGGGAATCTCCTCAAGTACATACGGGATTTTTCGAAAAAGAATCCGGACGGTTTCCTCAATTTGACCGTCAAGGCCGACGTGCTTGATTTGGACGTGTGCTCTTCTCTTTCCCAAATCTACTGTTCGCTGAACATTGAATTTTCCGGCGAGTCGAAAAACGGCTCCTACCTCTTCGACAAGAAATTCTTTTCAAAGAGGGCGCAGACGCTGAACAACATAGCCCTCGTCTTCGGCTTCGACATGGATTTCGCCTTGAAGGGGGGCGATTCGGTGAAGCTCTTCCGCGATCGTCTGGACTTCGCCCTTTCGCTCTACCCGAACCACGTCTACTTTCCGCAGCTCGTTTCTGGCGGAGGCGCGCCCACGGCCACGTTCTCCACGCAGGACATCAGAAAATGCTCTGAAATCGCCAACGCCGTGGAGACCTTCTACAGTTACGGACGGAGCGTCACTTGGTTTTTGGCAGTGTTGAAGCCGCTCAAGATGCCGCCTAGCAAATTCTTCCAGGATTTTTCCGAATGGCAGGAAATCAACAACTGCGGGCTCAAGACCGGATGGAAGCCTTCCGAGGCCAAGCATTCGGAAATCGAGAGAATGCAGCTGGAATTCCTCAAATTCAAGTACGAGGAGAAGGGCAAGGCGGAGCTTTTCGAGGTGGTCTCCAACATCGTCAGGCTGAACGGCGCGCTTTCCCGCTGCTACGGGGAGGGCGAGGAGTCTGTGGTGGAGCTTTCCTACAACCCCGACGAGCTTTTGGGCTACGGCGCGATGGAAATCCAGAAATTCTTCGAGAATTCCATTCAGGAAAACAGCCATGTTAAAATCTTCATGGGCGACGAGGGGCCTGACTACAAATATTGCTGATGCGAGGTTTTGCCGTGTTTTCGATTTTGAAGAAAAATTCTTTTCATTCGTTCGTGCCTTTGCTTTTTGCTTTGGCGTTCGTCGCTTCTCTTCCCTTTTTCTCCTGCGCTTCGTCTTCCGTGGAGCCTGTGGACAATGCTACTGGAAATTCTTCGGACGGCGCAAAAAAAGAGGAGACCGCTGAAATCTGGCGGAAGGCGGCTTCCATAGCTGATTTGACTGGTTCGTGGAAGGCTTCCGACGGCAGTTTGTACGAGTATCCGTTTGAATTGAACGGGAAAGTCTACCTCCGCTGCGCCTATCCCACCGAGGACGATACCGGAAAATGGGAGGACTGCGCGAAATACCACTTCACTTCGATAGACGACCTGTGGGCGAAAAAATTCTCCTATGTGAACGAAATCTACGGAAAAAACTATCCGCTCTCCGATTCCAACGGAACCCAGACCGGCTACAAATTCTCCTGCGAGAAGGACCTGTTCGGAAAAATCTCCAGAATCAATTCGAGAAGGGAATGGCTCATTCCGGCCTTCATTGTGGAGAGGAACGTTTCGTTCTTTCAAATCTCGAACAAGGGAAACCTCAAGGAGAAGGGCAGTTTCAGGATGAATTCCGACATCTTCGACGACCTTGATTCGGACGGCCTTGTCTATTCAAAATTCGTGGACTACTGGAAATGAGAAAGTTCCTTCCGCTTTTGTTTTCTTTTCTTCTTTCTCTTTTTCCGCTTTCCTCGCTTTCGTCGCAGGAGCTTGGGCTTGTCCTCGCGGGCGGCGGCGGCAAGGGCGCGTACGAGGTCGGAGTCTGGAAGGCTTTCGTGGAATACGGGCTCGCGCAGAAAGTCACTTACATGTCGGGGACGAGTGTTGGCGGCTTGAACGCCGGGCTTTTCGCGAGCGAGTGCGTGGACCGCGTGGTAGGCTTCTGGCAGGTTTTCGTGCCGGAGGAGCTTTGGAACAACACCTACGAAGTCATCGACCAGAAGGGGCTTGAGCGCATCATAAACCAGGCCGACTTGTCGAAGATGCAGAAGAATCCCTATCCGAAAGTGTTCGTCACGACCACGAGGGCGAGGTTCCTGCTCGGAAAGTTTTTGACGAAGATTTTCGGCTTCGACTACGCCCACCGTTTCCTCTTGAACGAGGAACCTGATTTGGAAGAGATAAAGAAGATGATGCTTGCGACTTCCGCGGTTCCCCTCCTCACAAACTCGATAGAGCTGAAGGACGGATACAGGCATGTGGACGGAGGAGTCGCCGACAACGTGCCGATTTCCCCGCTTTTGGACAACGAGAAAATCAGCGCGGACCTTTCCACGGTTTTTGTCGTCCATCTTGGGCAGGACTCGAAGCTTTCAGACGATTACCCGGACGGCAGGGTTGTCGACATTTTTCCCTCCGAGGACATAGGCTCCTGGGTCGCGATGGTCGATTTTTCCCAGGAAAAGGTGAACTACCTGATTGAGCTCGGCTATCAGGACGCCTGCAAGGTTCTTTCCGGGCAAAATCTGCATCCCGTGGAAGGTTACTGGTTCGAGTGAAATTTATTGAAAAAAAATGTTGACGAATTTTATTTGCAATTAGTATTTTCAAAGTAACAAAAGAAAATCAGGAAGCGGGATATGAGCGAAGAGACAGCAAAAGAAACAGAACAGACTGAAAATCAGAACGAGAACGCTGAGAATCAGGCTGAGAATACTGAAAAAACTGAGAGTCAGACCGAGGAAACAACCGAATCTGCTGAGACTGAGGAGAAAAAAGAAGAGACTGCCGAAGAGAAAATCACTCGCCTTGAGAAAGAGGTCGAGGATTTGAAGAAGCAGATTGAGGATTCCAAGAAGGAAGCCCTCTACAAGGCCGCCGAGAACGAGAACTGGCGGAAAAGGATGATGCAGCAGAAAGAGGACGCGGTGGCATACGCCAACTCAAGCCTTCTTTCGGACTTGCTTGAGAGCTTGGACAACTTCGACAGGACTGTGGAGTCCGCCGCCACGGCGACAGACCCGAAGGCAATCGCCGACGGCGTGAAGATGATAAACAGCTCCCTCGTGAGTATGCTTGAGAGCAAGTACAACCTTGTGGGCTACGGAGCTGTGGGCGACGCTTTCGACCCGGACATCCACGAGGCGATTGGAATGCAGGAGGGCGACGTTCAGGAGGAGCAGCTCGCGGCTGTCTACCTCAAGGGCTACAAGCTCAAGGACAAGGTCATCCGGCACGCGAAGGTCATGGTCGTGAAGCCGAAGGCCTGATGGAACTGTAAAAATCGATTGGGCGTTTTCGTCCAGTCTTGCAATCAATAACAAGTGAATATTTTAAGGAGACAATAAAATGGGAAAGATTATCGGTATCGATTTGGGAACAACAAACTCTTGTGTTTCTGTAATGGAAAATGGAAAGCCTGTGGTTATCCAGAATTCTGAGGGAGGAAGAACAACACCTTCAATCGTTGGATTCACTGCCAAGGGTGAGAGAATCGTCGGTCTTCCTGCAAAGAACCAGATGGTCACGAACCCGAAGAACACTGTCTATTCTATCAAGCGTTTCATCGGACACAGATATTCGGAGTTGACTGGAGAAGCCACTCGCGTTCCATACACTGTCGTTGACAATGGCCAGGACGTCCGCGTTGAGGTCACAGAGAACGGCGAGAAGAAGAAGTTCTCTCCGCAGGAAATCTCCGCTTTCATTTTGCAGAAGATGAAGAAGACTGCCGAGGACTATCTTGGCGAGCCTGTCACAGAGGCTGTCATCACGGTTCCTGCATACTTCAACGACTCTCAGAGGCAGGCTACAAAGGACGCTGGAAAAATCGCCGGCCTCGATGTGAAGAGAATCATCAACGAGCCGACAGCGGCCGCTTTGGCTTTCGGTTTCGAGAAGGACCAGTCGAAAGAGAAGACAATCGCAGTCTACGATTTGGGCGGCGGTACATTCGATATTTCAATCCTTGAGTTGGCCGACGGCGTTTTCGAGGTAAAATCAACAAACGGCGACACTCACTTGGGTGGAGACGACTGGGACCGCAAGGTCGTCAACTGGCTCATCGACGGATTCAAGGCCGACACTGGAATCGACTTGAGCGGCGACTCTATGGCTTTGCAGAGACTCCGCGAGGCCGCCGAGAACGCAAAAATCTCTCTTTCCAACCAGGCTTCAGTCGACATCAACCTTCCGTTCATCACTGCCGACGCTACAGGCCCGAAGCACTTGCAGAAGACTTTGACACGCGCCCAGTTCGAGCAGATGACGGACGACTTGTTCGAGCGCACAAAGGCTCCTTGTATCACAGCAATGAAGGACGCTGGTATCACAGCCGACCAGATTGACGAGGTTCTCTTGGTCGGTGGTTCTTCAAGAATGCCGAAAGTCCAGGAAATCGTAAAAGCCATCTTCGGAAAGGAAGGCTCAAAGTCCGTCAACCCTGACGAGGCTGTCGCTGTCGGTGCCGCTGTTCAGGGCGGTGTAATCAAGGGCGATGTGAAGGACGTTCTCCTTCTCGACGTAACTCCTCTTTCACTCGGTATCGAGACAATGGGCGGCGTGTTCACGAAACTCATCGAGAAGAACACCACGATTCCTACAAAGAAGAGCCAGGTCTTCTCTACAGCCGCTGATGGCCAGACAGCCGTCACAATCCACGTTCTCCAGGGCGAGCGCCCGATGGCGAAGGACAACAGGACTCTCGGCAACTTCAACCTTGAGGGAATCCCTGCGGCTCCGCGCGGAGTTCCACAGATTGAGGTCACATTCGACATCGACGCCAACGGTATCGTCCACGTTTCCGCACAGGACAAGGGAACTGGAAAAGAGACACACATCCAGATTACTTCTTCTTCTGGTTTGTCAGAGGAGGAAATCAACAGGATGGTCAAGGACGCAGAGGCTCACGCAGACGAGGACAAGAAGGCCAAGGAGGCTGTCGACGTCCGCAACGAGGCCGACTCCCTCATCAACGCTACTGAGAAGAGCGTGAACGAGCTTGGCGACAAGATTTCAGGAGCCGACAAGCAGGCCATCGACGACGCGAAGGCTGCCTTGAAGAAGGCTCTCGAAGGAAGCGACATCGCTGACATCAAGGCGAAGACTGAGGCTTTGAAGCAGGCTTCTTACAAGATTGCCGAGCAGCTCTACAAGCAGCAGGGCGCGGCTGGCGCAGGAGCCGGCCCTCAGCCGGGAGCCGACGCTGGTGCTGGAGCTGGTTCGTCAGGCGAGAATTTCAAGAGCGCAGGCTCTGGAAAGACCGACGACGCTCAGTTCGAGGTTCATGACAACTAATATTGCTTTCATTTAGATTGCAGATTCACCCCTTCAATGGAACGAAGGGGTGAATTTTTTGGGGAAGAAAATGGCTAACAAACGTGATTACTACGAAGTGCTTGGCGTGGAAAAGAGCGCGAGCAAAGAGGACATAAAGAGGGCTTACAGAAAACTCGCAATAAAATATCATCCGGACAAGAATCCGGGCGACAAGGAAGCCGAGGAGAAATTCAAGGAAGCGACGGAGGCCTACGAGGTCTTGTCCGACGACCAGAAGAAGGCCGCGTACGACCAGTACGGATTCGAGGGCGTCGACGGAATGGGCGGCGGCGGCGGATACAGCCACGCGTACGAGGATTTCAGCGACTTGTTCAGCGGCAGCGGCTTCGGCGACATCTTCGACAGGATTTTCGGGAACGGAAGGGGCGGCTTCGGCGGTCGTTCGGCTTATTCAGGCCCTGTCCAGGGGGATTCGCTCAGGTACGACCTTTCGATTTCGTTCAAGGAAGCCGTTTTCGGAACGAAGGCCGACATAAAGTTCAAGCACGAGGAGAAGTGCTCTTCCTGCAACGGTTCTGGCGCGGCTCCTGACGGAAAGAAAGTCACCTGTAGGACTTGCGGCGGAGTGGGGCAGGTGAGGCGTTCGTCAGGATTCTTCTCGATTCAGCAGACCTGTCCGACCTGCCGCGGTTCAGGCTCTTCAATCGACAAGCCGTGCACGAAATGCCGCGGCACTGGTTCCGAGACCGTCCTCAAGCACATCACTCTCACGATTCCGGCCGGCGTGGAGAACGGAAGGAGAATGGTTCTCCGCGGGATGGGCAACGTCGGCGAGAACGGCGCGAACCCCGGCGATTTGGTCGTCTTCCTCCATGTGGAGTCCCACAAGTATTTCGAGAGGCACGAGAACGACCTGTATTGCGCCGTTCCATTGACCTGCGCCCAGGCGATGCTCGGAACGACTTTGAACATAACGACTTTGGATGGAAAGAAGGTGCCTCTCAAGGTTCCGGCCGGTTCCCAGCACGGGGAGCTGCTCACTCTGAGGGGCGAGGGCGTTCCGTATCCGAACTCGTCTTCAAGGGGCGACTTGCGCGTGAAGCTCGTCGTGAAAGTCCCGACCCGTCTTTCCGGCGAACAGAAGCGTCTCATGGAGCAGTTCGCGAAAATTGAGGACGCGACCACAGCGCCTGAGTGCATTTCGATAGATTCACTGTCATAAAATTTCAAGCAGTTTGCATTATCAAACGAATTGGGGATGCCTGACGGCATCCCCTTTTTTTTAGCCTTGCGCAGAGTCCCGCAGTGAAAAAAGAGTCTTTAACTCTTTTCTGAATGTCCGTAAAATCAAGGCACATCTATAGAAAACGAAAGCATACAGGAGGCTTTTTATGTGTCCAAAAGAATTTGCGATGATTATGAAAGATGCGCTCGCAGACTTCTACGAAAAAGAGTTGTGAAATCGGGAATCTTTGAAAGCGGGAAGTTCATCGAAAAACTTCATGAAGTATCTGATAAAGTGGAGAAATCTTTTAGAGAAAGCGACAGGGAAAGATTTGTCGATAAAGAAGAAGCGGAAGAGCAAAATACGATTTCACAGGATGAAATCGACGCTCTTTTGGGTGGAGCGTCTGCGGAAAACACACAGAATTGAGAGGTGAATATGGCAGATATTTTGAAGATTGAAGACGGCGTGTTGAAAGAATGCACGGACAAGAGCATAACAAGCGTGGTGATTCCCGATAGCGTCACGAAAATCGGCAGTGGGGCGTTCAGGGATGTGAAGTGCCTGAAATCCATCGTAATCCCCGACAGCGTTGCAGAAATCGGTGCAAGTGCATTCATGGACTGCGAGTCGCTGACTGAAATAAAAATCGGGAGAGGCGTGAAGATTATCGGGGAAAGGGCGTTCATGGGTACTGCATTGATTTCGCTTGCTCTTCCTGAAGGAATCGAAATGATTCCGCGTGCAGCGTTCTACAATGTGAAAAGCCTGAGGGAAGTCACAATTCCCAAAAGCGTAAAATCGGTGTACGAAAATGCATTTGGCGGCTGTGAGTCGCTTGAGAAAGCCGTGTTTTCGGGAACGGTGAGCGAATGGAAAAGCATCGACAAAAACGATATTTTCAGGAAAGCAGTTTTTGTTGATAAAGTTGAATGCTCTGACGGATTTGTGCAGCGGCCTGCATTTTCGATTAAGGACAACATCTTGTGGGAATGCCTTGCAAAATCCGCTAAATCACTCGAAATCCCCGACGGTGTGGAAACAATCTGGTATAGGGCGTTTTGCGGCTGCTCCAGATTGGAAAGCGTCGTCATTCCAAAGAGCGTGAAAACAATCTGTGAAAGCTCGTTTGAAGACTGCTTGTCGCTCTCCAATATTTCGTATTTGGGAAGCCGGGCAGAATGGTCAAGAGTCATGAAAGAACCGCATTGGAAACTGAATGCACCCGCCAATGCGGTTAAATGCGAAGGAAAAGCCAAGCAAAACGCGAATCACCGATACGCTCTTGATTTTGGTGGCTGGACTATTGAAGACGCTCTTTCGTGCTTGAACATCGAGCCAGGCACGGCAAAAAAGTGGGAACTCACATACGAAGAATACAGATACGGCGAAGATACCGACTGGAACGAAGAGCATGAATCTCAAACAATCGGCTACTTCGACACAAAAGAGAGCGCAGTCCGCTATTTTTTTGAGAACAAGCTGTATGAGCGGGTGAAAGATGATTATGTTTCGTGCATTGATTGTGCCGTTTGGCATAGCGAGTTGAACGAAGAATCCTCGCTTGAGGCTTTGCGCGATGCATTCTCAAGCGGAGGGCGTGGAGAGGCGTACTATGACTTCTACTACTCGCTTAGCGAAGTTGAACTCGAAGCCCTTGTAAAGCCACGGAAAACAGACGCGGAATTCTTGGAAGCGAACGGAATCGATTTGACAATCTACGAAGAAAATGAAGAGGAAATGAGGCTTTAATTATTTTTCAAACTGCGTATATTCCGTGTCCTTGCCGATTTTTTGTTTCCAAATGCGGCAAACCGGCCTATGCTTTTTGTATGCAGTTTGAGAATGATGATTCGGCCGATATCGAGGCGGCGAAGAAGACGAAAATCAAGCAGATAAAGAAGGCTGCGAGGAGCGCGGTCTTGAAGGGCATCGCGGACGAGGTTCGGCTGCCTTGCTCTGTCGAGGAAATCGGGGGCGCGGACTCGGCTGTCTTCTGCGTCGATTTCGGCGTTCTCGGAGAACTCCAGGTCGTTGTTCCCGCGAACGTGAAGGGGTGCCTGGGGGATCTTCTTTCGATAAAGGATGCGCTTTCAAAGGCACGGCCGGACGACGAGAAGAGCATGAGAATTGCCGTAAACTCCGCCTTGCATGTGGGTGGCTCCCTCTTGAAGCATTGGGACAGGGACAGGCATTTTTCGGCCGCGAGGATGCCTGCTTGGCAAAAAGGGCCGCGCTTCGACTCGGTGTATTTGTCGTTCGTGAAGGCGTGCAGCATCGCGAGGAAGATTTCCAGTATGCTCTCGAAAAGCGGAATTTCCGTCGACTTTTTCTTCCGTGCCCATTCATGGTGCCTCGAATTCGATTCCGATGACGGATGGCTGCTCGTGAAAATCGAGCCGAGAAAGGGATTAGCCTCTTTGGGCGGGTGCTTGCCTTTTGTGCAGGAGCTTTTGCGGATTGGAAGGCCCTCTTTCTCCGACATCGAATCTGCCGCCCGCTTGTTCCTCCAGGAAATGACATACGCCACACCTGCTTCTGGACACGGAGCTTCCGTTCATGTCTTCGGTGGAAAAAAATGGATTGACAAGGAGTGCCTCGATTTTGCCATTCTCAGGAAAAAAACTCAGGTTCGTGAAATCGAGTTCGCCGAGGGGGGCGAGCGCATAGCCCATTGGGCGTTCGGAACAATGCATCTCGTGAGGGTCGCTTTGCCGAAAAGCGTCCGTGTCGTCGGGGAGTTGGCTTTCGCTCATTGCAGCAAGCTTTCGACTGTCACTTTCGCGGGCACGATGGAGGAATGGAAGGGCGTCTCCAAGGGGCTGCGGGCCTTCCACTGCATCGACACAAAGACCGTTGAATGCGCAGACGGAAAGACCAATATCGTTTAAATCTCCAAAATCTCCAAAAAAAATCGGAAAATGTATTTGCCAAAATGACAAAAAAGGTCAAAATGTCATTCTGAAATTTTATGGAGACAGAAAGAGAATGAAAAAATCGTCAAGAATCATTTCAATGGCGGCTGTGGCGTTCCTCTCGGCGGGCGCGGTTTTCGCGAGCGGAGTCGAGAACAAGACGAACATGAGCACCGGCTACCTCAGGAATCCGAGTCGGAACTCAGAGGCGAAGCGGCCGGAGGCTTCGTACTACAACATCGCCGGCACCGCGTTCATGGAAGACGGGCTTTTTGTGGAGGCTGGAAACCAGTTCGTCTTCAAGGAATACGGAAACGAGCTGGACACGGGCGACAAATACGCTTCGAGCGGGCTTTCAGATTATTATTCGAACGACGAGACGACCGTTTGGCTCTACCCGGATTTCGATTTCGTCTACAAGCGCGACAAGTTCGCCGTGTTCGGGAATTTCGGAGTGTACGCGGGCGGCGGCTCTCTGAGCTTTTCCGAGGGAACGAGCGCGACTTCGCTCCTTTTCGCTGGCGCGGCTTCCGACTACATGGAAAAATCGGCTGAAGCATACGCGGCCGCATCTGGCGCAACAGACGAAGATAAGAAAAAGGCTTACCAGAGCGCAGCGGAAACTGCCAGCACAGCCGCGTCTTATCTCATGAAGACGGCGAGGGAAGGCGGACACTCGCTCGACGTGACTTCGATAACATACGGCGGCCAGCTCGGACTCGCCTATTCAATCCTCGACAACCTTTCCTTCGCCGCGGGACTCCGCTATGTGCACGGAAAACAGGTCATGTCGATTTACAGCGGTTACTTCAACGAGCTTGGAAACGGCGGGGACGAGATTTCCTACAAGGCGAACGGCTGGACTGTGAGCGGCGTTTTCGGACTCCACTACAGGCCGATTGAGACTGTCGATTTGGCGGTGCAGTACCAGGCCAAGTCCTCCGTGAAATACAAGGTGAAGGACGTTGAGGGGGAACTTGCCGACGACTTCGGAATCTACAACGGAAAAACGTTCCACACGGATTTGCCCGCCGCGTTGAACTTGGGCGCGGGCTGGCAGGTTTTGGAGCCTTTGTATGTGAGCGCGAGCTTCAACTACTACTTCAACTACTTCGCCGACCAGAATTCCATTCTTGGCGAGACGGACTACGACAACTCGTGGGAAGTCGCTCTCGGTGCCGACTACAAATTCTGCAAGTGGGTTTCTGCGAGCCTTGGGTTCCAGTACGGAAACCAGGGAACGAACGACAGCTCGAACAGCTCGTTCAATCCGGTCCTCGACAGCTTCTGCGTGGGAACAGGTGTCGAGTTCTATCCGGTCGAGAACCTCACTGTCACGCTTTCCGGGCTTTTCGCGACCTATTTCGACACGGACTACTACCTGAGCGGAAACAAGACCACGCTCAGCAAGGACGTGACGAACCTCAGCATCGGTGTCACCTACCACTTTCCGTCGCTCTAGCTTTTGATTCTTTTTAAGGAGAATTTCTGTATGTTTCTCAAATTGACTAGCAAAATGAAAAAATCGGCTCTTCCCGCCCTTGCGCTCGCGTTTGCGTTCGCGTTTTTCTCATGCTCCAACGACGATGGGGCGGACTACGACTACGAATCGAACAACGCGGTCGTCAATTTCATGCTCGGCTCGAACGTTTTGAGTTTCGACACCTCGTTCGCCTATGACGATTCCCTGCTCGTTGGCGCGGACAACAGCGCGTACTCTCCGGCTCTCGCCCGTTTCGCCTTCGCCCTTGCGTTCGACTGCTACGACACGGCGAAGGTTTCACTAAAGACAAGCGCGAAGAATCCCTCAAGCTCCTACGACAACACGGCTCTCTACGAGAATTTCGGCTTCGAGGACGCTGAATACGTGGAGCTTTCTTCATCCGATTACCTTGCGGACACACGCGACCTCACGAACGCGGTCTTCGCGCACAAAACCGTGGAGTCGGGCGACAAAAAATACCAGATTTTCACTGTCGCCGTGCAAGGCTCTTCCGGCATGGACCAGTGGTTCAGCAACTTCGACGTTGGCGACTTTTCCGATGCGGCGACTACAAAAAACTATGCCACACTCTCCGCGACACACTCGGTGGCGGCTGCCGTGGCTGCTGGTGCTGACGCTGCGAAGCAGGCTTCTGTCCAGACAGAATCAATTAAAAACTACACGGCTCTCGCCAGTTCATTTGCGACCGAGCACAAAGGGTTCGCACTCGCTTCCCTCCGCTTGAAGGAAAAATTCGAAGCGTATGTCGCAGAACATGAAGTTTCAGGTTCGGAGAAAATCGTTCTCCTGACAGGACACTCGCGCGGCGCGGCAATCGCCAACATCCTCGGAAAAGTGTACGAGGACGACAGCGGCTGGACTTCTTTCGCTTACGGATTCGCGACTCCGAGGACGACCACGAACGAAAACGCGTCGTCCTACAAGACAATCTTCAACATCGTGAACACGGACGATTTGGTGACGGAACTCCCGCTCAAAAAATGGAATTTCACCCGCTACGGAACGGACAAGGCTGCGAGCATCAGTTCCACCTACCTTTCCGAATGGAAAAAGACTCTCCCTCTCGCATCTGCCTACGTCAGCGCGAACGGCGAGGACACGAGCTATCTTGACAACGTAGCGTCCGGCCGCGCAGACTTGTACAAACTTGAAGACGCTTCCGCCGCCCAGTACAACACGTTCAACCTGACCTTCGACACGGAGGCCGAGGCGAACGCAATGCTTTCCTACCTTCAAAAGTACGGATTTGGAATCGCTTCCTACGACCCGTACAGCACATTTTCTGTGGCGGAGAATGACGGAAAATACACGCTTTCCGCAACCTTCCGCCCGCAGTTCTTCCTGAACACGCTTGTGATGTCGATTTGCCTTGCCTCTTCGGACACGACGGCCGCGGCGAAGTTCGTCACGACAATGTGCGGCGGCTTCACTGACTTGCACAAGAACGCTCTCTACACTATGTCGCAGAAAATCACGGGCTTCGCGTACTCGCACTCGGCCCCCTGCTACGCTATTTTGGCGGAGAATTTGAAATAGCCGCATTTGAATCTTTGCAATCGGAGCGTTCCCACAAAAATGTGCGGGCGGCTCCGATTTTTTTTGCATATATGATGCCGAAAATTGAGTTTTTTGTTGACTGACTACTTTTTTTTTATATAGTGGTTTTTGGTTGAAATTATCATAAAACCAGTTCTGGAATGCGGTGACGAAGTTGTCGAACAGGTCTGGTGTTTTCAGCCGTAGAAAATTTCAAGGAGGAACCACTATGAAACTTTCAAAAAAACTTTTGGCGGCACTTTCCGCCACGGCTCTCATTGCCACGACGGCGTTCTTCACGTCTTGTGGAGACGACGATGATTCGGAAAACTCTGGTGACGGCGGCGGCTCAATTTCGTTCTCTGGAAGCTCTTACAAGTGTTCATTGTTTGAATTTGTTGGAACTGAAGAAATTGATGGGGAAACGGGCAATAAAAGCTCGGTTAAAGCGTCTATCACTCCAACTTCAAAGACGCTGACCGCTGAATTTACTATCGACTCTGTAAAAAGTGTCTATGTCGCTTCCTACACGAATCCAAAGACGGAGAGCGACGGCACAATCACCTACCAAACGCTCTCCCTCACTAAAGATGGTGTAGAACCGACGGCCGAAGAAAGAGACTCGTTCATTGAAAAGTTCGACCTTGACGAGACTGAAAGCGATGACGGCACGGTGTCGACTGTGCTGGTGTTCAAGGATGCGACGAATGCGACAGTAACCAGCCTTGATGAACAAAATGTCGATGGCACCACAACATACGAGAGCACTACCGAGTCGTACACCTACACAGTGGACAGCGAGAAAAAAACTGTCACGCTGGTGTCGGTGGAGTCGTCTGATGATGGTCCGAAATCGATAGTCTTGTCATATTCCAGCGACGTCAATACACTTTCCTATGAAGGAGAGGAAGAAGGTGGGACATTGAAGATGACATTCGACAAGCAGTAGTCTTCAAGCAAAAACTTTGTGCAAACAGCCCAGAAATTCCGCCATGGAGTCTGGGCTGTTTTTTTTGCTTGATTCTCAGCTGCAATATTCCTTCACATAATCGCCAAAAAAGGGGAGGGCGAGTGAGATGTACGCCTGCCGACTTTCGATTATTCCCCTCTTTAGTAGCCTGTCCCGGTACATCGAGTAGTTTCCCGCCTTTTCGCCCATGAGCGGCAGAATTTCCTCACGCTTGTATTCTTTTTTTTCTGTTATGAGCCGTACAAGAAAACGGTCTGCGTCAGTCAGCTCCTCCCAGATTTTTTCGTATGAATATGCGAAAAGCTCCGATTTGAGTTCGGGAATGATTGATTCCAATGTGTTGGATTCCTTTTTTTTGAAATAGAGAACGCCCAGTTCCTGAAAAGCGTAGGCGTAGCCCTTTGTGATTTTTGCCATCGAGAGGGCTTCGTTCAATTGCACGTTCAGTTGCCTTCGGTACATCTCGGACATTCGGACGATGTTCAGTGCCTCTGTTTTTATCGTCGTCGCCCGCCTGAAAAAAGTGAGGTTCTTCACGTTGCTCACTTCCATGATGTTTTCATAGAGGCCTGTGCAGACGAGATAGACAGGGTAGTTCGCCCTGAGCCATTTTCCGTATTCGGATGTGAATGTCACCATTTCGGCCGTCTTTGAAACTTCGTCGATTCCGATGAGTATCTTTTTGTTTGAATCTTTCACTTTCTTGAGCATCTCTTCGATTTCCACTCCGATATCGAAAAACGGATTTTCCTTTTCGGATGAAAAACCGATTCCGCCTCCAGTTCCAAGAACGCTTGCCGAAATGTTTATGCTCTGTCCCTTAATCTTGTCCTTCCCAAATCCCGATTTGCCGAGCATCGCCGAAAACTGCGAGAGCATGTCGCGCGTGGGGTTCAGGTCGAAAACGAGCCAGCCTTCTTTTGCGTTTTCTTCTTTTCTCAGTTCTTCCTCGACTTTCGCGAGTATGACGGTTTTTCCAGAGCCTCTGACACCCGTGATTTTATAGACCGATTCGGAAGGGCTTTCGTAGCTGAAATTCTCCAGAATCTCAGCTGTCTTTTCCGTTGCGATGTATGTGTTTTCCGGCGCCTTGCTGAACGTCGTGGTGAATGGATTTTGCATCTTCCCGATTTTCCTCTTTATAACTCTTTATACTTTTTCTTTTACTTTATAACTCTTTATACTTTTTTACAATTCTCAAAAACAATGCAGAGCGGGTGCAAATTCCTCAAAAAACATGGATTTTGTAGTTCAATGCGGGTAAGATGTTCTTGGAGGTACGAATATGTCTTATGATTCTGTTGCAAGCGCAATCCCTTCCATGACCTATGACGAGCAGATAAATTTGCTTTCCATATTGATAGATGCCGTGAAGAAGGGCATACACAGCATCCCTGAAAAAAAATCGGAAGCAAAAGACCACAGGGACTCCTATCCTGAAGGCTATTTCGACTTGTTTGGCTCTTGTGATGACGATTCTTTCGTAGAGCCGGAAGAACTTCCATGGGAATTGGAAGAAAAGAAGGAGTTTTTCTGATGTATTATTTGGATTCAAATGAGGGGCTGATGACTGAAGACTGGAGAAAATAAAAAGGGGGCGGAATGTTCGCCAAAGAGCAGTACTTGCTGGCAAAAATGAAATGATTAAGGAAAAAGATTTATGGAAACAGTATGCTTTTCTGGAAAATGCCCGGAAATGTCCAGAGAGGAACTTGAAAAAAAGGCTTGGAAACAGTTTGACGTGCATTCAACCCTGACAAAAAAGGTGGACATTCTTGTTTGCGAGGACGTTGATTCTGGAACAGAGAAAGTGGAGAAAGCCAAACGCTACGGAACAAAAATCATGAACTACTATGATTTTCTTGAGCTGCTTGATGGCGGAGACAGGGCGCAATCCAAAAAAGAATTGCGCGAATACATGGCGGAGAAAAAGCTTAGCGACGCAAGCAAATACCGTCTGAAAATCTCAAACTTACTGAAATTACGTTTAGAGGAACAAAGAGTCAGTGGGAAAAAGTCTCTAAAGACGAGAAGTGGAACTATTGCGTTCCTGCGAAAGTGGTGCATTGCTCAGACGGCGATGCAGAGTTGACGGGAGTGGCTGAATGAGCGAGCAAGTCAGGAGAGGCTACTTTGACAGCGACGAGACAGATTTCAACGAAAAGAACCTTAATCGATTAAGAAAAGCACAAAAAGACTTTTTCTATGATTTTACGATGGCAAGCAGTGCTCAACTAAATACTCACAAGCACATCGTCATATAAATGGGAATAAAAGTAATATCTTCCTCTTGCGCCAGGTCTTTCGTGTATATGATAAATCGCTCATGCTTCTTTGGATTGTATTTCTCTACAAATCCAGCATTTCATCATAAAATTTCCGCTTAAAAGGTGTGCCATTCATAAAATTACTTTATACCGAAAATAAAACATTTGAAAATGCAAAATTTCACGAAAATAAAACATTTATGGAAGTGAATTTTACCGAAAATAAAAAATCTTTAGGACTGTTCTCAAATACATTTTAAGGAACATCACGGCTTCGAGCAAAAACACGTTGATTTCTTCTATGAAAATTTTGCACAAAGTCAGCCTTTATTTGTCGTAAGTGGATTTGACGGCATTTTTTCAAAAATGGAGACAAAAATGAACTTCTGTTATGAATGCGATAGTATGGACGCTCTTGTTTTAATAGATGAGCAGTATCTTGATAAAATTGATGACGAAGTTTTACGCGAGTTAGATATTTTTATCGATTATTATGGAAAAAGTGAATTAGCATACGATTTTCCAAATGAAAATTGGAATGATGTCAGGAAAAGAGAAACAAAAGAGCTTGTAGAATTTTGTAATTCAGGAAAAATGGTGATTTTTTTGTATTATGAAAATGAGAAAAATGGTGAAATAACTATTTCTGATTCAAAAAAGTCCTCACGAACATTTATCAATATTGAGTCTGGAAAACTGATTTTAGTTAATGCAAGTGAGTTGTTGCAATGCCTTGCTTATCCTGATTTGAAAATGGAACGTATTTTGGAAATTGAAAATGTAGAAAAAGGATTTTATTCAATAGAGTACGAAGAAATCAAATCACTAAAACTTGCACGAAGACTAGAATGTAATGAAGTTAATAATGCCATTGAATTGCTGTGACTTTTCATGAAAAAACATTGCTGTAAGTAATTGGGAGAATAAAGAAAATGTTTGAAAATCTCTATTAAGAGTCGATAATTTGCAGTTCGATAATTCAGTTACAGATTTTATTATGGAGGAGAAACAACGATGAGGGAAATAAAAACCTTAGAATTAACAAAAGAGCAGCTGGATGAAAAGTATGGAAAAGACGCTTTTATCTTAAAAGGCCTCTATGAAGACAAGAATGTTTATGAGCTGAAGCCCAAAAGCACAGGACTGACAGGAATTCCTCTGATTGCATTAGAGAAAGACGGCATTTTTGAATTGCACCGTGATTTTATAGGATTAGATGCTTGGACAAACTGTACACCTATTGAGTCTTAGGGTAATGGTAGGCTTGGCATAAAAATAATCGTTGTTTAATAGAAGGATAAATTATGGACAACACAGAAGAAGGTGTTCTGACAATCGAAGACGGCGTTGTGACCAAATGCAAAGAAGGCTTGGTGAATTTGGTTATCCCTGCTGGGATTACGGAAATCGAACCCTTTACAATCAGGAATAGCTATAAGACGCTTGAATCCGTGGTGATTAACGAGTGGTTTCCGGGTTTGCACTTTTTTGGCTTCGAGGCGCTCAAGTCGGTGCAGTTCGGAAGCGGCGTGACGAGCATTGGCGCATTCAGCAAATGCACTGCTCTTGAGTCGATTAAAATCCCTGAGAGCGTTACGGAGATAGATTCAAGAGCGTTTGAAGACTGCACTGCCCTAAAGACTGTTGAGCTTCCTTCGAGCTTGTTGAAAATCGAGAATAATATGTTCAAGGGCTGCACTGCTCTTGAGTCGATTAAAATCCCTGAGGGCGTTACGGTGATAGGAGAGAACGCGTTTGAAGGCTGCACGGCTCTCAAATCGGTTGAGATTCCTTCGACCGTGACAAAAATAGAATCCTATGCGTTTACTGGCTGCACGGCTCTTGAAAGCATCGTTATCCCCGACAGTGTGGAGAGGATTTGCTGGCAGGGGTTTTCTGGCTGCAAGGCTCTCAAGTCGATTGTGATTGGAAGCGGAGTGGAAGATTTGGGGCAGTGGGCGTTCGATTATTGCACGTCGCTCAGCCAAATCGAGTTCCGCGGAACGGTGGCACAATGGGATAATATGGGCGGGCTTCATAATCTTCTTTGCGTTGCACCTGTGACGAGCGTGAAATGCTCGGACGGCGAGTGGAAAAAAGGCACTTTGATGGTGAAAGGCGGAACGCTCATCGCGTGCGTCGACAAAAGCGCAACGAGCGTTACAGTTCCCGACACCGTGAAGGAAATACGTTGGTATGCGTTCGATAAGTGCGACTGTCTTGAGTCCGTGGTGATAAGCGAGGGCGTGGAGGAAATCGACGGCCATGCGTTCAATGATTGCAAGTCGCTCAAGTACATCGAAATTCCTTCGACGATGAGGATTATTTACAAAGGCGCATTTTCTGGCTGCGGCTCTGTGGAGAAAATCGTGTCGCGCTCAACGCTGTACCCGTTCAACGAGAAAACGGGAAAACTCTACGACGCAAGAAAAGCAAAGAAAGAGCCAATCCTTGAAGTGCTGGCGGCAAAGGAAGAAGCAAAGCAGCTGAAAATCAAGCAGATTCAGAAAGTCAGCGCAATGTCTTTGTTCTCAGAGGCAATCAAAAAAAAGGGCATTGAGGATTACGCTGTGGAATCGTTCATTCCAACAAAAACAGTGAATATCATTTGGGTGAGAGTCAACGAGAACAACGTGATTTACAAAGTGAAAGCCAATGCTTTTGACTGGACCAGCGACGTTCCGAAAATCGTGGACGCGCTTTGTGACAAAGAAAAAAGCTCCCGTGAGATTTTCGATTCTCTTATGAAAGCAAAGCTCCAGCCTCTTGAAGTCCCGAAAAATCTTCCTCACGCTCTGACGCTGCGTCCGAGCAAAGACGGAAAAATCCGCTTCTTCAGCCAAGGTCTTCTGAGGAAAATCTCTTTTCTCTACACCACAAAAGAGCTGGAAATTGTGGGCGTGACGGAAATCGAAAAAAATGCTCTTAGTCATCGAGGTGCAGATTATCCGCTTGAAACTCTAATCATTGCCGACGGTGTGGAAAAAATCGGAGAGTCGGCATTCGGTTATTTAAATCATCTAGTTTCCGCATTGCTTCCCGAAAGCGTTACGGAAATCGGACAAACCGCCTTCCGTGGCTGCACTGCTCTTTCTGAAATCAAGTTCACTGGCACGCTCTCGCAGTGGAACGCCGTTGAGAAAGGCGAAATGTGGAACAAGAACGTTCCTGCCAAAACCGTGAAATGCACGGACGGAGACGCGGAAATATAAATATTTAGGAGAAAGTGCAAATGAACAACACCGACATCGAAAAAGCAAAGCTTGAGAAAATCAAGCAGGTTCAGCAGGTCGGCGCAACGACAGTATTCTCTGAGGCAATCAAGGAAAAGGGCATTGAGGATTTCTCGGTGGAAAGTGTCAATTCCACAAAAGCGGACACAATTCTTCTGGTGAACGTCAAAGGAAACAACGTGCTTTTGAAAGTGAGTGCGAACGCTAAGAAATGGACCAGCGATGTGCCAAAAATCGTGGACGCGCTTTCTGACGAATCAAAAAGTTCGAAAGAGATTTTCGACGCTCTTATGAGCACGAAGCTCCCGCCTCTTGAAACCCCGATTCGGCTTGCAAAGGACATAACGCTCAAGCCCAACAAAAACGGCAAGGTTCGCTTCTTTACGCAAGGAATTATCCAAAATCTCTACGACCTCTATGTTGAGGATTTGGAGCTGGTGGGTGTGACGGAAATCGAAAAGAAGAACTATATGTCTCATATAGGAACGAATTTTAAGCTAAAAAGTTTAATCATTGCCGAGGGCTTGAAAAAAATCGGAGAGGAAGCGTTATCGTTTTTTACGGAACTCGAGTCCGTTTCGCTTCCGGACAGCTTGACGGAAATCGGTTGTCAGGCATTCAAATACTGCAACTCGCTCAAATCCATAAGGATTCCGAAAAGCGTGGAGCGAATGGAGTTTTCTGTTTTTTCGGGTTGCACTGCTCTTTCGGATATCGAGTTTGACGGAACTGTGGAACAATGGACGAAAATAAAAATAGGTGCTGGTTGGCACGACGGAGGGCCTGCAAAAGTCGTGAAATGCACGGACGGCGAATGGATAATACCTGACTATTATATTGTGAACGGCAAGTTGACAGAGTGGCGCGACACGAGTGCAGAAAGCGTGACAATCCCGGACGGCGTGATGGCAATATGTGCGAATGAAACAATCAGAAGTGCGTTCTTCAAATGCAAGGCTCTCAAGTCAGTTGAAATTTCTTCGTGCGTGAAGAAAATACTTAAGTATGCGTTCACTCGCTGCGATTGCCTTGAGTCCGTTGTGATGAGAGAGGGCGTGGAGGAAATTGAAAAATCTGCGTTCTTGGATTGCAAGGCTCTCAAATACATCGAAATCCCTTCGACAATGAAATCAATGTGCAAAGAGTCATTCTCCGGCTGTGGTGCAGTGGAGAAAATCTTGTCGCATTCTCCGCTTTTTCCGTTCGACGAGAAAACGGGAAGACTCTACGACGCAACAGGAAGCAGAAAGAAAGTTGTTCTCACTCTTATGGCTGCAAAGAAAGAAGCGAAGAAAAACAAAATCGCGAAGCTGCGGGACGCAGTGCTTGAGTCGATTGTTGGCGGACACAGGTCGAAAGTGTCTTTCGTGAGAAAAGAAGACAGCTCGTATCTTCGCATAAACGCTGGGAATGGCGGCATCGAGGTTCTTCTTGCTGACTACGCGGTGTCGAAGTGGTCGAAAACTCTTCCAGCATTGCTCGACTTTGCCGAAACGGGAGCGGACGCAGCTGCGTTAAAAAAGTATGCTCTCGACAACGGCTTTAAGGACTCAAGCACGAAATATTTTTCAGTGAAAAACAGATTATTGAAAGGCAATAGCAACAAAAATCCCGTCTATCTTTTCATCGGAGGCAGTGCAAGGACAATCGGAAAAAGAGCGTTTGAAGCCTGCAAATTGCTGAAAACCGTCGAGATTGCATCGGGCTTGAGAAAAATCGAGGACTATGCGTTCTTACATTGCCATAAGCTTGAGTCCGTGAAGATTCCAGAAACCGTGACGGAAATCGGAGAGTTTGTGTTCTTTGATTGCGAGTCGCTTTCTTCGATAGAGTTCGGCGGAACGGTGGCTCAATGGAAAGCCCTGACCGAGAAAAAAGAAAAACTGCTTATTTTTTCGCCAGTGAAGAGCGTCAAATGCTCCGACGGTGAGTGCAGGAATCCTGTTCACTTGATGGTCGAGAACACTGACGAAAAACCGCAGGGTTTTCCTCTCGGCTACGACGTGACAAAAATCCCCGAAGACTTTTTTGCTGGACAAAAGTCGGCCGAATATATTCGAGTGCCTGAAGGGATTACCGAAATCGGTGCGAGGGCGTTCAAGAATTGCACTATGAAAAGTATCATTCTGCCTTCAACGCTGACGAAAATCGATGACAGTGCTTTCGAAGGCTGCCCAAATCTTAGGGTTTTGCAATTTCATTTAGGCTTGAAAAAAATCGGTGAGCGTGCGTTCTTTGGCTGCTGGTCGCTTAAGAGAATCTTGTTCCATGGCTCTGAAAAACTTTGGCGTGATATCGAAAAAGGCGAGGACTGGAACGAAGGAACGAAAATTAAAGATATAGACTGCGTTGGATTTGATAACCTAAAAATCGAAAACGGTGTTGTGACAGAGTGCAAGAAAGACGCTGTAGTTGTGAGACTTCCAGAGAATGCTATAAAAATCAGCAGCGAAGCGTTCAAAGACTGCGTTTGTCTTAAACATGTCGCCTTTTATCCTGGCGTGACTGAAATCGGCAACAATGCGTTCCAAGATTGCACCTCATTGGAAACGATTTTGTTCGTAGGAACAAAAAAGCAGTGGGAAGGCATAAGGCTCGGCACGGACTGGCAAAAGAACATTCCCGCAAAAGTCGTGCATTGTTCAGACGGTCTCTCCGCTGACAGTGACGTTGAAATATAAGGAGAGTTTGTCATGCTGAACGGCTTTCGTAAGAAAGCTTGTTTCAGGCATGTTTTTTTACTGAAAAATATCGCCGCGTGTTCGTCAGGCGATGACGGCGGAATCTCCGTTTCCGGCAGAACTTTGGAGCCGTATCTGCCGGACGAGTTTTCGTCAAAAAAGGTGGATGCGCTGTACGGCGGCACGTTCACAATACAGACTTATGAATTCACAAAGCGGTAATGCCACGCCATGAAAAACACTTTTTATGCTTTTTTACAATTCGCGGAAGAATCGATATGATATGATTCCATAAAACGAAACGGGGAGCGCAGAATGTTTACGAAAGAGCAGGATTCGGATTTTGAAAAAGTGATTTCCCTCCTTGAGGGCGACGGGGACATGCTTTATTTTCTAAGCTATTGCAGAAAGCGAATCGACGGGCTTAGGAAAGAGGCACTTTCCGATTTGGACAAGTTCACAGATTCGTTCGCCAATCGCGATTTCGAGCGCAGAAAGCGTTTCACAAAAATCATTCTGGATTCCGCTGATTCCTCGTGCGATTCTCCGAGGACGATGAGCCACAATCTGAACGAGCGGATAATAAAGCCGACCCTGGACGAATGGGCAAAGACCGAAAGAGCGAATTTTCTTCCGTTTTATTGGAAGGCGAAATATTTTCATGACCACGAAGCCCTTGAATACGCAGTAGAGACCTTTCCGAATGAGCAGAAGCCGCTTGTGCTTTCGATTGAGCGGGACGTATGGTATCTGTACTATGCGACCCACCACCTGCCGGAAGGCTACATCGGATACGTTGACGAGGACCTGCCCATCGTGGAAGAAGTCGAAAAAAGAATCGTCCGTGTGGAAGATGAAAAGACAAGAGATGAATTGAACGCCGATTTCCAATTCTACAAGGAACTTATCCTGAACTATCGCGAATGGAGGATGTCCGGCGAGCCGAACCTTGAGGAGTGGGGCAGGAAAACCGGAAAAAATGTGGATAGCAGGGTGCGGGCGTATTGTTATCGGAGATGATGGAGCGGGAAATTTTGTTTTCGCAAACGGGGATGAAAACGCCCTGCGCATGGAGTGCAGGGGGGGTTCTGCAAGGGAAAGTCAAACGTTGCGTTTTTTTGCTTCTCAATATAAGAGAGAAGTCGGCAACTTTAGAGTTTTTCTCTTGTAGAAAAATCACAAGTCATCATTTGGGTCGTCAGGGTCAAGTCCGTTCCAATATCTGGCTTCGGAGTCTTGTTGTTCTCGCGCCATGCGCTGTGCCTCCAACTGTCTTTCGAACTCTTCTTGCTCTCTTATATCCTGCAGGGATTCGTTTGCGTATTCCTCTATTTGTTCTTGGGAATATCCTTCTTGCTCCATCTGCTGCATCTCATCTTTCAAACTCTGAAAATAGTCGCTCATTTATTATACTCCTGTGATATCTAGATGCTTGAGAATCCGCAACAGCATTTACTTGTTGCAGATATTTCTACCGGAAAAAGTTAAAATCTTTTGTTCTTCCTATCTTCAGTATCTTTCATTGCGGACACACCGCCTAGAATCACTCCTGCGATACCTCCAATTAAACCTCCAGCAGCAGTTCCCAAACCAGGAATAATACTCCCGATTACTGCACCTGCAGCAGCTCCTGCTGTGAGTCCTCCTGCAGCTGCTCCGGCAGTTTTTTGTGTTTCTGGATCGTATTTTTTCATATAAGCCTCCTTTTGTTCGTTTGAAAAATGATAATGATTAGGTTAAGACAAACTTTTTATTCGATTGTTGATTTCGTTTAGATCGGTGCGAATCTTTTCTACACTTGCTGAATCGTGATTTTCCAATGCATACTGCTGTTTTTTTTGCAGTCTCAGCTTTTCATTAAGTAATTTCTCTTTTTCATATTCTTTTCTTTTATGCTCTTTGTGAATTTCTGCTCCTCCGCCAATTGCGGCACCAATGACACCTCCGACTATACAACCTACAGGACCAAAAAAACTACCGAAAAAGATTCCTGCTCCACCTGCAGAAACTGTTCCTATCATGTTAATCCTCCTCTGCCTTTTCAACTACTTTATAGCTTCCCAAGTACCAAATGATTTAGTTTGTCCGTCATCTTCATCACCGGAAATTTTTATAATCTTGTCTTCTGACTCCCACTTTACTGTTACATGATGTTCTGCAGGTTTATAATCATTTCTTTCTGTTAAATTAATCCATGAAATTTTTATTTCCGAACCAACAGTTATAGCATCTTCAGATTTTCCATATCCTATATTTTTGCGCACATTGTTAGAGTCTTTACCCAATATAAAAATTTCTTTTTCGTTATTTACCATCCAAATTTCATACGTATAGTTATCTGAATCTATTTCAAGTTGTGTATTTATTGTACTTCTCCAATTTCTTTTCATCAGATTATCTCCTTGTAGTTTTCTGCTGTCGTACATCAAAATATTGTTGCTTTAATTCTGCAACAATATTTTATCGCTGTCAAGAAATTCCACATCATGATTTTGATATGATTTTAGTATGGATTTTAGGGACAGACTGAGGGCAGCCATTGAATATAAGGGATTGAGCGTGAAGGAACTCGCTTCAAAAACTGAGATAAGCTACAGCACTTTTTTGTCCTATATAGATGCACGGGGAACGCTTCCTAATGTGCTGACAGCGGTAAGATTAGCAAAGATACTAGGTGTTTCTGTTGAATGGCTTGTTGCAGGTGATGAAAAATCGGAAAAAGCGGATATTGAGCTGCAAGCCCTCAGCGATGAAAAATCAAAACTTTTGGACAATTTCTGTAAACTGTCCGCCCATGACAAGATTCTGCTCTCGGAACTTTGCAAGTCTCTTGCCGGAAAAACTTGCGTCGTGTAAAGATTTTAAAGATTACGAACAGGATTTCACGAAAATATTTTTTGGAATGAAATACTTTTTACAAAAAACAGGCCGCACACGACGTGCGGCCACACTTTGCAGAATCTTGTTTTCACAAAGAGGGACGTACACGACGTGCGACCACACTTTAGCAGAACCGCTTCTGCGGTTCTGCGTAGTTTCGATACGGCACGGATGCCGTATCGAAACTACTCTGTCGGGCGTTTCTTCAGGTTCTTGCTTTCGGCAATCGCCCTGCCTTCGCCGACTTTCTGTTCCATCATGGCGCGGACTTTGAGCGGGAGACCGAAGAGCGTGATGAAGCCCTGCGCGTCCTTGTGGTTGTAGAGTTCGCCGGTCGTGAACGAAGCGATGTCCTCATTGTAGAGGCTGTACTTCGAGTCAGAGCCGGCTGCGCGAATCTGTCCCTTCACGAGTTTGACCTTCGTCCAGCCGGTCACAGTCTGCTGTGTTGAGTCGACGAACGCCATCAGAGCGTCGTAGAGCGGAGTGAAGACTTTTCCGTCGTAGATGAGCTCTGCCAAGCGCAATGAAACCTGCTGCTTGTAGTGGTATGTGTCGCGGTCGAGGCAGATGTGGTCCATCATGCGGTGGGCGAAATACAGAATCGCTCCGCCCGGTGTCTCGTAGACTCCGCGGCTCTTCATTCCGACGCAGCGGTTCTCGCAGATATCGACAAGACCGACTCCGTTCCTGCCGCCGATTTCGTTGAGCGCGGTCATCAACTCAAGGCCGTTCATCTTCTTTCCGTTCAACGAGACAGGGATTCCCTTCTCCCATTCGATTGTGACGTACTCGCCGTCTCCGGCAGTCTCAGGAACCTTCGTGTTCTTGAGCATGTGCGGGTAGTTCGGCTCGTTCGCCGTCTTCTCAAGCTCCAAGCCCTCGTGGCTGATGTGCCAGATGTTCTCGTCGCGAGAGTAGGACTGGTCCTTCTTCATCGGAACCTCAAGCCCCCTGTCCTCAAGGAACTTGATTTCGGCGTCGCGGCTGTCCATGTTCCATTTGTCGTCCCTCCATGCGGCGATTACGCGGAGGTCTGGAGCGAAAGCCTTGATGGCAAGCTCGAAGCGGACCTGGTCGTTTCCCTTTCCTGTCGCTCCGTGGCAGATTGCCGTTGCTCCTTCCTGGCGCGCGTACTCGACGAGAATCTTTCCGATGAGTGGGCGCGCTGTCGAAGTTCCGAGAAGGTACTCGTCCTCGTAGACCGCGTTCGCCTTGAGCGCAGGCCAGATGTATTCCTCGATGTATTCCTGTCTCGCGTCGACGACGTAGCAGGCCGAAGCGCCCGTCTTGAGCGCGCGGCTCTTGATGTGCTCCCAGTCGTCACCCTGACCAACGTCGATGCAGACCGCGATTACGTCGTAGTCGTAGTTTTCCTTGAGCCACGGAATGATTACCGTCGTGTCCAATCCACCTGAGTAAGCGAGAATAACTTTCTCTTTTGCCATTTTTATCTCCTTAAAATGATTCTCTATTCTAGTTCATTTGATTGCTTTTTGATACAACGGATAGACGGTCTCCGCTATTCCATGCAGGTTTTCGATTCTGCTTTCGTGGGAGGGGTGGGTGCTCATGAATTCCGGGGGTGAAGATTTTGACAGAGACGACATCTTCTCCCAGACTTTCACGGCCTCGTTCGGGTCGTAGCCGGCTCTGGCCATCAGTTCCGTTCCCATGTTGTCGGCTTCCGTCTCCTGGTTCCTCGAATACTTGAGCGAAAGAGCCTCCGCAGCGAAATTCACTATCCCGCGCTCGGTCGAGTTCAGCCCGAACGCTTCCGAGATTGCCGCCGTTCCAAGCGACTTTATCTTTGAGCGGCTCACCTGTTCCCTTGAGTGTTCCCTGAGCGCGTGCGAAATCTCGTGCCCGATTACGGCCGCCAGCTGCGCGTCCGTGAGCTTCAAGGTGTCGATGATTCCCGTGTACACGACGATTTTTCCGCCAGCCATGCACCATGCGTTCACGGTGCTTTCTGTTATGACGTTCACCTGCCAGTCCCAGCCGAGCGCGTCCTCTCGGAAGTTTCCAGTCTGCTTTATGAGGGCGGACGCGATTTTCTTCACGCGCTTTGTGGTCTCCGCGTTCGTGTTCAGCTTTCCTTCGCTCTTTGCCTGCGCAATTATCTGGGCGTAGGACTGGTTCGCGCTTTCCACCATCTCCTCCGCCGAGACCGTCATCACCTGCTTCCTGTCGGCTCCGACCTCGCCTCCCGATGTCGTCGTCGTGTACTTGAAGCCAGCGAAAGCCGCGACCAAAGCCACGACGATTGGAATCAAGCTTCCTTTTCTGAATCCTCTTGCCATTTTTTTTCAACCTCTTTACAAATGATTTTTTTTGTTGATTAAAGTTCGAATTTCCCGACATCCGCCTTGAAAGTCAACATTCTGGTGTAGAAGTGGAGCCAGTCCACTGGCGGAATGTTGTATTTGAGCGTCGGGTGGTGGTTCGCTATCTGCGACTGTATTTCCGGGGAGAACTTCGCCATCTTCTTCCGCTCCTTCTGGTGCAGCTTCAGAAGCTTCTTCTCCCGCTTGCTCATCTTAGGGGGCAGGTAGTTCGAATAGTCGTCCTTCGCCTCCGCCAGCCGCCTGTGCTCGATTTCCTCCTGACTTCCGCTGTCTATTCCGAGTTTTTTTAGCTGCTCCGGCTTGAGGAACGACGCGAACGAGGAATTCATGCTTTTGCTGAGCTTCTCCTCTTCGATTCTCTCTTTCTCGATTGTCTCTTCGCTTGATTCGTGCAGCATGTGGAACTGGGGATTGAAGGAATTTGCCTTGCAGATTTTGTTGAGGATGACGGCCGTATTGAACGCGTCCGCTATCGCCGAGTGCTCCTGTCCCTCGAAGCTCTCGTGGCAGTAGTGGACGGCCGTTCCAAGCCCTATGGAAGCGTGCGTTCCAAGAACCTCCCCGAACGTCCTCTGCAAATCCACAAAGGTCTCAAGGTTCGAAAGCAGGTCGTCCCTCTCGTTCGCCTTGACCATCAGCTCCTCGTGGATTTGCGAGTGGTCCATTCCGCTCCAGCAGTAGGTTACGAACTTCTCGCCGCCAGTCTTCTCTTCGATCCACTCGACATAGGACGAGAAGACCGTCTCGAAATCGGCCGCGCCTACCAAGTCGTCTTCCGTTATGCCCGTAAGACTGTTGATGAATTCCGTTATGTGGCTGTATTTGGGCTTCACGAATCTGTTGAACTTGGAGACGAGCCTGAAATTCTCGTCGAGGATTACCGCTCCGATTTGAATCACTTCGTTTCTGAGGTAAATCATGCCCATTTCCGCGGGCGTGAGTTCGCTCATCTCCAAGTCCATGCAGACGTGGAATCTTATTTCCTTTGCCGCCGTCTCTTCCGTAATCATGCTCCGTGGAAATCAATCAAGGTCGTCACGTTCACAGGAGCGAGGACTTCCCTGTACTTCAAATCCGGCAGCCCGATGATTCCGAAAATCTCGGTGACTTCGGCCTGTCCCTGCGATATGAGTTTCTTTCCGGCCGTGAGCGTTCCGCCCGTGGCGATGAGGTCGTCGATGAGGAGGAATTTCTGTCCCGGCTTGATGTCGGCCTTGTGCACTTCGATTTCCGCTGAGCCGTATTCAAGGTCGTAGGAAGCCCTGTAGACGTCCCCCGGAAGCTTGCCCTTCTTTCTGATGAGGACGAGCGGGATTCCGAGTTTTTCCGCGAGAGGAGCGGCGAACAAAAAGCCCCTCGATTCCACCGATGCTATCGCGTCGATTTTTCCCTCGTCGAACTTTGCCTTGTAGATTTCGTACATCTTGTCCAGGCACCACTTGAATGCCTTCGGGTTCGTGAGGACGCTCGTGATGTCGTAGAATAGGATTCCCTTCTTCGGAAAGTCCGGCACCCTGCGGATTGCGTCGTCCAAAATCTTGTTGTCAGTCATTTTCTTCTCCTGATTCTGTAGTTGGTTTTAATTGCCTCGATTGTCTCTACTTTGCGATTGTCCGTATGCTTCCCATCGCGAGCCGCTTTTCCCTCGTCTCCTCAAGAAGCGACATGAGCTTTTCGGAATCCTCGTCTTGTATCGCTTTTTTGAACGCGTCGATTTGCCTCTCGAAATTCTCTATGTGCTTCACGAGCTTGTCCTTGTTCGATATGAAAAGCTCCGTCCACAATGGCGCGTTTATCATCGCTATCCTCGTCAAATCCTCGAAGCTCCCTCCGCCGAACGCCGTTATGGCTGGGTCCTCCGCGCTCTCTACCAATGCCGACGCGATGACGTGGCATAGCTGGCTCGTGAATCCGATTTTGTAGTCGTGGATGTCGGTGGTCGTCTCCGTTATGCGGGAGAAGCCCATCGCGGAAATCAGCTCCCTCATCAAATCCAGGTTCTCTTTCTTGTTGAATTTCTGCTCGCAGAGGATGTAGTTGTGGTTGACGAAGAATTCCGCCTTCGAGTTGGCGTATCCCTCTTTCTCTCCCCCCGCCATTGGGTGTCCGATTACGAAGTCCACGTCGTCCCGCAGAATCGACGGCAGCTCCTTCTCGAAGATTCCCTTAACGCCCGAAATGTCAGTCACGATGGCTCCCGGCTTGAAGAATTCCTTGTTCACTTTGAGGAAGTCGAGGGTCGCGTGCGGATAGAGGCAGACGAAGAGGATGTCGCACTTGGGAAGCATCTCACTCACCCTGTCGCTGGTGAACGTCTCGTCAACGATTCCCTCCGATTTTGACTGGGAAAGGCACGCCGTGCTCCTGTTGCAGGCCAGGATTTTTCCAGTGGAACCGCTCTGGCTCAGGACGTTCAGCCGAATCGCCTTTGCGAACGAACCTCCCATTATTCCCAACCCGACGATTCCGTAGTTAAGCGATTTCAGACTTTTCATTTAATTCTCCCAAAATAGGTCTTGCTCATCTCGCTTGATTTTAACCTAAATGGCGCGAATTTGATAGAACGAATCTGCACTAGGAAAGATTTCTTCTTTTAAGTATCATACAAGATACTATTTAGCAATCTTTTTAAGGAGTCCTATAAAATGGCAAAAGACATTTATGACACATTCCGTGACATCGGTATCATTCCTGTTGTCGCAATCGAAGATGCTTCAAAAGCAGCTGATTTGGCACACGCTCTCGTGAAGGGCGGACTTCCTGCTTCGGAAGTCACATTCCGCACAGCCTGCGCCGCCGAGGCAATCGAGGCCATGATAAAGGCCGAGCCTGACATGCTCGTTGGAGCTGGAACTGTTTTGAACGTCGAGCAGGCTGAGAAAGCCGTCAAAGCCGGTGCGAAATTCATCGTTTCTCCAGGATACAACCCAGATGTCGTCGACTGGTGCTTGAAGAACAATGTTCCTACAATGCCTGGAATCTCCAACCCATCTGAAATCACTGCCTGCATCAACAAGGGCGTCACACACCTCAAGTTGTTCCCAGCAGAGCGCAAGGGCGGATACAAAATCATCGACGACTTCGGTGGACCTTTCCCGCAGTGCACATTCATGCCTACTGGCGGCGTTACGACTGAGAACGTCGGCGAGTATGCGAAGCGCAAGAACATCCTCTGCATGGGCGGAACATGGATGGTCAAGAAGCCTCTCATCGAGGGCTGCAAGTGGGACGAAATCACACAGATTTGCAAGGACGCTGTGAAGGCCATGCACAACTTCCACATCGACCACTGGGGAATCAACGCCGCCAACCCTGACGACGCAACTTCAATCGCAAACGGATTCGACGCTTTCGGATTCGCCGCGAAAGTCGGAAACTCTTCAATCTTCGCCTCAGACCAGATTGAAATCATGAAGCAGAACGGACGCGGAACACACGGACACATCTCCGTGGTCTGCAACAACATCGAGCGCGCTTTGGCATACCTCGACAAGTTCGGCTTCAAGCCGGTCGCCGGAACAGAGAAGTGGATGGGCAAAGAGAACGCCTCTCCTCTCAAGGTCGTCTACCTCGACAAAGAGGTCGGCGGATTCGCGATCCACTTGAAGAGAGCGTAAGCCTCATTGACGCTCTGTCATTGAGCGTTTCATAAAAATCCTCTGCCATTGTGGAGTGGCGGGGGATTTTTTTTGCGCTCCGGTGCGGGTTTGTAAATTTTTTAAGAAAGCTATTGTCTGACTACTTTTTTTTTGTAGAGTATTTTTGTGGCGGATTTAAGGTCCGCTTCAAGGAGTTTCTACAAATGAAAAAAATCAGCAAAATTCTTTCCGCCCTGGTCGCTTCGCTCGCAATCGGATTCGTTGCGACTTCTCTCATCGCCTGCTCTGACGACGATGACGACGATGTTTCAACTGTCGCCGTGTACAAGGATTCGAAGGCCACTGCCGATTCTTACGAGACGATAACGTTCTTTTCCGACAACACTGTGAAGGGGCATTTCTACGAAAAATATACGGAGGAAGGCTTTTCCATCATAACTGATTTTGATACGTTCGTTGGAACGTACACAGGAAATCCAACAGCCGACGGGACTGTAAAAATCACTGTATCGAAGATGATCAACGAAGATGCCGTAAGCGAAGAGGATATGGAGAAAAAGTGTGAAGCCGCCTACGCTGCCGGCAAGACAAGCCTGACGTTCACGAACTCGGACTTCCCGCTCGAAGCGGTTTCCGATGTTTCAATCGAGGCTGTTGTAAGCGGAAAAACAGCCACTGTAGATTTTGACGGAGATTCAGACACTTATACAAGACAGTAGCCTTTTGCGATAGTCATTCACAACCGCGCCCGGTCAATCCACAGAGGATTCCTCCGGGCGCGTTTTTTTGTCGTTTTTTTGTTAAAAAATCATTAAAATTCTATGTAAAACTGTGAATAAATGCGATAATTCCTTTATGAACATATTCGCTCTTTATTCGATATTCTTTTGCATTTCAACAGTAATCGGCATTCCGCTTCTTTCGTACCTGCAAATCATGCAGATAAAGGGAAGTTCTTTTCAGGAATGGATTTCCGGCATCGGCACGACTTTGATTCCTTCCGCGGGACTCTCCGTCATCATCGTCGTTCTGGTCTACAGCAAGATGAAGCACCTCATGAAGATGCTCAAGGACGTGGAGGAGCGGCCTCTGACCGACGAAGAGAAGACGAGGGCTGCCTCCATAATGCGGGTTGTGAACAGAATCTCCACGATTTCGCTCCTGCTCGGCTTCTTCACGGGAAACGGACTTTCGGTCCTGATAAAGGTCAGCCTCGGAATCCTCCACTACACGGCCACCGAGATGGTCATCATGCTCGTGCTCACTTCGGTCTACGCGTTCATGGCGAGGGAATACGCGGTGGACTGCTTCAATGCGTGCGCCAGGAGCGAGCTTTCAAAACTTGGAATAACGAGCACCGACGGAATAAAGACTTCCGCTTTCACAAGCTCTCTTTTCAGGACGGTGGCGACCTGCATTTTCGCGACCGGCTGGCACATATTCTGCTCAGGCTATGGAGCTGTCCGCAACGGACTTTCTACAGAACAGTTCTTCTCGAACGCCGCGATTTCCATAACGATTTCGCTCGGAATGACGCTTCCGCTTCTCACCCTCATATTGAAGCAGCTCCGCGCGAGGTTCGAGATAACCGTGGACCAGGTGAAGACCCTCACCGAGACCGGAAACATCCAGAAGCGGCTTTCGATAGGTGCCTTCGACGACTTCGGCGTTGTCGAGAGCGAGATAAACGCCTTGATGGACTTGCTGCAGGTTCATTTGAGGAACCTCACGTCCGAGGCTTCGAACGTGGACGTGGGCGCGAACGAGTTGAAGAACGTTGCTGATTCGTCCGCGGCCGGCGTCACTCAGGTTTTCAGCACGATAAAGAACCTCAATTCTGAAATCGACGAGGAGGGGCAGATTCTGGCCCAGCTCAAGGACGGAATCGTCTATCTTTCTTCGGACGCGGACAAAATCGACGTGGCGGTGAGGAAGGAATTCGACGCCGCAAAGGTGAACGTAAGCCTCATGAACAAGACGAGCGAGAATCTCCGTTCAATCGACGAGATGATAGACAAGGCCGAGTCCAGCTCACTGAGGCTTTCCGAGATTTCAAAGCAGGGAAACGAGGAAGTGAACAAGACGATGAGCATCGTCAACACCGTGAGCGAGAAGTCAAGGATGATGGGCGATGTCATAAGGGTAATCCAGACAGTTGCGAGCCAGACGAACCTCCTCGCCATGAACGCTTCGATTGAGGCCGCCCATGCCGGAGAAGCCGGTTCCGGCTTCGCGGTCGTCGCCGAGGAAATCAGGAAACTCGCCGAGTCGTCGTCAAAATCCGCGAAGGACATCAAGGACTTGATAACGGAAATCGTGAACGCCGTGGACAGCTCTTCAAAATCGATGGCTTCAACGATGGAGATATTCGGAAAAATCGAGGAGGAAATCGACCAGCAGAAGAATGTCGTCTCCACAATCTCCGAGTCGATGGACATGCAGTCTGAAAGCGTCAAGCAGACGAAGAACGCCACCGACGAAATCAGCCGCCAGATTGACAGCGTGACGACGCTCGTCCAGAAGCAGGCCGAATATTCAAAGGTCATGATGGAGAACGTAAACAAGGTCTTCGATTTCTCAAGGAAAATCTCCGAATCGATGAACGAATCCGAGGCCGTGATACGGAACTTCTCCGAGACCGTGGAAATCGTCAAGGACAAGGCCGAGCGGAACAAGGATTCCGTCAAGAACATCACGAAGGAAATCGAAAAGTTCTCGTTCTGAAATTCGCAGTTTGTTGAAAAATGTCGCGTCCGGCCAATCCGCTTGGGATTTTTCGGGCGCGTTTTTTTGCCGCGTGCCTGTTTTTTTATATGCGTGATAAGATGTTTGCTTTACAGGCACTGGCAAAAATCGTATATTTGCAGGCAAAAGGACATGATATGGCACAGGCGATGATAAATTTCAGAATGGACAGCGAAGAGAAGCGTTCTCTTGAGGAAATTTGCGAGCAGCTTGGAATTTCAATCACAAGCGCGTTCAAGATTTTTGCGAAGAAAGTGATAAGGGAAAGGCGGATTCCGTTCGATGTAGCGCTTGACGACTCCCGTTCTGACCCGTTTTGGAGCGAGGAAAATCAGGCTTGGCTCAGGGATTCGATAAGGCAGGCAAGGGAAGGGCGGCTTACCGAACATGAGTTGATTGAGGCCGATTGATGCGAAAATTGTGGACTGACGGAGCTTGGGAAGATTATTTGAAATTGCAATCTGACAAAAAACTTCTCAAAAAAGTGAACGAACTGCTGAAGGATATTGACCGAAACGGTTATGATGGAATTGGTAAGCCGGAACCGCTGAAAGGCGATTTGAGCGGATATTGGAGCCGCAGAATCGATGATTTCAACAGGATTGTGTATTGCATCCGCGAAATCGGGGAAAGCCGGTTTGTTGAGATTGTGCAATGCGGCACTCACTATCATAAATAGATTTTACTTGAACTGACTGATGCGCGCCCGGTCAATCCGCTTGGGATTTTTTCGGGCGCGTTTTTTGTCAGCCCTTTAGCGCGCCCATTATGCGTTCGAGGATTTTCTCTTCGATTGCCTGCATCTGCTCCTGCGTGAAAGGCTGGTTCTTGCTCTGAAAAAACTGCATCGCCAGATTGTGCGCCTGCTGCCTCTGCTCCGTGGTGGCTGTCATCGTCGTCGGCTTGATTCCCTGGAATGTCTGGGCGCTTCCGATTTGCATTTGCTTCTGCATTTCCATCATCTGCTTCTGCATCTCCAGCATCTGCTGCTGCATTTGGGCGTATTGGCTTTGCATGTCCTGCAGCGGCATCTGTCCCTGCGGCCTGATGTTTTGCTGAGTGGGTGTCTGCTGCCTCTGCTGCATCGTCTGCGGTTGCATCTGCGGTGCCTGTCTCTGCGTTGGCTGGTTCTGTTTTATTATGTTGCTGCTCGGCTGGCTTCCCTGCGTCATCTGCATCAGCATCTGCATCAGCACTGAATTCGGGTCGGACATCTTGTTTGGCATTTCTATTCTCCGTTTTTTCAATATCGAATTGTTTCTTTCAAAAATTAATCTATTTTCTCACATAAAAAGAATAGTTTGTAGACTGCTTTAAGACTCTGCCGCTTGTTTGTTCATTTTGATTTCCTATGGGGATAGTATGAAATGTTTGTTGACAATATCTAATTAATAGTAGATTGTTGACTTGAAATGAACAAAACAAAAATATTGGACATGACGGACGGGAAAATCGTTCCCCTCCTCATAAAATTCTCCATTCCTCTGTTGGCGGGGAATCTTTTCCAGCAGCTCTACAACATCGTGGACTCGGTGGTTGTCGGAAACTTCGTCGGAAAGGAGGCTCTGGCGGCAATCGGCTCGACGAACCAAATCATCAACTCAATTCTGGGCTTCTTCATGGGCTTCGCCACGGGTGGAAGCGTCGTCGTCTCGCAGTTCTTCGGCGGAAAGAACATTCCCTCGATGAGGAAGGCGATTCACACGCTGATTTTCTCGACAGTCGTTCTCGGCGTTGCCTTCACGGCGTTCGGAATCGCGCTCAACCCCACGTTCCTCTCACTCATGGACACGCCCCATGACGTCTTCCACGACGCGAACCTCTACCTGACGATTTACTTCGAGGGGATAATCTTTTTGATGGTGTACAACATCGCATCGGGAATCCTCCGCGCCTTGGGGAATTCCAGGCTTCCGTTCATCGCGCTCGTGCTTTCGTCCGTGCTGAATGTGGGACTCGACGCTCTCTTCGTCATCGTTCTGGACTTTGGGATAGCGGGCGCGGGTTACGCCACGATAATTTCGGAGGCTTTCTCGGCCGTCTTCGTTCTCTTCTTCCTCTTCCGCACGAACGAAGTCTACAAGCTCTCTCTTCGCGAGATGAGGGTGGACTTTCCGATTCTCAAGCGGATTGTGAAGCTCGGACTTCCGGGTGGCTTTCAGATGTCGCTCACCTGCTTCTCGAACGTCTTCGTGCAGGGCTACATCAACAAATTCGGCTCGGACTGCATGGCCGGCTGGGCTTCGTTCAACAAAATCGACCAGGTCTGCCTGCTTCCGATGCAGAGCCTCTCGTTGGCTTCCACGACTTTCGCCGGTCAGAACTACGGCGCGGGCAAGCTTGAGCGGGCGGAGAAGGGGATTCTGGCGTCCGTCCTGCTCGCCATGTGCATTTCGTTCATCGTCATGCTTCCGACCCGCATTTTCTCGGACGAACTTGTGTCGCTCTTCAATTCCGATTCCGGCGTGGTCTACTACGGAACCTACTTCGTGAAGGTCTGCACCGCATTCTACGTAATCCGCTGCGGAACCCAGATTTTCGCGGGCGGGCTTCGGGGGCTCGGGAACGCGCGCGCTCCGATGATAATCCTCCTTTGCGGTTTCGTGGCTTTCAGACAGCTCTATCTCTTCGTCGCGACGCACATCACCGACGCGTTTTTTCCGGTGTCCATCGCGTACCCGGTCGGCTGGACTTTCTGCAGCGTGACGATGTTCGTCTACTATCTGCATTTCGTCCGAAGTCAGAAAAGAAAATCGAATTTGTGATAGGATTCTCTCATCATGAATATCACGTCAAAAAAATCGAGGCTTTCGGGGTCTGTCGTGGTCCCGGGGTCAAAATCTCAAACAATCCGCGCGCTGATTCTCGCGACAATCGCCGACGGGACTTCGCACATAAAGAACCCGCTTCCGAGCGCGGACTGCCTCTCCACGGCCGCGGCCGTTCCCTTGATAGGCTCTGGAGTGAACCTGAACCTTTCGACCGAGGGCGTTCCCGGAACTGAATGGACAGTGCAGGGGGCCGGAAAGAACCTTCATCTGCCAGACGATGTGGTGAACGTGGGAAATTCTGGCTCTCTCTTGTATTTTCTTTCGCCGATTGCCGCGACTTTCGACGGCGACACCGTTTTCACAGGCGACGAATCGATACGGAAACGCCCTGTCCTCCATGTAATCGACTCCGTGAACCAGCTTTCCGACAAAAAATCATTCGTGACGGTTCCGGGAAAGAACGGCTGTCCGATGGTGATTCGCGGCCCGATTCATACAGGCACCGTGAAAACCGAGGGTGAAATCTCCAGCCAGTATGTGACGGGACTCATGCTTGCGGGAATCTTGATGGAGGGCGGAATAAGAATCGAGCTTTCAAATCCGAAAGAGACGCCGTATTTGACGATGACGCAGAAGTGGTTCGAAAAGGTCGGCGTTGAATGTTCCATTTCCGACGACTTCAAGAGAATCGAGGTAAAGCAGAACAGGAATCTGAAGGGCTTCACCACGACGATTCCGAGCGACTGGGAAGGTGTCGCCTTTCCGCTCGTGGCGGGACTCGTGGCCGAGACAGGCTCCAGGATAACGATAGAGAACATCGACGGAAGCGGAACCCAGGGCGACGACGCGATTGTGGAAATCCTCCAGTCGATTGGCGGAAAAATCGTGTGGGACAAAGAGAAGGGGACGATTACGGTCGAGCCTTCGAGGCTGTCCACCGAAAATCTGCCTGGAAAGACCCTGCGCGTGAAGATGTCGCCTTTCCCCGACGCAATCTGCGCGCTTTCCGTTGCCGCCTGCTTCACCGAGGGAACGACAATCCTTGAGGACGCCGAAGTCTGCCGCAGAAAGGAGACCGACAGGCTCAAGGTCTTGAACGTGGAACTTTCCAAACTTGGGGCTGAAATCGAGGAGACTGATGACGCGCTTGTGATTCACGGGCACTCGCCATTCCTTCCGAACGGCGGCAGAAATCCCGAATTCGCGATGCACGGCGGAGTTTGTGACAGCTACCTCGACCACAGAATGGCGATGTCGCTTGCCTGCCTTGGAATCGGGCTTCCAGCCGGGGAGAAGGTCGTGGTCTGCGATGCCGAGTGCTGCTCCGTAAGCTTCCCGAAATTCTTCGACGTGATGAGGAATGTCGGCTGCGACTTCTCTGAATGCTGATTTTGAGCGGGTCTGTTCAAAAAAATCGTCCGATTTCCGTTAAAATGGAAGTCGTATAGAAAAATTACAATAGATACGAGGAATAAAAATGAAACTTACTTGTGGTATCGTTGGATTGCCGAACGTGGGCAAATCCACAATTTTTTCCGCTTTGACAAAGGCTCCTGCCGAGGCCGCAAACTATCCGTTCTGCACGATAGAGCCGAACCACGGCGTGGTGGAGCTTCCAGACGAGAGGCTCGACTTCATGGCTTCCGTTTTCCAGCCGAAGAAGAAGATTCCAGCCACTGTCGATTTCGTCGACATCGCGGGCTTGATAAAGGGCGCGTCCAAGGGTGAGGGCCTTGGAAACCAGTTCCTCGCCAACATCCGCGAGACTTCCGTAATCGCCCATGTCGTCCGCTGCTTCGACAACCCGGACATCCAGCACGTCCGCGAGGACGCGAAGACTGATGCTCCAATCGACCCGGAGAGCGACATCCTCACGATAAACTACGAGCTTTGCCAGGCGGATATCGACACGATAACGAAGCGCGAGGAGAAAATCGTGAAGGAAGTGCGCGCGCTTGGAAAGGAAGCCGAGAAGAAATACGCTGGCTACAAGAGCGCAATCGCGAAAATCATGCCGCTCCTGCAGGACGGAAAGTGCGCGAGGTGCGCCGAGCTTACCGACGAGGAGAAAGCCGGCATCTACGACCTGCATCTTTTGACCGTGAAGCCGCAGCTTTTCGTCTGCAACATCGACGAGGACACGATTGCCGAGGGCACGAACAAGTATGTTGAGGCTGTCAAGAAAATGGCCGCCGAAGAGAAGAGCGAAGTCATCGTGATTTGCGGAAAATTCGAATCCGACCTCGCGGACATCACGGACGAGAACGACCGCAAGGACTTCATGGACAGCGTGGGCTTGAAGGAGTCCGGCCTCACCGTCCTTGCCCGCGCCGCATACCACCTGATGGGGCTGCGCACTTTCTTCACGGGCGGACCGGACGAGTGCCGCGCATGGACAATCCACAACGGAGACCTGGCTCCACAGGCAGCAGGTGTCATCCACACGGATTTCGAGAAGGGCTTCATCAAGGCGGAAGTCTATTCTGTCGACGATTTGAGGGAATTTGGTTCCGAGGCTGAAATCAAGGCCCACGGAAAGTACCGCCAGGAAGGCAAGGAATACGTCGTCCAGGACGGCGACTGCATCTTCTTCAAGTTCAATGTCACCAAGTAAGCGCGGCTTTCGGCCTAATTTGGAAATATTCTCAATAGTGATGATTTCTATTTTTTGACAATTAGACTACGCTAACAAAAATTGATTTAGATTAACAAATGATTTTTGTTGATTGAAAGGAGAACTAAATGGCAAAAACTACAATCGTCAAAGTAATCGGACGCGAAATCATCGATTCACGCGGAAATCCAACTGTGGAAGCCGAGGTGCATCTGGAGGACGGAACTGTGGCTTTGGGCGCGGCTCCGTCTGGTGCGTCCACCGGCGAATTCGAGGCTCTTGAGCTCCGCGACGGAGACAAGGCTAGATTCGGCGGAAAGGGCGTCTCGAAGGCCGTGAACAATGTGAACACAATCATCAACGAAGCCGTGAAGGGCTTGGACGCGCAGGACGTGTACGCTGTTGACGGAGCGATGCTCAAGGCCGACGGAACGAAGGACAAGTCAAAACTCGGCGCGAACGCCATACTCGCGGTCTCAATCGCTTCTGCGCGCGCGGCTTCGGTCTCTCTCGGAATCCCGCTCTACCGCTGCTTGGGCGGCGTTCAGGGAACGAAGCTTCCGGTTCCGATGATGAACATCCTGAACGGCGGAGCGCACGCTGACTCAGCCGTGGACACTCAGGAATTCATGATTATGCCGGCCGGCGCTCCTTCGTTCAAAGAAGGGTTGAGGTGGTGCACGGAGGTCTTCCACAAACTCCAGTCCCTCATCAAGGCGATGGGCGACGTCACTGCCGTGGGCGACGAGGGCGGATTCGCTCCGAACAAGCTCAAGTCGGACGAAGAGGCAATCGAAAAAATCCTTGAGGCAATCAAGGCCGCAGGTTTCGAGCCTGGAAAGGACTTTTTCATCGCGATGGACGCCGCCTCTTCCGAGTGGAAGTCGGAGAAGGGCAAGGGCTTCTACCACCAGCCGAAATCCGGGCGGGACTTCACGACAGACGAGCTCATCGACCACTGGGAAAAACTCGTGGACAAGTATCCGATTGTTTCGATTGAGGACGGGCTCGACGAGGAGGACTGGGAAGGCTGGCAGAAGATGACTTCAAGGCTCGGAAAGAAAGTGCAGCTCGTTGGCGACGACCTTTTCGTCACGAACACGGAGCGTCTCTCAAAGGGAATTTCTTTGGGCGCGGGAAATTCAATCCTCATCAAACTCAACCAGATTGGCTCCGTCTCCGAGACTCTGGAGGCGATAAAGATGGCGCACAAGGCCGGCTACACGGCGATTTCCTCACACCGCTCAGGCGAGACCGAGGACACGACAATCGCCGACTTGGCTGTCGCCTTGAACACCTGCCAGATAAAGACGGGCGCGCCAAGCCGCTCCGAGCGCGTCGCGAAGTACAACCGCCTCCTCAGAATCGAAGAGGAACTCGGCTGTGCCGCCTGCTATCCTGGGAAAGGGGCGCTGCCGTTGTCTTTGTGAGTCCTAGGCGTTGCTGGTTGGCTGCAGCAGCCGCCACACCGCCAAATGCTCGAGAATTGCCTAGCTTCCTGATTCCCCTGTTGCAAAACCGCTTGCGTTTGTTATATTGTTTTTAATGAAAGCAATCTTAACTGCGGAGCGGGCGAAAAAAATGCGGGGAAATTTCGGGAAAACTATTGACAGTCTCATGACAAATCGCTACCTTCGTTCAGCACAGAAACAGAAGGGCACCGGCCCATGCAAGAACATTTTTGCGTGGGTGCGGTGCCTTTTTGTTAAGGAGTAGCAGAGCGGTAGGGGCAAATGTTTAGCGTTTTTCATATAAATATTTTCGTAATTTATTTTCGTAAAATTGTATATTTTCGTAAAATGTGCTAATTTTTTCGTAAAATGATGTTTTGAAGGAGTGATAAAAAATTACATCCGTGTAATTTTTTATCAGAGCAGTTTTTGCCGTTGTCAAAAACTGCGATTTTGCACATCCTGTGCAACCGCTAACGCGGAGTTTTTATGGAAAAAATTATGCAGGAATCTGAATTAATTGAACTGATTACGAAAATCAAAGAAAGAAAAACCGAAACTTCAAAAATAGAATTTAAAAGCGCAAAAGGCGGGACTCCCGAAAAGCTTTATGACTCCTTTTCAAGCTTTTCTAATACCGAAGGCGGAATCATCATTTTTGGAATTGATGAAAAAGCCGGATACAAAGTTTGCGGTATTCAGAATCCAGATGAACTTGAGAAGAAGGTCGTTGAACAGGCAAAAGAAATGGAACCTGTTGTAAGGCCTTTAATCAGTTTTTGTGAATATGAGGGAAAAACTGTTGCAGCGGCGGAAATTGCCGAAATGGATTCAATCAGTAAACCCTGCTATTACACTGGAAAAGGAAAAAGCAAAGGTTCCTATATCCGAATTGGCGATGCCGACTTACCGATGACGGAATATGAAATCTATAGCTATGATGCATTCAAATACAAGACTGAAGACGAGCTTAGAACAAACAGAAGAATTGATGATTCTCTGATAGACCAGATTCAGCTGGACGGATTTATTGCAAAGGCAGTTTCCGTAAAACCGAACCTTGTAAATATGGACAAGAAAACTCTTGTCACATTAAACGGCCTTTCTGATAAAGAAGGAAATCCTACAGTCTGTGGAATAATGCTGTTTGGAAAATATCCTCAGTACCTTTCTCCAAATCTTGATATTGTTGCTGTTGTTTGTGCATCCAATACTTATGCAGAGGAGGCGGTTACTGGTGAACGTTTTCTTGTAAACAAGAGACTTGACGGAACAATACCTCAAATGCTGGAAAGCGCACTTTCTTTTGTTCAGCAGAACATGAAAATTTCAACCGTAATTGATGGAAGCGGCCATCGGAATGATGTGTATGAATATCCGGTAAAAGCCATTCGCGAAATTATTTTGAATGCTCTGATTCATCGGGACTACAGCATTCATACAGAAAACGAACCTGTCCGAATAGAAATGTATCCGAATCGAATTGAGGTTTCAAATCCGGGCGGATTATATGGTCGGCTCACTCTTGATGAACTTGGAAAGACAAAAGCAGATGTCAGAAATCCATTTATCGCAGCTGCTCTGGAAATCTTAAATACGACAGAAAACAGGTATTCCGGCATTCCTACAATCTATGCAGAAATGAAAAAGGCGGGATTACTGGAGCCGAAATTTGAAAATGCAAGGGGAACTTTCAAGGTCACTTTATATAACGAAAAAAGAGCTGAAAATCGCTTTGCAGACGCGGTAATTGAATTCTGCAGAAAGCCAAGAACGAAGGAAGTTCTTGCCAGACAGTTCGGGTTTGACGAAAAACATCCTGCATATTTTGTTAAGAATTACATAATTCCGCTTATCGAAGAAGGTAAACTGAAGTATACGATTCCCGAAAAACCGCGTAGCAAAAATCAGCAGATTGTAGTCGCGGAGTAGGCCACCTTCTTATAGGTGGCACTGTTCCCAGCAGCCAAATGCGCGAGAATTGCCTAGCTTCCTGATTCCCCTGTTGCAAAACCGCTTGCGTTTGTTATATTATTTTTAATGAAAGCAATCTTAACTGCGGAGCGGGCGAAAAAAATGCGAGGAAATTTCGGAAAAACTATTGACAGTCCCATGACGAATCGCTATCTCAGTTCAGTTCAGCACAGAAACAGAAGGGCACCGACCCATGCAAGAACATTTTTGCGTGGGTGCGGTGCCTTTTTGCGTTTGGATAAATAAACAGGAGAAGAAAAAATGAGAAGATTCTTTAGGACCCTCGCACTTACTTTGTGCGCGGCACTGACAATGAGCTTTGTTTCCTGCTCATCAGGAAGCAGTGATTCTGAAGAAAATCCAGGGACCACAGCTGTAACCACTGAAAGTCCAGAAAACGTAGCTGTAACGACTTACACAGTGACCTTCGACTGTGATGGTGGAAACTCGGTTGAAAGCCAGACCGTGGAAAGTGGTAAAACTGCCACAAAGCCAGCAGACCCTACAAAAAAAGAAGGAAAGACTTCTTTTGCATTTTTAGGCTGGTACAATGGCGACACAATTTTTGACTTTGCAAGTGAAATTAAAGGTGAAATTACACTCAAAGCAAAGTGGATGGAAGGCTTTGCAAAAGTTACCGGTACCACAATAAAAGGAGACGAGACCTGGATTCCCGAATCAGATGTCTTCGTAAGCGGAAGAAGCCTTACTATAGGGGATTTGTATGTGTGTGACCACGAAGTTACACAATCTGAATACACAAAATACTGCAAGTACGGTTCAGAAAGCCCAAATGGTACCTACGGATTTGGCTACAATTACCCTGCCTATTATGTAAACTGGTACGATGCAGTGGTCTACTGCAACCTGCGTTCTATGGATGAAGGATTGACTCCTTGCTACACACTTGGGGAAGAAACAGACCCTTCAAAATGGAGTGGCATTTTAAGCACTACCACAGGCGATGTAACAAAATACTGCGGGCTTTCCAGACAAAGTTCTGCATGGGACGGCGGAATAATAATGAACACTACTGCCAACGGTTACCGCCTGCCAACAGAAGCAGAATGGGAATACATAGCCAGGGAAGGAAAAACAAGTGGCACAACATACAGCGGAAGCAACACCATAGGAGATGTGGCATGGTATGGGAAAAATAGTGGTTCTAAAAGCCACGAAGTAAAAAGTGATAAAGTTTCTGGCACAGACAGTGCAAATGCCCTGGGCATTTACGATATGAGTGGAAATGTATGGGAATGGTGCTGGGACTGGTGCTGGCACTGGAATAGCACCGTCAATTCCGATACAGGGGCTTCTGGTGAGTCGTCGGGCGATTACCGTGTCCGGCGTGGCGCCTCTTGGATTAACATCGCCGACTGGTGCGAGGTTGCTTACCGTTACAACTACTACCAGTACGACCGGTTGTCCGACCGGATCAACGACGTTGGTTTCCGTGTTGTGCGTTCCAGTTCTAACTAAGCAAAAAAACGGTTGCTTTAAAGAGACCGCTTAGGCGGTCGAAAGAAAGCAACCGTAAATAACCGCGCAGTAGCACCCTAGTGGTAGCAGTGTAAGGCAGGTCTTATGAAAGGCAAGCACGGTAGTGCGTCTTTGCTTTGCGGAAATTGTAACCCCTATTGCCAGAAAATGTGATTTCCAAGGCGAATTCTTCTTTGTTACTTTTTTTGCCGTTTTGCTTCCCCGCTGACTTTTCGCGTGTTCCCGTGCAAGACCTGAGCGCATTTCGTTATAATGTTCCGTATGCGTGCAAAAATTTTTATTTATTCGGTGATTTTTTCATTGGTGTGCTTCTCCTGCGGGACGACGAAGGCGGAGGTTGTCGACACTCCAGAGACCACATTCGTCAACACCACATGGTCGGAGGACGGCGGGATATTCACGACGTGCGTGTTTTCCGAAATACAGTCCGTCGGGAAGATGGCGATGGACGGCCCGGACGGATTTTCCGTGTTCGAGAAGCTTTCCAAGACCGGAGGCGAGCGCATAGACTCGTCGGCTTTCGAGTATGACGAGACAACGTGCGAGGTCAAACTCAAGAGCGACGCGGACAAATCCCCGAACAACGCGTTCCACATAAGGGGCGTCTACCAGAACCCTCCCGTTTTCGTCCTTCACGGAAACACTTGTCCAGACCCGCTTGTGCTTCTGGAGGGAAAACCGCTGAAAGCGGGTGTCGACTATGCGTTCGACGTTTCTTCTTCAAGAATTGAATTCAAGGACAAAATCGACATAGACAAGACCTCGTTCTCTGTCTACTGGCTCACAAAAAAGCGCGAGTGCGCGTTCGGCAACGACTACGCAAAATTCGGGACCGAGTACGACAGGCTCCATTCCGAGTGGATAAAGAGGTACGAATAGGCTTCTTCCGCTGCCTTGAAGTGGGCTTTTTTTCTGCGCTGTGGTGATTTCCATGTTATAATGTAAGACCATGGAAAAGAAAATCAAAAAGTCTACTGGTGTAGCTGTCCCTTTGGGCGCGTTGAGAACTGAAAACTCTCCTTTCATCGGTGAATACACTTCTTTGAAGCGGTTCGCTCTGTTCTGCAAGAATTCGGGACTTTCCGTGATCCAGCTCCTTCCGGTCCTGGACACGGGAACTCAGAGTTCCCCCTACAGTTCGTTGAGCGCGTTCGCCCTCCATCCAATCTACATAAACCTTCCTACGATTCCGATGTTCGACAAATGCTATTCGAGCGACGCGGAATTCAAAAAGATGTACGACGAGCTTCTCTCGCTTTCCGACGACACTAGATTCGACTACCGGAGAATCCTCGACTTGAAGGAAGCCCTTCTCAGGAAACTCTTCAGGACGATGCGGAACGTGGAGAACGAGACCGTAAGCAAGTGCAGGGACGACTTTTTCGATTTCATAGAGCGCAACAGCAAATGGATGAAGCCATATTGCGTGTTCAAGCATCTGAAATACAAATACATGCAGGCGGGCTGGAAAAACTGGGCGGAAGAGGACAAGAACCTTTTGGAGGAGGAAATCCTCAGACGGTGGAACGATGAAAGCCTCGTGCACAAGCACAGGTACTACGCGTGGCAGCAGTTCGTCGCGAGGAAGGAGCTTTTGGACTCGGCCGAGTACGTCCGTTCACTGGGATTGACGCTCAAGGGCGACATTCCGATTCTTTTGAACGAGGACTCGTGCGATGTCTGGGGAAATCCAGGGCTTTTCAACATGAAGATGCGGGCTGGCTCTCCCCCCGACGGTGACAATCCGACAGGACAGAACTGGGGCTTCCCCGTCTATGACTGGGAGTCGCAGGAGGAAAACGGATTCAGCTGGTGGCGGGACAGGCTCAAGAGCGCGGGCGAATATTTCGGCGCGTACCGGCTCGACCACATTCCAGGGTTCTTCCGCTTTTGGGCTGTCAACGAAGGCGAGGAGACGGCTGAGCTTGGCTGGCAGGTTCCGTGTTCCCCGATTTCCGAGAAGTCCCTTGAGACGCTCGGTTTCTCGAAAGAGCGCATAAGATGGCTGAAGGAGCCTCACATCGCCACGGAGCTGATTTTCAAGAAGACAGGCGACCTGGACAAGGCCTACGCGATTCTCTCGTTGTTCTGCGAAAGAATCGGGCGCGAGGAGCTTTGGCTGTTCAAACGCTCGTTCAAGTCGACTTCCGACCTGAAGAAAGTGTCCCTCGAAGGCTTCGAGCTTGACGAGGCTCTACAGGACGACATCAGGTGCCTTTTCTGCCGGTGGTGGAAGAACAGGACTCTCATCGAAGTGAAAAAGGGGCAGCTCGTTCCGAGCTTCAAATTCGGTGAGACGCGGGCGTGGGGCACCCTCAGCCAGGCCGAGAGGGACGCGCTTCTCGCGGCTTTCGACAAGAGCGGAAAGAAGCAGGAACTCAAGTGGAAGAGGCAGGCGGAGAAAATCTTCTCTTCGATAATACCGGCCACAGGCATGGTTCCCTGCGGAGAGGACCTGGGCGTTTCCATAGGATGCATGCAGAGTGTCCTCGACGAATTCGGAATACTCGGGCTGAAGGTCGTCCGATGGTGCAGGGACTGGGCTTCCGAGGGGCAGCCGTTCTTCGATTTCGGCTCGTACAGGGGCTTGAGCCTTGTCACGACGAGCGTCCACGATTCTTCCACGATTCGCGAATGGTGGAACTCCGAAAAGGATTCCACGAAAGCGTTCTGCCAGTCGATAATCGAGCGGAGAAAGGCGAAGCGCAGCGGAGGAAGCGCGTGCGCTGTGGAGGAGCAGGACGCCGCCATCTGGGGCAGGAGATTCGACCCCGCCGTGGCCGATTTCGTCCTTTCGAACTGCGCTTTGACGAGCGGAGTGTGGTTCGTGAACCCGCTGCAGGACTGGCTCTATCTCGACGGCTCTCTCTACCTTGAGAGGGCGGAGGACGAGAGGATAAACATTCCGGGCACTGTCTCCGAATTCAACTGGACTTGGAGAATGCCGACAACCGTGGAGAATTTGAGCGGAAACGGAGAGCTGCTTGAGAAAATAAACAGAATCGTGAGAATCCATGACGAACAATGACGAATAAAAGAGAGGAAAAATATGAAAAAGTATTCTTACAATGAATTCCACATTTCCGCGTCCGTGCGCGACGCCTGCGGCTTTTCGTCCGAGCTTTACCAGTCGAGCGGAAACGTGATTTTGGCGAACATCGGAGCCGTGCGCGCGTTCGCCGTGAAATTCAACAAGTATCTCGTCAGTCAGAACAAGACACAGGTTTCGGCCGGCACACTCAACGCGATGGGGCTTTTGGACGAGATTTTCCACCTTGCCTGCTACGTCTACAGAAGACAGAAATATCCGAACGCCTTCAAGGAGCTGCTTTCCGATTTGAATGCTTCCCTGGGCGAGGCGGAGATAGAGAAGATGCTTTTTCAGTTCTGCTCGGAATTTCCCCCGACCTGCGTCTACAAGGGCGAGTGCTCGATTGAGGAATATTTGAACACGGAGATGACGGAGCGGAAGACGGGCCGCGTCAGGACGAACCGTGAACAGACCCTCGAAGAGATGGTGATGCTCCACATCGCGAACGAGAACCCGGCGTTCAAGCCTTTCGGAATCCTCTTCGACGAATCGAACCTGAAGGAGAACGAAACCTACAACAAGGCGTGGAAGCAGATTCAGGCGTTCTTCAAAAAGCTTCCGTATTTCGGAACTTTCGGCCACGACTTGATTTCGTTCCTGCGGGAGCCTATCCTCTTCGCGCCGGACAACCTGCAGCAGCAGCTCGACTATGTGCGCGTCCACTGGGCGGAGCTTTTCCTTCCGGGCGAGGGCGAGGGCGAGGACTACTGGCTCCGCCGCCTCTTTGGAGGAATCGACATCCTGAGCGAGGAGTGGAAGCCCGAGTGGCACCCGACGAACGGCGGCAGTCCCGACATGTCGCCTCCGAACTACGACTATCTCATGCGCGAGTACGAGCGTTTCTCCGCCGACTCGGACTGGATGCCGAAAGTCGTCTTGATGGCGAAGACCGTCCTGGTCTGGCTCTATCAGCTGTCCAAGAAATACGACAGGGACATCCATAGGCTCGACCAGATTCCCGACGAGGAATTGGACATCCTCCGCGACGAGGGATTCACGGCGTTGTGGCTCATCGGGCTTTGGGAACGTTCAAGTGCGAGCCAGCGCATAAAGCAGATTTGCGGAAACCCGGAGGCTGCGGCGAGCGCGTACTCCCTCGAAGACTACGAAATCGCGGAGAACCTTGGAGGCTGGAGGTCGCTTGAGAACCTTCGGACAAGGCTCTGGCAGAGGGGCATCCGCCTTGCTTCGGACATGGTTCCAAACCACACCGGCATGGACGCGAAATGGGTCGTGGAGAAGCCTGACCTTTTCGTGCAGAGGCGCGACAATCCGTTCCCGCAGTACACGTTCAACGGCGTGAACTTGAGCCACGATTCCCGTGTCGCCATCTATCTTGAGGACCACTACTACTCAAAAAACGACTGCGCCGTCGTCTTCAAGCGCGTGGACACGCAGACGGGCGACACCCGCTACATCTACCACGGAAACGACGGAACGGGAATGCCGTGGAACGACACCGCCCAAATCGATTTTTTGAACCCGCAGGCGAGGGAGGAGGTCATGCAGAAGATTCTCCATGTGGCCAGGAACTTCCCAATCATCAGGTTCGACGCGGCGATGGTTCTCGCGAAGAAGCACATAAAACGCCTCTGGTACCCCGAACCCGGCAAGGGCGGCGACATCGCGACGAGAAGCGAGTTCGCGTTGAGCGCGCGGCAGTTCGACGAGGCGATTCCGCAGGAGTTCTGGCGCGAGGTCGTGGACAGGGTCGCGAAGGAGGTGCCTGACACGCTCCTTCTCGCCGAGGCTTTCTGGATGATGGAAGGCTACTTCACGCGCACTTTGGGAATGCACCGCGTCTACAACTCCGCCTTCATGAACATGCTCAAGAAAGAGGAGAACTTCAAGTACAGGGCGACTGTGAAGAACACGATACAGTTCGACCCGCAGGTTCTCAAGCGGTATGTGAACTTCATGAACAACCCGGACGAGGAGACCGCCGTGGCGCAGTTCGGAAAGGGCGACAAGTATTTCGGCGTCTGCACCCTCATGTGCACGATGCCGGGACTGCCGATGTTCGGGCACGGCCAGCTTGAGGGGTTCGAGGAGAAGTACGGAATGGAGTACACGAGGGCGTACAGGGACGAGACCCCGGACGGCTACCTCATGGACAGGCACAGGAGGGAGATTTTCCCGCTCCTGCACAAACGCTATCTCTTCTCCGGCGTGGAGGACTTTCTCTTCTACGATGTGTGGAACAACGGCGTGGTGAACGAGAACGTCTTCGCTTATTCGAACAGGGCCGGCTCTGAATATTCGGTCGTCTTCTACAACAACAAGTACGAGAGGGCGAGCGGCTGGATAAAGCAGTCGTGCGAGTATGCAGTGAAGACAGGCTCCGGCGACAACGACAAGAAGCTGGTCTCGCGCTCAATCGCCGAGGGGCTGGGGCTTTCCTATGACGGCGACTACTATGTCGTTTTCAGGGAGCAGCGTTCGGGGCTTTGGTTCATCAGGAACTGCAGGCAAATCCACGAGCAGGGAATGTTCATCGGCTTGAACGGATTCGAGACGCAGGTTCTCCTTGAATTCAGGCAGGAGCGGGACGTGGACGGAAAACTCTCGACGTTGTGCTCGTTCCTGGACGGCCGTGGAATCGCGGATTTGGAAATCGCATGGCAGGAACTCCACTACAAGGAGCTGTACGGCGAATTCTCGAAGGTTTTCACGAAGGAATTCGCGGATGCCGTGTGCTCTCTCACCCTCACCACGAAAGAGCTCAGAAAGTCGAAGATGAAGAGGGCGAACGCCAAGTCGATTGCGTCGATTGTCGAGGAGCCGCTTGTCGGTTTCTACGAGAAGGCGTTGGAGACTGCGAAAGCCGAGACCGAAAGCGGAAAGAAGAAGCGGACGAGGAAGTTCCCGTCGTCGGGGAAAATGTTCGCTTCGTTCAGGAGGAAGCTTTCCCAGATTGTCGGCGCGGCCGTCGAAATCAGGAAGAATTCGTCGGTCGTGGAGCGGAAGATAGCGGTGAACACGAAATCCGCAAAGACGTTCCTCGCGGGCGGCTTTATCGAACAGAAGGAAGGTGTCGCATTCGCGGTTGTCTATTCCATGCTCTCCGAATTCGCTCTCCGTGGATTCGCTTCCAAGTGGGCGCTCTACAGGAAAATCTCGGAGCTTCTCACTTCGGCGAACGTTTCGGAGAAGACAATCTACAACTTCTTCCAGAGGGAATTTGCGCTTGCTTCGTCAAAGCTTCCGAAACTCAACGCAAAGGAGACCGAGCTTGAGTCGAGCGTGCTCGTTTCCGACTCGCTGACGGACGACAGCTGCGCGTGGCTCTTGATTGGCGCGAACGAATACGACGGAACCGTGTGGTTCAACAAGGAATTGATGGAGTCTTCGCTTTTCATAGCGCACGAGATTCTGATGCTCGGTTCTGGAGCCAAAAAGGCTTCGAGAATCCTCAAAATGTACAAGAAGATTTCGCTTTTTGCCGAAAATTCCCAGTACAAGGTCGAGGAATTCAAGAAGTCGTTCGACAAAAACGGAAAAAAGAAAGAGAAATCAGCTGAATAGCAAGAGGAGTTTTTTATGAAGAAAATCATCGTTTCGATTGCGGCTGTCGCTTTGGCGGCTTTCGCTTTTGTGTCATGCAATGAAAAGAAAAGTTCGGGTTCGTCTGTTGCTTCCGGGGCTTCCACCGAACAAAAGGCCGTCGTGAAAGTCGCGATGGTCACTGATTCGGGCGACATAACAGACCAGTCTTTCAACCAGACTACATACACTGCCAGCAAGGAGTACTGCGAGGCCAACTCGCTCCAGTTCAACTACTACAAGCCGGCGGGCGATTCAACAGCAGACCGCGTGGCTTCAATAAACGCGGCGATTCAGGACGAGTACAACGTCCTAGTCCTTCCGGGCTACTTGTTCGCGGAGGCCATCGTCCAGACCGCCGAGTTGAACGACGACGTGACGTTCATCGGTCTCGATGTCGGAGAATTCGACATCATGTCGGCCGCCGAAGCCGCCGGAAAGAAGGATTGGACTCTTCCAAAGAACGTTTTCTGCGCCGTCTACAAGGAGGAGATTCCGGGATTCATGGCGGGATACGCCGCCGTGAAGGAAGGTTTCACGCACTTGGGCTTCCTCGGCGGAATGGCTGTTCCTGCCGTCGTCCGCTATGGATTCGGCTTTGTGCAGGGCGCGAACAAGGCGGCCGAGGAGATGGGCGTCGCCGACAAGGTGACTGTAGAGTACGTCTACGGAGGCCAGTTCTACGGCGACCAGCAGATAAAGGCTTCGATGGACGGCTGGTACAAGAACAGGGGCGTAGAGGTCGTTTTCGCCTGCGGAGGCGGAATCTGGATGAGCGCGGCTGACGCTGCCAAGGACTGCGGCGGCAAGGTAATCGGAGTCGACACCGACCAGACCGCGCAGATAAACGCATACGGCGAGGGAATGTGCGTCACTTCCGCCATGAAGGGACTGGGCGCGACTGTCAAGTCTGTTCTTGGGGCTGTAAAAGACGGAAACTGGGACGCATATTCTGGAAAGGTCGAGTCGCTCGGCCTCGTTTCCGGCACCGACATCGAATCGAACTATGTCCAGCTTCCTGTCGACACTTGGACGATGAAGAATTTCAGCGTCGAGGACTACAAGAGGCTCGTCTCCGACATCTTCGAAAAGAAAATCGAAATTTCGGACGCCATTGCCGATGTTCCAGCCCATTCGATAACGTTGAACCAATATCCGAACATCAAATGACGGGCGCATGAAAATGCACGGAGCTGTTTTCGACTGAAAACGGCTCCTTTTTTTACTTGTCATTGGACTTGTTCGGAAAAATCAGTTTCCGAGCAGGTCTATTCTAGGAGGAAAAATGTCCGAATACATAATCGAGATGCTCCACATAACGAAACGCTTTCCGGGAATCGTCGCCAACGACGACATCACTCTCCAGCTCAGGAAGGGCGAAATCCACGCTCTTTTGGGCGAGAACGGAGCAGGAAAATCCACTTTGATGAGCGTGCTTTTCGGGCTTTACAAGGCGGAGGAGGGCGAGATAAGGAAGGACGGGAAGTCCGTCAGAATCGACAATCCCAACGATGCGACATCGCTCGGAATCGGAATGGTGCACCAGCATTTCAAGCTCGTGGAAGTCCTTTCCGTCTTGGACAACATAATCCTGGGCACCGAGCCTACGAAGGGGCTTTTCCTCGACAGGAGGAAGGCGCGCGAGAAAATAGTCGCGCTGAGCGAAAAGTACGGGCTTTCCGTGGACGTGGACGCGAAAATCGAGGACATAACGGTGGGGATGCAGCAGCGCGTGGAAATCCTCAAGATGCTCTACCGCGACAACGAAATCCTGATTTTCGACGAGCCGACCGCTGTTCTGACTCCCCAGGAAATCGAGGAGCTGATGCGCATAATGAGGAATCTGGCTGCCGAGGGCAAGTCGATTCTCTTCATAACGCACAAGCTCAACGAGATAATGGCTGTCTCGGACAGGTGCTCTGTCCTGCGTAAGGGAAAGTACATCGGGACGGTGGACATAAAGGACACGTCCAAGGAGGAACTCAGCCGCATGATGGTCGGGCATTCCGTCCAGTTCAGCGTGGAGAAGAAGGACTGCGTTCCCGGAAGCCCGGTTCTCTCGGTGAAGAACATGTGCGTGGCCTCGAAAATCCACAAGAATCTCGCAGTGAAGGACGTGAGCCTGCAAGTCCGGTCGGGTGAGATTGTCTGCATCGCAGGAATAGACGGCAACGGACAGTCGGAATTCATACAGGGCTTGACCGGAATCGAGGGGCTTTTCGAGCCTGCCGCGAGAAAGACGGAGATTCTGCTCGACGGTGTGGACATCACTAGGAAGTCCATAAGGGAGAAGAGCGTGGCGGGAATGAGCCATATCCCGGAGGACAGGCACAAGCACGGCCTCGTCCTTGATTTTACCCTCGAACAGAACATGGTCCTCCAGCGGTATTGGCAGGGCGAGTTCGAGAGGTTCGGGTTCGTGAGGAACGATGCCGTGTCGGCGTATTCCGACAGGCTTCGTGAGCAGTTCGACGTGAGGAGCGGGCAGGGCAACAAGACAATCGTCCGCTCCATGTCCGGCGGAAACCAGCAGAAGGCGATAATAGCGCGGGAGTTGGACAAGAAGCACAAGCTCCTGATAGCCGTGCAGCCGACCCGCGGCCTTGATGTCGGAGCAATCGAATACATCCACAAGCAGATTGTGGCCGACCGAGATTCGGGCGCGGGCGTGCTTCTGGTCTCCTACGAGCTGGACGAGGTGATGAGCCTGAGCGACAGGATTCTTGTGATGTACGAGGGCGAGATTGTCGGAGAGCTTGACCCTAAGAAGACGACCACTGAAGAGTTGGGGTTGTACATGTCAGGTGGAAAGAGGGACGGAAAATGGAAAGAATGAGAAAAATACTTGAGTCCGAGTCGTTCAAGTCGATAGCGGCGGCTGTCTTGTGCGCATTTGTCGGAATCCTGCTCGGCTTCGTGGTTCTGTGCGTCATAAACGCGGAGAACGCTCCAAAAGCCATGTCCACGATTCTGAAGAATTTCATGTACTATAAGAAGCCGAAGATGCAAGTCTACTATCTTGGAATGACTCTCGTGAAGTCGGTGCCGCTGATTTTGTGCGCGCTCTCGGTTTTGTTCGCGTACAAGTCCGGGCTTTTCAACATCGGTGTGGGCGGACAGTACTGCATCGGAATAGGGGTTTCGCTTCTGTGCGCGCTGCAGTGGCATCTTCCGTGGTTCGTCTGCGTCATCGCGGCGACTCTCGCGGCCTCCGCCTGGGGGGCTGTCTCAGGCGCGTTCAAGGCGTTCTTCAATGTGAACGAGGTCATCGCCTGCATAATGATGAACTGGATTGCGCTGTATCTCGTGAACGTCCTGATGCAGAATGAAAAATTCATGGATTTGAGCAAGTCCGAGACTTTCCACATCGCTTCAAAATCGCCGGGTTCGATTCTTCCGACTTTGGCTTTGGATTCCCTCTTCGCCGGCAACCAGTACGTCTCCATAGCGATTCCTCTCACCGTTGTCGTGGCCGTGCTGGTTTGGGTCGCGCTGAACAAGACCACGTTCGGCTACGAGCTTCGCGCGACAGGATTGAACAAGAACGCCGCCAAATACGCCGGAATGAGGGACAAACTCAACATCGTCCTGACGATGGCGATTGCGGGCGCGCTTGGGGGGCTTGCTTCGTCCCTTTTCTACCTGACTGACATCCAGTCGTGGAAGACAGCCGCGTCCGTCCCCGGAATGGGATTCTCTGGAATAGCGGTCGCGTTCCTTGGCGGGCTCCATCCAATCGGCGCGATTTTCGCGGGACTTTTCATCGAACACATAACGCTTGGCGGCAGCTACATCGACATGAGGTACTACAATCCACAGATTGCGGACTTGATTTCTTCGATAATCATCTACATGTGCGCTTTCGTTCTGTTCTTCAAGTATCTCATATCAAAAATCTCTTCAAAAACGGGGGCTTCAAAATGATTCTTGTCCAGTACACTTTGATTTACGCGTCCGTCTTGATTTTCGTGGCTTTGGGCGGAATGTTTTCCGAGCGGAGCGGCGTCATAAACCTGGGGCTTGAGGGCACGATGGTCTTCGGCGCGCTCGGCGGAGCGTTCGTCTTGTACGCGCTTCCCCCCGGAACAAACGGAGCCTGCGTCGTGTCGTCGGTGATTGCCGTTGGCGCGCTCTCTGGAATGCTGTTCTCGCTCCTGCTTGCCGTTGCCGCCATAAACTTCAAGGCCGACCAGACTCTCGTGGGAACGGCCATGAACATGCTTGCGACCGCCCTCGCCACCGTAGTCGTCAAGTCGTTCAACAACGCTGTCTCCGGCGGCACGAATCCGAGCGCGATACTCGAATACATCGAGAACAGGAAGGCGTTCGCATTCAAAATCGGCTCACTCGAACTTAGCGTCTACACTGTATTGACCATCGTGGTGCTCGTTCTGTCGTTCGTCGTCCTCTACAAAACCCGCTTCGGACTCAGGCTCGTCTCGTGCGGCGAGCATCCCCAGGCGGCGGACAGCGTCGGAATAAACGTGTACAAAATGCGCTATGCGGGCGTGCTGATTTCGGGTTTTTTGGGCGGAATCGGAGGAATCGTCTACATAAGCGCGGTGAATTCCCAGTGGGATTTCGTCTACGGAGTCGCAGGCGCGGGATTCCTCGCTCTGGCGGTCATGATTTTCGGCCAATGGCATCCTGTGAGAATCGCGCTGGCGGCTTTGCTCTTCGGTGTCTTCAGGGCGGTGGCGGACACGTATTCCAGCTTCGATTTCCTCGTGGAACTCGTCCCCGGAGAGGCGTACAAGATGCTTCCGTATGTGATTTCCCTCGTCGTCCTGGCGTTCACGTCCAAGAAGTCGCGCGCGCCGAAAGCGGAGGGAATCCCATACGACAAGAGCGCAAGGTAAAAATTGAAAAATGAAAAATGAAAATGATATGGAGGTGAAAAATGAAATTCAGGACTGAGGACAAAATCATATTGAAGGCCGAGGATTTGGACGGCTATCTGACGGAGAAGGATTTGAGCGACATCGATTTGCTCAAGAGGATGTACGACGACACGATGAAGCACTTCGAGCCGCTTGAAGAGGGGAAGGTGATAGAGAACTTCGACAGGATGGGCAAGGAGCTTCAGCGCATTGTCGCGGAGAACCCGAACCTCAAGGTCTATCCTTTCGTGGCGGATTCTGCCGACCAGGCCGAGGCCAGCCGCTTGATTTCCAAGCTCCGCGACTTGGACACTTGCCACGAGGAATTCGTCTACTATTCCCAGCGGGCCTACGAGATGCTCTTCAAGCTCGCATACACGCAGCCTGCCGAGTCCAAGAAGGGGCACATCGTCGTGAAGACTCCCGTGAACAATCCGTGCCAGAACTACGCCGTTCACAAAATCCCGGACATAGACGAGAAAATCGGAAATTCCGTCATGTGCGTCATGCTCAGGGGCGCGCTTCTTCCGAGCATCATCATGTCCAAGGAAATCGAGGAGTATTCCAGCGAGAAGTACGTCACTCCGTTCGCGCTGTTCAAGATTAACCGCGACGACACGAAGCACGAAGACGACATGGAATATATCCTCAACTTGAAGAAGTCCTTCTTCGACTTGCATGAACTCGACGGCAAGGATTGGATTTTCGCCGACCCGATGAACGCTACGGGCGGTTCCCTCGTCACTGTCGTGAAATACCTTCAGGCGCAGGGGATAAAGCCCAAGAGCATAAAGTTCTTCAACGTGATTTCCGCCCTCAAGGGAAGTCTCCGCGTCATACGCGCGCTGCCGAACTGCACCTGCTACACCCTCTGGCTCGACCCTGTCCTCAACAGCAAGGCGTACATCATGCCGGGTCTTGGAGACGCGGGCGACAGGCTGAACGGCTGCGACAAAAAAGAAAGCCCGCGCAACATAATCCGCCTCATAGCGGACTACGGCGCGAGCATTTCCACTCTGTACCACAACCAATTGATGAAAATCGAGCAGACTGTCCTCGACTAGGCGGCTCGTTTTTCCTCGGAGCTATTCCGTCTTGAACGCGTCGATTGCGGCGGCAAGGTTCTTTGCGTTTGCGGTCAATTCTTCGCTCATCGCAGCCAACTCTTCCGCCGCGCTCGCGTTCTGCTGCACCACCGAGTCCAGCTGGATTATCGCCTGGCTCACCTGCGCCGCTCCGTTGTCCTGTTCCCGGCACGCGGTCGAGATTTCAGCAACGAGTTGCGCGGTCTCCGTTATGTGCGGCACGACCGATTCCATCTTTTCTCCAGCGTTTTCCGCAGACTGGAGCGTTTTTTCCGAAAGCTCAGTTATCTCTCCCGCCGCAATCTGGCTTCTTTCCGCGAGTTTTCGCACTTCGGATGCGACAACTGCGAATCCTTTTCCGGCTTCCCCCGCACGGGCGGCCTCTATGGCGGCGTTCAGGGCGAGCATGTTCGTCTGCTTGGCGATGTCCCCGATTACGTTTATCTTCTCCGATATCGCCTCCACCGATTCCACCGCCGTGTGCACCGCGTCTCCGCTGTCCTTGCTCTGCGTTTCTGTCGTTTCGGCGATTTTTCCCGTCTTCCGGGCGTTCTCCGCCGTCTGCCTTATGTTGGATGCCATCTCTTCGATTGTCGCGCTCATCTCTTCTGTGGACGCGGCCTGCTTGGAGGCTCCGTCGGAAATCGCCTGGCTGGATTCTGCAATCTGCTCCGCGCCGGTCTGAACTTCATGCGCCGTCTCCTTCACGTTCCTCATCGTCTTGAGAATTTTGTCCATCGTCATGTTGAAGTATGCCGACAAATCCGTTATCTCGTCGTTTCCCTTGACCGGAAGCCGCTTCGTCAAGTCGCCGTCTCCTTCCGATATGTCTTTCAGGAGGGATGCAGCGTCGGCGAGCGGCTTCACCACGAGTTTCCCGATTGTGACGGAGACGAAGAGCGCGAGGAAAATCGCTATGACCATGACGAATTTGAGCGTCGTCGAGACGGATTTCGTCATCATCGAGTATTGCGCGTCGGATATCAAGAATATGTAGCTGACAGGGACGAGAGTGTTGTTTGAGGGGCGCACGACTATGTGGAATTTCCCCTTCAGCTCGTTCGTGTCCAGCTCCTCCACAAAGTCCAGCCCCTCTCCCTGCGTGAATGCGGAAAGCCCCTTTATCCCGATTTCCTGCACGTTCTTGAAGATGTTCTCCGGGTGGTAGTGGTCCACGAGGACTTTTCCGCTTGAATCCACGAGAATCATCCCGGAGCTTATTGAGTCGCTGTCGTTGTCCACGTTGCCCACGAGCTTTGAGAGATAGTCGAGGTCGACGTCCCCGGAGATGACTCCCCTTGGGTTTCCGTATTTGTCGTTTATGAATTTCGATATGACGATGCAGGAGTATCCGGCCGAAGACAGATATGCGTCTGAATAGTGGAGCGCGCCGTTGTCGGCCTTCGCGTTCTTGTACCACGAGCGGGTGCGTGAGTCGTAGTTGTTCGTCCTCGCCTCCGAAGGGTAGCGCGTGAACGAGCCTGTCTCTTCGAGAGACAACGCCAAGCCCAGGAGGTCGTAGTTCGATTCGACGAATGTCCGCTCAAGCTCGTATATCTCCGTCTCGTACGGGCCGAAGCTGTTTGGATCGGCCGGAACCTTCCCGCTTGGGTCGGACTTGTCGACGTATGTGCTTGGAGTGTTGTCCGGCCTCTTTACAGCCTCCATCTCCCCGAACATCGCGACTGTGGAGCCTACGTTCTGGAAATGCGTCTCAAGCGAGATGTCCGTCACGTTCGATATTTCCTCGATGCTCCTCTTGAACTGCTGCTGGTTCAGCTCCATTGTCCTGAAATAGATTGACGGGCCGAACAGCGCGATTATAACGAGGACAAGGACCATAAGTGTAATGGCTATCTTTGTGAAAACTGAATTCTTTCTTATCGTCATCTTTTCCTCCGTATTTTCCTTTTTCCTAAATCGATGAAAGCTGTGCCGCGACGTCAGCGGCGGATTTCACCATCGGTCTGTTCAGGGAGGTCGGCCTCATCACGTCGGCTATGCGCTTCGGTGTCTCTGGTGCCTCTCCAATCGTGTGCCGTATGAATTCTCCTGAAATGGCGGGGTGGTCCCTCATCACGAGCACCACGGCCGCTTCGTCCTCCTCCGTCATGTCCGAGCGTTTCTTCGCGGCTGCGTATGCCTGGCTTGTCGGTCTGTCCGCGAAAATCTTGTACTTCATGAAAAGCTCCTGGCAGGCTTCCGTCGTTTCCCTCTCTGAAACTTCCGACGGGTAGATGAAGTGCTTGAGCATGAGCGAATTCGCGTTGAACACGTCCTCAAGCCGCTCAAGATTCGACGGGCTTGCGGGGTCGCACGGCTTCCTGTCGTGGACGTCGACGAGCGAGTCCATTATCTCGCAGTTTCCCTGAGGGTCTGTCTTCAGTTCGTCTGTCGTCGGGCAGATGAAGCCGTTCACAGGGAGCGAGAGTTTCCAGCTGTACAGTCCCGCCACGAGGTTCGAATAGTTTCCTGGTGCCATCGCATAGAAGATGTCTCCGTAGACCTGCTTCTTCATTCTGGAGAACGCGAACGGATAGAAGAACGATTGCGGTATGAGCCTGCCGATGTTGGCAGTGTTCGCCATAGTCAAGTTGAATTTTTCGACGAGAGTCCTGTCAGAGAATATTTCCCTGACGATTTTGTGGCAGTCGGCCTCTGTTCCGTCCACCTCGATTGGAAGGACGTTGCCGCCGTTCCACACGAAATCCTCCTCCTCGAGTCCCCGAATCATGCGCGCGGGCTTCGTGGGGTAGAGGAGGACTGCCTTCACCCGTTTCTTCCCCCTGATTGTCTTCGCGACGCTCGCCCCAAGCTCTCCGATTGTGGCGTCGAGGAGCACCGCGCTCTTCCCCCTGAGCGTGAGGATTGTCTCCAGCGCGTTTATGAGGTAGGAGATTCCGAAGTCCTTGTGGCTTCCTGTCGGCGTGTGGAAAAGTTCAAGCGTGAACAGCTTGTCGTCGATTTTGTTGAGTTTCGGCTCGAATGTGAACGCGTTCGTCGCTATTGACTCGCAGATTATCGGGCTGAATTCTTCGTTTATGAATGCGGAGGTCAACGCTCCTGAAATCGATGAGAACGTGGTGTCCTCGTTTGTGTATAAAATCCATCTGCGAAGATCCGCGCTGTCCTCTGGAACGTAAAGTCCACCGTCTGTCGGCAGACAGTCGAGGACAGCCTTCTCGAAATTCGCAGAATTTTTTTCGTTTCGTGTGCTGATAAATTTCATGCGCAAGATTATAGCATGAAAAACGCACTGCGAAAAACTACATGGCCGAATGCCGAGTTCATGCATATCGTAGTTGCCGAAACACGCTCCCAGCGGGAACCCGTCCACAAAAACGGCAGTACCGCTTCGCGGTGGCTGAGTGTTTTTGTGGACGGAACCCCGCTTCCGCTTGTTTCAGCCATTCACTGTGAAAGCTCGGCATTCGCCATGCTCAGAGGGGCATTGTCATTTCGCCTGTATCTTCGCGTACACGGATGTCGAATTCATCACCTGGAAGACGTTCTTGATGTTCTCGTAGATTCCGTATTTCGTGTAGAGTTCGTCTTCGATTCCGATTCTGACTTTTTTGTTCAGGGCGAGTTCGGCCTGCACGTTCGTCACTCCAATCAAATCCCAGCCGAGCTGGGTTCCGCGCTCTCCGTTTCCGAGGTACTGGAGCTGGTCGTAGAAGTCGTACATCGCATATCCCCTGAAATTCACGCCGATGTTCGAGCCGTTGGCCTGCTTGTACTTCGCCATGAGCTTCGTCTCGAAACCGATTGTGTAGTTGTACGGAGCCGTGAGCCCGCTTTTTCCGTTCGTCTCGTCCGTGTATGTGGAGTCGAAGTCCCTTCTGTAATAGTAGAAGTCGGAAGTTCCGAGAAGGATTCCCGCAAGGTGCGCCTGCCATTCGAACGTGGAGTCGTCCTCGTTCGTAATCCTCTGCTTTATCGCGAATCCGGGGGCGAGGGAAGAGATGAGGTAGTACGAGTGCCAGTCGAAATCGTACTCCATGACCATTCCGATTGTCGTGTCCCTGTCGTCTCCGAACGAGGGAGCGCGCGCGAACATCATTCCGTCCGAGATGATTCTGATGTTGTAGTAGATTTTCTTGTCGAGTTCCGCGAAGTTGCAGTCCGCGCCGTTTCCTGAGCCTTTTCCGATTCCAGCCTTGAACAGCAGCGAGAACTGGCTGTACGGGTCGTTCGAGTCGTGTCCGTACGGGTCGTTGTAGACGACGTACAATTCTGGAGAGAAGAATATCGGGTAGATTTCGGTTTCGTCGTAGTCGCCGTCGTAGTCGACGAGGTTCACGTGCGCGGCCGCCGTTCCAAGCGGAAGTCGCAAGGACAGCTCGTTTATGTGCCCTGTCGTTCCGAGCGGTTTCTGCCGTGTGAAGAGCTGCGTCCAAAGCCGTGCCGGGTTCACCGCGAATGCCAGAAGCTTTGATATCTCGTCGGATTCCAGCGAGAGCCGGTACAGCATCTCTCCGACCGAGAACGCGCCGACAGTCGTGTACACCATGTCGTTCTTTGACGGAGCGTTTGTCTCGCAAAGGTATTCCCACGAAGCCGAGCCTAGCACTGTGAGCAGGAACGACTCCATCTTGTTCAAATTGGAGCCTCTCGCGCCCATGTAGTAGAAGGCTCCCTGGTACGGATGGAGGACGAAATTCGTCCAGTACCAGTCCTTGTCCCATTCCATCGAGCGTTCCCAGAATCTGTTCCACTCGCTTGGACCGACCTTCGCCCAGTCGCGTCCTCCGACGTACCTGTTCCACGAGCACAAAAAGACGTTGTAGAAGGCGACGAGACCCAACGCCGTCAGGTAGTGTTTTTTTCCGTCGTTCTCGTGGAGCCATCCGTTCGACTCACCTTCAGCGGCCGACAAATCGAATGTGATGTCGCCGCTCTCTGTCTCGGCATCGTTTTCCGATGCAGCCTGCGAGAAAGCGAGATTCGCGATGAAAGCGAGCAATAATATTGAAGAAAAAAGACGTTTCATAGGGAAAAAATACTAAGTGATATTTTGCTTTTTTGGTAGTAGAATTCTTGTCATGGATATCGAAAAATCAGAAAATGAAAAAAAATTGAAAAAAACGAATAAGCGAAAGTGTCTTTTGTGCGTTGCCGCGATTTTCATCGTGCTTTTTACGTCCGTGCTTGCGTTCCTCGTGTTTCACAAAAGCGGGAAAAAAGCGGGGGAGGGCATCGTCCTCAGGCTCTCGGAAGTGCATTCCGACGAATATCCGACATCGCTCGCCGACAAGGAATTCTCCAGACTCGTGTACGAGAGGAGCGGAGGGCGCATAAAAGTTGAAGTCTACACGGACGGAAGGCTCTTCTCGGACGAACCGGACGCGCTCGCGGCTTTGCAGGCCGGTGAACTCGATTTCGCCCGCATTTCGTCCGCTCCGATATGCAAATTCGTCCCGATGCTGAACGTCGTGAATCTTCCGTTTCTTTACCGCGACGACGCGCACTTCTTGAACGTCATCACAGGGCCGATCGGGCAAATCTTCCTCGACTCAATCGAAAAGGAAAATGTAGGAATCGTCGGGCTTTGCTTCTACGACTCAGGTTCCAGATCTCTCTACATGAAAAAGGAAATCCACAGCGTCGAGGAGCTTGAGGGGATGAAAATCAGAATCCAAGTCTCTCCGACAATGAACGACTACCTGCTTTCGTGCAATGCGACTGGAATAATAGGAATCGCGACCCACGAGGTCTACGACAAGATTCTGAACGGCATCGTCGACGGCGCGGAGAACAACATTCCGACGTACCAGACGATGGGGGACTATCTTGCGGCTCCGTACTACATAAAGACGAACCACGCGCGCGTTCCCGACATACTCGTGGCGTCCTCCTCGCTTTTCGAGAAACTCCCCGAAAGCGACGTGGAGCTGATAAAGGAATGCGCGATGGAGACTGAACTTTTCCAGATAAAGAGATGGGCGGAAAAAGAGGAAAAGTCGGCGGAAATAATATCGAAGGCCGCAAACGTCGTGGAGTTGACTGACGAGGAGCTTTCCGGCTTCCGCGAAAAGGCGAAGGGCGTTTACAAGCAGTACGAGGCGGAATTCGGGGATTTGATAGAGATGATAAAGAACGAGGAACCCTAGAAATTTTCGTTTTTTGGTATGCCCGGTTTCTTTTTCTTTGCCATTCGGCGGTATTTCGGGTATATTTCTAATAGTCCACAAGCGGGTTTTCTGTTCAAATCCGCTTGTTTTTTTCAATTTTGTAAAATTTAAAAAGGAGACTTCACATGATTCTTAACGAAGAAGAGAAGAAGGAAGCTGAGAAAAAAGAAGATTCGCTTTCGGAGAAATTTCTCAAGACACGTCAGATACTTTTGAGCGGTGAAATCAACGAAGAGAACGCGGAGAAAATCAACAAACAGCTTTTGCTTCTTGAAGCGGATTCAGACAAGCCGATTTACATCTACATCGACTCTCCTGGAGGTTCAATAGATTCCGGATTCGGAATCTACGACATGATCCGATTCATCAACGCGCCTGTCTACACTATCGGAACTGGACTCATCGCGAGCATGGGGTCTATTATCCTTCTCGCCGCTCCGAAAGAAAGGAGATTCGGTCTCCCGAACAGCCACTATCTCATCCACCAGCCGTTGATTGGCGGTGTCGCCCGCGGTGTCGCGACCGACCTTGAGATTCAGGCTGTTGAAATCGCCAAGTCAAAGGACAAGCTCGTGAAGCTCATCGCGAACGAGACAGGAAAGTCCGAGGACGAGGTTCGCGCCGACTGTGACAGGGACCACTGGCTCACGGCCGAGGAGGCTGTCTCCTACGGTTCAAACGGTCTCATTTCTAAAATCATCACCAAGCGCAGTGATTTGTGCTGAGCCGGGTAGAGAATGTTTGAGCTGACCGAATCGAGAATCGCTGAAATTTTGTTCGCGATGGAGAATCAGAACGAAGAATTCGCATTGGTCGCGGACGCGGACACGTTTTCCATCGTTCCTCTTTCACAGATTGATTCATCCGATTCTGAATCGGCCGGCTTGAAAATAAATCCAGATGACTTGTATTCGCTTCCACGGTGGTTTTCGTCGGACGGATTCAATCTTCTGGAAGAATTCACCGAAAGCCTGTCTGAGTGCCCGGAAAAATCCGAGCTGAAGGGCGTTTTGGCGAATGGAAGGGGGGTGTTCAAGAATTTCAAAATCGTTGTAAAGCGCCATCAAGGATTGGAAAGCCGCTTTCGATTGTTCAAAGAAAGAAAAATGAAGGCGAGGATACTTGAGTGGTACGCTTCGCTCCGGGAAAACTGGGGCCTTGAAAATGGCGAAGCGGATTTCGAGTCCGGTTTGCTTTTGGAGGACTTTGTTTTCAGAAAGTACGATTTTTCGACGGACGGAAATTGTGTCTTTGAGGAGAGCGGAAAAATTTCAGATGAGTTGAAAGGTGAGAATCCCGGCGATGTCGGTCTTCTGTTCGCGGATTTGTGGAATGAGAAACAAAAACAGAATCTTGAAGGTTCTGGAGGTTTTGTTTGCCGCACTTTGTCAGAGGATTTCGTCGGCTGCGTCCTTTACCGAGTAGATTCACGATGTCCGACAGTTGCAAGAGAGTCAGTAACTCTAACTACCTGTTTTGTGAACAAGAATTACCGCGGTTTTGGAATCGCTCGGAGGCTCGTCTCCGAATGCGTTTCCGATTTGCGAAAAAGCGGTTTTTCAACTTTTTTTATGGCAGATGCGCTGATGCCCGAGTCTTTTGAGAGAATATTGACGGATTTGGGATTTGAGAAAATTCGTTCAGCGTATGTCGCAAGATTTTAATTTGGGAAGAAGCCCCATAGGAGTTTTATTATGGCTTTCAGACAGCACGAAGAATTGACAGAAGAGCAGATCAGGGCGTTCCTCAAGGACGCTGTGGCGAAGGTGAAGGAGCATCCGGAGGAGTACGAGGAGTACAAGAAGATTTTCAAGGAAGAGACCGGATTGACAACCAGGAATTTCGTTGCCGCCTATATTTTGAAGCAGGCGAGCGGTGCCATCTACCGCTTCAACAAATTCAAGGACAATGGCGATGAATTCCGCCCGCGCAGGAGGTTCGAGAGGAACGGCGAGAGCGAAAGTCCTGAGAATTCCGAGAACCGAGAGTTCAAGCACGAGCGTTACCAGCACATCGAAATCGATTCCGACGTAGCCGCCACTGTTTTTGTGGGCGTTGGAAAGAACAGAAGGGTCTACCCGAAGGACATCGTGGGCCTTTTCATCAGCGTGGCTGGGCTTGAGAAAGAGAGAATCGGCGACATCAAGGTCTACGCGAACTATTCTTTCGTGCAGCTTTTCAAGGACGATGCGGACAAGGCGATAAGCGCGCTGAACGGATACGACTACAGGGGACGCAAGCTGAGCGTCAGCTATTCAAGGCAGAGGGGCGTCGAGAGCGAGAACGGAGTTTCTGAGACTTCATCCGAGACTTCCGAGACAGTTTCTGAGCCTCCGGTGTCTTCGCCCGTGGCCGAGACGGCGGCTCCTGTTGAGACTCCTGTTTCAGAGCCTGTGTCTGAGCCGAAGAGCGTCGAGAAGAGCTTCACCGAACTTTCCGACGAGGAAATCCTTGCGATGAGGGCACCTCGCTCTTCATCTACAAGCGACATCCAGTAGTTTTTTTTGAAATTTTCAAGGACGGGCTTCATCGAGGCCCGTTTTTTTTTGTTGGAGGAAAAAATGCCGCCGATTGTAATCCATACAGGTCCATTGCGCGTGAACACGCTCATCGTCCCTCTTTCTGGCAAAGATGTGTTCGTCGTCGATCCGGCCGGATGCCGGTACTCCGGCGATGAAAATTCCGTCCTCGGCAGGTTGGAGGCTGAATCCCTGAATCCGGTCGCGGTCGTGCTGACCCACGGACATTTCGACCATGTTTCGGGTCTGCCCGCAATTTTGAAAAAATATCCGTCGCTTCCTGTTCTGATACATGCCTCGGATTCAAAAATGATAGGTCCCGACTCGGCCGTTTCCCAGGGCGAGAGCCTCGACTGCATGGGCTTCGGTGAATTTTTGCCTTATGTGTCGGAACTTCCTTCCCAGACGGCTTTTCTGCAAGACGGAAAGACACTTCTCGAATGCATGGGCGGGCCTGCCGGGCTTGATGAAGACACCGCTGCGGCTCTCGGACGGTGGCTCGTGATGCACACTCCCGGACACACAAGGGGGAGCGTCTGCCTGCTCAACAAGGTCGAAAAGGTGCTTGTCTCTGGCGACACTTTCTTTTACCGTTCTTGGGGCAGAACCGACCTTCCGGGAGGAAACGAGGATGATATTCAGAAAAGTCTGGCTTCGATTCTCTATGAGATAGACGACGACGTGAGGATTTTCCCCGGACACGACAGGTTCGGGTTCACCAAAAAAGATTGACTTCCTTGGACGGTGGCACGAAGGGGGAGAATTCCATGTCGCCTTCTTTGTTCCATTTGATTTCGAAATAGTCGAATTTCACGGCCGAGTTGTCCGCCGCCGATTTTTCGATTGTCACGATGGCGAATGTGTGGGGCAGGCCGCCTCTCGGCAGAGAGCAGCTTCCTGGATTCAGCAGCGATATCTTCGATTTTGTCTGCGAATTCGTCTTCGTTTGGGCGTTCGCTATGTGCGTGTGACCGTAGAACACGATGTCGGCTCCAATCCGCTCCGCCTCCGCTTTCAGTTCCTTTGTTCCGATGTAGACGTTGTACCTGTGGCCGTGCGTCATCATCACCTTTTTCCCTGCCGCCGTGAATTCTGTCTGCTGCGGAACCGTTATCGCGTGCCTGTCGTCCGTCACGAGCTGGTAGTTCGCGTAGTCTCCGTTTCCCTGCACGAAGACCACGAGCTTGGGAATGCGCTCTTCGTAGCCGTCGATGTTCCTGAAGTCTTCGATGACTCCCAGCAAGTCCGGCATTCCGTCTCCGCAGAAGCACACCGCATCCGATTCTTTTCCGTACTTCTCAAGTATATTGAAAAGCACGCTTTTTCCTCCGTGCGAGTCTGAAATCAAGAGTATGCGCGCTGAATCTTTTTCGGCGAAATCCGCTACAGATTCATCGTCCGCAATCATCAAATTTGGAAGTTGCTCAAAATTTCTCATTTATCAGTTTTCGAATGTAAAATGGTTCATCGCCGGTATCTGAGTTTCAGAGTCGACATACCGGGAAACCGAGTGGCCCTCTCCGATTATCTCCTTTGCCGTGTCGATGAGGGTGTCGTTCGTCTCGAACGGGCCTTTGTTCCTTATCATCGCCAATATCGTCCTTGAGATGGCCTTCGCTGTGTCGAAATTGGGAATGACATGGACGGTTTCGTTCTCCAAATCCTCCGATGACTCCGAATTCCCTGAATAGTCTATCACCAAGTCCGACGTGTACTGCGTTCCGAGAATGTCGTCCTGAGGAAAGAACGATACGACAGGGAACGAAAATCTCCCGCTTTCCTGCTCGTCCATCATTTCTGCCAGTGTCTTGTTCGTCTTTTCAGGAGCGCCGAAGATTACCAATCCCGCCAATTCCTCGTTGTCCTTGATGTATGATTCGATTTTTGATATGCGCTCGTATTTTCCGCTCATGAAGTCGTCTGGAAATACGTAGACCGACACGAATCCGCCTTCGTCGTCTTTCTTCAATGAAAATTCCGAATCCAAATCTGCCTTTATCTTTTCGACGGTGGTGGCTTCGTTGAATCCGTATCCGAGGACAATGACAATCGACTTTCCCTCTATGTAGCCCACGCCGCTTTCGTCAAGTTCCCGCAGGCTCGGTGGAAGGCTCATGTTCTCCGGCCGTGTCTTTTTTTCCTGGCTTTTTTTGCATCCCGCAAACGCCGCCAACAACGCTGCCATGATGGCAACCGCAAAAATAGTATTTTTCTTCATTGTCTTCGCTGTCAAAAATAAAAATGCCCGACATCCTTTTGCGGATGCCGGGTCCGAAATCCATTGTATATCCGTCAGTCGTCCCATTCGACTGAAATCGAGACGCTTCCTTTCGCTGTTGTAGGTGTAGCTTTTTGTACGTCGTTTTTTGTTGCCGTGGAGCCGCTCGCCGCGGACGATGAAGTCGCCTCTGATTCGCTCGCGCTTGTCGTCGCGCTGAACGATGTCGCGGTTCTTGTGGCGTTGCTCGCGGCGGATGCCACGGTTCCATCGCTTGAGAATCCCGCCGTCTGGCCTTTTGTTACGGTGAACGCTCCGAGCGGTGCGCCGTCCGTGATTGCGCCTACCGAATCCCCTGCGGTCGGAATGAACGCCGGTGCGTCGTCCTCTGCCTTTGTGGCGACCTGCGCCCCCTTGTTGCTCGACTTCCACACCGCGACCGAACCTGAATATGTCTTCACGTCTGTCGCCCTGAATTTGTTGCTGACTTCAAGCTCGGTTCCTCGCACGGAGGCCGTCGCCACCGGGGAACGCACCTTGAAGCCGACCGCCCTGTCCTCCGTCTTCTTCACGTTCGACTTGATGGAGCCTGTGTCCAGATAGATTCTTGTTTCGTCCTTCTTGTCCTTCGACACGAGCTGCTCCAGCGTGATTCTTGTGAGCGGAGCGACCGACACTTTCGAGTTCTTTATCTTGAGGACAAGCTCTGACTTGAAGCCCGTCTGGATTACCGCTCCTTTGTCGAGGGGAGTTCCTGCCGAGAGGGGAAGCCATTTTGTCGGGTCAGTCCTGTCTTGGACTTCGACTTTTCCTGAAGCTTTTTCGACGATGGCCTGCATCTGCTCGCTTTCCGCCATGACTGACGAAATTCCGAACGCGGCGACAAATGATGCCAAGAAGAATGTCTTGATTGATGCTTTCATTTTTTCCTCCGTAAATTATTTTGATTCTACACGCAAACCTGGAAAATTTCAGTCCATCAAGGCTTGCGCGCCAAAAAAATCAGAATGTGAGCGCGGCCGCAAGCTCCAGCGTCGTCTTGTTGTTCTCTGATTCGTCGAAGTCGATGAACTGCACCGCGGAGAACTTGAGGCTCAAGTCGGAGAACGGCTGGTACGCGATTCCGCCTTTGAACTGCATTCCGGCCAATCCGAACGAGTCCTTCTCGTCGCCCCTGTGGCTGTCGCACGCGATTTCCGCGGACGCGTTGACGAGGACGCTTTCTGTCGGTTTTATCGTGCCGAACGGGCCTGCGAGAAGGATTCCCGACACCTGCTCTTCGTTCTGCGCCTGTATCGCCGTGTTCGATGTGAATCCGGTGAACTTGTCGGATGCGAAAAGTCCCGAAAGCCCGAACGTGGCGTCCTTGAACGAAGTGAAGTACGCTATCCTTCCGGTCGTCATGTTTCCGACCCCAGTCTTGATTTTGTCGTCGTCTCCGTCGTATGCCGTGTATCCGAGCGTCGACGAGACGCTGTAGTATGTGTTTGCGAACGCTGGACCGGAAATCGAGAGCGTTCCGTACATTCTGTTGTAGCTTTCGCCTTCCGCCCTGAACGTGCCGAACCCTTCGATGCAGAGCGTCTGGTTCAGGAACAGGTTGTTGAGCGAGGCGGAAACGCTTCCGACAACGTATCTCTCGGCGAACTCGTAGAGCTTGTCGTTGTCTTCGTGGTATGTGTCTTCGTCTTCGCACGAGAGCATCGAGACGGCCCTTCCGTTCAAGAGACCCGTGTATGAGCCGTAAAGCGAAAGTCCAAGGAATGTCGAGTTGTATTTCGCGAGGAGTCCGTCTGCGTTCTGCGTGAAAATTTTCCCTGACAGGTCTGAAAGGTAGAACCGTCCGAGCGAGAGCGAAATCTCCTTCGCGCTGTCGCCCGTCGACAAGTGCTTGAGGAAGACGAGCTTGAAGAGCGACAGGTCAAGGTACTGCGTGTTGTCGCTCTCGTCTCTTCCGTCGATGTTGTGGTCGTGCTCGAATTCGTATTTTCCTTCGGTGATGAGGTAGTTTTCCCCGGATGCGCTGAACGGAATCCTGAGCCAGAGAGACGCGTCGGCGGTCGCTTCTATTGTGGGATTGTCGCCTCCCTTGAATTTTTCCGAGTTGTTGTAGAATTTTCCGTCGCCGCCGACAAGTCCGCCCCATTCGACCGCGAACATCGATGATGCCGCGAGAGCCGCCGTTGTCGCAAATGCGATTGTCCTCTTGATGGATGTGATGAATGCCATTGTCCTGCTCCGTTATTTTGATTCTGCGATGCAGCTGTTGAGTAGATCGAGAGCCTCGTGCCCTGAGAACTTGAGTGACGCTTCTGCCGTCTGCGGTATTATCCCGCGCGCCTTCAATTCCTTGAATGCGTATCGCGGAGAATCCGTTATTCTGTACATCAGGCCACCGTCTATTTTAGTGGCCTTCATGAACAAGTACGAAGCCTGCGCCAAAGTCGCCTTGTCGCTTTCCTTCGCGTTTTGCCCGAAATATCCTCTTCTCTTCATCTCTTCGAATGCTGTCGTGTAGTTTGAATTGTCTGGAAGGTTGAACCCGCACGTTCCTGCAATGTATGAGAGTTGCGCGAGATTCACTTCGCTTGCGTCGAGAATCTCGGTCAGTTTCTCTGCGCTTTGGGCGTTCGCCGCAAAAACGGTCGCCAACGCAAACGCCGCTGCCATCATGATTTTTTTCATTTTGTCTTCCCCATTCGCATCATCGTGGAATTTTTCTTAAAAAGAAATTATACAGTGTGATATAATTTTTGTCATGGTGAATTCAAAAAAGATAATCGACAAAATTATAGTGTTGGTCGTCATCCTGCTGATGGGATGCGCGTCGTATTTCGGGATTTTCCAGAAATTGGATTTCAGGCTTTATGACCTTCTTCTTGGCTTCAAGAAGGACGCTCCCACCAGAAACGAAGTCGTGCTTGTGGACATAGACGACTATTCTTTGGACAAGCTTGGAGCGTGGCCGTGGAGCCGGAAAGTCTACGCCGACATGCTGGTCAGGCTGAAGGAGCTTGAGGCTTTCGCGGCCGTGTTCGATATCGAGTATCTTTCTCCGTCAAATTCAAGCGTCAGGCCTGGCTGGGAAAAGTCCCTTGCGGATTCTTATAAGAACAGCGCCTACTTGAATTTCGATTCCGAGGCGTTCTTCAATTCCGTAAAGGATTCTATATTCGTAAACTACGATGACTATTTCGCCCGGTCGATTCAGTTTTTCGGGAACTCATGGCTCACGATAAACGCCGACTATCTTGCGGAGTATTCCAAAGGCGACATCTCTTATGTGAAGTCACGTTTTCTTTACGATGTCGATGATTCTCGGAATCTGGTTTTGAAGGGCAACATCCAGACTTTGTTCGACAGAGAGAACAAGTCGTTCTTTAAAAAGAGGAGCTTGAATTCAATTGATTTTGTCAACTTCGACAAAAACGCAATCACCAACGACTATGTGAACGAGCTTTCCCCCACCATGAACCTCTTCATTTCGAGGGCGAACGGTGCCGGTTTCACCAATTCTTTCATCGATTCCGACGGAAGCAGAAGGCGGGTCGAGCTTTTGAGCTTCAAGGGGGACGGTTGCGTGGCGCAGCTGGTTTTGGCTCCGCTTTTGGGAATGATTCAGCCCGAGAAAATCGTCAGGAAGCCGCATTCGCTCGATGTAATCGGAGGCAGCGTGCCGGAGATGAATTCGGCCGGCGAGATATTTGCATGGACCAAGAGGGACATATCGATTCCTTTGGACGACGAGGGAAGGATGTTGGTCAACTGGAAAAATGCCGACTACAACGATTCCTTCAGGCACGAGTCTTTCTTCCTTATAAACCAGCTGGATGATTACGAGCAGAACATCTATAAGACTTTGACGGAGCTTTCGGAAACTGAATGGAGCGGTTCCGAGTATGTTTCATACCGAACAACGGCCGCTGCCCTCTGCTCCGACTACAGGGACATCCTGGCCTACAAGGAATATCTTCTTTCAATCTGCGAGGGCTTCGACGCTTCGGGGACTGCCATTTCCGGCGGAATAGCAAAGGAGGTCTACGACGAGTATTTTTCCTTGCGGACTAGTTTCTTCTCCAAGGTCTTTGATTTCGCGAATGACTACAAAGGCAAGGAGCTGGCGGAGGTCGAGGCTTTTTTGAACGACAATGCGGACTTCTTTGATGAGAATGTCGCGGCTGAAATAACGACATTCCTCGTTGAGGATTTCGATATTTTAAAGAGCGATGTCAAGAACTACATTGAGAAATTCGCAGAAGCCAAATCTGTATTGAAGAACGCTTTCTGCATAATCGGAAACACCGCGAGCGGAACGACCGATTTGGGCACCAATCCTTTCTCCCGCTCATATCCGAACGTCGGCTTGCACGCGAATGTCTACAACACGATTCTGACGGGCGAGTTCATCGTTCCTCTCGATTGGAAGTGGGGTGTCCTGCTCGCAGGGATTCTTTCAATGCTGCTTGTCGGGTTCGCCCCTTCCAAGAACGCCTGGATTCAAATCCTGTTCGGTGTCGTCCTCTTGTTCATCATCGTCTTGATTCCTGTTCTCTTGATGATGTTCAAACGCTATTATCTTCCTTCCGTCACCCCGATTCTGATTTCTGGAATCTCATTCCTTGTCGTCACCGCTTTCCGCTTGATGTCGGCGGAGAAGGACAAGGCTTTCTTGAAGAACACTTTCGGAGCGTACGTCTCTCCCGAAGTCGTCAACGAAATCGTGAAGAACCCGGACGTGGCCCGCCTCGGCGGAAAGACCGACAGGATTACGGCACTCTTCTCGGATGTGAAGACGTTCTCGGGATTCACCGAGGTCATCAACAACGAAGAGCGGAAGCGCGTGAAGGAAGAGAACGCCTCCCTTCCGGAGAAAGAGCGGAAGTCCGACGACGAAGTGGAGATGCTCGGAGCCGCGAAGGGGGCAGAGCGCCTTGTCGCCGTCCTGAACGAGTACCTCGGAGTATTGAGCGACGCAATCATGGCCGAGGGCGGTACAATCGACAAGTACGTCGGCGACGAAATCGTGTCGTTCTTCGGCGCGCCGATTCATGACGAGAACAACGCGTACAACGCCTGCGTGGCCGGAATCAGGATGCTGCAGGCCGAGTCGAAGTACAACGACGAGCACAAGGATTCTCTCCCGATAAATCCGCAGACAGGGGAGCCGTTCTATCTGCATTCCAGGGTCGGTTTGAACACCGGAAACATGGTCGTCGGAAACATGGGAACCGACAAGAAATTGAACTACACGATAATGGGAAACAACGTGAACCTCGCCTCGCGCCTTGAGGGCACAAACAAAGTGTACGGCTCTTGGATAATGGTGAGCGAGAGCACTTGGCGGAGCGCGGATTCGGGCGAGAACAAGGGAAAAATCGTGGCCAGGTTCTTCGATGCCGTCCGCGTCGTGAACGTGAAGAAGCCTGTCAGAATCGTGAATATCCTTGGGCTTCGAGACGAGCTGCCGCCTGAGCGCGTGAAAGCCGCCGAGACTTTCAACGAGGGAATGAAGTGGTACATGAAAGGCTCGGACACCCCGGGCGAGTCGAAGGACCCCGAGGACTTCAAGAAGGCCTACGCCCTCTACAAGAAGGCCAACGAGCTTTACCCGGAGGACGAGTCGTCCAAGGTCTTCATGAACAGGTGCGCCGATTTCTTGAAGAACGGAACCAGGGGCGAGTGGGACGGCGTCTACACAATGACTTCAAAATAGTCAGCTTTTGCTCTCTTCGAGTATCAAATCCACGGTCTCGGCTTTCGTCACTTTCACGAGGTCGTTCGGGTCGAGCACAATCTGCTCGCCGCGGACGCCAGCCGAGATGTAGATTTTCTCGAACGAGAGCGCGCTTTGGTCTATGTATGTCGGAAAGAGCTTTTTCATGCCGATTGGGCTGCATCCTCCTCTGATGTAGCCTGTGAGCGACAGAAGCTCGTCCGGCTTCACGGGCGTGACTTCCTTCGCTCCGCATGCCTGCCTCGCCTTTTTGAGGTTGATTTCGTGGAGCGCGCTTTGGCAGAAGACCACGAGCTGCTTTGCTTCCGTCCTCATCACGATTGTCTTGAAGCACGCGCCCGGATTTATTCCGAGTTTTTCCGCTATGTTCCCCGCGGCTCCCCTCGAAAGCTCATGCTCTCCGTCGTCGTCGTAGCTCAATGTCTCGTACTTTATCTTGTTCGAGTCGAGAATCCTCATCGCATTCGTCTTTTTCATTTTGAGTTCTCCTTTTTTTTAAGATTTTGTTTGCCTCATTCGTCGATGATTTCGAGGGAGTGGCTTGAATACTTCGGGAGGAAGCCCTTCAATTCCCCTGTCTCGAACCTGACGATTATCTTGTATTCTCCGCTGTCGCTCTCCGTTCCTTTGACGATTTCTCCGTATCCGTAGTCGTCGTGGTAGATTCTCACGCCCCTGTGGTATTTTTTCGCAATCGGGTCGTTGCCGCCGAACGAAGAATTCGAAAGCCCGTTTTTTCCGTGGACTTTGCTCATGAGCTGCCTTTTCCTCTGCTCCTGGCCTTTCGAGCAGATTATCGTGACGTGCTCCGGGTCGATTTCCCGAAGGAATGGGCTCATGTCCATGAATTCCAGGTGGCCGTACATCCGCCTTGACGCGCAGCAGGTCAGGTAGAGAGAATTCCGCGCGCGCGTCATTCCTACGTAGCAGAGTCTGCGCTCTTCTTCGAGTTCCTCTCCTGCCTTGTCCGTTTTGGGGAAGACTCCGTGCTCCATGCCGGTCATGATGACGCGCTTGAATTCGAGTCCCTTCGTGTTGTGGAAGGTGATGAGGGTGACCTTGTTCTTGTCTCCGGCCTCTCCGTCGTCCTCTTCGCTGTCCGTGTTGTCGAGCTGGACGTGGTCGAGGAATTCGAGGAGACCCGCCTGCCTGCACGGGAAGGGGACTGCGCTGTTCATCAGTTCTGTCATGTTTGCGACTTTCTGCGTGCCCGCGATTTCGTCCTCGCTTTCGTAGTGCTCCTTCAAGCCGGATTTTTCGATTATCTGCAGAATCAAGTCCGACAAATTTCCAGAACTTGTTTTTTTTGCCGTTGAGTCTTTTTCTTTTTCGCTTCCGTTTTTTCCGTCGTCTTCTTTTGCTTCCGTTGACTCTTCGTCGAATCCCAAGTCGAAAAGCTGCTCGTCAATCTCTTCTTCTTTTATGTTCTTGCCTGAATCTTCCGGTTCTGCGCTTTCCTCCACCGCTTTCTTGATTCCGAGCGTCTCGGAAAAACTGTCCATCGCCTCGCAGAATTTGAGCGCGCCTTCCCTTGCCTTTTTTGAGAAAGTCGGCGCGAGCCGGCGGCAGGCTTCCACATAGTCGATTCCCATCGAGACCGCCCCTGTCTCCGCGTCCAAAAGGAGCGACTGTCTCGATTCGTCTATGATTTTGTCCTGCGTCGTCCCTCCGATTCCCCTGGCCGGCTTGTTGATGATTCTCCTGAAAGCCACTTCGTCCCTCGGGTTCGCCAGAAGCGAGATGTACGCGAGCAAATCCTTGACTTCCTCGCGCTCGTAGAATTTCAGCGAGCCTACGACCTGGTATGGAATCTTGTTCTGCATGAAATATGTCTCGAACGTGAGCGACTGGGCGTTCGTCCTGTAGAGAATCGCCCAGTCCGAATATTTCGCGCCCATCTTCACGGTCTTTTTGATGAGGGCCACGCATTCGTCGGCTTCCTCGTCCTGGTTCTTCAAAAACGCTATTACGGGTTTGTTGCCGCTGCCCCTTTCCGCCACCAATGTCTTTCCGAGCCGGCCCTCGTTGTTCTTCACCACGTCGTCCGCGATTTGCAGGATTTCCGATGTGGAGCGGTAGTTTTTCTCAAGCCTGATGATTTTTGTTCCGGCGAAGAGCTTTTCGAAATTCAGTATGTTCTCGATTTCTGCCCCACGGAATTTGTAAATCGATTGGTCGTCGTCTCCGACAACGCAGATGTAGTTCCCGGAGCCTTCGTTCACGCCGCTCAACTCCTGCAGCAGAAGGAACTGGGCGACGTTCGAGTCCTGGTATTCGTCCACCATCACGACCTTGAACCTGTTCCTCATGCGCTGCCTGATTTCCTCGTTGTTCTTCATGACGAGGTAGGGGAGCATGATGAGGTCTCCGAAGTCCACGTTGCCTGTTTCCCGGAGCCTGTCCTGATACGCCTTGTAGACAATCCTGAATTCCGGGTCGTCGTCGATTTGGTCTAGTTCCAAATCGTCGCTCTGGTAGCAGTAGTCCTTCGCGAGCGAAATCAAGTGCGCGAAGTGTTTTGCACGCAGCTTTGTGAGTTTCGGCATGATTTTCTGTATAATTGTAACGCTGTCTTCCTCATCATAAACAGTAAAATTTTTAGAAACTCCTGATTCTTCTGCATTAATTCTTAGAAACCAAGAGCCAAACATATGGAATGTCTTTATCTGCGTGGATGCCGCCCTCTCGTCCAGCGCGATTGCCCGCTCCCGCATCTCGTTCGCGGCTTTCTTGGTGAACGTCACTGCCAGAATCTGCCACGGGTTCACGCCCTTTTCGCTTATCAGATAGGCGATTTTCGTCGTGATGACCCTCGTCTTTCCTGAACCGGCCCCCGCCAGTATGAGGAGGGGGCTTCCTTCGTGGGTCACGGCTTCGAGCTGCTGCTCGTTCAAAAGCGACAAGTCTTCCTGGTTCAAATCTGCTCCTGCGCGAATTTAAGCGCGTTCTTCTTTATCGCCTTGTTCAATTCGGAATCCGAGACGAATTCTCCGTTCAAGTCCACGTCGCCGCTAGAGTGAATGTGGACTTTGACGAGCCTTCCCGTCTTCACGGCCTCGGCCTCTTTCGGGTCGCTCCGGTCGTAGTTGACGACGACGCTTCCGTCCACTTCCGGTGCCTGGAACCATGCTCTGCCGATTGCGATTCCCTCGTCCTTCGCTTCGGGATTCTCGGCGAGAACTTCCTCTATCAGAACGTCGTAGTCTTTTCCGCACCTCTTTGCGAGCCTTTCCCTCGTGATTTTCGCCTGAAGCTCTATCAAGGCGTTCGCCCGCTCTTCCTTCACTTCCTCTTCAATCTGGTTCGGAAGCCTTTCAGCCGGCGTGTCCTCTTCCACAGAATACGGGAAGCAGCCGCTCCAGTCCGTCTGGATTTCTTCGAGGAATTTTCTGGAATTCTCCGCCTGCTCGTCAGTCTCTCCGGGGAAGCCTGCGAGGAATGTCGTTCTGATTGCCGCCTCTGGAAGCTCGGCTCGGATTTTTTGGATGAGGGCCTTGTATTTCTCCGCCGTTCCGACCCTCCTCATCATCTTTATGATTTTGTCGTCTCCGCTCTGCAACGGCAGGTCGAAGTAGGGGAGGATTCTCTTGTCGGATTTTATGACTGGGATGATGTCCTCGTTGAAGTGGTCAGGGTGGATGTAGAGGAGTCTGACCGCGAAAGTTCCCTCGATTTTTGAAATCATCTTGAGAAGCGTGCAGAGACCCGATTCCCTGCTGTTTTCGTCGTCGGCGAGTCCGATGAATCCCGGCGTTCCCTTTGGAAGGTACGTCCTTCCTGTGCCGAAAACATTGTCGTCCCTGCCTGTTCCGTATGCCGCCAAATCCTGCCCAATCAGGTTGATTTCGTACACGCCTTCCGAGACCAGCTTCTTGATTTCTTCTATTATTTCGTCGGCTTTGCGGCTCCGAAGCTCTCCCCTGATTACAGGAATCGCGCAGTATGTGCATCTGTTGTTGCAGCCTTCCGTTATTTTCACGAATGCGGAGCCTGAGAACGAGAGAAGCATTTCCCTTTCACCGTTGGAGATTCCCTTCTGCGGAGGGGTGAGCACCGGCCTCTCTCCCTTCATCATCGGCTCCACGACCTTGTAGAGCTGGTCCAAGTCTCCGTTCCCGAAAAATCCGTCCGCTTCCGTGAGCGAGTCCTTCAAGTCCTTCGCGTAGCGTTCGGCAAGACAGCCCGCAAGCAGAATCTTCGCTTTGGGGTACATCTGCCTGGCCGACTGCACGGCCGTTATCGATTCCATTTTCGCCGACTCGATGAAGCCGCACGAATTGACGATTATCAAATCCGCCTCTTCCGCCTTGAAAGTCTGCTCGTATCCTTTTTTCGACAATATCGAAATCATCAACTCGCCGTCGACTTGGTTCTTTGCGCATCCGTGCTGGTCAATAAAAAATTTCAATTGAAGTACCTCTGTTTCTTGTTCTTTCTTTGCTTGCTGTTTCTTGCTCTTTGTAAAAAAAAGGTGGTCGTCGAGAACCACCTTTTCCGTCTTTTTGTGTGCTTTAGTCCAATTCCAGGACGACGAGCCTGAATTTGCCGTCCGTCGTGTCCTTTATCCACTTGATGTCTTCCGCCACGACCGCTCCGGCCTTTGAAAGCGGCAGGTCGTAGTTCTTTCCGTTCGCGACGACCTGGAGCTTCGCCGTGTTTCCGTTCGACATCCAGACTCGGAGCGCGTTGCTCGCGGTCAAGTTCAGCACGTCGCCGTTCGCGAGGTAGTCCTCCACGGTGTCCTTCCTGTCCGTCCTGTAGCGGAAGAGACATCCCGCCCTGAACGTGACGTTGAGCGTGAACGGATACGCCCTTGTGTCCGAGAGAATTTCCGTCCACTTCTTGTCCTTCGGCAAATCTGCCGTGCTCTGTATCTGCGATTCGTCCGAGTCCGCGATTGCCGCGTTCGAGGCGTTTTTTATCATGATGTTGACTTCCGCTCCGTGGTCGTTGCCCTTCGCCGACAAGTCCTTGACGTAGACTACGAGGTCGGGCATCGAGTCTCCGTTCGCGTCCATCTCCATCTGCTCCGAAAGCTCGACGAACTGGACTCCCGCCGGTGTCTCGATTCCGAACACGTCCGTCGTCTGCGCGACAGTGAGGACGACGTTTCCGCCTTCCATTCCGAGGACGAACTGGTCGTTCTTGAAAACCCTGCCGGAGAACGGCTCTTCCGAAAGCTCGTATTTCTTCGAGGCTGATGGCTTGTCCAGCGCAACGTTCGGAGTAGCTGTCTGCGGTCTGTGCGCCTTTATCACCGACACGAGCGCGAACACGCCCGCCGCGACAACCGCGACCCCCAAAACGATAAGCAATGGAATGAGGAATTTCGGTCGCTCGTGCGCTGTCAGTGCGGCAGGAGGGGGCGCTTCCTGTATTTTCTTGGCGTTGTAGAGCGAGACAATCTGCTTGCTGTTCAGTCCAAGGTATTCTGCATAGTTCTTCAAAAATCCGATGAGGTACGGTTCGCTTGGAAAAACGTGCGCCTCTTCGCTTTCCAACGCCTCAAGGTATCTCTGGGATATGGACGTCTCCCTTACAATCGTCTCGATTTCGAGATGCTTCTCTTCTCTTGTATGTCGTAGAATTTCTCCGTAGTTTTCCATTTTTGTCGCCTTGTTTTTTTATTGAACCTGTCCGTTGACTATTCGTTGAACAGGAAGTTGTTGTAGTTGTTCGCCGATGATGGCGCGTCGTAGAGGAAGCGGTTGTCCGGAATGTCCACGTTTATCGCGTATGAGCTGAACGTGAACACGAACGACTCTCCCTGCGGTGTTATGCCCTCGATTCGCCTGATGAGCTTGGACTCTGGGTTTATCGCGAGCTTTATGTATCTGAACGCTTCGGCGGTGTTTTTCCTGCTCAAAGTGAGCTTGATTACCTGCTCAGGATTGTCTTCGCTCAGCGGAACCGGAGCCGAGCTTTTCTCGTATGCGACATTGTAGTACCTTCTCATGAGCGAAAGCCCCTGCGAAGTGGCCATGTTCGCGCCGGAATTCGACTGGACGGACTGGTTCAGTATCGCGGAACTGCCGGGAAGGTATATCGTGAGTCTGTCTCCGTTGAAGCAGATGACCTGCTCGCTTGGGGAGGTGAAGTCGATTCTGAGAAGGTCCGGGCGTTTGAACGACACCTTTCCGCTCATCGTCTGCTTTCCCGCCTTTATGTCGACTCTGGCCTCATACGTCCTAAGCGATGCGTAGTATGAAGACACTGTGTCGAAAAATGAACCCGCCGTTACGATTCCGTCCGCAAAAACCGATGCGGCCAACAAAATTGAAAGGAATCCTGCGCAAAAATACTTTCTCATAATATTCCTCGAAGTGATTTATTTTAGTTTAGATAGAAGTCATGGTCAACTAAACGGATTGAGCATCGATTGTTTTGACTTTATAATCGATTCCATGAAGATGATGTTGATGGGGACGGGAACGAGCTATGGTGTTCCCGTGATTGGATGCAAGTGCGCGGTCTGCACTTCTAAGGACGAGAAAGACAAACGGTACAGGTGCTCTGCGTATATTGAAAATCAGAATCCTTCAGGTTCGGAACATCCTTCAACGAACATCGTCATAGATGTCGGCCCTGAATTCCGCGTTCAGGCTCTTAGGGCCGGGATTGAGCGTCTCGACGCGGTCCTGCTCACACACAGCCACGCCGACCACTGCCACGGACTCGACGACGTCCGCATCTTCAGCCACACTCGGCCCGACCAGACGAAAAACGGTGTCGCCATAAATTCCGCCGACTCCCGCGCGGCCCAGTTCAACTATCCACTTGAGACGAAGGGGCCGGGCCTTCCGATTTACGCGAACGCCGTCACCGTCTCCGATTTGGAGCACCGCTTCGCATACGTATTCCACCACAAGACGCTCGGTGGCGGTCTTCCCAAGCTGAACCTGCTCGACTGCTCCGAATACGGCTTCGAGAATCCCATCAGCCTGAACAGCGTGCTCGCTTTTCCAGTTCCCATGCTTCACGGTTCGCTCCCCACGGTCGGCTGGATTTTGAAGCCAGTTGATTCTACCCGCTGCATTGCGTATCTGACAGACTGCAGCTTCATTCCCGAAGAGTCGCTTTCTCTTTTGGAAAAATTCAACACGAACGGAAACTCAATCGACCACATGGTGATAGACGGACTCCGCGTGGAGCCGCACTCGACCCACTGCAGCTTTGACGAGGCCCTTTCCTACGCCGACATGATAAAGCCGAAGCACACTTGGATAACGCACGTCAGCCACGACATGTCCCATGTTGAAATTCAGTCCTACATCGACGCCCACCTGCATTCGCACAGGAATCTTGAGAAAATCGTGGAGGGGGGCGGTTCCGTCGCTCCCGCCTACGACTGCCCGGAAATCTTGACGGCTTTTTTTCACGGCGGATAAACATTCAACATCGTCTTGTTTATCAAGTGTTTCTTGAGCAGATTTCGATAGATGGAAAGAACTATTTAGGAACTGTAAAAGTCGCAAGAATGTGGACACATTACGATAATGTGAAATGAGTATAGGATTTCCGTTTTTTCATGCATGGAGGTGTTTATGAAAAAAAGTTTTCTTTTCGTCACGGCTCTTCTTTTTGCAGGCGCATTGTTTTTTTCGTGCGATGTGGACGAGGAAATCGAGACGATTGACTTCTTCGACACCGAAAGCCAACGGATGACCATCGTGAACACCGGCACAACACCGCTCACGGTGAGAGGATGTGCGATGTTCGCCGAAAAAGACAGCGACGGCAACGTCTTTAGTTTCGTCTACGACGAGCGGAAGTCGGAAGTCGTTGTTCAGCCCGGCGACACAGAATCGATAGGTTTTTCGAGCGTCGGCGGCATCTATGTTCCCGAAGAAGTGAGCTGGGAGGCGACATTCTCGTTCAATGGAAAATCTGTCATCTACGCTGGGTGGAGCGAGGACTACAAGATGGACGGCGACACAACGGAACGGGCGGGCTACGGCCTCATGCACATGAGACCCAGGGAAAATTCCGGCAGAATCGATGACTACATTTATTCTACGCTCTTCGAGGACAGAGAACCGGTCGAACGCTTCGAGTTTTCGAGTAACTACCAGCTCATCGCCACCGCATCCGACGAGGAAGTCACGTTCGCAATGATGAAAGCGGGATTCCCGCCTATCAAACATCAAGTTTGCCGACCGTCTCGCCTATTACGATGCTTTTGATGAATACCACGCAAAGCACAATCTCGGCGCAATGGAGAAGTTGTTTGCCCGCGCGCTTTTAGAGCGGCTTGATTTGTACATTTCGCTGAAATTATAGATAAAAAAATAGAAAGGGTTTAAGGAGCATACAAATGGCTATCGAAAAATATGAAATCGTAATCGGCTGCGAGATTCACACGCAGCTTTTGACAAAGACGAAGGCGTTCTGCGCGTGCGAGAACCGCTACGGCGGAATGCCGAACACCCGAGTCTGTCCGGTCTGTCTCGGACTCCCTGGTGCCATGCCTCGCATTTCGAAGGGGTATGTGGAACTTGGTGCCGTTGCGGGGCTTGCATTGAACTGCGACATCGCACGCTTCACGAAATTCGACCGCAAGCACTATTTCTACCCTGACCTTGCGAAGGGATATCAGATTACGCAGTACGACATTCCGCTCTGCACGAACGGCCACGTTGACCTTCCGCTTTCTCATTATCCTGCGGAAAGCCTTGAGGGTGGCTCAAACTACCGCCCGAAGAATTTCAAGGGCGAGGACTGCATCATTGAGACGAACGGAAAAAAATACAGGCGCGTCAGAATCGAGAGAATCCACCTTGAGGAAGACGTTGGAAAGTCGCTCCACTTGCAGGGCGCACATTCTTACATCGACTACAACCGCTGCGGAACCCCGCTCGTGGAAATTGTCACCAAGCCTGACATGACAAGCCCGGAGGAGGCCGCCCTCTTCATGCAGACCGTGCAGGAAATCCTCCGCTACGTTTGCGTCACGAACGGAAACCTTGAGGAAGGAAACATGAGATGCGACGCGAACATCAACCTGAACGTTTGGGAAGACGGAAAGCTCTATCACACTCCGATTTCCGAAATTAAAAATCTGAACTCGTTCCAGAAAATCAAGGACGCGTGCGCCTACGAGGCGAAAAGGCAGCTTGAGGAATTCCAGAACGACAGGCAGGAATTCAACGCGGGATTCAAAGTCACGATGGGCTGGGACGACGCGAACGGAAAGACTGTCGTGCAGAGAACTAAGAACAGCTTCGTCGATTACCGCTTCGTGGTCGAGCCTGACATCAAGCCGTTCTCTGTCGGCGAGGATTTGATAAAACGTGCCGCTTTCAGGGTCGGAGAACTTCCAGAGGCGAAGAGAGTCCGCCTGCAGAAGGAGTTCGGGCTTTCAGACTTCGACGTGGAGACGCTCACTTCGTCCCGCGCTCTCGCCAACTGGTTCGAGGAGGCGGCGGACGGAGCGAAGGACGTGAAGAAGGTCGCGAACTGGATTCTTGCCGAGCTTCTGGCGATTTTGAACGAGAGAAAAATCACGATTGAGGAAGTGTCGATTACTCCAAAGCACATCACGGAGCTTGTGAACGCAATCGCCGACAAGAAAATCTCGAACGCCCAGGGAAAAATCGTCTTCACGAAGATGCTTGAGAGTGGAAAAATGCCGCTTGAAATCATCAAGGCCGAGGGCATGGAGAGCGTCTCCGACACTGGCGCAATCGACGCAATCGTAGCCAAGGTCGTCGCCGACAACCCGAAGGCGGTCGCCGACTACAAGGGCGGAAAGACCAACGTCGTCGGCTGGCTCATGGGTCAGGTGATGAAGGCTTCCGGCGGCAAAGTCAACCCGAAAGTCGCGACGGAACTCGTGCAGAAGCACTTGGCGGCGCTGTAGGGGATTTTTTTTGACGGATGCGCTGCCGCCTTTTTCGTTGGTCTGCGTGTCTGTCTTTGATTTTTTTTGGAGGAAAACATTATGGAACAGTTGAAAAAAGGCATCGGCGCCGCTTCGAAGGAATTTGGCGCGTTCAAGAAATTCATCTCCCGCGGAAACGTAGTCGACATGGCTGTCGGCGTAATCGTTGGAGGCGCGTTCGGAAAAATCGTGACGAGCCTTGTGAACGACATCGTGATGCCGCTCATCGGCATAGCCCTTGGAAAAGTCAATTTCGCCGAGTTGAGCGCGAAAATCGGGGATGCCGAAATCAAGTACGGCTCGTTCATCCAGACCGTCATCGATTTTGTCATCGTCGCGCTCTGCATCTTCATCGTCGTAGAGCTTTTCGAGAAATTCAAAAAGAAGGAGGAGCCGAAACCTGAGGAGCCGAAAGCCCCAGCGAAGTCCGACGAGACCGTCCTCCTAGAAGAAATCCGCGACCTCCTGAAAAACCGCGGCTAGAGAATAGAACGTATTCATGGCAACAGCGCGCAGTTTGTGCAAAAGCATATTCGATTGCGCTGAAAAAGTGGTGAAGCACAAAAATCCCGGTGCGTCATGGACAAAAAATTCATGACGCGTCGGGATTTTTTTTGCCACTGCAAAAATTCCTTATCCCCACCCAAAAAAAATCCGCAATCGCTTTTGCATCTTGGTTTCCGAACAAATCTGAAAGCGAGCCAATGTTTGCAAGTGCCTTTTCAACAAACTCGAAATCCAGGCAATGACAAAAAAACGCAAATTTGGGACAAAGACAAGAGGGATGTTCGGAACGAAAAGTTGGTTGACTTTGTGATTAAAAAAATCTGATTTTTCTTCTTACGCTTGTCTGAATGAGTGCGCTTTCAAATGCGTTGACAGAGGTAGTCATTACAATATAATCAAAACTAAAACTTCTGAAATTCTCACAATCTGGGGATAAATGCAATAGACAGGTGGAATTTATGACAGGTGTTTTTACGGTTAGACCGAGCGAAATCACAGACGATTTTGTTAATATGCTCAAAACATTTTTCAAAGACAGAGAACTCGTCATCAGCACGAAAGACGATGACGAAACTGACTATCTGCTTTCAAGCAAAGCAAACAAAGTAGCCCTTTTGCAGTCAATCGAGGATATAAATCGACATAGCGATTTGGTTTCGTTCAAAGAGGCGGATTTGTGATTGTTTCATTTACTCAAAAGTCGCTTGCAGAGTATCAAAGTTGGGCAACGGAAGACAGAAAAATATTCAAGAAAATAAATGACTTGATAAAAGAAATCTGCCGAACTCCATTCGAAGGAAGCGGAAAGCCAGAACCGTTGAAACATGAACTTGCAGGATTTTGGTCGAGAAGAATAAATCATGAACATCGACTTGTGTATAAAGTCGAAAATGATACCGTCTACATCGCTTCGTGCAAGTATCATTACAATTAAAAACTTGTGCGAAAGCTTTTCTATGCTTTATAAAAGCAGAAATTAAAATGTTTATTACTATGGAAAATATGGCGAACTAATGCCAATATGCGCTGCGCATATCTATCAGCAACTCTCTGTTTTCAATGTGATCTTTTTTGAATTCTCCATTTGTTATTTTGTAGTCAACACCATTGTATACATAAAATACTGTGGTTTCGACGCCTTTTATCCCCTCTATTCCAAAATTACCATTGTAAAATGTATATTCTTCTATAAAAATTTCCTCTGCTTCTGAAATCTCATAAAGTTTACATTCGACCTGTGATGTTTCCCCGTAAATGTTTGCTCGATAAAAAACTGGCTTGTCCTTGTAAAACAGAGCGGATAATATGCCTCCCTCTGTTGAATGTCCTCTGTAATCAATTTCCCTTGTTGAAAGCTTAGATTCATCTATGGAATTTATTTTTTTTACAGCAGTATCAAAATGAGCATTCAGTTTTCCAGAGTTGTACATGCAGTCGAAAATCTTTCCATCAAAGATTCCGTTTTGTTCGAATCCATATAATTTTTGATAATTTTTTAAAGCTTTTTCCGTTTTTTCTCCAAACCAGCCATCTGCTTCTCCCGTTTCAGAAAATCCGAGATTCAAAAGTTTTTGCTGCAATTCTAGAACATCTTTGCCATTCATCCTTTTTGTTTGTAACTGTAGTTTTCTTGAATAGCTTTGTGAATATGAAATTACAGACAGAATTGTAAAAACTGCGATTAAAAATGCTTTTTTCATGAAATACTCACCTTATTTTAGATGTAGAAAATCTAGAATTGAATAACTCTCTGCCGACGCATTTATTTTTATGTTGCTTGTAGAACTTGAAAAAAATCCCAGTGTCGGATCTTGTATGCATATGTAATATTTTCCAGCAGTGAGAGGTCCGCTCCACGAATACTCAAGCATGTTTAGCGATTTCGTCCCTGATACACATTCGAATGACTCGCCTTTTTGATAGTGTCTAAATTCGCTTTCATCATTAATCAAATAAAAATTCAATCTGTTTCCATGAAGGACTTCAATGTTTATATCGACTTTCTTTGAATCCGAATTAATTGAAAAACAATATGAATTGTTTGAGAATGCCTCTATGTTATAAGTTTCATCAATTAAAGTTTTTGAAGAAGATTTGAAACATGAAGATAGCAAAACTAAGCTCAGCGTAGAAAATATAGCAATATATAAGTGTTTTTTCATCGTAGATGTACCTCTGAAAACTACTTATCGTAAAAATATGTTATAATTTTGTCAATGTTGCCAGGTTAGCGGATGGTCGTGATGCTTTTCCTCAAGAGGCTCATTGTCTTTCAGCTTGTTGATGACACTTTCAAGTAAAGAGACATCAAGACCGCGTTTTACCGCCAGATTGTAGCTCTTTTTGAACTGTGAAGTCCGCTTTATCGTATATGTCATGAATTCAAGTCCTCGAACAGTTCTTTTGTGGATGCGAAGCTTTTTACAGACGAGGCTCCGCTGATTTGCAGGGCTTCGAGCAGCGCGCTGTCGGGGGATTTTCCCTTGCTGTGCGCTGTTTGTTCATACGAATATTTCTGCGTCTGCATGTATAAGCAGAATTGCAAAAATTATGGAACGGTTTACTATTTCGAATGATTTTGTAGAAATCACTCGAAAATAAAACAATAAAGGAGGAAAAGCACAAATGCCGAATTGGATTGACAACACAATGCACTTTGACACAGCGGAAGCGTTTAGCGCATTTTGCAAAGCGTATTGCAAAGAGGAAGAGGAGGGACTGACATTTAGTTTTGCTTCTGTCGTCGCCGAGCCAGAAACGGAGGCAGAGTGCCGCGAGAAGTATGGCGAGAAATACATACTGAGCGCAGACGGAAAAAGCCAAGACGGGCTTAAAATCGGGCGTGAAAAGGAAAAAGAATGGTTTAATTGGTACGATTGGCAAACGGATTTTTGGGGCGTGAAGTGGGACGCGAGCAATTCTTTCGTCAACAAAGAAAAGCGGCAAATCGGCTTTGAGACTCCGTGGGTCGCGCCTGTAAAACTGTACGAAACGCTTGCATCGCAGGGCTGGAAGTTCCGCTTTACCGCCGACTGCGAAGAAGATATGTGGCAGAGCGAGGGGCACGCGGACGAAAAAGGCGTTTTCATCGATAAAGAATGGGATAACGAAGAAGATTTCGACAACGATTGAACATACGACTACAGAGTGGAAATTGATTTTTCAGACGATGAAATCACCGAAATGGATTGCACTTGTCCGTATTGCCAAGACGAAGGGTACGACTGCAAACACATGGTCGCCGTTATTCTTGCTCTCATAAATCCAAATTTTAAGGAAATCGACATAAAAAAACTTGTGGAAAGTGCAAGCGACGAGCAGCGAAAGCGATTTTTGCAAAAAGTGCTTGAAAACAACCTTTCGCTTGCACTGCAATTCAAATCGCTCATAGAAGAATCTCTATAGCACAAAACAGCGCGCTGCCGAGGAAATTGCCCGTGCAGCGCGCTGATTGTTTTTTTTTCTGGTGTTTTGAAAGGTATGGTTTAGAAACTAGTGTCAGCATCTGCCTTGATTGAGCTGATTCCGAAGCAAGTTCGGAATGCCAAAGATACCTTTCGTAGCACCACCAAAGAAACAGCCGCCGCTGAAAATCCCTCTAGCAGAAGATGAATTTCGTGAGCCAGTGCAGGACGAAAATTGCGATGCAGCAGCCCATGAGGACGTATGTCGATATCTTCTTGACCTGCTTAGACTTTTTCACGCCGTATTTGCACCAGATTGCGAAGTGTTCGCAGTTGTTCCATGCGAGCCTGTACTGGCCCTTCATTTCGCCGAGCTGCGATTTCGCCCGTTTTATCGTCGCCTTCGGGGAGAAGCTCTTGCGCTTGAGCGGCTTCTGTATCTCAAGCGGGTCGCCCCTCAGAAACGCCTCCATCGAAGTCTGCTTTACAACGGCCGTCTTTGGATCGAGTTCCCTTGCTGGTTCCGCGGCGAAGTGAATCACCTGACCGTCCCCGATGTAGATTCCGAAATGCCTGTAGCGTCCCCTGTTCACGCTGATTATGTCGCCTGGGGTCGGCTCCTCGTTCTCCATGGTCTCCTTCAACGCCCTGTTCTTGAGCGCGATGACCTTCTGCTTGAAGTATTCGTTCTTCTGCTCCAAGTCCACAGAGGAGGGGATTCCCTTTGTTCGCTCTACCTTCTCCGGCACGTCGATTATCATGCGCGTTCTGTGGAGGACGCTGAACACGCCGTTTATGCCGATGCAGAGGACTGGAATCTTGTATGTGCGGGCGAGGAAGGCGTAGCCGGATTTGAAGTCGGAGATGCGGCCGTCGGGGTTGCATCTGCCTTCCGGGAAGATGATGATTGATTTTCCTTCGTCGATGGCCCTTTTCGCGAGCAGAAACCACTCGGTGTCCAGGTTGTAGCGGTCGCACGGAATGCATTTTGCGAGCTTCAGAATCCAGTGGACGCTTTTCTTTTCGTACCAGTCTTTCGCCACCACGGCCGTCATTTTCCCGTGCAGGACGGTCTCTATCAGAATAGGGTCGAACAGGTGCGTGTGGTTCGCGATTATGACGCACGGGCTTTTGAGTTTCTTTCCCTGCAGCTCCTTGTTCGTGAACATTATCTTCGGCTTGTAGAGAATTTTTATGATTATCTTGAATATGAATATGAAAAACATTCGCATTGGCAGATTAAACCTCGGTGTCCATTTGTCGAAATCTAAAATTCTGTTATTCGGTAACGGTTATTCTACAATATTTATGGTTTTGATTTGAGTACCTGCGATGAAAAAAAATCAAAAAAAAAGTTGAGAACCTATTGACGTTTTTTTTCGATGAGTATATTATCTTAATCATTCCACTAAGGGCGACTAGCTCAGCTGGTAGAGCAACAGACTCTTAATCTGTGGGTCCGCAGTTCGATCCTGCGGTCGCTCAACAAACCTCTGAATGGAAACGTTCGGAGGTTTTATTTTTGCGGAAATAGCGCAGAGGTAGCGCGTCACCTTGCCAAGGTGGATGTCGCGGGTTCGAATCCCGTTTTCCGCTCTTACGACTCGGAGTTTTCTCCGGGTCGTTTTTTTTTTGGCTTCGGCTCCCTTCGACTGCGCTCAGGGAGCAGCTCAGCCACCGGGGGCACGTTTGGGGTTTGTAGCATTAAGCCACCGGAGCTTTATGTTTGGTGTTTGGAGCGTTGAGCCACCGGTTTTTTGCGGTTGGTTTCCCGATTTATCAACGGTGCGAAAAGTGCTAGAATCAACGCAAATGTCTGAGAATGAAAAAATCCTGATAGCGAAGATAAACGAACTTTACGGAAGCGTGAGGAGAGCGCGCGATTGTTTCCTGTACACGCAGAAGAACGTGCGCCTGACCGACCTGTACCAATCTGGCGGACGCGCCATACTCGGCTGGGGAAAGGGTGGGGCCGTGACGGTCTTCAAGAACGTCCTTGAGCGGAAGCTGACAGGTGCGTTCGACACCGATTTTTCGCCGAAGACCGATTTCGGGAAGTCAAGGCTCTCCGCCGCCGTCACCGAACTTTTGGGGGAGGTTCCGAGCGGGGAATCTTCCGGCAGGGTGGTGCTTGTCTTCAATTCCGCGTTCGGCTGCAGGGATTCCGTATCTTTCCTGAAGGAAAAATTCAACATCGACGCGAAAAAGTACGTGCCGTGGAACCAGGACGGAATCGACTGGAGGAGTGAAAAGGCCATCGTCGTCGAGCCGCCGTTCGCGTGGGACGAGGACTGCTTCGTTCTCGCCTTGGATCCGGATTTCTTCGAGGGGCTGAAAGGCGATTCAGCTTTGTTCGGCTCTCTCAGTTCTCTCGTCTACAGGATTCCGTCTCCACTCTGCGCGGCGTTCACGCGGTCAATCTACGATTTGATAAAGGAACTGCAGAACAGGGAGGAGAAAAACTGGTTCGTCTACGACACGGTGCTGACAAAATACTGGCTCAGGAAAGGGCCGTATCTCTATCCGAAAGTGCCTGGGGAAAGATACATGGAGTTCGTCCTTCACTGTCTTGAGAACGCTCTTGTGGTCTCCCCCGAATACGACGTGCCGAGCATCGTTCCTTTCGGCGCCGATTTGGGGAATTTCACCAAGTTGAAGAGGAATCCTTTCGAATTTTGATAGTGCTTTTTCGGGCGGGGGTGAAATGACTGATTCTGAAATCATATTGTGCATAGTCAAGCTTGTGTTCGGCGGAATCGCCGCTTTCCTCGCGATAATGCTCTGGAGCCGCACCAGGGAGCCTTCCTGGGTGTGCGTCGTTGCCGGAGCCGTGACGGGCTATGCGGGCATCGTCTACGAGCTTCTGGTCAAGCTCGGAATCGTCTTCGCCGGGGATTATCTTTTTCCGGGCACGGAGATTCCTCTTTCAACCCTGTTTTTCACTGTCGTTCCGCTCACCTTCGTCATCGCCGCTTTCATTTTGATGCTCAACAAGCTCAAGTGAACGTTTTTCGTTGCGCAAAAAAAAATATACCTGTTCATTGGAGGAAGACATGTCGATTTCTGAATATTGGGAGAAATTTTTGAAGGATTCCAAGCAGAATCCCGACGAGGTAGGTTTTGCCGGCGAGATGGTCTTCGACGGGAACGCCGTTTCCGGGACGGAGAGGCTGTCCCTCGTCCTTGGCGGAAAAAAGACCGCCATGTTCTCGGCTTTCGATTCGTATGGGATAAACCGCGAGCCGCTTCCCGTCTCCGGGGAGCTTTACATCGTGGAGGACGCGGACGGAGAGCCGAAGTGCATCGTGGAAATCACAGACGTGAACCTTGTGCCGTTCTCCGATGTCTCGTGGAACCTGGCCGAGAGGGACGGAGAGGACGAGAACCTTGAGTCCTGGCGCGAGAAGACGAGGGAGCTGATGGAGGACGAGGCCGCCGTCTGCGGTTTTGAATTCAAGGATTCCTCGAAGCTCGTCTGCGAGATTTTCCGCGTGATATACAGATAGGTCGAATGTCGAGTTTATGCATACCGTAGTTGCAGAAACAAGCTCCCAGCGGGAACTTGAGTTGTCCGTCGATTGAATTTGATTTTCCGATTTTGTTGACACTATAGGACAGAAAATTTATAATCATCGAATCACTTGTAATCTATTGTAATCTATTAAGGTAGGTATAAAATTATGGCAAGAATTTGTGATTGCTGTGGAAAAGGACAGCAGACTGGAAATAAAGTCAGTAAGTCATACAACCACACACGCCGCATTTGGAGACCGAACCTCTTGAAAATCAAGGTTCAGGATGGTACTGGATTCGCTGGAACTATCAACGTCTGCACACGCTGCCTTCGCACAGCTGACAAGAACGGAACTTTCGTCAAGGGGATGCTCTTGACAAAGAAAATCAAGGTTGTTCCTGCCAACGCAGGTGCAAAGGCTAACTAAGTTTTTTTTCCAACGTTAGCGAGAAGCCCGCCGATTTCGATTTTTCGAAGCTCGGCGGGATTTTTTTTGTCTTTGCCAATATTTTCCCGCTGATCACTTTCCGTAAGTCGCCACAATTTCGTTTATCTGGTCGCGTATCGCCGCCGCCTGCTCGTACTCCAGCCGGTCGGCGCATTCGCCCATCTCCTTTTTGAGGGCTTCGATGAGCTTCCTGCGCTGCTTCGCGTCGAAAAGGTTCGCGGATTTCTTGAGGACTGAAAGCTCCACTTCTGCGTTCTCGTCCGCGTCCTTCTGCTGGCGTTCGAGGATGTCCTGCACTGCCTTCGACACCGTGTGCGGCGTGATTCCGTGCTCCTCGTTGTATTTCTGCTGGATTTCGCGCCTGCGCTTTGTCTCGGCTACGGCTTCCTTTATCGCCGGCGACATCACGTCGGCGTACATGACGACCTTGCCGTTCTCGTTTCTTGCCGCGCGCCCGATTATCTGAATCAGGCTCGTCGTCGAACGCAGGAATCCGATTTTGTCCGCGTCGAGAATCGCGATGAAGCTCACTTCAGGAAGGTCTATTCCTTCCCTCAAGAGGTTGATTCCGATGAGAACGTCGATTTCACCGGTCCTGAGGCTCTTGAGGATTTCAACCCTCTCGAACGTGTCGATTTCCGAGTGGATGTAGCGGACTTTCAGGTTCAGTCCGAGGAGATAGTCCGTCAAATCCTCCGCCATCTTCTTCGTCAATGTCAGAATCAGGCTCCTCTCTTTTTTGTCGATTCGCTCCTTGACTTCCCGGTAGATGTCCTGCATCTGCCCCTCGCTCGGGCGCACGTCGATTATCGGGTCGAGAAGTCCCGTCGGACGGATTATCTGTTCGACTATCTGCGTGGACTGCTTGATTTCCTGCTCGCGCGGTGTCGCCGTCACGTAGATGACCTGGTTGATTTTCTTCCAGAATTCCTCGGCTTTGAGCGGCCTGTTGTCGAGCGCGCTCGGAAGCCTGAAACCGAAGTCCACAAGGTTCTGCTTGCGGCTCCTGTCGCCCTCGTACATCGCTCCGATTTGCGGCACCGAGACGTGCGCCTCGTCAATCATGCAGAGAAAGTCGTCGGGAAAATAGTGGAGCAGCGTCGCCGGCGGCTCTCCTCTTTTTCGCCCAGAAATCGGGCCTGAGTAGTTCTCGATTCCTGAACAGTAGCCCATCTCCTTCATCATCTCCACGTCAAGCGTCGTCCTGGTCTTTATCCTTTCCGCTTCAAGCATCTTCCCCTGCGACTGGAAGAATTCCACCTGACTTTCCATCTCCTCCATGATTCTCTCTGTGGACTCGATGAGCTTCTCCTGAGGGACGACGAAGTGCTTTGCCGGATAGAACTGCATCTCGTCGAGTTCCTCCTCCGTTTCCCTCGTTATGACGTTGAACCTTTTGATTTTCGCTATCTCGTCGAAGTCAAGCTCTATCCTGTATGCCGTGTCCGTTTCCATGTATGGAGGAAAGACTTCGATTACGTCCCCCCTCACACGGAAATTCCCGCGTTCAAGAACCATGTCGTTTCTCTGGTATTGAATCTGCGCCATCTGAAGCTCGAATTTCTTCGTGTCGAAAAGCTCTCCCTTCTCTATGTGCACGCGCATTTCCTTGTAGAGGTCCGGCATTCCAAGTCCGTAGATGCACGATACCGTGGCGACGACAATCACGTCCCGCCTTTCCATTAGCGAGTAGGTCGCCTTGAGCCTGAGCGCATCGATTTCCTTGTTCGTCGCCGCGTCCTTTTCGATGTAGAGGTCTCGCGCCGGGACGTAGGCCTCCGGCTGGTAGTAGTCGTAGTATGAGACGAAGTATTCGACAGCGTTGTTCGGGAAGAAGCTCTTGAATTCCCTGTAGAGTTGCGCCGAGAGCGTCTTGTTGTGCGATATGATGAGTGTCGGACGCTGCGCTTTCTCGATGATTTTCGCCATCGTGAACGTCTTTCCCGAACCCGTCACGCCCTTTAGAGTCTGGAACCTGTCTCCCCTCAAGAATCCCTCGGAAAGCTTGTCGATTGCCTGCCCCTGGTCGCCGCTCGGTTCGTACGGCGAAACTACCTGAAATCTGCGCATGAAAAAACTCCTTGTCGATAGGCTATTGGCGATGCGTCACTGCATTTTTTTAGTCTTCGTCGTCATAATCCCCACGGCTGCTTTTCGTTGCTGACCAGCCGCGTGATTTTTCCTGCAGCATTTCGCAGTCCTCCCGTCCTTGGAAGTTTGCCCATTGGATTATTTTTGAAGAATCTTTTGAAATGTCGATTTTGTCTTTGTTCTTCTCTTCCAAATCTTCTTTTCCGTTTGCCATTTTTTTGTGTTCCTATTGATAAGAAAAATAACACGGAATCCCGATTGTTTGAAGACTGGGCAAATTGAGCATGGGCATGAAAAAACTCCTTGTCGATAGAACACGTCTAATGATAAGGAGTTTTTCTTGTTTTTCAAAATGGTTGGAGTATGGTTTTATATTTTCAGCAAAACCTTTTCTTGTTTTTTTGAATTTGCCGTTTTTGGATAGGTGATAATCTCTAATCCCATTCCAAGACTGTCAAGATAGTCTATCAATGTCGAAATCTTTATATCTGTCCTTTTTTCAATTTTTGAAACAGATGATTGCGAGAAATTAGTCATTTCCGACTGCTTTACATTCTGCTCTTCACGGAGTTGCGCAAGTCGGATTGTCATAATATCTTGTTCGGCTTTTATGTGTGCGCGGCGAACTGATTCTTGTGACATGTTACTTTCCATCATTTTTATTGCATTCTTCATCTTCCAACTCCTTTTCATGGTTTTCTACAATTATTTCTGATTCTGCTATCAAATCCTTGTAAAACTTATCTTGGTCTTTTCCTTTCTTGTCTCCGCCTGTAAGCAGAAAGGCATTTCTTTTGGAATCAAAGTAATAGGCAACTCTCAAAACATGCTGCTGAGTCTGATTCCTAAGTTCTTTAAGGTTTTTAAGTTTTTTTGAACCGTGAAGAACATCTGAATATGGACGTGGAAGATTTGGACCAAATTGTTTTAGCAAGAGTACTCTCTGCAATATTGCTTCTTTGCTTTCATCGTCCAATGTCAGAAACCAAGCATCAAACTTATCTGATGATTCAACATTCCACATAGTTTACTATATGAATCAAAGTGAATATATGTCAACATAAAAAAACGGATTCACTCGATGAATCCGTAAAATGGTCGAGTGTGGAAACTTTGAAAAAACTCCTTATCAAACTGATTCCATGATAAGGAGTTTTTCTTGTTTTTCAAAATGAATTTTTATTTTGCCCGTCTCATTCCAGAGCCGCTTATTATCGATGTTCTTCTGTTGTAGGCGTCTTGGCTTCCAGATTTTGCCGATGATGAATCCGCTGAACTTTCGGAACTTGAGTCTGAACTGCTGTGCCTGCCACCGAGTACATATTTCACCCCTATCTGGAATGAGTTGACCCAGCCGCCTTTCTGAAGTTCACCGTCACCATCCCTGTTTCCGGCAATGTAGTCGGCAAGGTGAAACGCACCTTTCCAGCCGAGAGTGATGTCCAAATCCCTCCAGCGTCCCATCGCCGAAATCATCGGTGCCAAAATCATGTCGAATGGAGCGTCAACAATGTCGTTTCCTGCAGCATTTCGCAGTCTTCCCGTCCTTGGAAGTTTGCCCATTGGATTATTTTTGAAGAATCCTTTGAAATGTCGATTTTGTCTTTGTTCTTCTCTTCCAAATCTTCTTTTCCGTTTGCCATTTTGCGTTCCTTTCGATGAAAAAATAGCACGGAATCCAGATTGTTTGAAGACTGGAAAAAGTGAAGCTGGTGCATAAAAAACTCATTTCCAAATAAAAAGACTTGAATAGCGATAAAACATATTCAAGTCTTTTTATTTGCTTTCTAAAAATTTAATTTTAATCGTTTTTCGAACAAGTTTAGAAATCTGTGTAAAAAACGATTTCTTTTAGGCTGTCGTATCTTGTTGAATGAAAACCTGAAACATACGATTTCGTCCAGTGCCCTGTATATTTTGCTCCGCCAAAGTAATCTTCGCCTTCGCCTTCCCATGTTACTGACTGACTTTGACCATAATAAAGAGTGAACGATGAGGGAGAACCTCCATTTTTTATTGTTACATCGATGCTATCGATTCCTGAGGCGGAATGCTCGAATGTCCATGTGGAATCCTTTTGAGAAACACTGCAGGACGAAAGCGAAATACAAAATATAACTATAATGATTGGAATTACGCTTGTTATTTTCTTTTTCATGATTTTGTTCCTTACCTGTTAGTGTCCACTTTTAGTGGAGCATCACTGTTCTTGTGCGAAAACTAGGAATCCTATAGATGAAGATTCCTAGTTGTTTTTTTAGTGCCTTCTATATCTGAAGTTTCGCCATCAATCCGTATTTCTCGTTCACAGGATCGACCACTGGAGCGAACGAGAACATCATCATCGGAGAACCACCGTTGAGTGCGTTCTGCAGAGTCCTGTTGTATTTGTTTGCGTATACAAAAGGCCTGATCCAGCCGAATATTTGACCAATCGACATTAAAACCGCTCCAAAGCCTATTGCGCCTGGCTTGATTTCCTCTCCGCTGACTCCTGCCAAAATGAAAATCCAGCCAATGCCCTCTGTTGCGAACTGGAAGCCCCAGCCGCCCAAATCTCCCTGAACGGCCGAACCAACACCCAGTCCGATGAAAAAGTTCAATGCAAAAGGACCGCCTGCGCTTTTCTGGTATGAGTTGAAAAGCATCATCTTTTGGGTTGCATTCAGTTGTGGAGACATCTGGGCAATCTGCATTTCGTTTTTGAACAATCCCCCGTCAAGGAGCGTCTTCACATGATAGAAGACGACATCGGAGCCGCTTCCCTGATTTTGCTGTGTCTGCTGCTGGTTGTAACTAGGCTGTTGGTTGTTTACTACTTGCTGCTGCTGTGGCTGCTGTTGTGACTGTTGCTGAGCCATGAGAGCCTGCATCGCCTTGTATGCCTCATCTTGAGCCTTTGTGAGCTTTGATTGAAGCTGATTCACCTTTTCCTGTTTTTGTTGCAAATCCGGGGAACTCTGCACATAAGCCTGATATGCGTCGGCCTGTGCGTTCTGCAATTCTGTCTGCAATCTAGATACTTCCGCCTGTTTTGCGTCTACTGTAGCCTGCGTCACGGTCTGCGACCATGCGATTGATACAGAGAGTAAAGAAAAAAGTGCGAAAAACAATCCAAATTTTTTCATATAAAACTCCTTGGCAAAAAGAAAGTTGGTTCTTCATTTTTAGCTTCATTTCACCTTCGTTAAAGTATAACTTAAACACAGAAAAATTCAATATAAATTTATTTTTATGTGTTTAAGATGATAAATTTTAGAAAAGAATCCCTAGAAAATTGACTCATGGGTATTAGGCACGTTTTTATTCAGAACATGAAATTTTACAGAAAGCAGGCAGGTTTGACGCAGGAAAAACTGGCGGAGGCCATCGGGATGAGCACTGCATATATAGGCGACATGGAAGCAAGGGAGCGTTTTCCGAGCGCGGAGACAATCGACAAAATAGCTGCGGCTTTGAACATTCCGTTGACGACATTGTTCGATGAGAACAGCAATCCCTGTGGGTTGAAGTCGAAATTCTCTGAAAAATATTCCAAGTCGATACAGGATGCGCTTTCGGAGCGCATTCTGAAAGACATACGGGAAGTGTGCGAGTTGATTTGACGCTTGCCGGATTTTGGACAGGCGTTGTTTTCCAATTTTTTTCTATGCAAAAAAAGCCGCGCTCAAAGGCAATCCCCCAAGCGCGGCTTCTTTCATCTACGAAAGAACCTTAGTTCTTTGTCAACAAAGATGTTTTTGTGTCGAGCTTGATGCCTGTCGCGACGTCCTTCTTGTCGTGGATTTTCAACACGTCGAGAGTGACTCCGTCTTTCTGGTTCAAGTGGACGACTGCCGAGAAGTATTTCTCGAACGCCGCTGGAACCGAGTCAGAGAGCTTGTCGCCTTCCGCTGTCGCTGAAGCCCAGACAGTGACTTTCTCGGCCGCCGCATACTGTGCGACAGAGTTGATGTCTCCCTCCGTGACTTTGGAGAAGTCGATTCCGTCCATCACGACGCCAGAGACTGCGATTCCGCCGGCCTTGAGGGCGTTCAATGTGTTGACGACCTTTGAGAGTGTGAAGTTGTCGAGTGAGAAGTTCAAGATTGTTCTCTTTGAGACGACTTCGCTCTTGAGCTCTTCCGCGTTTCCGACGTTCTTCTTCTTGGAAATCTCTGTGAAGATTGTGTCGTACCAGTAGATTACGTTTGAAGAATGGAGGTCGAATGTTACGTGGATAAGCTGCTTGTCCTGAAGAAGAGTGTCCATTCCGAACTGAACGAGAACAGATGTCTTTCCAAGACCTTTCTTAGATGTCACGAGTCCGAGCTCACCTGCTTTGAGTCCGCCGTCTGTGGCAGCATCAAAAAGACGAACTGGGCTTTTTTCATAAAGATCCTGTTTTACCATAAAAGTAAGCTCCTGTAATTGTTTTTCGCGGCCGGAAAATTCCAGCCGCATTTGAATTCAGCGCACTGAAAGTGCTTTGTCAGAAATTAAGCGTTTCCAGCTTTTCTTTCTTCCTGATATTTCTTTGTCAATTCTTCGGCCACGTTGTTCGGAACCCTTCCGTACTTAAGGAATTCCATTGTGAACTCAGCTTTTCCCTGTGTGGATGAGCGGAGGATTGTCGAGAATCCGAACATCTCGGAAAGCGGAACCTCTGCGTTTACGACAGACGTGTTGTTCTCGTCCGTTGTCTCAAGGATGACGCCGCGTCTCTGGTTGATGAGTCCGAACATGTTGCCCTGGAACTCAGTTGGTCCTTCGATGGCGACCTTCATGATTGGCTCGAGGATGACCGGCTTCGCCTTTGCGTATGCTTCGCGGAACGCTCCGATTGCCGCAGTCTGGAATGCGATGTCCGAAGAGTCGACCGGGTGGTACTGACCATCGTTGATTGTCATCTTGATTCCAACGACAGGAGCTCCGATGAGCGAACCCTTCTCCATTGCGCGGCGGAATCCCTTGTCGCACGACGGGATGTACTCGTTCGGGATTGCTCCTCCCTTGATTGCGTCGACAAACTCGTAGTCTTTGTCGGCCAACGGCTCCATGATTCCGGCGACGCGACCGTACTGTCCAGAACCACCAGTCTGCTTCTTGTGTGTGTAGTTGAAGTTCGCCGCTGTCGTGATTGACTCGCGGTATGCTACCTTTGGAGGTGTGACTTCGACTTCGCACTTGTATTCGCGCTTCATGCGCTCGACGTATACGGCGAGGTGCAACTCACCCATACCCTTGATGATTGTCTCGTTCGACTCTGGATCAAGCTCTGTCTGGAATGTCGGGTCTTCCTTCGTGAAGCGGTTGAGGGCCTTCGCGAAGTTCGCGGCCATTGACTTGTCCTTCGGCTTGATGGCCTGTGAGATAACCGGCTTAGGAACGAACATGGAAGTCATGGCGACGTTGATTCCCTCGGCGCAGAACGTGTCTCCAGAAGCGCAGTCGACACCGAAGAGGGCGCAGATGTCTCCCGGCTCTCCGACTGAGATGTCTTCCATCGCGGCGGAGTTCATGCGGACGAGACGGCCGACCTTGAATCTCTTCTTTGTGCGGACGTTCGTGAGTTCCGCTCCCTTAGGAAGTCTTCCCTGATAGATGCGGATGTATGTCAACTGGCCGAACTGTCCGTCGTCGAGTTTGAATGCCAAAGCGACGCACGGCTTGTCTGGAACGTTGAACAACTCGACTTCTTCCTCGTTCTTGTCGAGGTCGAGACCGTAGTTGTGAACCTCTGTCGGGTTTGGAAGATAGCGGACGACACCGTCGAGAAGTGGCTGGATACCCTTGTTGACGTGGGCTGAACCGCAGAATACGCCGACGAACTGCTCTGCCAAAGTTCCCTTGCGGATAGCCTTGATGAGGAGCTCTTCAGGAATCTCTTTTCCGTCGAGTGCGAGTTCCATCAACTCGTCGTCGAAGTTTGATGCCGCGTCGACGAGCTCTTCGCGGTACTGGGCAGCCTGCTCTTTGAGGTGCGCAGGGATTTCTGCGTAGCGGAGGTTCTCACCGTTCTCTCCGTCGAAGTAGATTGCCTTCATTCCGACGAGGTCGACGACACCTTCGAGTTTGTCCTCAAGTCCGATTGGGAGTTCGACCATGTGCGAGTTCAAGCCGAGTTTGTCGCGGAGCTGGCCGCAAACGCGAATCGGGTTCGCACCCTGGCGGTCACACTTGTTCACGAAAGCTACGCGAGGTACATGATAGCGCTTCAACTGGCGGTCTACCGTGATTGACTGAGACTGGACACCGGCTACCGCGCAGAGAATCATGATGGCGCCGTCGAGAACGCGGAGTGAGCGCTCGACCTCTACAGTGAAGTCGACGTGTCCTGGTGTGTCGATCAAGTTGATTGTTGTGTCTTTCCACTGAACCTGAGTTGCTGCGGACTGGATTGTGATACCGCGCTCACGCTCCAATTCCATGTTGTCCATTACAGCACCAACACCGTCTTTACCACGAACTTCATGAATTGCGTGAATCTTGTTGCAGTAGAACAGGATGCGTTCAGAAGTTGTTGTCTTACCAGAGTCAATGTGGGCACTGATACCGATATTACGAACTTTGGTAATATCAAAAGCCATATTGTTTACCTCTCTAAAAAGATTTTCTAAATTTGATGACAAGAGATGTCTTATAGATTCCTTCAAATATATAGAAAAACCATTGCTTTATCAACATTTCTACGACTCCGCGCTTCCTTTAGAACGGAATCTCTACACCGCATTTCAATGACGCGCTCGCCTTTTTCGACTTGAATTTGCATGACGCCGAAAAGCTGAATTCGCCGCCGCTTTTTCGGGCGTCCTTGAACGTGAGCGACACCTTTCCGCTCGCCGAAAGCGTCTTCGACAGTCCGGGCGTGGCCGTGAGCGTCGATGTGAACGTGTCTGTCGCGGGGGAGCTTGAACTGTACGGGGGCACGTGCTTGTGGCTTATGTCGGCCGTCATGTTCAGTTTCGACGATTTGCGGCTGACCGATATGGAGTTGGACACGTATTTCTCTGGCGTGCTCGTCTTGTTCGGTGGATTCCCCGAAATCAGGATGTTCGCCACCGTTAGGTCGTGCCTGACTGTCGTCCTTTTCGACTCGAAGCTTTCCGCGACCCTTATCTTTCCCACGTCCATCATTTCCGCGTTTTTTGTCGACGTGATTTTTCTGGCGGCGATGGCGTGCGCTCCGAGCCTCACCGCGGCCGGAGATTCGCTTCCGAGCAGGAAAACGGTCTGCGGGCTTATCCCGATTTGCGTCAGCGTCCTTTGAATCGATGAGTTCGCCCCTATCAGCGGAGCTGTTCTCGGTGTAAGTTCCGATGTCGGCACCGCGAAAAAAGAGAAGTCGGATATGATGTTCCTGTAGCCTGTCCTGCATTCGAGACTCAACCAGATTGGATTTGCATCGTATGGCGATTCCTGCGCTCCGATTCGGGCGTTCGCCTTTACAATCGGCGTCCTGAGTGAAAATTCCGCCAGCCCTGAAAGGTAGTAGTCCGGACGGAATTCGGCTCCTGATTTTTTCAGGACGGCCGAGCCGTTTTCGATGAAGAATCTCGCGCCCGTGAGCGCGAAATGCATCGAAGAGAGTTTTCCGAGCCGCTTCTCCGCTGATGCCGAAAGCGCGGTGTCCATCTTCTCGTCCACGAGCGCGTCTATCGAAAGCCCGTCCAGCACGCTGTTTTTCGGAATCCCGATGTTCAGCGTTGCCGAAAGCGGTTGTTCCGCCGAGGAGAGCGTCGGCAGCGACGAGTGAATCCCCGTGGAGAACGCGAAGGACTGCCTTAGCGGCGTGGCGGCTGTGCTGGGGGAGGGGTTCTTTATTTTTGAAAGCGACTTGGAGTGCGAATTTTTCCCGGCCTTTATCGTCGTCGGTACGCTTTTCCCAAAAAGTGTGATTCCGAATCCGTACCGCGGGGAGCCGAGCCCGTCCGATAGAGCCTGCATCGTCGCCGGAACCTCCGTGGATAGCGATTCGTAGAGCCTTAAATCCGCGTTCTTGAGCGAAACTTTGAATCCAGCGGCTGCGTCCAGTTTGTCCGTCTGTTTGGAATCCCCTTTCGGGAGCGAGAATTCGATTTTTGAACCGAAGTCGATGCTGTTCAGAATGGTTCTTTCCGATGGGTGAATTTCCATAACCGCAAAAAAAATCAGCTGCAGAAGAAGTAGTGTACTGTGTCTCATACTTCTTAATTGCCGCTGATTTTCCATTTTCTGCAAAAAAACGGTTGGAATAACAAAAAATTAGTTCGGGGTCAGGCTCGCTTTTCCCTATCCCTCTATCGACACCATGTTTCCTGACTGCCGCTCCGCGTATATCGAGCGTTTGCCCCTGTACGGGTTCGAGATTGCGAACGTGTTCATCTGGCACTTGAGCTGGTTCATGCGCGCCTGGAGAAGTTCCCTGTTCCGCTCGTTCTGGACGAGGACCTGCTTTTGGAGCTTTTCCAAGTCGATTTGGATGTTTCCTATTGCGCATGAGTCCTCTCCGTCCGCGACCGACTGGTAAAGGTCGTTCATCGGGACTATGACTTTCTGGAGGCTCTTTATGTTCGCGACAATCTGGTTCTCAAGCTCCGCGTGCGCTGACATCGACTCCGAATCGTCTAGCTCAATCTCTTCGTGCTGTTTTTCGAGGACGAAAAGATACTCCCGGAATTTCGCGCGCTGCTGTTCGAGAAGGGACTTGAACCGCTTCACAATCTCTATCCGTTCGTTGAGTTCGTCTTCTGTCAGATTTTTGTTGTTCATGCTCATTTTTTTCGATTCTAACCTTGGATGTTCAGCGCGGGGTGCGCGACGTTCGTGGTCTGTGTTGAATTCGCCGCCGTTTCCCATGCGGAAGCGAGCTGCCTCATCATGTCGAGTACGAATGTTATCTTCTTTTTGTCCCTGTTTATCGAGGCCGCCGAAAGTTCTTGGTTGAAATAGACGTAGAGCGACATGAGGTTCTTCGCTATGTCTCCGCCTTTTTCCATGTCGAGCGAAACCTGCAGTTCCCCGATGATTTCCTGAGCTTTGAGAATGTGCTTTCCGAAACCTTCTATGAGCGGAGCCTTTATCGTCTCGGCCCTTGTCGACGTGTCCAGGCTGAAGCAGTCTACTGCCGCAGAAAGCTCCCTTATCGCTCCTTGGTAAAGCATCACCACCAGCTTTCCCTGGCTTGCCGTCTTTATTCCGGTGTCCTGGTAGGCCGCGTAGGGGTTTCCTCTTCTGAATTGCATTTTTCCCTCCCGAAAAAATAGAAAGATGAGAATTCCATGAAATTTTCGGAATCTGAAACCAAAAGTTTAGGGTATCTGCAAATGGAACCCGGAAAAACTTCTCTTTTTTTGAGTTTTCCCTGAAACGTCCTGTATTGGTGTTTATCGTCTTTCCGATTGCCGAATTTTTCTATATATTTGAAGGACATTTGTATTTATGTAAATGAAAGCAATGAAGTTTTAAAAGTGGAGAATAAATTGGACGAAGAAAAAAACAACGAAGAAAAGAAGAATTTGAAGGACGGTTTTGAAGATAAAAACGAAGATACTTCAGGTTCTTTGGAGCCTTCCGAAAAAGAGGGCGAAAGCGATGGCAAAAAATCGGAGCCTGATCCGTACAATTTTTTCAGGCTTTCGACGGAGCCGTCCCCTGATTCCGACGACGACGAGTTCAAGCGCAGGCGGCCTTTCAAATTTCCGTTCTGGGGTGTTTTGATTGCGGTTTTGGCTGTCTTGGCTTTCGTCAACATGTTCATAATGCAGAAGCCGACGGATTCTCTGATAGATTTTTCAGCTTTCAGACAGTTGGTAGACGACGGAAAAATCGTGGAGGTGGAGCTTGGCGAGACCGTTTTCACAGGCTTCGGCCCTGAGGAATTCAATCTTTCTGGGCAGGACGCTGCGAAAAATTCCGGCGACTCGCTTTTGACTAAGAGCTTTCCGTGGCTGAAAAACCAGCAGAGCGCGGTAAGTCCCAACAGAAAAGTCTACAGGACGAACGGAGTGCTCATAAAGAGCTTCATCGACCTGCTCGACGAGAAGGGCGTGCAGTACCGTTTTGTGAACAAGCAGACGAACATCCTGCTCCAGATTCTCATCAACATTTTGCCGTTCGTCATAATCCTCGCCATCTACTTCTTCATGTTCAGGAAGATGACGGGTGGGCTTGGCGGCGGAATGGGAATTTTCGGAAGCGGCGGAAACCGCTCGAAGGCCGTGGAGGACGGAAAGGTGAAGACCCGCTTCGCCGATGTCGCCGGTGTCGACGAGGCGAAGGACGAGCTTGTCGAGGTCGTGGACTTTTTGAAGGAGCCGAAGAAATACACGGAAATCGGTGGAAAGATTCCGAAGGGTGTCCTCCTCGTGGGACCTCCGGGAACTGGAAAGACGCTTCTTGCCCGCGCGGTCGCAGGTGAGGCCGGTGTTCCGTTCTTCAGCATCTCCGGTTCGGACTTTGTCGAGATGTTCGTCGGTGTCGGAGCGAGCCGCGTCCGCGATTTGTTCAAGCAGGCGAGGGAGAAGGCTCCGTGCATCATCTTCATCGACGAAATAGACGCTTTGGGAAAGAGCCGCGTGAACGGATTCGGGGGCGGCAACGACGAGCGCGAGCAGACTTTGAACCAGCTCCTCGTGGAGATGGACGGATTCGAGAACGAGAAGGGCTTGATAATCCTCGCCGCGACAAACCGCGCCGACATACTCGACCCGGCTTTGCTCCGCCCTGGCCGCTTCGACAGGCAGGTTCCGGTCGAGCGTCCTGACGTGAAGGGGCGCGAGGCCATCCTCCGCATCCATTCCAAGAACGTGAAGCTTGAGGACGATGTTGATTTCGAGTCCATCGCACACGGAACGACAGGCTTCGCCGGAGCCGACCTTGCGAACGTCGTGAACGAGGCCGCTCTGCTCGCAGTAAGGAACGGACGCAAGAAGGTTTCCATGCTCGACTTCAACGAGGCCATCGACAAGGTGAGCATCGGATTGAAGAAGAAGTCGAGAAAGGACAACAAGAAGGAGATGCGTCTGGTTTCTGTCCACGAGACCGGCCACGCTCTCATCGCGGCTTTCACCGAGGGCCACGAGCCTGTGAACAAAATCACTGTCGTTCCAAGAAGCCACGGAATCGGCGGTTTCACGCAGTACAGGGAGTCGGAGGAAAAGACTCTGCTGACGAGGAAGGACATCATAAACGAGGTCGACTCCATGCTTGGTGGCCGTGCCGCGGAGCAGGTCGTCCTGGGCGACATCTCGACGGGCGCGTCAAACGACATCGCGCGCGCGACAGAGCTTTTGAAGAGCATGATTGTGGACTACGGAATGAGCGATAAGTTCAAGAACATGACGCTTGGAAAGGGCGTCCTCGGAAACCGTGGCGGTGAGCCTTCCCTTGTCCGCGAATTCTCCGAGGAGACGCAGCGATACATCGACGAGGAGATTTCAAGAATCATGAACGAGCGGTACGAGTATGTCGTGAATTTGCTCACCGAGAAGAAATCCCTTGTGGAGTTCATCGCGAACAGGCTCGTGGAGATTGAGACAATGGAGGGAAAGGAATTCTACGAAATCGTCGAGAATTCAAAAAGGTGCGAGGACATTCAAAAACAGGCTCAGTCAGAGCAGCAGTAGTAAGCTGCCGAGGTCTGTGATGTTGAACGAAGCCCGCGGAGATTGTTTTCTGCGGGTCTTTTTTTGGGGGAGAAAATGCACATAGGGTATCATTTGTCTTTTTCTGGCGGCTTCTTGAAGATGGGTGAGACTGCCTTGAAAGCGGGAGCCGACACGTTCGCCTTTTTCACTAGGAATCCGCGAGGAGGGAAGACCAAGGACATAGACGAAGCCGACGCCGCTGCGTTGTGCGCTCTGATGAAGGAGAACTCCTTCGCTCCGATTGTCGTCCACGCTCCCTACACTTTGAACGCGTGCTCCGACAAGAGCGAAGTCCGGGAGTACGCCAGGATGGTCTTCGCTGACGATTTGAAAAGAATGGAAGCGACACCGAACCAGCTCTACAATTTCCATCCGGGAAGCGACATGAAGCAGGGAAAAGAGGTCGGAATCAAGTTGATAGCGGAGATGCTCGATTCTGTCTTGTCGGAATCCCAGACGACCACGGTTCTTCTTGAGACGATGGCTGGAAAAGGCAGCGAAGTCGGTTCAAAATTCGAGGAGTTGAGGGCTATAATGGATTCTGTAGAACTTGGCGGAAAACTCGGTGTATGCTTGGACACCTGCCATGTCCACGACGCGGGATACGACATCGTGAACGATTTGGACGGCGTTCTGACGGAATTCGACAAAATCGTGGGATTGGACAGGCTCAAGGCTGTCCACCTGAACGATTCTAAAAATCCGTTCTCAAGCCACAAGGACAGGCACGAGAGGATAGGGCAGGGGTCAATCGGACTGGAGGCGTTCGGCAGGATTGTCAACCACCCGTCGCTCAAGAACCTTCCGTTCATTTTGGAGACGCCCTGGGAGACCACGGAGGAATACGCCGAGGAAATAAAGCTTGTCCGTGGGCTTGAGAAATGAAATTTTTCTGAGTTCAACAGACGACGGAGGAACAAGATGCCAGAGAATTTGACAGATGCCATAAACGCTTTCGCACAGAAATTCGCCATTTTCCAGAAGACCGGGAACGAGCTTCCCAAAAGGAAGACCGAAGACGAAATCCTGCAGGACAAAATCGACGCGAACGAGAGCGTGCGGAAGCAGTCGGTCGCGAAATCGTACAAAATCTACAAGGACCCGTTCGGCGCGCTCGGAAAAGCCTCCGACAGGGCGCGCTCCATTTACGAGGACGAGCAGAACCTTCTGAAGGCCTACAATCTTTTCAAGGCCGTGAAGGAGGCTGTGGAGTCGAAGTCGGACAGGGACACTTATGTTTCTTCTTTTGAAATGGAATCGCCTTTAACAAAAAAGAACGCGTACACGTTCGGAGGCAGCCTGATTTACTTGATATGCTGGCTGAAATTCGAAGAGGGGGTGGGCGACTACGTTCCCGTTTTCGAGGAGTCTGGAAAGTCGTACAAGCTCAAGTTCGTGCCGGCTTCCGACTACAGGTTCGACTCTTCCGATTCCGACTTGATTTCGATGGTGAAAGAAATCTTCTATTAAATATGTGCAATCAGTTCTTGGGGGCTTTTCAATGAGCAAAATCAGGGCGCAAATTCCGATTTACGCGTCTATCGTAATCACTGTAATCTGCATTTTCGGAGTCGGATTCATGTTCAGGCTCAACTCCGGGAAAATCATCGACGACGCGGTGGTCGGCTCTCTCGAAGACAGCTGCAAGGCGCAGGCGGTCGCGTTCTCCATGCGCTTGAAGGACCAGACTCTCGTCCTTGAGAGCGACGCGCATTTCTTCGAGAATGTCGACATGGACGATTTTGGGGAGGTCGGGAAAATCCTTTCGATGATAGGAAGGGAGGCTCTTTTCAATACAATCGGAGTCGCCGACAGCAGGGGGCGCAGCCTGGACGTGAACGGTGTCGAGACTGATGTCCGCGAATTCGAGTTTTTCAGGCGTTCGATGGCTGGAAAAACCGCCGTCGTAAAATCCGATTTCTCCGATTTCAACTATTGGGATGCGCTCGTGCTTTCCGCGCCAATCATGAGGAATGGAATGGTTGTTGGTGTCATATACGGAATTTTCACGAACGAGGAGTTGAATTCGGTAATCGAAGGTTTCAGCTACGACGACAAGATGGCATCGCTTCTCTTCGGCTCGGACGGAACGATACTCGCGCGCTCGAACAATCCCGTCCTCGTCACGAACAGAATCGTCAACTTCTTCGACATCGGAACCTCCTGGGGCCTGCACGGAAACGACACCCTTGAGTCCCTCAAAATCGACCTCGAGAAAAACCAGTCCGTCGTCATCCCTTACCAGACCGGCACGAAGAAACGCCTCGCGATAATGACGCCGGTCGGAATCCACGACTGGTACTATGCGATTGTCACCCACCAGTCGGTCATAACCGACATAATCGACACGCTCTCCTTCCATGTAATCATAATCGAGGTCATTCTCGTCCTCGCTTTCTCACTCCTTCTGTTCTCGATTCTCTTTTTGCTCAAGAACAACGACTCGATAAACAAGATGAACGAGAAATTCCGCATCGCGACAAAGCAGAACCAGACTGTCGTCTTCGATTTCGACTGCGAGAAGTGCGCGATTGAGTTCAACGGGGACACGGAATTCATCTTCGGCGAGCAGGTCGACAGAATCGAGAGCAAGGATTTTCCGATTTTGCAGCGGCTCATACACGAGGATGATTTCTCTCTTTTCAAAGCGTTGCGAAACTTCAACAAGGATAATCTCGACACTGTGAACCGTGAATTCAGGATGAAGTGCTTCGACGGAAACTACTATTGGTTCAAGATGCTCGGCACCTTCATCAAAAATCAGGACGGCTCTCCGCGGAAGCTCGTCGGAAACCTGGCGAACGTGGACGACGTGATAAACAAGGAACGGATTCTCAAGCAGAAGGCGGAGAACGACGCTCTCACGGGGCTTTTGAACAAGGGAACGTTCCAGGAGCGCGTGGAGGGAGTCCTGGCGAACGCGAAGAAGGACGACCTGTACGCTTTCTACATAATCGACTTGGACAATTTCAAGAAGGTGAACGACTCGATGGGGCACATCGTTGGCGACAAGGTTCTTTCCGACACGGCGCAGAAACTCTGCGTCGTCTTCAGCGACGAGGATTTCGTCGGAAGAATCGGCGGCGACGAGTTCACGGCGTTCCTCAAGTTGACTTCGGATGGAAAGAGAATCGGAGAGAAAATCATCAGGAGCAAGGCGGCCGCGATATGCGAGAAGCTGAACGAGGTCTACACGAACGGAAACGTGAGGGTGAACGTCTCTTCCAGCGTGGGAATAGCCTTGTACCCGGAGCATGGGCAAAAATACAACGACTTGTACAAGAACGCGGATTCCGCCCTGTACCTGTCCAAGAACGGCGGAAAAAATCAGTTCCACATATTCAACACTGTGCTGTAGAATGGATTGAAAGGGGTGCTAAATGAAAAACTTGAAAGGAAAATCTTCAAAAATATTCTCTTTGGCGGCCGTGGCTGTTTCTTTCTGCCTGGTTCCGCTCCTGTTCTCTTGCGGCGAGGAGAAAGTCACCGTGGCTTCGATAATCTTCAACGACGAGGGCGAGTGGTTCCGCGAGGCGATGAAGGGTATGCAGGACGCCGCCTCCAAGTACAACATCAAATTCGAGAACGTGAATTCCTACTACGACATCGATTCCGAATTCAACGCCGCCAAGGAGCTTGCCGAGAAAGGCGTGAAGGCTGTCGTCTACTGCCCTATAGACTTCGACAAGAGCGCGGCCGCCGCCGACTATCTTTCGGCGAGGGGAATCCCCGTCGTCACTTGGAACACTCTCATAAACAGCAGCAACGTAAAAAGCAAGGTCGTCATCGATTCGTCCGCGCTCGGCTCCCAGACTGGAGACTACCTTGTGGGCTATTTCGAGCGGAAGAACCTTTCGGGCGTGAAGACCGCCATCATCTCGAACTATTCGTACACCGTCTCCGCCGACCGCTGCAACGGCTTCAAGAATTCGATAAGGCCTCTGGTCGATTCCGGGAAGATGGAGCTTGTGGCGGAAATCCCTGCGGAATTGACCGAGGAGACGAACAGGAACGTCAGGCAGCTCCTCGAAAAACACGGCGATGTCGGCCTCATCTGGTGCTGGAACCAGACGACGCTCCTTTCGTGCATGAAGACGCTGAAGGATTTGGGACGCACCGACATCCTCCTCTGCGGCGCGGACTTGAGCTCCGACATGGCCAGGGAAATGCTCGACCCGGCCTCGAACCTGATTGTGGTGACGACCCAGCAGCCGTACATGATGGGCTTCATCGCAGTGGAGAACGCAATTGTCGCCTATTCGGGAAAAGATGTGGAGGACACGGTGGTTGTGCCTGTGTCCACGTACGCGAAAGAGGACGTCGATTCCCTCAACAAATATCTCGATTTGTTCAAGCTGAACTAGGAAGACGCTTTTTCTAGTCCCGGTCGCTTTTGTCCGAGGCGAGGGCGGAAGCGACCGCCGTGATTATCGCTCCGACTCCCACCGCAACCGCAGTGGCCGCCACGGCAGTCCTCACCTGCGACGAGCTTTTCTCTCCGTACTTGCACCAGTTCGCGAAATGCTCGCAGTTGTTGAAGACCAGGTTGTATTCGCCTTTCCCTTCTCCAACGCACGCCATAGCCCGCTCCGCAGTCTCTTTTCCGCCGAGCGCGCCTTCGCTTTCGCTTTCCACTTCAATCTCGTCGCCCTTTGCGAATTCTTCAAGCGTCGTCATCTGTATGAAAGCGTTCTCCGCGTCCGTCTCGAATCCCTTCTTCGCCGCGAAATGCACCACGCGTCCGCCGCCGACATACACGCCGTAGTGCCTGTAGAGCGTCCTCTTCGCATATATCACCGAGCCGAGCGGAATCTGAAAAAATGCCGATGGAAGCATGTTGTGGAATCCTCCTTGATTGGAAGTATATCATTTTCCCGCATTGGTGTTGCGTGTCCACATCGTCTGTTCGATTCTCTGCGGGATGCCCTTCAAAAACGCGAAGTGGAATCGCTTTTGTTGACAAATCTAAAGTTCAAATTTATATTTGTCAGCATGGGTGCGAATTATTTTGACAGGGCAATTTCAGACATTCTAAAAAGACAGTCTGCCAATGCAAAGTGCCTGCTTGTCACAGGTCCCAGGCAGGTTGGAAAATCCACGCTGCTGAAAAAAACATATCCAAATGTGAGATACATAACTTTCGATGACTTGATTGCGAAAAATCAGGCAGCAACAGAACCTGGACTTTTCTTTTTGAACAATCCTCCGCCTGTAATAATCGACGAAGTTCAGACTGTGCCGGAAATTTTTCCGTACATCAAAATGCGGTGCGACAACAGCGAAATGAATGGAAATTTCTACCTTACCGGTTCCCAGTCCATGCAGCTGATGAAAAACGTGAGCGAATCCCTCGCTGGCAGAATCAGCATTTTGGAACTTGCAGGGCTTTCGCTGAGGGAGATATTCGCGGTCGATTTCAACGAGCCTTTCATTCCGACTGCGGCTTACATTGCCCGCCGTGAAAAATCTTTGGTTCATTATGCGGATATCTGGGAAAAGATACACCTCGGCTCCTATCCTGAGCTTCACGCAACGTCGCGGGAATGGCTTGATTTTTATTCGTCGTATGTAAAAACATACATCGAGCGAGATATAAACCAGATGATTCACATAAAAGACGAGCTTGCGTTCATGCGCGTTCTTGTCGCGGTTGCGGCGAGAAGCGGGCAGGTCTTGAATTATTCGAACATCGCTGACGATGCTGGCGTTTCTCAAGTGACCGTGAAAGAATGGGTTTCTGCATTGGAGCGTTCAGGCATTGTCTTTTTGTTGCAGCCGTATTATTCATCGTTTTTGAACAGGGCGATAAAATCTCCCAAGTTGTATTTTCGGGACACTGGCCTGTTGTGTTATTTGACGAAATGGCTCACTGCCGATACTCTCAAAAACAGCGCAGTCGCCGGCAATGTGTTTGAGACTTTCGTTGTCTCCGAGATTTTGAAGTCGTTCTCGAATGCCGGCAGGGATTATCGCTTCAATGTGTTCTACTATCGCGGCAAAGACAAAGTAAAAACTCAGCGTGGTTCTGTCTCTGTGGAATCTGAAATCGATGTCGTGATTGAGGAAGACGGCATTCTGTATCCTGTCGAAATAAAGATGAGCGCGAATCCGACAAAAGAGATGGCTCAGGCCTTTTCCGTGCTCGACAAGGAAAGCGGAAAAAAACGCGCTCAGGGTACGATTCTCTGCCTGTATGACAAAAAGGCGTATTTGAAAGAAGACTTGGTTGCCCTGCCCGTGGATTTTGTTTGATGGGCAGGGGGGCAGGTGTGTCTCTGTAAAAAGCCCGAATTCTATGGTATATTATCCATATATCACAGATAGGGGGTGTGTCATGTATCAGAAGTCCTACACCGAGTTCATAAAGGAAGACCCGAATTCAGAATTTTCCAAGTTTCTTGTCCGATTTTTTAGCGCGAAGCCTGACTTCACGAATTTGAACAGGGAAGTCGAGGAATTTGAAACTCAGCTCCACAAGGAGCAGATGGCAGAACTCCAGCAGAAGCTTGCAGAAAAGAGGCTATGACTGTGTTAAAACTTTTTTAGTCAAAATTTACAGAAAGACATTCACGTTTTCCTCTTTTTTTTAAACCGAATAAAGTTATTATACATGTTTTGATTCAAAAACAAATATTTCATCAGGATAATAAACAGAAAAACGATCTTTTATAGCATTTCGAACGTAATGCTCAGCAGCTTCGTCAGAATAGGGAAATGAATATCTTCCAGATTTGGAATTTACCAACCATTTAGAGTCATCAAAATGCAGTTCGCCTGCAATACGGCCGGGGCGCCCCTGCAATAAGGTTGGATGTCCCTTGAATTCAGATAAAACATCTTTATCTTCTTTGCCAATCAATAAAAAACCGTCTTTGCTGATAGCCCAAATATATGTTTGAGATTTATCTAGTACAAATTCCGATGCATCATCTTTTGAAGTTAGGACTACAGGTTTTTGATTCTTTATTTCATCATTATTGTATTCACTTGATTTAATATATTTGGGGATTTTTGTCTCTCCAAACTGATAATCAAGTGCATTGAAAATGGTTGGCTCAGGATTAAACCATTTGTATAAAGACCATAAACCGTGCTGAATTAACTCAGAGAATGCATTACCACCGTCATCTTTAATTATCCTATCAAAATAATCTCGTAAATTCTCAAATATTTTTTTCGCAACTGGTTTGTAATATAGAACGGCAATTACATATTTACCCTGTGAAACTTCCGTAGCATCAAGCACAACCTCGAATAAAACTTGGTTGAGGATATAGGCTTTAACAATCCAACAATAGTGCGGCAAGAAAATTTCCAAAAAATTCTTTTTTGAATCAAGAATCACATCAGAGTTCCTGATTCGTTTTTTTGAATCAGAACTATCCTCTATCTTAAAATCCCAAATTATGTTTTCAAATCCTGTTTTTGCAATTTTTGCATCACTTTCATTTGAATCCGGATGGGAATTAAATATTTCTTTGATATTCTCATTCAAGTAATATGCAAAATTCCATACAGTCGCAAATGGTAAACGAATTTTTGGATATAAACCAATTACAATATCTGTCGGCTCATAAAACTCTGTATTGTGAACATCATTTGAAATATGTCCATCATAAGGTAAAGTCCAATTTCCATCTTTGTATTCAAGTCTTGCATAAGGTCCAATTCTGTCATCATGTATATACAGTTTGGAAAGCCGCTCTGACTTCGTTGAAAAATCAAAATTTATTTTGGGAAAATTGACAACATCACATAACTCATCACCTAAAACAACGACCGCATGCAACCCTTTTCCACCTTTTTCTTTTAACTCTGCATCAGGCTTTCTATCATAAACTGTTAAACCTAAAACAACAGGAATATTGGACGATACAAAAACATGGATTAATTCATAGAAGAAAGCATTGTTTTCTTCTCTTATTTCAAAAAATTGAGGGACAAGTCCGACAGTCTTTAAGCAATTGCACATCATATCAATTGTTAATCCAGAATCCATTTGTTCTGGCGCAACAATTGGCCTTGCATTCATATTGATTGCCGTTGTTGTAATTTGATAGGGAGAAGGTATCTGATTCTTGCCTACATTTAAGTGAGCATTGAAAAAACTCCACAATGCACTTGTCGCACAAACTGAAAGCACCTTATCCTGTTCAATAAAAGGAACTGTTTCAACTGAAAAATTCAAACCAAGAACATGTGCTTTTTCAGGCCGTGAAATAATGTAATGGTCTAGTTTTTCTTCTGAACTTTCATATCGTTTTAAACATGCCCGTGCAATAAAAGTCGATGGTATTGGTCGAATTACAATAAAACCTAAATACGACTTAACGACATTCTCAATTTTATCTTCATTGGAGTCTTCAAAACAATTGACTGTATTTAAATCGTTCTCGTTGCAATTAAAAAAGTGAATCCTCATACAGTCTCTTTTATACAGGTTAAAACATTTTACATAGTAATCTGAATAATCTTGAATGTATGAGCGGTCAATATATTTTTTCTCGATTAATACAGAAACATCACCTTTTTTCTTTGAAAAGTGTTTTATATACGAATCTAAATAACCAACAAACGGTTTTCGTTTAATAATTGAGATGGGGGTGTCAGTAAAATCATTTATACTTGCACAAACGACATCTATGGAATAGGGCAAGATTTCATGCAGAAAACTCATAGAAAATTATAAAGAGAATTGCTTAAAAAGTTGATTTGTTTTGGGAGCATAAATGCGTTCTTGAATATAAGTAAGTTTACGCTCTTCCTCTAACTTAACCTTTCTTTCTTCTTTTTTTCCGAGAACCAACTGTGTGGAAAGACACTTCTCCATAGCCAACAAAACCTCATCTAGAGTTTTATCTTTGCTCATTTTAGATTCTCCTAAAAATAACTATAGTATAATTATACTCCTGTTTTTAACAATTTTTAATTATTTGTTGGTAAGGAGCATTTCAATGCTTTTATATAAAAATCGAAAAATATCAAAATAGATTATTGTATTTTTGATAAAAAATCAACTTTGACCTGGTAACCGTGGTACAAGCCACGGTCTTGTTTCAGACAAAAGAAGTCCGTGCGGGGGATTACATTGAGCGGACGATGCGGAAACCGCATTCACAATTGCTGAGATAGGGGTGTTTTGGATTCCGAAAGAAAATTGAGCAACATGACTTGTTGGTATTGAATGAAGCTCCACGAGTTGCACGTTTGCCCCCATCTTGCACATCTAAGTCATTACACCACTCCCAAACGTTCCCGCTCATGTCGTAGATTCCAAGTTCGTTCGGCTTCTTTTTCCCGACCGCATGCGTTTTTCTGGAATTTCCCTTATACCAGCCGACTTCATCCAGATCGTCGCTTCCTGAATATGTATAGCCAAGGCTTTTGTTTCCTCCTTTTGCAGCGAACTCCCATTCGTCTTCGGTTGGAAGCCTGTAGCCGTTTTTAGAAAAATCGCATTTTATCTTGTTGTCTTTGATTCTAGAGTAGCATGGTTCTAATCCGTCCTTTTCGCTTAGACGATTGCAGAATTCCACCGCATCGTACCAGTACACATTCTCTACAGGATTGGTCTTATCCTGAAAATAAGATGGATTTGTTCCCATCACTTTTTGATACAACGCCTGTGTTACGGGATATTTTCCGATTGCAAAGCTGTTAAGTGTTGTGTTGTCGACAGTGCCTCCGTCAACGAAAACCATTTCGCAGGATTTGTTTTCCAGGGAGGCCGCATTATTTTGAGAAAATGCGCTTTCATTTTGTGCGCTGTTATCTCTTTCTGCTGTGAGCGGGCTGCCGCACATGTTGCAGAATTTTGCGCCATTGACGGCTGGGGCACCGCACTTGGGGCATTTAGGTTCTTCGGCTTTTTCGACGAGTTTTGCGCCGCACGCCATGCAGAAGCCTGCGGAGGCGGGGTTTGTCATGCCACATTTTGGGCATTTTTTGCCGGCTTCGACTTTCTTTTCTTCAAGCGGCGTTCCGTCGTATTTGCAGAAGTTCACGTCGTCGGGGAACTCTTTGTTGCATTTCGGACATATTTTCATTTTTAGATTCTCCTAGTTGATTTTTGTGCCGCAGCTTGGGCAGAAGGCGGTGTCGTCGTCGATGGGGATGCCGCACTTTGGGCATTTCCTCGCCGTGTCGCCGAAAACGCTTGCGCCGCAGTGGACGCAGAAAGGGCTGTCGTTGTCGATTCTCTTTCCGCATTTCGGGCATTCAAGTTTCGGGAATACGGCGCGGATTATGGAGCACATGGAATCGCGGATGCGCGCCACCGTATCAAGATTTGTCTTGTCGGTTTCGGTTCTGTCCTCGAAAATCCCGGAGAAATCTATGTCGAAGTCGATTTCAACATCCCTGTATCTTCGCTCGATTTCGCTGACCCTTTTGTTGAATTCCCGCTTGCGCTCTGCGACAATCTGCTTTTTTCGCTCGCATTTTTCGATGTCTTTTTGAATTGAAGATTCGTACATCGAAAACACCTTTGAAACCTTGTCTGTTAGTTCCTTGCAGCGGGCGACTGTGTTCACGCTCACCTTGTTCTGTTTCTCAAGGAAGCCCAACAGCGTCGTGCCAAAATCCTCGAACTCTGTTTCCGTGAGTCTTCCACCTTGCACCGTTATGGCGGAAATCCCTTCTATGTCGATTCCTTCGTCGTCGAGTGTCTCCGATATCCTGCGCATGACGTTCTGAACATCGCTCGGTGTCCTTCGATCTGATTTTGTGCAGACGATGTAGATTTTTTTGTCGCCGCTGTCGAGAGCGTCGTTCAGGAAATTCAAGTCGTCCTGCCTGATGTCGCCCGATTCCACGGAGACGCACCAGATTATCGAGGACGCGTTCATGAGAGAGTCGCTTGTTACGAATCTGTCGCCGGATGAACCTTTCCCTGCCGCGTCATAGCCCGGAGTGTCCACAAAGCAGATGTTGGAGAGCGACGACGTGTCGCCGTTGAACGGAGCCGAGACCGTGACGTAGGGCATGATGCTCGTCAAGTTGAATTTCAGCCGTTCGATGAGTTCGTGGTCGATTTTGCTGAAAATCCTCGGCGGAATGTCGCCCTGTCTGCCGTCTGGTGTGTAGGCGGTGACTTTCGTGCTGGTTCCGGGGACAACGAATGTCGGGATTGCCGTCGTCGGGTTCATGTCTACGGAAAGGCGCATCTGGCTGTCCGCAAAGAACGTGTTCAAAAGCGACGATTTTCCGCTTGAGAATCCTCCTGCAACAGCCACGATGTTCTTTGTGAAGAGCATGGGAAACTGCGACACTCTTTTCAGTTCGGATTGGATTTCCAGAAGCTCCTTCAACGCGCCAGCATCGTTCGTGAATGTAGTTTCCATGCTTGCGAATTTAGCGTAATCTTCGTTGAGCATCCTGTCGAATTCGCGCATCTTGTCGGCGAGCGCGCCTTTCGGCTCCTTCGCGCCCAAGACTGTCGCCACCAAAAGAAGCTGGTTTTCCATGCTCTCCGAATTTTCAATCTCCGCCATCACAACGCCTCCACTTCTGCTTTGAGTCCGGCAATTTCTTCGGAGAGTTTTTCGAATTTGAACATTTCCTCTTTCTTGTTCTTGATTCTCTCTGAAAGCTTTGCGGCTTCCTCTCTCATCTTGTCGAACATTCCTTTTGTGAATGCCTCATAGTCTATTGATTTTTCAGTGTCGCGCACGAATTCGTGAATTTTCGAGTTGTACGACTTCCGCAGGTCTTTCAGCATGTCTTCCGCACGGTACAAAAATTCGTCAGCGTCTTCGTCATAAAGCTTACCGCTCCTTTTCATGTCGGACGGCATTCGCCAGTCAAGCTCAAAAGCCACGTCGGGAAGGAGATTCGCGACCTCGCGCGCACGTTCGCTGCGGCTTGCGTTGGAACAGGCTTCTCCGAGTCCGTGTTTTTCCCACACTTCCAGAATCGCCTGCTTCACGTTCTTCTTGAACTCCTTTTTCATACCGTCTGCTTCTGTGTTCAGCAAAAGTCCGACGTTGTTGGCGAAGTCTTGAATCGTCGAGGCCACATTGTGAGCGTTCACCGTTTTGTGCGACACGGTATAGTCCTTCACTCTGATTTCAGGCTCTGTGTAAACTTCTTTTTTCCATTCTTTTCCCCAATCTTCTATTCCGAAGATTCCTCCGAAAAAGCGAGCCGCTCCAGAAAAGAACGTTTCCTTGTCCACGAGTACTTGCCTTGTCTTCTTGACGTGCTCCGTGTATTCTTCCTGCTCTGTCGTGGTTTCTTCGCCTTTCGCCTTGTCTGCATCCGAGCGGCTGTCCACAAACGCATCTTCCACGATTTTTCCCATGTTCGACTTGAGCTTCCCTGTGAATTTTTCGGTTTCCCTTTCGAGGGAATCCTCCATGTCGCCTTTTATGTTATCAAGGGACATTTCCATCTTTTTCTGCTCCTCTTCGATTTTTGCGATGTCGCCGTTCTCGATGTCGCTCTGCTTTGCCTTCACGCTCTCTTCAATCAAGTTCATGCAGTCCTTCATCTCTGCCGTTTTCGCAGAGAGAAAGTCGTCTTTGCGTTTCGAGAGGATTTCGTCCTTCTTTTCGCGGACTTCTCCCATCTTCGCTTTGACGGACTGGATGTTCGCGATTTTTTTGAGGACGGCAAGGGCTGAATCGTCCTCGCTTCCAAGTTCGGATGGATAGGAGTTTTTGAGGTTGTTGAAGAAAAGCGTCAGTTCCTCGTCCCATGTCGATTTCTGCTCCCACCTTTCGCACATGGATTGACACGCGCCCGAAGTGAAGAGAAGATTTTCCCCTGAGTGCGAGGCGATTTTGTCTATCACGGAAGCCGACATCTGTCCGTCGCTTCTTATTCCGTCGAGCATACTGTTGAGAGTTCCGCTTATCTTCGAGACGATTGTCGAGAGATTGGAGGCGACGCTTTTTCCGACGTATTCAGGCGCGCAAAGTGCTCCGTCAATCTGGCTCGCCACGACAAAAACTTCCTGGATTCCTTCTCCCTTCTCGATTTTCTCTATGTTCGACTTGTCCTCGGCGTTGCAGAAACTGCCGGAAGGGCTTAGGACGAATATCGCATCGCAGATTCTGAGCGCGTCCCTCGCCATCGCGTCTCGGCTCGCCACCGGGTCGTCGAATCCCGGTGTGTCCACGACTGTGATGTCCTTGAGGCTCTCGTTCGGAAAGCCGATTTCCACGTTGCTCGTGATTGCGGTGTAGCGTCCGTTCGCTCCGACATAATCGGCGAGTTTTCCCTCAAGCTCGGACACATCGTTCAACTGGATTTCCACAGAACTGCCGAGTTTTTCCCTGACGGAAGAATCCGTCTTCATGTAAAGCTCATATTGGTCGGCTTGGCCTTCAAGATAGAAATTTTCATCGCGGAGTTTAGAGCGTGCGCTTCTTTTCGCTCTTTCCTCGATGTCCTTCATGTCCGAAGGTGTCGGCTCTCCCTTTCTTTTCCTGAAAATTTCCGTCTGCCGCTCGCGTTCCTCGCTTTCCTTTTGGGCAAGAAGTTTTGAATACCGTTCGTGTCCTTTTTTTATCGCCTCGATGTCGCCGTTCTCGAAGAAATTGACTTTGGCGACGAGCTTTTCCGAATAGAACAGCTTTGTAAGAGCGGCAGTCATTGGAGTCGCGGCTTTTGGTAGGATGTTTTTTCCGCCGAAAAAGAGAGAGTTGAGGAGAGACGACTTTCCCGCCTTGACTCTGCCGACGATTCCGATGTGGAGCTGCCTGAGCGGATTGACCTTGCTCTCGTATTCTTTCGTGAGTTTTTCCGCAGTGTCGCTGAACGCTTCGGACTGCGCCAGCGCAGTGTGAAGCTCATCGGGATGGGAATCCACGAGAGTCTGAATTTTGTTTCGAATATCGATAATCTGCTCTAAGTCTGCCATTTTTTTCTCCTATATAATCATCCAACCTCGCCAAATTTTGACGAGGTTGGTTTTATGAGAATGTGTGCATATTTTTGATTGCGTCAGGCGAATTTTTCGTTCAGCTCATCAGCAATTCCAGCAAGCGTCCACATGACGTTATTTATGTCGTCTGCTGTTACCCCGCTTACTTGTAAGGTGCTTCTAATCCAAACATTTTCCCCGTACTTTACAGCTCCGCCACAGACTTTTCCTGACAATGACTCAAGCAAGTCAAAGATATCATTTTTACCAACAGCACCGACAGGTGCACTTATTTCAATCCAGTCGTTGTCTTGTGACTGATTTTTGTAGCGTTCAACAAGGACAAGTTGCTCGTTTCCGTTGTTGACTTCAAAAATCAGTTTGAAGGTATCTTCTTCTTCATCGTACTCAGACTTGAAATTCGTCTGAATATAGTCTCGGATTTGTTTCCATGTAGCCATGTTAGACTCCTTAAAAAAGTTTTTTTTGTTTTCTATGCCAAACGCCACTTCTGATGGAGAAGGTTCGTCTGTAAGACTGCTTGATTTTAGCGGCACAAGTTTTGCAATCAATGGCTCGCCGTCATGCTTGCAATAGTTCATTGCGTCTAAAAATTCGCTGCCACATTTCGGACATATTTTCATGGCAGTTTTCCTTTAGCTGAATATTTTACGCATTAGAATCTCGATTTCACTCTTTGCGGTGACGATAGCGGTTCTCTCCGCATCGACCGAAGCCGAATGCTCGGCGCGGCGTTTTTCCGCCTGCTCGATTTCGAACTGCTTTTCGTCGATTACGTCCTCGTACCGCTTGCCGATTTCATCGATGAGGCTTCTGATGTTTTCTTCAAGAATGCCTGGAATATTGTTTGAAAGTTCCCTTTTTATAGCTGGAATGACATCGCCGAGCAATGCCTGACGAAGCTCGTCCCTCATCTGCTCTTCCTGCTCCGCTCTTTTTGCCCTTTCTCTCTCTTCTGCCTTCTTCTTGAAAAAGTGCCGTATCAAATCCGGCAGGAATATGACCAGAACTTCCAGAATCGGATTGAGAATGCTTGTCGTTATGGCGAGAATGCCCGTGAGGACTTTGTAGGCGACATTCGCCACTGCGTTTCCGACTTCTCCTCCGAATTCAGCTATAGGTTTTCTGTTGTCCACGACCAAGGCGGAATTTTCGGAAATCTTTGTCGCGAAAGAGACATCTCCGCAGTACGACTCCCATTCCTTGAGGTTGGAAAGCTCCACGGAGAACCTCGACATGATTGACTCCCTCATGTTCGTGACCGCCGTTTTGACGTGCTGTATCAGTGAACTGTGGATGATGTCCTGAATCTCAGAATTCATGGCGTCCGCGCTTCCCTTGACGCCGATTTCCACAAGGGATTCCACCGCCGAACTCAAATCCTTTCCAACTCCGTTCACGACGACAGGAACGTTGTTGTCCACAATGTTCTTCCTTGATTCTGAAAGAAGCCTGTCCCGTTCGCGCTTGATTTTTTCGAGGGCGTGTTTGAGGTTGTCGATTGCGGAATTGTTCTCGTCGCTGCTTTTTGAGAACGCCGCACTCTTCACGTTCACGCTCGATGAAAGCTGGTAGAGGCAGTCCTTGATTGCGGGGCTGACGATGGTCTCAAAGAGAGAGTCCGGGTCGAGCGCGCGCACAATGTCGCCCATCGCTTTCGAGCCGTCGAGGCCGATTGCGACCGGCGTTTTCTTGAGCATGAAATTCTCGTCGATGTCGTTCTCGATTTTCTCGCACACGCTTTTGAGGTTCGACTGTTCGATGAGGTTCGACTTGGAGACGACGACGGCGAAGTCTCGCTCGTATTCGAGAATGTCGTTCAAATGTCTCATCGACGTGGATTTGAGCGTTCCGTCCAATGCGCTGACGAGGACGACAAAGAACGCTCCTCTGTTGAGGTAGTTCCTTATCGCGGTGTTATGGGCGTCCAGTGGCGACTCGAAGCCCGGCATGTCAACGAGGACAAGCGGCTCTATTGAGCGGATGTTCGAGTTGTTGAGGTAGACGCGCACGAAAGAGAAATCACCCGACTGTGAGTTCAGCGAGGCGAAGTCGTCTACGGAGAATCTTTTCGCGACATTTCCGTTCTTGTCAATCGCTTCGATTCGCTCGTCCGTTCCGAATCTGAGTTCAGTCGCGATTGCCGTCTCCGGTGCGACAGATGTCGGCAGAATCTGCTTTTCGCGCCCGATGAAGCTGTTCAGCAACGTGCTTTTTCCCGCACTGAATTCTCCCACGACAGGAACGAGCAGCTCCTGTGCGCCGAGCAGCGAGAGCATCGATTCGATTTTCTCCGTCGAAAGTCCCGCCCTGACGAAGGCTTCCTTCAATTTCTTGAATTCCCCGATGAATTCCTCTTGTTTCTTCAACATAAAAAACTCCTTTTTCTTTTTTGGACGCAACTCTTACAACGCCGGCGCGCAGTTTCCCTTGTTCACCCCCGACGGGTGTCTCACGCATTTCCTCGCGGTCAGGCTCGTTATCGATGGTGCGCGGCAACCGCAGTATTTGCAGTAGTACTCGCTTTTCTCGCCTCCCTCGTAGAGCGCGCATTTTCCTTTGTTCACTCCGAGCGGGTGCCGCGGGCAAAGATGCGCCGTGAGCGACTGGATTGAGATGGCGTAGCCGCCGCAGTATTGGCAGTAGAATTTTGGCATTTTGGGTGGGCCTCCTTTTTATTTGTATTGTCCTGATTCGCCGTTTCTGTTAACAAGTTTAACGGTAACATTCTTTTATAATGTGAAAGCCTATTTTATAACTTCATCAATTACTTCATGGAAGAACTCTCTAAGAATTTGTTTTTGTTGTTCACTAGTTGAAGCTGTAGAATCAATAAAACTGTTGTTGAATTCTGTATCGTTCAATTTGAACCACATGTTGCCATTATCAATCTTTTTCTCTGTGTAATGTTTTCCGTTTTCTTTCATATTATTGAGGTTGCTATGGTATGTTGCAGACAACCAAGAGGTATCCTTAAAATTATCGAAACTTATCCAAATGCCTCTCTCTGAAGGATTATTTTCATCTGCAATCCACAAGCCGAACCAAAAATATGCTACATGTTCGTTATCTTCTTTGTAAAAGTAGCGACCATATCGATTCTTGCTAATTGCAGATGCAAGTCTGTCATAGGTGCTAAATCCATTTTCATTTCCGATTTCAGTGATGCTGTCGTAAAAATCGACCAAACTTTTAATATTTGAGAAATTCATTTTTTTAATTCTCCTATAACCTATAGTATGTTCTAGATATGCTAAATAGCTGTTGATTAGTTGCTTTTCTTCACCAATATAGCTTTTGACGTTTTTTTCTATGGTCTCATAGAGTTTTTTCCATGTCACAAGTGCTTTCCAATCTTGAATTCCGCTTTTTTCATTTTCTCGCAATTCGTAATTGCTGATGAATGCTTTCGTTGCATTTGGAAAGTCTCTGTTGTATTGAGAAAAATGTTGGTTTCTGTCATAGATTTTTACTTCAAGCAAGTATTCGTTTTGGTTGCTATCGTAAAAATGAAAATCTGGTCGAGAGTGTCCATCTTGATATTCTCTCTTCAAATCACAACTACCACTTATTTCTTTCCTAAAACAAAATTTTATGAAATCCTTTTTGAACTGCTCGCATGACATCATGAAAGCCCATGTAATATCAGAAAGGATGTTTTCTGAATAAAGGCGTTGGGCAATGTTGCTGAAGAGTTTTTCAGATATACTTGGTGATACCGTTGTTATTCCTTCTTTTCCCATTTTTCTCCTCCTAAAAATTCCTCATCTCCCATACAACACACGACATATTCGCCGTGTGTTGGGTTGCCAGTCCATCACATTTCCGCCAACTCTTTCTTTGCTGCCTCGTTTCCGAGTTCAGCCGCTTCCTGATACCAGTAGAACGCCTGATTCTCGTCCTTCTCGCAACCTATGCCATCGTTGTAGCAGACTGCAAGATTGTACTGAGCATCTGCATTTCCCTGTTCCGCGCTCTTCTTGAACCAGTAGAACATCTGATTCTCGTCCTCTTCGCAACCTATGCCATTGTAGTAGCAGTTTGCAAGTTGGAACTGAGCATCCTCATTTCCCTGCTCCGCGCTCTTCTTGAGCCAGTAGAACATCTGATTCTCGACCTTCTCGCAACCTGTGCCATTGTAGTAGCAGTATGCAAGGTGGTACTGAGCATCCGCATTTCCCTGCTCTGCGCTTTTCTTGTACCAGTAGAACGCCTGATACTTGTCCTCTGCGCAACCTATGCCATCGTTGTAGCAGGCTGCAAGGACACATTGTGCATCCGTATTTCCCTGCTCCGCGCTCTTCTTGACCGCCCATCAAAACGGCAGTACCGCTTCGCGGTAGCTGAGTGGTTTGATGGGCGGAACCCCGCTTCCGCTCGCTTCTGCCATTGCACTGTGAAAACTCGACTTTCGACCAGATAGTTTTTGATTTGGCAAAAAGTCCGGGGGCGAAAAAAACAAAAACAAACGCCTCCGAGACTGGGAGATAAAAAAATGGCAAAACATGCTGCTAGTTCACCGATTTTCTGGATTATCCTGAACCTCGCCGTGGGCGTGATGCTCGCTGTGGGTGGAATCTGGGCCTTGCAGGGCGGAGGGGACTTCGCCTGCAAGGCGTTGAAGGGTCTTTCCAACGGAGACGCCGCGAAAATCCTCGGAATAGCGTTCGGAGTCGTGGAGCTGCTTTCGGGCATCTTCATCATCCTCCAGTGCTTCGTCGCCGACAAGTTCGGCAGGCTTGGATACGCGCTCAAAGTCGTCATCTGCGTCATCTGGGCGATTGCGATTGTCGTGGCCGACATCTTGAACGGTGACTTCGGCAATTTCCTTTCGTGGATTTACACTTTCGCGAGCCACTTGATTGTCCTCGCGGCTCTTCTCGTCACGAGAAACTAGCCTTTCGCCGCCGCCGTGGAGCTTTTTCCTCCGTGGCGGCGGGCATAAAAAAACCGAATCGGTGTGGAACTGATTCGGTTTTTTTGTGTGACCCTAACACGAGTCGAACGTGCGACCTGCTGCTTAGGAGGCAGCCGCTCTATCCAGCTGAGCTACAGGATCAAAAGTGACTGTAGTATAGCCGAATGTTTCGATTTGCTCAAGGTCTTTTTCGCGACAAACTTTGTTTTTCCCGCCGTTAGTTTCCGTAGACCGGCAGCTGTTTGACAACTTGCCAAAATCCGCTTTTCCGCGAACCTCGCCGCTCTATGAATCCGAGCTTTTTCAGAATGGAAATGGCCGTGTCGACAGCGGTCTTTCCCCTTTTCACGAGTTTTGATAATCCTTCTTTTGTCACTTTTGGATTTTTTTGAATTTCAGAGAGCACTTTTTTCTGCGTTTCGTTCAAAAATTGTTCCGGCTTTGTTGGAATATCCGATTTTTCCACTTCGGAATTTTTTAGCCAATTGAATGGGATTCGGACGACGATGGAATTCTCTCTGAACTCATACGCATTTCTGCCGTATTTTTCTGTGATTTTCGGAACTCCGCGGCCTGTGCGCTCGCTGATGTGCAGTTGGAGGAAAATTTCGGAGAGCCGTTTGTTCACAGGTACGGACTCCCCCGCGAAAAAGCCTTCGAGCGTCTGCTCTGGTGGCAAGGCTCCTCTAGACAAAATTTCGATTCTGTCTGAATAGACGGTTATCATTGGTTCGTTCTCGCTTACCCACTTGTTGTGGACAAAGGCGTTTATGACAGCCTCCCTGAATGCATCGTTCTCAAACAGTGGCACTTCTTTTCGTTCCACAATTCTGTTCGATTCGTCAGTCTGGAGTATATTCAATACATCACCGTAGCGGAGTATCTCGTCTAGAGAATATAGGAGACATTGGAAGCCGAATTCCCGTACAGAAAACAGCTTGGAGGATTTTGTTGTTCCTGAAAAAATCGCGACGCGGATTGGAATGTGCGAGTTGTCCGACAGAATCTGCGCAAGCACGTTGTACCTTCCGTCCGCCGTCAAAAGTCCCAGGTTCTTCTTGAAAGTGCTTTTTTTCAGGCTCAGCCCCTTTGCTCCATAATAGATGAAAAGTTTCTCGAAAGACAAATCCTGATAATCCGATGGTGTGTTCTCGGTTGTCGGAAAACCGTGCCGCAGGACATCGAAAAGGAACGCCTCTTTTTCTGGGTATTTTCGCAGGCTCTCCTTGCTGGAACCTATTCTTATATATCGTTCGTTTGCAAAAGATGTGGGAACGTTTTTTGCCGCAGGCACCGCAAGAACAACGACCTTTTTGCCGTCGAAGTCAACTTCCGAAAATGAAAAATTCAAGTCAGGTGAAAGCTGTCTTGCAAGAAAATGCTTGAGTGGTTCGTTTTTAACGTCTCGGTCGGGATTGAATGATGTTCCCGTTATTTCGTGTGTCTTGTCGTGCACTCCCCAGACAAAGTATCCGCAGGCTCGGCCTTCCATCGCTGCACTGTTTGATATTGCGGAGACGTACTCTCCGAGTTGCGATGGCTCGAACCAGTTTTCTTTGAATTCGAGCCACTCCATTTCGTTTTCGTAGGCGCGAAGTTCCTGCACAAGATTTTTGATGTCGGTCATGTCCTTTTGCCCTCTTTTATTACCCTCCCATTCTATATGAAAAGAGGGTAACAAAGCGAGTGCAAGACAAGCTGCCGTTATTCGTAGTTTACAGTGTAGCCATTGTAATTATAGGAATCGCCGTTTTCGGTTGTTGCGGTGCCAGATAGTTCTGTGTTATGCCACTTCATATTGGCCTCGTTTCCTTCCGAGCCTTTCAGGATGAAGTTGCTCTTTACTGGTGCTACCAATGAGAACTGTGCTTTGGGGTTTTCTGTCAGAAGTATAGGTTCTGCGGCGTTACTTGCTGAAGTCTGGTCGAGGTTCGCGAGCGTGATGAAACAATCTGTCTTGCATTCCGAAGTCTGCATGAGCCTGAAATATTGAAGTGTGCTTGCTGCATCCACGTCGTTCACTATCTTGCTGTCTCCGCCGAAGTAGACGAGCAGCCAATTTCCCCCTTCCGGCGTGTATGTCGTTATCCTGTTCGCGCCTGTGGCTGTGAAAGTCTTTTTCGTGTTTGTGACATCGTTCGTGGCTGTCCATTCTTCGACAAGAGCGAGGCTGCCGTTGTTCTGGCTGACGTTTTTCACGCTGCCTCCGAGCATGATGAATATTCCGCCGTTGACGCTCACGTTTGTGAGGGAGGAACCTCCCGTGGCGACCACGGTTCCGCTGTTGACGCTCAGGAATGTTGTGTTCTCTTCGTCTTCGCTGTCGCCCGTTTTTACTGTGATTCCGTCGAATATGACTGTCGCATTTGTGGTCAGGTTGAGGAAGCCCGCAGTTCCTGACTTGATTGTCCCGTTTCTGAGGATGAGGTTCACGTTCGCTCCGATAGACGAACTGATTTTTAAGCCTTCAAGGGAGATTGTGTGTCCGTTCAAGTCGAGGACGACTCCGTAGGAGTCTGTGTCTGGCGCATTGATTACAAATCTAATGTTGTCGTTGAGCGTTATGTCGCTCGTGAGGTAGAACTTGGTGTATGTGTCCTCGTCCGGATATTCAACGCCGTTCGTTGAAAGGTCGGCCACTGCCTCTTTCAGCCCAGTTCCGTCCGCTATAGCCTTGTAGCCGTCGAATTTCACGCTGTCGGGGTAGTCGAACTCGAATTTGACTCTTGACTGCATTCCGTTCTTGACGCTGATTGTTTTCGTGTCGTAGCCGACTTCCGAGTACTTATCGCTTTTGTAGCAGAGGTAGACGTTGTAGTCTCCTTCGTCTATGTCCCTGAACGAGATTGTGTCCCCGGCCTTTCCGGTCTGCTTCTGGATGCTTCCCAGCGATTCGAAGAACGCCGCCACCGCCTGGAAGAAATTGTCCACGGTGGAGTTCTCCGTGTCGAGCGATTTTGTCGTGTCCTTCGTGAGGTACACTTCATAGACTAGACTGTCCAAGAAATTTTCTTTTGCCGTTGCCGATGATGTCGCAGCCCTTTCGGAGCTTCCCGGAAGCGTCAGGGAAATCGTTCCGCTGTCCGATTCGTCCAGGTTGGAGCATGATGAGAACGCGCCTGCCATGAGCAGGCCCGCCAAGATGGCTGTTGCTTTGATGAATTTCATTCTTTTCACCTCCCAAGATTATTAAATTCATGTTAAAGAAAAATGAATTAAATTTCTATTCCGTAAAGGTCTTCCACTCCGTTCACAAGGATTCCGCCCATTCCAAGTTTTATGGCGAGGTCTAGGTCGATGTCGAACCTGTCGCCGATGGAAACGCAGTTCTCGTAGCCGATTTCGCTTCCGCAGTCTTTTTCCGCCTCCGCTATCGCCCTGTCGAGGATTGTCTTGGACGGCTTTGAAATCATGCAGGTGTCAAGCCCGATTATCGTCTTGAAGAATTCCGATATGCCGAGAGCGTCGAGCGTCTTCCGCGCTGGCTCCACCGGGTTGTTCGTCACGCAGGTCATGAGGAAGCGGCTTTTGAGTTTTTCTAGCGTCTCGATGAGCCTCTCGTCTTTCTTGAGGTAGTCCGCCGGTTCAAAAAGCGTCTTCCGCCATTCTATGCTCGTCTCGATTGACACCCCGAAGTGCGTGAAGAGGTTTCCGAGGCTGATTTTCTTTCCGCCGTGCTCGCTTGCCCACTTCTTCCTGAAATCCGCGACCTTCTTCCTCGCTTCCTCCGCCGTCATTCCGTTGAGTTCCGCGTAGTGGCGCACTTGGCTGTCAATCTGCTCGTGAGCGTAGGCCGGGCAGGTGTAGAGCGTGGAGTCGATGTCGAATATGAGGAGCTTCGGCTCTTTTGGCATGTTGAATTTTTCCATTTTGTCGGACCTCTTTTTCCTATCTGTTTCCGCAAAGGACGAAGCAGGCTTCTTCGTAGTCGTCGTAGTCTCCGAGAGCCACACGCGCCAAAATCAAGTCGCCGATTAGTTCCGCGTCATGGCAGTAGGGCACGAGGATTCTCACTCCCGCGGCTTTCTCTTTTTTCGACACCCATTCCCTGTCCATGCATTGTCCGCCGGTCATGGAAATCTCTGGTGGAAAATATTCTCCGTTCGATTCCGCCGCTTTCTTCAATTTCTCCACCGCCTCGGAGAATTCTCTCAGAAGGGATTTCTCGCCGCTCTCGTCTATTCTTCCGTCCTTGAATCTCCTCGTTCCGCTGTCTTCTATCAAGACGCTCGCGTTCCACAGTCCGGGAACCGCGCTCGGCAGCGTCCGAATCCCCTCGGCGAAAATCGGCTTTGTCGTGCAGAGGTTCAGCCCCTCGCTGGAGCCCGCCCTGTCGCAGACTGTTCCGGGGTGGATTGTCCCTGTTCCGAGGAGGGCTACGACGAAATCTGGCGCGCCAGCGAAGACGAGCGTTCCTTCAAGAAGACCTGTCGCGAGCGCGGCCTCTTCCGTGACTTGACCGACGAAACTTCCCATTTTCTTGAACGTGGGGAATTTGCTGATTTCTTCTTTTGAAAAGCCGCACTCCGAAAGTTCCGCGTCTGTCCAGTAGGCCGGGGTGAAGCGTTCTTCCGGCAGGATGGTGATTGCGTTTCCCGTGAGCCTGAAGAGCATGTATTCCGGCCCGGAGAAGATTTTAGTTGAGGATGCCCATGATTTGGGGAAGAGTTTTTTGAACGCCTTGAATCTTGGTATGAATAGCGATTTTGTGCTGTTTTTTGATTCAATCGCGGGTGTGGGGGCGTTCCATAAAAGCGTGGTTGAGTCCGTTCCGACGATTGTGGGGCCGTTTCCGCTAACGCAGATGGCTTCGATTGCCGCGTTTTCGTTCTGCGCTTTCATGTCGGCCACGGCTTTTTTGAGCGCGTCCATCCAGCATTCCGCCTTTCCGTCGAGCGGGATTCTGGAGTAGGCTTCGACTTTCCGTGTGTCCGAGAGCATGGCCGCCTTGAGCGATGTCGTTCCGATGTCGATGCAAAGAATCGTGTCTGTCATTTTTTCATGCTGAATGCCGAGTTTTTACAACGGAATGGTCGAGACAAGCGGAATCGTGGTTCCATCCGGGAGCTTGTCTCGACAACTACAATAGGCACAAACTCGGCGTTCGGCTATTTTTTGCTTGTTTCGTCTTTTTCAGCGTCAGATTTCTTTATGAGCTTGTCGATGATGTTCCTGTTGTCGAGGAGGTCGCTCAAGCCCTGGTCGTGGTGGATTCTCGTGATTACGTTCGCGAAGAGTCCGGAAACGTTCGTGGAGATGAACCATTCCTTGTCGGCGAGGTTCGAGTGGTAGACCGCGTTCGTTCCGATGACCCTGTAGAAGAGGCCTTCCTTGTATGCCTGGTCGAAAAGCTCCATCGCGTTTCCTGTGAAGAACGGAAGGGAGATTGCCGCTATGACCTTCGTGGCTCCCTGCTCCTTCAGGAATCCCATCGCCTTCAAGAGCGTTCCGCCTGTTCCGAGCATGTCGTCGGCGAGGAATGCCACCTTGCCCTTCACGTCGCCCAAGAGCTTTATGGACTTGATGTTCGTGTTCTTCGCGTCCTGTGTGACCACCGAGTAGTCCCTTTCCTTGTAAATCATAGCGAGCGGCACCTTGAGACCTGACGCGTAGAACTTGTTCCTGTCTATGGCGCCCGTGTCCGGCGAGACTACGACCAAATCCTCCTTGTTCGGGCCTGTGAGGTTCACGACCTTCGTCAATTCCCTGATTATCTGGTACGAGGCGTGGAGGTTGTCCAGATACGTCGTGTTGAACGCGTTGACGATTTCCCTTGAGTGGATGTCGAGTGTGATGACGCGCGTGACGCCCTTCATCTCGTAGATGTGGCTCAGGAGGGAGGCCGTGAGCCCTTCGCGCGTCTTCTTCTTGTGCTGTCTTGCGTATGGGAATGCCGGCACGACGAGCGTTATCGATTTCGCGCCCGCCTGCTGAACCGCGTCAATCGTGACGAGGAGGGTCATCACATGGTCGTTCACGGAGAACGTGACCATGTTCTTTCCGCCGTTCATCGCTATCGGCTCGTGGTTCTCAACGTCCTGGAAGATGTAGATGTCCTTTCCGCGCACGCATTCGAGAATCTCGGCCTTGACTTCGCCGTTCGCGAACCATGTGAAGAGCGTCTCCACCTTGAACACCGGCGGACGGTATTTGTCAGTCGCACCACGGACGACCAAATCCGAAGTCGCGAGGTCGTTTCGGAAATTCATATCCTGAACGAGCTTTTCTTTTTCGACATTGTAGCGTTTTGAGATTACATCGGTCTTCAAGGCGAAGCGGTGTTTATACATGTGGCGGAGATGCGCGATGACTTCATCTGCGAAAACTGCGCCACCCGGACAAGCGATAACTCCAAGATTGCTTGGTTCAGAATACGGCATTTTAGACCTCGTTTGAAAAAATAATTGGTATTTTACTCTTTTAATTGGTATTGTGCAATTCTGTTGAAAACCGTTGAAATCTTTGCGGTTTGTTAACATTTTGTGATAAACTCTATCATCATGATAAAACTCGTAGCTTTTTTGGGAAATTATGGTGCCGAATATGAATTGACCCGGCACAACGTCGCGTGGCAGTTCGCGTCGCAGCTGCCGTTCTACAACAGACTTTCGTTCCAGCAGAAATTCAAGGGCGACTATGCGGTCGTGGAGACGCAGAGGCTCGCGGAATGGTTCGCCGAAACAGGAATCTACGCGAAAAAAGACGGCTCGGCCGCCAACATCCCCGACGGCGCGCCCGACAAAATCTATTTCTTGAAGCCTCTCACCTACATGAACCTGAGCGGCGAGTCGGTGGGGGAACTTGCCCGCTTCTTCAAGATAAACCTGGACGAGATTCTGGTGGTGCACGACGAGCTGGAGCTTCCAATCGGCACCGTGAGCCTCAAGTGGAGCGGCGGACTCGGCGGGCACAACGGACTCCGCTCCATGAAGGCCGTCTTCGGCTCCGCTGACTTCTGGCGGCTCCGCTTCGGCTTGACCAAACCGACCGACAGGGACATCGCCGACTATGTTCTTTCTCCGTTCACGGCGGACGAGCGCATCATCCTCGCCCAGGAATTCGCCCAGACGAACGGAATGTTCGCCAAGTTCCTGCTTTCAACGAACGAGAACCAGCAGCGGATTCTGCAGTCGTGGTCGAAGAAGAAAATCGTGGAGAAGTGAGGAAGAGAATGCTTGAGATAGATGGAATTGACGGATTCGCGAACCTTGTGTATGTCGTTCGGAATCTGATAGGGGAGGGCGGCTGCCCGTGGGACAGCGTTCAGACACCGAACACGCTGCGCCGCTACATGGTGGAGGAGTGCTTCGAGACTGTGGACGCAATCGCTTCCGGCGACAGCCAGCATGTGAAGGAGGAGCTCGGGGATTTGTTCTTCAACGTCCTCCTTGACGCCTGCATCTACGAAAGAAACGGGGACTTCACCGTGGACGACTGCCTCCGCTCGATTGCCGAAAAACTCGTGCGCCGCCATCCGCACGTCTTTTCCGTTTCAGCCGGCTCCACCGAGATGGACGCGGATTTGGACAAGCAGTGGGAGCGCATCAAGGAGAACGTGGAGGGGCGGAAGGAAAAGTTCACTCTCGATTCCGTTCCCGACGGTTTCCCGCCGCTTTTGAAGGCCACGAAGATGCTCAAGAAGGCAGCTAAGAAAGGGTTCGAGTGGAGGAGTGCGGACGAGGTGCGCTCCAAGGTCGTCGAGGAGCTTTCCGAAGTCGACGAGGCGGCGAGGACGCTTTCGGAAAAGTCGTTCGCTTCCGATTCCGGCAACATCAACGAGGCCGAGGCGAAGCGGCTCGACTCCCCCGAATTCGCCCATCTTGAGGAGGAATTCGGCGACCTTCTCCTTTCCGTCGTGAACTACGCCCGCTATCTCGGCGTGGACGCAAGTTTGGCGATGGAAAAGGCGAACAGGAAGTTCAAGAAACGCTTCGATTTCGTCGAGGAGTCCATGAAGTCGAAGAGTCTCCCGATGGACGACGAGCACCTTGAAGAAATGATGGACTTCTGGAACGAGGCGAAGAAGGAGTAGGGGCTTTCATTTGATTGAAAGCCAATACGAGAGCAGCTTCGTGTCGCTGTCGAGTTCCGGGTGGAAAGCGATTCCGATTTGCTTTCCGAATTGGACACCGGTTATGCGTCCGTCAACTCTGCTCTTCACTTCCACGCCGTTTTCCGCAAGCTCTATGCAGGGTGCCCTTATGAATGTCATGGGGATTGAGCCGACTCCTGAAAAGTCGGATTCCACATGGAAGCTTGCGCTCTGCCTTCCGTAGGCGTTCCGCTTCACTTTGACGGGCAGTGTCCGAAAATAGTCCGCCAGCAGAATCAGGCCTGCGCAAGTCGCGAGCACGGGGATTCCCGCTTCGATTTTTCTTTGAAGCGCATCGTAGATTCCGAGTTCGCCGACGAGCTTTCTCTGGACGGTGCTTTCTCCGCCGGGAAGAACGAGCCTGTCGAAATCGCGTTCCGCGTCCTCCTTCGAGCGTATTTCGAATGACTCTTCCCCCAGCCTGGCGAGCGCTGCTTTGTGTTCCAGAAAGTCGCCCTGCACGGAAAGGATTCCTGTCATTTGCCTCTCTCCTCCATCAAAAGCTCTATCTCGTCTGCGTTTATTCCGACCATCGCTTCCCCAAGGTCTTCTGAAAGCCGGGCTATCAAGTCGAAATTTTCGTATTCCGTCACTGATTTCACTATTGCCGCGGCCCGCTTGGCAGGATTTCCCGACTTGAAAATGCCGCTTCCGACGAACACTCCCTCGGCTCCGAGAAGCATCATCAAGGACGCGTCTGCCGGGGTCGCGACACCGCCCGCCGCGAAATTCACTACCGGAAGTTTTCCGTTCTCATGCACGAACTTGAGCAGGTCGAGCGGAACCGCAAGATTTTTGGCCTCGTCGAACAGCTCGTCGTCTCTGAGTGTGGATACCCGCCGTATCTCCTTGTTGATTGCCCTCATGTGCCGCACCGCCTGCACCACGTCTCCCGTTCCCGGCTCTCCCTTGGTGCGTATCATTGCCGCTCCTTCGCCGATTCGCCGCAATGCTTCTCCGAGGTTCTTCGCGCCGCAGACGAACGGAATCTTAAAAGCAGTCTTGTCGATGTGGTGCAAGTCGTCGGCCGGTGTGAGGACTTCGCTCTCGTCGATGTAGTCGATGTCGATTGCCTCAAGGATTCGGGCCTCGGCTATGTGTCCGATGCGGCACTTCGCCATGACTGGAATCGTCACTGCCTCCTGGATTCCCCGAATCATCTTCGGGTCGCTCATTCTTGCGACTCCTCCCGCTGCCCGGATGTCCGCCGGAATCCTTTCCAACGCCATGACGGCGCACGCTCCTGCGTCTTCCGCAATCTTCGCCTGCTCTGGAGTGGTCACGTCCATAATCACGCCGCCTTTCAGCATCTGCGCGAGTCCCTTGTTCAGTTCATATTGTTTTTGTGTTTCCATATGGGAATAATAGGAAATATCTGGTATTAAGAATATCGTCAGTTTTACCTATTTTGAATGATACCAGATTGAAGATGCGCTTCGTCGTCACATCGTCTTTGGGTCGTAGATTCTGCAGCCTTTTCGGCCGTTTGACTTTACTGAATATAGGGCCTTGTCCGCCTTGTCGAAAAGCTCCTGGGAATAGCCGTCGTCGGATAGGGCGACTCCCACGGAGATTGAGACCGGGTGGATGTCGTCCTTCATGCGCGAAAGCTCTTCGTTCACCTGCCGTATCTTTTCGATTATGCGGTTCGTCGAGTCCTTCTTGAAGTCCGGGAGGACGACTGCGAATTCGTCGCCGCCGATTCTAGAGACGTAGTCGTCCTTCCTGAACGTCGCCACCATTATCCTTGCAAGTTCCTTGAGCACGGTGTCGCCGCCCGAGTGTCCGTAAGTGTCGTTTATCGCCTTGAAGTTGTCCAAATCCACCAGGAGCAGCGCGATTTTCTGTTTCTTTTCCGCCGATGTCTGGCAAATTTGGTCGAACGCCCGCCTGTTGAGTATTCCGGTCAGGGCGTCGTACTCGGCCTTTATGAGCAGGTGCCGCTCGGTCTTCGCCTTCATGTCGTAGATTTCGTTGTAGGCCGTCGCGAGTTTTCTGAATTCGCTTGAGCCGACCGGCTTGAGCTTCTCGTCTTTCTGTATCGAGGCCTGGAATTTCTTGAGGGGGTTGAGGACGAGGAACGCTAGGACGACGAAAATCAGTATGTTCACGCAGAATAGGAGGCAGAAGAGAATCTGGAGCTGGGAAAGCCTTTTTCCAAGCTCGTTCGAGCGCACGCCCAACTCGTCCTCGATTCTTTTTTCGATGCTGGCGATTGTGAAGTCGCAGTTCTCGTTCACCCTCGTCCTGTATATGAGGTAGCCGTCGCCGAAAAGGCTTTCCGTGGCCTTCTGCTGCATCTCCAACGGCGAAAGGCTCCTGTCCAGTTCCTTTATCTCGATTCTAGCGATTCTCTCCGGCATTTTTATTTCCGGCCGGCCGTCTTTCCTGTTCCTCATGTTGATGACTTCGTATTCCAGCCGCATTGCGTAGAGTTCCATGTCGTTGAGGCTGTCGGATTGGTGCATGGCGATTTTCAGACGCTGGTAGGCAAGGTCCTTTTCCGAGCAGACTTTCTTCAAATCTTCCATCGCCTTCTCTTTCCGCTTCGTCTCTGTGATTTCCTTCAAATAAAGCTCCGCGTGCTTTGTGTCGCGCGTGCCGACGAAGAACCTCGCTTCGTCCGTCAGCATGTTCGCGCTGTCCTTCATCGCCTTGGAGCTGTTCTCGCAGGTTATGAATTTGTCTATGGCTTCCTGCACTTTCGAGAATTTTTTGTTCACGCTTCCCGATATTAGGAGTATGAGGCAGAACACGAACGCGGTGAGCCCTGTCAGGAACGAATTGAGAAAGTTGATGTTGATTCCGTTTTCGGCGAGTTCCGTCTTTTTGAATATCCCTCTCATTTCAATTCCAGTATCTTCTTGTACAGCTCCGGAAATTCCTTCGACGATTCTTCTATGACGCTTTTGCAGGCGTTCTGCCATTCTTTTTTGTCCGCTACATCGACGATTGTAGCCCCTTCCTTCTCAAGCTGCGCGACGACTACGGCTTCGGACTCTTTCGCGAGCCTCTTGCATTCCTCCGTTGCGTATTTTCCCGCCGATTTCAGAATCGACTGCTGGCCTGGCGAGAGCGAATCCCACGCCACCGCGTTTATGAGAATCTGTATCGCGCCGAGGTTGTGTCCGTCCTTTATCATGTATGGCGCGACCTTGTGGAATTCGTTCGATTTGTAGTTCGCTATCGGCTGCTCGGCCGCGTTCGTCTCTCCGATGAGCATCTTCGCGTACAAGTCCGTGAAATTCACCTCCACAGGCTCCGCTCCGAGAGCCTTCACCAAATCCTTCATCGTCTTGGAATTCGAGACGCGGACCCGCAGGCCTTTCATGTCTTCGAGCGAGTTGAGCGGTGTCGTCGCGAAGAAATTCCTGAACCCTTCCTCGCCGTAGCAGATGCCTTTCACCCCAAGCCCGTTCTCGTAGGGCTCGTTCAGTATCTCCTCCGCTATCTCCGAATCCGCGAATTTCCAGAAGTGCTCCGCGCTTGAGAACGTGTACGGTATCGTTATGAGCTTCGACTTCTTTCCGCCGTAGCTCGCAAGGCTCGCCGAGACACGGGCGAGGTGTATGGAACTGTCGGGGGAGACGATGAGCTTCATTATCTGCGACTCGTCTCCGAGAATGCCCTTGTACTGCAAATCTATCGTTATCGTGCCTTTTGAAAGCTCTTCGACTTTATTCTTAAACGCCGTGCTGAACTGCCCTGTTATTGAATCTTCCGGGTTCACCTCCGCCATGACCAGCGTTATCGGCTTGTCGATTTCGTTTTTCTCGTTGCAGCCTCCTGCAATGAACGGTGCCGCTGCTGCAATGAATGCCAGCGCAGTTTTTCTAATAGATGTCCCAAACATATCCAAACCTCCGAGGCACACGGAATTTTTATTTTTTTTACGCAATTCAATAATTTTAACACTGATTTTTTTGATAAATCAAATGTTTTTTGTCGTTGGAGGTCATACGCTGAATATCCCCACCGATGAGCATATGAATATCGTGACGAACAGCGTGAACGCAGACGCGATTGTCGTCCAGACTACGAGCTGTCCCGCGAGTTCCGCGTCGTTGCCCATCTCTGCGGCCATGGGGACGGACGAGACCGCGATTGGCGTTCCGTACAGGGCGATGAGCGCGGGGAATTCGAGCGAGCGGAATCCTGCCTTGTACGCGGCGAGCAGGCACACTGCGGGACATAGCACGACTCGCACGAATGTTCCCGTGATTATCTGCTTCTTCAATCTTCCAACGGCGTTGAATTCGAAGTTTCCTCCGAGCGCGATTAGCGCGATTGTGGAAGCCGCCGTCGCCAGTGACTTGAGCGTGCTGTAAAGGAAGGGAACGCTGCTTTTTATTGTGAAGACTTTTTCCGAAATTTCTGTTCCGTCCGCGCATTTTTCAATCCTTTCCGGTATGAAGCTCCGTATGACGAGCGCGGCGATTCCCGCCGCCACTCCGAGTATGAGGGGGTTCGTGCAGATTTTCTTCAATATTGACGCTGCCGTTTTCGCGAACGCTTTCTTCTCCTTTCCATCGTCCTCGACGAAAATCGTCAGGGCGATTGTCGCGAGCACGTTGAAAATCGGTATTGAAATGGAAGAGAGTATCGAAGCGATGACGACCGGCTCCTGGTTTCCGTCTATGCACAGGCTAGTCGCGAGCGATATTCCGATTATGGCGTAGTTCGAGCGGTACGAGGCCTGCAGCAGGACACCCTTCTGCCTTGGATCGTCCGTCGTCAAAATCGAGATGAGGAATCCCAGCGCGTAGAAGACAAGAATCGATATTATGACGAACAGCACAATGCCTCCGTATGAAGCGATGTCGCCGATGTTCTGCACGTTGTAGACGTTATAGAATAGAAGACAAGGAAGACAGCATCTGAAACTGAGCTTGTTCAGCAGGGGAAAAAAGTTTTTGGGAAGCACTCCGAGAGTTTTCAGCGCGTAGCCTACCGCGATTGTGATGACGATTGGAAGAACCGCGTTGCTTGTGAATAAAAATTTTGAGAGCATAAAGTGTAGTATAATAAATATCTGGCTATGTGAAAATTTATCTCAAAAATGGCCGAAAATAATATAAAGGCAACTTTAAATAAAGAGGGTTTACATGACAAAAAAACAAAATGAGTTGGACCGTTTCGATGTCAACGCGAAAAGGAATGTTCCAATCATCAAAAAACTTCTTGCAATAATAATCACTTCCATAATCGTGAGCGTTTTTGGTGTCGCAGTGGTGGAGCTGCACATCTTCGACAACGGATTCCGGACGCACACCGACGAGAGCCTCGCGAACTATGCGAAGGGGCTTGAGATGACGCTCAAGGACTGGAGGGACACCCTTGAGTCGAACGTCGCCCTCATATCGGAGCGTCCTGACGTCTTGGGCGCGCTCGCCGAAAACGACATCCCTAAAATACGCAAGGCGATAAACAAGGCGAACGGAACGCTGAACGTGGAAGTCCTTGTCGTGACGGACGAGAACGGCGTTGTCCTCGCGGGCGAAGGTGTGGCCGAGAGGACTTCACTTTCCTCGATAACCGCCGTCCAGTCCGCGCTCCGTGGAACTGCCGGATACTCGTACGACGACATAGGCGAAATCGGCTATTCGATGATTGCGGCGACTCCCGTCAGGATTAGCGGCGTCGCAGTGGGGGCGTTCGTCTCGGCGTATTCGCTCGTGAACGGCGACATCGTTGATCAGGTCTTGAAGTCGTACGATGCGGAGTGCACGATTTTCAAGGGAACCACGCGCGTGTCGACGACTCTCGGCGATTCGGCCATCGGAACGACGCTCGACAACCAGGAAATCGTGAACTACGTCCTCCACGACGGATACGAGTACCACGGAAGCAACGTGATAAGGGGCAACGAGTACCTGTCTGTCTATTTTCCGCTTGAGTCGAGCAATGGAGATGTCACGGGAATGGCTTTCATTGCCCGCAGCATCGAGGTCGTCGAGTCGCTCAGAAACCACACGATAGGGATTGTCATTCCTATAGCGATAGTCGTCGTCATCATATTCACTTTGTTCACATACAGGTTCGTCAAGTGGCTCATGTGGAGAATCTACAACGTCACAAACTTCCTCAAGGAGCTTGAGACTGGGGATGCGGATTTGACGAAACGCTGTAAGCTCTTCATCCGGGATGAAATCGGGGACTTGATTGTCCATTTCGATTTGTTCCTCGACAAGCTCCAGCAGATAATGTCTGAGGTCAAGGGGACGAAGGGCGCGCTTGAGATGTCGGGAGCCTCGCTTTCGGACGGAACTCACGACACGTCGATGGCAATCAGTAAGATTCTGGACAACATCTCTGGAATGCACTCCCAGATAACGAACCAGATTGGCAGCGTCGAAAAGGCTTCCTCCGCCGTAAGGGAAATTTCAGGGCAGATAACGAACCTCGACAATCTCGTGGAGAACCAGTCTTCCGGGGTCGCGGAAGCTTCCGCCGCTGTCGAGGAGATGATTGGGAACATTTCCTCCGTCACGAACTCCGTCGACAAGATGGCAAGTTCTTTCGAGTCCCTCAACCAGAATGTCCAGCTCGGCTTCTCCAAGCAGCAGGGCGTGAACGAGAGGATAAAGCAGATTGAAGTCCAGTCGGAAATGCTTGAGGAGGCGAACACCGCCATTTCCTCAATCGCGGAGCAAACAAACCTTCTCGCCATGAACGCCGCAATCGAGGCCGCCCACGCAGGAGAGGCCGGAAAGGGATTCAGCGTCGTCGCGGACGAAATCAGGAAACTTTCGGAGACTTCGAGCGAGCAGTCGAGGTCAATCGGCGACCAGCTGACTAAGATTAAGGATTCGATAATCGAGGTCGTCTCCGCTTCGAACGAGGCGAGCGAGGCGTTCTCCGAAGTCGCAGGCAGGGTGCGCGAGACAGACCAGCTCGTCTCGCAGATAAAATCCGCAATGGAGGAGCAGAATTCCGGCTCGAAGCAGATTGGAACCGCGCTCAAGGACATGAACGACAGTACTGTCGAAGTTCAGAAGGCTTCCAAGGAAATGTCCGCTAAGAACGAGAGGGTTCTCGGCGAGATGCGGATGCTGCAGGAGTCGGCAGGCAGTATGCAGGAAAGCATGGACTCCATGGCTGCTGGCGCGCGGAGGATAAACGACACTGGAGGAGCTTTGTCGAACATTTCCGACGATGTGCGCTCCGCAATCGTGAAAATCGGAAACCAAATCGACAGGTTCAAGACAGAGTAGGGGTTTTAATATGAAGAAAGTTCTTTTTTCGCTTTGCGCCGTTTTCTTTTCGGCTGGGTTGTTCACATCGTGCCTCTTCGGCAACAAGGAGGCTAAAATCTCAAAGAGGCCTATCACTTTGCGGCTTTCGGAGGTACATGCAAAAGACTACCCGACATCCCTGGCCGACGAGGAATTCGCCCGGCTTGTGGAGGAGAAGACAGAAGGGCGTGTGATAATAGAGGTCAGGACGGGAGGCGCGCTCTCAAGCAACGAGACCGACGCGATAGAGGCGCTGCAGTGTGGTGACTTGGCCTTCTCCCGCGTTTCCCTGGCTCCCGTCGCGGCCTACGTCCCCAAACTCAACGCTCTTTGCCTTCCGTATCTCTACAAAAGTTCAGAGCACATGTGGAAAGTGCTCAACGGCTCGATCGGGCAGGATATGCTCGACGATTTGGAGAAGTCCGATGCCGGGCTGATAGGTCTTTGCTACTATGATTCAGGCGCGAGGAATTTCTATCTGACAAAAGAAGTGCATTCCGTTTCGGACATGGAGGGATTGCGCATCCGCGTCCAGACGAATCCGATGATGGTCGACATGTGCTCTTGCCTCGGAGCCACAGGCGTGACGGGAATCGGAACCGATGCCGTGTACGGGGAAATCCAGAGCGGAAGCATCGACGGAGCAGAGAACAATTGGCCTACGTATCAGAGCATGGGCGACTACAAAGTTACCGATTTCTACATACTCGACCAGCACACTAGGGTTCCCGAAGTCCTCATAGCATCCAAGAAGGTCATGGAGAGGGTTTCTGCTGAGGATTTGGCCCTTATCAAGCAGGCCGCAAAAGAAACTTGCGAATTCGAAATCCAAAAATGGAAGGAGAAGGAGTTGTCGGCCGAGAAGACTGTCAGGGCGAACGGCAACAGGATAATCGAGCTTTCACCGTCCGCTTACGCGGAATTCCAGAACGCGATGCAGCCTCTGTACGAGAAGTACGGAAGAGATTACACAAGCGTAATCAATGCGATAAAATCCACAAATTAGAAGGTCGAATGTCGAGTTTTTACAGAGAAATGGCCGAAACGAGCGGAAGCGGGGTTCCACAGTCGAATACAATCAGCCACCGCAAAGCGGTACTGCCGTATTCGGCTGTGGGTTCCCGCTGGGAGCTTGTTTCTGCAACTACGGTATGCATAAACTCGACATTCGACCTAGAAGTTTTTTAATTTGGGGTAAATGTGATGAAAGAGTACAAGCAGTTCCACGATTCTGACAAGAAATTCAACTTCCAGACGATGGTCTATTTCTGCGAGGCGAACGACAGCAAGCAGCTTTCGTTCTACGATTTGCTCAAGATTGCGTCCGACGGAGCCGTGGAGGACTACAACCAGCAGGGGATGAGCCGCGAGATGCTCACGGAGAACGGATTCGCCATACTAGTGAGCCGTCTTTCTTTCAGGTTCCACAGAATGCCGAGGGAGAACGAGGCGATTGTCCTCAAGACCTGTGAGGAGAAGTCGGAGGCGCTGCAGCTCGTCCGCTCCTACGAATTCGAGAGCATGGACGGAGAGAGCCTCATAAGCGGTCTCGGCGGTTGGGTCGTCGTCCGTCCCGCCGACCACAAGATTGTACCGACCAAGATGTTCCAGCTCCGTCCGGCGGTCGATTTGCAGACCGAGCACGACTGCCTGAAATACGGAAAAATCGCTCATCCCGACGACAGCGCTCTTTCACTTTTCGACGAGCGCGTCATAAAATATTCGGACTTGGACGGAAACGGGCACACGAACAACGCCCGATACGGAGCGTTCATCGCCGACGCGCTTCCAGAGAATCTGCGCCATGTTGCGTTCAAGGATTTCAGGCTGAACTATGCCAAAGAGGCCAAACTCGGACAGAAAGTCCAGGTTTTCGGAAACGTGAACGAAGAGACCAAGAGGCTTTTTCTTGTGGGAAAGACCGACGACGGTGTTTCGTTCGAGGCCGAGCTTTTCTGGTAGTTTTTTGGAGGAATGAAATGAAGTGTCCAAAATGTGATTCTGAGAATTGCAACATAATAAACGAGGTTTCCACGACCGGAAAGGATTTTTCGGCGGGGAAAGGCTGCTGCGGAGCCGTCCTTCTCGGTCCAATCGGCTTGCTCTGCGGACTTTGCGGCGAAGGCAGAAAGACAGAGAACACGAACTATTGGGTCTGCTCCTCGTGCGGAAACAAATGGAAGGCGTAAAGCCGGAGGAAAAATCCTTCATACGCTGGCAGAAGTCGATGGAATTCGGTAGAAGGCTCGGCTGCCACCAGATGCCCAAGCGCAGCTTTTTCGTGAAGGGCTGGCAGATGTTCGTCTGCGCCAGGTGCTTCGGCGTGATTGTCGGGGATTTCGTGGGGACGGCTCTGTTCTTCCTTGTCCATCCGCCGCTTTTGCTGTCCGTCTGCCTGCTCCTTCCGATGGCGGTTGACTGGGGAATCCAGCGTCTCGGCATCCTTGAGTCCACGAACGTCCGGCGGCTGTTGACCGGAATCACCGGCGGGGTGGGGCTTACGTTCATTTATTTGAGGCTGATTGTCCTCGTCGCAAAAATTGTTGCAAAAACTGCGTCCAGCTTCTGAACGTGTTTTTCTCGGCAAAAAAAAGGCTTGGGTTCTTTCGGAGAGTCGCCTCTTCGTCTTGCCCCAAGCCTTTTTCCATATCATGCGGAACCGCTTGTTTTGATTACTTCGCGCGCTCCACGAATGAGCCGTCGCGTGTGTCGATTACGATTCTGTCCTCAGTGTTGCAGAACAGCGGAACCATAACTTCGATTCCAGTGTCCAATGTGGCAGGCTTCGATGACTTTCCAGAAGTGTCGCCCTTGATTCCAGGCTCGCAGTAAGTGATTTTGCGTGTGATTTTGATTGGAAGGTCTACACCGACCGCTTTTCCCTCGTAGTATGTGACTTCGAGAGAGTAGTCGTCGTCGTCGCCCTCTGCCTCTGACGGCTTGAGGTATCCTGCGTTGTCGCCCAAATCCTCTTTTGTGAGGACGACATCCTCGTAGTTCTCGTCCATGAAGTGGTAGTCCTCTCCGTCGACGTATGAGAGCTTCACGGCCTTCTTCTCAAGTTCGATTTCGTCGAATTTATCGCCAGCGTCAACGCCGAGGTCTTTTGTTGAACCAGTTACAATATTCTTTACGCGGAGATTGACTGTGATACCCTGGCGTCCACCCTTCTGACCAAGTTTCTTCTGTACGATGAGTGGTTCGCTTCCGCACATGAAAGCTGTGCCGACTTTGATTTCATTTGTAGCAATCTTATTACCCATGATGATTTCCTTTTATAAAAGATATTTGATAAATTGTATTTAAAACTTGCTAATTTTTCAATGGCAAAAACTCCAGCAGTTTATCCGAAAGGTTTCCCAAAGCCAGTGTCCGTTCCGCAAGCTTCTGGAATGACGGTTTAATTTCATCCAAATTGAAGAGAATTTCCTTCAAAAGTTCGGTCATTTTCTTCTGCGCGTCTTTCTCGTTTTCGCATTCTGAGATTTTTCCCCACGCGTCAGTCGCCTCCGGGCCGCATTCGAGTCCGAAATTCCTGTTGTAGAGCCATGACAGCTCGTTGATTTTTCCGCATCCGAGAATGTCGAGGAACGCCTTGAGCTTCACGAGATGGAATTCCTCGTCCTGCTGGTAGATGTTCCACAAGAACGGGGTTCCCGAAAGAGCCGCCCTCGCGAACGAGTCCTCCCCACGGATGAAAAGGAAGTCCATCGAGCAAAGGAATGCGTCCCAAACTTCCTGGCTCAGGTACGGAAGGTGGACGACGGAGAAATTCTTCTTTCCATATTCGGATTCCGTTTTCTTGAATGATTCCTCGCCCGCGCCTGGAGCCACGTACACGCGGATTTTCTTTGCGGATTTTTTTGAAAAATCGTCAACCGCATCGAAGAAGAAAGTGAAGTCTTTCGGATAGGAGAAGACGAGGATGTTGAAATCGTCTTCTGAAAACTGAATCTCTTTCGCCAAGGAGGCGGTTCTGCTTTTCCTGTAATTTTCGTCCGCAAGGCATTCCGTGAAATTCTTGTCAAGGATGAGTCCTCCCGTTTTCTTTGTGAATCCCGGCATGAAAAAGTGTTTTTTGACGTTCGCGCTTCTTGACGCCCCTTCCAAAAGATGGAAGTCGTCCGCCCATTTTTCCGCCGTCAGGTATTCTATGTTCACGATTCTGCAAAATTTTCCCGCGTTCGAAAATTCCTCTCCGTAGATGATGTCGTCGAGCCAGTCGGGGAGACCGCACTGGAACGTCTGCAAAATCACGCTTGGCGGATTTTCCGAGAAATACTTGCCGCAAGTTTCTCCGTCGTTCCAGTCGAAGATGTTCCAGCCTCGGTAGGTCTGAAAGGGCAAATCCGGGTCGATTCCCTCCGCCATCCTCTTGAATGTTTCCAAGTCGTTTACCACGATGTTCAGCTTGAGCGAGCAGTCGATGTCCATGAGCGAGCGGCAGAGCCTGTACACGACCCCGATGTCCCCGAAGTTGTCCAGCACTTTGCAGAGCACCGTGATTTCTTTTGTTTCAGATTGATTCGATTTTTCCATTTTTTGTTCTTCGTTCTGCGCGTTCTGCGCCTGCGGCTTTCTCCGTCAGAATTTTATTCCGAACTGTATTGAAGGGTCCACGCTGAATCCGTCTCCGAAGTCCATGTCGAAATTCCCCGCCATGAAGAACCGCGCCCGTTTCCTCGGCTGGTAGGCAAGGGCGAGCCTCGCCGATGGAGAGGCGGCCTTTATGTTCCAGAAAATCTCCGGGTCGATGTATATCCTTCCGAAAATGTTCGCCATGCTTCCGATTCCGAGCGAGAATTCCACGTCGTCTTCCATGAATTCGCTTTTGTCGTCCAAAGTGAAGAGAAACGTTCCGTATATCGCGCGGAGTCCCATGTGGAAGCCAATCTGCACTTCCTTGTCCAGCGCGATGTTCAGTTCCGGGGAGAAGTAGAGGTCGTCCGCGCGCTTGAGTTCCTCAATCTCCTCCGACTTTTCGCAGCCGATTTTTCCGCCGTCCTCAATCTCTATCGACTTTTTCCCCGCCGTGAATTTGAGCGAGCTTCCGTTCCGCAGCTTGAATTTCTCCGTCGTGACGACTCTTTCGAACACGCCCGTGCCGCTGTAGCGTTCCACGCCCACTTCCACCGGTGTCGGAAAGAGGCTTTCCTTCTGCAACACGACTGTGAAATTCTCCGTGGCGGGGAGACCGATGTATGTGTGCGTCGCCGTGTTGAACGCTCCGACAGGGTCTTTCCTCGTCTTCATGCGCACCTTGCCTTCGTCCACCTTCAAGAGCAGGTTCCCTTCTCCGTCAAAAACCGCCGCCGAGACGCTTCCCTTGAGCGCGATGACGCTGCTTTCGAGGTCCTTGTAGAGCCTGTCCGCGTCGAACGACAGCATCCACGAAAGGTACGCTTCCGGCGTGTGCATGTCTATGAATAGGAACATCGCCTTTTCCAGTGTTTCCTTGTCGAGGTCGCCGATTTTCTGCGGAAGCCCGCCGAATTTCGTCACGTCGCCCATCTCCTCGTCCGCGTGGTAGAGAATCCGCTCCATCACGCCCTCCGTCCTTTTCCTCGGCTTGAAGAGCATGTTGTAGAATTTGTCCGTGTCCGGACACAGCTCGCATATCTCGCGCACAATCTGCGACGGCAGGTAGCTCCCCGTCCTGAACGGATTGAGCGTCCTGCCCATTATCTTAGAATAATTCTTGTTGAAGGCGGGGACGTACTCTTCCTCGTATTTCTCCGTGTTCCACCTGCACGGAATCACAAGGTCGTTTCCGTACCGCTTGTAGTTCCATGTCTTGAACGCCGGCGGCATTGACGGAACCAAATCCTCCTCGTTGCTGATGTTCCAGACGAACGAGTATTTTCCGCTTTTCGTGTCGACTTTGTTTTCGATGTCGTTGATGACTTTCGGACAGCCGATTGGAAACGAGTAGACTCTGCTTTTGTCGAAAATGTCGTTGTTCGCAATCTGCTCGGAAATCAGGTTGATGACGGACGCTCCTCTGGAATGTCCTGAAAGCAGCAAGAACGCGTCTTTCGGGTCGATTCTCTTTTGGAGAAGGTAGTGCTCGAACGAGGCCATGATTTTCACCGCGCACTTCATGAATCCCTCGTGGTGGAAATCATAGTTCTTTTTCGTGTCGGCTATGTTCACGTTGGAATTCCACTCCTCGAAAGTGAACGTCGTGCCGCGCACCGTTATGAAGACGAGCGTCTTTTTGCCGAGGGAGCTGTCGATTGTCTTCGAGGCGAAGCTGTACGCCGCCTGGTCGTGTCCGAAAACGGGGTTCTCGTAGTCTATGTCGTAGTCGTAGAAGATGTCCTCGTCTCTCACTCCCAGAAGAGCGTATGTGTTCCTGAGAGGATTTTTTTCGATTGAGCCGCTTTTCTGTGCCTCCTTGACCTTGGAGTATGCGTTGCTCGCCAAGAGCGCGGATATCCTAGCTATGTCGTGGTCGTATTCGGAGGAGGGCGCGCGCCCGAACCACTTTTCGTCCCAGTCGATTTCGAATTCGACCGGCTCGTTGTTCGCCGTCACCAAGCCGACTACAGGAAAAGCCTTCTTTTCACAAAAAAAATGCGATGCCGCAAATAAAAACGCCAGTGCAAAAAATCCTTTCATGTCCATCCTGAACCGCTAGTCGAGTTTCGTCCTTATCTTTTCGGTCGCGCCGTCCCTGTAGACGGTGACTGTCACGCTGTCGCCCGGCCTCTTCGCCTCCAGCGCGGAAAGATAGTCGGCGTAGCTCGCGACCGATATGTTGTCGATTCCCACGATTATGTCCCCGCCGAGGTTGAACGACTGCCTGATGTTGTATCTGACCGGCACGGAACCGCCTTTGATGCCGGATTTGGCGGCTGAGCTTCCGTCGTCCACTTCGCTGACGAGGATTCCGTAGTTGATTCCGACCCTTGAAAGGCCTGCCGCCTGTCCCCGCTGCGAGTTGACGTATTTCGCTATGTCGGAGGACATCTGCACCGCCTTGATTCCGAGCCTTCCGCGTGTGACCTTGCCGTTCTGTATCAAATCCTTCACGACCCTCTGAGCCGTGGACACAGGGACCGCGAAGCCCAATCCAGCCGAGCTTCCCGAATTCGAGATTATCATCGTGTTTATGCCAATCATGCGCCCGTTTGAGTCCAGTAGCGGGCCTCCTGAGTTTCCGGGGTTGATTGCCGCGTCCGTCTGAATCATGTTCCTGATTATCACGTTCGCGCTTTCCTGTATCGGCCGTCCGAGTCCCGATATGATTCCCGTCGTCATCGTCCTCTCAAGGGCGAACGGGTTTCCGATGGCTATGACTTTCTGCCCGACTTTGAGGTTGTCGCTGTTTCCGAACGCGATTGTCTTCAATATTTTGTCGCCCGGATCGAATTTCAGCACCGCGATGTCCGATTCCGTGTCCTTTCCGACGACATGGCCTTCGTATGTGGAGCCGTCGGCGAGCGAGATGTTGATTTTGGAGGCCGACGAGATTACGTGCACGTTCGTGACGACGTATCCCCTCTTGTCTATGATGGAGCCGGAGCCGGAACCTCCGTCCTGTATGACAGGCTCAAGGAACCAGTTGTAGGCCATCTCCTGCGTCGTTATGTTCACCACGGCCTCGTTGCACTTCTCGTACACGGCAATGTTCTGCTGCTCGTCTATCGTGTAGTTCGCCTCCGAATTGGCGATTGTCGTCACCCTTGAGAGCAGTGCGTCGTATTTTTCAGAAAGTTCCGCTATCTTTTCTTCGCTTGTGGATTCTGCGGCTTTCTCGGATTTTTCTTCCGCTTCCGTCTGGACGGCTTCCGCCGCTTCTCCGTCCGCAATCTCCGCCGCTTCTCCGGCGTTTTCTTCGGTTGCGCTTTTTGACATGACGCCGCGCGCCCCAAGTGCGACTCCGACGACCAATCCCCCGACCGCCATTCCAATCAGGGTGTTTCTTATCATTTCGATTTTAGAATAGAGTTTCATGTGTTGAATTATAGATTTTTACCGCTCAAAAAAAAATATCTGTCGAAGTGGTTGCTCTTGACTTCTATCTCGAATTCTTCTTCGCCGATTCTGAGCCTGTACGTTCCAGGAACAAGGTTTTTGATGGTCAGCGGAGTCTTTCCCTGGTAGTTGTTGTTGATGAACACTTTTTCGCCGGGCTTCTCCGTCCTCAGTTGAATCCTGGTTCCGTTCTCGATGAGGGATGTCTCCTCCGGCTCCGCGGACTCGATTTTCCCGGTTTCGTCCCGTCCAGTCTCCGCCGTGTCCTGCTTTGCGAACGCGAATGCCCCAAGCAGAATCGGAAGAAGCACGATTAACGCCGCCGCGATGTATCTCTTGTTTCCGAAAACGCTTCTCTTCATCGCCTGATTTCACCTTTCGCCGTCTCGTCCTTCACTCCAAGAACCGTGTCTCCGACTTTCACTCCGGCCCTCTCGAACCAGCCCTGCGGAACTTCGAGCGCGTACCGGACGCTCACTGTGCTGACAATCTCTGAAAGGCTGTACGGTTTCATGTCGAATATGTCCCTTATTTTCCCTTCCGAGTCTATGTATGCGATTGAGAGTGGGGTGGGGGTGTTCTTCATCCAAAAACTCAAGATTCTGTCGCTTTCAAAGACGAAGAGCATTCCCGTTCCGTCTGGAATCGACTCCCTTTCCATGAATCCCCTCTGGCGTGTTTCGTATGTGTCAGCTATTTCCGCGTTGACCGCCACTTTTCCGCCATCGCCCTTGACTATTTGGAAGTCCTTTGACGGAAGCTTCTTAGAGGCGCACGAGAACGCGGCAAATGATGAGAATAGAAGAAATGCAAGCGCGAGTCTGGAAAATTTCATCAAAGCCCCTTCAGGAATTCGTCCTTCGCTTTTTCCGAAGTCGTCTTCTCCACTTTGGAAGCGTCCTGCTTGTCCTTGAAGACTTTAGCGTCCACATATTTTATGATGAGCGGCTTTTCAAGCGAAAGTGTCACAGTGTCGGATTTCCACACGGACTTCTTCGGTGAAATCTCGACCGGGTTCCCGTATTTCTCGCACAACTCCGAGAAAATGGCGTAGTGGTCAATCATGTCCATGTTCATGCTGAGCGTTATGACCGAAAGCTTCTCGTCCGAGAACTGGAACCAGCACCTGTCGAAAAACGAGAACGACGCGTATGTCGTGGGATCCGTCTCGATGACCGTTTCGTGGTCTTTCGGAGAGAGGGATACGTCCCTGTCGCCTCTGTAGCCGAACTGGTGGTCTTTCTTCAACGCCTCTTTCACTTCGTCCACGCCCATTCCAAGCTTGACCTTCCCGTACCCGGACGGCAATGCGGACAACGCCATCGGCAGCGCCGCGAGGAGGACGATTGAAATGCCAAGAATCTTTCGTATGCTCATTTGTTCTCCCTGCTTTGAAAAAATCCGCTACTGGTTCCTCAGCAGCTTTTTCCTGTAGAAAGCCGCCTGCTTTATGACTTCCGAGCAGTCCGAGACGAAAATCTTGTTCTTCTTCGTCTCTATGAACCTGAAATTCATGAAGTTGAACATGCACCTGCTCTGCTCGCTCTTCGTCAGACCGCACATCGTGGCTATGTCGTTCGGGGTGAATTCCGTCTGGTATTCGACGCTCGTGTTCTCTGTGTAGTTCATCTTCTCAAGCTGCAGCGCGAGTATGTCTATCATTTTCGCCACGGGGTCGTCCCTCAGCCTTGAGTTGATGAGCTGCCTCTGCATAATCCAAAGGCGTTCCGCGAACGTCTTCGTGAGGTTCGTGATCATGTCCGGGCTTGATTCCGTTATCTTCTGGAAGTTCGCCATGTTGATGGCTCTTATCTCGCTGTCCTCCACCGTTATGGCCGAAGCCGAGCGCAAATCGTTGTTGAGGAGGGCCATCTCGCCGAACATCTGTCCCGGCTTGAGGATCGCCAGCGTGACTTCCGTTCCGTTGAGGACTTTCGAAATCTTCACTGAACCGCTCTGTATAACGTACATCTCCGCCCCCGTCTGGAATTCGGAGAAAATCATCGTTCCCCTTGGGTAGTGCCTGAGAGATTCTTCCGGGTTCGGGTACACCTTGAGCTTCTGCTTGAGTTCAAGGAGCCTTCTCTTCGCATATTCGAGAGCCGGGCTTTGTATGTTGAGCTTGACGAATTTGTCGAACGCGAACGCTGATATGTACTCTTGGCCGTCGTCGTCGTAGTACTTCGCCACTTGGTAAATCAGGGCCTGATTCTCGTTGACTTTCTTGTTCGTTGTCTGGAGCATCAAAAGCTCGTTCATCGCTTTCGTCGTCTTGGAGAACGTCCTGATGATTTTGAGGGCCGTCGGAGTGCTGAGCTTGATTAGGTCCATGTACTGTGTCCTGTGTACGGCAATCGCTATTACGTCCGTCAAAGCGATTGCCTTCTCGACTTGGCTCCTGTGGGACATGCACGAGATGACGCCTATGAAATCTCCCGGCCCCTTTTTTGCACCACCGCCATTTGCCGTATCCGTGTTCATGCTCACAAGGACAAATCCGCTTTGTATGATGTAGAAGAATTCCGCTTTCGGGTCGTCGGCGACTAAAATCTCCGCGCCCTTCGGAAATCTGGCCGCTCTTAACTGAAGTCTCTGTTGTGGTTGTTGAATTTGAGGCATATTTCCCATCCGTTGTAAAAAATTGCTGTCCTATTTCTAAATATCGACATTTTCAGGAACGAATATAATTTCGCACTGCAAATCGATGTTTTTTTCCGCTTTGACCTTTTTCTGAACGAGCCGCACGAGTTCACGGACATCGGCCGCAGTCGCGTGGTTCTCGTTTATTATGAAATTTCCGTGGAAGTCTGCCACCATCGCGCCTCCGACTCGCGTTCCCTTCAGACCGCATTCATCGATTACTTTTCCCGCGATTATGTCGCTTCCCGGCTGGTTCCTGAAGACGCTTCCCGCGCTAGGGGATTCGAAGTGCTTCATGAGCGCCCGCTTCTTGACGAATTCGTGGTAGCCGCTCTTCAGCTCCTGCAGCGACAGGCTGGAGTCCTCCAGCACTTCGAACTCCACCGTCAGGACGATTTTGTCCGTCGTTTGGAAGGGGGAGCTTTTGTAGCCCCAGTCGTCAGGGTTCTTCTTGTACGTTTTCACCTCCATGTCGTTCAGGTCGAGGTATCTGACCGAAACGAGATTGTCGCAGGTGGAAAGCCCGAAGCACGTCGCGTTTATGTACGTCGCCCCTCCGACAGTCCCCGGAAGACCCGCGAACTGCTCGAATCCCCTCAGGTTGTTCTTCGTGCAAACCATGCAGATGCTTGTCCATGTCGCTCCCGCGTCGCAGTTGAGGTACCTCTTTTTCTTTTCGACACCGCTTTCGTCCATGTTCGATTCGTCCCTGTGCTTCGTCGCCAACGCGAAAAGCCCCTTCGCTTTCCCCGGCGTTTTCGAGCATGATGTTTTCTTGAACTGCTTTGTCGAAATTATGGCGAATCCTATGTTGTCCGCCATGACGATGTTGCTTCCGCCGCCTATTATGAAAAATTTCACGTCGCTTTCCATGCACACCTTGACGGCGAAAATCAGGGATTCCTCGTCCGACGGCTCCAGAAAAATCGGTGCGCGGCCTCCGACCCGCATTGTCGTGTGGTTTGCCATAGGTTCGTCCAGCCGCACTATTCCGTTGAAAAAAGGCGCGTTGAACATTTGAACAAGTTTGCTGAAATTCAAAATTTCCCCTCGCGCTTCTTCGGAAATCCGTCATCGTCCCGAAAAAAAACGCATACAATTACAAAATTATATAACAATAAATGCGAAAATCGAAGAGTCAATATCGCCCAAAAAAAATCTTCCCCGATAGTCGAAGCCAATGGAATGAAAAGATTCTTCAAATTCATTAGAATCATATCTTTAAAAACAGCAATCCAGAAATTTATTACGGAGATACGAAATGGCACTCAAGCTTTTCAATACGATGGGACACAAAATCGAAGAGTTCAAGCCGATAAAGCCGGGGTTCGCAGGTTTCTACGGCTGTGGACCGACCGTCTACAACTATGCGCACATCGGCAATCTCAGGGCCTATGTTTTTCTCGACATTCTCGACAAGACTTTGACTTATCTTGGCTACGACATCAAGCACGTCATGAACATAACTGACGTCGGCCACTTGACCGGCGACAACGACGACGGAACCGACAAGATGGTGAAGACCGCCGAGGAGCGCCACCAGTCCGTGCTTGAAGTCGCAAAATTCTACACCGACGCTTTCATGAAGGACATCGACGCGCTGAACATCCGCCGTCCTGATGTCGTCTGCAAGGCCACCGAGCACATCGACGACATGATTGAGCTGATAAAGAAGCTGGAGGAGAACGGCCACACCTACATGGCCGGCGGAAACCTCTACTACGACATATCCACTTTCCCGAACTACTGCGAACTCGCGAACCTCAAAATCGAAGAGCTTGTCGCAGGAGCCGGAAAACGCAAGGTCGCCGTCATCGACGAGAACAAACGGAATCCGGGCGACTTCGTACTCTGGTTCACCAAGTCCAAATTCGAGGACCAGGCGATGGTCTGGGATTCTCCGTGGGGCAGGGGATACCCCGGCTGGCACATCGAGTGCTCCGCGATGTCCATGAAGTATCTCGGAAAGCACTTCGACATCCACACAGGCGGAATCGACCACGTTCCCGTCCACCACACCAACGAAATCGCGCAGGCTGAAGGCTCTTTCTCCGAGGACGAGAGGAAGGCCGGCCGTTGGGTCAACTACTGGCTCCACAACGAATTCCTGATTCTCGAAGGCGGAAAGATGTCCAAGTCGTCCGGGAATTTCATAACTCTCCAGACGCAGCTTCCTCCAGAGAAAGGCTATTCGCTCAAGGAAAAAGGCTACGAGCCTTTGGACTACCGATTCTTCCTCCTCGGCGGCCACTACAGGAAACCGCTCGTCTACTCGCTCACCGGCATGGATTCCGCGAAAAACGGACGAGCCGCGTTGAACCAGCGCGTCGCGAAGCTGATACAGAAGGCGAACTCTGAGGAAAAAATCGGTCTCACAGCCGAGAATTTTTCCGAAATCCTCTCGAAAATCGAACCGTCCGTGAAGGACAACCTGGACAGGTTCAAGGAAGGTCTTGAGAACGACCTCGCCACGCCAATCGCCCTCTCCGCCATGCAGAAGGAATCCGCCGGAAAGGGGCGCAGGGCGTCCGAGGCTTTGGCCGCGATTTTCCGCATGGACGGTGTGCTTTCTCTCGATGTTGTGAAGAACGCGTTCGCCGCCATCGAGTCGCAGAAGTGCGAGAGCGACGTGGACAGCCACGAGGGCGACCCGGAGGCCGACGAAATCAACAAGCTCGTGCTGGAGAGGACGGAAGCCAAGAAGAACCGGGATTTCTCCGCTGCCGACAAAATCCGCGACGATTTGGCAGCTAGGGGAATCACGATAATCGACACTCCTTCTGGACCGACTTGGAAGCGGAACTGAAACCATTTTACCGAATAAGCGTTTTCTTAGAAAAAGGATTTTAAATTGGAAGAGCAAACAACGCCTTCGTCGGAAAGGCTTTACAACGCAGCCAATCCTGCCGATTTCCGGGCGATTTACAACGAGACTTTCAAACTCCTCTTTACGATTTCATGGCGCGTGGTGAACGACGAGGAGGCCGCCGAGGATTTGGTCCACGATTCCTACATCAAGGCCAATTCCCGTGGAATGGTCTTCCCGAGCATGGACGACGCAAAATTCTGGCTGATCCGTGTCGTGAAGAACGCCTCTCTCAACTACGCCATGCGGAGAACACGCGAGGGAAAAGCCTACCACAAGGCTTTCTACGAGGACACCCGCAAAATCGAGACGGGGGAGCAGAGCGTTTTGAAAGAGGAAGCCCGGAAAAAAGCGGTCGAGGCTCTGAACAATCTGCCGAAGAATTTGAGGGAGGTTCTGATTCTCAAGGAATATGGGGATTTGAACTACAAAGAAATCGGCAAGATACTCGGAATCACGGAAGGCAACGTGAAAGTCCGCGTGTTCAGGGCCAGGGAGAAGCTTGAAAAGCTGATTGGCGATGTCGATTTGTCGTTCAGTTGAAAATCCGTTTTTTTAAGGAGAAAAAGATGGCTTGTCAAAAAGATTTGCATTCGGTCTACATCGACGATGAGATGCCGGAGAATTTCGTTTCGGAATATGAGCGGCTTGTCAAAAACGATGCCGAAAGTTCCGCTGATTTTGAGCGGATGAAAAAAATCCACGATTTGCTTGACTTCGACGCGGAAAGCGAATCCTCGAAGATATCCGACGAATTCATGGACGCGAGCTTCGAGAGGCTCCAGAGCAAGATGCGCTTCGCGCGTACAGTGGAACTTGCCGAGCCTAAGAGAAAGCCGGCGGCTTTCTGGAAGTTCCCTGTGTCTTTCGCCGCCGCCGCCGCCGTTTTCGCTGTTGTCTTCGTCCCATTGAGCGGTCGGGCTTCCCGTCAGGAGAGCGTCGCGATAAAAGCCATCGCCCACACCGAGCTGCAGCCGATAGCCGAGGCCGATGTCAAAATCGACGGAAACATAGACAGCGAGAAACTCCCGGAGGTTTTCGCCGTCGTCGCAAAGGCCGATTCGTCTGCCGTGGAGAAGTCCGCTTCGGCTGCCTCGAATTCCGAGAAGGCCGGCTCTTCCTCCGATGCTGTCCAGCAGAAGACGATACAGGCTTCCGCCGTCGTTTCCAGCCGCACGAGGAATTTCGGCTCTCAGATGACTTCCGTTGACGTGTTCAAGTCGAGGTTCTCCAACAGCAACTCGATTCAGATGAGGGTCCCGGAATTCGGAGAGATTCAAATTCAGCAAGAAAACTAGTTATTTATGGAATAAAAGATGTTCTCACTCCTTTTCAGAAAGTATCCTCTTTTCAGGACGGTTCTCTATGCGCTGGTGATAGCGGCCGCATTGGGAATCGTCTCTGTCGTCACCAAGCAGGTCAAGAAATCTCCCAGTATCGAAGACATAAATCCGGCGGTCGGAAGCGCGGGCGACACGATGACAATAAAAGGCTCGAATTTCGGAAGCGTCCGCGACAATTCTTATGTTGAGTTGAGCGGCCGCAGGATAACCGCGAGCGGGTATGTGGACTGGAGCGAAAACGAGATAAAAATCATCATTCCTTCAAATGTTCAGGATGGGCTTGTGAACGTTGTGACTTCATCTGGAAAGTCCAAGCCCGCATTCTTCGCCAACGAGGCTGGAATTCCCGTCGAAGCCCCATTGGACACGATCTCGTCGCTCCCGGTCATTTCATCGATTTCTCCATCGTCGGCGTCTGTCGGCGAGTCGATTGTCGTCACCGGCATGAATTTCGGAAGCGTCAGGGGGAATTCGTTCGTCCTTTTCTCCGCGAACAGGGAGGATGCGGCTTCCGGCGAGGATGATTCCCCTTCGGTTGCCGCAAACGAGGACGAGTTCGACTATGAGTCGTGGTCCGACACCGAAATCCGCGTGCGTGTCCCGGACGGAGCCGCGTCAGGGACTGTCACCGTCAAGACCGACAAGGGCGGAAGCGGAATGAAGAAGTTCGACGTGAAGACTCCGGTCGGAACGAAGAAATATTCGCACGGAAAGACGTACGCGATACGGCTGAACGAAGATGTCGACTCGATAGCGTCGAAGAACGCGTTCAGCATAACGCTCCGCGTCCCCCGTCCGATTGTCTCATCTTTCCAGCCGTCCGTGGAGCTGTACGAGTGTTCCTCCGAGCCGCTCGTCGCCAATTTCAACAACACACTCATACATCAGATTGAGCTGCAGAAGGTGGAGAAGGGCAAGTCGGAGGCGGATTCCTCGAAAAAATTCAAATTCTCACAGGATTTCGTCGTCGCGTCGTATTCTGTCGAGACAAAAATCAATTCAAGGAGCGTGAAGGACTACGACAAGAACCGGGTCATGTTCAAGAAGTTCTCGTCTCCCGACTCGCTTGTCCAAAGCGGAGACCCCGAAATTGTCGAATTCGCGAAGAGGGTTGTCGGCAAGGAGAAGAACCGATACCAGCAGGCGAAACTCGTGTACGACTATTTCGTCGCCAACTGCACTCTGCTGAATTACCAGAGGGAGTCCACATCGTCTCCGAAGGATTTGATTCTCTCGTCGAATTCGGACGGAAAGTCAGCCGGGGACGCGTATGATTTTTCAGTCGTATACGCTTCCGTGCTCCGCGCGTTGCAGATTCCTTGCGTTCCTGTCGCCGGAATCCTTGTCAACGCGGACTCGTCGTCGAAGAACCATTGGTGGAACGAATTCTACATTGAGGGATTCGGTTGGGTCCCTGTCGACATCGCGCTTGGGAAGGGGCTTGAATTCGAGCCGTTCAGGGAGTGCGCTGTCGACGATGCTGAATCCTACTACTTCGGCAACATCGACAACCAGCACGTCGCCTTTTCAAGGGGCTGGAACGAGATTCGGCAGTCGCTCGTCAACGGAAAGACGGTCTATCGCCCGAAAACGTTCGCTTTCCAGTCGATTTGGGAGGAGACGAGCGAGGGCAGCGTGAACTACAGCTCCCTTTGGAACAACCCCATTGTGACGGGAATCTACTGAAGATGTTTGCATATAAATTTTATTTTTTATGGAGGAATGTATGTCTACAAAAGTTTTGTCTGTGGGCGGCTCGATTGTCGCTCCTGAGTATCCAGACACCGATTTCGTGAAAAAATTCGTTGGGATGGTCAAAAAATTCCTTGAGGAGAACAAGGACGACCGCTTGATTCTGGTGGTCGGCGGAGGCGGACCTGCAAGAATCTACCAGAAGGCGTTCCGCGAGGTTACTGGAACCGCCGAGAATGCGGGAACCGATGCCGCCGACTGGATTGGAATCATGGCAACGAGGCTGAACGCCCAGTTCGTCAAGGCCAGCTTCGGTGAGTTGTGCGCGGAGCCTGTTGTGACAGATCCTACCATCGCCAACGAATTCACGGGCAGAATCCTTGTGGCTGCCGGCTGGAAGCCCGGATTCTCTACGGACAACGACGCAGTCCTTTTGGCGGAGAAATTCGGAGCGGACACCGTCGTTAACCTTTCCAACATCGAAAAAGTCTACACCGACGATCCGAGGAAGAATCCAGACGCCAAGCCACTTGACGAAATCTCTTGGGCCGATTTCAGGAAGATGGTGGGCGACGAGTGGGTTCCGGGAAAGAACTGCCCGTTCGACCCAATCGCCAGCAAAAAAGCCCAGGAACTGAATCTCGTGGTGGTTTGTGCCGGCGGAAAGAACATAGAGAACACGAAGTCGATTCTCGAAGGAAAATCATACACTGGAACTACAATCAGATAGTTCTGCTTTTCATTTCATTTTCCGTTGCTTTCGAGGCGCGTCAAGATGGCGTCGAGCTTCGCTCCGTAGTTCGGGTCGGTGGCCCAAGTTTTTGTCAGTCCGAATATGTCCGTGACGAGTTTTGTCTTGTGGACCCATTCGTATCTCGGATCGACAAGCTCGTTGTGAAGCTCGATGTCTTCTGTGGTGGCGTATGCCTGCAGGTGCTGTATGTGCGCCCGCACGCCGAGCCGCTCCGTCTCGAACGTCGCCCCCCTGTTGTTTATGTCTATGGAGCCGAGTCCGCAGAAGTTGTTCATGTCCTCGGAAACGAGGTTGCCGAACCTGAGGAATCCCGTCTCGTGGCACATCTGCACGAACGCCACGTCCGAATTTATCCCCTCCGCGGCCGCTTCCTCTATGTAGTATTTCGCGAGACGCTTGACTTTTCTCTTGCTCGCCTTCTTGTTGTTCTTCATGAAGAATTTGTACAGTTCCTTCTGCGTCTTTTTCCCGGTTCCTATCAAATTCCGCGATATTTTCGAGTCGTCCCCTTCCTCTTTCACTGCCGGTTCGTTCTTGTTTTCTGTGCTGCTGTCCGGTATTGCGGATTCCTTGTCCTCCGGCTGAGTCACGGTTTCCGTTCCCGCGTCGTCAGTGGATTCTCCTTCCGCTGTTTCAGTTTGTTCCGCAATCTCCACAGCTTCTGTGTTTTCGGTCTGGCTCAGCGTTTCTTCTGATTCTGGAATTTCTGTCGTGGTCGTCTCTTTCGTCGATATACATGAGAATAGTAAAATTTGCGATAACAGTATAAATTGAATAAAAATTTGTTTTTTCATGCAAAAACTTTAAAGATTTTTCATAAAAATTGTAATCCGTGAAAAAAACGGGATAAGTAGTTTGTATGAAAAACGATTCAAAAAATTTGAAAATCAGGGAGCTGACTCTGCTCAACGGCCTTTCGTTTCCCAGCGACGAGGAGCTTGTCATGCTCATCATCGGCAGCGGGACGAAAGAGCGTCCTGTAGGAAAGCTTTCCCGCGAGGTGCTGTCGGTCGTCCTCAAGAGCAATCCAGAGAACGTCGTCCAAAACCTCATGAAGGTGAGCGGAATAGGCTCGAACAAAGCCCTTGCGGTCGCCGCCGCATTGGAGCTTGGCCGCAGGCTGAACAGGACTCCGCAGGTGACGATGTGCGAGCCTGGGGACATCATTCCGTACATCAAAAGCTATTCGATGCAGTCGCAGGAGCACTTCCTGTGCGTCAGCCTGAACGGAGCGCGCGAGGTCATCTCGATTCGGGTGGTGTGCGTGGGAGCTGGCAACATGGCGGTGATACATCCGTCGGAGATTTTCGCCGAGGCCATAAAGGAACACGCCTCGGCGATTGTAGTGAGCCACAACCATCCGAGCGGGAACCCCACTCCGAGCAGCGCCGACATCAAGACGACCCACGATCTTGTGCAGGCTTCGCAGCTTTTGGGCATCGCGCTCCTCGACCACATCATACTCGGAAAGAACTGCTACTTCTCGTTCCTTGAGCACGACATGCTCGTTTGAGCGCGTCACATGTCGAGCTGCTGCAGCTCCGCCAGTGCGATTTTGTCGTCCGGGTCGTATTCGAGCACCGTCTGGAAATAAGCGGCGGCCTTTGCCGGGTTGCCTTCCTTGAGTTCGACATAGCCGAGGTTGGATATTATTTTCGTGTTCTCAGGGTCCTTGCTGAGCGCGGTCTCCAGCGTCTTCTTCGCCTTGTCGAATTCTCCCTCCTCCATGAGGCAGATTGAGAGCTCGTTGTATGTGTCGCTGGTCTCTCCGCCCTCGCACGAAAGAGCCTTCTCGAACGCCTTCCTCGCGTCCGAGAACCGCTCCAGCCTCCTGAGCCCCCAGCCGAGCATGAACCACGCGTTCCACACGTCTGGATTCCTCTCAAGGAATTCCCTGATTTCCTCAAGCCCCTTCTCTTCCTCTCCGCGCGAAATCAAGTCGTAAGCGGCGTTGAAGTGGTCGTCCTCCATGTTCCTGTTCGCTATGTTGTCGAGAATCTGCTGCGCCCTGTTCTTCTTGTATTCCCCGTTGTCGCCGAGATCCTCTTCCTTTTTGTCGCAGATGAGTGCGAGGTATGTCTCGAAGTTGTCCTTCGCCTTCTTGAAGTCCCTCTTTTTGAGGAAGTAGAAGCCTGCGTTGAAGAACGCGTCAGGAATCGGCGGTTCCGCGTTGAGGGCGTCCTGATAGTAGACGAGGGCATCAGCGTCGTATGCGTCCGCGTCCTCGTTGAGTCCCGATTTCCTGTACGAGTCGGCCCTCTGGTCGAAGAAGAGCGCCGTGTTCAGCACCGTCGTCATGTCGTCCGGGTCGAATCCCCTGAGCGCGCTGAAAATCTCCTCTGCCAGGTCGAAGTCCTCGTTCTTCGCCTTTAGTATGGCGGCTTCCGTCAGCTCTTTCTTCACGTTCGGGCGGGCGTCCTTCAGGAATCTCCTGTAGTAGCCGATGTTCGCGTTCTTGGGGTCGTATGCCATGACCGTCAGAATCCCCGCGAGAATCTGCTCCTCTGTGAGTTCCTTCATGTTGAACGTTCCCGGCGCGTCCGACTCCTTCTTTTGGACGGGGACCGGAATGGTCGGGTCTATGTGCATCGCCTTCGCCGACGGCTTGAAATCTTCCGGGAGCTGGATGTAGTAGATTGTGTCGAGTGGTGAATTCTGAATCATGTTTTCCTCTGTTGCTTTGACTTCGCTGTCTCTTTGAATTTGTCGAATGAAAAAGCCCCAAAAACTGGGGCTTCACTCGTTCTCTTTGTTGCTATTGGTTTTGGGCGGCCGCCGCTCTCTGCGCCGCTATCTGGTCGCTGGCCGAAAGCTGCGCTTTCCTCACAGTCGTCAGGTAGTTGTTTATGTGGAGCTTGTACGAAAGCGGCACCTGGTTTTCGTCGAACTTTATGCTAGCCGCGCAGATGTCCTTTCTTCCCTCGATTGGTTCGGCCGACATTATCATGCCTTTGACCATGACCACTTCGTCCGGGTCGGTGTAGTTCATCTTCAACTCCGCTTCCTTGTTCGTCATGAAGTGCGGAATGCCCACGAGGAAGACTTTCGCTCCTGAAAACGACAAATCCCTTATGATGCAGTGCCTTGGAACCCCCTGCACCACAAGGACGCATTCCTCTTTCACGAGTCCGAGCTTTCTCTTGCTGTCCTCGTTTATGACGATGCGCTCTTCCTTCCTGCGCACGGCGTTCGTGTTCGCCTCGAGCATCCTTCCGACAATCTCTATCAAATCGTCCGGCGGACGCTGCGTGTACTGAAGCGTTATCAACGCCAAGTCCCCGGCTCCCTGGAGAAGCTGCTTCTCCGCGACTTTCGTCGAGACGAAAAACGTCACGAGCTGCCCGTCGTCTTGGAAAAACGCGAACTTCAACTGCACGGAAGGAGGCTCTTTGCCGACGAGACACTCGAAAGCGTCTGTCTTTGTATTGAGGATTATCTTGGCTTTCTGGAATGATGTCGAATTTACGATGCATGGACACAACTGGACATCCGAGCCGACGGTGTACTTTATCTGAATCTGCCGTGGGTCGAGCTTTAGAGATCTGATGATGTCCTTGTTGAATATGACTTCTCGATCCCGATATTGGTCGTAATATCGGGTGAGTTGTTGACTAGTAGCAATTCCCATGGAAATAATGATAATCCATAAAAAATGACAAGTCAACGAAAGAGATTGGACTGTCAGAAAGTCAAGCCCATGTATGCGGCATTTTTTCTCGGCGATTCCGAAATGTCAATCATTCCGTCCATGAACAGCGATGTCGAGCTTCCTCCGTCGAATTCTATCGCGTCGTCCGCGCCTAACGCCAGCAGGATTTCCGCGCATTCGGGGTATGAAAGGCCCCTCTTGAAAAATCCCTTTTCGACGGAAAGCAGGTAGAGCGTCTTTCCGTCCGCAGAAATTCCCGCCGCGCTCCTTGCGTCGTAGCTCGTGTGCGCGAAACTCCTTTTTTCGCCGTCTTTCAAAATCGTGAAGAATCCCCCGAAAGCGAATTCCGCCTCCGAAAAATCGTCCGCGCTCTGGTTCTCGGAGATTTTCGCCTTCAGACCGTTTTCTCCCCGCTCGAAGTAGAGCGCGCTGTATCGCTTCGCTTCGGCCGAGAGTTTGTCCCCCCTGTCGATGTGGATTCCAATAGCCTTTCCGTCTTTCGTGTACGGAGTCGTGTTGATTGCTATCCTCGCTCCCGTCATTTCCACGAATTTCTTTATTCGGATTGGCTTGGAGACTTCTTTTCCGCCTTCCTTTCTCGGATACGCCTGTATCGATATCGGTTCCGCTGCCAGGTCGATTTTCACGCAGCTGTATCTGATTCCTGCCTTGTCGAACTTCAATGCGTACGCGGAGTCTGTCCAGCTTGCCTTTTCCCATTTTGGAGCGTCGTGGAGTAATTCTTCCGCCGCCGCCTGTGTTTTTCCGTTCGTCGCGCATGTCGTGAGGAGCGCGAGCATGGCGGCTGAGAAAAAAATCCTGAATGCGATGTTTTTTGCTTTGTCCATACGAAAAAAATAAACCTCCAAGGGAACTTGGAGGTTTCCGCCAAATCGGCTGATTTTCAGAAAGGCTTAGTAAGCGGATCTTGAATCGTGTGATTTGCGAGTCTTCTTCTGCATCTTGCGCTGAAGAGTCTTGTTCTTGCGGTTCTGGATTGTAGAAGGTTTCTCGTAGTACTCGCGCTTTTTGTATTCGCGGATGATGCCTTCTTTCTCAACCATTCTCTTGAAACGTTTGATTGCCTTTTCGAGGTTCTCATCGTTTCCGACTTCGATTGTTGCCATTGTTTTCTCACCTCCCAACCCGGCTAATTTCCGTAAGTTTTTCAAATATGACAGATTGGAAAACGTTCGTCAATAGTTTTTTTGAACCGAAGCCTCAAATTCATTTCTCAGCGGATGCGTCTTTCTCCTGCTTCTCGTTGTTCTTCTCCATGACGAAACAGATGAAGTGGTCCTCCAGAGTCTTGTGCGGGCCTGGAATGTGCAGCCTGTTTCTGACGCGCGCGTTGTCTCGCCGTATCGAGTATTGCTGGAAAAAATCCCTGTAGTCCATGCTCACGTCCGTCGTGACGGCCTCTCCGAGATACGACGAGACTTCGTTCCTTCCTATCGCGGATATTCCCTTCTCCCGCAGAAGGCTCTTGAGCTTCGTTATCTGCTCGTATGATATTCCGAAGAGGAATTCCTCCATCGCCATGCGCACGTCGTCGTCGGAGAGTTTCGTCGCCGTGAACGTCACCCACTGCTCGTTCAGGGCGAACGTCATCGTCATCAACTCGCTCGTCCCCATCATCGTCCCGAAAGCAGGAGCCAGCTGGGCGCGCGCGTTCCAGACTGACTGGAGAACCGGGGATATGTCCGATATGTTCTGGTCCGCCCTGTGCTCCCACAGGAGCAGCAGCGATGTCGCAAGCTGCCAGCGGGAGTCTATCGAAAGGCTCGTGTCCTTTATGAGGTTGAGGTAGACATCCTCGGCGAGCAGGAGGAACATCATCGATACCGTCTCGTTGTGGAATTCCTTTACGAGCTGGTTGTCGAGGTTCGCTTGGCGGGCGAGTTTCTCAAGGCTCGCGAACGTGTGCAGTTTCGCGACGAGAAAGCCCTTTCCGAGGGTGGCTTTGGACGGCAGCTGGAGTGTCGTGTCTCCTTCCCTTGTGGAATTTATGAGGGATTCGATGAGCGACTGCGGAGTACGGGAACCGACTGTGAGGTCGGCCCTCTCCAGGAGCGACGGAAAGTTCGCTATTGCCGCCGCGAGCTTCTGCAAGTCTCCGACGCGCTTCTCGAACTGCTCGAAGTGGTTGTAGTGTATTTCTGTGAGTTTCGAATTCAACTGGTCTATGAGCGATTGCTGCTTGTCCGTGAAAACAACGATGCCTGTCGGTGCCGATTCTGCGCTTTTTTCCTCTTCTGTGAAGAATTCGCTCAAGTCGACTGTCTCAAAACCTAATGTACTATCCATGTTTTCTCCATGCTGAACAACGGAATTTTCCAAAATGCTTCGTTCGTTGGATGTTTCCTGAACATTTGAGATTATACCATACGACTTCTAAATTCAACTTTAAGAATTGCCGATTAAGAATAAGGGTACGATATTTAGTATGAATCTGTTCGGAAAACACAGTCTCTGAACATGTCTTGTGATTTGTTTTATAATCGGCATTTTGAGTGGAAGGGAAAAATGAAGAAGATTTTTTTGATGCTCGGACTTTTTGTCCTTGGCTTGGCGGCGTTCGCCAATGATGACTTGCTCATCCGCGGAGAAGACATGCGTCTCGTTTATGTTCCAGAGGAGTCTGGGGACGTGCCCAAGGATGTGTCTTTCAACGACAATTTCGACGACATTTCGGGGTTCCATCTTTACATCCGCAAAAAAGAGGGAGTCGAGTCGGTCCTCCTCTGCGACACGACGAAGGATCCCGACGGAAAGAACGACAACTATTCCTACAGGGCCTTGGAGTACAACTCTGTCAACGGCGACGAGGTGACTTACCTGAACGGAAAGCCTCTCGTCTCCGAATACGCCAAGTACCGCCTGGCAGATTCCACGCCGGAGCCTGACGAGGAATTCGGGGAGGCGTTCCACATCTACATTCCGATGGAGATGCAGTACGGATATCCCTGGGCGCGCAACGGAAAAATCGACGTGAAGAGGGGAACGTTCGTGAACATACGCGCGTTCTCGAAAAAATACGCGGACTACGACGGAGAATTCGCCGACAACCCGTTCATGTTCGACTTGCAGATTCCCGACGGCTCAAGCGATTTTGTGCCTGTCCTCACCGACAACTACAGCCCGGAGGCGGCCGCTAGCTTCACCGACATAGCGGGCTTCAGCGGGGGCGAGATGGTCATCTCCAACCTCGACAAACTCCCCGACGACGTGATGGATTCCATCGAGAGAATCTCTCCGAAAGAGAACGTGGACATCGTTTTCGCAATCGACGCGACCGGAAGCATGAAGGACGATGTGAAGGTTCTCCGCGATAAGTGGGTTCCAAAATTGATGGAGACTCTCAGCCGGGAGGAGGACTCGTACGGCACTGTGCGTCTGGGGCTTCTCCTCTACAGGGACTACGGCGACGATTTCGAGTACAAGAAGCTTCCCGTGAAGCTCTTCGATTTCACGGAGGACGTGGAGTCGTTCAAGAAGAACCTCAACAGGTTCGTCATAAACGGAAGCGAGGGCGGCGACCTGCCGGAGGCCGTGTACGAGGCTCTCTACGGTTCAATCGACTTCTACAAGTGGCGGAGCGGAGCGCAGAAGAAAATCATCCTGATTGGCGACGCGGAGCCGCATCCTACGCCGAGGGGCTCCAAGAAATACACGAAGGAGCTTGTCTCCAAGCTTTCGAAGTCCAAGGGTGTCGTGATAGACACGATAATCGTCCCGGACAACAAGAGCGACCGCGGACGCTGGTGAGAAAAAAGCGGTTCGGCGACAAAGTTTCCGAACCGCTTTATTGATTCTGTAGACTTGTCGAATGTAGAATCCTAATCCAGGGAACTTCGGAAAAGCGGCAGCGGGTTCGAATTTCCCTAGATTCTGTTTTTTTTGGGAGAAAGAAAAATGTCTGTAAAAGTTTTCATAGACGGAAAAGAGGGTACCACCGGTCTTAAAATCTACGAGCGTTTCGCCAAGCGGAGCGACATCGAGATTCTGCAGATTGACGAGGACAAGAGAAAAGATCCTGAGGAAAGACGCAGGATGATTGACGCGTCCGACTATACTTTCCTCTGCCTGCCGGACTCTGCGGCAATCGAGAGCGCGAACCTCTGCACGAATCCGAACACAGTCATAATCGACGCTTCAACCGCACACAGGACGAACCCGGATTGGGCTTACGGTTTCCCGGAGCTTTCTCCTGAATTCAGGGAAAAAATCAGGACTTCAAAGAGAATCGCGGTTCCTGGCTGCTACGCTTCCGGCTTCATCTCAATCGGCTATCCGCTTGTGAAGTCCGGCATAATGCCCGCCGACTATCCCGTGGTGATTCACGCGGTTTCCGGCTATTCGGGAGCGGGAAAAAAGGCGATTGCGCAGTACGAGGCAGAGGGACGCAACCCGGAGCTTGATTCCCCGCGCCTCTACGCCCTCACCCAGTCGCACAAGCACCTGCCGGAGATGAAGAAGATTTGCGGTCTTGATTACGAGCCGATTTTCAATCCGTACGTCTGCGATTACTTCCAGGGTATGACCGTGACTGTCGGCCTCCATTCTCGATTGCTTTCAAAGAAAGTCACCGCCGCCGACGTCCAGAAAATGTTCGCCGAGCACTACGCCGGCTCTTCCTTTGTGAAAGTCGCGCCTCTGATGGGGGAGGGCGTCCTTCCTGAGCAGTTCATTTCCGCGAACACCTTGGCCGGCACGAACGACCTCCAGATTTTCGTGTACGGAAACGACGAGAGAATCATGGTGACGAGCCGCTTCGACAATCTCGGAAAGGGGGCTTCTGGAGCCGCCGTCCAATGCTTGAACATTTCTATGGGGATTGACGAGACGACAAGCCTTGTTTGATTCCGTATCTTTTTTTGATTCAGACTGTTAAAATCAACATCATGAAAAACTTTATAAAATTCACCGCTGTTGTTTTGACAGTCTTTTCTTTTGCCTTCGCGTCGTGCTCCTCCACAGATGTCATCCCGGACGATTTGACGGCGCGCCAATTGATTCAGCGCGGACAGGATTCGTTCGAGAGCAAGAACTACAAGAGCGCGCTGCTGTATTACGATGCCGCCGTGGAGCGGTACGGTTCCGACGCTTCCGTCTATGTCGAGGCGAAGTACGAGATGGGGCACATCTACCTCAAACAGAAGAAATACAGCTACGCAAAGGGAATTTTCGACGAGCTTGTGGATTTGTATTCGAACGTGCTTCCGGGACAGCTTCCGGGAGCCTACTACAAACTCGCCCAGATTGGGCTTTCCAAGATTCCTGAGGGGACGGTAGCCGAGAAGGTCGTCCTCAAGTCAGAGAAATCAGGGAAGATGACCAAGGAAGAGCACGCCGAGCAGAGCATCGCCGAGCCTGTGGTGGAGGAAGTCTCTTCGGCTGCGGCGGGAAATGTCGAAGAGTCGCATTCTTCGGAATCGGGCGAGCCTTCAGGTTCTGTGGAAGTGGAGTCCGCTTCCGTGGAGTAGAAAAGTTCCTTTTTCTCTATCGCAGAATGATAGAGTGGTCGTGCTATAATTGCTTCGTCAGAAAATTGAATGCTGAGGAGGCATTGTATGAAAGAAGTCAAGGGAAAGTACAACAGGGCGAAAATTTTCACGGACGATGTGGAGAAAATATCGCTGGAGCAGGTGAGGACGCTTTGCGACCAGCCGTTTTCCGAAGGATCGAAAATACGCCTCATGCCGGACATTCATGCAGGGGCCGGCTGCACCATCGGCACGACCATGACAATCACGGACAAAATATGCCCGAACCTTGTTGGAGTCGACATCGGCTGCGGCATGGAGACTGTTGTTTTCCGCGCTGATTCCCCCGTGAGCCGGAATTTCGATGCGGAAAAGCTGGACAGGTCGATCAAGAAGAACATCCCAAGCGGATTTGAAATCAGAAAGTTTCCCCACAAATTCGTGGACGAAGTTGAGTGGGACGATATCCGCGGAAAGTACGACAAGAAGCGGGCCATGCTCAGCCTGGGAACGCTCGGCGGAGGAAACCACTTCATCGAGGCCGACCGCGACGACGAGGGGAACCTCTACATCGTCGTCCATTCCGGGAGCCGGCACGCAGGCCTTGAAATCGCCCAGTACTATCAGGAAGAGGCGTGGAGGCAGTTGAACGGAAGGCGCGATGAAGACATCACTGCTTTGATTGACACTCTCAAGTCAAGCGGACGGAAAAGCGAGATTGAGACGGAGCTGGAAAAACTCCGCACGCAGATTCTCACGGACGTTCCCCGTGATTTGGCGTATGTTTCTGGGCAGCTTTTCGACGATTACATCAACGACATGAAAATCATGCAGCATTTCGCCGCCCTCAACCGAAAGGCGATGATAGACTCAATCTGCGTGGGGCTACGCGTTTCCAAAGACGAAATCCTTGAGCAGTTCACCACAATCCACAACTACATCGACACCGACGCGATGATTCTTCGGAAGGGGGCCGTGAGCGCGAAGAAAGGAGAGAAGCTCCTCATTCCAATCAACATGCGCGACGGAAGCCTCGTCTGCGTGGGAAAGGGAAACGAGGACTGGAACTTCTCCGCGCCGCATGGAGCCGGCCGCGTGATGAGCCGTATGCAGGCGAGGCGGAACTTGAGCCTTGACGAATTCAAGAGCGAGATGGAAGGAATCTTCTCCACCACCGTGAGCATGGAGACGATAGACGAGTCCCCAATGGTCTACAAGACCATGGACAGCATTCTTGGAAACATCAGCCCGACGGCGCAGGTGCTCAAAGTCATCAAGCCAATCTACAACTTCAAGGCAGGCGACGAAGCTCCGTGGGAAAAGCGCGCGAGACTGAGAAGAAAATGATTCAAAACTGACGCTGACAAAAATCACGCCCCCGCAAAGGAAAAATAATGAAAAAATATTTTATATTACTTGTGTTTGTTTTTCTTTCAATTAATATTTTTAGTGTTGATTTTTCTTTTAATGTGGAGAATAGTAATTGGAAAAAAAAATTAGAAGGTGATGCGAGAAATTTTATAGGTCCGTTCCTCTTTTTTGATAAAAAAAATGAGTCCTTAATATATTTAGAAATTGAAGAAATAATTCAAAATACTGAAGAAAACTGGATAATTCTTGTTGAAAGAAATTTTGATAATTCAATTTTTGAGGTTTCGTTTCTTACTGAACAGAAGAATAATATCCATCAGCTTTTTTATAAGCTTCGTAATGGAAAAATTTCAAAAGAAATAAATATAATAAAGCATCATTTATTAAAAAAAATAGTTGGATATAAAGATAACTATCATTTTGTGTATGATGCAAATTCTTGTGGAGAAAGTCAGTATTATCTTTTTATAAATAAAAATAATGTTCTAAAATCTTATGCATTTTATGGTAAAGGTTATAGTTCATTAGAAATAAATCAGATTCGAAAAATTCAGAAAAAAATTGATAAGAATGTTTATGAGTTAATTAAATATTTATTGACGTTATGAGCGAAAAAGTATTAATGATGGGTATGGCAACGCTGAAAATATGGGACCGTATCAAAATTATTTTAAATAGTAAGTGAGGTTGTTTTGAGCAAATTTTCAATAGATATTTCATTACAAATCAGGCACCCAGAACTTTCCGCTGAATTGTTAAAAAAAGAAATTTCGCTTAGGCCTGCAACTGTGCATTCTGTCGGGGATAAAGTGATTCGTGGTGATGGAAAAGAACTTCCATTCAGTTACAATGAAACTTATTTGTGTTATGACATACTCCCTTTGCAGGATTTTTATGATGTTTTTGAGGCATTAAAATCTGCAAATGATTTTGTAAAAAATAAAGTGAAGAATAATTCTGTTTTTTTTGACATAAATCAAAGTGGTGGAAGCACTTCATATTATATGGCAGTTTATACAAAAGAACATGTAGCATTTTCAATTCCATCAGAGATATTGAGAGAAACTTCTGAGTTGGGAATTGGGGTAGGTATAGAAATTTTTCAAAACTATATTGATTAGCTCATTAAAGTATTTTCTCTCCCAAAATCGCGATTAAAAAAACACGAGGGGGGCTCAAAATGGCAAAAAATAAAGCATTCACAAGCATCATGGCAGGTCTCAACGAGAGTCTCTCCTATGCGAAAGGCGACGAATCCTCTGCGAGGAAAGTGTCTGTCACTGTTTCGGAACTTCCTTCCTATAAGGATGTGGAGATAAAGGAAATCGGGGAAGAGCTGAATCTCACTCAGAAAAATTTCGCATTTGTGCTGGGAGTCTCTCCAAAAACTGTTGAGGCGTGGGAATCGGGACGAAATGTTCCGCAGGGGATAGCGCAGAGGTTTTTGCAGATGCTCCGCATTGGCGGAAAGAAGATGTTGCAGGATTTCAATGTCATCTCTGTCGCGCATTAGTTTCTGCGAAAGACACTGAATCAACAAAAAAAATCACGCCCCCGCAAGGGAAAATCCTTCGCGGGGGCGTGTTGCGTTTATGCGCACGTCCTGTGCGCGGCTTATTTTACAAATTCTTTTTTCAAGAACTCGAGGTCAAGCTCCGGGTACAGGACGAACTTTGAGAGGAGGGCCTGGACTCTCTTTGAGGCGGCTTCCTTCACTGACTCGTCGAGGACAATCTTGAGCTTCGCCGGTTTTCCGTCCTTTGTGACGCCGGGTTTCGTTCCCTTGAGCACCATGTCGATGATTGCGGCGACTTCCTTCATCTCGCCTTCCTTCATGCCGAGCGTGGTGAGGGCAGGAGTTCCGAGGCGGAGACCTGAAGTGTACCATGCGCCGTTCTTGTCGTACGGCAGCGCGTTCGCGTTCACGGTCACGCCGGCCTGGAACAGCGCGGCCTCAGCCTGCTTTCCGGTGAGCCCGTAGGCTTCGAAGACGTTCGCGAGCATGAGGTGGTTGTCGGTTCCGTTCGTCTGGAGCGGGACGTTCAGGTCGGCGAGGTTCTTCGCCAAAGCCTGCGCGTTCTTGACGACCTGGTGCGCGTAGTCCTGGTACTCCTTCGTGTTCGCTTCCTTGAACGCCAAAGCCTTCGCGGCCATGACGTGCGGGAGTGGTCCGCCCAAAACCATCGGGCAGCCCTTGTTCACGTAGTCGGCGAATTCCTTCTTGCAGAGAATCATGGCACCGCGAGGACCGCGCAATGTCTTGTGGGTGGTCGTGGTCACGATGTCGGCCCACTTGACCGGGTCCTCGTCGCCCGTGAAGACTTTTCCGGCGACAAGTCCTGCGAAGTGCGACATGTCCACCATCAATACGGCTCCGCACTTGTCCGCGATTTCCCTGAATCTCTTGAAGTTGATTGCGCGCGGGTACGCTGAATATCCTGTGAGGAGAATGAGCGGCTTCACTTCCATCGCCTGCTTTTCGATTGCGTTGTAGTCCAAGAGGCCTGTCTTCTCGTCGACGCCGTAAGGGTGCGACTCGAACATGCGGGCGGAGACGTTCATCTTGTAGCCGTGTGTGAGGTGGCCGCCGCAGGAGTAGTCGAGACCCATGAGCTTCTGGTTTCCGAACCTCTTCCTGAGCTCGTTGAACTGCTCTTCAGTGAGGTCGTTCAATGACTTTACACCAAGCTCTTCCAATGTAGGAGTTTCGACTTTCGCCGAAAGAATCGCCCAGTAGGCGACGAGGTTGGTGTCCGCGCCTGAGTGGGGCTGGACGTAGGCGTAGTCGGCTCCGAAAAGCTCCTCCGCCTCGCGCGCCGCTGTCGACTCTACCGCGTCCACGTTGACGCATCCGCCGTAGTAGCGGTGCTCCGGGTATCCTTCCGCGTATTTGTCGGTGAGGAGGTTGCCCATTGCGGCCTGAACAGCCAGAGAGCAGTAGTTCTCGGAAGCGATGAGCTTCAGGTGGCTTCTCTGGTTCTCGATTTCGTTCACGACGTCAGCCGCGATTGACGGATTTACGGAGGCGACCTGCTGAAGATTCGCGACGTAAGCGGTCATTGCGACGTTCGGTTTTCCGCCGCAAGACGAAAGATAGTTTTCCAATGGTGTTGCCATTTTTTTCTCCAAAAAATGAATTGTATGGAATTGATTCTATTGAAAATTCTATCCGTTCTCAACGAGTGGAGCTTCGTGGAAAAAGGAAAAAAACGAATCTGCCGAGAATGGCGACTCTAAATCTCCTCGATTTCTTCCAAGACTTCTGTTTCGCCGACTTCCTCCACGTCCTCTCTGCCGCCGGAATCCGAAGATATGCTGAACTGCGAGAGTTTTTGTTCGTCCGCGATGTTGGAGACTATGAATTTCTTCAGCTCCTTGAGTTCGAGCATCATCTTCCTTGAATATTCGAGGATTTCCGAGAATTCGATTGTTGCCTCCTTCTCCTTGTCCGCGTCCTTGAGCCGTATGAGCATGTCCGCTTTCTGCCGTATCGTCTCGTTCAGCTGCTTTGCCTTGACGAGGGAGGGCGACCTTCCGTATTTTTGCGTTCCCTCTCCGTAGAGCCATTCATCGAACGCGGAGCTGCCTTTCCTCATCTTTTCCTTTATCGTGTCGGAAATGCCGTGCAGGTATTCCAGAAGCAGAACCGTCCAGTCGAGGTGCGAGTGCACCGCTCCGATTATCGTGCGGATTTCCGTCTTGTCGGCCTTCCAAATCGTCTCCGAGACGTTCGCTAGCTTGAAGAAGTCGATGTCGCACCTGATTCTCTCAAGGCTCTTCTCGTTCGAGACCGCATTGAAATATATCGGGTCCTGGGAGTGGCTCAGGTCGAGGGCCTGCGACGTGTTGCGCTTCACGATGTCGCTTATCTCTGTGATGCACTTTTCGATGTCGGAGAGGCTCCTGTTGTTGCGCTCGATGCTCTCGGAAATCCGTCCGACCTGGACACCTATCTCGTTCTCCGCCTCCGCGACTTCCGAGAAATGCTCGTGGATTTGCGTGTTTCGGTCGACCACGACCTTGTAGTCGTCGATTATCTCCTTGAACGAGTTCACGAACGTGACGACCTGCTCCGAAATCTCAAGGAATGCGGCGTTCGTCTTCTTGCTCGACTCGGTTGCGCGCATTATCAGGTTCGTCATCGTCTTGAGCGCGCTCGTTATCTCCTTGGCGTGCCCTCCCGTCTGCTCGCTGAGTTTCCTGATTTCCTCGGCGACCACCGCGAACCCTTTTCCCGCCTCGCCCGCGTGCGCCGCCTCTATGGAAGCGTTCATCGCGAGAAGGTTCGTCTCGTTCGCGACCGACGCGATGACCGAAATCGTGTTGTTGAGAAGCTCCACGCCGTCGGAGATTTTGCCGACGTCGCTCTCCGTCGCCTTCACCTGGCTGTCAACAGTCTCCGTGAGAGACTCCAGCCGTTCGGAAGCCTCCCTCCTCTCGCTCAGGAATCCGATTTTCTCGTTGAGCGAGGACGCGACCGCCTCTATTATCTCGTTCGTCCTCTCGATTTCGTTCGACTGCTTCTCCACGAGTTTCCTGTAGCTTTCGATGTTCTTGAGGATTTCCACGTTCTCGTTCATCGTCTCGGATTCCAGATGCTCAAGCTTGTGGACCTTCACCTTTATGTAGTCGGCTCCGAGTGATATCCTCGACGAATTCGTGATGGCGTTCTGGACTTCTATCATGAATTCGTCCGATTTGTCCTGCGTGTGTATGACGTTTAGCTTGAGGACGTTCAGGAGGTTCACGAGCCTGTTCCCGATGAAGTTGTGGAGCTTCGTGGAGAGGAGCCTTATCGTCATCACCGGTGTCCTCACCTTGTTGCTTTGCGAGAAGTCTCCGAGGTACACCAAATCGACATAATCCGCGAGCCTTTTTATCGGAATGTGATAGAATATGATGTAGAATGCGAAGAGCAGCGCACCGAACGCGACCGCCCCCGCAATGAAGAATTCTGGAAAGAATTTGTGCAGAGCTATCATTCCGGCGGTTTCCGTCACGACACCGATGAGAAACAAAGTCGGAAAAATAGGGGCTTTTGATATGTTGTTCTGTTCTTCATTCATGAGGAAGATTCTATTATGGTTTGCAGAAAATTGAAAAATTTTGATTTCAAATGCGCCGTTTTCGATATGGACGGGACAATCCTCGACTCCATGCCGATGTGGCACGGTGTTTCCGACAGATACCTTTCTTCACACGGCGTTCAACTCGCGTCTTCCGTCTGGGACGACGTGAAGCGGCTGACCGAGACCGAGACTGCCTTGTTCTTCAAGGAAAAATTCGGCATCGCGGACCCGGTTGGGAAAATCTGCGGGGAATTCGAGTCGATAATCTTCGACGAGTACGCCCGCAGTCTGGAACTGAAGGACGGCGCGCGCGAAGTGCTGGAGACATTGAACGGAATGGGCGTCCCCTGCGTGCTGGCGACAGCGACCAACAGAAAGTGCGTGGAGGCGTGCCTTGACCGTCTTGGAATCCGGGGACTGTTCAGGGAGGTTCTGACGTGCCTTGATTTGGGCACCAGCAAGCACGAGCCTCTGATTTTCCAGAAGGCCGCGGAAGCCTGCGGCGCGTCGGCGGGGGAGAGCGTCGTTTTCGAGGACGCGCTGCACTGCGTGGAGACCGCCAAGAACGCGGGCTTCTTGACCTGCGCCGTGTTCGATTCGAGCGCGCTTGAGAAGTGCTCGGACGGCAGGAGCGACTGGGAGCACATGGAAGAGAAGGCCGATTTCGTCATAAAAAGCTGGAGGGACATACTGTGAAACTGAAAATGAAATACATCGCTCTGGCGTTCCAGATGCTCGCCGTCATAGTGACTTTCGTCATGTGTTCGAGACTGGACTTCCCGAACGGCATCGCTCCGATGCGCATAGTGAATGTGACCTTCGACATACTGGGCATGATTGTCTCCGTGTGCATCTTCCTGGGGGAATGCCTGACCCCAAAGCGGAAAAAGGCGGACATCTTCTTCGGCTCGCTCGTGTTCTTCGAGACGCTAACTTTGTTCTGCGATTCTGTTTCGTGGCTCTTCTTCGGGAAGCCTGAGTATTCGGCCTTGCAGATTTTGGCGTTCTCTCTGTTCTATTTGAGCTCCGTCCTGTGCCCGACTCTCTGTTGGTTCTACCAGAAGGAGGTCATGAACCTCCGTGACAAGGTGAGCGAATGGATAGGAAGGATTCTCGTTTCCATACTCGTGGTTTTCTCGGTGACGATTGTCCTGAACGTGTTCTTCAAATTCTATTTTTTTGTGGACGAGACGACTGGTGAGTATTTCAGGGGGCCGTTGTACGAGACCCACCTCATGTTCGTCTTCACCGCGTTCTTGATTGTGATGCCGTACGTCGCCACCAAAAAGGCCAACTGGCACATAAAATCCGCGTTCATGATAATCAACGTCGCTCCGTACATCGCGGCGTTCATCCAGGTGGTGGTGCAGGGGCTTTCCGTGACGTACATCGGTGTCCTTGTCGCTATAATCATCGTGTATGTGAACGTGCAGGTGACTTTGAGGCGGAAGCTGGAAATCATCCAGAACCAGGTTCTTGTGGCGCAGATTCAGCCGCATTTCCTTTTCAACACTTTGGCGACGATACAGGCTCTCTGCCGCAGGGACGCCGACTTGGCCGCCAAGACAATCAACAATTTCTCGAAATACCTGCGTGGCAACATTCGGCTGCAGAACATGGAGCTTGTGCCGTTCAGCGAGGAACTGAGCCACATACAGGTCTACACCGACATAGAGAAGATGCGCTTCCCCAACATAAGCGTGGAGTTCGAATTGGAGAACGACGAGGTGCGGATTCCGTTCCTTTCGATTGAGCCGCTCGTGGAGAATTCGATAAAGCATGGAATTCGCGGAAAAAATCAAGGATTTGTTAAAATTCACACATATTTTGATGAAAAAAATCATATAATAGAGGTCGTCGATAACGGAATTGGGTTCGATGCCAAGAAAATCCTTTCCGAAATCGAAAGTGAAAAGTCGGAGCACATAGGTCTCAAAAACGTCAAGGACAGGATTGAGTCGATGTGCAACGGAAAAATGAAAATAGAAAGCCAAATCGGGGTCGGCACGAAGATAACCGTGCGGATTCCGAAAAAACAGAGTGGCTTTTATCAAAATTGAAGGAGAGCTATATGAACTTGATTTGCGTAGATGATGAACCGTTGATTCTTGACGATCTTGTTTCAATTTGCAAAGAAGTCGAATATGTTTCGTCTGTGAAGAGTTTCTCGAAGTCCAAGGATGCCTTGGATTTCGTCATGGATCCGAAGAACGAAGTCAACGTGGCGATTTTGGACATCGACATGCCGGAAATCACCGGTCTTGAGCTGGCGAAGAGAATGAAGGCTGTTCGCCCCAAAATCGACGTCGTTTTCCTCACCGGTTTCTCTGAATTCGCCGTGGACGCCTTCAAGGTGAGGGCGAGCGGGTACCTTCTGAAGCCTGTGAACAAGGACGATTTGGCGGAGGAACTCGCCGTAATCCAGAAGCGGGAGAATTTCGGGGTGTTCGTGAGGACGTTCGGAAATTTCGACCTGATAGTGAACGGAAAGAACGTGAACTTCAAGTGGTCCAAGACGAAGGAGTTCTTCGCCTACCTGGTGGACAGGCGTGGGGCGAGCGTTTCGAGAAAGGAGCTTGCGGCCGTCATATTCATGGACAAGGAGTACACGAGGAGCAACCAGGTGTACATAACGAGAATCGTGCAGAACCTTGAGGAGACTCTTGCGGAGTACGGCGTGGAGAAGCTCTTCGTGCGCGGGGAGAATTCGTATGCGGTGGACGTGAACATGTTCCGCTGCGACGTGTACGACTTCCTCGACGGCGACGAGGTCGCCAAGAAGAAATTCAACGGCGAGTACCTTTCGCAGTACAGCTGGGCGGAAGAGAAAGCCGCGCAGCTCGCGAGCCAGCTTTAATCGGGCTTCCGCTTTGAAATTCGCATTTTGTTTGGAAATGCGAATTTTTTTTTGTCTCCCGCTTTTTTTTCTATTCGTTCCTTGAGGAGAGGTATGCCGCGAAAAATCCGAGCGCGAGAGTGGCTGCCGAGACGAGCATGGTTGCCACAGTGCCGAAGCCGGGAAAAATCACTACGACCGAGCCCACGACGAGGCCGAGGATGCAGGCGTATGTGTGCGACGGAATCTTTCTCATGAGGAAGCGGACGAGGGCCGCTCCGAAGACGAGTCCGAGCAGGACTCCGAGCGCGAACGGAATCAGGAAGAGGATGTCGAGCCTGGAGATTGCCGCCATCACGCTGCCGTACATGCCGAGCGCGAGCAGAAGGAACGAGCCTGAGATTCCGGGGATAATCATGGCGACTGCCGCGGCGGCGCCCGCGACTAGGAGGAGGAGGGCTTTCGCGATGTCGAGTTTTTCGCCTGGAGCCGACTTTTCCGGCTGGGATTCGTTTTGGGCGGGCGCAACACGCAACTGCATCTCCATGAGGCTTTCGCCGCTTTTTGAGTCGGGATTCGCCTTGTCTTGGGCGTTCGGGGCGGCTTTTTCTTGGACTAGCGACACTGTGCCCTGGTCAAGAGCCTTCCTCTTTTCCTCGGCCTTCCTCGCGTCCACGTCCCCCCCGAAGAACTTCATGGAAAGCACCATCATCAGACCCACGAGAAAGGCGAGCTTCAACAGGACCCGTCCCTTCCTCTCATGGTTCTTCTTTTCGCGGTCGGATTCCTGGAGCCGAGGGGAGTCCGATTCCCTTTCTTTTTCATTCCGCTGTTCTTCTTCGTCCTCTTTTGTTTTCCCGCTTTTCCCTTCCGTTCTCATTTTTCTGACGATGAGCGGAATAGAGCCGAGTATGAGGCCTATGAAGAAGTACGTCGTTGGAATCGGGTGGCGGCCGAGCAGGGCGGTGATGACCTTGCTGAACGCGATGATACCGATTCCCATTCCCGCGGCGAGCGGAAGCCAGAATTTCCACGAGCGGAAAATCTTCTTCAAATCGGGTGAAATCAAGTCGATTATCCTGTCGTACAAGTTGAAGACGACGGCCATTGTGCCGCCGGACACGCCCGGAATCACGTTCGCGACTCCGAGAACGATTCCTTTCAAAATCAATTTCAAAAATTCCATGAAGTGAATTATAATGAATTCCATGGATTTAAAAAGTGTGTGCGCGCATATTTATTACGCCGTGGTCAACGCGATAGGCGAGTGCAAATCTCCAATCGCCTACATAAAAGTGCGCGTCGGGAAAAAATTCGTTTTCTCCGACGATGAATTCTTGGCTCTCTTCAACAAGACGAAGTGGGATACCGTGATTTCGACCGCCGATTTGGTGATTGTCCACGACGACAGCCTGGAGTCCGCCTTGAGAATCGAGGAGATTTCGGATTTCTTCGACGAGGACGGAAAGTGCGATGTCTTCACGGTGCCGGAAGACGACGCTGTAATCGACGAATGCCGCTGAGCCGGCTCCTGAAAAACGACGCTTCTCTTCGTTTCGTCCGTGTTGGATTGTGAAAGACCCATAAAACCTGTTCGGAAACTTCAGTTTCTGAACAGGTTACTCTGAAATGCGAGAATGGAATCGCACTATTTTTGCGATTCCATTCTCGTCGACCTGAGCGATAACGAAGTTATCGAACAGGTCTATTTTTCTGCCGAAAATATGAAGATGAAGTTTTTTGAATTTGCCGGCGAGTCTGCCGCTTTTGAAAAGTCTTATTTTTCTCGTATCAGCTTTTTTCTTTTTCTGCTCGCATTTTTCTCTATTTCCGCTCCTTCGTTCTCTTCCACATACACATGGACGGGCGGGGGAGACGGCTCTTCATGGAGCGATTCGTCAAACTGGTCGAGCAGCGACGGCGGAACTTCATACCCTGGACTTGATCCAAGCGACACGGTTCAGATTGATTCAACTGGAACTGTAACGCTTGACACCAACGTTTCGATGGCGGAACTTACAAACGAAGGAACAATCGATGGAACAGGCTACTCTTTGGAACTGTCCGGAGATTTGACGAACAGCGGAACAATCACTGTCGGCGCGATTTATGTCGGCGGCGCGTCCGACATTTCTGGTTCAATCGACGCTTCCGCGTCTATTACGACAACGACAACAAGTTATTCCCAGCATTATGTTGGCAATGTGAACCTTTCTGGCGACACGGTTTTGTCTTTCGGAAGCAAGAATATAATGTTCGGCGGCAAGGTCGATGGAGAGCATTCCCTTTCATTGGACGGAAGCGGAATTGCGATTTTTGCAAGGGCGGTCGGAACGACAACTGCGCTTTCTTCTTTTGAGAGTGGCAGCGGAACTACGAGATTGAGGGGTGCTAGGATACAATCAAGCGGAAATATTTCGTTCCGCGGTCCTGTTAATGTGGTTGGCTCCTCTGACACTCAACTTGAGATAATCGCCGGGGGAACTGTAACTTCGACCGGCGTCATAACAGCGGAAAAACTTCTTTTAAATTCATGCAATACCGCTGGCACTTTTTCCCTGGGCAGCGTGGAGCATGAAGTCTCGACCGTGGCTTGTGGAAGTTCCGCAAGCGTCGTTCTAAAAACGGCGGGGGATTTGACAGTCGGAAGCCTTGCTTCAACTGGCTCGGTTACTGCGGTTGGCTCTGCTTCTTCTTTATCAGGCGTAACCGCCAATGGAATAGCGTCTGGCGGGAAAATTGAACTTACAGCTGGAGGAAAAATAACAGTATCACAGACTGTATGGTCGATGGCGAGCTATGTCTCTTTGACCGCAGAAACTGGAGAAACGATATATTTCAACTGCGACTATCCTGTAAACGCATATTCTGGAAACATCCTGATAAACAGTCCTGTCAGTCTTTTGGCGGATGCGACAGTGCAAGGTAATGGAACTATCTTTTTTTCTGACACTTTGGATTCTTCGTCATCGGGAGAATTCAATCTTTCGTTTATGGGTGGAGAATCCGAGATTGTCTATTTCGCTAAAGATGTTGGAAAAAACTATGCATTGAAAAATTTTTATGCATCTGGGAGATTGGTTTCCATAGATGAGGATATTCAATTTGAGGTTTCCAACTTGGCAGTGTTTGATGCAGGTTTTGCTGCGGACCTTTCAGATTATTCATTCACATTTACGGGAAACGCAGAAATTTCAGGTTCGAATACTTTCAAAGAATTCACAATCGACAACTCCTCTTTCGGTTCCGCGTCTACTATTGAATTTGAAAGCGGAGAAACACAGACGATTACTGAAAATTTTGTCGTGAAAGGCTCCAGCGGAAAAAATGTGACGCTTGATTCTATCGATTCCTCCGACAAATGGAACGTGGCTTTTTCGACCGCTCCGAGCAATTCCGATTTTGAGTATGTCGTGGTGAAAAATTCAACATCCGCAACAGAACTTTCTTTGTTCAACGACTCGGCTTCAATTTCCTCTGATTTTTCAATAGCCGATACTGATTCCTCTACGACGAACTGGTTCTCCACGGTCTTCTATTGGATTGGAACGAACGGCAGTTCTTGGCTGAACGCTTTTGGCGGAAACTGGGCGACTGATGAAGGCGGGGCGAATCTTCTTCCCGCAAATGCCTATCCTTCTTATTCTGACGGAACAGCGCAGATAATAATTTCGGACTCTGCCGTTAACGAGCTTGACGTATCGGATTATGCGTCCGACGTAAAAATATCGACACTCGCAATCGGTTCTTCCTCTTCCGACACCACGAACGAAAAAACTCTTGTTGTTCTCGGTTCTGGAAATATCGACTGCTCATCTTCTGACTCTTCTTCCGATTTGTTCGTCAATCATGGGTTCTTGAAATTTACTGGAGCCGGGCGTATTCGTGATTCCTCTTCTGCTTTGATAATGGACAACGATTCCGGCACCGTCGTCTATTCGACAGGAAGCGGCACTGTGACGGACTACGGAAGCGACAACGACACGGCGGACTACAACGACCTCGTGATTGAGTCGGGCGATTGGACTGTTTCCGGCAACATAAAGGCCGCTTCGTCTTTCACTGTGGAATCTGGCGGAACTCTTGAGTTGGCTGACGGAGGCGAAATCAACTCGGAACTGACGAACAAAGGAAATCTTGTCGTTCAATCGGGGCAATCGGCGATATGGGCTGACTTCACGAACGAGTCTGGGGAAAGCGTCACTGTGAACGGAACGCTTTGGTTCGCCAATGACTGCTCGAAAATCGAGGACAAGGGCAATTGGACATTCGGCGCAGATGGAATCATTTCCTTCAACGAAAGCAATGATGTCGAATTCGATGCTTCCGAGGCCGCTTCTTCAAACGAGTACAAAATTTCGGCAGTGGCAGAGACCGGATGCGCGCTTTCTTTTGTCGGTTCTTCGACAAGTCCCATGAAAATTTCTTATTTTGTGGATGCTGCGGGACGGACAAAAGCGAGTTCTTTTGAATATGTCGAATTTACAGACGACGTGACTTTCAACGCGGCCGCGGCGAACACTTCCGGCAGCGTGAAATTCGACGGGGACGCGACATTTGCTTCGGACTCGGATTCTGCATTCAGCGGAAGCGTGGAATTGGCGTCCGGGAAGGCGCTCACGAACAGCGGGGGCGGAAAAGTCACAATCAGCGACTTCACGGAGAACGGAAGCTATGTCACAAATTCCGGAGACGGAAGCGTTGAAATTGAAAAACTCACAATCACATCTGGAAGCCCTGAATCTGTCTTCACGGGAGGAGGCGATTCTTCCAAGGCGATAACGGTCTCTTCGGCCGAGTACAATTCCTGCGATTTGTCTTTTGATGGATTCGTGAACATCGTGGGCGGAACAGCCGGGAACGTGACGAATTCTGGAACTGTCGAGATAACTTTCGATAGCATGACGATATCTTCGCTTTCGAATGCATCAGGAGCGAAGCTTTCGCTGTCGAGCGGAGAATTCACTGTCGAGGGCGCAACTTCGAACGAGGGCGAGATTGTCGGCGGGTCTGGAAAAATCACGTTCAAGGGCGACTACGACTTCACGTACAGCGGAACAGAGGGAAAACTCACGGCTTCTTCTTCAGAGACGGAATTCAACGGTTCTTTGGTCAACTTGAACAAGACGAAATTCACGCACAACAACGGAACCGTCGTATTGAACCCAAGCGGAGACAATCTGACAATCAAAGGAAAGACTTCCGCGGCGGAGCCTGCATTCAACAACCTCTCGGCGACGGATTTGGGAGGAAAGACGATAACCGTGATGGACAGGCTTGTGGTGGAAGGTGCTCTTTCTCTGTCAGGCACGGTCACGTCCTCGCTTCTTTCGATTTCTGGCGAAGGCTCGATTACCCTTTCGGAATCCCAGGAGACTGGCGAATTCCTGAGCGTGGGCGAGGACGTCACAATCGGAATCGACCCGGGCGACGGAAGCGAGGCGACGACGACATACACGGTCTGGAACTCGATTCCTGTCGGTGCGATTCCCTACGGATGGGTGTTCAAGCTCGATTACTACTGGATTGGAGCGAACGGCACCTCTTGGACGGACGCTGGAAACTGGGCGCAGAAAAAGAGGGACGGAACTGTGATATCCGTTTCGTCCGCTCCCACTCTGGATTCGTCGAACCCGCTCTACGGAAAATGCTCGATTTACATCCAGCAGCCGACGATAGAGAACAAGACAATATCGGATTGGCCGGAGCTTTCAGCAGATGCATCGTTCGCCGAGCTTCATGTTGAATCGACGACAAATGGCTCTTCGACTGTCTCCAGCGACGCGAACCTTTATCTGAAAGATTATGGACTTTCTGTGAAAGAAAAATTCTCGAACTCTGGAAACATCCATCTTTTTGGTACGCAGCTCTCTTCTTCGACACCGACAATCGTGCTGCCGACTGATTCTTCAAAAGTGACAGAGGGCGGAACTTGGTATTTCTTCGGAAACTCTGACGGAAGCGGAACTCTCTCGGACATTGAAAATCTCTCGTACAATGAAAATCTCTCGTACAAAAACGTCGTAATCGAAGGAAGCGGAAATCTCGCGTCGAACAGCGATTCTCCTGGGACGTATTCCGTTGCGGCGGAAAAACTCACTTTCAAGCCTGCTGTCTCCGATTCTACCGGCGTGACCCTGACTTTGCCTTCTGACGCTTCCACAATCGCCGTTCCATCGGTCGTGCTGGACGCTTCTGGAATCACGACGACAATCGACGCAAGCGCGTCAGAATCGTTCACGGTCTCATGCACAGACGGATTGAGCGGAAACGGAAACCTCACAATCAACGGCGGAAGCGCGGCTGTTGCGGAAATCGGCGGGGCGGTCTCTTTGTCATCGGGCGATTTCAAAATAAACGGCGGAAGCGAAACAACCCTTGCCGGAAATGTTTCCTTGACATCCGGCGATTTTGAATGCTCCTCTGCGACTCTGAAACTCAAAAACACCGCGTCCGGTGCGACTTCGGTAGACATGAAGGCCGACAGCATCACATTCAGCGGAAAGAAAATAACATCGGAAAAATCCCTTAATCTGGACGCTTCCTCCGTTCTCTTCTCTTACGGCGGAGAGCAGACAATGAAAGTCACAGGCTCCTTCGCCGTGGAATGCGCCGTCACGGCAAACTCAAAATTGAATGCGGAATGCACAGGGACGGCTGAACTCCACGGAATAAGCTCTGGAAGCGGAAGCGTCTCCCTTTCAGCGACGGAAGTGAAGCTTTATTCAGGCGACTACAGGACGACAGGCGCGCAGACGTACAAGGCGACTAAAACGGATTCCGCGACAGGGCTCAAACTTGTGAAGATGGTTCCTGAGAACGACGGTGATTGGAGCGCGTCGTCGATAACGGTGAACGGAAGCTTAGATTTGGATGCGGACGGAAAAACGGTGTCTCTTTCGTCTCCGTTGACGGCTGGGGATTTCTTTTTCCTGTCAGGAACTCTCAATTTGACTGGCAGCGTAAAAACTCAGGCCTCCAGCGGCGGCTCCGGCTCTTTCATCGTGCGCGGAAGTTCCTACAACGCGGACGATCCGCGCTATTCTGGAACCGACACGAGGTTCGCCTACGCTGGAACAGGTTCGGCTCTCGCTTCTTCATACGCTTCTCCTTATTCTGCGTCTTTTGGAACTTTGAGCGGCAGCTTGAATGTGGGCGGAAATTTCTATGTCAACGGAACGAATTTGAATGCGTCTTCCCTCTCTCTCTCCCTTCCTGGAAATTCCGATTCTAAAGTCACGTTCAACCCAAGTTCGAGCGCGGCTGCCGGACATTGGGGCGCGGACAAATATTCGGCTGCGGTCTTCAACTCCACGGTCTCGAACGTCACCGTCTCGTCGAATTCGTGCGTGGCGGCCGCTTCTGGAGCGGAATACCAGAACGTGACCGACGGCGGCGGAAACACGTCCGTGTACGGCTCGGACGGAAGCGTGGCTTCGACAAAAGGATTCGCCTTCGTAGCCCCCAAAATCACCAAGGCCTATTCAGTCTACGACGACGTGCTCTGCGTTGAATTCAACGTGCCGATAGAGAACTCGAACGGCGAAATCACTGCAAACTGCGCATTGAGCGCATCTCTCTCTTCTGGCGGCGCATGGACGGGCGGAGGTTCGGTCTCCCTCTCGGACGGCGTCTATTCCGACCCCGACTGCACGACTGCTCTGAAAACGACCGACACGGAAATAACGAAAATCTACTTGAAGACCACTTCCAGCTGGAACACCGACGCCACAGGCACTTCTTCCGGGGCTTCCGAGTCCACGAACAGAAGCGGCCTCCACAAGGATTTGACGACCGACCTCTCGTGGCTCGTGGGGCTTTTCTCCGCAGAGTACGGCCACACCATGTGCGAGGGGTACGGCGCGGACTCGTACAACACTTCCGCCTACACAGACACCGAAGACCACTGCTCGTCTGTTCTTGTCGGAGTCGGAACCGGGCAGGAGCTGCACTCGAAGGGGACTGCCCAGGAATACTTCGACTCGCACAACTTCATCGAATTCGTGTATTCGGAGCCGGTGGACATCGGCGACTTGGCATACGACGCGGGCGACGTGAACAAACAGGCTTCTTCGACGTTTTCTTCCGCTCTCGAACACGGAGGCGCGATAACGGACAACGCTGACGGCGTGACGGTCGCGGGCTTCGCCACAATCGAGTCTGGAAGCGTGAAGGCGGGCATCAAATCGTCCGACGGAAACGGCGGCTGGACGGGCGGACTCGACTCCGCCAAGCCCCACGCCCTTTACAGAAAGTTCGCGCTGACGGCCGGCGGAACATCCGAAATCCAGTCCCACAGGGTCAGAATCTCCGTCGCGGGCTATGTGGACGAGGCGAACCCGATAGGCGGCTACAACAACTATCTCGGCTACATAGAGAGCGCGGCGGCTTTGGGCGGGGAAGTGACTAGAATCACGAACGACTGCATAACGGACAAGGCCGTGGACTCCGACGGAAACGAATTGAAGAACGGCTGCGACGGAGCGGGCACGGCTGTGCATCCTCTTCCGACTCTCACCGTGAACGGAAAGCCCGACAGCTCGTCCTCTGTGTCGTTCGCATCGGGGGATTCGAGCCTCTACACGGGCTGGGACACGAGCGCGCCTGTGTTCGCGTTCTATGTCGACGGCGAGGACTACAAGTTCACGGACGAGGACAGCGGAACGAGGGTGTACGAGATTGTCGGAATGCCGAACTCAAGAAGCGCGACGTACTTGTACAATGTGGAAATCCATCTCCACGACAATTCCAGAAGCGTCTATTCAGATTCAGGATTCTCGTGGCTCACGAGGAGCGGATGGCAGAAAGACGATGCTGTGGCGGTCGCCGCGCCGGAATACGTCGGAGGCTCCAGAATGTTCGAATCCCAGGACGACGTGTCTTCCTCGAACATGACTTCCGGCGGCATCCGAAAGTCGAGCCTGGACGGAGCGTCTGGGGCGTTCACCTATTCGACTACGGTAGGCTCCACCACATCGCTCGTGAAGAATTTCAACACGACCGGAATAACGCAGAGCGTCTTGAGCAACGTCTTCTACACGGAAGGCGACACAGGCTCCACGACCGACGACGACGGACCGTACATCGCGATTCCGTTGAGCGAGGACGACCAGAACGGACACCTTTCCGTTCGGACTCTGTTCACAATCTACTATACACCGGGAACGGAGGACAGCCCGAACTGCTTCATAACGGATTTGGCGGGAAACAGGCTCGTCATGGTCGATTCCGGCGACACGAAGAAGACCCTGCAGTCAATCGACATTTCGCCGCCGAATTTCACGCTGACTCTGGCTCCGATTGGACACGACAAAATCGACATAATCTTCTCGAAGGAACTGTACTTCAAGGGGAGCAAACTCGCCTCGTTGAAGGACAGCGGAGGGCTTGAGGACGCGCTCGACCGCATAAAATCGAACATGAAGGTCTCAGGGAACGCTTCGTTCTCAATCGAGAGCCTCGAATTCAAGGGGTGCGGCTCCGACTACACGGAACTCGTCGCGACGCTGGACAGGGAGGTTTCCCTCGACGACATTCCGGGAACGTACATAGAACTCGACAACTCCGGTTTGTCCGACATTTCTGGCTACCAGTCGTACATTCAGGATTCTTTCGGCAATTTCCTTGAGAATTCCACGAAGCACATAATCTCGGACTTCGCGGTGAACGCCGTCGACGCGCTCTATGCCTACACGGCTCCCGACGAGGACGAGACGGAGGAGGACTGGTTCAGCTCGAAGGGAATCTATGGGAACTCGGAGGGGGCGGCCGAAGCTGAACTCTATTCCGTCCATGATTTCTCCGCGGATTCTGGAAACTACGGAAAACTGCGCGAGAAGAAGGACATCGTGTTGGTCGTTTCATACGACGGAGACGGTTCATCACTGGAACTGATTCCCGACTTGAAGAGTGAAATCGATTCAAGGTGGGTGAGCACGAACATCAACACGCAGCTTGGAGTCTCGTGGAGGATATGGCTTCCAGAGCTTTTGACTTCCATGTCTCCTTCGTACAATGATTCCCCCCTTGAAAGCGAATTCCCTGTCGCTGGCGAGAATTCCGGGGAGTGGGCTTACACTTTCGAGAACGACGAGGGCGAGGCCGATTCGAGAAACTGGAAGACTGGTGACGAAGTGCAGTTCCTGTTCAAAATCGGCAGCACCGAAATCGACCACGACGGCGACGGAACGAACGTGACGGGATTCTATTCGTTCTCAATGCCGGAAAGCAGAATCAAGTCGGGCGATTTCTCTTTCCTGGATTTGTGGAGCTTCCATTTCGGTTCCATAAAGAGCCAGAGGGGCGGAGTTTCCATCCTCAACAACGTCATCAACTCCACCGTCAAGGAGACGACCGTGGTGAAGGTGGACATGCCGAGCGATGGAATCCTCAACGTGTACGTCATGACGCTCGACGGAAACGTGATAAAGCGGCTTGCGAAAGGAAAGACCACGGCTGGAACACACTACTACAAGTGGGACGGAACGAACAATGCCGGAAAAGCCGTGGCCCGCGGAATGTACTTCGTGCGCGTCAGCGGAAAGGGAATCGATGAAACCCGAAAAGTCATGGTTGTGAAGTGAAACTGTGGCGGAAGTCCGGCGATTCTGTCATAATGAAAAAATATGCTTGAAAACAGAAAATGCCCGAGATTCAACGATTTCGGAAAATTCGAATGCGAGGATATTTCTCTTTTGCCGGGACGGCTTTGCGACATAAGCGCGAACGGAATGCGCGTCGTTTTCGATTCCCTCGAACCGTTCGTGATGAAGAACTGCTACGAGGCTACGATCCGCTTGTCAAAGTTCAATGGGGAGTCCATAAGCCTACTCGTTTTTCCAGAATGGCGGTTCGACAACAATTCCGGCGAGACGAAGAACGTCCAGATTGGTTTTTCCATTCAGCATGCCCTTGAGTATGAAAAATTCCTTTCGTACATAGACAGCCTCGACGAGACGGACAAAATCGATTCATCAAGTTCGGAAGATGATTTGGACGGCATGGACATAACAGTACAGTTCATGGATTCCGAAGGTGAGAAGGATTCTTGCGACGATTATCTGCTTGAGGAAGATTGCGAATGCCAGTTTCTGTGAGAAAATTGGGCGGAAGGGCTTTCCTGGCCTTTCCAGATATGGGGAACATGCTTCTTTCGGAGCTTGTGGGGCGTTTCGGCTACGGAAGCTTTTCGGATTCGGCGACAATCGAAGGCCGCACTTTCGTCCAGAAGAACGCTGTCTGGTATGGCGACCTGCTCTACTGTCCCGACTTCGACGAGGTTGTTTCCCCGGAGCTTAGGGGGCAGAATCCGTATTGGGCGAGCGCGGCTATGCTTTCTCCGTTCGAGGTCTCGTTCGACTCGATTGGGGAGGCTTCCAAGTCCCTCAAGGAAATCCAGCGGAACTGGGCGCCGTATCAATATCAGTTCTTCAGGCGGGCGGCATTGATTCAGGACAAGCTCCCCCACATAAACTTGAAGGTCAGGAAATTCCCATGCGAAATCCCGAACACGCCGATGGGGCTGTACACCCTCATTGGCGAAAAAAAGATGATTGCCAGCGCGGAGACGACAAGCCCGCTTCCCGCCGGCAGAATCCAATTCGAGGAGGATCACGAGAACCCACCTAGCCGCGCCTACCTAAAAATCCAGGAGTCTCTGACTCTCGCCCATACGTTTTTCGGTGTCGATTTGCCGAAAGAGGGCGACAAGTGCTTCGAGGCCGGAGCCTGCCCTGGCGGCTGGACCTATGTTCTCCGCCTTCTCGGCGCCGACGTTTTCGCCGTTGACCGCGCGCCCCTCGCCGACAGGTTGATGAGCGACAGCCATGTGAAATTCCTCGCCCACGACGCGTTCACCCTCACACCCGACTACATCGAGGAGAACTTCGGCAAGCTAGACTGGCTCTTCTCCGACGTCATCTGCTACCCGGAGCGTCTTCTCGAATGGATTCGCATGTGGATTGATTCCGGCAAAGTCCGCAACATCATCTGCACGATAAAGATGCAGGGCGAAATCGACTGGAAACAGATCGAAGAATTCGCCGCGATTCCCGATTCCCGCATCGTCCACTTGAACTACAACAAACACGAGTTGACAATTGTACGCGTGGCTTGCTGTTGTCCATGTGTGTCCTAGGCATTTGTTGGTTGGCTGCAAGCCCGCAGAGAATTGCCTAGCTTCCTGATTCCTCTGTTGCAAAACCGCTTGCGTTTGTTATATTATTTTTAATGAAAGCAATCTTAACTGCGGAGCGGGCGAAAAAAATGCGAGGAAATTTCGGAAAAACTATTGACAGCCTCATGACGAATCGCTATCTCAGTTCAGCACAGAAACAGAAGGGCACCGGCCCATGCAAGAACATTTTTGCGTGGGTGCGGTGCCTTTTTGCGTTTGGATAAATAAACAGGAGGAGAAAAAATGAGAAGATTTTTTGGGGGGGTCGCGCTTACTTTGTGCGCGGCACTGACAATGAGCTTTGCTTCCTGCTCATCAGGAAGCAGTGATTCTGAAGAAAAGACAGGGCCCACAGTTGTAACCACTGAAAGTCCAGAAAACGTAGCTGTAACGACTTACACCGTGACCTTCGACAGTGACGGCGGAAGCGAAGTCGCAAGCCAAACAGTGGAAAGCGGCAAGACAGCCACCAAACCCGCCGACCCCGCAAAATCGGGAGAAAAGACGTCGTATGTATTCCTGGGCTGGTACAATGGCTACTCGACCTTTGACTTTGCAAGCGCAATTACAGCGGACGTTACGCTTAAGGCAAAGTGGCTTGTAGAAGTACCCGGCACAACAATAACAGGAAGCGAAAGCTGGACACCTGCATCAAAGGTTTTCGTGAGCGGAAGAAGCCTTACCATCGGCGACCTGTATGTGTGCGACCACGAGGTAACAAGAGGCGAGTTCAAGTCACTCATGGGAACAGACCCGAGCATGGCAGATGCCTATGACAAGGACGGAAACAAGCTTACAGGAGACGATGTGCTGAACAATCCGGTAAATTATGTGAACTGGTATGATGCAATTGTTTACTGCAACAAGCTTTCAATAAAAGAAGGCCTTACACCATGCTACACAATTTCTGGCTCTACAGACCCTGACAATTGGGGAAGCGTGCCGACTTCAAGAGGTTCCAAATGGGACGCCGCCACCTGCGACTTTACTGCCAACGGCTACCGCCTTCCGACAGAGGCCGAATGGGAATGGCTTGCCCGTGGCGGAGAAAACTACACTTATGCAGGAAGCGACACTGTGGATGATGTGGCGTGGTATGCGGTCACCACAGGCAGTACAGGCTCAAGCAGAACAGGCTCAAGGGATGTGAAGACCAAGGCCGCGAACGGCTACGGCCTCTACGACATGAGCGGAAACGTATGGGAATGGTGCTGGGACTGGTATGAGGGCTATAACCGTGTCCGGCGTGGCGGCGCTTGGTATAACGGAGCCTTCCGCTGCGAGGTTGCTTACCGCTACAGCTACGACCCGAGTGAACGCTACAATGACGTTGGCTTCCGCCTTGTTCGCTCCGCGCAGTAGCACCCTAGTGGTCGTTGTGTAAGGCAGGTCTTATGAAAGGCAAGCACGGTAGTGCGTCTTTGCTTCGCGGAAACTGTAACCCCTATTGCCCGAAAATGTGATTTCCAAGGCGAATTCGACTTTAAGAGTTCGCCTTTTTTTAGGTTAAGGAGTATCTCTGAAATTCTCTGGATTTTGTAATTAGTGATAAAGCCGGATTTTCACTGTGCAATGTGAAAATTTGACTTCCAGACTGTTAGTTGTTAATGAAAACGATGCTTGTCATGGAATTTTGTTGATAAAAATTACGCTAATGGCGTATTATATGGATATGGAATTCATAGAAACTCCAGTTTTTACAAAGATAATAACGGAACTTCTTTCAGACTGCGAATATTCTGCATTTCAGAAATATCTCATCGATAATCCTGAGAGTGGGGATGTCATAAAAGGTGGTTCTGGAATCCGCAAAATCAGATGGAGCCTTGCAGGTCGAGGAAAAAGCGGAAGCATAAGGGTCATTTACTATTACAAAATCGTGAACAAGCAAATTTTCTTGATATATGCATACACCAAAAAGAAAAAATCTGATTTATCCGAACAGGAAAAGAAGCTATTCGGTGAAATAGCTAAGGAGTTTGCGAAATGAAAGAGAAAGAATTCGACTTTAATGAGCTTGTGGAAAGCATGAAACAAGCCGTGTCAATATCAAAAGGAGAAATGCAGCCGTCCAGAGTTTTTGTTTTTTCTCCAATCAATGTGAAGGAAGTCAGGGAAAAAACAAACAAAAATCAAGAAGATTTCGCCAGCATGATTGGTGTCAAGGTCGGAACGCTCCGAAATTGGGAACAAGGCAGACGAAAGCCAGACGGAGCTGCGCTGACTCTTCTGAAAATAGTTGCTGCCGACCCAAAATATGTGGAGCGAGTTCTGCACAGCTAGGACTCATAAGGTTCCCAGCAGCCAAATGCGCGAGAATTGCCCCGCAATTCTCAGCGACGCTGCATCCAACCAGCAAAGACTAGGACACACTCGGCTCTTAGCAGCCAATGCGCAAGAATTGCCCCGCAATTCTCAACGACGCTGCATCCAATTAGCAACGCTTAGGACACACTCGGCTCCTAGCAGCCAATGCGCGAGAATTGCCTCGCAATTCTCTGCGACACTGCATCCAACCAGCAAAGATTAGGACACACTCGGCTCTTAGCAGCCAAATGCGCGAGAATTGCTCCGCAATTCTCAGCGACGCTGCATCCAATTAGCAATGCCTAGGACTCCTAAGGTTCCTAGCAGCGTGTGTATTCATAAGGCGTTTCCTGGTATACGTAATAGTTCAGCCAGTTCGAGAAAAATAGGTGGGCGGTGCTGCGCCACTTGTTCAGCGGTGGCCTTGTCGGGTCGTCGTCTGGAAAATAGTTTATCGGCAGTTCTATCGGCAGGTTCTTTTCCTTGTCGCGCCAGTATTCCTTGGAGAGTGTCTCGGTGTCGTATTCGAGGTGGCCCATCATGTAAATCGAACGGTTGTCCTTTGACTTGCAGAGTGTCACGTCGGCCCATTCGTTCTCGGCTATCATCGTCAAATCGCTTATCTTCTGTATGGCGGATTTTGAGACCGTCGTGTGCCTCGATGTCGGAACGGGAAAGAGGTCGTCGAAGCCCCTCAGAATCGGCTCCCTCTCTATCAGCTTGTGGTTCATGAAGATTCCGAACATCTTCTTGTCAAGAAGATGCTTCTTTATTCCGTAGTTGTGGTACAGCCCGGCCTGCGCTCCCCAGCAGATGTGCAGGGTGGAGAAGACGTTCTCTCGCGCGTAGTCCATTATGTCGCAAAGCTCGCCCCAGTAGTCCACGTCCTCGAACGGCATCTGCTCCACCGGCGCGCCCGTTATTATCATTCCGTCGTATTTGTGCCTGAAAATCTCGCTTGAAGGAATGTAGAAGCGGGAAAGATGCTCCTCGCTCGTGTGCGTGGACTCGTGGGCCTCCATTCTGACGAGAGAAATGTCGATTTGCAGAGGCGTGTTTCCAAGCAGGCGCAGAAGCTGCGTCTCCGTCGTCTCCTTGGTCGGCATCAGGTTGATTATCGCTATCTTGAGAGGACGGATGTCCTGCGTGGCGGCCCTGTTCTCCGTCATGACGAAAATGTTCTCGTTTTCGAGTATGCTTCTTGCTGGCAAATCTGACTGAATTTTTATCGGCATAGAACGCTAGTATAGTAAATGGAAGTGAATTTTGCTATATTTTCATTCTATGAGCTCATCAAAAGAAAGACAAAACGCTATAAAAAGACTCAAGAGCTTTCTTTTCTCATCAAAGTCAGATGTAAAATCGTTCAGAGAGAAAATAGACGAAGAGTTTTATGAAGTATACATGCCGAACATGGTCGAACTTGAAGAGAAGACTTATGGAAAAATACCATGCGACATATTGAAGCCTGAGATGTATTCGAAAAAACGGCTGATGATTTATATCCACGGCGGAGCGTTCGTCGGCGGCTCCAGAAAGGCGTACCGCTCGTTCGTGTCGTCGTTGGCGAACGCCTGCTCCTGCGTCGCCGTCGTCCCGGAATTCCGGCTCGCACCAAGCCATCCGTTTCCGTTCTCGGTGAACGACGTGCAGGATGTCTTCACGGGAATCTACAACGAGTATTCGTCCGAGCTTTACGATTTGGACGAATTCGAGACGAACCTGCCTGAGATTATCTTGGCCGCAGATTCGAGCGGAGCGTCAATCGCGTTGGGCTTCATGCTCAATCTCAAGCCCAGTTTCAGGAAGGCCGTGACGAGAATCGTGCTGATAAGCCCTTGGCTCGATGTTTCCGAGGACAATCCCAAACTCTCCCAGAAAAAAGGCGGCGACGAGGTCTTCACTTCCGAGGCCGTCCGCCTCTGCGTGGAAAGCTACGCGACTGTCGAAAAACGCAACACTCCGCTCGTCTCTCCGGCTCTCGCCCGTCCCGACGAATTCAAGAATTTCCCGCCAGTGTACATACAGTCCGGGGAAAAAGAGATGTTCCTTGAAGAGTGCGTCGAATTCGACAGGCTCCTTACAAAGGCCGGGGTGAACTGTATGCTCGACGTTTGGCCTGGCATGATGAGCCTTTTCCAGCTGGCGGACGACTGCCTTTCCGAGTCGCATCTGGCTGTGGAGAAAATCGGAAAAATCATCGTCAACCACATAATCGAAGAGCACGCGCCTCTGGAAGAATCTGGAGAACCGAAGAAACAATAATGGAGGAACAACAATGGAACTTGTGTGTCCAGCCGGAAACGTCGACAAACTAGCCTACGCCTACAATTACGGAGCCGATACGGCCTACATCGGACTCAAGAGGTTCTCGCTCAGAATCAAGGCGGACAACTTCTACGACGACGAGTACAAGAAGGTCATCGCCCTCAAAAAGAAATATCCGGAGAAGAGGCTTTTCTGCGCCTTGAACATCGCTTTCCACAACCATGATTTGGAGCAGTTCTACAAGAACATCGACTATTTCCACGAATATCCAATCGATGCGTTCATCGTGCAGGATTTGGGTGTCGTGAGGTTTCTGCAGAAGGAATTCCCCGGAACCCACCTCCATCTTTCGACCCAGGCTTCGTGCATGAACAAGGAAGCGGTCAAGATGTACCGCGACCTCGGCTTCAAGCGCGTCGTACTCGGCCGCGAGGTCTCACTCGACGAAATCAGGAAGATAAAGGACGAAGTGCCTGACATGGAGCTTGAGTGCTTCGCCCACGGAGCCATGTGCATCGCCTATTCGGGCCGCTGCCTCATGAGCGCGTACCTCACCGGCCGCTCCGCCCAGTCGGGTTTTTGCTCGCAGACTTGCAGGTGGGATTTCGACGTGGGCACCCAGAAATCCGCTTCCGACAGACTCCGCCTCGCGGAACTGAACGAGAAGGGCGGTGTCCTGAGCGCGTCCGACGCGAAACTCGTGGCCCAGTCGGGAATCCTCACGCTTGAGGAGCACCAGAGGAGGGGGGAATTCTTCCCTGTCTTCGAGGGCGACGATTTCACGGCTGTTCTCTCTTCAAAAGACTTGTGCATGATAAACAACCTCAAGGACATGAGGGACGCGGGTGTGGACGCGATAAAAGTGGAGGGGCGCATGAAGTCCGTCTACTACGTCGCGATGGTCGCCCGCGCGTACAGAAAGGCCTTGGACGCATTGGACGGAAAAATATCGGAAGAGGAGGCGAGACCCTTCATGGACGCTCTGGGCGAGGTCGCGCACAGGGAAAGCACGACCGGCTTCTACTACAACCGCGGCGACGCCGACAAGACCACAATCGGAGCTTCCGATTCCCCGTACATGCTGGCCGCCACAATCGAGGGCAGTCTCGACTCTGAAAGCGTCCTGGATGCGGGAGAGAAGCTCGTCGCCGATAGAAACGCCGAAATCGAAGCCATGCACCCGAACGCAAGGGCCGCCGTCCTCCGCGACCTTGAGAAGCACCCGGAAAAAGTCGTCAGGACTGTCACACGAAGAAGCGGCTGGAAAGTCTACAGGCTCAACGCGCTCAACAAAATCGATTCGGGTTCCGACTTGGAAATCATCTCCCCCACAATCCTCTCAAAAATCGTGAAGGGAAGCGAGTACGAATTCGTCAATCCCGTGACCGGCGAGAAGCTCGACTGGGTGAACGCCGACCACGAGTGCGCGATATACACTGACCTTGATTTGGAGGAGGGGACCCTCGTCCGCATGAAGGATCCGGATTTTGTCGAGGGAAAAATCCGTGACACTGGCAGGTGATGATGGCTGACGCGAGAAGAGTTGCGCTTTCTGCCCTGTTCCTGCTTTTTGCCGCCGCGTCGGTTTTCGGTTTGGAGAAGCCCGAGCAGTTCGCGCAGGTGGATT
>FLNX01004299.1_pt1 | contig 202039 bp, 145 predicted proteins | sample 1140341 | NCBI WGS metagenome assembly FLNX01 (sample SAMEA3878208, study PRJEB12797) | bioreactor metagenome | biome: Moose rumen | place: Sweden | collected 2011-10
GGCCCATTCGTCTATCGGCTAGGACGCAAGATTTTCATTCTTGAAAGAGCAGTTCGATTCTGCTATGGGCTACATTAATAACTAAATATCAAAGTTTTATATAATAATTATGGCAAACCATAAATCAGCTATTAAGAGAATCCGTCAGAGCGAGACCCGCCGTCTTCGCAACCGTTATTACAGCAAGACCATGCGCAATGCTGTGCGCAACATCCGTAAGATGACCGATGCCAAGGAAGCCGCCGAGGCTATGCCCAAGGTAACCGCCATGCTTGACAAGCTTGCTGGAAAGAACGTGATCAGCAAGAACAAGGCCGCAAACCTCAAGTCGAAGCTCGCTCAGCACATCAACAAGCTGAACAAGGCCTAAAGAGGTAACACCCTATAGGCGAGGCATCCTTACCGATGTCTTGTTCAGCTAAGGTTTGGCCCATTCGTCTATCGGCTAGGACGCAAGATTTTCATTCTTGAAAGAGCAGTTCGATTCTGCTATGGGCTACCGCAGCAAAGCGTTAACGCCGCTACTCGTGCGTTTCAACGCTTTGCCTTATGTTTGTTTACCCCAATCGACAAGTTGCCAACCTGGCACAACCGATTCATTATAATTCCTCTTTCATCGAAAATAACCCGCAAGCAAGAGAGCACTCAGGCCGAAAGCCCGCTGTTGCAATGCCTCCCATTGCGCTGGAAGCCCATATTAATCACAGCAGGATTTGAGCAGCAAACCAAAAAACCAAGAAACATCATCTCATTAGCCATAATTTTTTAAAAAAATAGTCAGCTATTAGATAATTTTCTTAATTTTGCGCTTAATAGCTGTCGTTTGCCCGGTTACTGGTTTCATTGTGGTATTTGAAAATCAGTAGGCACAAGCAAACCTCAGTTATATTTAACATGCTTTAAACTTTTGAGCAAGAGAAAGTACAACACCGCATATGGCTGAAGAAAACCAGCAAAAAGAGACAAGGTCCGCCGCAAACAAACGAATAGCGAAGAATACTATTGCGTTATATGCACGCATGGTTTTTGCTATGCTTGTCAGCCTATATACTTCACGAGTAGTTTTACAGACGCTTGGAGTAGATGATTTCGGCACCAATGGTATCGTTGCCGGCATTGTGGTTCTGTTCTCTTTTGTAAACAACACTCTGGTGAGTTCCATCCAACGGTTTCTGAACTTTGAACTCGGTCGCAACAATGACAAAGGGGTAACAAATGTTTTTTCCAATGCATTCCATGTTCAAGTGATTTTCTCTTGTATTGTGGTAGTGCTTGCTGAAACAATTGGTTTATATTATTTAAATCATTATTTGAACGTCCCCAAAGGCAGGCTTTATGCGGCTAATTGGGTTTATCAATTTTCAATATTTGTTACCGTTGTGCGCATACTGCGCGCCCCGTTTAACGCAAGTGTTATTGCACATGAAAGAATGACAGTATTTGCAATTGTGGGAATTGTAAATGTCTGCCTGAAATTGTTGATTGTATATCTTCTTCTTATCTCTCCATTTGACCGGCTGATCACATATGCCGGCCTTGGAGCATGTGTTTCTCTTGGAATAACGCTATTTTATGTGTATTACAACAAGACTCGCTTTAAACTGTGCCATATCAAACGAGAGGTGGACCGTCCACTATTAAAACAGATGCTCACGTTTTCTGGCTGGACGATATTCGGGAGTGCCTCGTTATTAGCCACATTCCAAGGCGTGGATCTTATCATTAACTATTTCCATGGTGTAGCCGTTAATGCCGCTCTGACCATCGCTAATCAAGTGTATGGTGCCGCTTATAGCCTTACAGGTAATTTCCAAACAGCATTCAATCCTCAAATAACCAAGACTTATGCCAGCGGAGACATGGCCGCGCTCTATGATCTTGTTTATCGAACCACTCGATATAGCTTCTTCTTAGTGATAATATGCGCCATACCTTTGACCTTCCAGAGCAGCAATTTACTTGAATTATGGCTCGGTACGGTACCTCATTACGCCAAAGAGTTTTGCAACATCATGATGATGATATGTACGGTTGATGCGTTAGCTGCACCTTTATGGATGTCGGCTTATGCTCACGGTAACATAAAAAGATATCAAATCATTGTCAGCAGCATTCTATTCCTCAATTTTCCGATTACTGCCGGCTGCATGGCACTTGGACTATCTCCGGTATTCGCACTCATCGTGCGCTTCTCCATCACCGTAATCAGCTATTTTTATCGCATCATTTATATGAAAAAAACGCTGCAAATGCCACTCAGCAATTATTTCTGCAAAGCGATTAAGCCATGTTTATATGTATCCATCCCAGCGTTATCAATTGCCCTTGCCCTTCATCATACAGTATCATTGCATACCGTGATCATGACCACAATTTTAATACTAACTACAATAACGTGTGTTCTTGTTCTTGGTTTGCAACAATCTGAACGCATGGCACTTAGAACCGCGCTCAAAAACAAATTCATGAAGTGATGACATCGTTACTCAAAATCATATATCTTAAGTGGCGTTTTTGGCTTAGCGTTCAAAGGTCACCCAAACTTTTGCCAAAGTTGAAGCGATATCAAGGTAAAAAGAAATGCCTTGTTATGCTTGCTGCCGACTACGGCAACCTTGGCGACGTGGCCATCACTCACGCACAAGAAAAGTTTTTGCGAGATCGGTTGCCAGGGTATGAGATTGTTGACGTGCCTATAAGCAGAACGCTCTCTGAGTTAAGAGCATGGCAAAACATTTGCACTATTGATGACATCATCACAGTTGTGGGCGGGGGAAATATGACTGACTTGTATTTCGACATCGAACTATTGCGACAAATGGTTGTTAACACCTTCCCAAGAAACCGAGTCATTCTTTTTCCCCAGACCATGTTCTTTAGTGACTCACTTGCTGGACGATATTTAAAAAAACGAGCGAAAAAGGTTTACACAAACCACCGGCATTTGACGATTTCATCTCGCGAGCGATGGAGTCTCGACGCGATGAAAGAAATGTTCCCTGTGCCCATGCTGCTACCCGACATTGTGATGACCCTTGACGAGCGGGAACCAGCAGTCAAGAGAGAAGGAATCACTTTGTGCTTGCGGCAAGACAAGGAATCAAAGTACACTGATGATTTCAAAGCAAAGTTAGAAAACAGGCTTCAACAAGAATACAAACTGACTCATTTCGACACGCACATTGGTAATGGCGGTCTTTCTCTTGCCGAACGTGAGAATGAGTTACATAAAATATGGTCGCAATTCCGTTCGAGCAAATGGATCATTACCGACCGCCTTCACGGTATGATATTCGCCTTCATCACCGGTTCTCCATGTATTGTTCTTCCCAACAACAATTTCAAGATTGAAGGATGCTATGATTGGATAAAAGCATGCGGGTACATTCACTTCATGGGAAATGCCACGATTAATGATGTCATCAAGATGGTCAACTCACCTGTTAAGAATAATTTTGATGAAGTATCCAGAAAAATCAATATTGAATTCAACAAATTGTTGTGATTTTAAGTTTTTTTGAGATTCGATGATGGACTCTGCGCTTCAGGAAAGAACTTAAATATCAAAACTATTGTTGGTGAATCGCAAATATATCGCTATCTTTGTGGCGTGGATTGGAATTAGCATCTATAGAGAATAGCCGCGTTCCTCCAAATTATATTTGTGATATGAAAAAAATTCTCATCTTTCATTTCGACTTACAAGGTGGCGGAGCTGAAAAGGTTCTTGTCAACTTGTTAAATAATTTGGATTTGGGCAAATACGACGTTACGCTTCAAACCATCTTTGGTATTGGTCCGAATGTAAAAGACATACCTCAAAATGTTCGTTTCAAATATTTATTTAAAAAAATTTTTCGCGGTTTCAGCAAAATCATGAAGATGGCCTCTCCGCGGCTTCTTCACAGGCTATTTATCCGAGAAAAATATGATATCGAGATTGCATTTCTTGAGACATCCCCCACCAGAATCATATCAGCATGCCCCAACAAGAGAACAAAGAAAATAGCCTGGGTGCACACCACCTATACCAATGATCATTCCATCATCAGTGCCTATCGAAATCGTAGCGAAGCTGTAAAAGCTTACAATCGTTATGACCACATAGCCTTTGTTTCAAAGAACACATTAGAGGCTTTTCAAGCCATGATGCCCGAGGTGAAGGTGCCGATGAGTGTGGTTCACAACATCATGGATTTTGATCTGATCAAGCGACTGGCACAAGATGAGTGCCCCATTGCATGCGACCGCTCGCTTGTGAATTTATATTCCGTTGGGCGATTGACAAAAGTCAAAGGGTTTGACAGATTGATCAAAAGTTTGTCAAAACTGGCCAATGAAGGTATCACAAATTTCCATCTGTATCTCTTGGGCCAAGGAGAAGAACATTATAATCTCCTTGCCCAAACCAACGACTTAGGGCTGAGTAATTATATCAGTTTCCTGGGCTATGACACAAATCCATATCGCTATGCCAAACAGATGGATTTGTTTGTATGCTCGTCATATATCGAGGGGTATAGCACAGCCGTTACCGAGGCGATAACGCTTGGTGTTCCTGTCATCACTACAAAATGTTCGGGCATGGATGAAATCCTTAAAGGTGGCGAATATGGCATGATCGTACCTAACGATGACAATTCGTTGCTCGAAGGATTGAAAGAGTTACTGCTCGATACTGGCAGAATTGATGAGTACCGCCAACGCATTGCTACAGGTGCTAAAATGACTACTCAATCTCTGGTATCAAAATATGAAGAACTGTTTGACACAATATGAGTACGCCAACCATATCTATCGTGATGCCCACTTATAATGTGGAGCCTTACCTGTCTGCAGCCATTGAAAGCGTGATTGCTCAAACTCTCCGCGACTGGGAGCTACTTGTCGTGGACGACGGTTCTACCGACGGCAGCAATGCTGTAGCACAAAGTTTTGCAGCAAAAGACCAACGAATCAAAGTGTTGAAGAAGGAGAATGGAGGATTGAGCGATGCCCGCAATTATGGTTTAGAGCAAGCACAGGGGAAATATATCCATTTCTTTGATAGCGATGACGCGGTAGAACACGATTTCTATGAAACAATGGTAGCTGCCATTGAACAAAGAAATGACGATTTCATCATTTGCGGGTTTTATAAAGATCACGAACACGATGGAGGCGAAATCGTTCCAGAAGCCTTTCATTGCGACGAGATAAGTACTCCCCTTCCCAAGAATATAAGTTATAATAAGAACATTTACTATTACGCTTGGAACAAATTATACAGGACCGATTTCTTGAAAAAGAATCATCTGCTTTTTGAGAAAGGCCTTAGTGTAATTGAAGATGTGGAATTTTTCTCAAGAGTCATAGATTGCTCACCTTCATTTCGATGCATTGATTACCTTGGTTACCGATATCAAATCAGGAAAAGGCCCACATTAGGTAATGAATACAGTGAAAAGTTAATACCATCCCACCTTAGAAGCGTATCCATCCAATGCTCATTGCTCGAGAAACTTTGCGAGGACAAAGAGATTCTACATCAAGACCAAGGGCAGGTGGCACTATCAACAGCCAAATGGATTTTTCATTGTATTTTTAATTACTCAGGCTACAGTTTCTTCAAGAAACATAACAAAGTGAAAGAGGTCATTAATGACAATAATGTCCAACATTATAGTAGGCTTTATCAAACGAACTCCATTATAGATAAAGCTATCAAAATGGCTATCAAAAAAAAGCAGAGTCTTATAATCACAGCATATTACTCAATCCGCGGAAGCATCATTGACATTCATCATAAGCATAAATAAACTCAATATCAACTGATAGGAATCTGTTGTGGCAATTTACACTATGAATGCCGCAGAGCCAAGCCCAATTAGGAATTTAACATACTGACATGAAGCCTCATAACTTTGCCAAAACAGAGTCCTCAAAAAGGCGAAATTAAAATCTATTATTTATAAATTCCCGGATAATGGGCCAAACAGGGCCTAAATCTCTCAAATTCCAAAGAATTCGGCTGTCGCACTTCCATATCTTTTTGAAAGATTTAACTATTTCACTGAAACTTCTATGAAACGCCGTTGCCAATACACCATAATCAGCTATGGCACTATATGGCAGTTTTTTGATTTTTACTTTTTCCACGTCTATATGGTTTTCCAATACCGATTGAGCCCATAAAATAGGGAGATTGACTCCAGCACAAGTATAGGGATAACTCCAGCCCGAATTACGAAAATTCACTTCAAGAAAATAAATCTTTTTATCTTTTCCAATAAGTAAATCTATTGAAAAAATTCCACAATAATGTGTTTTTTGTATTAAATTCTTAATTTTCTCACACAATTCCATATCTCTTGGTTCAAAAAGGTATATTAAATTCCCAAAACTTTTCTCAGTTGTTTCATTATACGTTAGTTGCAAGGGCAAATATGTTTCTTCTCCACCATTCACCGATAGAGCGTTAAAACCCGTCTCATTACTTTTTTCAATATATTGTTGAAGCAGAATTCGTTCTCCTTTCAGGTGTGAATAAGCGTCAGCCAATTCGTTTTCGTTATGGCATATGTAAACCTGGCTTTTCCAATCATCTACAGTAGAGTCTATCGCTTTAGTAATCAATGGATATGGAACCTTAGTAGGTTTATCTCCAATACAGACTTCCTCAAACATGGGCACATTAAATCCACATGACTTAGCAAGCATATTTTGCTCTTTCTTTGACAACAGAAAACTAATCTTCCCTTCTTCCCCTGCATTAAAAAAATAAAACTTATCAATCAACCGATTATAGTTACGGTCTATAACTGAGATTATTGGATCACTCCCTGTGAGAAGAAAAGGCTTTTCTTTTTCTCGGGAATATTCAGAAATGATGTATTCCAAACCTTGTTCAATTGAACTGGCTATATATAGATTGTTTACATATTTAGAAGCCTTAACCATTCTATAATGCTCTACTAGAACAACATCAGGGCGAATGCCAGCTTCGCCTAAACTTCTAACCATTCCCAAAGTATTGAAATGATCAACTCCTAAGATAACAAACCTATGTTTCTTGAGAACTTCAACCCCTTTCATTTTATCTAATTATGCAACTTTATATAAAGCTTTTAAGTACATAACAAAAAGTTTAAAAATCAACTACAAATAACTGTTTTCAATTAGTTAGATATTGTATTGTATAGATCCTTGGAAATCTGTGACTTATAAAGAATTACTTACGATTATTCAGATGAAGAAAGCTACTAATCCAAGAACAGTTGCAAAGTTAACAAACTTTTTCCGAACAGGCAAGAGCATTCGGGAAAATCTTAGGAAAGTAGAGGGGAAAGAAAAGTAAAATAAAGGATGATATGATTTTTACAGCATATTACAACAAAGAGGATGCGCCACAATTATGACACACCCTCTCGCTCGTGTGGTTGCCTTGCCCGGACTCGAACCAGGAAATGCGGCACCAAAAACCGTTGTGTTACCATTACACTACAAGGCAATCCTCTATGTCATCAAGGCAGTTGCCTGCCCTTAATGCGGTGCAAAGGTACTGTTTTTTTTTGATTTGCAACCTTTTTATCGCATTTTTTTGCCGCTCACATGCCAAATCACTTGACAATGAGCAAGAAATAGTTCTTCTTGCCCTTTTGTGCCAAGATGTACTTGTCATTGAGCAGCAGTTCGGGGCTGGCGGTCATGTTGGGATCGGCAAGCTTCTCCTTGTTGATGCTCACGCCACCACCCTGGGTGAGCTTGCGCATCTCGCCCTTGCTGGGGAACACGGCGGCCACCTCGGTCAGCAACGAAATGAGCGGTGTACCCTCCTCGATGGCGCTGCGGGGAACCTCAAAGGTGGGAACACCTTCAAACACGCTCAGCAGCGTTTCCTCGTCAATCTTGTGCAGGATGTCCTTGGCCTTGTTGGAGAACAGGATCTGCGAGGCCTCGACAGCCATCTCGTAGTCCTCGGCGCTGTGAACCATGGTGGTGATTTCCTTGGCCAGGCGCTTTTGCAGCGGGCGAAGGCCGGGATCCTTCTCCTGCTCGGCGGTCAGCTCGGCAATCTCCTCTTGAGGCAGATCGGTGAAAATCTTGATGTATTTCTTGGCATCCTCGTCGCTCACGTTGATCCAGAACTGGTAGAACTTGTATGGCGAGGTGCGCTTGGGATCCAACCACACGTTGCCGCCCTCGGTCTTGCCGAACTTGGTGCCGTCGCTCTTGGTGATGAGCGGGCAGGTGATGGCATAGGCCTCACCGCCGTTGATGCGGCGGATGAGCTCGGTGCCCGTTGTGATGTTGCCCCACTGGTCACTGCCGCCCATCTGCAACCTGCAACCCTCGTGTTCATAGAGGTAGAGGAAGTCATAGCCCTGCAGCAGCTGGTAGGAGAACTCGGTGAACGACATGCCGTGGTCGGCATTGGCGGCCAGGCGCTTCTTCACGCTGTCCTTGGCCATCATGTAGTTGACCGTGATGTGCTTGCCAATGTCGCGGATGAAGCCCAAGAATGAGAAATCCTTCATCCAGTCATAGTTGTTCACCACGATGGCGTGGTTGGGCGCGTCGCTGTCAAAGTCCAGGAACTTGGCCAGCTGCTGGCGGATGCACTCCTGGTTGTGGCGCAGTGTCTGCTCATCGATGAGCTTGCGCTCCTGCGACTTCATCGAGGGGTCGCCGATCATGCCCGTTGCACCGCCAATCAGGGCGATGGGGCGATGGCCCGCACGCTGCAGGTGCTTGAGCATCATCACGCCCACCAGGTGGCCGATGTGCAATGAGTCGGCAGTGGGGTCGATGCCCACATAGCCACTGGTCATTTCCTTGTTGAGTTGCTCCTCGGCTCCAGGCATGATGTCATTGATCATGCCGCGCCATTTCAGTTCTTCTACAAAATTCATCGTTATCTTTACTGTATCGTTATTGTGTTGGTTATTATTCTAATTAAGTTTCGCAAGTTGTTAACTTGCTCACTGCATAATGTTTAAGGGTTAATGTTTAATGAAAAAACCTTCCATTTTTAGGAAATATTTATAAATCACATTTTGGCAAATTCTTTAACCATTAACCTTTATCCTCAAGTTTTTAAAGTGGCTGTGCCACTTTAAAAACTTGAGTTATTCTATTGAACGGCAAAGGTACAAAATTGTTTTCAGTTTTCAGTTTTCGTGGCTTGTTTTTTGCACAGTGAGGAAAAAACCATTATCTTTGTCACCGTCAAGGGATGCGCAGTTGTGGACATCCCGCGACAGACATTTGAGTAAATAAGGAAGCGTTTCGTGCTTTATCTTTGGCTTGAAAATCGCCAATTTTTAACTCCGAGAGATAAGGCAGTCAACAACGCTCATGCGTGCTTTGCATCCACCCCAAGCGCATGGGGTGTCATGATAGCGCATGGCGTGGGGTGGACTGTTTATTTCGGAGATGGTGTTTGGCGATACCTCAAGCTTGATAAACAGACAATGTCCCCACGTTTTCGCATTCTATAACCACCCGCCGCCGTTGAGAGGGGCCACCGCGGCAAAACAAATTCAATAACACGCGTATGAAAAATCCGACTACTTTCTCTTTGCGTACTGCACTACTGCTATTTGCCATGCTCTCTTCGATCACAGCCTCCGCCTATGACTTTGAACAGGACGGCATCTTCTATAACGTGAACAAGGACGGCACAACCGTGGCGGTTACCTATGAAACAACAAATTACAATTCCTACAGCGGAGAAGTCACCATCCCCAATTTCGTCACCCACGACGGCATCACCTATACAGTCACCTCCATCGATCAGGATGCTTTTAGAATCTGTAGCGAACTGACGAGTGTTGTAATACCCGACTCTGTAAAAACAATCGGAAGACAGGCTTTCAATAATTGCACTGAGCTAAATCACGTCACCATCGGTCAGTCTGTCACCAGTTTAAGAAAGCAGTTTTATTATGCCTTTGAAGGCTGTGATAATATCACATCACTGACATGGAATGCACGCAATTGTACTGACAATGGTAAAATGGGTACTTCAAATATCGAACATGTGACACTCGGTCCCCAAGTGGAAGTACTCCCTGCAGATTTTGTTAAGGGCTCAAAAATTGATAACGTCATTATTCCCAACTCGGTCAATTCTATCGGCAAAAGTTCATTCGAGGGATGCAAAGGATTAACAAGTCTGATTATTCCCAATTCCGTTAAAACTATAGGTAATAATGCATTCTCGGGATGCACCGGGTTGACGGACGTCATCTTGGGAAATTCGGTCACAACAATATATAGTGGCGCATTTGCTTACTGCTCAAGGCTGACACACATTGACATTCCCAATTCAGTCACCAGTTTATCTGGATTCGAATATTGCACTGGACTGACAAACGTCATTATCCCCAATTCGGTAGTCGATTTGGGAGGATTCACTGGATGCACAGGATTGACACACATTGACATTCCCAATTCGGTTATCACTATAGGTAGAAATGCATTCTCTGGTTGCACGGGGTTGACAAACATTGACATTCCCGACTCGGTCACGAAGATTTATTACAACGCTTTCAGTGGTTGCACGGGGCTCACAGAGGTCACAATCGGCAACTCGGTAGCTTCTATTCTCAAAGAGGCTTTTTATGGTTGTGAGAATTTAGTCAAAGTCAATATTTCAAGCATTGAGGCATGGTGTAATATTCTATTTGACATTTCAGATACGGATGATTTTCAACAAGGAACTTCTAACCCACTATATTATGCACATCACCTCTATTTGAACAACCAAGAAATAACAGATCTTGTTATTCCGAGTACCATTACTGCTATCAATAACTATGCTTTCTATGGTTGCTACAGTATTACAACTGCCACCATCCCCAACTCGGTCACATCGATTGGTAACTATGCATTCTCGTTCTGCCCTGGATTAACAGACATCGACCTCTCCAATGCTCTCACCAGAATTGGAGATGAGGCTTTTTATGGTTGTGAACAGCTTACAAGTATTAACATATCCGATAAGATCGCCTCTATAGGCTATAGAGCATTTGGTTATTGCGTTAGCCTAAAAAGTATAACAGTGGATAATGGCAACACGGTATATGACTCACGCGACAATTGCAATGCTATTATCGAGACCGCAAGCAATAAATTAATCTATGGATGCCAGAATACCATGATTCCAAGGACGGTTACCAGCATCGCACCCAATGCCTTCTACGGCTGTGTACATATGAACAGCCTTTTTATTCCTAATACAGTAACCTCCATTGGTAAAGAAAGGATAAACGCTACCACTTACATTTATTATAACCCGTTCGAGTATTGTCTTGATTTGAATTCAATCATAGTAGAAGAAGGAAACCCCGTCTATGATTCACGCGACAACTGCAATGCCATCATCGAGTCCGCTTCCAACACACTGATTGCAGGATGCAAAAACACCACAATCCCTAACTCAATTACCACCATCGGAAAAGAGGCCTTTTGGGGTTGCCGGACTTTGTCAAGCATCGATATTCCCAACTCGGTCACGAAGATTGACAATGCCGCTTTCGGCGTCTGCACAGGTTTGACAAAGCTGACCCTCCCCAATTCTGTCACCACTATAGGCGAAAACGCATTCTATGGTTGTATGGGACTGACAGATTTGTCGTTACCGAACTCCCTTACCACTATCGGCTTTTCTGCATTTGACTACTGCACCAACTTAACAAGTGTCACTATTCCAAATTCGGTAATCTCACAATACAATGGCAGTATGGCTAATGGTTGGTTCATGCATTGCACAGGTTTGACGAGCGTCACCATCGGAAGCGGCATCGAATATATGGGAGTTTTGTTTTGGGAATGTCCTAATATCACCAGTGTTACCTGCCTGGCAACCACTCCCCCTTTATGGTGCGTTTTTCAGGTGGCTCACACTCATGAATATTTGTACAACTTCAACAATGAGGTTTATGGGCAAGCTACACTTTATGTGCCAGCCGAGTTTCTTGAAGCATACCAGAACGCCGAATACTGGAGGAACTTTCAGGACATTCGACCTATAAAAGATAGTATTCAAGGTGACGTGAACGGCGATGGCGAGGTGAATATTGCCGACATTAACAGCGTGGTCAACGCCATCCTGAGTGGTGACAACGACATGGCATCGGACGTGAACGGTGACGGTGAAATCGGCATCGCTGACATCAACGAAATCATCCAGACCATCCTCAGCGCAAACTAAGTCACATCAATCAACCCGATGATGATAATGGGCGACCTCAACAGCAGGCCGCCCATTATCGTTTAATACTATCTCAATGAATCAAACAACTGCAACAACTTGATACAACAAGAACATCAATTAAAGAGTTGTTTTGGTTGTTCAGATGTTGTTTCTGTTGTCTGATAAATCCCCGTGAACGGTGGATAAGTGAAAAGTTTTTCGTACTTTTGCAGGTTCAATAAATAAGATGTGAGCAAGATGGCTAAAGACCCGTTGAATACGCCGATGATGAAGCAGTTTGTCGAGATGAAGGCTAAGCATCCCGACGCGATACTGCTGTTCCGTGTGGGTGACTTCTATGAGACCTACCTCCAGGATGCCGTGACGGCCAGCGAGATACTGGGTATCACCCTGACGCGCCGCAGCAACGGCGCGGCGGCGGCGACCGAGATGGCTGGCTTCCCCCACCATGCGCTCGACACCTATCTGCCCAAACTCGTGCGCGCCGGCAAGCGTGTGGCCATCTGTGACCAACTCGAGGATCCCAAGCTGACCAAGAAGCTCGTCAAGCGCGGCATCACCGAGCTGGTGACCCCCGGCGTGGTGGTGGGCGGCACTATGCTCGACCGCAAGGAGAACAACTGGCTGGCCGCCGTGCACTTTGGCAAGAAGGCGCTGGGCGTGTCGTTCCTCGACATCAGCACGGGCGAGTTTCTCACTGCCGAGGGGGGCGAGGAGTATGTCGATAAACTGCTGGTCAATTTCTCGCCCAAGGAGGTGCTCATCGAGCGCAGCAACCGCCAGCGCTTTGCCGCCACCTTCTCGTCACGCTACTTGACGTTTGAACTCGAAGACTGGGTTTTTACCCTCGAGTCGGCCAACGACCGCCTGCTCAAGCACTTCGAGACCCGCAGCCTCAAGGGTTTCGGCATCACCAGCATGGACAACGCCATCATTGCCAGCGGAGCCATTCTGCACTACCTCGACCTCACCCAGCACACCCAGTTGGGGCACATCACCACGCTGGCGCGCATCGAGGCCGAGCGATATGTGCGCCTCGACAAATTCACCATCCGCAACCTGGAGCTGGTAGCCCCCATGAGCGACGACGGCAAGTCGCTGCTCGATGTCATCGATCGCACCATCTCGCCCATGGGCGGGCGCATGATGCGGCGCTGGGTGCTCTTCCCCTTGCAGGATGCCAAGGCCATCAATCGCCGCTTGGATGTGGTGGAGCACTTCATGCGCGACCCCGAGGGCCGCGACCTCATCAAGGAGCGGCTGGAACTCATCGGTGACCTGGAGCGCCTCACCAGCAAGGCCGCCGTGGGACGCATCACCCCGCGCGAGTTGGTGCAGCTCAAGAGCGCCCTGCAGGCCATCGAGCCCATTAAGCTCTATTGCCAGCAGGCGGCGTGCGAGGTGCTGCACAGTCTGGGCGAGCAGTTGAACCCTTGTGCCATCATCCGCGACCGCATCGAGCGCGAAATCAACCCCGATGCCCCCAACCAGACCAACCGTGGCAACGTCATCTGCCATGGTGTGGATGCCCAGCTCGACGAGTTGCGCGACATCTCGAGCAGCGGCAAGGACTATCTCGTGGCCATGCAGCGCACCCTGAGTGACCAGACGGGTATTCCCAACCTGAAGATAGCTTATAATAATGTGTTTGGCTACTATATCGAGGTGCGCAACACCCACAAGGACAAGGTGCCGCCCGAGTGGATACGCAAGCAGACGCTGGTCAACGCCGAGCGCTATGTGACCCCGGAACTCAAGGAATATGAAGAGAAAATCCTGGGAGCCGAGGAGAAGATCCTCATCATCGAGGGCCGCCTGTTCAACGAACTGGTGACCGCCGTGACCGAGTATATTCCCGCCATCCAGAACGACAGCGCCATTATCGCGCAGCTCGACTGCCTCAACGCCCTCACGCGCGTGGCGATGGAAAACCGCTATAACCGCCCCGTGCTTGACGACAGCCTGGACATTGATATCGCCATGGGGCGCCACCCCGTCATCGAGAACCAGCTGCCGCCAGGCGAGACCTACGTGCCCAACAGCATCCGCCTGAGCAACGACGACCAACAAATCATGATCATCACCGGCCCCAATATGGCCGGTAAGTCAGCACTGCTGCGGCAGACGGCTCTCATCACCCTGATGGCCCAGATGGGCAGCTTTGTCCCTGCCGAGCAGGCCCGCATCGGCATCGTGGACAAGATTTTCACCCGTGTAGGGGCCAGCGACAACATCTCGCTGGGCGAGTCCACCTTCATGGTCGAGATGACCGAGGCCGCCGCCATCCTCAACAACATGAGCCAGCGCAGCCTCATCCTGTTCGACGAGCTGGGCAGAGGCACGAGCACCTATGACGGCATCTCGATTGCCTGGAGCATCGTCGAGCACATCCACGAGCATGCGGCACGGCCCAAGACGCTGTTTGCCACCCACTACCACGAGTTGAACGAGATGGAGAAATCCTTCAAGCGCATCGTGAACTACAACGTCAGTGTCAAGGAGATCAACGGCAAGGTGGTGTTTGTGCGCCAGTTGGTCAAGGGTGGCAGCGAGCACAGCTTCGGCATCCACGTGGCCAAGCTGGCAGGCATGCCGCCAAGCATCGTCAAGCGGGCTAATGAAGTGCTCAAGCAGCTCGAGGCCAACAACCAGGGCGGCACCGCCATCACCAAGGATCTGGGCGACGTGGCCACAGGCCGCTCGGGCTACCAGCTGTCCATCTTCCAGCTCGACGACCCCGTGTTGAGCCAGATACGCGACGAGATTCTCACCATCGACATCAACAACCTCACGCCCGTCGAGGCCCTCAACAAGCTCTATGACATCAAGGGCATCCTCACGGGTAAGAAAGAGCGATAGTGCCGCAAGACTTTTGTAAGAAAAAAATCTTGGTTTTCCACCGAAATCAGTAGTTTGTCTTGAAATATTTACTAAATTTGTGCCGCTTAAAACATACACATATAGTAAATATGATCATGAAGAAGATTTATTCAATTCTGATTGTGGCATTTGCCACTATGATGGGCTTCTCGGCACAAGCCGGAACCCCTCAATGGGAGATTGTAGCAGGTATGAACGTGGCTAACCTTGACGCAAGTGGTGCGAGCTCACGCATCGGTTTCCACGCCGGTATTCGTTCCACTTTCGGCATCCCCAGTGCAGATCAAGGCTTTTATGTTAATGCCGCAGCTTTGCTCTCCCTCAAGGGCTGCAAAGGTGGTGGTATCACGCTGAATCCTTATTATCTTGACATCCCTGTACACGCTGGCTATAAATATGCCATCAATGAATCGGTAGCAATCTTTGGCGAGTTCGGTCCCTACTTCGGCATCGGTCTTTTCGGCAAGACCGACGGTGAGGACGTGTTCGGTGATGATGGTTTCAAGCGTTTTGATTTTGGCTTGGGCCTGCGTGCAGGACTCGAGTTCAACAAGAAGGTACCCGTTTCCATCGGTTATGACTTTGGTGTGCTTGATGTGGCTGATGACGTTTCCGCCAAGAACCGAAATCTGACAATTTCTGTCGGTTACAAGTTCTAAAGCCATATCAGCCCATTAAAGTGATGAGAAAATTCATCATTGTTTTATATTTTGCGTTTGTGTCTTCAATGGTATCTTTATCATTGACGGCATGTGGCAATGATGACGTGGAAGTGGATAATGCCGACGTTCGTTACGTCACGACCTATGAGGTCAAGGTAACGCCAACCACCTTGAATTACTTCACACTGACGGGAGACATTATCAACGAGAACGGTGAAATAACCGATATTGACTTGTCACATTCGGTTCACTATATATCGCCAATTGCTACCTCAACAGTTCCTAATCATTTGCAGATCCGAGTCAATCTTGAACCTCTTCAGGGCTTAGATAAGTATTCCGGTTTTGTTGAATTAGGAATTGAAACAAAGAAGTACACGACGAGAGGTGAATACCTTGAAACGGTATATTCCAATCGCAAGGTAATGTGCAATTTCGTCGATTATCCTGCCGAAAAAATAGAAAGTGGCAACTTCGATTCACATTTCAACCTGGAAGCGATAAAGGATAACCAGGGCCGCTTGAACTAATAGAAGCTTAAGTTTCTGATGTATTGAGTCCACTTTAAAAAGTGGACTCAATTTCCTATCTCTTCTTATTTGGGGGAATTCAGTAGCAGGTTGATTAGGGTAACGACGTCATAGACATCGATGGCCCCATCATTGGTAAGGTCGGCGATGCGGCTATCGGTAACGGAGCCTGTCAGTATCTGGTTAATCAGGCTAACGACATCGCTAACGTCGGCACAGCCATCACCGTTGATGTCACCCAGGGCGATGATTGACGGGAAACGATTCCAATAGTCGGTCGCACGATAGGTTTCAAGGGCTTGTGCCGGCACGCGCAGGGTTGCTTGGCTGAACACTCCATAGCGTTCAAAGGTGGTGCTGTCGGCCATCAACGGCGGGACAATCGAGCGCGCGGTGACAGTATTGAGCCAGCAGCCATCAAAACAGTGCGCACCCAGATGGCACAGTGAGGCGCCAAGGGTAACATCATCCAGCCATGGGCAATCAAAGAAGGCATAGTCGCCAATGGTGGTCACAGCATCGGGGATGTTGAGGGTGATGAGCTTTTCACAACCGGCAAAGGCATAGTCGCCGATGTGCCCGAGTTGTGGAGGCAGGTTGATACTCTCCAAGTAATAGCAGGAGTTGAATGCGTTGTCACCAATCAGGGTCACACTTGGCGGAATAGTGATGCCGGTCAGTCCGATGCACTCCATGAAGGCTCCGTCGCCCAGTGCTGTAACCGATTGCGGGATGACAGTGGCAGCACATCCAGCCACCAGCGTCCCCGTTGCGGTCTCGATAATGGCATTGCAGTGCTCACGGGCATCAAAGGTAGTGTTCTCGCTGTCCACAGTCATGCCGGTCAGGTTCTCGCAGGCCTGGAAAACGCCGCTGCCGATGTGCTTCACTCCTGCCGGAATCTCAATGTCGGTCAATCCAGTGCAGTACATGAAGGCTCCATCGCCGATGCTCTCCAGTGACGGCGGTAATGACAGGTTCGACAACCCGCCGCAGCTACGAAATGCCGTGGCACCGATAGTCTTCAGGCCAATGCCGAAGTCGATGCGACGAAGCGTTCCGCAACAGGCAAAAGCCTCCTCACCGATGCTGACTACCGAGTCGGGAATGGTCAGTGTCGAGTCGGCACAACCGGCATAGAAAGCATTCTTGCCGATGGTGACGAGTGATTGCGGCAAACTTATTCCTGTGAGCGAGTAACAGTGGTCAAAGGTGAAGTCATTGATGGCAGTAAGCCCCTCGGGCAGGGTGGTGGCTGTCATGCGGGAGCAAAAGTAAAAAGCCGAGTCACCGATTTCCTTGACCGTGGGCGGGATGTTGACCTGCTGCACATACAGGCACTTGGAGAAGGCACTGTTGGCTATCGCAGTGACGGCATAGGTGTGCCCGTCGTGAGTGACATGAGACGGAATGGTCACGGTATCGGTATAGGCACTGGACCACCCCCAGCCGTAATCCACACCGTCGCTGGTGACGCTGACCGTCGTGCCGTCGTCATTGAGCTGATAGTACACATTGCCTGTCATGAAGTCATAGCCTGCCGCACCATTGGCACAGCCTATCATGAAAACAGCCAGCAAAATCATCCTGTAAAGACCTTTAATCCATTTCATAACCTTATGATTGATAGTGAATAAACGTTACAAATATAGCTATTATCTTCATTAAAGTGAGGTGAGGCAATAGGCATTTTCAACCAACTGAGTCTAAAATCAAGCAAGAGACGTTGTTTGGCGGATAAATTGAGCACCTGTTGTCAATCCACTGATATTTCAACAAAAAAATGTATCTTTGCATCCTAAAAAATATAAGAATAAAACGACATTATGACTCGTTCCGATTTTGAAATCATGGCCCCTGTGGGCTCCTGGGAATCACTGTTTGCCGCTCAGCAGGGTGGTGCCGATGCCATCTACTTTGGCATCGAGGGATTGAACATGCGCTCGCGCTCCAGTGTCAACTTCACGCTCGAGGACCTGCGCACCATCGCCCAGTGGTGCCACGAGCACGGCATGAAGAGTTACCTGACGGTGAACACCATCGTCTATGACGAGGACATCGGTTACATGCACCAGATTGTCACGGCCGCCCGTAATGCCCAGGTGAGTGCCATCATCGCCAGCGATATGGCCACCATCCTGTTTGCCCGCAGCATAGGCGTTGAGGTGCACATCTCCACCCAGGTCAACGTGAGCAACAGCGAGGCCGTGCGCTACTACAGCCAGTGGGCCGACGTGATGGTCCTTGCCCGCGAGTTGAACCTTGAACAGGTGAAGCGCATCACCGATTTCATCGAGGAAAATGACGTTCGCGGACCTCATGGCGATCGCGTCAGGTTAGAGATGTTCTGCCACGGCGCGTTGTGCATGGCCGTGAGCGGCAAGTGCTACATGAGCCTGCATCAGGAGAACACCAGTGCCAACCGCGGTGCCTGCCGCCAGATTTGTCGCCGTGGCTACATCGTCACCGACCGCGAGAACGGCGACGAGCTGGCCATCGAGAACAAGTACATCATGTCACCCAAAGACCTGAAGACCATCCACTTCCTCAACAAGATGGTGGATGCCGGAGTGACCGTGTTCAAGATCGAGGGCAGGGCACGCGGGCCGGAATATGTGCGCACGGTCGTCGGCTGCTATGACGAGGCGCTGAGGGCCATCTGCGACGGCACCTACGGCGACGAGCAACGCATCAACGACTGGAACGAGCGACTGGCCAAAGTGTTTAACCGCGGATTCTGGGACGGTTACTACATGGGACAGCGGCTGGGCGAGTGGTCGGCAAAGTATGGCTCCAGTGCCACCCGTGTCAAGAAATATGTGGCCAAGGGCATCCGCTACTACAGCAAGCTCAAGGTCGCCGAGTTTCTCATGGAGGCTGGCGAGCTGCATGTGGGCGACGAGGCCTGGATCATCGGGCCAACGACGGGTGCCATTCCATTGACCATCGAGGAGATCCGCGTCGACCTCAAGCCAGTGGAGAAGACCGTCAAGGGCGAACACTTCTCTATTGCCGTGGCCGAGAAAATCCGCCCCAGCGATAAACTCTACCTGTGGCAGCCAGTAAACACCCAGCAGCACCAGGAATAATCATTGAGGCATGAAGCGTCACAATGAGGGCGGGACCTTTTATCAGACCCCGCCCATCTCATGCTCTAACCAACTAACCCGACACAGGTGCTGGTTGACAAGCTGTCATTCTATCTCTCCCAGGCAATTTCCAGCGGTCCACCTTGGTACAATTCACCATTAAACTCTACGAGGAAATGGACGGTAGAGATACTGCCGTTTTGCTCCACATAACAATATGAGGGATAGTTTGCTGAGTCATACAGATACCTATAACCAGAGATATCGACACCCCAATCCCCCTCGACAGGAGCGATGCTTCCATCGCTGTTGAGCGTGAAGTGCCAATTGCCGTCGACGGCGTACAGATCATAGAAAGGTTCATAAAGGTAGTATTCATCGGTATTCTTGATCCAGTAAACGGCAACGTTAGTGGTATATGAGCCACCACTATCAAAAGTGTAATCGGTAAATGTGACACGGCCCGCTTGTTCGGTCTCGATGCGTGTAACTGTAATCGTTATCGATGAGTGCTGGCCTCCTGTCGCTCCCTGGGCATCGGTGATGCGTAGCACGCATGAGGAGGTTTGGCCAAACTCCAACGGGTTAAAATAAACCCAAACAGTCGCTGTGCTACTACCATCAGCAAAGAAAACGTCGGACGCAGACAGGGCACGTCGGGCAGAACAAACAGAGACAGGCTCAACAGCAACGAGACGAGCAGCGGCCAGTAGCCCGACAAGTACTTGCTGATGGGATAATAGATCACCTGCATGGTGAATATGCATGCCAGGAACCAGAAGGGACCCAGCACCACGTCGGGCGTACCCTGGACAAACTGCCACAGGGGGGTCAACACGTCGATGGCCTGCTCCTCGGGTCCAGCCATGCGCCGTCCCACCACAAGCCACAGGGCATAGAACACGACAAAGAACGTGGCATATGGCACCAGAATGCGGCTTGCACGATGACGCAGAAACGACAAGAAACCCTTTAGCTTAGCAATATTGAACAGATAGCCTGCGGCCAGGAAAAACACAGGGGCGCCCATGTTGAAAAGCGCCACCTCGTGGGCGGTATCGAAGCGCGGCGGCGTGTGGTAAACCACAACCAGGAACATCGCGATGAGCTTGAGATAGTCAAGCCATGCCTGTCGTTTCATATTGCCGGTCATCAGTTCTCTCTCATTGATAGAAAACGGAAACAATAAGTACAATAAGAACAATTATCATGACGTCAATCAACAAATTGTAATTATTGTATTTATTGTTTCCTTGTGGTAATAATCGTTAGTCGATGATGTCAAATCCAGTGTAACGCTGCAGGGCGGCAGGGATGCGGATGCCCTGCGGCGTCTGGTTGTTCTCGAGCAGTGCAGCCACAATGCGGGGCAAGGCCAGTGCCGAGCCGTTGAGGGTGTGGCACAGGTGGGTCTTCTTGTCGTCGCCACGGTAGCGGCACTTGAGGCGGTTGGCCTGATAGGTCTCGAAGTTGGAGACGCTGCTCACCTCGAGCCAACGCTGCTGTGCAGCCGACCACACCTCAAAGTCGAAGGTGATGGCACTGGTGAAGCTCATGTCGCCACCGCACAGGCGCAGGATGTGCCACGGCAGTTCCAGCTTCTCGAGCAGCCCCTGGACGTGGTCCTTCATCTCCTCGAGGGCGGCATAGGAATTCTCGGGCTTCTCGATGCGCACGATCTCGACCTTGTCAAACTGGTGCAGGCGGTTCAGTCCACGCACGTCCTTGCCATAGGAGCCAGCCTCGCGGCGGAAACAAGCCGAGTAGGCACAATTCTTCTTGGGCAGTTCATCCTGGGGGATGATGACATCACGATACATGTTGGTGACGGGCACCTCGGCCGTGGGAATCAGATAGAAGTTGTCCACCTGGCAGTGGTACATCTGTCCCTCCTTGTCGGGCAACTGTCCGGTGCCCAGTCCCGAAGCCTCGTTAACGACCAGTGGCGGCTCGATCTCGAGATAGCCAGCCTTGCCAGCCTCGTCGAGGAAGAACTGTATCAAGGCGCGCTGCAAGCGTGCACCCTTGCCCACATACACAGGAAATCCTGCGCCCGTGATCTTAACACCCAGGTCAAAATCGATGAGGTTATACTTCTTGGCCAGTTCCCAGTGAGGCAAAGCATCCTCACCCAGGTCGGGCATCTTTCCACCAGTCTTCTCGACCACGTTATCCTGGGCCGTCTTGCCCTCGGGCACGCCGCTATAGGGGACGTTGGGCACACTGAGCAGGATGTCGGTAATCTCGTCCTGGGCAGCACTCAGATTATCGTCAATCTCCTTGTTGGCGGTCTTGAGTGAGGCAACCTGGGCCTTGATGTTCTCGGCCTCTTCACGATTGCCCTGCTTCATCAAGGCGCCAATCTGGGCGGCCATTTTATTAAGCACAGCAGCGTTATCGTCACGCTGTTTCTGCAGTGCCTTGCGCTGCTTATCCAGATCCACGATGCGCATGATGGGCTCGCGTCCGTCAAAATGCTTGACGGCAAGGCGGCGAATCACGTCCTCGGGATCCTGGTTAATGAGTTGTAATGTCAGCATTTTTTGTTTATTGTTCTATGTTGTGTAAATCACCCCCTCACTCGCCAAAGTCGATGGTCTGCGAGTCACCACTCACGCTGGGACGCCTGGTGGACTTGGGCACCTCGACAGGACGGTCCATGCTGACGGCATGCTGACGCTCCTTGATTTGGTTGCGGAAGTCAGGCTTGCGGCCATAGGTGGGTGTCTTCTCGATCATGTCGATCACATCATCATCGTCGAGTTCCTCGGGCTGAAGCACGATGTAACGTGCGCTGAGCTGCTTGAGAGTCAAGTCGCTAATAGCCTTGTCGCCATACTCCTTTTTCAAGCGCTCGGCATCGGACATAGCCGGAGTGGTGTCGCGTCGCTCGGTGCGCATCGACACGGTGGGCACAGGTGCCTCCTTGTCGAGGGAGACATTGAAGCCAGCAGCCAGCACGGTCACCTTGATCTGGTCGGCGAGGGTTTCGTCATAGGCGGTACCCCAGATTACATCCAGATCGGGATCGAAATTGGCCATAAACTCCTGAATCTCGTTCATCTCTTCCATGATGAGCGGAGCATCACTGTTGGGATTGAAGTAGAAATTCATCAGAATCTTCTTGGAACCGTAGACGTCACGATTCTTGAGCAACGGCGACTCCAGAGCGTTCTCGATAGCCTTGGTGACACGGCGTTCACCGGTACCATAACCCGAACTGATGATGGCGGCGCCTCCGTTGCGCAGGGTAGTATCCACATCGTTGAAGTCAAGGTTGATTACACCCTTGTAGGTAATCAGGTCGCTGATGCTGCGGGCTGCTACCGTGAGCGTGTCATCGGCCTTGCCGAAAGCGTTGGTGAAGTCGAGGTCGCTGTAGATTTCGGTGAGGCGCTGGTTGTTGATGATGAGCAGTGCGTCAACATACTTGCCCATCTCGTCGGCACCGGCAAGCGCCTTGAGAATCTTCTTGGGGCCCTCGAACAAGAAGGGAATGGTCACGATACCGATGGTGAGCACGCCCTTCTCGTGAGCGATGCGGGCAACTACAGGCGCAGCACCCGTTCCAGTGCCACCACCCATACCAGCGGTGATGAAGACCATCTTGGTGTCGTCATCGAACAGGGCTGCAATCTCGGCCTCGCTCTCCTCGGCAGCAAGGCGTGCCGTCTCGGGGATGTTACCGGCACCCAGTCCGTGGGTAGTATTCGGTCCCAACAGCACACGGTTGGGGACAGGAGACTCGTTGAGCTGCTGACGGTCGGTGTTGAGGACGACAAACGAGACACCCTCGATATTCTGCATATACATGTGGTTGATGGCATTGTTGCCACCACCGCCCACGCCCATCACCTTGATGATGGTGGGGGACTTAGCCTTATCGTCGAAGCCTGACTTCTGATCCAGCGTGGACATAATGTCGCTCTTGGGCATGCGTCCGCCCATGCTGTGTCCACCGAATTTGATACTATCGTTATCCATATTGAGTTTGTATTATTATTTCGTTTTTGGTTGTGATATGCTAATATTCTACACACGACTGTCTCACTGCTCATCATCCTCCTCATCGGACATGAGGCTATCCAAGCGCTTCTTCAGTCCAGTGATCCATCCACGCTGTTTCTTGACGGGTCTGCTTGTTCTGGTGTTTTCAGCAGGCTCGGGGCCGTTGGGCTGAGCAATGGGCTCGACAGGACGGTTCACCTCAAAGGTGGGGTTCTCGTACTTGTTGAGTTCCACACAGGTTTCGCCCTCGGCAATGCGCTCGGCAGCTTCGGCCAGGAGCGAGAACACCTCGATATACTCCATGCGGTTGATCTCACCATTCAAGATATTGATGGTGGAGGGGTTCTGGCCCATGCGCACCTTGATTTTGATGGTGTCGGTCATCTTTTGCTGCAACCCACCCAGATGTGCGCTACCACCTATCAAGACGATGCTCTGGATCTCATTATTGGAGATGCCGGCATCGGCCAGTTGCTGGTTGATGTTGGCGATAATCTCGCCAGTGCGTGCGCTGATGTAGTTGGCAGCCTCACGTGAGTTCACGTCCTCAATGACTACGTTGCTCACGTTGGTGGGATCAAGCGGGTTGTTAATATTTTTCTTGACATTCTCGGCAGTCTCCTCGAGGACGTTCAAGCCTGTCGACACGTCACGGGTGAGGTTGCGGCCACCCAGCGGCAGGGTGTTCATGTAAACGAGGGCTTTGTTCTTGTAGATGGTGACAGTAGTGGTCTCAGCGCCCATGTCAACGAGCATGCAGCCGAGTTCACGGTCACTGTCGTTGAGGATGTGCTTACCGACAGCCAGCGGAGTGACTATGAATTCCTTGACCGGGGTGCCAAATGTCATCAAGCGGTTCAAGTTGAGCATGAGGGCCTGCTTGGCGACAATGAGGTTGACGTCAATCTTTATGGAAGAACCAAATTGTCCCACGGGGTTGGGGGTCTCTACCTTGTCAACAAAATAGGAGCGCGGCACGACGTCAACGGTCTCGTGGTTGCGGATTGGCGTGCTTGTGGCGTCGTGGATAATGCGGTCGATGAGTTCCCGCGTGATGGGCTCGGTGGAGCCCACGCTGCGTTTCACCTCACTCATGATGCTATGCAGTGACCTGCCGCTCACACCCATATATACCTGGGTAATGCGGCCATCCACCATGCCTTCAAGATTCCTGAGGATACGGTTGATGCTGCTCTTGATATTCTCCACATTCTGTACGATGCCATACCTCACGCTATTGAGGTGCCTCTCTTCCTGGAGGTGCCTTACGCTCAAGTATCCAGCCGAAGTCTTCTCGGCAATTGCTCCAACGATCTTGGAACTTCCGATTTCAAGTGCTACGATATATTGGTTCTTTTCCATAAAAATGATTATATGTTATATGTTTTTTTGTTTTGTAATTAATTATTATTCTTCTTGGTTACTTCCTGTTTCTTGGATGGCTCATTGACGGGAGCCTCGGCAGGCTTGCTGTCCTGCTTCTTGTTGTCCTGGGGCGTGCCCGTGGTCATCGTCTCGATATCAGGAGCCTGCTCGTCGTCCTCGGGATCATACTCGATGATCTGTTCGACAGCCTTAACCCGGCGCGTGGCCACTATCTGGTGGTTCCACTTCACCGAGATGGTGTCGTAGGTATTCCAGCCCTTCTTGGGCAAAACCTCACTGTAGAACAGCTTCAGCTTGGCAAACTTGTTCTCGAAGCCATCAGCATTACCGATGTTGACCACGTGGCCGCTGAAGTTGGGCACGAGGATGATGTTGTTGGTGTCGCGCACCTGGAACATCGTCACCAGAGAGCGCAGCAATGTGTCATTCTCCACATAGTCGATGAGCGGGAGCAGACGGGTCGCAGGGTACTGCTTGGTGAAATGACCCTGAACAATAGGCACGTCGCAGTGATAAAAGCGGGTTGCCGCCATGCGCTTGCCTGAACGGTTCAAGTAATAGGAGTCCTCGCCATCAAACACACGAAGCACAGGCACCAGTTGGCTGACCCGAATGAGCACTTTGCCATTCTGGCACTTGACCAGGTCGGCATTTTCGAGATAGGGAGACATGCGCAACGCTTCCTCGACATCGGACGCGTTGATGTCGCCCATGCGCTTGCCCACCAGTTTCACACCCTGCCCCTTGAGGTCGCTGATCACACCCTGCGGAGTGACAAACGAGGTGCTGTCGGCGTTGATAACCTGAACCTCTACGACCTTGCACAACTCCTCCTTGGACTTGCCATGAGCCCACAGGACACCAGCTGTCAAGGCAATCGTGAGTACTGCGAGAATACTATATTGTATCAGCTTTTTCAACGCTCTTGTTTCTTGAATTCATTGCATATTTCAGGCAGCAGATTGGCGATATCGCCGGCACCCGCTGTCAATAAGACGTCAAAATTACTCAAATGTATTGACTTAATCAAATTTTCTTTTGAGTAAATGCATTTTTTTGTGCTCGTGACCTGTTCAAGTATCATTTCACTGGTAACACCTGGGATGGGCTGCTCACGTGCCGGATAGATGGGCAAGAGGATGACCTCGTCGGCAAGCGATAGAGATGCTGCGAACTCTGGGGCAAAGTCGCGGGTGCGTGTGTAGAGATGGGGCTGGAAAATAACCGTTAAACGGCGGCCACGATACAGGTCGCGCACCGATTGGATGCTGGCCTGCAGTTCTCCAGGATGGTGAGCATAGTCGTCAATCATAACCCTGCCATGGCTACCAGGTTCCTTGAGCCAGAACTCAAAACGGCGCTTGGGTCCCATGAACGATGCCATCGCCCGGCGCATGGCGTCGCCCGGAGTGTTCACCAGGCGGCATGCCGCCATAGCGGCAATAGCGTTATCGATGTTGATATCAACAGGTACCCCCAGGTTGATATCGCTGATGGTTTCCCATGGTGTGACCATATCAAACCTGATCTCGCCATCACCCTTGCGGATGTTTGCCGCATGGAAGTCACCATCGTTGCGGCTATAAGTGTAAACTTTCACATCCTTGCCGACACGAGGATGCAAAGCCAAGCCAGTGTGGATAATCAGTGCTCCGCCAGGCTGGATGAGCTCGGTGAAATGGGCGAAACTCTCTAAATAGTTCTCAGCATTGCCATAGATGTCAAGATGGTCGGGGTCGGTCGAAGTGACCACAGCGATGCGGGGACGCAGGTGATGGAACGAGCGGTCAAACTCATCGGCCTCGATGACCGAATAAGGGCTGGTGTCAGAAAGCAGGAAATTACTATCATAATTGCGCAGCACTCCTCCCAAGAAGGCGTTACAGCCAGTACCCGAGTCATGCAGGATGTGTGCTGCCATGCTCGACGTCGTTGTCTTGCCATGTGTACCCGCAAAGCACAAGGCTTGGCTGTGTGATGTGACAATGCCCAGCAACGCGGCGCGCTTCACGACCTCAAAGCCATGGTCACGAAAGTAGGTCAGTCCCTCGTGGGAGGAAGGGACCGCAGGAGTATATACCACGAGTGTGCGTTCAGGGTCGCGGCAATAGTCGGGGATGAGGGCTGCCGCCTCGTCAAAATCGATGTGAACGCCCTCCTGTTCCAGTGCACGGGTCAGGTCGCTGGGGGTGCGGTCATAACCAGCCACACGTTTTCCCTGCGCCAGGAAATAACGTTCCAGCGCTGCCATGCCAATGCCGCCGGCGCCGACAAAGTATAGTGAATCAAAATTCTTCATATTGTTTTTCCTAAATTGCTGATTATCCACTTTATATAATCACTGTTTCTTGAGTGCGACAATGCGTTCCACCTCATCGACGATGTGCTCGGCGGCGTCACGCAGGGCCATTTGGGCCACATGGGTCGAGATAGACGTGAGCAGCTCGTTGTCAGCAACAGTGTCGAGCATCGTGGGCACAAGGCTACCGGCAGCATCGGCATCGGTGACCATGAGAGCCGCGCCGCGCGAGGCCAAAGCTTGGGCGTTCTTGGTCTGATGGTCCTCGGCCACATTGGGCGAAGGCACAAGGATAGCAGCCTTGCCCAGGAGCTGCAACTCGGAGATGGAACTTGCTCCGGCACGCGACACGACCAGATCGGCAGCACGGTAAGCCATATCCATGTTGCTGATGAAAGGCATCTGCACCACATTCTTCACGCCCGAGGCCAACAAGGCCTCGCTGCACTGGCCGTCATAAATCTTGCCCGTCTGCCAGATGACCTGAACGTTGGCAGCACCACCTATCGATGACAAGCCTGCTATGATAGCATTATTAATGGTTCGTGCGCCCAAGCTGCCACCGATGATGAGGATGGTCTTCTTGTCGGGTTCAACGCCCATTGCCTGGCGTGCCTGTTCGGGTGTCGCCTCGCACTCCAGGAGGTTGCGCCTGACAGGGTTGCCCGTAAGGACAATCTTATCCTGCGGGAAGAAGCGTTCCATGCCCTCGTAGGCGACGCAAATGCTATCGGCCTTGGCCGCGAGCAGCTTGTTGGTCACGCCAGCATAGGAATTCTGTTCCTGCAATAGTGTGGGAATGCCTTGTTTCTGTGCCTCCTTGAGCATCGGCCCACTGGCATAGCCACCGACGCCGATAGCGATATCGGGCTTGAAGTCCTTGAGAATGCCACGGGCCATGTTCATGCTCTTGAGCAAGCGTGCCAAGACGTTGAAATTGCGCAACAGGTGCTTGCGGTCAAATCCGCTCACCGGCAGGCCAATGATCTTGTAGCCGGCAGCCGGCACTTTCTCCATCTCCATGCGCCCCTCGGCCCCCACAAACAGGATATTGGCATCGGGGTGGCGACGGCGTATTTCATTGGCGATGGACAGAGCGGGGAAGATGTGTCCTCCGGTACCGCCACCGCTCACCAATACATTGAATTGTTGTTTGTTATCTCCAGACATTTTTAGCAGGTATTTCAGTTGGGTTTACGGCATCCAGACCCTCGATGATTGGAGTGTCCTCGACCTTGTTTTTCTTGTTTCCGTAGTTTGCTATGGTGCGGCTAACGCTCAGCATCACGCCAAAGGCGACACTAATCACGATGATTGACGTACCACCCTTGGAGATCAGTGGCAGCGGCTGTCCCGAGACGGGGAACACGCCCACGTTGATGGCCATGTGGAACAGGGCCTGGAAGGTGATGAACGATGCCATTCCAATGACGAGCAGCGATGGCAGCACGCGTTTGCTTCGCCTGACAATCATTGCGGCCCGTCCCAGTAGCGACAGGTAGAGCAGCAACACAAAGATGCCGCCAATCAAACCTGTCTCCTCGACAATGATCGAGTAGATATAGTCGCTGAAAGCCAGCGGCAATCGGCTGCACTCACGCGACTGGCCAATGCCCTTACCGATGGGGCCGCCATGAGCTTGAGCCATGCGTGAGAACATTTCCTGCTGATTCTTGGCCGTAATGGGGCGATAGACCAGCGAGTCGCTGTGCCACCACTCCATGAGACGGTTCTTCCAAGTGCCGGTGCGGGCCACTTCAGTGTAGCCGTCATGCGCTTGTCCAGGATCGGCCTGCGCTCCTGCTGCCGGCATCTCGACCTGCAATTCCTGTTGCGTGGCCTTGAACATCTCGTCGGTTTTATCATTACTGTTCTTGATGATGATGAAGAAGCCAAACATGATGCCAAAGAACACCATCAAGATACCTATCTTCTTGAAACTGGCACCGCCGATGAGCAACATCGAGCCGCTGATGGCAATCAGCAACAACGTGTTGGTCAAGCCGCTTCTAATCATCAATCCGCCATACAGAGCCACCACGCATGCGGCAGCGATGAGGCCACCGCGGCTGATGTCCTGATTCTTCTGGGACTTGGCAAAGATGTAGGACAGCATGGTGACAATCGACAGTTTGGCCAACTCGGCGGGCTGTAACGTGACTCCTGGCACGAGTGTCATCGATCGGCGGGCGCCATTGATGACTTCCCCAAAGAACATCACATACAACAAGCTGAACACCGTGATGATGGCCAATCCAGGTATCATCGCATAAAGGAACTTGGGCTTGTTATAGTCGACGCGCTGCAACGACACCACACACACAGCACCCAACCCAAGAAAGATGCATTGCTTGATGATGGGCATGTAGATACCCTGCGTGGCAATCTCACGGCTCGAGGCACTATAGCTCTCGATGATCGAGATGATGAGCAGCATGATATAGATTCCCCAAATCCACGGGTCACCGTATTTTCGGGAGATCTCGGTATATTTGTTTGTCTTCTCGGTAGGGGGCATATCGATGCGTTATCTGTATTTATTTGGCTTTGAAATTCTTGACGCACTCCTTGAACTGATTGCCACGATCGGCCATGCCGTTGAACAGGTCAAAGCTGGCACAGCAAGGCGACAAGAGCACGGTGTGACCAGGCTGAGCAAGGCTACGGCACTTCTCCATACATTCGGGCATGCTACCTGCATCGGTCACCACAGGCACCATACCGTCGAAGAAATCATGCAGCTTGGCGTTGTCCTTACCCAAGCACACGATGGCCGTCACCTTCTGCTTAACCAACGGTTCAATCTGGGTATAATCATTGCCCTTGTCAATACCTCCCAGGATGAGCACGCAGGGCTCATTAACGCTTTCCAAGGCATACCAGCAAGCATCCACGTTGGTGGCTTTGCTGTCGTTGATGTAACGCACGCCGTCGACCATGTCGACATATTCCAGACGATGGGGAACGGCCTCAAAATCGGCCAAAGCCTCACGGATAACGTCTTTGCGGATGTCGAACACCTGGGCCGACAAACCTGCTGCCATGGTGTTATAGACGTTGTGCAACCCCTTGAGCGACAATTCATCACGAGAGATGTCCCAATGGTCACCATCGACATTGAAGTTAAGCACGCCCTCATGCACCCAGGCGGCCTTGCTGTCGTCATCATCGCCCGTGAAACTCAACAGGCGGGCTTCCAGGTGGTGTTGACGCAGCTGCGACGCGATCACAGGGTCGTTGTGCCAGTAGATGAAGGAATCGTCTCCTGTCTGGTTCTGGGTGATACGGAACTTGGCTGCTGCATAGTTCTCCATCTTGTAGTCGTAGCGGTCCAGATGGTCGGGGGTGATATTCAGCAGCACAGCCACATTGGCCTTGAATTCATACATGTTGTCGAGCTGGAAACTGCTCAGCTCAATGATGTAAACATCGTGGTGCTCGGTGGCGACCTGCAAAGCCAGGCTGCGACCCACATTACCAGCCAGGCCAACGTTCAGGCCAGCCTTCTTGAAGATATGATAAGTGAGTTTTGTAGTCGTTGTTTTACCGTTGCTACCTGTAATGCAGACCATTTTAGCATCGGTATAGCGTCCTGCAAACTCAATCTCGCTCACGATGGGAATGCCCCGCTCGATAGCCTGGGCCACCATGGGTGCGGTCTCGGGGATGCCTGGACTCTTCACTATCTCGTCGGCGTTAAGGATTTTCTCGGGAGTGTGTCCTCCCTCTTCCCATGCCACGCCATATTTATCGAGCAGATCCTTGTAGTCCTGACCTATCTTGCCGGCATCGCTCAGCCATACGTCCATGCCCTTGACCTGAGCAAGTACAGCAGCACCCGCGCCGCTCTCGCCTCCACCCAATACTACTAATCGTTTTGCCATGTTGGTATCTTGTTGTTGATTGATTTTATGTGGTGTTTAACGGATTTTCAATGTTACAAACGTCAATGCGGCAAGCAGGATGCTCACCAGGAACATACGCATCACAATCTTGGCCTCGGGTATGCGATGGTCAGGAGTCTTGACCTTGTAGTCCCACGTAATCTTGGAGGGGTCGATTGTGAAGTGATGGTGCAACGGCGTCATCTTGAACAAGCGGTGATTGGCTCCATGACGCTTCACATACCAGACTTGCAGGATGACCGACAGCTCCTCGACGAGGAAGAGACCACACAACAGCGGAATGAGCCACTCCTTGCGGATGAGCACGGCAAACACAGCGATGATGCCTCCCAAGCACAAACTGCCCGTGTCGCCCATGAACACCTGGGCAGGATAGGAATTGTACCACAGGAAGCCAACGGTCGCCCCGATAAATGCCGCGGCATACACCACCAACTCACTGCTATCCGGGATGTACATGATATTCAAGTAGGATGAATAGATGACGTTACCACCCAGATAGCACATGATCGCAAGTGCAACGCCTATAATAGCCGAGGTGCCTGTGGCCAAGCCGTCAACGCCATCGGTCAGGTTGGCGCCATTGCTCACCGCTGTGATGACAAAGATTGTCACCAGAATGAACAGGATCCAGCCACCCAACTGCTTATACTTACCCATCCAGCCAGTGAAGTAAGCATAGTCAAAGTTATGGTTCTTGACAAACGGCAAGGTGGTCTTGGTCGCCTTCACAGCCTGTGACTTGTGTATTTCCACCAGTTCGGGCGTCTCGTTGCGGTTGGTGACATGGACGCTCTCGTTCATCACGATAGCAGGGCTGAGGTACATGGTCAGGCCCACAATGATGCCCAAGCCCACTTGCCCTACAATCTTGAACTTCCCCTTGAGGCCTTGCTTGTTGTGATGGAAGACCTTGATGTAGTCGTCGGCGAAGCCCAGTGCTCCACACCACAGGGTGGACACTATCATGAGCAGCATGTAGACGTTGTTGAGTTTACCCAACAGCAGGCAGGGCACCAATATCGAGATGATGATGATGATACCGCCCATCGTGGGTGTTCCCTGCTTGGCCGAATTGCCGCCCAGTTTTTCTTCACGTTCCTTGTCACACATCTGGTGGCTCTTGAGCTTGAAGATGATGCGACGTCCAATGACGATACCGATAAACAGCGACAGGATGAAAGCAAAGCCAGCCCTGAACGAGATGTACTCGAACAATCGTGCTCCGCTCACGTCATACTGTTGCAGCCAGTGGAAAAGATGATAAAGCATATCTTATCTTGTATTGGTTAATAATCTCGTTTATTTTTCACTCTCAAAGACCTCGAGCACCTGCTCACGGTCATCAAAATGATGTTTCACACCTTGAATCTCCTGATAATCCTCATGGCCCTTGCCCGCCACAAGCACCACATCGCCAGGCTGAGCCAACTGGCAGGCTGTGCGTATGGCTTGACGGCGGTCGGTAATCGTCAGAGTGGAGGGACGGCACTCGTCGGGCAAGCCCACCTCCATCTGGCGCAAGATCTCGTCGGGGTCCTCGGTGCGCGGGTTGTCGCTGGTGAGTACCAGGCGGTCGCTGCGCACGGCTGCCTCGCGTGCCATGATGGGACGCTTGCCAGCATCACGGTCACCGCCACAGCCACACACGGTGATGACGTGGCCGTTCTTGCCCACCACTTCACGGATGGTGTCGAGGACGTTGACCAACGCATCGGGCGTGTGTGCATAATCCACGATAGCAGTGTAGCCTCGCGGCGAGCGCAGCGTCTGGAAACGTCCAGCCACTGGCTCAAGACGGCTCATTTTCACGAGCACCTCTTGGGGGTCAAATCCCAGCAACAGCGATGCTCCATAGACCGACAGCAGGTTGTAGGCATTGAAACGTCCAGTGAACAGCACCTCGACCAGCTTGCCGTTGAGCTCCAGCGTAGTGCCATCCAATCGAGACTCTACGATACGTCCCTTGAAATCGGCCAACGAACGCAAGGAGTAACGGTACTTGTCGGCCCGTGTGTTCTGCAACATCACCTCGCCCACCTTGTCGTCGGCATTGACCAGCGCAAACGCGCCTTTGGGCAACGCGTCAAAGAACATCTTCTTGGCAGCGATGTAGTTGTCCACGGTCTTGTGGAAATCCATGTGGTCACGGGTCAAGTTGGTAAAAATTCCGCCGGCAAACGTGATGCCCTCGATGCGACGTTGCACACACGCGTGGGAGCTCACTTCCATGAAGGCGTAGTCGCACCCTGCCATCACCATCTCGTGCAGCAGGCGGTTGAGCGTCAAGTGGTCGGGAGTGGTCTGCTTGGCCGCTTCTTCACGTGTATCGACGATGTTCTTGACCGTCGAGAGCAAGCCAGCCTTGTACCCCATCAAACGTGCCATCTCATAGAGCAGAGTGGCGGTTGTCGTCTTGCCGTTGGTGCCGGTGACCCCCACGAGGCGCAGGTGACGGGACGGGTGATCAAACCACTCGTCGGCGATATGGGCCAGCGCGACGACGCCGTTCTCGACCTGCACGTAGGTAACGTCGGGGTCCAGGATTTCGGGCATGTCTTCACACACGATGGCACGGGCACCAGACGCGATAACGTCTCCAATGAAGCGGTGAGAGTCAACGGCCACGCCCTTGACTGCGACAAACATCACGCCTTGCCGGGCCTGGCGTGAATCGTTAATCAGGTCGGTAATCTCAATATCGGTGTTTCCCGCTACACGCTGCGGGGTGATAGACTGGATGAGTTGTGATAATCTCTTCATGATTTCAGGAATTTCTTAGTCTTAAATAAATGCGTTGCCCACGGGCATACTCGGTTCCTGCAGCGAGGCTTTGGCTGGTCACCATTCCCGACCCGCTGAAGCTGACCGACAAGCCGGCGTCCTCGAGCATCTTGACGGCCTCCCGGATGTTCAAGCCAATCACGTTGGGGACACCTTTCTTGACGCGAACGGGACGAGCGTAGCGGTGAGTGGTTTCGACCTTGAGTCCACGTTTGATGTTGTTGGAGGCATGGTCATCCATGGAGGCGAACAGCGTGGGATAATTCTTGGCATCCTTGGAACTGGCCTTGGCATAGTCGGGAGCAGTACCCAACAGCCCCTGAGCATACATTTTGAGGGCAATATTCTTCATCACCATACCGCTGCTGGCACCGGCGCCGCGGTCGGCACCCAGCATGAGCACGATGCAACTGTACTTGGGTTTATCATATGGGAAGAAACCGCAGAATGCCAGACGCTTCTTGCCGCTGTACTTGCCACCCATGACATCAAACGCAGTACCTGTCTTGCCTGCAATCTCCACCTTGTCGTCCTGCACCCAGTGGCGCGCAGTGCCATGACTGCCCCACACCACATCGTGCAGCATGATGCGCAACTTGCGGGCATTTTCGGGAGTGCACACTTGTTCACGGATGTAAGTCACAGGGATGATCGAGTCGGGCTCGCCCTCACGCGACAGTTTCTTGAACAGGTGAGGACGCACATACTTGCCGTCATTGGCAATGGCATTATACATCGCCAGGGTGCACAACGGCGGGATGCGCGAACCGTATCCGAAGGCCTGGCGCGACAAGGTCACGCGACCACCATTCTTGATTTCGGCATTCTGGAACCAGGGTATCTGTTCACCAGCGATGCCTGAGTGGAACGGTTCGAAGAAACCCATCTCCTCGAGACGCTGGCGGAAACCAGGCGGGTTGTCGCCATACTTCTTGACGATGAGCTTGGCCATGCCAATGTTAGACGAGGTCTCGATGATCTGTCGCGGCGTGCGCGTTGCTCCGCCGTGAGGGTCGGTGATCGGATTACCGCCGGCATAGGTCCATGTCGATCCTGTCACAATGGGCTGCTCGATGTCACTGATGATGCCGTCTTCAAGAGCCACCATCATCGAGATGGTCTTCACGACCGAACCAGGTTCATAACCCAAGACAGCATGGTTCACACCCTCGACATACTCGCCGGTGGTCTTGCTGCGCTCAAGATTACTGATGGCCTTGATTTCGCCCGTCTCGACCTCCATGAGCACACACGTGGCCCACTCGGCACCCGTTTCCAGACACATGTCGTTAAGCTCATTCTCCACGATATCCTGCAACTGGACGTTGATGGTTGTGGTGATATCATACCCCTTGACAGCGGGCACACTCTCGGCGCGCACGATGCCGTTGGTGAGCTGGATGTTGCGGGCCAGGCCAGGCTTGCCATACAACAGTGAGTCGAGAGCCATCTCCAATCCTGAGTGTCCATGGATGCTCGAACTTTCCTCGTTCTGACCCACATTACCGATACTGCGCGCCGCCATGTCGCCATAGGGTTTGATGCGACGGCTGTGCTTCTCATAGTAGAAACCATTCTTGTTCTTGGCACGACACAGGAAAGGGAAATGCCGCACGCGGTCATACTCCTTGTGGGTGAGCATGTAGGGGAATAGGCGGTAAGCGCGGTTCTTGCGACCCTTGGTACCATCGGGATTGACCTTCTTGGCTTCATCAAGAATCCTCTTGCGGTCGCTCAAGATCTTCTGCTTCCACTGAATGGCCGTCATCGAGTTGTCAAAAACGGCCAAGCTGTCGCACAACGGTCCGATGTCCTTCATCAGGGTATCGGGCTTGATGCCGTCGGTGAACCAGTCGATGCGAAGCACATAGTATTGCAGGTTGGCGGCGAGCACAGTGCCATTGTCGGCAAGCAGCTTACCACGTTCGGGCTCAATGGGCACAGTGTCCATGAGCACTTCATCGGCCCTCTTGTTCCACTCGGCGGCAAGCACGGTTGTGGTCTTGAACAAGTCCCACACGATCAGGGCTGAAAAGGCCAGCATGATGCCCACCACCAGGGCATAACGGGCCAAGATATGTCGTTTGTTGTTCTGCTTCATATCGCTACTTGGGCATATTGATGGTCATTTCATGGGGTCACTTGCCGTTGAGCACATAGGGCGGATCCTGCGGGGCAGCCAGGCCTAAGTGTTTCTCGTTCATGAGCTTGGTCATCTCGCTCTCACGTATCATGGAGTTGTACTGTGCGCTGGCGTTGACCAAGTCGGTCTGTGCGTTGGCCAACTCGGTCTTGAGGGTTAAAACTTCCTGCTTGCTGCTCTGGCACACAAACTTGTTGGCAATGTATGCCAGCGCCATGACAACGAGTGCTATGATATAGACGGCGTTGCGCTTAAAAAAGTCCAGCGAGAAGAAGCGGCCCTGGATGATGTCCTTACCCGCCTTCTTGCCTGTTGATGATGTATAGTTTCGTTTTTCGCTCATTTTCAATTGGTTGTAACATTAATCGGTTAATGAGACAATTCACTTATTCTTTCTTGCAATTGCTTGACGGGGTGAATTCTGCAACACGCAGTTTGGCACTGCGTGAACGGGGGTTGCGGGCCACTTCGTCGGCACTGGGTGCAATCACCTTGCCCACGATACGCCATGGCGTATTGACACGGCCATAGAAGTCTTTCTCCACCTTGCCCTCGAAATTGCCCGCCCGCATGAAATTCTTCACCAACCGATCCTCAAGGGAATGATAGGTAATCACAGCCAATCGGCCGCCAGGGTTGAGCACCTGGAGTGACGACGTGAGCAGTTTACGCAGGGTCCCCAACTCGTCGTTGACCTCGATGCGCAGAGCCTGGAATACCATCGAGAGCTCTTTCTTCTCCTGCGATGGCTTGAGCAGGGGGCGCACGGCAGCCACGAGTTCCCCGGTCGTGGTGAGGGGACGGGCCTTGATCATAGCCGTCGCTAACCGTCGAGACTGGCGCAACTCGCCGTAGAGGTAGAGCACGCCTGCCAAGCGTTCCTCGTCATAGGTATTAAGCAGCTCGCGGGCATCAAATGCAGCTTGACGGTTCATGCGCATGTCCAGTGGTGCGTCGGCCCGGAATGTAAATCCACGGTCCACGTCGTCGAAGTGATGGAACGAGACGCCCAAGTCGGCAAGGATTCCATCAACGCCTTCAATGCCATAATATCGCAGGAAATTCCTCAAGTAAGCGAAATTACCGTGTACAAATGTAAATCTTTCATCCTGTAGGCGATTGGCCCAAGCATCCATGTCCTGATCCATGCCCAGGAGATGGCCTGACGCCCCCAAACGCTCCATGATGGCACGGCTATGGCCGCCACCGCCAAAGGTGACGTCGACATAGGTGCCATCAGGTTTGATGGCAATCGCGTCCATGCTCTGGCTAAGCAGTGCAGGTATGTGATATACAGTCGTTTCCATGCGTTTTCAGTTTGCTATCGAAGTCGGGGTCAACAACCCTCATTTTGGGGACTTCAAAGGTACAACAATTTTCCGGATAATTTACAATCTCAAACCATTAAATTCATAATTTACAAAATAAAAATTGTTAACAAGCCCTGTTAATAACTTTACTATCGCTGATTATCAGTCCTTTACATATTAATTTAATTATTTACAAGTGCAAAAAATAGAGATTGATTCTGCGTCTTTAAAGAGACTTTTTTCCTTGCAAAAAAATGAGGGGAAGGATAATTACTTTATGAGCACCAACGATGTTTCACATAAATTATGGATTGTAAATATATTTTTAGAAATATTTTATCTAATTTTGCCATGCTATAACCAAAATAAGAAAATGATAGAAATGGGTCATCAAGGACTGAATAATCATGGCATCAACATGGGCATCGTAGAGCAGACAGCGACACCGTTCTACTATTATGACATGGATATGCTCAACGAGACACTGGAGGCAATTACGCACACGACCGCAGGCTACCCTTTTCATGTACACTATGCAGTCAAGGCCAACGGTAATCCACACATTCTCAGCACTATCGCCAACTACGGCCTGGGTGCCGACCTGGTGAGCGGGGGTGAGATACAAGCTGCCATCGAGGCCGGGTTTAATCCAAAGGAGATGACCTACTCGGGAGTGGGTAAAACTGATTGGGAAATCAAGCTTGCATTGCAACACGGAGTGGGTTGTTTTAACGTGGAGTCCATCCCCGAGCTGGAGGTCATCCATCGGCTGGCCGAGGATATGGACACGACCGCCCACATTGCTGTCAGGGTGAACCCCGACATCGATGCACATACCCATAAATACATCACTACCGGAACGGCCGATAACAAGTTCGGCATCTGTATCGAAGCCCTTGATGAAATCGTAGATCGAGCCCGCAGTCTTGAGCACATCCACCTGTGCGGCCTGCACTTCCATATCGGCTCGCAAATCACCGACATGCAACCGTTTATCATGCTTTGCCAGACCATCAACACATTGCAGGATCACTATGCGCAAAGTGACATTTCGTTCGAGATCATCAATGTGGGCGGTGGCTTGGGCATCGACTATAATGCTCCCGATGAGCATCCAATTGCCGACTTCCAAAACTATTTTGACACCTTCAAGCGACACCTGCATTTGCGGGAAAGCCAGCAAGTGCACTTTGAACTGGGTCGTTCGATTGTGGGCTCCTGCGGTTCACTCATCAGCCGGGTAATATTTGTCAAGGAAAACCGCAACAAGGCGTTTGTCATCCTTGATGCCGGCATGAATGATCTGATAAGGCCCGCACTCTATGGAGCACGGCATGAGATACAGAACCTGACAGCGCCATGCGATGAATCCCAAGGCACCTATGACGTGGTGGGTCCCGTTTGCGAATCGAGCGATGTATTTGCGCACGACTGCGCCCTCCCCATCACCCACCGAGGCGACATCATAGCCATCCGGTCGGCTGGAGCCTACGGCGAGTCAATGTCGTCACAATACAACATGCGCCGGCTGCCATCCAGCGTGTTCCATTCCAGCAAGTGACAAACGGTTTAGAGGCAACTACTTAACTTACATTTATCTTCCTGTTTGACAAGGCGATAATTGTCCTAACTCAAAAAAAAACAAAAAATTATCACCGAAATCTGTAGCAACATTAAAAATTATTGGTACATTTGCAAATACTTACTAAAATTTGATCTCATGGAAAAGATTGACACTTTAGACAAGAAAATTCTGGAAATTATTATGAATAACGCACGCATACCGAGCAAAGATGTAGCTCAAGTGTGCGGCGTGTCTCGTGCCGCTGTTCATCAACGCATCCAGCGGCTCATCGACGATGGGGTCATCACCGGATCGGGCTATAACGTCAACCCCAAGTTGCTCGGATACTCCACCTGCACTTTTATCGGCTTAACGTTGGAACGCGGATCCATGTACCGCACTGTGGTGCCTGAATTACTGAAAATCAAGGAGGTAGTCGAGTGCCATTTTACTACCGGACACTACACAATGATGATTAAGGTCTATGCACGAGACAATGAGCACCTCATGTCGCTTGTCAATGACTACATCCAGCACATCGAGGGAGTTGCCGCTACCGAGACACTCATCTCTCTGGAACAGAGTATCAGCCGCACGTTGCCCATCTACTTTGATGAGTAATTCTCCCACGGCAAAGCATCATCTTGATTGCTATGCACGCATTTCACCTTATTGAACCTTCTGAATTGTTTTTTTATTTGTACCTTTGCCACAAATAAAGAACCACAAACTACTTGCAAAGACAATAACACAGACAATGGGTAACAACAGATATTGCGTTATCATGTGCGGTGGCGTGGGCAGCCGTTTTTGGCCCTTCAGTAAGGCTGCCATGCCTAAACAGTTTATCGACTTCTTTGGAACCGGTCGCAGCCTGCTGCAGACGGCGTTTGACCGCATGCAGGGCATCGTGCCCACCGAGAACATAATCCTGCTCACCAACGAGCTTTACGAGCCCCTCATCAAGGAGCAACTGCCCCAGGTCAACCAGCATCAAATCCTGCTGGAACCAGCCCGGCGCAACACCGCCCCATGTATCGCGTGGGCTGCCAACCACATCAAGGCCATCAACCCCAACGCCAAGATGATGGTAGCGCCCAGCGACCACCTGATTATCAATGTGGAACGCTTCAGGGAGAGCGTGATCAAGGCTTTTGATTTCATCGAGAACCGTGATGCGCTGGTCACCATGGGCATCAAGCCAAGCAGGCCTGAAACGGGTTATGGCTACATCCAGGTGGGAGACCATGTTGAGGGTGATTTTTCGGCCGTGAAGACGTTCACCGAGAAGCCCAACGAGGACTTGGCTCGTGTCTTTCTCGAGTCGGGCGAGTTCTTCTGGAACTCGGGAATGTTCTTCTGGAGTGCCGACAGCATCCTCAAAGCCTTGACAACCTATGCTCCTGAGGTCAATGCTGTCTTTGAGCAAGGCCAAGAGTATTTCGGCACCCAGCAGGAACGTGAGTTCATCAATGCCAACTTTGCCGCCTGCCCCAGCATCAGCATAGATTTTGCTGTCATGGAAAAGGCCCCCAACGTGTATGTCGAGACCGTGGACTTTGGCTGGAACGACCTGGGAACATGGCGCTCACTGTATGACCACTCGCCCAAGAACAAGGACGGCAATGTCACCCAGAACTGTAAAGCCCTGATGTACAACAGCCATAACAATATCGTGGCCATCAAGGGCGACAAGATTATTGTGGCATCGGGGCTCGAAGGCTACATTGTTGCCGATGTTGATGACGCACTGTTGATTGTACCCCTCGAGGAAGAGCAGAAAATCAAGCAGTATGTCAACGACCTGAAATCCAAGTTCGGTGACAAATATCTGTAAATTCCCCGATACTTTACTTCTTCCACAAACTACAACAGTCACGGGACACCAGCTCATCGGCCAGTGTCCCGTGGTTGTTGATAAGGTCGCGCGGTGAATCGGCGCGTGCTTTCCTCTTTAGAAAGGAGCCTTGTTGTCGGCAGCCTGATTGGCAGCAGGTTGCTGAGGCTTTGCAGGTGCGGTTGTAGTGGGACGAGCCAACAGTTCGAACGTATCCACATAAATCTCGGTGGTATAACGTTTCACCTGATTACGGTCTTCCCATGCACGGGTGCGCAAACGGCCTTCCAGATAAATCTGGGTGCCCTTGCGGATGTAGCGCTCGGCCACCTCGGCGTTCTTGCCCCACATGACGATGTTATGCCACTCAGTGCGCTCAGGTACCTGCACACCGTTAGCGTTGGTGTAGGCACGATCGGTTGTGGCAAGTGTAAACGATGCTACGGGCTGATTTTGTGCGACATAGCGCACATCAGGGTCTCGGCCCACACGGCCCAACAGAATGACTTTATTTACTGACATGATCTAATGGTATTTGTTTTATGAATAAATATTATTAATGTGTAGTTCTTATTTATCATCAGCCTGTAGCCTTCAACGCAAGCCCCACACGCTCGTGCAGGCCGAATAACAGGTTCATGACATGCACCGCATTTCCGGCACTACCCTTGAGCAAAGCATCCATCACGGCATGCACGGTCAACTCGCCACGCTGCTCATCCTTCTCAAGAAAGAGTAGGCACTTGTTGGTGTTCTCCACATCGGCCACCTCCACAGGGCGGTCTACGATGAAAACGAAGTTGTGGTCTTCGTAATAATCCCTATACAACTGGTTGATGGTGTCGCCATCAATGCCACAGCGGAAGCGAGCCTCTGCTGCGAGTGTGCGCCGCTGTACAAGCGGCCTCACCGTCATCGACATTGGCTGATTGAAACTTGACTGGCACTGGCGCAGAGCAAAATCAACCTCACGGCACTGTTCTTGGGCCCAATCGTCAACCTCCATGCCCTCAAGGGTATGTCCATCGCTCGACAATGCGCGTTGGTCAACGGCGACACGCAGCTCGAGAGGGCTGTTCAACAACAGGTTGCGGGCCATAGGCATCAACGCCAGCAATGCTGCTGCGGCGGCTTGTCCGGGCAACGTCACCCATGGAGAATCGTGCACAAGCACTCGGCGTTGCATCTCGCTCAGACCATAGCGCCACGGCTTGTCCAAGCCATGATCCAGATTGTGGCCACCGCTCAGGTCAACCAAGTGTACACCTTCAGGGATATGCTGCTCAGCCAGCCAGGACGATACCGTCTCTCGACTGCCGCACAAGTAAACCAGGTCTACGTTCTCAAGGTTGCACTCGGCATCGGCCACAAGGTCGCACTCGCCGATGATGCCCGTCACCAAACTGTCGAGACGGGTGCCAGCCACAGCACTGCTGCCCACTACCCACACCAACTCCACATCAGGATGATTGATGATCAGGCGCAGCAACTCGGCGGCACACGGATATTCACAGCCAATGATGCCAACTTTTATCATTCAGCGTCGGGCTTTTGCGGCAGATTGAATGAGTGAGGCGCATTCTTGGGCATGAATTGCTCAAACACCGCCCTTGCCTGCTCGTGGGTAACACCCTCGGCAAGAATTGCCACCACCGTGTCGGCACCGGCAATGGTTCCCAGCACCTCGGGGGGTCGACTCATGTCAATATCATATGCCAGACCAGGAGCATAACCGTTGCGCGTCTTGATGACGGCCAGATTACCCGAGAAGGTCACCGATACCAAGCCCACCTGCTTGGCAGCATGGGCATCGGTCTGACGCATACTCAAGAGCCTGTCTTGCAACTGGTTGCTGTCAGGAATAATGTACATATAGGTATTGCGGTCGGTAGCCACCTTGGAAATCTTCAGGGCTTTGAGGTCGCGGGACAATGTAGCTTGAGTCACATTGATGTTGTGCTCACGCAACATGTCGGCCAATTCACTTTGGCTGCCGATGCAATTTGTCTTGATCAAGTCTGTGATCAACTGTAAACGGTCACGTTTCCTTTTCACGAGTACTTTCTTTTTTCTTGGTTTCTTGGTTAATGTTGTTGTCTCCATTTGAAAAATATATACTTAAAAATATGGTTAGTCATGCAAAGGTAAACACATTTTTTGATAATCCAGCGACATATTTATTGATTTTTTTACCTTAAATTCAACAGGCCACTGAATTTTAATGAAATATTCATCAAATTCCGTTAGGCAATGACATATCGTGTTTTGCAATTCATCACCGTTTGGGCACCATCCAATGAGGATTGTGCTGGAACTTCTGCCACGCAGCCAGCAATTGAGGCTTGCACGAGGCCAGGACTTGATGGCCCGCAGTGAGATTAGTCGGATCCTTCTGAATCTGCTCAATGTAGCAGAGCAATCTGTAGCAGACAGTGTATTGACCGGCCGACAACAAATCGTCAGGCAAGCCTGCGGCTTTCTCCTTGGGAGTAAACCACAGTGTGGTGCCCATCGCAGCAGCGCGGGCACTGTTCTGCTGGACAGCCTCGGAGGGTGCAAGATAATCGGGAATGGTACCGTTACTGCGCATCGATTCCCAGCGCTCACCGGGCCTGAGTTCATAAATGGTACTTGCCGCAACACGGTTGTGCCATGCCTTGTCGTTATAAAGCGAGCCATAACTCATCTGGCGCAGCCGCTTGAGGAAGACTTCACTGGTGAGCATCACCAAGGATTTGGCGCGGTTCATCAGCATTGCCTCCATCGTGGCAAATTTCAGGTGGCTGATGAACATGGCATTATCGCCCACAAAGGTCTTGCGTATAGCTCCAAACATCTTTTTCTTCATCAGGGCTCCCGCTATATTGGCCAGCGTAATTATAGCCAGAATAACCGACATCACGCCCGACCAGAAATTGCTGCCCAGCAACAGTGCTGCAATGAACAGGACCATAGCGAATACCTCGCTAATCAGACCATAGTTGCGCAGACGTCCAATCGTCAGTTTGCCCACCCTCTTGGGCAAAGCCTGCTCACACGGCTCGTATCCATCCATATAGGGGCTTGCCACGTCGCTCACGATTATCAAGTCAAGAGCCTTGTCGGTGCGTGTCTTATCGTCACGATACTTGCTCATACGCTCCTCGGCAAGCAGGATGGGATCGATGCCCTGGTTATCCACGACTCCACCGTCCATGATGCCAAACCGCTCCTTGATGCCCGCAGCCACTTCGGGCTGCAGCGATACCTTGAAGTCGTCAGGGTACATCATGGGTTCAAAACCGCTCGGGAAGCATGACGAGCATGCCAATGCCTCGCCAGGCGTGATATGGGAGACCACACTGCGGCCAATGCTGTGCTTCTGGTTTCCAAACACGCCGTAGGTCATGCGTTGTCCTGTGGTCATCTTGCCCTCGGTCAGCCGGAAACGGAACGGCAACGAGTTGTCAAAGTCGGCTGCAAGTGCCGTGTAGTCTTTAACGGGAATGCGGTCGAAGTTATCGATGATGTCACCCATTGTCGCTCCCCCAAACAAGCACGAGTCATAGATACCAGCCATGATCTTGATGCTCGAGGCCTCTCGGTTGGCCTTCTCTTGGCCTAAGCGCTGAAGTCCTTGCGCCATCAGGTCCTCGTTGCACAGGAAATCAAAGAGTTCCTCCACCATCCCGTCCACATCCTCGCCGCGCGCTCGAGCAAGCATGTAGCGCATTGCGGGAATTGTGCCACCCGAAACCGATGACAATGCCACCACGCAATCCAACAGTGTTCGCCCGTCCTCGATACTGATAGCGTTCAGTAGCGACAAGGTGCCCAAGTCAAAGGTAGCAGCCCTGTAGCCGCCTCCCGAAAACGACATTCCAATATTCAGTTCACTTCTACTCATAGTGTCAAATCATTATCAAATGCCTACAGCCACAAGGCCTGGAATCTCATAAGAGTCTTCATTCTCTCCACAAAGGTAACTAATCTCACTGAAGATTGCACCATCCAGCGACACATTTATCTCCCCTACTCCCCCTTCAGAGACACTCATGCGTGTATTACAACAGTGAGCAAGTTTCAACTTGCGAAACTTAAGTTAAAAAGAAGCACCCCCGGGAGTTATAATAGCCAACTCTCGAGGGTAATTCTTCTGGGCTTTCATGCCACAGGCTTTACTGGAAGGCGTTCTCGCTCAATCCCTTGCCACCAATGGCGAGGTCTTTCATATACTCTGGAACAGGCTTGCCAAGATACTTGTCGACATAGAGCTTGGCAAGATACTGGCCGAGCATGAAGCCATGACCACGCAAGCCAGTGAGCAAACCCACCTCGGGGTCAATAATGTAACGCGGCTCAATGTAGTAGCCGGCCCACACGGCGTGGAAGCCGACTGATGCCAGGTTGGGTATCCACTGGGCAAACATCTCGCTCACGATTTTGAGGAAGGCCTGACTGTTGTATTTCAGGTTCTGCCGAGCCTCATAGGGGTCACAGTCGGGTGATGCGCAACCGATGATCTGGCCGGTGTGCAGGAACTGCTGGCCGTAAACGGCGTTGAAGCCCTTGTAGTGACGGCGGTCGATGATCATGTCAAGCGAGTCGCCGTTGACGCCCATGTTGGGCAGTCGTCGGGTAATGAATGCCTGGTGCTTGACAGGATAAAGCTGGGTATCTATTCCAAGCATTTCGGCAAACTTCTCGGACCCCCAACCCATAGCGTTGACAAAGTGGTCGCAAGTGTATTCAACGTAGTGCTTGTCGTGTCGGCGCACCAGAACGCGGTATTTGTCACCAGCGCGTTGCACGCTCAGCACCTCGCAATCCTCAAGCACCTCGCCACCATGCTGCTTGCCCACGGTGCGCACATAGTCGATGGTGCGTCCCGGAGTTGCCTGCCAGCAGTTTTCTGAAATCAAGGCGTGGCTGTAGATATTGTCGTTGGGATTCCAGTAAGGCGAAATCACCTTGGTGAAGTCCTTGCGGTCAATCATATAGGCTTCGCTCCAGGCACGAGAGGCATCGAGCGAGCGGTAGGTAGCATCATCGTGCACAAGGTTGACATAGCGGGTCATCTTCAGGTCGATGTTGCAATGCTGGTGGTCGTCACGGAAGATTTCCAGGTTGTGCATGGCAATGTCGCTGATGTCGGGGTTGGAGAAAGCAGGTCGACCACCGCCAATGCAGCGCCACGTTGAACCGCGGTCATAGTTGACAAGGATGGTGCGTTTACCGGCCTCGGCAAAATAGCGAAAAGCGGCACTGCCGGCCATGCCGCCGCCAGCGACGAGAATCTCTGTCTCGGCTTTCTCGATGACTGATCCATGCTGGAACACGAAGGTCTCCTTGGCCTCACCACTGTAGACATCACCCAGGGTGACCTGATTGGCCAGCGGTGCACGCGGTGTGCTATCGCCGGTCACCTCGATGCCGTGTGAGCGCAGGATCTGCTTGGCGCGCGAGACGCAGCGCTTGCCGCGGCATGGTCCCATGCCCATGCGTGTGGTGTGCTTGAGTTCGTCCACCGAGATATACTTGCGGTCGCCAATCACAGCGAGCAGGGTCTGCACATCCACATCCTCGCAGTGGCAGACGAAGGCTTTGCCTTCCTCGGGGTTGGTAAGGGGTCGCAGGTTCAGGGGTTCGGGATAACGCTCCTTGATAATGAAACCTTTCACTTGGTTCAAATCATCGGCTTGGGCAGCCAGAACGCGTGCCACGTTGGTCTTGTTGTCCTTCTTGAGCACCTTCTCGATGCGGCCTTCGCCCACCTTGGCGCCATTGTCATCAACCAGGAAGACTTCTATTCCCTCTTCCACCTCATATTCCACAGGCAGGAACACCACATTCTTGCGCTTGTCGTAGCCGAAGATGGCCAGACCGGGGCAGCGGTTGACGCACTGCATACATCCAATGCACTTGTCGTAATCGACTATGGGCACCGACGAGGTGGTGGGCTTGGTAATGGCACCCTGCGGACAGGCAAATGTACATGGATTGCAGGCAAAGCCGTAGAGGCAGTTGATTTGCACATAGGGTTTCAGTGCCATGCGCTCCTCATCGGGGATGCGCGGCTGGTCGAGCAAACGCACGGGGCGCTGCTGCGAGTCGATATACTGGCGTGAAACTTCCAGATAATCCTCATAGGGGAAACGGAGGCCCATCTCCTGTGCTACCTCATAGGCCACCTGACGGCCGCGCAACACCGCACTGGTTCCCTCACCGATGCGGACAGCATCGCCAGCTCCATAGACGTTGCGGCCAAAGACTGAACGACCCTTCACGAGCAGCTGGTTGTCGGGGATTAGACCCGTGCAGATGTTGATGATGTCGATGTCATCAATCACGCGCTCGGTGCCAGGAATAGGTTGGAAATTACGGCACTCGGCAATCACTGCACCGGTGACGCCAGTGTAGTCATCGTTGGGGATAGCGCGGATGAGGACGTGCGACGTCATGATGGGAATACCCAGACGGCGCACGCGGTTGGCCTGGACTGGGAAACCGCCCTCATGGTCCATGCCCTCGATGATGGCTTTGATGGTGGCACCAGCCTGCATGGCCTGGTAGCTGGTGAGGTAGCCGATGTTGCCTGCGCCAACGGTGAGTACGCGCTTACCCAGCAGGGTGTGCTCCTGGTTCATCATCTTCTGGAACACCGCAGCCGTGTAAACGCCCGGCACGTCGTCGTTCTCAAATACGGGCATAAAGGGGACTGCACCAGTAGCCACTACCAAATGGTCGGCATCGATGTAGCTCACCTCCTGGGTGACAATATTCTTCAAGGCGATGCGGCGACCTTCAAGCAGATCCCACACGGTGTTGTTGAGCAGGATGCCGTCGTGGTTGTCACCGGCAAGGGTCTTGGCAATATCAAAACCGCGCATGCCCCCAAACTTCTGCTCTTTCTCGAAGAAGAAGAACTGGTGGGTCTGCATATTGAATTGACCACCCTCGGTAGCGTTGTTGTCCACCACAATGTTGGGGATGCCCAGCGCAGTGAGCTGCTCGCGGCATGCCAATCCGGCAGGGCCGCCGCCAATGATGGCTACCGTGGTCTTGTAAATTTTTGTCTCTTGCGCTGTGCGTGCTTTGCTCTCGGGCATGTAGTCCTTGGGTATCTCACGCACCTCTTTCACTCCGTCTACGCTGGTGATGCAAATGCGCCTCACCTGGCCGTCGACAAGCATTTCACAGGCTCCGCACTTGCCGATGCCGCACTCCAAGCTGCGGTTGCGGCCGGTTGTGCTGTGGCTGTGCACAATCAGTCCTGCTTGATGAAGGGCTGCGGCAATGGTTTTTCCCCGCTGTCCACGAACGGTTCTCCCTTCAAACTGGAATTCCACGTAGTCTTCTTTGGGAAGGTCAAGAATAGGATGATTTTCAATCTTATACATGATGAGTGGTATAATAGTTATTAATTGAATTGGTTCAAAGTACAGAGGCCCAACAGATTATAGAAAAAATACAGATATTGATAGTTTTTCTATCATAGGGTCTTATTGTCGGTTTTGCTGACTGGCGCTCCATCCTGGAACGGACAATCTGCCAAAGAGCACCCGCAAATATACACATTATTTCATTACAACGTCTGTTTTTGTAGCATATTTTTACTAAATCCGTCCCAAGAACGCAACTTTGACACCACCGGAAGCAATCATGTACGTTCCCATTGAATTAACCGTTGGAGTGCACGGGCTTAATGCCACTACCACTTCTCGGTGAAGCTGTAGCGTCCTTGATAGTCAACCGCGCCCTTCTTCTCGAGCCAATGGATAATGAGGTCACTGGTGGTTACATCACCGCGCACGCCCTGGTCCTCTCGGGGAGAATCGGCGATAGATGCCACATAGTTGTTGGTCACCACACGGTATTTCCTTTTCATGTTTAGTTTCTTGCCGTTTTTATCAAAAAGCTCCAACTTTTTGATCGAGGACTTGGTGGAGTCGCTGTAAGTCACTGCTGCAGTGCATCCGCTGGTGATGGGGAAACGGTTGCGGTCCACCTTAAAGCACGCGATGAGCATGTCATGTAGCTCCTTGCCTGTCAGGGTCATCACCACCGGGTTGTTCATGAATGGATCGAGGTTAAGGATATCCTTCACCGTGATAGGACCTGCGGGGAAGATGTCGTAGCGCACACCGCCGTAGTTCTCGAGGGCAATGTCGCAATCGCACTCCTCGAGCCAGGCATCGCACATCATCACGCCCAGGGCGTCATAACCCGTGATTTCACTTTGCATTTGGGCCACCACGCGCTCCATTCCGGGACTGTTCTTGAAATGCTTGAGCAAGGCCTCGGCAGCGTCGCTGTGGCGGCTGGGATTGTTCAGGAATATGTTTTCGGCTTTCTTGCTGACCACCTTGCCGCCCTCGACCTCCAGTGTAGTGAGGGTGACGCGAGGCAGCTGGTAACCGTTCTGGGTAATCAGCACGCCATTGTGCATCTCGCCACCCTCGAGCTGGGTGTGTGTGTGGCTGCTGACAATGAGATCATAGTAAGGGTATTTCTGGGCAAACTCCACATCAACCTCTAAGCCCACATGGGTCAGCAAGACATTGACATCGCATTGCTCGGTGAGCCATCTGTACTGCGGAATCACCTCGTCGGGCTGCTGAAAAGCCAAGCCCTTCACGTTGTCGGGGTGGGTATCGGGAAAGCCATTTTCACCAATCTGCGTGATGCCGAGCACACCGACTTTTATGCCTTTTACATCAAAGATCTTGTATGGTCGCACTTGTATTCCGGTCTCGGGCGGGCAACTGACGTTGGCAGCAAGATAGGGAAAATTGGACAATGAAATCACTTTAGCGAGGCCCTCAACCTTGGAGTCATACTCGTGGTTACCCAGGGCCGACGCGTCAAATCCAATGAGGTTCATCATCGATACCATGGGATAGGTGACGGGCTCGTACAGGTCGTTGTAAGGATTACCGGTGCGGTTGTCTCCTGCCGACATAATCAGCACAAACGGGTCAATCGCCCGCAGACTGTCGACGATAGCGGCAAGCTGAGGCATCTTCTCTATCGCCGAGTGCATATCATTGGTCGATAAAATCCTCACGGTCTCACCATGGGCGCCAGAAATCGAGACTAATATCAACGCTACAATTGACAAAAACTTCTTTTTCATAATATCACTGATTTATAATTCTTACTTAAGTTTCGCAAGTTGTTAACTTGCTCACTGATTAATGATTAACGATTAAAGATTAACGAAAAACCATCCCAAAATCGGGAAATTTTCCAAAACTTACTATTAACCTGTGTAAATACCTTCTTTACTCGTTAATCGTTACTCTCTACTCCTCAAGTTTCTAAAGTGGCAAAGCTACTTTAGAAACTTGAAATTCTTATTGCCTGTTGGTCACGCAAGGGGGCAGCATTATCCAGTTTGTGTCCCCACTTGTCGGTAACTTGCAGTGATGTCACTTCACCAATATCCAGCCTGTTTCGCACCGCCCAACGCAGTAGCACATCACCGACCTTGGCACCACTGAAAATTCTTATTTTGGAGTCATTTACTATCACTGTCATGATGTGTAAGGTTTATTGCATCTGGAAAAAACAGAAATGTTCCCAGTTACATGTGCATGATTGTTCAATGGCGCAAAGTTAGTCAAAAAACAGTGCAAATCAAATGACATGCCTCATCTTTTTTTGTACATCTCTCGTGAAGGCAGGCTGCTTGTGGTTTTCTTCACTGAAGATGAGAATGGGCCCGGCTGGAATGGCAGGATTCCAGTCGGGTCCAATTATAATCAGGCAGGCTATTGCCTTACTTGGCTGCGTCGAGGAGGTCGCGGGTCAAGGTGGGCATAGCACCGTTCTGGGTGCAGACATAGGCGCTAACCTTGACGGCCAACTCGTGGGCCTCGGGGACGGACTTACCGCCCAAGATGGCGGCGCAGAAGGCACCAGTGAACGAGTCACCGGCACCAACGGTATCGGCCACCTCAACCTTGGGGGTCTCCTGGAACGACATTTGGCCACGGGTGAAGACGTAGGAGCCGTTGGTGCCGCATGTGAGCACGAGCATGTCGAGATCATACTTGCCCAGAATGAGCCAGCACTTGTTCTCGATGTCGAGGCCCGGATAGCCGAACATGCGTCCAATGGTCACCAGTTCCTCGTCGTTGATCTTGAGGACGTTGCAACGGCGCATCGACTGCTGGATGATGTCCTTGTTATAGAACTGCTGGCGCAGGTTGATGTCGAAAATCTTCATGCAGTCACTGGGTGTGGCATCGAGGAAGCGTTGGATGTTCTCGCGCGAAACGACATTGCGCTGTGCAAGCGAACCGTAGCACACGGCACGACAGCTGGCAGCAATTTCTTCAATCTCGGGCGTGAAGGGGATATTGTCCCACGCTACGTTCTCCTTGATGTCATAGGTGGGGATTCCTTCCTCGTTGAGGGTCACCTGCACGGTACCGGTGGGATAAGGCACACGCGGCATGAGGTACTTGAGGCCATGCTCATCAAGGGCCTCGATGGTTTCCTCGGCGAGTTTATCCTCACCCAACGCACTGATGGCGATGGCATTGTCACTGCCCAGGAACTGTCCGGCATGATAGGCGAAGTTGGCTGGGGCACCGCCCAGTTTCTTACCTTCGGGGAGAACATCCCACAGGGCCTCGCCCAGGCCCACTACAAAACGATTGTCCATATTATGGTTTATAGTTTAGAGGGTTTGAGTTGCTTGATGTAGGTGAACAGGTAGATGACACCGATGGCCATTACTGCGACAGCGCCAGCCTGGCCCATTGCATCGCTGGCGAAGCCCATCAACAGCGGGAAGATCGTGCCACCAAACAGGCCCATAATCATCAATCCTGACACCTCATTCTGCTTCTTGGGCATCGACTCCAGAGCAGTTGCGAAACACATGGAGAACACGTTAGAGTTACCGTAGCCCACAAGTGCGATAGCCGTGTAAAGGATCCACTTCTCGTGGCCAAAGAACATGCCACACATCGACAGGGCCATCATGATGACACTGATGATGAAGAATGTTCTCATCTTGAGCACTCGCAGGAAGAAGGAGCCCGTCAAGCAGCCGATTGTACGGAAAATGAAGTAGAGCGAAGTGGCGAATGCAGCCTCGTTCAAGGTCATGCCCAGACGCTCCATGAGGATTTTGGGGGCAGTAGTGTTGGTACCCACATCGATACCCACATGGCACATGATGCCCAGGAAAGAGAGCAGCACGATGGGCTCGCCCAGGAGCTTGAAGCACTCCACAAAGGTTGAAGGCTTACCCTCGATTTTTTCTTCCTGAATCGGAGTCACAGCAAGCAGAACAGTCGAGAAAACGCCCACTACAAAATAGATGGCAAACAGCACACGCCAGTCAAGTCCCAGACTGGGAATCACTGCAGTGGCTCCCCACATGGCCAGATAAGGCGCAAGGAATGAGGCAATGGCCTTGATGAACTGGCCAAAGGTAAGCGTCGAAGCCAAGTTTCCGCCGCCCATCACGGTCGAAACCAACGGGTTGAGAGACGTCTGCATCAGTGCATTACCGATGCCCAGCAGCGAGAAAGCTATGAGCATCACAGCAAAGCTGTTGCCGAACAGCGGAATCATCAGCGAAAGAATCGTCACACCCAGGGACAGAAGCACCGTCTTCTTGCGGCCGATCTTGTTCATCAGCATGCCCGTGGGGACACTGAAGATGAGGAACCAGAAGAACACCAGCGAGGGAAAGATATTGGCCACCGAGTCGGTGAGCTGGAGGTCTTCTTTCACATAGTTGGACGCGATACCCACCAGGTCAACAAAGCCCATGCAGAAGAAGCACAGCATGACCGAGATGATCGCAATTTTGTTTGTTTTAGCCATTGTTTATTTAGTTTATTATAAGATGTTTTTGAAATCATTAGAGGTTCAACTGGTAAATCGTGGCCTTGCCGCCCTTGACCTTGAGGTTGGTGTAGGGTGCGGTGGGGAACACGAGGTTGGTCATCGCCATCTTGCCGTCGGCATCAAAGGCCTCGATGCTGCAACGGTCAACGAAGATGCGCAACTGCTTGATAGTCCCATGGGTGGGGGCAACAGTCACAACGGGGAAAGCCTCGCTGAAGGAAGCGTCACCGCTGGCAGTGCGGTCCATGGCAAAGGTCTGCTTGGCCGCATCATATTTCATCACCACCTGCTCGCCATTGGCGTTGGAGAGGGTCAACTCCATCGAGTTTTTCACATCGACGACGATTTCGCAGGTCTCGGTCGGTTTCTTCACCTTGGCACCGCGTGCTGCGAGCATTTCGGGAGAAGGCTTCACGCTGACGTAGGACTCCTCACCGTCGGTGAACAGGCCCAGGTCGCGGGGAATCGAGTTGGCGCTGCGGAACTGGCGGGTGGGCACCTGGTTGGCATACTGCCAGTTGGACATCCACGCGATGACCACATGACGATCGGCAGGCGCGTTATAGAACGATACCGTTGCATAGTGGTCCTTGCCGTAATCCATCCACTTGGTGACCTTGGGCATCGACTCACAGGTGAACTTGTGGCCGTCAAAGTCGCCCACAAAGTACTGGGTAGCCGAACCGCCGAAAGGTCCACCAGGATTGATGTTGCACAGCAGTACCCACTTGCCATCGATTTTCATCAGGTCGGGGCACTCCCACACGCCACCATGGTTGCCGTATTCCTTGCCGAATGAACTCTCATACTTCCAAGTTTTCATGTCCTTGGAGCTGTAGATGTTCATTTCCTGGCCAGCGGCAAGAATCATGTTCCATGCGTTGATATCGCTGTTCCAGAAGGGGTTCGGGTCGCGGAAGTCGGGCACATCGCTCGTCAAGACGGGGTTGCCGTCATACTTCTCGAACGTCATGCCGTTGTCGTGCGAGATGGCAATCGACTGCGTCTGGTTCTGTCCAGCCGAGGTGTAGATGGCCACCACGTCGTTACCGTCGGTCACACAGGAACCCGAGAAGATGGTACCCAGAGCATCAGGCTCGATGGCGATGGGCTGGTGGGTCCAGTGGATAAGGTCGGTCGAGGTGGAGTGTCCCCACGTCATGTTCTCCCACTGTGAGCCGTAGGGGTTGAACTGATAGTAGAGGTGCCAAACACCATCCTTGTAGAACATACCGTTGGGGTCGTTCATCCAGCCATAGGCGGGGGTGTGGTGATAGGCGGGACGGAAACGCTCGCGATTGCTGTCGTCGAACGTATCGGTCACCCGCATCTCACGCCAGCAGACAAAGTCCTTGACGGCACCAGTGGTGCGGCGGTCGCCATGGAAAGAGATATCAACAAGCACCTTCTTGTTGCCGAAGCGCTGGATATCCAGGGGCACATAGTAGTCCACCTTGTCCACCGCAAAGCGAACGTTGAGCGTCTGCACCTGCTCGTTGTCCACAATGACGCGCACATAGGCGTTCTCCTCTTTCTCCTGCACGGGCAGCAACAGGTACTTGCCCGTGGCGTCAACACGCAGCATGGCGTGGTTTTCGCTCAATAACTGGGGGACCAGTGCCGTGGCCGAGAAGGCCACGAGCACTGCCACCATGATAGTTAAAAGTCTGTTCATTGTTGTAAAGGAACTATTGGTTACCGTTTACTGAAACACTTTCAGGTCAGAAATGGTGATATTGCCACCATAGTTGTTGATACTCCAGCAATTCTTCTGGATACCGTAGATGCGGTTGGTATAGCAGCAAACGTCGTTGATGTACATCACCATCACCGAGTTGTCGGTGTAGATGTTGATGTGATAAACGTTGTCGGCAGGACGCTCAAACCAATAGCCATCGATGCCCTCGATAAAGCCCTTACCAGCACTACCCTCCTGCTCGAAGTTCACCTTGCGGTGGTTCTCATCCTCGGGGTTGACCATCATCGTGTAGTAACGATCGGAGTCGGTGCCACGCACCAGCGAGATGCCGAAGCGATCCCAATTGTTGGAGGTGGTCACGGTGAAGGAAATGTGGTTGCAGGTTCCCAGGCGGTTGTACATCACGAATGCGCCATCACCCGAGAGGGTGCCGTTGACACCGCTCAGTTGAGCGCCACTGCTGGCCATCACCTTAACATTCTGCTCGTTGTTGAACTTGGCAGCGATTGCAGGCACCTCGCCCAGGGTCAGCGTACCGTCGGCATGCTGGATAATCTTGTGGCATACCAATGCGCCCGACCAATTGGGCTCACCGCCGGCACCCACGTTGATGTTCTTGTCGTGGATGGTGTTGCCGGTGCGGTAGGGGCACCAACCCCAAATGTAGCGGTCCTGACCGTTGCTAGCCGTCTTGCCGGCATAGAATGCGCGGGTGTCGAGCACGCCCTCATGACCGTCGCGGGGCCAGTTGGCACCGGGATCGTTGAAGCAGGCCCTGAGAGCCTCCCAAGAGGTTGCCATCATGTACTTCACCTTGCGGCTCCAAGAGGCACGATAACCCTCGCTGTACACGAGATACCAGTAGTTGCCCATCTTGAAGATGTCGGGGCACTCACACATGCGGTCCCAAATCATGGGGAAGTTGCCGACGTGTTCCCACGTCTTCAAGTCGCTGGACTTGAACTCGGCGAACTTCAGGTTGCTGGAGATGACCATGTGGTAAAGGCCATCGTCGGCAACAAAAATCTGCGGATCGCGGAAGTCGTTGTCAGAGTAGCCATAGGTCGAGCCCTTCAACATCCACATGGCATCCTTTGACCAGTCCTTGAAGTCGGCTGAGGTTGCCCTCATCACGGCCTCGCGGCCAAAACGGTCATGACCCGTGTAATAGATGTAGTACAAACCATCCTTCTCATTATAGATACAGCAACCTGTACCCAGGGCTGCATCCTGCTCGTCGGCCGAAGTGCCGGTCGGCAGTACCTCGCCCAGAGACTGATAGGTAGCACCGTCAACCGTTGACACGCCCCAGAAGGGGTGATAGTTGAAAGCGGCATTGTTATCAAACTCCTGCAGGTAGAGCACCTTGAAGTGGCCAGCCTTGGCATCATAGAAAGGCATCGGATCACCACAACGTCCAATGGCGGGGTTGTAGTAGGTCTGGAAACCAGCCTCGTCTACCGAATTGAAGAATGCGGTGTTGTCCCAGTCCTTGGAGGAATCGGGGCCGAACTTCTCCTCGCTGCATGCCGACGAAGCTACCATAAAGCAACACAACAGCAGTGTGCTGAAAATATTCTTGAACTTATTCATGAGTCAATTACTTGGTTAAATAGTTGATAGCATTCTTGGTCATAATCTCAATGTTCTTGTGGAACTTCTCGGTATAGCCAGCCTCGTAGGTATAGGAATACCAGTCGTAGCAGCCCGAACCGACACAGATGATACCACCCTTTCCGTCATGAGCGGGATACTCCCAAAGCACGATAGCACCATCGCCACCTACGCCAAGAACCCTACCTCCAGTGCGGCTGGTCCAAACGTTGTAGTTGTCATAGCCACCCCAGTCGGTACCGATGTGGTACTGGGCGGTTGAGTTGGTGATGTGGTAACCGGCATCGGTGCAATAAACCTCGTTGGGGTTATCACCAGTCACGAGATTCTGATAGATGGCATGGCCATTCTGACCGTCAAAGATGCGGAAGGTCCACGGGCCACCGCACAACTCGGCATAGGCCTCGTCCTGACCCCAGCAGTTGTTGGGCGTCGTCCACTCGTCGTCACCGGTCGTGCCGATGAACGAAGGCAGGTTAACGGCATAGCGGGTGAGCAGCAACGAACCGCCGTTCTCGTAGAACTGGCGCAGCTCGTTCAGGGTGTTCATAGCATCGGTAGCCTTGGCAACAAAGTTGTCATGGCCATCCACGCCACCGTCAACGTGCCAGTGCCACCAGATGAGCTTGCACTCCGACAGGTCGAGGGTGCCAGCACGCAGGTCGGCAAACGAAGCATAGAGCGAGCTCTCGACATTACCCAGCATCCACTGGCAAGCGGCCTGAGCCTCGGGATCAAGTTCGCTCATCGTGGGAGCCGAACCCAGGAAGAGGGCCTTGGGCTTGCTGATGGCAATCACCTTAACGGTATAGACGCTCTCGGCCGAATTGTTCTTCACCGTGTAGGTAACGGGCTGCGAGAAGTCTTGAGCCACACCCGACGACGGGGAGATCGTAGCATTAGCGCTATAGGTAATGGTGGGTACCAGGTTGGTGATGTCGAGCGTTGCGGGAATATAGACAACAATCGACTTGGTCTCCTGGTCAATGCTACCCGTGTAGATGTCGTTGATCACAAACGAGGTGATGCGGGCTTCGTCATGGAGGACAGACAAGGTCCAGTCCATAAAGACGTCACCGTTCTTGACGTGCAACACCTTGGCAGCGTCCATGTTGATGGTTTCGCCCTCGTTAATATTGCACACGGCACCATCTGACATCTTCAAAGACGTCACCTTCATGGCCGAAGTCTCATAGACCTCGGGCAGACGAACGATAATGGAGCGTGACGGCAGGTCGATGATACCCTCAAAGTTGTCCAGTGAGAGCTGATCAATCATGCAGTTGCCCGACAACTCCAGGTCACTGATGTTGTCATCGGAGCATGAGCTGAGCATTGGAGCAAGTGCGCAGCATGCAAGACACGCACAGAATATATATAATATCTTAGCTTTCATAATCATTGTTATTTTATTCATCGGAATTTAACTATGTTGCTATGTGATTACCAGTTGCCAATGTTCTGTGTGTAGTGACCGTTGGAGGCCGAAATCTGACTGAACGGGATAGGCAGGTACTCGTCCTTGTTGGCGGTGAAGTGAGCGGCACTGTAGATGGCACAGTGGTCAATCTCCTCGGAGTAGTACTTGTTGAGCACTGTGGCGGCATCACCCCAGCGCACAAGGTCGAAGAAACGCTCGCTCTCCATACCCATCTCCAGACGGCGTTCCATCTTGACAATCTTCACGGCCTCATCCTTGGAATAGCTGCCGCGATAGTTGCTGATGTAAATCTTCACGCCGTAGGTGTTGGGATAGCTGGAAATCATCTGGGTGCTGGTTGCAGCACGTGAGCGCAGCTGGTTCACGAGGTTGATGGCTTGGTCGGCCTGGCCCATTTGGGCATAAGCCTCGGCGCGCATCAACAGCACGTCGGCATAGCGGAAGACGATGCGGTTCATCGAGCTTGCCCAGTAAGAACCCTTAATGAGGTAGCTGCCGATGAGAGCAGGGTCAACATTGTGCTTGAGAGATACATAGTAGCCATACAGACCATTGCTGCGGCTCCAGATGCTGGTCTCCTCCATCATGTAGTTGCGGTTGAACATGTAGGGAAGTCCGGGCATACCCACGGTCAAGAACAGACGCGGGTCGGCATTGTCGTTGCTCAAGTCAAAGTCCTTGTCATTGAAACTGTCGAGCAGGGGCAGACCATCACCACCGGTGTGATAGGCATTCACGAGGTTCTGCGAGGGCTTGTAGAAGTCGCAGCCACCGTCGGTAGCGCCAGGGATGTTGGGCGGAATCAAGCCGTAGCTCCAGTTCAGGTTACCATAGGTGGAACCATCGTTGCGTGAGTACTGGATAGCCCAGATGCTCTCGATGCCGTTCTCGTACTCTTCCTCGGGACGGAAGTTATTGTGGATGTCAGCCTCCAGGCCGTAGTTGGCATACAAGGCGGGATTGGTGAACTCGATCACCTTCTCCAGGTCACCCTGGTTGATGCTCGTCACCTGGTTACTGTTGGCGTCATCCTGACGATAGGCCTTATAGAGATAAACCTTAGCCAGGAAAGCGGCTGCGGCAGCACGGGTGGGACGTCCCTTGTCCTGTTGAACTTCGGGCAGGGTGTTGTAGGCTTCCATCAAGTCATCGATGATGAGTTGCCAGCCCTCGTCGTTGGTGTACTGCGTGTTGGACAGCTCGTTATACTCCTCATAGGTCAAGTTCTCGTTGACAACAAAGGGGATATTCTTGTACAGGCGCTTGAGCAAGAAGTGGCCATAGGCACGCAAGAACTTCATCTCGGCCAAACGCTGACCCTTCATGGTGTAGCTGTCGTCGGTCTCCTTGAGCAGTGCGATGGCGCTGTTCACGCGAGACAGGCTGTTGTACAATCTCACCCACATGTCATTAATGTTCCAGTTGGTAGTGAGCACGCCCTGTTGAACCTCAAGCTGATGGAAGACGTCACCGTCGCTGGTACCGTTACCACCCTTGTAGGCATCATCACTACGGACGTCGAAGTTCCACATCGAGAATGATGAGTTGATGTCCTCGGCAGAGGTGAAGATGGCGTAGGCCGAGATGGCCATGGCCTCGGCATTCTCGGGCGACTTTACCTGCTCGTCACTAAGAGTGGCTTGGGGCTTGTGCTCGTCGAGAAAATCATCACAAGACGTAAACAATGTGGTGGCACTGAAGCAAACCAGACCTACACACAATATATTGAATATCTTTTTCATAGTGAATCCTGAATTTTTAGAATGAAACATTAAGACCATAGGTGACATTCAAGGGGATAGGATAACCGAAGTTGGGATTCTCGGGATCCACACCGGTGAATGACTTACTCTTGATGGTCAGCAGGTTCTGGGCTGACACATACATGCGCAGACGGGCGATGTGCAGCTTGTCACACACGTTGCTGCCAAAGTTGTAACCCAATTGGATGTTACGCATCTTGGCAAAGGAGCCGTTCTCGACAAAGTAGCTGCTCACGCGCTTCTCGTTGTTGTTGTCCATCGTGCTGACAGCGGGGATGTTGGAACCGGGGTTATTGGGAGTCCAAGCGTCAAGCAAGCGACGGCCCTTGTTCAGGTTGGTGATGTTCAGACCAGCCCACAGGTCGGACTCGCGCTTCAGGTCGCTGATAACGTCAACACCCTGCACACCCTGCCAGAACATGGTGAAGTCCAGATTCTTGTATTCAAGATAGATGTTCAGACCCCAAGTGAAGTCGGGCACAGGAGAGTAGATCCACTTCTGGTCCTTCTCGTTGATGACACCATCCTCGTTCAAGTCTTTCCAGCGGATGCGACCCAGGCCTGCACCATTCTGTGCGGCGTGGTTGTCAATCTCGTCCTGGCTCTTGAAGATGCCGTCATAAACATAACCTACCTGGGCGCCCATGGGATGACCCACAACGCTCTCGACACCATTGCCACCGAAGGTACCGGCTGCGGCCAGGGTCTCGGGGAGCTTGGTCACCTTGTTGCGATAGGTACCGATGTTACCGGCGATGTCATACTGGAAATCGCCCACGCTGCCGCGGTAGCCCACGTTCAGCTCGATACCCTTATTGGTCATTTCACCAGCATTGATCCACTGGCTGCTACCCTCACCCATCACACCGATACCAGGCATGTAAACCAGAATGTCGGTGGTCTTCTTGTAGTACCACTCAAACGAGCCGTAGAGCGCGTTGCGCAGCATACCGAAGTCAAAACCGAGGTTGGTCTGAGTCGTGGTTTCCCACTTGAGGTTATCGTTGCCCAACTGGTTGCGCTTGAAACCGCTGGGGAGCGTCTGGCCACCGTTAGTACCGGCGATGTCATAGCTGGTACCGTAGCTCTGGCCACCAAATCCAGCCTCACCATAGTTACTCTCAAAGATGGTGTAACGGGCAATGTTGGAAATCTCCTGGTTACCGGTCTGTCCCCATGATGCGCGCAGCTTGAGGTTGTCGAGCCACTCCATGCGCTGCATGAAGGGTTCCTCACTGATGCGCCAACCGAGGCTGACCGAGGGGAATGTACCGTAGCGGTTATTGCGACCAAAGCGGCTTGAACCGTCATAACGCATGGTCAAGCTAGCCAGATAGCGGTCGGCATAAGTATAATTCAACTTGCCGAAGAAGGATACCAGGGTGTAACCCTCGCCCGAGCCGTAGGCCTCGGCCTCGCCGACTGCTGCGTTGGGCCACATGTAATCGGGATTCAGGACGGCAAAGTCATAAGCCTTGGCGCTGAGCCATGAGTCATCCTCACGGTTAAGCTCGGTACCAATCATGATGTCGCCGCGATGTGCGCCGCGCTCCAGATTGTAGGTAGCGATAGCATTCCACATCCACTTGGTCCAGTGCTCCTGCTTAGGCTCAACGGCATTGGTAGGATTGGCCACTGTACCCTCGGTAATGGGATAGGTGAAGATGCGTTGCTGTTTCTGTGAATAGTCAAGACCAAAGGTCGACTTGATGTTGAAGTCGGCAATGGGGTTGATGTTGATGAAGGCATCACCGAACATGCGCCAATAGGTGTAGCGGTTGTCGCTGTTGCGGTCCAGACGGGCCACGGGGTTCTCACGGTCGGGATAACCGCCCACGGGACCAGCATAATGGCCATCGGTCGTGTAAACAGGCAGCGAGGGGTTGAACTGCAGCACATTCTCCAGGAATCCGCCAGGAGCCTGAAGCTCGTTGGTGCGGTTTACCGTGAAGTGCTCACCCACGGTCACGATCTTGCGGTCGCCGATGGGCAGCAGCTTGTAGGTCGAGTTCATACGAGCCGAAAAGCGCTGGAAGTCGGAGTGTTTGATGATACCATTGTTCTTGTAGTAGCCGAGTGAGAAGAAGGAGGTACCATTCTCGGTGCCCTGGCTCAGCGATACGTTATACTGCTGAACGAAGCCCGTGCGGGTGGTTTCCTTGAACCAGTCAGTGTCGGCGGCGGGAGTGATACCGGCAGGGTCCAGATACTTGCTCATGGTGATGTTGTTGAGCATGGGAACACCCTTGGCATCATAGGCCCAGTCATAATGATAACCCAGACCGTTCAGGTTGGGGTTCAGGCCATCGTTAACGAAGCCTTGCCACATTACCTGGCCAAATTCCTTGGCGTTCAACACCTTCATCTTGTGGGCATAGGTCTGAACCGAGAGGCTGGCGTCAAAGTCGATTTTCACCTTGCCGTCCTTGCCGCCCTTGGTGGTGATGATGATGACACCGTTGGCAGCGCGGCTACCATAGATAGAAGCCGAAGCGGCATCCTTCAAGACCTGGATGCTCTCGATGTCATTACCGTTGAGCTCGTGCATACCGGCCTTGGTGGGAACACCATCGATGATGTACAGCGGGTCATTGTTGTTGAGGGTACCTGTACCACGAATGCGGACAGTAGCGGCACCCGAGGGATTACCGTCGGCCGAGATGTTCATTCCCGGCACGCGACCCTGCATCGCCTTGATGGGGTTGTTCTCGTTTTGCTTCACCAGATCGGTAACGCTGACTACCGACACAGCACCAGTCAAGTCGGCCTTGCGCTGCGTGGTATAACCCGTCACGACAATCTCGTTGAGCGAGAGGGCATCTTCTTTCATGGTAATCACCATGCCGTCGCTAGCGGGCATCTCGACATTGAGGAAACCCACGTAGGAGAAAACGAGGGTTGCTCCGGGATTTACCTTGATGGTGAAGACACCGTCAAAGTCGGTCACAGTACCGTTGCTGGTACCTTTCTCCATCACAGTGGCGCCGATGACGGTCTCTCCAGTCTCGTCAACGACGGTGCCTGTGATTTCTGTTTGCGCATACAAAATCGTACACGTCAACATGAGCATGAAGCTGAGTAGAAATCTTTTCAGTACGTTCATTGTTCTGTTGGTTTTGGTTAATAATAATGATTAGTTTATGTCGATTGGTTGCAAAGTTAACCTACTAATATATAGGGGACTATCAATTTCTGTTCATCGACTCACAAATTTGATACAATGCAACATTTCTACCACCCAATGAACGATTATTTGTATCGTAAACAGGTAATAAAGCACTGCAGGTGGTAGAACCTTTTCATCTACCACCTGCTATAATGATAATATTGACTGAAACCTCACCTGCGGTCTTCGCCAGGCACTACTCCATACTCATCCTTGTAGCACTTGGTGAAATATGAAGGAGAAGTAAATCCCACCTGATAGGCAATCTCGCTGACGGCGAGTTGGGTGCTCGTGAGCAGTTCACGGGCTTGCGACAGGCGGGCCTTGCGCAGCAGGTCAACGGGCGTGTTCCCGGTCAAGGCCTTCACCTTGCGGTACAGCTGCACGCGGCTCAATCCCATCATGGCGGCCAGTTCTTCCACGCTGGCATTGCTGTCGCCCATATGCTCCTCGACAACCTTCATGAACTTGGAGATAAACACATCCTCAATCTGGCCCCCGGCGGCGGTCGGTAGGGTCTCCTCGAGCCTGACGGCTCTTGACTCAACCTGACGGTTGCTCCACAGGTCACGCAGCTGGTGGCGGCTGTGCAGCAGGTTATCGATGCGTGCCAGCAGCAACTCTGGTGAGAAGGGCTTGGTGATATAGGCATCGGCACCACTCTGGTAACCCTCGATCTGGTGCTGGTTCAATGCTCTGGCCGTGAGCAGGATGACAGGGATGTGGCTCGAAATGACGTCACACTTAACCTGCTGGCAGAATTCCAGGCCATTCATCACGGGCATCATCACGTCCGACACAATTAGGTCGGGCACCTGTTCACGGGCAACCGCCAGTCCGTGCTTGCCGTCCTTGGCCTCCAGCAGTCGGTAACGGCTCTGCAGAATGTTGCGCAAGTAGGTGCGAATGTCGGCATTGTCATCGACGATGAGCACGGTGGGCGCTTCCTCATCGGGCAGCGTGCCCATGGCATGTGTCCAGGCCTCCTGATTGGCGGTGATGGCGTCAATCTGCTCGCTGGTCATGCTGCCCTTGGGGACTCCCACCTGGGCGTCCAGCATCTTGTTGATCAACTGGGTGAGATGGTGAGTGTTACGTCTCACGATGGCAAACAATTCACTGGCAGCAGTGCTGGCGTTCTTGACGTCTGGCGTTTCGGCAAACTGAGCCAATGGCCCCTCGATAAGGGTTAGAGGCGTACGTAACTCGTGGCTGACCTGGGTATAGAAGTCGAGTTGCTCGCGTTCCATCAGGGTGCGTTCATCTTGGATGCGGGCCTTCTGTAAGTAGTACATGTAGATGCCCAGCAGCAATAGCAGCAACAAGGCGATGGTAGCAAGTGCCAAGAAGGTGAGTGTGCGCTGGTTGGCAAGTTGCTTCAAGTATCCGCTTGCCGTCAGATGCAGTTTCTCTATATACTGCGATTGGCGCATCATCTCATTGCTCTCCATGAGCAGGACACGGGCATTGTCGCGCGTGACGAGTGCCGACATCAGCTTGGTCTCCTTCTCATAGGGCCGGCCTTCAAGGATGTCAACCGCCAGTTGGATCAGTTTGTCGCCATGAGTCGGATATATGTAGGACGCATCCAACAGCGAATCCTTCACCAGCTTGATTCCACCATTCTCGCCAGGCAATCCATCAATGCCGCAGAACAAGGGCAACGAGCCACCAGCCTCGGTAAAGGCCTTGCGGGCACCCATAGCTGTGCGGTCATTCATACCGAACACCAGGTCGATGTCACCATCATGATTCTTGTCAAGCCATTGCTTGACGATCTTGTAGGCCGTCGGCTCAGTCCAGTCGCCTTGCAACGTTGCGACGACCTGGATATCGGGGTGCTCCGAGATAGCCTCGCGGAAACCGTTATGGCGTTCGATGGCCGGTGATGAACCTTTCAAGCCCATCACCTCAATGATGCGGCCCCGCCCATTTAGGCGCGATGCCACATACTCACCCATCAAGTGCCCCATCTCGTAGTTGTCGGCACCTATGTAGGCCGTATATTTCTTGGAATTGGTCTTGCGTTCAAACACAATAACCGGAATGCCTTTGTCATAAGCCCTGTCGATGGCCGACGAAATAGTGGACACCTGATTTGGCGCAACAATCAGCAGGTCTATGCCAGTTGCGACAAGGCTGTCGATCTGTTGAATCTGACGCTCATCGCTGTCATAGGCCGCGGCAAACCTCAATTCTACATTATCATGGAAATAAGCTCCAATCTTCAGCTCAGAGTTTTGCTTGTCACGCCAGATATCATCGGAGCATTGCGACACCCCGATGCGGTATTTCGTCGTCTCCTGCGAGCAAGAGGCCAGCAGGCCACAAATCAACAACACAGCAAAAGCAAATTGATAGTTTTTTTGCATTTTCACAAACCAGGTTACTCAAAACGCATTAAAAAAGTAGCGTTTTGACCATAAATAATCAATTGGCCTGCAAAATTGCTAAATTTTTAAAACATATCAAAATTTCCCAACCATTATTTATAGACATCCCCACCGAAATCAATAAAGACACCCACTCCGATAATCATCCATCACATCAAAAAACAAAGGCACTGCATATCAACGATACACAGCACCTCGCTTATTTGCCTTGTACCCAGAGCCGGGGTCGAACCGGCACGGGTGTTACCCCATTGGTGTTTGAGACCAACGCGTCTACCGATTCCGCCATCTGGGCATTGAAGCGGGTGCAAAGGTAAACCTTTTTTTTGATATAGGGGCAAAAAATCGGACATTTTTTATCAAAATGCGATTTTTTATTGCTGCAAAGGCTATTGTAGTGGGTGGTTGTAGTAAATTTGCAGCCATAAGACTTGTCATGACATGGAGAATCACGAGAATCAAATGGGTGAAAATCCTTTTGCCCGGACCGAACTGATGCTTGGGGCGGCGGCAATGGAGCGATTGTCACACTGCCGTGTGGCGGTGTTCGGCATCGGCGGTGTGGGGGGCTATGTGGTCGAGGCTCTGGCTCGTAGCGGCGTGGGTGCGCTGGACTTGATTGACAACGACGAGGTGAGCTTGTCGAACATCAATCGCCAGATTTATGCCCTGCACAGTACCATCGGCCGTCCCAAGGTGGATGTTGCCGCCGAACGAGTACATGACATCAATCCCGAGTGCAAGGTGACGGTCCACAAGATGTTCTATCTGCCAGAGAATGCTGACGAGATTGACATGGCGCAGTTTGACTACGTGGTGGATAGTCTGGACACGATTACTGCCAAGATGGAGATCGCGCGCCGCTGCCTGCGTCTGGGTGTGGCACACATCTGCTCGATGGGTGCTGCCTACAAGATGGATCCGATGGCCTTTCGTGTGGCCGATTTTGACGCGACTCGCATCGATCCGCTTGCACGCATGCTGCGCAAGCTGCTGCATCGCGAGGGCATCCACCACTTCAAGTGCGTGTACAGCGAGGAGGAGCCCCGCTTCAACCCCGAGGTTCCTATCTATGTCGACGGCAAGAAACAACCCGGCAGCAATGCCTTTGTTCCGGCTGCTGCTGGGCTGCTCATAGCTCGCGAGGTCATCGTAGACCTGACGCAGGGTATCGCCACAATATAATCAACGTCTTTCTTATTTCTTCTTGGATTTCTTCTTGCTCGATGAGGATTTGGAGCCAGTGCTACCCTTGCTCGACGAGGACTTGGACGGCGAGGACTTCTTGCTTGCCTTGCTGCCACTGCCCTTGGGTGAGGATTTGCCGGCCTTCTTCTCGGCTGCAGCGGCTTGACGGGCTTCTTCCTTGGTTGGAATCTTGATTTTCTCGCCAGCCTTAATCTTGTTACCGTCATCAAGGTTGTTGGCCCGCTTTAGGTCATTGACCGAGACACCGGTCTTCTCGGCAATCTTGGTGAGTGACTCACCCTTCTGCACCGTCAACTCGCTGGGTTGCTTGGGTTTGGAAGACTTCTTGTGCTTGCTGCTCTTGGAACTGTGATTGGCGTTATCGCTCTTCCGGTTAGACTTGCTACTATGATTGTCTTTCTCGGCATACTTGGCATTGCGTGAACGCCAGTTGCTGGTGTTGCTCTTGGATGCTTGCTGACGGACGTACTGGTCCTCGTTCCTGGTTGAAGCTGCGGGCTTCTTGGCTGCTGTCTCGGTCTCAACCTTGGGGGTATAGGAGCCTGCCTTATAGGGAGCCTTGGCTGCGGCCTTAGCCTCGATATCTTTCACTTCGTCGAACTGGGCCTGCTCCACCTGTGCCATGTCGTCAACTGTGGCTTCAGTCTCATTGCTCGCGTTAGTCTTTCCCTCAAATTCGTTGTCAGCACTGGCATTATTGTGACTGGGGGCTTTCACCTTGAGGTTATCGCCACGGCGCACGCGCTCACTGCTCATGTTGTTCATGGCCATGAGCTCGCTGGTTGTCATGTCATACTTGGCTGCGATGGTCGAGAGTGTCTCGCCACGACTCACCTTGTGGGTGATGGTGCGCACGTTGCCACTTGCCGTAAGACCAGAGATATACTCCTCGGCTGTCGATGCCTGTCCTCCTGGTTCGACAACCTCACGGTGGGCATACAAATCATCGCGGTAATTGTCGATGCTGTCCTCGCTCATGATAAAGCTGTAAATCTGCTGGGAGGGCAACACGAGGGTGTAGGGGTGGTTGTCACCGGGGATGACGTCGGCACGGAACTGCGGATTAAAGGTGCGTATTTCCTCGATGGGCATGTTCAGCACCTGGGCGATTTGTGCAAAGTGGATGCGGCGGTTCACGCTAACCGTATCGGTAATCAGCGGCTTGCGGGCCAACGAAGGGCTGATGTTGTGTTGCTTGTAGTAGGTCATTGCATAGTTGGCAGCGATGAATGCAGGCACATAGCCGCGGGTCTCCCTGGGGAGATACTCATAGATATCCCAGAAGTCTCCCGTACCGCCATTGCGGTGCAGCGCCTTGTTGACATTGCCTGGTCCGCAGTTATAGGCAGCTATGGCCAATGACCAGTCGTTATAAATCTGATACAGATTCTTGAGGTACTTGGCAGCCATCTCACTGGAGCGGTAGGGATCGCGACGCTCGTCAACAAGCGAATTCACTTCCAGGCCCAAGCCCTTGCCGGTACCAATCATAAACTGCCACAAGCCAGCGGCTCCCACGCGAGAAACGGCATTGGGGTCGAGCGCACTCTCTACGATAGGCAGATACTTGAGTTCCAGGGGCAATCCCTCTTTTTCCAGTGCCTGCTCAAAAATGGGCATATAGTAAAGGCTCATTCCCAGCATCTCCTCGATGAGGGTGCGGCTACGGTACACATATCGCTCAATGTGCTTGCGCACCACCTGGTTGTAGGGCATCTCAATAACCGAGGGTATCGCAGCCAAACGTCGGATATACACTTCCTCGCCCACTTCACCGTGAGACTTGTTCTCCACATCGGCATCCAGCACGGTGTAGTTCTGCAAGTACCAGTTGGTCATCATCTTGTGGACATCGGTGTCAAAACTCTCGGGGAAAACGATATCCTCGTCGGTGATGGAGTTCTTGAGGGATAGGATGTTATTCTTCTCGCGCGGCGCGGCCAGCAACGTTGCCGCAGCCACTGTGGCTGAGAGAAGTAATGTTAAGAGTCGTTGTCTTGTCATATCGTGTTATAGTGTTTTGTTCATCATTTAAAAACTGATAGCGAGCTGCAGGCCAAGCGATGGCAAGCGTGCGCCAAGGGCCGTGTTGTCGATGGCCGACGGTGCCACATCGAGCGTCAAATCGGGAGATATGTCGAAGTGGGCAAGCGAAGCGTCCACATAGGCATCCACAATGTTGATCAGATACACACCCACCATTGCTATAACGCAAATCTCGCGGTAACGCCTGTAGTAATCACGCTTGCTCTTCATGATCTTTTGGAGCCATGCTTTGTCCAGGTCACTTTCCTCGACTGTGGGAGGGAAAAAGTCCATATAGCTGCGGGTGTCGGGGTCATCATCCATCACGTCACGGTATCCACGGGAATAGTCCTTGTACATGCGGTTGTTCCAAGAAGCACCATAGCTCAGGCCCACAAAAGCTCCGACAACGATAGGCAGTTTCCAATAACGATGGTTGTAAATCTGTCCCAAACCAGGGCATAAGGCCGAGAGCCACAAAGCCCGCTGCGGATCAGGATTAAAGACTCGTACCTGGGCGGTTGGAGGAGCAGAGGCATCCACACTGTCGTTGAGTATCTCCACGCGCCCCAGGTCAATCCCATGGATAGAGTCGATCGAGGTAAATACAATGGTATCACCCGATGCGTTGACCACACGCACTGGGCGCGAGTCAGCCAGTTTGGCGGTATCACTGACAAGGATGGGCTTGCGCTCATGATGTCGACTCAGTTCTGTAGCCAAGGTGTCGGGCATGACAACACCACGCGTCTGCTGAGCAACAGCCACGCCGCTTTGCCCCAACAGGCACAGCAACACGATGGCCACGCACCACCGCCAACAAGATTGACCATATGTCACCCAGGTTGCCACTGACCTCATCAAGCGTTTCTTAGCGAGTCAAAGATGCTGATGATATTCTCAAGTTGTTCCTCGGTATTGAAGGGGAACGTTATTCTGCCCTTACCCGTCTTGTCGCAGGTGAACTTTACCGGCACCCCAAAGGTCTTGGCCAGATGTTTTTGCAGTATCTGGTAATCATTGGCGTTGATGCGATGAGTGCCGGCTTCGTTGCCTGTCTGGCTTGATGCGGCGTCTTGCTGCATCTGCTTGGCCCGTTGCTCGACTTGCCGCACCGAGAGCCCTTTCTTGATGGTCTCGTTATAGAGCTTCAACTGCAGTTTTGGGTCATCAAGCGAGAGCAGGGCTCGGGCGTGTCCCATGTCGAGCATGTGGTCACGCAGTCCGAGCTGGACCTCGGCCGGCAGTTTAAGCAGGCGCAGGAAATTGGCGATAGTCGCACGTTTCTTGCCGATGCGGTCGCTCAGGCGTTCTTGGGTCAGGTGATATTGATCGATGAGTTTCCTGAACGTGAGGGCAATCTCGATAGCGTTGAGGTCCTCGCGCTGGATATTCTCGATAAGTGCCATTTCGGTCACCTCGCTGTCATTGGCAGTGCGGATGTAGGCCGGCACGGTTTCCAGCCCAGCAAGCAATGCCGCCCTATAACGACGCTCGCCCGAGATGATCTGATAGGAACTATCGCCTGTGCTGCGCAACGTCAGCGGCTGGATGATGCCCAGTTCACGGATGCTTGTTGCCAGTTCCTCGAGAGCATCCTCATCAAAGTTTTGACGCGGTTGGTCGGGATTGGGGGTTATCTGGTTAATGGGGATTTCGTTGATAGCCGACGAGCCCTCGGTCTGGATATTCTCCATCGAGATGAGCGAGTCAAGGCCTTTGCCCAATGCACTACGTTTCATTGTTATCTTGAGTTTATATTATTTGTGTTGATTACTTGGTTTTGGCACCAGCAATGATTTCCTGCGCGAGTTGGATGTGACTCGTTGCGCCACGGCATGACGGATCATAGATGGTTACAGGCACGCCATGACTGGGAGCCTCACTGATGCGGATGTTGCGTGGGATAACGGTGTTGAATACCATGTTGCCGAAGTGCCCTTTCAGTTCCTCATAAATCTCGTTGGCGAGCCTGAGCCGCGCGTCATACATGGTCAGCAGGAAGCCCTCGATGCGCAGGCTCGAGTTGAGTTTTGCCTTGATAATGCGTATTGTGTTCAGCAACTTGCTGATGCCCTCGAGTGCGAAGTACTCGGCTTGAACGGGAATGATGACGCCGTCGGCTGCAGTAAGCGCGTTGACCGTTATCAAGCCCAGCGACGGGCTGCAGTCGATGATGACAAAGTCATAATCATCCTTGACCTGCGAGATGGCGTCCTTGAGCACGCGTTCTCGCCTCTTGCGCTCAACCAGCTCAAGTTCTGCTCCCACCAGATCGATGCGCGAGCCCAGCAACTGGAGATTCTCGACACACGTGTCAACAGCGGCACTGTGGATGGGGTAGTCATCCACCAGACACTCATAGATGGTCGAGGACATGTCCTTGGGCTCGATTCCCAAGCCTGATGTGGCGTTGGCCTGAGGGTCGGCATCAATGAGCAGCACCCGCTTGCCGCTCGCAGCAAGAGCTGCCGACAAGTTGATGGATGTCGTGGTCTTCCCCACTCCACCCTTTTGATTGGCTATTGCTATTATTTTTCCCATTGGGTATTATTTTCAAAAATGTTTCACGGGTGCAAAGGAACAATATTTTAAGCAAAAAACCTTCAAAAAGTCCGTTAAAATGGGTGAATTGTTGAAAAGTGAGTACACTTGTTAATAACTCGTGGAACATCAGTTTTTTTCTCAGGTGTATATCAGCACGCAGGCAAAGAATAAAAACAGTGGCCACGTCATCGCGACGCAGCCACCCATCGTAAACCTTAAAACATCTTTTTTAACGGGCCATTACCTATAAAAAACAAAAAAACCTTGGCCCGTTCTATAATATTACACCATTATACTCTTTCGAAGTGCAAAAGTACTACTTTATTTTTGCACTAACAACGTTGTCGAGGGCTACATTGTGGACAAAAGAGAACATTTAACGATTATTATGGGTATCTTGTAAAAATAATACCTTAACTTTGCGCACACATTAATAGAATGAGCTGTTCTACCCCAGGGGTATCCCCCCTGCCGTAGATTTATTTTCATGATTAGAAGTGAACTAAAAACAAAAATATTTTACGACAAATGAAGAAATTAACCTTTTTACTGTTATTGGCCTTGATTACAGGCTTGCGTGCGATTGCTGTTCCCGCCTATCCCGTGCCAGTGCCAGTACCTCAACCCGACGGCACCTTGGTTTCAATCAAGCTTGTGGGTGACGAGTTCTACCACTATAACACCACCGCTGATGGATATACCGTGGTCCTCAACGAGTCGGGTGCCTATGTTTATGCACAGTTAGACAACCAGTCATTGATACCCACCCGCATTCTTGCCCACGACGAGGGCAGCCGCAGTGTCGAAGAGATGGCACTGCTGGCCAACACACCCAAGCACCTCACCGACAGGGCTGAGTCCAGGATCGCCAGTGCCCGGCGCTCGGCTCCGCGCCGCGTTGACCTGGCCGACTTTGACTGGGACAATTTCCATGGGTTGGTAATCCTTATCGACTTCCCCGACAGGTCGTTCAGCATCGATGACCCCAAGTCGTTCTATGACAACCTGTTCAACACCGAGAACCTGTCAAGCTACGTTGATCCGTTTACCAAGAGAACCATTCAGTGCATGGGTAGCGTGTCCGACTACTTCAACGATCAGTCCAACGGCATCTTCAAGCCCCACTTCGACATTTTTGGTCCATACCGGTCAAGTTATCGCTCCGACCAATTCACCAACGCCAATACCCAATCAATCTTCAGGACGATCCTGAACGAAGCCGATGCCGACGTGAACTTCAAGAACTACGACGGCAACCACGATAACAAGGTTGACATGGTGGCCTTCATTGTGGCTGGATATAGTGCAGCAATGGGCAACAACGCCAATTATCTGTGGCCCCACGAGTCGGTTCTAAGTGCAGCCCGCAAGGACAATATCGACCTGGGCCTTTACTCATGTTCCACCGAGCTCTATGGTTACGAGAGTCAGCCATCCTCGGTTCACATCGATGGCATTGGCACCATCTGCCACGAGTTCTCCCACGTGCTGGGACTCCCCGACATGTATGACACCGATGACAACGGCAGCGGTGGCGAGAGCCATGTTCCCGGATATTGGGATCTGATGTCGGCAGGTAATTATAACAACGAGGGACTCACTCCCGCCGGCTACTCCTTGTTTGAGCGCTACGCATTGGGATGGGCCAACCCGCAAATCATCGATGCTGAAGGCACACACTCCCTGCAGCCGCTTAACGTATCACACGACGGCTACCTTCTCCCTACTCCTGTTGAAGGAGAGTTCTTCTTGATCGAGAACAGGCAGAACACGGGCTGGGACACTTATATTCCCGGCCATGGCATGCTCATCACCCGCGCCGACAGCACCGACTTGGATGTCTGGACCAATAACGATGTGAACTGCGACCCCAACCACAACTACTTTGAGCTGATACGTGCAGCCGGTTCCACAAGGGAAGACAAAGCAAGCGACCCTTTCCCTGGCACCAAGAACGTGACGGCTATCAGCAACGAGACACTTCCCAGCCTCAAGAGTTGGGCTGGTCTCGACAACCGATTTGAGTTGTATGATATCGCCGAGAACAACGGCATCATCACGTTTAGCGTTGCCGAGGCTAAGCCTGGCTACGTCCTGCATGAAACGTTTGAGCAGATGCCTGTGACGACCAGCACGTCGGCTGCCAATATTCAAGGCGAATTTGCCCAGTGGTCATTCTATAAGGCCAACGTTTCGGCACCTGGAAAGTCCAAGTGCAACGGCCAGCAAGGTGTGACGATGAGGTTGAGTGCCCGCATCTACACCACCACGCCCGTTAACCAGGACATCAACAAAGCAAGCATCAAGGTATACAACGCGTCCCCAACGGCGTTGAAGTATCGCTTAGAGTATTCTATCGACGGTGGCACGACATGGACCATAGCCAAGACGGTCAACGGTGCTGACCTTGCTGAAATATCGAGTTACGCTCTCACACAAGTCTTCTGGAGTCTCGATATCAAGAAAACCGACTCAGCACTGTTCCGCATAACCCATGCCTCGGGCAACAAGACGACCTACATCGACGACTTCTCATTGTATCCTCCTGCCAAGGGCTTTGTCACTGGCGACGTAAACGGAGACGGTGAGGTCAACTTGGCCGATGTGAATGCCATCATCGACATCATCATGAGCGGCAGCGATGATGCCGACATGATGTCCCGCTCCGATGTGAATAGTGATGGAGAGGTTAACGTAGCCGACGTCAATACCATCATTGACATGATTTTGAACAGTTGATTGAATCACACAAAGTGAATTCTATGCACACTCTATTGAACTCACCCGCCATTCATACATAGTTTTACTTTTTGTTCTGAAGCATATGAGAAAAGGATTATTTATCTTTTTAATGATGGGATTGCTGTGCCTTGTGGCACAAGCGATTCCGGCCGACCCGAGGCCCGTCACCGTCAAGCAACCCGATGGGTCCATGCTGACCATCGTCCTGCATGGCGATGAGTTCTTCCATTACACGACGACTGTGGATGGATACACTGTAGTCAAGAACGACAAGGGCTACTACACCTATGCCCAGCTCGATGGCAACGAACTGGTAGCCAGCAAAATCATTGCACACGATGAGATGTTGCGCTCAGCAGCCGAGCGCAAGGCACTGGGCCAATTGTCCAAGAAGCTTACCAGCCCCAAGATGGCCAGTGATGGTCAGCTGATGAGGAGCCGCCGCAACGGCGCTATGCGTCGCGTTGGTGCCGATGGCTATATGGACTATGACAACTTCCGCGGCCTCATTATCCTCATCAACTATAAAGACAAGAAATTCTCGATGGCGGATCCCCACGGATTCTATGATACCATGGTGAATACCCACGACTTCCGTGGTTACACCCAGGACAACGGCAAGTTTGTGCCCATGACCGGTAGTGTGCGTGATTACTATTACGATAATTCCAATCACATTTTCGACCCCACCTTTGACATCGTGGGGCCTGTGACCGTGGATTACAACTGCACCTATCCGCAGGGCGTTGTTCGCCCCACTCCCATCTTCGGTGCAGCTCTCGATGCGGTCGATGACATGATTAATTTCAAGGACTATGACTTGGACGGCGATGGCTATGTGGACATGGTGTTCTTCATGGTAGCTGGCTTCTCGTCAAGCTATACTGGCAACAACGAAAACTACCTGTGGCCTCACATGCACTACCTGTACAACACGCCCATGCACGACGGCGTGAGCTTTGGACTGTATGCCTGCTCAACCGAGATTTCAGGTTGGGAGATATATGGCAGCAGGTATTACGACACCGACGGCATCGGCACCATTTGTCACGAGTTCAGCCATGTGTTAGGATTGCCCGACCTGTACGATACCGACTACGGAAGCGGTGGCGGCCTGAGCCGTCATCCTGGCCGTTGGTCAATCATGTCGGGTGGCAGCGGCAACGATTATGGGCGCAACCCTGTGGGATACAGCTTGTATGAGCGTTATTCGCTGGGGTTTGCTCAACCGCAGCTCATCAAGATGGATAGCCAGGTCACCTTGCAACCGCTCGACACCAGCAATTCGGGCTATCGGCTGAATACCCACAACTCCAAGGAGTTCTTCTTGATCGAGAATCGTCAATCGGGCAAGTGGGACCAAAACCTGCCAGGGTTCGGTATGCTGATCACCCGCGTCGACTCAGTCGATGATCGCATCTGGTGGTACAACGAGGTGAACTGCAATCCCAATCACATGTACTATGAATTGTTAAGGGCCGACTATCAAGGATTTGACAGTCCCTATGACCCATTCCCCGGGACGTCCCATGTCACCTCTATCACCAACCGCACCTCACCCAACCTGCGCACCTGGAACAACAACATGAGCGATATCATCTTTACCGATATCACCACTACGGCTGACCACTTAATCACCTTCAATGCTGAACGAGACACCACCATCAAGTGGCTCATCGAGGATTTTGAACTCATGCCCGAGACAAGCAGCCAGAATGCGACTGAAGTCGTAGGCACCTTCTGCTCCTGGAATTTCTCCAAATCGGCAGTCAGTGCTCCAGAGGTTGACAACTGCAATGGCACTCATGCCGTAGCGATGAAGAAACCCAGCAGCATCACCATGACCGCTCCCTTGCAGGTCAAGCCCTATGCTATCAACTACACGGTGTTCAATCCAACGGCCCAGGAAGCCAAGATACGAGTTTACTACTCACTTGACAGGGGCGATACATGGACCGGGATTGAAAACTCCGACTTCACAGCACCCGGCAGGTCACAATCATCAGCCTATGTCAGCCTGCCCGCCGATGCCCCCATCATGTTGAGGCTTGCCCAGATTGCCGGCAAGGATAAGGCTTCGATCTACCTCGATGACATCAAGTTGTATTACGATGAGATGTGGCCAGTGAATATCCAGGGTGATGTGAACCTTGACGGTGAACTCAGCATCGCTGATGCCAATGCCGTCATCAGCATGGTTCTCGTCAACAAGCCTCAGCCCGAGGGTGACGTGAACGGTGATGGCGAGGTGAATATAGCCGATATCAATACGATCATCAGCCTTCTCTTACAATAATCAGAGTTATAAAATTGAAGTTGCCCCTTCAGGTTATGGGACAACTTCAATTTTGTTTCTACCATTTATAACAGTCCAACTCACTCAATCTATCCTTAAATTATTAACTATAAACCAAATTGTTTCATGAAAAAATGTCTTTTTTTACTTGCAATGGGACTGATGTGTATCTTTGCACACGCTGCGCCCGCCGACCCCACGCCCTCGCTGGTGACCCAGCCCGACGGGAGTAAACTCACCGTTGTCCTGCATGGGGATGAATTCTTTAACTACTTGACCACGGCCGACGGCTACACCGTGATCAAAAACAATGCTGGCTTTTACACCTATGCTCAACTCGACGGCAACCGCCTGATTGCCGGTAACTGCATTGCACGTGATGAAAAACATCGCACGGCAGCCGATCGCACCACACTCGCTAACCTGCCCAAGGGGTTGACCGGTCCTGAGATGGTGCAGCGCGGCAAGGCTTTGAAGAATCACCGCAACAATGTGCTGCGTGGCATCGGAGCCGGCGGCCACATGGACTACAGCAAGTTCCGCGGCTTGATTATCCTGATCAACTATACCGACAGGAAGTTTGAAGACAACATCCCTTACAACTACTCGACCTATGACTTCTACAACGAGATGATCAATAGCGAGGGTAACACAGGCTATACAATGCCATCGGGCACCAAGAGGGAGATGACCGGTAGCGTGCGTGACTTCTATTACGACAACTCCAACCATGTGTTTGACCCCCACTTTGATATTTTGGGTCCTGTGGATGTGGACTTTGCCAGCACCGATGCCAACCAGATCAGCGGATGTCCCGATATCTTCTTTGCTGCAATCAACGCATTAGACAATGATGTGGATTTCAGCAACTATGACATCGACGATGACGGCACTGTAGACATGGTATTCTTCCTGGTTGCAGGCTGGGGCTCCGACAACGCCAGCAACAACAGGAAATACTTGTGGCCGCACATGAACAACTTCGCCCAGTCACCCACGGTGGATGGTGTAAACTTCAGTTTGTACGCTTGCTCAACCGCCATGACCGGGGCTGAGCCTCAGTGGGGCAATGGCACGATTGGCGGCATTGGCACCTTTTGCCACGAGTTCAGCCATGTGCTGGGTTTGCCCGACCTGTACGACGTTGACTACAATGGCACAGGTGGTGCGAGCCGCCATCCCAGTAACTGGTCGATCATGGCCAGCGGTTTCAAGTTGAATAACGGTTACAGCCCTGCCGGCTACAGCCTGTATGAGCGTTACGCCCTGGGGTTTGCTCAACCACAGGTCATTAATGGCGAGGATTCCCTCTCACTGGAGGCTATCGACGTGTGCAATAGCGGATACCGCCTAAACACGGCCGCCACCGGCGAGTACTTCCTCATCGAGAATCGACAGCAGACCAGCAAGTGGGACAAATACCTGCCCGGCCATGGCATGCTGGTCTTCCGTGTCGACTCAACCAACGTAGACGTTTGGGAGAACAACCAGGTCAACAACGACCCCAACCACATGTACTATGAACTCCTGCGTGCACGCTACAGTTCACTGAATATGGATAGCGGCAGCGACCCCTTCCCCGGTACTGCCAACATCACTGCCATCAACAGCGTGACCGATCCCAGTCTGCGCTCCTGGAGCGGCAAGTTCAGTAAATACAGCATCACCGATATCGCCGAGACCAATGGCATCATCACGTTCAATATAGTAAAGGATAAGTCCAAGAGTGCTATCGAGGACTTCGAGACAATGCCCGTGGGTGCCACCCTTAACGAGAGAGGTGTCGCTGGCGTGTATGCCAACTGGGACTTCTCGGACTGTGCCGTTGTTGATACGGCCCAGGTTGCTCAGGGACATGCGGTTGCCATGAAAAATGGCAGCATGATCAGCACTGCTGAGAACTTGAACAAAATTCCCAAGGTCGTGCACTTCACAATTTACAATCCCACAACCTCAACAGCGGTCTTCACTCCCAAGTACTCTAAGAACAATGGTCAGAAATGGACCTCGCTGGACGACAACGTCTACTATATCAATGTTCCGGCCGGTGCTACTGTAGTTGCCAATTTCACTTCATTCCCCACCGATGTGCCCATCATGATACGCATCCAGCAGACATCCGGAAGTTCATCTCAATACTGCTTCCTCGATGACGTGACGCTTTACTACGACAGCACCTGGGAACCAGAACCCGAGGAGCCCGAATTCGAAAAGGGCGACGTGAACCGTGACGGTTTCATCAATGTCTCAGACGTCACAATGCTCATCCAGATGGTGCTCAACAACCAATATGATGAAATAGCCGATATGGACGGCAATGGCAACTTGAATGTTAGCGATGTCACGGCACTCATCGCCCTCGTGCTTGTTTCATAAACAAAAGTAGGTTCAACGATCTGATCATCGTGAACTCTACTTAAAAATCCAAACGGAGGACACTATATTGAGGTGCCCTCCGTTTTTTATCTATAATCAGCTAATGCTGTTGACTATTTGACTATTAGTTATTCAGAGCGAGCTGAATCAGTTCGGTAACATCGGCCACGTTGTAGCTCTCGTCACCATTGAGGTCTGCCACATCAAGATAGAAAGGAGCCGCGGGCTCACCACCCAATACATACTGAATCAGCGCAGTAACGTCAGCCACGTTGATAACGCCATCGTGGTTCACATCACCCATTTCATAGTCAACGGGAGGATTCACCCAGTCACCAACGGTGAAGGGCACGGGATCAGCAAGGAACCAGTTCCAATCGTAATTGTTGGGGAAGTAGGGCGACCAGATTACGAAGTAATAGGTCTGGCCATTGCTCAACATGGGATATGAACCGCTCACATCGATAGTAGCAACACTATCCTCATTAATAGTAACTTCTCTATTGAAGGTGTAGTAAGTAGTATAAGTGACCGAGTTGTCGCTTTGATTTACATTCCTGGATACAATACCGCACCTCAGAGTGCCGCTCCAAGGTCCGCTATAAGCGGCCAAGTCGATGGTAGCGCGCACGTCGGTAGCGGGCATGATATCGGCAACGAGATTGACAGCCTTTTGTACTATACCACCGGGCTCACCGGCGAGGGCGGGACGGATACCGATGATGGCACCCTGGTCGGCATTAAAGCCTTCTTTCTTTTGATCGTGCTCATAGGGTGTGTCGCCGTAGATGCGCGGTGACATCAGGTCGAAGCTGAAATAAGAGTTATACTCGTTTTGCTGGAAGCCCCAGATAACACGTACCATACCCTCGCTATTATAACCATCAATTACAAAGGCGTGGCCGATATGGCACTGAGCACCGGTATTTGAAATAGTTCTGTAGCCAAAGTAATAAATGGGACGGCCTGAATCGATCTCGGTGTACATCTTCTCGCGCCAAGTCTGCTCGTCATAATTCTGTTTAAGCACAAACTGGATGTTGGGGTTGTAGTCAAAGTGTGCAATCATACCCTTGACGATGTCCTTGTAGCTTGCATCACTGCTCGAGGCCGAGTACCTGGTGTTGAAGGATGCGCCTGCATCAAAGATCAACTGAGCGATATCACGCCATTTAGTTGATGACGCGGATACAGCATTGGGCATGTAGGAGTTGCTGTACCTGTAGGAGTGCCTGTAAATCTGGTCGGTAACGGTCATCGGCTGGTCATTCAGCATATAGGTATAGGAGACTTCGCCATGACCTTGAGGGGGATACTGCAGACCCTTCATGATGTGTGCAAATGCTACAGCGGCACAGCCGGCGTAAGCACGTCCACTGGTGGTATTGGGGCAGTAGTTGTTGTAGGGCTCAAACTGATCCCAGTGGGGGCCCTCGCCATATTCATTCAAGAACATGGGTTTCACACCCTCGGGGTTCATCTTGAACGAAGGAGCGGTGCGGGGAGCGAGCTGCGGATTCTTGCGCACCATCTCCAGGTTTTTCTGGTACTGCTCAAACAGGTACTGCAAATATTCGGGAGCTTTGTTGATATCAAACGAACCCTTTTCACCAAAAGCCAGTACAGATGATGAGATGTCGTCACCAGCAACGACAACGAAGCCATTACCGCCCTCGCGATTAAACACATAGTAGTCGGCTTGTCCTTTAAGGTTGGTTGCTACATAACTCAAGTTCATCTTGACGTTAGAAGCATTGAGTCTGGTGGGATTGACAAACTGCTGCTTGGCGATGACCTCGGCCTGCGAGGGGGTAATCACCCTAGCATTAATGCCCTGTGCACATAACGCGCAAGCGGCAACTAAAAATAAAAATTTTCTCATAAAAAATATTAGAATTAAAAAACATCAGATTTTCTAATCACATTCTTTTGTTATCATCTTAAAATGCATCAGCCATCATTATCTACAAACTGGAGGCAATCGGCAAAGTTGGTTTTTATGGTAATACCATCAAATAGTTCACCTCACAATTTATTGATTTCTAATGGCCGCAAAGGTAATGTTAATTATCAGAACATCAAAATTTTTTAAATATATTTTATAAAAATTCGCTTGAACGAGAAAATGAGTTGAAAAACGTGGATCTTCAAGCTCGGTTCTGCCCCTACTAAATTCAGTTAACGTATAATAACAATTTTTTGCTAAATATTTTTGGTCAATCTCCAAGCTGGCAGTACCTTTGCAACAAAGTTGGAAATATATTAATACTATTCATCCTAAACAAACATCGCGTTGTGAAACGTGGTGTTTGTTTCTTTATATAAATTGTATAAATCTATCGGCAAAAACGCCGTTGGAATTGAAATTTATAGCAAATCTTTCTCTACATTCTGCTTTTTTTGTATATTTGCAGCCATTAGTTAACCTTTTCACTTTTTCACATATTATCAAAAACAATCATGCTAAGAAAAACCCGCATAATCCTGGCGGCGGTCATGATGCTCATGATCACCTTGCTGTTTCTTGACGTGAGCGGAACGCTGCATCACTACCTGGCGTGGACGGCCCGCATCCAATTTCTTCCAGCACTGCTGGCACTGAATGTGGTGGTCATTGTAGCTCTGGTGATCTTGACGCTCATATTTGGACGCATCTATTGCTCGGTGATCTGCCCGTTAGGCATCTTCCAGGACATCGTGTCATGGATTCATGGCCGAGCCCAAAAGAACCGGTTCACAGCCAGTCCCGAGAAACGCTGGCTGCGTTACAGCATGCTTGCTGTGTTTGTCATCGCCCTTGTAGCCGGCGTTCACGCTATCGTGGCGCTGCTTGCTCCCTATAGCAGTTATGGTCGCATGGTGACCAACCTGCTGCTGCCCGTCTATCAATGGGGCAACAACCTGCTGGCATCCATCGCCGAGCGCATGAACAGCTACGCTTTCTATAGTGTTGACGTATGGCTTAAAAGCCTGCCCACCTTCCTCATTGCCCTGGCCACGTTGATCTTGATCGTGGTGCTGGCATGGCGTGGTGGTCGCACCTACTGCAACACCATCTGTCCTGTAGGCACGATTCTGGCACAGTTGGCGCGCTTCTCGTGGTTCAAGGTATATTTTGACACCGACAAGTGCAAGTCTTGCAGCCTGTGTACCAAGAATTGCAAAGCCTCCTGCATCGACTTCAAGACCCACAAGGTGGATTACACGCGCTGCGTCACCTGTGGCAACTGTCTGGAGAAGTGCAATTTTGGTGCCTTGCGCTATGGCCACCCAAAAGCCAGTTTGCAACCAGTGGAACGGGTAGGTGACAGCAAGCCTGCTACCGACGAGACCCGCCGTGCGTTCCTTGTCGGGACAGCAATCGTGGGTGCCGATGTCGCCCTGGCCCAAGCTGCCAAGAAGGTGGATGGCGGACTCGCTATCATCGAGGACAAGGTGCCTGCCAAGCGAACCACTCCCATCACCCCACCGGGAAGTGTGAGTGCCCGCAACTTCGCCCAACACTGCACAGCCTGCCAGTTGTGCGTGTCCAAGTGTCCCAATGGCGTGCTGCGCCCATCAACCGACCCGGCAAGGTTCATGCAACCCGAGATGAGTTTTGAGCGCGGTGCTTGCCGTCCCGAGTGCGTGGTTTGCTCGACGGTGTGCCCAACTGGTGCCATCAAGCCCATCACCGTGGCCGAGAAGTCCTCTACCCTGCTGGGACATGCCGTTTGGGTCAAGGGCAACTGTGTGGTCATGACCGACGGGGTGAATTGCGGCAACTGTGCCCGCCATTGTCCCGCTGGTGCCATCATGATGGTACCCAGCGACCCCAACGACGAGACATCGCCCATGGTACCAGCCGTCAACAGCGCAATGTGCATTGGTTGCGGCACATGTGAGTATGTGTGCCCGGCCAGGCCCTTCAGTGCTATTTATGTCGAGGGCCATGAAGTCCACAGCGAGATTTAAAGATTCACGGTTAAAGATTAGAGTTTAAAGTCATGAACGACAACAAGCATAACAACAATCATCAGGGTGGCAAGACCTTGTCTCGCCGCACTTTTCTCAAAGCGCTGGGACTTGGCACAGCAACTGCCGCCACCCCCGTCATCGTGGGTTGCGCCACCGATAATGGCAAGAAAGTCCCCGTCCAGGAACCGCCCATCGGCAAGATGACTTACCGCGAGAACCCCAAGACCAAGGAGAAAGTCTCCATCCTGGGTTACGGCATGATGCGCCTACCCGCAACCAATGGTAAACCCTTCGGCCGTGACAACGATGCCGAGATTGACCAAGAGATGGTAAACCGCCAGGTGGATTATGCTATAGAGCATGGAGTGAACTACTTCGATACGTCGCCAGCCTACAGCCGCGGGCTGAGTGAGCGAGCCACGGGCATTGCACTGAGCCGTCACAAGCGCGACGAGTTCTTCATAGCCACCAAACTGTCCAACTTCGCTCCTGAGACACAGACCCGCGCTGCCAGTATCGAGATGTTCCAGAACTCGCTCAAGGAGCTGCAGGTTGACTACATCGACTACCTGTTGCTGCACTCCATTGGCGGTGGCACCGGCGAGGAGGCGATGGAACTTTTCAGGCAACGCTACATCTACAACGGCATCCTGAACTACTTGATGGAGCAACGCGAGAAGAGCGTGATTCGCAACCTGGGCTTCTCCTACCATGGCGAGATTGCCGTATTTGACTATCTGTTGGCCAATCACGACAAGTACAAGTGGGACTTTGTGCAAATCGAGCTCAACTATCTGGATTGGAGACATGCCAAGGACTTCAGCGAGGAGAACACCAATGCCGAGTACCTCTATGCCGAACTTGACAAGCGCGGCATTCCTGCTGTGATCATGGAGCCGCTGCTTGGAGGCCGACTGGCATCACTGCCACAGCCACTGGCACACAAGATCATGGCCCGAGACCCCGAGCGCTCATTGGCGTCATGGGCATTCCGCTATGCAGGCTCGTTCCCTCGAGTACTCACAGTCCTGAGCGGCATGACCTACATGGAGCACCTCAAGGAGAACCTGTGCACCTATTGCCCGCTTGAAGAGTTGACCGAAGAGGAGAAGAACTTCCTGTATGGCATTGCCGATGAGATTGTGGGCTACAACACCATCCCTTGCAACGACTGCAAGTACTGCATGCCCTGCCCCTACGGCATCGACATCCCCGGCGTCCTCACCCACTACAACAAGTGCATCGCCGAGGGCAACCTCAGCCGCGACCGCAACGACCCCGACTATGCCCGCGCCCGCAAGGCCTTCCTCGTCGGCTATGACCGCAGTGTGCCCCGGCTGCGCCAGGCCGATCACTGCATCGGGTGCGGCAAGTGTGTGGAGCATTGCCCACAGCGCATTCAGATTCCCAAGGAAATGGAGCGCATCAACAACTACGTTGAGGCGTTGAAGCGCAACATTGACCGTGGCCTGGAGGCATAGCCTTCACCGATATCATTACATATTCAGGATAAATGAAATGAGTGATGTGACATCAGCCACATTCACCGTTCCGCTATTGTCCATGTCAGCAACTTCGACATGGAAAGGATTTACTTGCTCACCAAGCACATAGGAAATCAAGTTAGTCACGTCCGAGACGTTGATATAGCCGTCACCATTCACGTCACCCATCTCCAGCATGTTGTCCAAATAAGGCAGATAGGTGTCGGTCACATCCCTCACCTGATACTTGTTAGTCTGGGTCGTCACCTCATAGAATGATGTGGTTCTCACGCCTGTAACGTCCACTGTCTGATGGCTTGATGCTGTGCTGCCGCCTTGACTGAACACTAAGTTCACACAATAATTACTGCCCGTGATCGAGAAAGTCTTATAATAGAACTTTTCTCCATTGATTATGCGGGTGTCGCTAATCACTTGGCCAGGCCAGTTGCCGCATTGCTGCACATTGTTGTTGTCCCAGCAATAGTAGGCCACTTGCGGCCAATTGTTGGGTGCGGCGGTCGGGTCCTTGAGAAAGACTGTGATCTCGTAGGCATCATACACCTCGTTCTGCACGGTGTAGTTGCGGGTAATCACGCCCGTGACGGTGCCATTGATGAGCAGGCCCGCCTTGAGGGTCAAGCACTTGCTGATATTGACAGGTGTGTCGCTGGCAACCACGGTGCCATTGGTCGCGGTGGGTTCACTGCCGTCGAGGGTATAGACAAGCTGGGCTCCCGAGGCGGCACTCACGGCGGTAAGCGTGACCGTAAACGGATCCACATAGTCCCCGCTGGGCTTGCTGGCCCAAGCGGTCTCGGTGCTCTTGCTCAATGCCAAGCGATAGCCGTTGCCGGTGGCCACGACAACGTAGCTCGAAGGTATGCTGTAGGCAGTGCTGCCCATGGCCGCCATCAGGATGCCACGGGTTCCCGTAGTTGTACGCACATAGTAGTTGGACGACGAGTTGCTGGCCTGCTGTGCTGTCGTGCTCGTGTTGGTAATGCCGGCCAACTGGCGGGCATAGATCATCTGCTTGATGCTCTCCTTGTAGTCCATCCAGTGCTTGAGGAAGATGCACGGCGTACCGGGCATGGCCAGCATGTAGGCGTTGGCAGCCTCAACATACTGGTTGAGGGGATCCTGAGGCTCGCTGGCGCTGCGGTATTGCGTGTCGTGGTTCTCGACAAAGGTGACGGCATAGCGGCGGTAGGCGGTTTCCATGTTCAAACCCTTGCCGCTGCCTGCCAGGTTGATCCAGTTGCCGTTGTTGACCGCATCGCGGATCGTGTAGCGGAAGGGGAAGTCGAAGGCGGCACTCTGCACCACGCCATTGACCTTAGTGCCATCGACCCACGCCTTGAGATTGGGCAGGTAGCCGTCCCAATACTCCCCGACCGAATAGGTGGGTGCAGTAAACTGGTTATAGAGGGCCGTGTATTGCGCTGCATAGCCCTTGGTCATGTCATAGCGGAAACCCGCATAACCCAAGTCGTCGAGCAACATTTTCAAGTAGGCCTTGACATTGTTCTGCACATTGGCACTGCTGTGGTCCAGGTCACGCATGCCGCTCCAGTCCTCACCGGTGTCGTTGTTGGCACTGAGCGAGTATCCGTTGGAAGAGGCCCAGTTGAGCGCAGCCCCGCCGTCATCGTCACGACAGATGTCGGTTGACTTGAGCTGATAGGTAATGCCCTTGTAGGTCTCGGCAGGGAAATCGACCCAGTTGGACACATTCTTGCGATGATTGATGACCACATCGGCAATGGTGCCGATGCCCTTGCCCTTGAAGGTGTTGATCATCGACTGCAACTGAGCCTTGGTTCCAAACGAGCTGTTGTAGTTGGTGAACCAGTACAGCGGGTCATAACCCATGGAATTGTAGCCGCTGCAGTAGCCGCTCTGCGGCACCCACACCAGAGAGAAGAACTCTGCCAACTCGTCGGCCTGCGACTCGAGGTTGGTCCACCGGGTATCACTGTAGGAGTCCCAATAGAAGCCCTGCAGCATCACGCCACCGTAGCCGCTGGGCCAGCCCTGTGCCATGAGCATCAGGGGCAACACCACGGCAAGAATTGAAGTCGAAATTTTTTTCATCATTACTTGATTTTATGGTTATTTTCTTCACAAAAATAGGTTATCCATCCACACATCTCCAAGTTTTTGCAGCATTTCTTTCGCCAAATTCACTGATTTCGGTTATTCCAAAATGCATCATGCCACACAGCAATGAAATCGCTGCATGGCATGAACGGGAAAATGAAACAGGTGTCTTATAGTCGTTCCTTCTCGCTGCTGCCGGCACCGGTGCCCTTGTACTTGCTCTGGGCGGCGTTGAACTTGTAGCGCACGGTGAACTCAACCTCGCGAGTGTCGCGGTGCTGAGTCTGACACATGGTGCGCAGGCCATAGCGCAGCTTATCGTGCTCCTGGGCATTGAGCAGGTTGTGGCCTGTCACCTGGATGGACAGGCGGTCGTTCAGGAAGGTCTTGGTAGCACCGATGTTGAGTAGATAGGTCGGCTTGGCCAGTGTGACGTTCTGCATGTCGCCACTGCTGGTAAAGGAGAAATTGACATTAGCGGTCAGGGTGGGCACAATCTGGAAATTGTTGTTAAACTGGACAAGCCAGATGGGGTTCTTGGGAGTGATAAACCCGATGGGCGACGGTATCTTAATCCACTCCTTGATCATGCCCAGTGTCAACGATGGCTGGTAGAAATCCCATCGCGGCGTGAAGGTGAGCATCACACGCATGGCATCCTCGTGATGCGCATTCTCATTGGACAACAGCGTGGTGGCCTCACTGCCTGGTGTCTCGTGTGCCACATTGACGATCACGTCGCGGTCATGCTTGTACCCCACCATCAGGTTTACCCACTTGTAGATGGCCATGAACGACACCTCGTTGTTGATGGTGGGCTTGAGCAGGGGGTTACCGCTGTCCCAGGTGAAGCGGTTGGCATAGGTGACGCCGCCACGCAGTTGCCAGTAGCTTGGGCGCTTGATCTTCATCGCATAGTTCAGCATGAGTTGCACATTGCCTGCCCGTGCCATCAATCCCACGCTGGGGAAGAAGTGGTGGTAGTTGCGGCTCTGCTCGGCCATGAGTTTGCCCTGACTGTAGTAGTCGCTGGTGACATTCTCGTTGCGCAGTCCCGCCTTCAACTGGCCGAAGGGCAACGGGTGGGCATACTCGGCAAAGAAGATGTAATTGTGCTCTTTCTGCTCTGTGTAGGATGTTGGGACAATCTGCTCGGGGTTGATATAGTCGTCGTTGCGGCGCGTGTGGTCATACTCGGTGCCCACTTGCAGGTTGCCGCCCCACAGCGACCATGAGAGGACAAGTTTGGCTGCCCATAGCTGGTTGCGTATCACGCTGGTGCTGGTCACCGTGCGGCTTTCCCACTGCTGGCTCACCTCGTCATTGAACTGGCTCTTGCGGTCCTTGTAGAAGACGTAGTCGGTGTTGAAGTCAATCGAGGTCTTGCCCACCTTGCCGTTGTAATAGGCATTGAGGGTGTGGGGCATGTTGGACTTGGTGGACATGTGGATGCCATTTTCCAAGTGGTCATAGAAAGCGTCATTGGCCACCACGTCGGCAGTAAAGGTGCCACGGGTGCGCTGCAGGAAATAGGCCTTGGTGTCATACCTGAAGCCCATCGAGTGCTGGTCGTTGAAGATGTAGTTCATGCCCGCCGAGGTGTAGAGTGAGTTGTAGTGGCTCTTGATGTCGGAATGCTCATTCAGGAGCCACACGGTGTCGGCCTGCACATCAAAGGTGAAGTCGTCGTTCTCGATGTTCCTGTTATCGTTATACCACACGCTGCCAAACACGTCCAGCCCCTTGTGACGGTAGTTCCAGTTCAGGCCCAGCGCCAAGTCGGGACCCTTGCCCACGTAGTAACTGGCCTGGGTGTTGAAACTGAAGCCCTCGCCCTGGGGCCGCTTGGTCTTGATGAGGATCACCGACTCGACCGTCGCGTCATACTTGGCCCCCGGGCTGGTAATCAGTTCCACGCTCTGGATGTCCTCGCTGTTGATTTGTTCCAGTTCGGTTTGGTTCTGGAGTTTACGCCCATTGATGTAGATGAGCGGCGTTCCCTTGCCAAACACCTCAATGGCGTCCTTCTTGCGCTGCACGCCCGGCAGGTTCTCGAGCACGGCCTTGGCGGTGCCCACCTTGCTCAACAAGGTATTCTCCACCTCGGTCTTGAGGCCCTCGGTCGTCAGTTTGAAGGCAGGCCGCTGTGCCTTGACCACGATCTCGCCCAACTCGTTGGCATCGGGTTCCAATGCAATGATGCCCATGTTGCTGGCAGTAGCTTCCATTACTCGTGTCTTGTATCCTAAACAGGAAATCTTGATGATTGGTTTACTTGCATTGCCCGTGATGTTGAATGTACCGTCATCGCTGGTTGTCGTTCCAGCCACAAAAGCACTGTCACTGGCATTGAGCAACACCACGTTGGCAAACGGGATTGCGGCCTGCGTCTCATCTAACACGCGACCTGTAAAAGTCTGGGCCGTGACCGTCATCACAACCAACAGCGCCATCATCAAACTCAAAATTGTTCTCATATCTAATCGTTTTTTTAGTGAATGTTCGTCGTCAATGGCGAAATTACCCCGCCATACACCCTATAGACGCACTCTAAAGGGTTAAAAGTTGCAACCATTCACACCCAACACTTCACTTTCACCCTTTAGTGTGTTAAAATGGCCGCGGCAGAGCCGCGACACGGGGAACCAGCCTCCTTGTTGCCGTGGCCCTGGCCCGGTTCCCTGTGCCACGGCTATTGGTGTTATACTGTAAAAACCTGGGAAAGCCCATCGGGGTCCATCTGGCCAATGGCTTGGTTTAGCAGCACGAGGTAGAAACGGGGCAGGCATTGCACAGGCGGGTGCTGTTCTATATAGCGCTCTATCTTGCGGCGGGCAGTCTGCCGCAACTGACCGTCGTCACAAGGCACGAGCCGCTCCCTCTCGATGAAGGCAATCTGCCAGAACGCCATATAGCCGATAACATACCGCTCAACGGCCTCCTCCAGCGGTTCATCATTGACGAGTTGATCAATGGTGAAGCGTTCACTATCACTCAGGGCGACAACGGCCCAAGGCAGGTCAATGTATTTCATCTTCTGTTTCATAATCGGTTTTTCTCGTCATTGCCGGCACCAGTGCCCTTGTACTTGTTGCGTGTCCAGTTGAAGTGGTAACGCACAGTAAACTCGGCATAGCGGGTCTCGTTGGTGCGGTGTTGCCACAAGGTCAACTTACTGAAATGAACCAGCACATCGGGATTATTGCGATGCAGCAGGTCGTGCCCTGCCACCTTGATGGAAAGGCGGTCGTTAAAAAATGACTTACTCAAGCTAACGTAAAGGTCTATTTGGTCACTCACGGCGCTGATATTCTCGCTGTCGCCCTTTCCTTGCCAGTCAAGGCTGAACGACCCTGTCCAAGAGGGCGAAATCTTGAAATTGTTGTTCCACTGGAGCATAAGGATAGGCTTTGAGGGGCTATAAGTACCATTAGGCATGGGTATCTTCATCCACTCCTTCACGATGGAGAACACCAGTTGCGGATGCCAGATGCCTAACTGCGGTGCTGCGATAATGCTGGCGCTCAATATGTCCTTCTTATCAATATTCTCCTGGACGATAAGCGTTGTCGCCTCATGCCCTTCGACCTGGCGGCCCATTTGCACGACCACATCATTGAGGTGGGAATAACTCACGTTGAGCGAAAGAAACTTCCACGTTGCGTCGATCGACACGCTCTTGATGATAGTGGGCTTGAGATAAGGGTTACCCGATTGCCAGGTAAATCGATTGGAATAGTAGGTCTTATTACTCAGTTCAAAGTAGGTGGGACGGCGGATCTTCATCGCATAACCGATCATTCCCTTGACATTACCCACTTGGGTCGAAAGCGACAGGCTGGGGAACAAGTGGTGGAAATGGCGACTTTGCCCATTGATGCGCACGCCCTGGCTGTAATAGTCGGTGCTCACATACTCGTTGCGCAGGCCGCCATTGATATGTCCGATAGGGGTTAAACGGCTATACTCTAAAAAGGCACTATAGTTCTGTTCCTTGACCTCGGTCAAACTCGTCGGGAGGATTTGCTCGGGATTGATGTAATCGTCATTACGGTGGGTATAACCCAACTCGCTGCCCACCGACAGGTTCCCGCCCCACAGGGGCCACGATACCACGAGTTTGCCAGCAAACAGCTCATTGCGCACCATGTTCAGGCTGGTCACCGTTCGGTCTTCCATCTCTTGGCTCTCCTCCAAGTTCCATTCGGTGGCACGCGTCTTGGTGAAATAGTAGTCGGCATTGAAGTCAATGCTGGTCTTGCCCACCTCGCCATCATAATAGAGATTGAGCGAGTGAGGCATATTGTGCTTGGTCCTTTCCCTGTTCTGGGTCTCCAGATTGTCATAGAAGTTGCCGTTGGCAGTCACATCTGCTGCAAAGAAGCCTCGGTCATCGTCCTTGAGACGGTTACTGGACTGATACTGGATGCCCATCGAGTGCTTGTCATTGAACTGATAATTGGCTCCCAAAACTATGCGCAGGATGTTATAATTGCCCTTACTGCGTCCATGATTGTCCTGATGCCAGACGGTGTCGGCAACGACATCTTGAGTGATGCGGTATTTCTGTAACCAGCCGTTTTCAAAGTCGCTCACGGTACCGAACACGTCAAGACCGTTGTGACGATAATTCCACAAAAAAGCGCTATAGGTGCGCGACATCTCACCTTGGAAAAAACTGCTGCGCAGGTGTCCTCCCCAACCCTCACCCTGCGGCTTGCGGGTCTTGATGCGGATGACACTCTGCACCGAGGCATCATACTTTGCCCCGGGACTGGTAATCACCTCAACGCTAACGATGTCTTCGGACTTCAACTCGTTGAGTTCGCTTGCATCACGCATCAAGCGATTGTTAATGTATATGAGCGGCTTGCCTTTGCCGAAGACCTCCAGCCCGTCGGCCTTGCGTTGCACGCCAGGCACGTTGCGCAACACATCCTCGGCAGTGCCCAATTTACTCAGTATAGAGCCCTCAACTGTCGTGAGCAGGCCCTCTTTGCCCATCTTGTGAGCTGGACGCTGCCCCTGGACAAGCACTTCTCCAAGCATCGCCACATCAGGCTCCATGACGATGTCGCCCACGTTGCCTGAATGCACATTGACACACCTCGTGGTATAGCCCACGCTCGAAACTTTTATAATACCATCAACACCCTCAATGTTGAGAACAAAAGAGCCGTCATAGGCAGTTACCGTGCCTTGCACGAAAGTTGAATCCACACGATTCAACAGCACCACGTTGGCATAGGCCATCGGCTCCTGTTTTTCATCAAGCACGCGGCCCGTAATTGGCGTTGCCGTTGCAGCAAGCGACACGAGCAATGATACCATCATCACAATCATTCTTTCAATCATCATCTTTTTTTCTTGATTAGTTTGTCGAGGGCAAAATTATCGTGACGACCCTCAATAGTGACACGCACAAAAGGGTGAAAAGTTGCAACCTTGAGCATACGGAAGTGCATTTTCACACTTTAGGGTGTTAAATTGTCTTGACATAAGTGATGCTGTCTTAATGATAATAGTATTTAAGGTTAATCACTTGTGATAATGGTGCTGTTTTGATACTTTTGCATCAATAAAACTAAAGACAACTATGGCAAGAATACAGGATTTCTTCACGCTGGCCAACCATGTTGAGGGTGTGGATGACGAGCGCTACCGCCACCTCGAACCAATGATACGAGCCATTGACGCGATGGCCAATGCAACCTACCAGAGCATCTATGTGATCGATTACTTCAAGCAGGGTTTTCTGCATGTGGCGAGCAATCCGCTGTTCCTTTGCGGCCATACGGCCCAAGAGGTGCAGCAGATGGGATACCACTTCTACATCGACCATGTCCCTACCGAGGAGCAACTGATGCTTACCGAAATTAATGAGGTGGGCTTCAAGCGCTTCAACGACACACCCCTTGAGGAGCGCAGCAGCTGCTTTATGAGCTATGACTTCCACATAGTCAATAGCGATGGGAGTTATCTGGTGAACCACAAGATCACGCCGTTTGCCCTCGGTCCTGACGGGCGCGCCTGGCTGGCGATGTGTGTTGTGTCGCTTTCGCCCCACACCACGGCTGGCCATGTTGAGTTCCGCAAGAAGGGGCAACCCCATTATTGGGCATATGACTTCAAGACCCACATTTGGCAGGAGCACAATGCAGTCACGCTGCGTCCCCAGGAAAAACAGGTGCTCATCCTGTCGGCTCAGGGTTATACCGTGCCCCAGATAGCTGGCAAGATGTGTCGTGCGCTCGACACGGTCAAGACCTACAAGCGTGCACTGTTTGAGCGATTGGGTGCCCGCAGCATCACCGAGGCGCTTACTGTCGCCACCACCCAAGGACTATTATAGTTAGTGACCCGGTATAAAGAAAGGCGTCAGGTGAGCATTGGCTACCTGACGCCTTTCTTTATCTATTGCCTAATGGCTATTTTACTTGACTTCCTTGACCAGATAGATCATGGTGGGGAAGTGGTCGCTGTAACCGTTGGTGAAGATGCCCGACGAGTAGGTGCGCAGGGGGTAGCCCTGACGGTCGCCCTCGTTGCCGCGCAAGAACTTGCGGTTGAGCACCTCGGCACGCGAGTAGGTCAAGGTGGGCTTGTCCTTGCTGTCGTAGTGCTTCAAGAAATAGTCGGTGAAGATGATCTGGTCAAACAGGTTCCAATTGCCCTTGTAACCCAGCGTACCGATGCCCTTGTTCAGGATGTTCCACCAGGGGTTGAAGCAGGTGCCGTCGCCCGGGCAGTCCTTGATCTCCTTCTTGGCTCCCAAGGCCTCACTACAACTCTTGTTCTGCGGGTCATCATTCAAGTCGCCCATGAAGATGATGCCCTGGTTGGGGTCGTCGCGCAGCAGCGAGTCCATCGTCTCGCGGGCCATGCGGCCTGCAGCCTCGCGCAGGTAGCTCGACTGCTCCTCACCATCCCGTCGCGAGGGCCAGTGGTTGACCAGGATAGATACCTTCTCGCCAGCCAGCATGCCAGTAACACACAGCTGGTCACGGGTGTACCTGGGTTCAGACAGGTATTTGTTGATATTCTGCGTTGTGACATTAAGCACCTTGAAAAAACGCGGATTGTACAGTAATGCCACATCAATACCTCGTGAATCAGGACTATCGTGATGAATGATCTTGTAGTGACGGCCTTGTATCTCGGGTTGTCGCACGAGATCCTCCAAGACCGTAATATTCTCAACTTCACTTATTCCAATTATGACGGGACCTTCAGCAGGCGACCCCTTGACCTCCATCTGGCTGATGGCATAGGCCATATTGTGCTGCTTCAGCCAGTACTTGGTACCGTCCCACTGGTAAGAGCCATGGGGCGTGAACTCATAGTCCTGTTTACCATTGTTGTTAATCGTGTCAAACAGGTTCTCAAGATTATAGAACATAACACCATACATGATGTAGCGGCGGTCTTGTTTCTCTTGCTGATTCTGGCTCAGAGCCGACGACGGCAGTAAGGCCATTAGGATCAATACCAGACAGGATAATCTATTCATCTTAGCATTCTTTTTTAACGGTTTGTTGATTAGCTCTACATTATTACAATATGCTCCGCAACCAGTTTTTATAAGGCTTGCGGAGCAGTGATAATCAGTCAGTTCCTTGGGTGAGGAGTTTTACTTGACTTCCTTGACCAGATAGATCATGGTGGGGAAGTGGTCGCTATAACCGTTCATGAAGATGCCCGACGAGTAGGTGCGCAGGGGGTAGCCCTGACGGTCGCCCTCGTTGCCGCGCAAGAACTTGCGGTTGAGCACCTCGGCACGCGAGTAGGTCAAGGTGGGCTTGTCCTTGCTGTCGTAGTGCTTGAGGAAATAGTCGGTGAAGATGATCTGGTCAAACAGGTTCCAGTTGCCCTTGTAGCCCAGCGTACCGATACCCTTGTTCAGGATGTTCCACCAGGGGTTGAAGCAGGTGCCGTCGCCCGAGCAGTCCTTGATTTCCTTCTTGGCTCCGAGTGCCTCGCTGCATGACTTGTTCTGCGGGTCATCGTTCAAGTCGCCCATGAAGATGATGCCCTGGTTGGGGTCGTCGCGCAGCAGCGAGTCCATCGTCTCGCGGGCCATGCGTCCGGCAGCCTCGCGCAGGTAGCTCGACTGCTCCTCACCACCCAGTCGCGAGGGCCAGTGGTTAACCAGGATAGATACCTTCTCGCCAGCCAGCATGCCAGTAACACACAGCTGGTCACGGCTGCGGAACTCGGGATAGTCGGGCAGATACTTGTTGATGCGCTGGTTGGTGACATTGAGCACCTTGAAGAAGCGCGGATTATAGAGCAGACCCACATCCACGCCGCGACGGTCGGGGCTGTCGTGGTGGACGATCTGGTAACGACGGTCCTTGATCTCGGGCTGGCGCACGAGGTCCTGCAACACGGTGATGTTCTCAATCTCACTCACGCCGATGATGACGGGACCCTCGGCAGGCGAGCCCTTGACCTCCATCTGGCTGATGGCATAGGCCATATTGTGCTGTTTCTGCCAATATTTGGTGCCATTCCACTGGCGGGCACCTTGAGGCGAGAACTCCTTGTCATACTGTCCATTGCTGTTGATGGTGTCGAACAGGTTCTCGAGGTTGTAGAACATAACACCATACATCAGATAGCGGCGCTCCTGCTGCTCCTGCTGGAGCTCCTGGCCCTGGGCCAGCGCTGGCAGTAAAGCCACCAGCGCCAGGGCCATTAATATTGATTTCTTGATCATGACGATTCTGTTATTAGGTCAAGATGTGATTACTCCCACACAAGGTTCCAGATCGAGACACGATCCTTGTTGCTCGTAGAGCTGGACGGGCACAGGTTGGTAATCTCGATGGTGAAGTCGCCATTGATGTCACATGCCTCGGAGAACTCATACTTAGTCTTGGTGGCCACGGTAGAGAGCCTTACTTCCCAACTCTTGACGACATTGCCACCCTGCTTCACATCGACACGGAAGGCAAGCTGCGCCTCGTTGAATGCTGCACCATAGTTGAAGGTGAGCTTTTTCATGCCGCCACTGATGACGGGAGACACAAGCGTTCCCACAGTCGTGGTCTTGCCGTTGAGGGTCGGAGCCTTGGCAAACTCGGTCTCACTGCCAGTCATGTAACCAATGAACTGGAAGGTGGGGTTGCTGTCGGCGGTACCGCCCTGCAACAGGCAGCAGTTGGTGGCCACCCAACCATTGGTCGAGGTGAAGTTGCTGTACTGACCCTGAGCGTCGCCCATGGTCTCGAAGTCGCCACGGTTGCTCATCGCGGGAGTGGGAGGAGGCGTGTTACCGCCCAAGCCGAACTTCACGTCGTCGACACACCAGGTGGCATAGTTTTCCGATTCGGGAGCATAATAGCGGAAGCCGATGTAGTAGCAACCGTCGGCCCACTTGCTCAAGTCAATGTCACCCGAATTCACCCAGTTGCTGTAGGTGCTGGTCGTAGAAGCCTGTGCAATGGCAGGATTGAGTTTTTCCTTTACCGTTGCTGCCGAAGGATCGGACGAATTGAGCACATAGACCTCAAACACTGTTGTTGTGCTGTTGTAACCAGCAACCTGAGTGCGGAAGTTCAGCACCTTGCTTGTAGCATTCTTGATGTCGAGTGCAGGAGTGATGAACCAAGAGTCGAACGGAGGATTCTTGCCATTATGGCCTGTCATGGTGGCATAACCATTATTATCAAATGTTCTCTGATACCAGTTGTTAGAACCACTGATCTGAACATTGAACCAGTCGGCCGGGAGACTGCCTTCAAAGCCCTCCTCGAGGGTGAGCAAGCCATCCTTGGGAGGAGCTGCGGGAAGCACATACTCGTCGGTAGAGCCCGTGTTGCCGCTAATGCTGGCAATACCCATGTGGTTGGCAAAGGCGCCTTTCACCTTGATGTACTTCTTATAGAGCCAGTCGTTGTCAACCAGATTGGCATCGATGCGGAACTGCGAGCCCTGGGGGAGAGGAACAATCAAACACTTGGTGTAGTCCTTGCACTCAGGATCGTCGGCAATGACGAGGGTGTTGGGCAACGTTGCTGGAGCCATCCACTCGATGTCATCGTTGCCGCTAACGGTAGTTACCTCCGGGCCGACAGCACCCACGACATAACCGCCAACCCAACCCTTGGTTCCCGAATTCTGGAGCTCAATGGCTTCGGCCACGGTGAGGGGCATATTCTTGGTGCCACCTGCTCCACCGGGGATGACATCACCTGCACTGCGCAGATAGAGCTGCCAGCTGGTGCCATAGAAGTAGAGTAGACCCACAACATCAATCTTGCCTTGAGGCAGGATGTCGTTCTTGAAGTCGGCATAGTTGCTATTGCGAACCAGCAGGGTCTTGTTATTGTCATCGATGAGGGTTCGGTTGGTGGTGGCATCGCCATCTACATAGGCAGCAACGCCATCGGCCTCGCTGAAGCTCACGTCATTGATGCGGACCAGGCGAGCCTGATACTTGAGTTGAGTTTCAACATCTGACTTGCCATAGATATCGGCAAGGTCGATCTCGAGGGTGTCGATCATGCTGGGATTGGGCAGGCCGTTGATCTCGACCATCGATTCCCACATGGCCTGCGGCAGGAAGGTAGCCTCCCACGCACTGCCCGGATCGTACCACTGGGGATAACCCAACTGCTGCTGGCCGTTGTACTTGCCCACAAAGTAGCCCTTCATGGGGAGCACGATTTCCTGACCAATGCGGTAATTGTTGTAAAGGCTGGTCTGGTTGATCGAGATGGTGAGACCTTGACCAGACTCATCCATGATGTAAAGGTTCTTGTAAATGTTGCCGCTCTCGTCGCTACTGGTCACCCATCCGTGGATGATCTCGTCGTCCTTGACAGTGTCGATGTAGTTGCGGGCATCCTGCCAGTGCTTGGCTTTGAATTCAGCGATGGTCATGTTGGCGTGGTGCTCAGCAGTGGGGATGACCATGGGGGGCTGGTCAAACTCATCACTGCAAGCGGCGGTGAACACCAGCATAAGCATCAGGCTGAGATAGAAATTAAAACGTTTCATAGTGGTTGTATTTTTTGTTTTAGTTTATATCTTGTTGATTATTGAATGTGATTGAGTGGATTAGAAACGCAGACCCAAGTTCAAGAACATCTTGAATCCTTGCGCATAGTAATACTTGTTGGGGAACTTGGTCGACGTATTGGTGTAATCCTTGGTGTCGATGCGACCCTGCTGATATCCACCAGTCTGGATGTTCCTGTTGTCAAGGATATTGTTCAAATTCAGGTTAATGTTGAACGATGCCGTGCGGTTGATATAAATCACATGACCGATGCTGGCATTGATGACCAGGGCCTCGTTGAGTTTCTCCTGCTGGCTGATGTCCTTGATCATCTGCTCAAGCTGTGCCTCGCTGTCGGCGATGGTGTACAGGTCGGGGATGATGACGTGGCGAACAGGTGAAATGCTCACGTAGGAGCGGTTCATCCAAGCACCATTCAATTCAACAAACCACTGTTTGGGACCAGCCCAGTTGAACGCCAGTGAATAGCACTCCTGGGGAGTCCCGGCAACATAGAAGTTCTTCAGATAAACCGTCTCGGTCACATCTTCCTGCACACCATTTTCATAGCTGCGGGTGCCCACCGGGCGGTTCTTGTATTGATAGCGTGCAATGTTGGCAGCTCCACTCACGGTGAGCGAGGGGGAGAGCTTGTAGCTCAAGCCCACCTCAACACCCTTGTACTGCTTGTGAACGCCCGTGAGCGCAAAGTTACAGAAAGTGCTATACTGGTCATCATAGAACGCTGTTCTCTCGGTATTGTCTCGCTGGTCGGTAAAGAAAGCGGTGACGATACCCTTGAAATTGCGGTAGTTCATCGCGTAACTCAAGTCGGCCGAGAAGACCTTCTCGACCTTCAGGTCGATAACGTCATCCTTGGTGCGCGATGAGATGTAGGCATCATAGGGACGCGGAGCCTCGGTGCCATAGAAAGCATGGCCCGTGAAACTGTTGCGTCCATCAAGCTTAAAGGTGATACCGGCTTTGGCGCCATAGGTGAGATAACGGTGCATCTTGCCCTTGCCATAGGAATTCTCCGGTGCACGGCCATTGCGCATCTTACCGTCGCGCTGGAACTGGAAGTAATCACCCTTGACGCTGGCAAACATCTCCCACTTGGCCAGGTTAAGAACCCACTGGTTCCACAACTGGCCCTTGAGGGTGAGGATGTCGTAGTCATAGCCAAAGCGTCCGCCCTTTTCCACCTTGCGGTTGGGGTTGTCAAGGTCATTCTGTGCCAAGTCAGCGTTGTCGGGGAAGTCGCGCTCACTATACTGGTCGATATCAAGCCAGTAATTGCCACCCAGCAGGTCCTTTATGGTCTTGTAGTAAGACGAAACCGTGTAGTTGACATTGCCACCGGTCTGCATGGTCAGCCTGTTGGTAAAACGCTTGTTGAGTACCGACGACAATGAGAAACTCGACTGATTGCTGTGACGTTTCTCCAGGATATAGGTGGAACCCGACTCGGGTTGGCCTAACTGGGTCATGTAGTTATTGATCCAATTGATCCTGTAAAGGTCATCCCAGCGAATCTGGGTGTATTCACTTTCGCTCATCCAGCGGTCGGCATAGATGGCCTGTGCCTCATCGTTGCCTACATAGTAGGATGGCAGATAGCGGTAATAGTCGGCGCGTGGGTCGGCTGCATCATGCCAGTTCAGGGCCGCCTTGCTGTAGAATGACTTGTGATAGGCAAAACCCGTGTTGAGCGAGGTGCTCTCGTTGGGTTTCCACAACCAGTTAAGGATTGCCGTGGGATCAAACGACTCGACCACGCGGGCATTGCGCTTCTTGCCTTCCTGCCAGCCCCAATCGGGGTTGTACATGTTGCTGCCCACAAGCTGGCATGCCTCAACAAACACGGCCGAATTGGCTGCGCGCTTGGTCGGGGCGCCAAAGGTGGTCAGCGTCAGCGAGTGTTGGGGGTTAAACACCTTCTGCAACGCAAGGAAGTAACCCACGCTGTTGTAGAATGAGCCGGGATACACGCCCTCGTCGGCATATCTCGCCACAGCCGAAACTGTCATGGCCCAACCGTGCTTGTTCAAGCCGGTTGCATGGGTCACCATGCCGCGCCAGCGATAGTTGCCGTTGGTGTAGGCCAGGCTCAAACGGGTACCAGGGGCATAGTCGGCAGCAAAGGTCTTGATGTTATTGGCACCGCCAATACCACCAAAGCCGTAGCTGTTATCCTCAAGTCCCATGCCGATAGTCTTGTTCCTGAACGCCTGGTTCAGTCCACCTGTCATCGAGTAGTTGAACGAGAAGCGTACACCGTCATTAAATGGGATGCCGTTGATGTAGGTCTCGGTCTTCTGGCTCTCATAACCGCGGATACGGAAACGCATCGTGCTGAAGGTATAGCTTGATGCCTGATAGAAGGGGTTGTCGGTAGCACCGCTAAGCAAGGCCACCTCCTGGGTGTTGCCTTCCTCATCCTCGAGCTGAGATTCGGTAAGAGCCATGTCGGCTATCGCATTGCGATATTCCAGGACCTCGGTGCTCTCAAATGAAACAGGCTCGATGCTGATTGTACCCAAGTTCTCGACGACATTGCCGGTAATGGTCACGGCCTGTGACCAGTCCTTGTAGCCGTAGCACAGCACCAGCAGGTCATCAGTTCCCTGACTGGCGTCGTCAATCACGAACTTGCCGGTGGGACCTGTTGTCGCTGCGTTGCCCTGGTTGTCGAGCATGACGGTAGCGCCCACGACTGGGAGTCCGCTCTTGGCGTCCACCACAACGCCTTGCACACCCGTTTGCTGCGCCAGCAGCGTCAAGGTTGCAAAGAGTGCCATTAGCAAAAACAGTTTCAGTCTCATAATTATTTAAAGTGTATAAAAGAGTAAATTAGTAATCGCTTTTATCGATTCTTCACCAGATACTTTTAAGTTGATTTTGGAAAATTCAAACTATGAATTGACTCCTTTCAATCAAAATTTGTCAAAGGTAATGGTTTTTTGTGACTCATCCAAGAAAAACGCCTTTTTTGCACGAAATCTCACGCATCAGGACTTTTTCTTGAAATAGTCATTATACATCTTTATGCCAAACACGATGCCGCTCGACACGGTCGTGATCACATTGGTGATGAACAAGGGCCAGTTCTTGAGCAGCAGCCCCTGTATGGCAAAGAAGATACCGCCCAAACCCATCATCAGGAATGTGGGCAGGGCAATGCCCTCGGTATCATGAGTGCGAATAGTGTAAATCGCCTGGGGCATGTAACCCAGGATCAAACAAATCGATGCAGTGTAACCAATAATGTCGGTCAAGTTGGCAGAGATAAACTCAATCATAGTTAAGCATATAGTTTATTATTATACAAAGTGGGACCCACAATCGGGGTCCCACTGAGTCACATTATTATTTCAATGTTATGGAAATTCTTGGACAGGAAAGGCACAGAGAAAAGCCACGCCGAGCGTTCCATCAGGGTTGATATGTTGCTCACTTGTGACATCTCACTGTAAATTTGGGTGCAAAGGTACAAAAATTCAGCGACATAGCCATCGCACTCTCTTGCCTTTAACCTAATTTAATAATCACTTCAATCCACACTCTCGCATCAGCTCCTCGACCGCTGCCTTCAACTGCAAGTCTTCGCCCTGGAAGACCGTCTCAGGATTGTTGGCAATCTTGATGTCGGGCTCGAGTTGCGTGTTCTCGAGATAGTTGCCCTCGGGCAACAGGTAGCCGATGATAGGGATACCAAAGATGAGCGACGAATCCTGCAGACGCTCCCACGATACACTGGTCATGGTGCCGGGCACCGGCATGCCCACAAGCTTGCCCAGCTTGTCGTGGCTGTAAACCCAAGGCGTGCCATGTGCGTTACTGTAGTTGGCCTCGCACTGCAGCATGATGCTGGGCTTGTTCCACCGGCGGCTGGGCATATCGCAGGCCTCGCGTCCGCGCACCACCTGAGTGAAGTACTTCTTACCGCTGAAGAGCACCTCGATGTCCTCGTGCAGACGGCCACCGCCGTTGAAGCGTGTGTCGATGACAATACCGTCACGCTTGTTGTACTTGCCCAGTACCTGGCTGTAGATATCACGGTAGCTGGCGTCATTCATCGACTCCAGATGCACATATCCCAGCCGGCCACCCGACAGGCTATCGACGACTTGGGCATTACGCTTTACCCAACGCTTGTAGAGCAACCCGTTCAGTGCACCCTTGCCGATGGGCTTCACCACCTCTTCCCAGCGCTTGCCGGTCTTGGGGTCATAGAGCGATAGCAGGGTCTTCTTGCCAGCCTGTCCGTTGAGCAGCTCGGTATAGTCATTCTCCTCATCGATGGCAGTGCCATTGATCTTCTCAAGGATGGTGCCAGGCTTAACCTGGCTCTTGGCCTTGGCCAGCGGGCCACCGGCAATCACCTCATCAATCTTGAGGCCAGCACCTGTGTAGCTCCAATTGTAGATTAATCCCAGGTCGGATGTAGCCTCGCCGCTGGTGGGGTAATAGCGGCCACCGGTGTGCGATGCGTTAAGCTCACCCAACAGCTCACTCAGCAGGTCGGCAAAGTCCTGATTGTTGTTGATGTGTGGCAGGAACTTGCGATAAGTCTCCACGTTGGCTTTCCAGTCACAACCGTGATAGTTGAGGTTGTAGAAGCGCTTCTCGATTTGCTTGTCAACGTGATTGAACATGTATTCACGCTCGGCAAACAAGTCCATCTTCATGTCGGCCTGATAGGTAATGGGGGTGAGTTTGTCGCCAGCGAGTTTCTGCATCTTGCTGCCGCCCAGCACAAACAGTGTCTTGCCATCCTTGCTGGCCTGGATGTCGGCACCACCGCCGCCCATCTTGTTCAGCAGTTTGGTCTCATGCTTGCGCAGGTCCATCTTCCACAAGTCATATCCACTCTCAAATGCCGACAAATAGTACAATGACTCACCGTCGGGCGTGATCATGCAGCCTGAGATATTGCTTGAATTAGGCGTAACGCGCACGATGCGGTCCTCGATACCCTCAAGTTCCACTATCACGCCCTTGTCTTCGGCCTTGGCCTCGGCAGCCTTGGCCTTGCCTTTCTTGCTATTCTTCTTGGCTTCCTCGGCTTTCTTATCCTCGGCCTTCTTGGCCTCCTTCTCGGCCTCGGTCAGTAATTCATAGTCCTCCTTGTTGAGGTTATAGCGGTCGAGCGCATCCTGGTTGACAAAGGCAAGGAACACGTCGTCCTGGGAGCCCCATGAGGCGTGGCTACGCATACCCAAACGGTTGCTGCGGAACATGATGGCCTTGCCATCCATCACCCAGCGGGGATCCTCGCTGATGTAGGCACTGTTGGTGATATTGGTGATGGTGCCGCCGGTTGCAGGAACGATGCCGATGTCGGTGTAGGGGTCACGCTGGTTGCCAATGAACTCGAGGGCAAACCACTTGCCATCGGGCGACCACGAGTAGTTAAACTCGCCGTTGGTCTCATACCAGGTCGAGCCGTCGGTCACTTGAGTCACCTTCTTGGTCTTGAGGTCCAGCACCTTCAGATAGAAACGGTCTTCGATAAAGGCCAATTTCTTGCCGTCGGGCGACAGTGTTGGACGTGTGCGCTCCACCGTGGTCGAGGGCAGCAGTATTTCTTCCTTGATGAGAGTCGCGTTGGCAAAGTTAGGGTCATCCTTGCGGTCGATGGTGGCCATGACGAGTTCCCAGTTGCCGTTGCGTTCGGTAGCATAGGCCAGTGTGCGGTTGTCAGCGCCCCACGACACCCAATTCTCGGCTTCGGGAGTGTTGGTAATGCGCTTGGTGGTGTTATACTCGACCGAGGTCACAAACACCTCGCCACGCACGACAAATGCAACCATCTTGCCGTCGGGCGACACAGCAGCATCGGTAGCGCCGCGCGTGTGCGACATGCGCTGAATCTGGTCGCTGTCGTCGTGCCACAGGCTGATGTCCACCTTGCGGGGCTGACCGCCAGCGCGCATGGTATAAAGCTCACCGTCCTGGGTGAAGCACAGGGTGCCGTTGTTGGCAATCGAGAGAAAGCGCACAGGGTTTACAGTGAAGTTGGTCTCGGCCTTGAGCTGGCTGGGACGGTCTATGGGGAACGAGTATACGTTCATCGAGCCGCCATTGCGCTCGCTCAGGAAATAGACGGTCTTGCCATCGGCACTCAGCACGGGGTTGCGGTCCTCACCGCCAATGTTGGTCAGGTTGGTATGCTTGCCGGTCTTGGCATCATAGCGCCAGATGTCGCGGGTTATCGATGACGTGTGGTGTTTACGGTACTCGTCTTCACCACCCTTGCGGTCCTGATAGACAAAGTAGTCACCAGTCTTGTTCCAGCAGATGTACTCGGCAGGCGTTGCCAACTCGCGGGTGGCACGTCCTCCATCAACAGGCACCTTATAGACCTCGGTCAGACGTCCGCTCGGGAAGAGCATGCTGCTCGCGGGGTCCTGAATCGAGGCGCTGTAGTAGATGTACTTGCCGTCGGGGCTGAAGGTCCAGGGAGTCTCGCTGGCGCTGTTGCGGGTGAGTTGCTTGGGCTGGCCGCCTGTTGAGGGCATCACATAAATGTCGTTGTTACCCTTGCGGTCGCTGGCAAAGGCCAGCATCGTGCCATCGGGCGACCACACGGGCATGGATTCATAACTCGACTGTGAGGTCAACTGCACAGCCTGTCCACCTGCAGTGGGTACGACATAGATGTCACCCTTGTAGCAGAAGGCAATCTTCTGTCCGTCAGGCGAAATGCTTGCATATCGCATCCACAACGGCGTGTCGGCCATTGCGGTCATCGCTGTCACAGCAGCGAGAGAAAGCAGGATTTTCTTGATCATGATTCTATATTTTTTGGGTTTAATCCTGCAAATTTACAACATTTTCCGCTAATGCAGCTACGACAAGGGGCAAAAAGTCATGATGATGTGTCACACATTTTTATAACACATTAATAATATATCACCCTCGAAAGTGTGTCCTGAGTGACACAGTTGCCTGCGATATCACCCTTGAGTGCACATCTTGGCTCAAGAGCGTGTGTTGCCAGACAGTGCAGCACATGCCATCAGGCTGAACGCAATGACGACACAGTGCCAGCGGTCAGCTCAATCCATCCCGTTACCCTCATCATGCTTGGGGCCAAAGAGACCTTTCAGTTTCTCGGCTACCTTAGGGCCATAGAAGCTCTCGATCAATTTCTGGGCCATTCCTGGCTCGTTATCACGCAGCGGGGCGCCTTGAGCCTTCATCCATTCAATATAGCCGCCTGCCCAAGTCATGCTCTTTCTTAAATCATCAAAATTCATGAATGCGGGGTTGGCCAGTTTGGCATAGCCCGAGGTTGAGAACAGACTCATTCCGAACTCAATGTCATCGAGTGTGAGAATCCCGCTGGCCGAGTTTAATGCGATGGTGTAGAAATTTTTAGCCATCCACTGCATGACACCGGCAGGCATGGTCTGGGAGCTATCGGCCTGCGACATCCGCCCCATCATGCTCTCAAGTATCTCCTGTGAAGTCCCCATCCCGTACATCCGCTTGAACTGCGCGGCAAACTCCGGGTCAATGTCGGGATTGGCTGACACATCGGGGGCGGTGTTGGACTCCCGCAACGAGCTGGAATGCTCGATAAACGACATCATGAACGTGGACATCATCTCGGCAACCCATTCTTGCTGATGAGCCAAGAAGGTCTTCCCTTGTGGCGATGAGTACCGCTGGGTGACATCAGTCAATTCGCCCTCGCTAATGTTGTGCTGCTTCATCAAGGATTCCATGAAGTCGATGTATTGCTCATAGGCAACCTCGGTGAAGTAACACTCGGTGAGCTGGTTCACATCCACGCCATCGGCATCCTTGAAGAATGCCTGGCCCAAACCCTTGAAGCTGGTGCTCATTTTATCAAACGATCCATTGACCTTGTCATAGGCTATCACCGCCTGGCGGTAGCTGTCCTGGGCACTGACGTTCACGGCTGCCAAGGTGACCAGCAGTGAGGCCAACATTCTAAGGATAATCACTCGTGTTCTCATTATCTCTATATTTTATAGTTTAACTATCGCTCCTTGTCCAAAATACAATATTGCTGGCTACAAAATTAATGAGTGTCTTTTGCAAAAGCAAGTCAAGAGACGCAAAAATCAAAAAAATGTTTTTTAAGGAACTTTTTCGCGAAAAACATATTAAATTTGAGCCAACAAAATAACAATCTTTCATTCATGGATACCAAAACAATCAAGATAGCCGTCATCAGCGACCTGCACGTGATGGCTCCGCAATTACTGCTCAGCGAGGGTGCCCCATTTGAGGAATACCTGACCCGCGACCGCAAGATGCTGCGTGAGAGCGCCGAGATCCTGGATACTCTGGTCAACGAGATCACCGATGCCCAGCCGCAACTGGTGCTCGTCACTGGCGACCTCACCAAGGACGGCGAGCGCGTGAGCCACCAGTTGGTGGCTCGGCAATTGCAGCGGCTTGTCGATCACGGCATCCAGGTGCTCGTCGTTCCCGGCAACCATGACATCAACAACCCCGATGCCAAGGTGTTTGACGGAGACGCAACCATCCCCGTCGATACCATCACACGCAGCGAGTTTGCCACCATCTACCGCGACATGGGCTATGACGACTGCTCGCGGCATGATGCCGACTCGTTAAGCTACTGCCGTGATGTGGCTCCGGGGCTCACGGTCCTTGCCATCGATGCCTGCATGGACAGGCTCAACACCTTTGTCTCGCGCGGTGATGCCCGCGACCACTGCAAGACCAGTGGCCGTCTCGAGGCTTCCACCCAGCAATGGCTCGTCGATCAGGCCTCCCGTGCCACGTCTCGCGGCAACCGCGTCATCGCCATGATGCACCACCATCTTGTGCCCCATTTCCACATGGAGGACACCCTTGCAGCCCCCTACATGACTGATGATGCCAGCCAGCTATGCCAACGGCTTGTCGATGCAGGTGTCCACGTCATTTTTACCGGGCACTTGCACATCAGTGACATCTGCCAGACAAGTTACCCCCAAGGAAAAATGGTTGAAATTGCTACCGCTGCAGCAGTGGGGTATCCGTGTCAGTGGCGCATAGCCACCTGCAATCCATCGGCAGGAAAACTGCAGTTGCGCACCATGACCCTACACAGCCTGCCATCTGATGCCGATTTCGGTGAACACGCCCGGAATGCGTTCATCAACTGTATCCCCACCATGACCCATGGCGTGCTCAACCGCTACTGGCCCGAAATCAGCCAGGCCATTGACAACTACACCGCCAAGCACCCGTTCATGATGCGGTACGTCCAACTGCCCGACAGCCCTGAAGCCATAGCCAAGCTGCTGCTCGAGCACCTGCAAGAACCCGTCACTCGCGCCTACATCACCTTTGCCGAGGGCAATGAGGGAGGTAGCGACACCAGCCGTCTGGTGGAAGAGATCGTCAACGGCGTGAATCACATTGTCGATGCCACAGTCAGGGGCATATTGCGCCCGTTGGCCAAGGCGGCTTTGCGGCTCCGCATTTATGGCACTGCACGACTCGTGCTGCGCAGCATTCTTGAGGACCGCAACGACATTGGCAGTAAGCACGAGGCCGTCATCAACGACCACACCGCCATCATTAAAATATAGCGCATTCCTGCTTCACTCAGCATTTCAATAGCATTGGAATACTCAAAAACTCACAAAAAGAGAACCATTCAAGTAGCATTTGTTTGCATTTAATCAGTTTTTTCTACTTAAACTAATAGTTTTGATAACATTTTGCCCAAATTTATGCCATTTTGTTTGGTGTGATAGGTTTTACTTTTTATTTTTGCAAGTATGTTATAATTAGCATCTTATCAAAAATCGTGATATTATGAGTACCCCCAAAATTGAACTGACTTCCCGCGAAAAGGAAGTGCTCGAATTGCTGTCAACAGGGTATAACAGCAAGGAAATCGGCGAGAAGATTTTTATCTCGTCCAATACTGTCGAGTATCACCGCAAGCAATTGTTGCGTAAAACCAACTCCCGCAACGTGGCTGAGCTCATCGGTAAAGCTTTTCGTACAGGTTTGTTGAAAATCAACGACTAACATCAATACCCTATCAAAAGGCTATGCTGCTCCAACTGGCATAGCCTTTTTTGTGCACACAGCAACGTGCTTTTTTTATAATCAGCAACAGGCGCGCCCGTTATCACCTTGAGTGACCAACGGGCGCGCTTGATACAGTTTCAAGTCTGCGCTTGCTTACTTCTTCTCCTTGAGCAAGTCGCGGATTTCACCCAACAATTCCTCCTGAGTGGGTCCTGCGGGAGCCTCGGGCTCTTCCTTCTTGGGCATCAACTTGTTCATAGCCTTAATCATCAGGAAGATGCACAGTGCGATGATCAGGAAGTCGATGATGTTCTGGATAAAGGCACCATACTTCAGGACTGCGCCTGCAGCCTCGGTAGCGACACCGGCATTGGCAGCGGCAGCATTCACAGCATTGGCAGCGGCATCAACAGCTCCCTCGGCACCAACAGCCGACGCAGCATCGCCCACCATCTCAGACACGGGAGGAAGGTGATACTCCAAGCCCGACAGATCGATGCCACCGGTCAACAGACCAATTGCAGGCATCAGCACGTCGTCAACCAGCGAAGTAACAATCTTACCAAAGGCACCGCCAATGATAACACCGACAGCCATGTCCATCACGTTGCCCTTCATGGCAAACTCCTTAAACTCTTTTACGAAACCCATAATTTTACAGTTTTAAAAAATTAATATTATAGATTATATATAAATCTGTGTTTGAATATTAAACAATCTTAATTATCGCTCAAAACCAACTTTTTGGCACTCAAAGTCAATCGCATATCAATATTTTTGTTAACTTTGCGGTCGTAATGGCGACCGCACGAATGCTAAAGTCATTGCAAAGATAGTAAAAATTTAAACTAATATTTATATAACTGCATTATTTATTTAAAATTCATTAAAAAAAGCATTATGGAGAAAATTAAAATCGGTATTAATGGATTCGGACGTATTGGTCGTTTTGTATTCCGTTCAGCTTTTGAACCCGAGAATGTAAACGATATCGAAGTTGTAGGTATCAATGACCTCCTGGACGTTGACTACATGGCCTATATGCTCAAGTATGACACCATGCATGGCCGCTTCAACGGCACCGTGGACTATGACCTCGACAAGAAAGAGCTCATCGTCAACGGTCAGCACATCCGCATCTTTGCCGAGAAGGATGCCGAGAACATCTCATGGGGTGAGATTGGTGCCGAATACATCGTTGAATCCACCGGTTTCTATCTGACCATGGACCGCGCCGAGAAGCACCTCAAGGCTGGTGCCAAGTATGTGGTTCTCTCTGCTCCCAGCAAGAAGGGTGACGACGGTCGTCAGGCCGATATGTTCGTTTGCGGCGTCAACACCGACAAGTATGCCGGTCAAACCATCGTCAGCAACGCAAGCTGCACCACCAACTGCTTGGCTCCCATTGCTAAGGTCCTTAACGACAGCTTCGGCATCGAGAGCGGTCTCATGACCACCGTTCACTCGGTAACCGCTACCCAGCGCACCGTGGACGGTCCCAGTGCTAAGGATTGGCGTGGTGGCCGCGCCGCTTGCGGTAACATCATCCCCAGCTCCACTGGTGCTGCCAAGGCTGTTGGCAAGGTTATCCCCGAGCTCGACGGCAAGTTGACCGGTATCTCGATGCGCGTCCCCACCCTCGACGTATCGGTTGTTGACCTCACCGTTAACCTGAAGAACCCTGCTACCAAAGAGGACATCTGCGCTGCCATGAAGAAGGCCAGCGAGGGTGAACTCAAGGGCATTCTGGGTTACACCGAGGACAAGGTTGTCAGCAGCGACTTCCTGGGTTGCGCCCTCACCTCGATCTTTGACGCCGACGCCGGTGTTTACCTCACCGACAAGTTCGTCAAGGTTGTTTCATGGTACGACAACGAGATTGGCTACAGCCACAAGATGCTCGACCTCATCAAGGTCATGAAGAAGCACAACGGCTAATCGCCACATCCTTTACCACAAAAAACTCTTAATCCCGGTGATGCTTTATCGCATTGCCGGGATTTTTTTCATTAAAAATCAATAAAAAATTTGGAGATTTGCATCCCGATGGTTTAACTTTGTAACCAATAAACTCACTATTATTAATCATCTAAATCTTTCACGACAATGAAGAAATGGAAATGCGTTGTGTGTGGTTACATCCATGAGGGTGACACACCTCCCGAAGAGTGCCCGCTGTGCGGCGTTGGACCCGAGGACTTTGAGGAAGTGACCGAGTAACACGTTACTCCCTCAAGAGACCTTAAACCTAAATTACACATTATTAATATAGTTACATCTGTTTAACTTACTGATAACAACACTAAATTAACACCAACAACCAATTATGGCTAAAAAATGGATCTGCACCGTGTGCGGTTATGTGCACGAGGGTGACACCCCCCCCGAGAAATGTCCGCAGTGTAAACAACCTGCCGAAAAGTTCAAAGAACTCAAGGAAGATGCCGAGGTAAACTATGCCTCCGAGCACGTCATTGGCGTTGCCAAAGGCGTTGACCCCGAAATCCTTGCAGGATTGAGGGCACACTTTGAGGGTGAGTGCTCTGAGGTGGGCATGTATCTGGCTATGGCTCGCCAAGCCGATCGTGAGGGTTATCCCGAGATTGCCGAGGCCTTCAAGCGCTATGCCTTTGAAGAGGCCGACCATGCATCAAGATTCGCCGAGCTGCTGGGCGAGGTCGTTTGGGACACCAAGACCAACCTCGAGAAGCGCATGGCAGCCGAGGCCGGAGCCTGCGAGGATAAGACCCGCATCGCCAAGCTCGCCAAGGCCCAGGGCCTGGATGCCATCCACGACACCGTTCACGAGATGGCCCGCGATGAGGCACGCCACGGACAGGGCTTCACCGGCCTGTACAACCGCTTCTTCAAGAAGTGAGATTATACAAGTTCCTAAGAAAATCTTAGGAACTTGTAGCTTATAGAGATTTGGGTTGATTGGAGTAGCATGCTCTAACCAAACTCTAAACCCTGAACAACAACGCCTGGGCACTCGTGCTCAGGCGTTGCATTGTACTCCCGCTGGGAATCGAACCCAAATCTAAGGTTTAGGAAACCTCCATTCTATCCATTGAACTACAGGAGCATGAAATGAAATCGGCTGGCCGCTGGCTTGGCACCATAGCCAGCCGATTGGTTATTTCAATTGGTCAAGAATTACTTCTTGGCGGTTGCAAGGGCTGCCTCTTTCCTGTCGCTGCGGCGGGCAATCCAGTAAGCCACGGGCGAAGCGATGAACAGAGACGAGCAGGTACCGATGATAACACCCAGGATCATCGCGAAGATGAAGCTGCGGATCGACTCACCACCCAGGAACAACATGATGAACAGCACGAGCAGGGTCGTGATCGAGGTCATCATGGTTCGTGACAGGGTGCTGCACAGGGCCTTGTTGAAGGTGGTGTACAGATCCTGCTTGGGATAGAGCTTGCGGTACTCGCGTACACGGTCAAACACAACCACGGTATCGTTGACCTGATAACCGATAACGGTCAGGATAGCGGCAATAAAGGTCTGGTCAATCTCCATCGAGAAGGGCAGCAGGCCATGCAGGTTGTAGAAGCCGATAACGATGAACGAGGTGAAGGCTACTGCAGCCAGGGCGCCGATAGAGAACGCGATGTTGCGGAAGCGGAACAGGATGTACAATGCCATGGCGAGCAACGAGAAGAGCACAGCCCAGATGGCCTGACGGGTCATGTCACTTGCGATGCTCGGGCCGACGGTCTCACTCGAGACTACACCCACGCTCTCGTTAGACATGCTGAAGTCATTCTGGCTCATGTTGCCCAGCTCACTCTTCAAGCCAGTGTAGAGCTTGTTCATGATTTCATCGTCAACACCCTCGCTGCTGTCCTCGATCTTATAGTTGGTCGAGATGCGCACCTTGGTGTCATTATCAATGGTGATTACCGACGTGTTGGCACCAGGGAATTGATTCTCGAGCTGAGCCTTCAAATCCTGGGTCTTAACGGGATGGTCAAATTGAACGACAAAGTTGCGGCCTCCCGAGAAGTCGATACCACGGTTCAAACCACGCAGACCGAACAACAAGCCCATCAGCACGATCAGGGCAAGAACGATGATCGAGGTCTTCTTGGCAGCACCCATGAAGTTGAACTGAACGTTCTCCATCAGGTGACGGGTGAGGCTGGTGTTGAAGGTCATCTTGTCGAAGGTGCCCTTGTTCACGAAGTGCTCCATCACCAAACGGGTTGCAAACACAGCCGTGAAGAACGAGCAGCAGATACCGATTACCAGGGTAACGGCAAAACCGCGGATGGGACCAGAACCTAACAGGATCAGGATGATACCAGTGATGATGGTGGTCAAGTTGGAGTCGAAGATGGCCGAGAACGCATTCTTGTAACCATCGCTCACGGCAGCCTTCAGGCCCTTACCGGCGCGCAACTCTTCCTTGCAACGCTCAAAGATGAGCACGTTGGCATCCACCGCCATACCCAGCGTCAGCACAATACCGGCAATACCAGGCAGCGTGAGCACGCTCTGGAACGATGCCAGGATGCCCATGGTGAAGAACAGGTTCATCAGCAGACCCAAGTTGGCGATATTGCCGGCGTAAACGCCATAGGTGCACACCATGAAGATCATCAGCAGCACGAGGGCAACCAAGAACGACCAGAGACCCTTGCGGATGGATTCCTTACCCAGCGACGGGCCGATAACGCTCTCACTGGCCACGTTGACACGTGCCACCATCTTACCTGACTCGAGCACGTTGGCAAGGTCACCAGCCTCCTCAACGGTGAAGCGACCGCTGATCTGCGAGCGACCACCATCGATCTGGCTGTTAACATTGGGGAAAGAGTAAACTTGATCATCAAGCACGATGGCGATAGCCTTACCGATGTTCTGACCGGTGATGCGGCTCCACTGGCGGGCGCCATCGGCATTCATGGTCATCGATACAACCTGACCCTGCAAGTTGTCATACTCGCTGGTAGCGCGGGTAACAACGTCACCAGTCAGCACAGGCTGATTGTTGACAGTACGCAAGGCAACAAGCTGAAAGGCCTCATGGCCACCCTGCATCTTCTCGGGCTTAACAGTCCAGGCCATCTTCAGGTCGGCGGGCAGGATGCTCTTGGCAACGGGCGAGTTGATGATGGCATTAACAGCAGCTGTATCGCTGGCACTGACATAACCCAGGACGGGCGAACCAGCCTGTGCACTTGCCAGAGCCTCAAAACCGGTGAGCTGGGCCAGCGTCAAAGCAGTATTCTCCTGCTTGGGCTGGGCTGCAGCAGCCTTGGTAGAGTCGGCAGCGGCCGCTGTGGTGCTATCGGTGTTTTCCTGTGTGGGAGCGGTAACGCCGTTGGCATGAGCCTGGTCACTCAATTGACGCAACGAGCCAACAACATCGGCCAGCGTGTAAGTCAAGTAGAACTCCAGGTTAGCGGCACCCTGCAACAGCTTGCGAACACGCTCAGGCTCTTTAACGCCCGGCAGCTCAAGCAGGATGCGGCCAGTGCTCTGCAGCTTCTGGATATTGGGTTGTACCACGCCAAAGCGGTCAATACGGTTACGCAGCACCTTGTAGGAGTTGTCCACCATGCTGTTCACCTCATCGTTGAGGATGCTCTGAACCTCGCGGTCGTTGGCATTGGGTTTCTCCTTGATGCGATCGATACCGCGGAAGATTTGCGCCAGGTCACCCTCGGGAGCCAACTTCTTGTACTCCTTGCAGAAGGAGCCAACAAAGTCGTCCTGAGCGGTCCGGTTCTTCATCACGTTGTCGATGGCCTGGTTAAACTTCTTGTCGGGATTGTTGTTCGCGAGAGCGCGCAAGATGTCGGGCACCGAAATCTGCAGTGTCACATTCATACCACCCTTCAAGTCAAGGCCAAGGCCCAACTCTTTCTCACGAACCTGCTGGAAAGTGTAGTAACCAAGGTACACCTTCTCATTGGCGAGGGAGTCCAGATACTCATTCAATGCGTTCTTGTACTTCTCATTGCTCGTGTCGGCGCTCTTAATGCCGGCTGCAGCAAGAGCCTTCTGCTCCGCCTTGTTCTGGTAGATAGTGCTCACTACGGTGAACGACAGATAGAAAAGGCAAATCAAGATCAATGCATAAGTAAGGACTCTAATAAAACCTTTTGTTTGCATTTTTTGAATTGTGAATTATTTAATTAAATTTTGTTAATTTTCTTTTCTCTTGACTTTTTCAGCCCGCAAATATACATCTTTTTCTTAACGTGATGCACAAAAAATCCAAGATTTTGTTCTCTACCTTACCAAAATTAAGGGATTTTGTCCCATATAAGTTCATTTTTGGGCCCAGACGTTAGTCCAGAAACCTCTTTTGGGACCGGTAAACCATCCGATCAAACCGATGGACACACGTTTTTTTCTGCTGCCGGGAATTCACATGGATCCAGTGGATTTGGCCTCTCCATGCCAAAAAAATTGTGGATCAGCCCTATTTTTATAGAATTCTATGAAACTTTTTTGCCGTTAATTGCGTCTAAGGCATAAAAACGACTTTTTAGAATAATGATATTTTGTACACATGAACACTATCGGTAAATTCATCCTGGCCGGATGCCTTGCATTCATGGCGACCGACGCCGTGGCTCAGGACCAAGACACCACGGCCGAGAAACCCTACACCTGGACCCTGCAGGACTGCATCAACTGGGCCAAACAACAGAGCATCACTGTACAACGCAACAAGGTGAGGGCGCGCAGCTCGCAGATTGATGTAAATGATGCCAAGGGCAACCGTCTGCCCAATGTTGAATTCTCGACCAGCCAGTATGTGAGCAACCGCCCGTTCCAGGAGAGCTACAGCGGCGTCATCGGCTCGGAGGTCGTCTCCTTCAGCAACAAGAACAGCTATAGCGGCAACTATAACTTGAACGCATCGATGAACCTGTACAACGGCGGCCAGACCAAGAACAATATCAAGCTGGCCGAAATCAATTCACAGATAGCCGAGCTTCAAGTGCTTGCCAGTGAGCTAAGCATCGAAGAACAAATCACACAGCTATATGTCCAGATCCTTTATTCACAGGATGCCGTGAAGCATGACGACGAACTCATCTCACTGGCCGAGGCACAACTGGAACAGGCTCGCGCCCGCAAACAGGCAGGACTGCTCAACAAGGCCGATGTGTCACAGTTTGAATCCCAACTGGCGCAAGACAAATACCAGAAAGTCGCCGACGAGACAACCCTTGAGGGTTTCAGGCTGCAACTCAAACAATTGATGGAACTCGACGGTGACGATGCTCTGCTGCTGTCCGACCCCACACTGGAAAGCAACGTCCTGGCCGAGTTGCCGAGCAAGCAACGGGTCTATGAGCACGCCATGAGCACCCGTCCAGAGTTCAAAGCCAGACAACTGGCCATGGACAAGACCTTCATCGACGAGGACATCGCCAAGGCGGGCAACAAGCCGACTATTTATGCCAACGCGAGTATCAGCACGACCAACTCATCGGGCAACGGCAACATGTTCAACCAGTTGAAGAACCAGTGGAACAATGGCATCGGGGTATCGATGATTATACCCATCTGGGATCACGGCAAGACCAAGAATGCCGTCGCTAAGGCTCGCCTGGAACGCGAAAACACCTATCTGGACCTGGTCGAGACGCAAAAGAACCTGTGGAAAACCATCGAGAATTACTGGCTACAGGCACGTAACAACCAGCAACGCTACATCGCCGCTCAGGAGAAGGCAGCTTACTGTCGTGAGAGCTATGACCTCACCAGCGAACAGTTCCGTCTGGGACTGAAGAATATTGTTGAACTCACTCAAGACAAGACCAACCTGAGCACCGCCATCCAACAGATGCTGCGAGCCAAGTATGAAGCGCTGCTCAACATGTCATTGCTCAAGTATTACAACGGCGAGGGCATTGAGTTTTAAGGTTTAAGGTTAAGGAGCAAAGAACAAAACAACATTAAATAAAGCCAACATGAAAAAGAAGAAAATCATTATCCTGGTGCTGATTGCACTGCTGTTGGCAGTGGGTGCAACCTTCATCTTCTGCAAGAAGGGTGAGAAGCTGATCACTTTCCAGACCGCGCAAGTGGAGCCTGGAGACATTGCAACCACCATCACAGCCACGGGAACAATCGAGCCGGTCAAGACCGTCGATGTGGGTACCCAGGTGTCGGGTATCGTCACGCGGCTGTATGTGGACTATAACAGCGTGGTCAAGCGTGGTCAGATTATCGCCGAGCTGGACCGTACCAACCTGCTGAGCGACCTGTCGACGGCTCAGACCCGGCTGCGCTCGGCCCAAATCGAGCTGGATTACCAGAAGAAGAACTACAGCCGCTATGCCGAGCTGCACCAGAAAGAGCTGATCAGCACATCGGAGTATGACGTGGCACTCGAGAACTACCGCAAGGCGCAAGAGAGCGTCAGGATAGCTCAGCAGGACGTGGCGCGTGCCAAGACCAACCTGGGCTATGCCACCGTCTATTCGCCCATCGACGGCGTGGTCATCAGCAAGTCGGTCGAGGAGGGCCAGACCGTGGCATCGTCGTTCAGCACCCCCTCGATCGTCAAGATCGCGCGTGACCTGACCGACATGCAATGCATCGCCAAGGTCGACGAGGCCGACATCGGCGAGGTGCGCGAGGGACAACGCGTGACCTTCACCGTCGATGCCCACCCCGACGACGTGTTCTCGGGCACCGTCAAGCAGGTGCGCCAGAACCCCGTGACGACCAACAATGTGGTGACCTATGAGGTGGTCATCAGCGCCCCCAATGCCGACCTCAAGCTCAAGCCGGGGTTGACGGCCAGCATCACCATCTACACGCTGGAGCGCAGCGGCGTGATGAGCGTACCCTCGGCAGCCTTGCGCTTCACACCCGAAGCCAGCATATTCGGCAACAAATATGTCATCAAAGACACGACCGCCGAGCACAAGCTGTGGACACTTGACGGCAATGTACTGACCGCCCACAAGGTGGAAATCGGTGCCACCGACGGCATTCGCACCGAGGTCATCGGCAGCATGAAGGAAGGGACAACAGTAGTGCAAAGCTTTGAAATAGGCACCGCCGTAACTCCCGACCAGAAAGGCAAGGACCAAAAAACCGCAAAAAAACAATAAACCCGCCAATTAAATAATAGGTCTACCATCCCGTGGCTCTGTCACGGCCAATCAAAAACCGAATATGGCACAAAGACCGGTAATAGAAATAGAAAACCTGCGCCGCGACTTCACTGTGGGCGAGGAAACGGTGCATGCCCTGCGCGGAGTCTCGTTCACGATTCACGAGGGCGAGTTCGTCACCATCATGGGCACCTCGGGCTCGGGAAAATCCACCCTGCTCAACATCCTGGGTTGCTTAGACACGCCCACCAGCGGCGAGTATCGCCTCGACGGCACCCCGGTGCGCACGATGAGCAAGACCCAGCGCGCCGTGCTCAGGAACCGCAAGATTGGATTTGTGTTCCAGAGCTACAACCTGCTGCCCAAGACCACCGCGGTCGAGAACGTGGAACTGCCGCTGATGTACAACGGCAGCGTGAGTGCCCGAGAACGCCGTGAACGTGCTATCAACGCCTTGCAGCGCGTGGGGCTGGGCGACCGGTTGAACCACAAGAGCAACCAGATGTCGGGCGGCCAGATGCAACGCGTGGCCATTGCTCGCGCTCTGGTCAACGATCCCGCCGTCATCCTTGCCGATGAGGCTACGGGCAATCTGGACACTCGCACTTCGTTTGAAATCCTGTTGTTGTTCCAGCAGCTGCATGCCGAGGGCCGCACAATCATCTTTGTGACACACAATCCCGAGATTGCTCAGTATTCCACACGCACCATCACCCTGAGCGACGGCAAGCAGCGTGAAGACCGCAAGAATGAAGATATCCTCGATGCCGCCGAGAAGCTGGCATCTCTCCCTATCGAGGAAGATTAATACAGGAATTAAGTTTTAAGCGACATGAACCATACTTAAAACTACAAGACAATGAATATCACCAACCTATTCAAGATAGCCCTGAAAGCCATCTCGGCCAACAAGATGCGCAGCTTCCTCACCATGCTGGGCATCATCATCGGCGTGTCGTCGGTCATCATCATGCTGGCCATGGGCACTGGAGCCAAGGCGACCATCATGCAAGAGATTGAAGATGTGGATCCAGGAGCATTGATGATTGATCCTGGACCCGAGTATGAAGAAACTGGTGGCAATTGGCTACCAGAATATAGCCAAACGATTACCCAGGCCGATTATCAAAGCATCCTTGAGAAGAACAAGTATCTTAAAGCCATCTGCCCCATGGTTTACACAACGGGCCAGTTCATCAACGGCAAGAACAACCATAGCGGCTCGGTGCAGGGCGTGAATAATGAATTCCTTGACATCAATGGACTATCGGTTGCCGAGGGTGACATGTTCACCGATGCCGAGGTCAAGGGTTCGGCCAAGGTATGCATCATCGGGAAAACTGTCGTGGACAAACTATTCCCCAATAATGCCGATCCCATTGGGGCAGTGATCCGCATCAACACCATCCCAGTGAGGGTGGTGGGTGTGCTCAAGAGCAAGGGTCGCACAGCCTTTGGCCAGGACCAAGACGACATCATGCTCATGCCCTACACGACCGTGGTGAAGCGCATGATTTCACAGAATTACTATGATATGATCTATGTAGCCGCTTCAAGCAAGGAGATGGCTTCGCTGGCCAAGCAGGATGTGACCGAGATCCTGCGGGAGAACCACAAGCTCAAAGAAGGCGACATGCAGGACTTCAGGGTCGAATCACTCGAGGAAGCCACATCACAGGTAGATACGGTCATGAACGTGCTCACCCTGCTGCTCTCGTGCATTGCCGGCATCTCGTTGCTGGTGGGGGGCATCGGCATCATGAACATCATGTATGTGAGCGTTACCGAGCGCACACGCGAGATTGGCTTGCGCATGAGTGTGGGAGCCCGCACCGTCGATATCATGAGCCAGTTCCTCATCGAGGCCATACTCATCAGTGTCACTGGCGGTCTCATCGGAGTCCTCATCGGTGCCGGTGTCTCTTACCTGGCACGCTATATCTTGATGAATTTCACCGAGTATCATGTCCTCATCGGAGTAGAGCCGTGGACGGTGTTACTGTCGTTTGCCATCTGCACCATCACGGGCATCTTCTTTGGTTGGTATCCAGCCAAGAAAGCCGCCAACCTCGACCCCATTGAAGCACTCCGATACGAGTAAGTTTTGTCGAGACGATACACGTTTTTGTCTATTATTTTTGGGAGACTGGCACTTGTTGTGTATCTTTGCGATATCACTAAGACAAAGATATTGTCATCATGAGCCCTGCACTACAAGACAACCAATCCAAGTCACGCTACCTGATGCTGCACATCCTGTGTTGGGCTGTGCTCATCATCGTGCCACTGTTCTTCCACAGTTCCAACGATGACTGGCCAGTTGTCTGGAACCGCTATTTCCGCTGGTTGGGCAACCCGTTGACCTACATGCTGGTCTTCTACCTCAACTACCTGTGGGTCGTGCCCCGCTTCTTGCTCAAGAAGCGCGACTGGAAGTTATTCCTGCTGATCAATGTCCTGATCATTGTGGCTGGCTTGTTTGCCATGGACATGTGGCACTGGATCGTGGTGAGGGCTTTACCCGAAATCAATGACGGACCGCCCAAGAGGCACCTGTACAAGTTCCCGCGCTATTTCTGGGCAGTGCTGACGCTAATGCTAATCATCACCTTGGCCATGGCCGTGCGCATGATACAGCGATGGCAGCACATCGAGGAAGCGCGCAAGGAGGCCGAGGCAGCCCGAGCCGAGGCCGAGCTGAGCAACCTGCGCAATCAGCTCAACCCCCACTTCCTGCTCAACACGCTCAACAACATCTACGCACTCATCGCCTTTGACCAGGAGAAAGCTCAGACGGCCGTCGGCGAGCTCAGCAAGCTCTTGCGTCATGTGCTGTACGAGAACCAGCAGGACTTCGTGCCCCTGTACAAGGAGGCCAACTTCATGCGCAACTACATTGAGCTCATGAAGATACGCATGACCGATAATGTCAAAATCCGCACCAACATCAACATCCAGCCCAACGACTCAACACCCGTTGCTCCGCTCATCTTCATCTCGCTCATCGAGAACGCATTCAAGCACGGCATCTCGCCCCAAGGGACTGGACAGATCAATATAGGCATCTCGCAAGTGGATGGCAACATTACCTGCGAAATCCACAACACCTACTATCCCAAGCGTGAGAACGACAAGAGCGGCTCAGGCATCGGGTTGGAACAGGTGAGCCGGCGCCTGGAGCTCATGTACCCCGATCGCTACACATGGGAGAAGGGTATCACGCCCGACGGAAAGAATTATTACTCCATTATCACAATCAAGAAGTAACCGCCATGATTATCAAGTGTGCTATCGTCGACGACGAGCCGCTGGCCGTGGAACTGCTGGCGAGCTATGTCACTAAAATCCCGTTTCTGGAACTGTGTGGCAAGTACAACAATGCGACCGACGCCCTGCACGGCATCGGGCAAACCCCGGTTGACTTGCTGTTCCTCGACATCCAGATGCCCGAACTCAACGGCCTTGAGCTAAGCAAAATGGTCCCTGAGACCACACGCATCGTGTTCACCACGGCCTTTGACCAATATGCCGTTGAGGGTTTCCGCGTCAACGCGCTCGACTATCTGTTGAAGCCTATCAGCTATGCCGATTTTCTCGAAGCCAGCAACAAGGCCCTGCAGTGGTTCCAGCTGGTGCAGCAAAGCGAGCAACAACCCGTCAACACCGCTGCCGCAGCCACCGAGGATGGGCCGCGCAGCATCTTCGTCAAGAGCGAGTACAAACTGCTACAGATCAACCTCGACGACATCCGCTATATCGAGGGTCTCAAGGACTACGTCAAGATCTACACCGAGCAGTCCTCCCACCCCATCCTCTCGCTCATGAACATGAAGGCCATCGAACAGATGCTGCCCACATCACGCTTCATCAGGGTGCACCGCTCCTTCATTGTGCAGAAGAGCAAAATCCGCGAGATTGAGCGCAACCGCATCGTGTTTGGCGACGTGTACATTCCCATCGGCGACAGTTACAAGCAAGCCTTTCAGGACTTCATCAATGCCAAATAGTCAACGCTTTTCGGCCTTGTGACACAATGATTTGTCGATAGGCACGTTTTTTGCAATACAAGACGTAACAACATTCAATGATATATATAGCGATTAACAATGGAATTTCATCTCATCAGGAACGGAAAGCAGGAAGGTCCGTTTTCCGTAGAGGAATTAGCTCAGCTGGGCATCACCCCCGAGAGCGAAGTGTGGGCACCAGGCATGGCCGACTGGAAACAGGCTGGCGATGTGGCTGAATTGACAGCCGTGCTGCAGCGTGCCGAGTTTGAAGCGGCGCAAGCCGCAGCCCGGTCAGCCGAGAACCAAACGCCCATAGGTCAGCCCTATGATCCACAAGTACCGCCACGTTATCCCATCAAGGATGAGCCTAAGAAAAAGAGTGGCTGCACACCATGGCTCATTACAGCCTTGATACTTGCCATCCTGTTTGCCACGATGGTGTTCACCTGTCCCAGCCGCCAGGACCACGAGGCTGCAATCCAGGAGGTCACCAAGGCCTGGGTGGACGATAAGGTGGATGAAAATTTGAGCGGCATCACCGGCATGGGTGGCGTCTTTGGCGACCTTATCAACAAGGCAATCAGGGAAATTACAGGTATTGGCACCGACAAGGTCATCACCCGTTTTCTCGATGTAAAGAACTATGTCATCTGCTCAGTGGGGCGCATGACCGTTGGTGACAACGAGGAGAAAATCGTTTCGCTGGGAGCCTTTGGGCACGTGTTCACATTTGGAAAGGACGACATCGAGAAAGCCTGGACAAGGGCAATGGACGACTATGAGGCCCATCACAACATCACGCCTGTTCCCTCTTCTCCCTCACAACAGGACGAGGGAAGCGATGATTACCAGGACGACGAGGCCATGCCCGATCCCAGCATGCTACCCGACAGCGTCATGGGCGTCGAGATTCCCGAGGGCATGGACAGCATGGTCAACCAAATGGCGACACAGGCCATCCGCATGGCCAAGGAATGGGCCAAGCAGCAAATCGACAACTTGGGGAACTAAATGATTAATCCCTGAGATTAACCAAGGGTCGGGAATGAAGCTCCCGGCCCTTGACATTTATTAGATATATAGATGATGTAATGGCTTTATAAGCCACACGCCTTGAGCAACAGCACCAGCAGGAAGGTCATGAACATCCAAGACACGCAACCCATGCGGCGCGGCTGTGGCCTTGAGTCCATGGGGTTCTGCTCCTGACCGAGATCATTGATCTGGCGCGGGTTGGAGAAGTACATCTGGCGGTGCGGTATCAAAATTTGGCGCGGACCTCCATTGTTATAAGGTCCCACGACGCCACCGGCCTCGAGCTGACGCAGCAGTTCGGCGGCACGCTCGTCACTGATGTGGAAATGGTCACGCAACATCATCGGCGTGATGGCAGTACAGGTCATCAGGAACTGCACCGCATCGTTGTAGAGCGGGTCACTGTCGGGAATGGGTGGCGGGATTACGGTCGCATCCTCGATCGTGGTGTCAACGGTCGCCGGAGCGTCAAGGCTGCCTCCGCACACTGGACACAGGTGGACGCCCGTACTGGCTTCATGACCGCAATGAGGGCAGTTGATGGTACGCGAGGGCTCGACAGAGGTATCCAGGTTGAGCTCATCGTGGGGAATGTAGGCATAGTCACCCACAATCTGCAACTGACACAGGCACTGGGGACAGATGACCTTATACTCACTGTTGATGAGCACCTCGGTGCTCAGGTCCATCTTCTTGCCGCATTTGGGACATATATATCATGATAATCTATTATAATATTTATGGTGTTGCAAAAGTAGCGCAAATCATACTTTTTTCCAAATGCTGCAAGAATGATGCCAGTCCTGCACAATAAGCGCTTGAGGTTTGGCCTGATGATGATTAATCACTACCTTTGCACCTGATTATGGCAACCGAGATTGAGAGAAAATTTCTTGTGACGAGCGATGACTTCAAGCACCAAGCCATCGGCAAGACACGCATCACGCAGGGCTACCTGAGCACAGTGCCCGAGCGCATTGTGCGCGTCCGCATCAAGGGCGACAAGGGGTTCATTACCATCAAGGGCATCAGCAATTCAAGTGGAGCCAGCCGCTTTGAGTGGGAAAAGGAAATCCCTGTCCAGGATGTGCAGGAACTACTGGCCCTATGCGAGCCCGGAGTTATTGACAAGACACGCTACCTGGTCAAGGCCGGAGAGTTCACCTTTGAGGTTGATGTGTTCCATGGCGACAACCAAGGGCTCACCATTGCCGAGGTTGAGTTGCCGAGCGAGGACACCGCCTTCGAGCGGCCAGCTTGGCTGGGCATGGAGGTCACAGGCGATGTCCGCTACTATAATTCCGAAATCATGAGGCATCCCTTCAAGGACTGGAATTGACCCTGCAAGGGATCCTCAAGTTTCTGAAGTGACACACACTTCAAAACTTGAGGATTACAGAGTTCGGATTATGGGCTTCGGAAGAATACCTCGACAATAATGGCAAAAAGCCAGGGGAGATCATTTGTCACCCGTTTCCCTGTATCCGTTTTCGGCTTACACCGTTTACCTCAAGTTTATCAATTAGCATGCTACTTGATAAACTTGAAGGGTATATAACCAAAAACGAGACAGCTCACGCAGTCTCGCCTTTTACTGCTGTCTAAGCGAACATTGGCATCATTGTCCTCCATGGCAATGGTGGTGCGGTACTCGCCCTGGGTGGTGGCACGAGTGATACTTACCGGGATACTCATCCCAATGGATGTGGTCTCATGGGACAGACTTCCTGTTTCAAAGGACACATGCTGCACGCTGGGGTCGCCATTGACGCACTGCACCTTGATGGTCATCGATGTGATCTGCTCGCCGTGCGAGGGGTCATAAGAAGCCTGGTCAGCATCGGAGAGTGAAACGATATAGGTATATTCATTTCCTACTTGCAGCTCACCGATGTTCAGCGTGGCAGTAGTGGAACCCGAGCCGTCGGAAAAGTCAGCGGTCGAGACGGTGGCAGTGCCTCCACTGGCCAACACGCGCAGGTTGGCCGGATAGGCGCCGCGAGTGATTGCACGGGTCACCGTGATGGGAATAGACATTGCCGCGCGGGCAGTCGTGGTCGAGTATTCACGCTCACCGAGCGAGACGTGCATGCCCAGGTTAGAATAATCACCCACAGGGTTCTGGTCGGCAATGGGATCCATATTGGGGTTGCCGTCAAACTCGCTCTGCGGTATCGTCATCACCCAAGCATAACACTCGGGATCGTTCCACGCATGACCTTGAGTCATGACAAGAGGCCAACCGTTCTCCTCTGGACGCTCAAAGCCCTGACGCAGGCGGCGGATGGTCAGGATGCGTGCATCCTCACCCCACAGCTCAATGCGGCGCTGAAGAAGGATTTCTTCACGCAGCGAGCCAGTTTCGTCGGTCGTCAGAGCACCTAAAGAAGTGCCCGTTTGACTGGGGCTATAGCCGCGAAGTCGAGTTCGCACCAGATGAATGAGATTGGATCTTGCCGTTGACGTCATTCCACGCATGCAAGCAGCCTCAGCTAAAGTGAGGTACATTTCCTCAACGCGCATATAGATGTAATCGCCATCCCACTCGGTGCCGTCCTTGACCGAGAACTTGTTCTGCACCAGTGCATCCGTGCCATAACCAGTGGTGTTCTCGGTCCACCATGAGCGGCGGCTGTCAGTGGCTTCTATCTTGTTATACAACCATTTGGAAATCTGCTTGGGAGCCCTCTGGCCATAAGCTATGTCAGTGCTCATGTGAGCCCAAAACGAGGCGTACATGCCATCTTCTTCAGTTGGAATAGCCGCACCCCACATCACGTTGCCAGCCGTAACATCGTTCAGACCCTTAAAGTCATCAACAGCCTGAACGCTCTTGCCGCAGGTATTGATGGCTTCAAGCGCTGAGTTGTAGGCTTTAGTCCAGTCTTCCTCGACCAGGGCAATGCGCGCCTGCAGACCCTGAGCCACAGCATAGCCGATGTGGTGGGGTTGCTGCTGTGTCGTGCCGTTTAGCAAACTGATGGCATTCGCGATATCACTGTCGATCTGCGCATATACTTGGGAGACCGTGCTGCGGGGGTTACCAGTCGATCCGTTAAAGTCATGACCATTATATATGGGTACGCACGGGTCATTCTGATGCCCCACATAGGTGCGGGCAAACCACTGTGCCAGCATGAAGTAGCTGTAAGCGCGGATAGCATAAGCCTGACCCTTGATATAATTCATTCCTGAACCGTTCTGGGATTGAGTGGCTGCCAACAGGTAATTGGCATTGCCAATCCAGGTGTAATAGGAATTCCACAGGAAATGACTGGTCCAGGACGAGGATGTGTAACGTTGTTTCACGTTATAATTAGCCTCATACCAGAACCAGCCTGAGCCTTGAGCGCCCATAATCATGTCGTCGCCCATCACCTCGGCCATCAAGGTTTGGGCAAGGATGCCAAAGGTCTCATGGAAATTGCCTATTGTAGCCCAGCCGTAAGTGCGCATCGAGCGATAGACGTCATCGAGATAGTTCTGCAATTTATCCTCCTCAAAACCGTCACCGTTCAAGACCGACCTGATCAGCGTCGTCACATCAGCCACATTCAATTCTGAGTTTCGATCGATATCGCCCGAAGCGATGTATTCGCCATCCAAGACAGCCCTGATCAACTGGGTCACATCGGCGATATTGATATTGGTATCTCCATTCACGTCACCCAAAATCGAAGGTGAAGGGTTAATTTGGAGATTCGGCGCCTTTAACGGCATCGGTGATTCGCTCTTTACGGAATAATCATCGAGCTTAATCATCTCCTGGGCCACCACGCTTGTTGACACACACAACAAGGCCAAGACCCACAATGTCCTCTTGAAAAATGATAAAGTCTGTTTCATAGTCGTTGGGTTAATAGTGATTATTATTTTCTCTTTGCTGTCTTTGCTGTTTTACGTTTCAGCCGCAATACCTGAGCACTGCGAGCGGGCAGGTAGAGTTTGAGCCAGCCCAGGTGGGCATCGGCATACAGGCCATCATGTTCGGTCAAGTGTTTCACACTGCCGTCGATGTTGCCGTAGCCGCCATAACGGGCGTTATCACTATCCATCACACCGACATACTCACCTTCGGGGGCCAGCATGGGATAGTCCACATGGGATGCAGTGGGACTGAAGTTGAACACAAACACGAGGTCACCTCGCATGTAGGCCAGCACCTGGTCATCGTCCTTGTCCCAAAGCTTGCGCACGGGCAGTTTCTGGAAATTCTTGACGTGCCCTATCAAGTGAATCATGTCGTTATCCCAGTTGTTGAGAAACTGGTACTTTAAGTCCTTACGATCCACCAGATCCCACTGCCTGCGAGCATACTTGTAGCTCCAGCCGTTACCCTCGCGGGGGAAGTCGATCCACTCGGGATGCCCCCACTCGTTACCCATGAAGTTGAGGTAGGCGCCATTGATGAGGGAGGCGGTCACGAGGCGTATCATCTTGTGCAACGCCATACCGCGATCCACGGTGCCGTCGTGGTCGCCCACCATCATGTGCCAGTACATTTCCTTGTCGATGAGGCGGAAGATGATGGTCTTGTCGCCCACAAGCGCCTGGTCGTGGCTCTCGGCATAGGAGACGGTTTTCTCGTCGGCGCGGCGGTTAGTCAGTTCCCAAAAGATGGATGTGGGCTTCCAGTCCTCGTCCTTGCGCTCCTTGATGGTCTTGATCCAGAAGTCGGGGATACCCATTGCCATGCGGTAGTCAAACCCGATTCCGCCGTCCTTGAATGTGCGCGCAAGGCCCGGCATGCCGCTCATCTCCTCGGCAATGGTGATTGCATGCGGATTCACGGCATGGATAAGTTCATTGGCCAGCGTCAGGTAGGTGATGGCATTGGTGTCCTCACCACCGTTATAATAGTCATCATAACTGCCAAAGGCCTGCCCCAAGCCGTGACTGTAGTACAGCATCGACGTCACGCCGTCGAACCGGAAACCGTCGAACCGGTATTCCTCTAACCAGTACTTGCAGTTGGAAAGCAAGAAGTTAAGCACTGCGTTCTTGCCATAATCAAAACACAACGAGTCCCAAGCGGGGTGCTCACGCTTGTCGTCGCCATAGAAGTACAGGTCACCTGTCCCATCAAAGCATCCCAAGCCCTCTACCTCATTCTTCACTGCATGAGAATGGACGATGTCCATAATAACGGCAATTCCATGGGCATGGGCATCATCTATCAGGTGCTTGAGTTCATCGGGCGTGCCAAAGCGTGACGAAGCAGCATAGAAGCTCGACACATGGTAGCCAAACGAGCCGTAATAGGGATGCTCTTGAATGGCCATGATCTGGATAGCGTTATACCCATCACTGACGATGCGCGGCAGCACGTTTACACGAAACTCCTCGTAGGTACCCACCCCCTCGCGATTCTGCGCCATGCCAATGTGGCACTCATAGATGAGCAGGGGCTTGGTATTGGGGACAAATTCATTGACCTGGAATTCATAGGGAGTCTCAGGATTCCACACCTGGGCCGAGAAGATGTAGGTCTTCTCGTCCTGCACCACCCGCGTGGCATAGGCAGGGATGCGTTCACCCTCGCCTCCTGGCCAACACACGCGCAACTTGTACAAGTCACCGTGACGCATGGCCCGCTCGGGCAACTCAATTTCCCAGTTGCCGCCATCAAGGCGCTTGAGCCTGTAAGGAGCGCATGCTTTCCAGTCATTAAACTGTCCAATCAAGTAAATCTCGGTAGCATTGGGAGCCCATTCACGGAATACCCATCCGCTGCTCGTTCGATGCAGACCATAATAGTTATAGGCGTTGGCAAAGTCGACAAGGTTTCCCGAGCCTTCCGTCAGTTCATCAATCTTATTCACAGCATCCTGATGACGGCCAAGAATGGCCTCCCTATAGGGCTCCAGCCATGGGTCATCATTGATGATAGCAAGATTTTTAGTCTTCTTCATATCGTGCAATCATTAGGTTGGTGATGACTACAAAGGTACAATTTTCTCACGAGTGTTCCTACACTTTAGCCTTTTTTTTCTAATTAATGCTTGAAATCGTTTGCAAAAAAAGAAAAAAGTTCACAAAATGATTGATTATTAAAAATTATCAGTAACTTTGTCCACTTTGAAGAATCTACTAACAATATAATACAGAATTTACTATGAGACTTGAAGGAAGACGCGAAAGCGAAAATGTTGAGGATCGCCGTGGTATGGGCACAGGCACCAAGCTTGGGCTGGGCGGCATCGGCGGACTGATTATTGCAGGCCTTATCACCCTGCTCATGGGCGGAAACATCGGTGACGTGCTGCAGCAGGCCGGAGGCATGGCCATTGAAGCCCCCGGGGGCCAGACCGAGTTTTCTGAAGAGGAGCAAGAGTTGGCGACCTTTGCCAAGCAGGTTGTGGCAAGCACCGAGGACATCTGGTCACAGATTTTCAAGGAGTATGGCATTGGCCAGTATCCCGCGCCCACGCTGGTGCTGTACACAGGCACCACCAGCACGGCCTGCGGTCAAGGCAATGCCGCAGTCGGCCCATTCTATTGTTCCGGAGACCAGAACGTTTATCTCGACCTTTCATTTTTCCAGACCATGGACAAGCAGCTGGGCGTGAAGGGAGACAACTCAAGCCTTGCCAAGGCCTATGTCATTGCCCACGAGGTGGGTCACCACATCGAGTACTTGATGGGCACCCTCGACCAGGCTCATCGCAAGATGCAGGCTACCAACCAGACGACGGCCAACAAATACAGCGTGCGTCTGGAGCTCATGGCCGACTTCTATGCCGGCGTGTGGGCACACTATGAGAGCAAGTACTTCAACTCAATCAGTGACAAGGATTTACTCGAGGCCATCGACTGCGCACAGAAGATTGGCGATGACTACCTGCAAAAGCGTTCACAGGGCTATGCCTCGCCTGAGAGCTTTACCCACGGCACAAGTGCTCAGCGCATGAAGTGGTTCAAGCGTGGTTACGAGACTGGCGATGTTCGCCAGGCGACCACCTTCCAGGAGAGCGACGCCACTCTGTAAGTCCACTATTCAACTTATCAATGACGATGCCCGTCCCGTTTAGGGAACAGGCATCGTCATTCTATAATGTGTTTTCATCTACTATTTCAGATGCTTTCCTGTCAATCTGGACTAATCTGCCTTTCTGAAAATTCCGGTGAAAGTCCTGCCGCTGTTGATGCCTAAGCGCCTTGCCGAGAAGAAACGCTCATGTTCACAACGCGAGCAGTGGTGGGACACATCAATGTTGCCAACGGGCACCCCTGCGGCGACAAGCACGTCACGATTGGCAGCGCGCAGGTCGATATGAGCTTTGCCTGTGGCAGCATTGCGCTTGATGATGTCATCAAGATTGAAATGCGCCCGCCTGAAAGCCTCAACCACCTCATCGCCCACCTCGAAGCAATCCTGGCAAATGCTCGGTCCCATAGCTGCTTGAATGTTGTCGGCTCCGGCACCTTGACGGCACATCACATCCACTACATGAGCGGCAATACGTCCCACGGTGCCACGCCATCCGGCATGAGCTACCGCCATTACACCCGATTGCTCATCAACAAGCACAATGGGCACACAATCGGCCGTATTCACACCGATAACCACACCTTGCAACTTGGTAACCAGCGCGTCCACGCTCTCAAGCGCCGTTTCCTGCTTGTCGATATCCATCGAGCGATAGTGCTCATCGATAACCGCCACGCGGCACGAGTGGGTTTGCCGCGGCATGACCAGATCGTCGAGTTCCACGCCCAGCTGCATCGCCAGAGTGACACGGGCATCCAGCACCCTCAAAGCATCATCGCCGACATAGTCACACAGGTTAACACCAGAATAGGCATTGCGCTTATCCACCTGGCCACGAGTCATCGAAAACGCTTCCACACCCTCGACAGCCTCCACAAAATTTAATTTAACCGATTCCATCATGTTGACAAAGGTAGCAAAATCTCCAAACCTAATCGCAATGAATCAGCAAAAATGAACTATCTTTGCAGCATGACACTGAATACCGCCACCATAGTCAACTACAAGAATATCGCCGAGGCTCGGTTGGAATTCTCTCCCAAACTCAATTGCCTGATTGGCGACAACGGGCAGGGCAAGACCAATGTGCTCGACGCCATCTACTACATGAGCATGTGCCGCAGTTTTGCCCCATCAACCGACAACAGCGCAGTCATCCGTCATGGCGAGCCATTCATGATGCTTCAGGGCAGTTACACCCGTAATGAGACACCGCTCGAGATCAGTGTGGCCCTGCAGCGAGGCAAGCGCAAGGTGGTGCGCCGCGACGGCAAGGAATATCAACGCCTGAGCCAGCACATCGGGGTTATCCCCGTGGTGATGGTTTCGCCCATGGACTGGGACTTGGTGCGCGGCAGCGGTGAGGAACGGCGCCGCTTCATGGACCTCATCATCTCACAGAACGACAGAGAGTATCTTGACGCTCTGATCCGCTACAACAAGGCCGTTGAACAACGCAACTCCATGATCAAGCAGGAAATGCGCGACCCATTGCTCTATGAGACAGTAGAGCAGGCGATGGCCAAGCATGCCACACTCGTGCACCAGCGGCGCAGCCAGTGGACCCATGAGTTTTTGCCCATCTTCATGCACTATTACAATGCGGTTGCTGGCGATGGAGAGACCGTTGATCTGCATTACAAGAGCCACCTTAACGATGGCACCATGCTGGAGCATCTGGCGGCGACCCGAGAGCGGGACCTCGTCATCGGACACACCACCCGTGGCATTCACCGCGATGACCTGGAAATGACACTGAACGGCTTTTCCATGCGGCAAACTGGCAGCCAAGGGCAATGCAAGACCTACACCATCGCCTTGCGTTTCGCACAGTTTGATTTCCTGAAAGCCAATAATCCAGCGGTACCCGTCCTGCTGCTCGATGACATCTTTGACAAGCTCGATGCCAGCCGTGTCGAGCGCATCATCGATGTGGTGTCAAGCGACCGCTTTGGCCAGATTTTCATCACCGACACAAACCGGACGCACCTCGATGAAATCGTCACACGCCACGGCGGTGGACACTGCCTGATGCACGTCGATGAAGGCATCGTCACATTACTGAAAGGAGGGGAACCGGCATGAAGCGCACCGAGGCCCGCAACATCGGCCAAATCATCAACGACGTGCTCCGCAAGGAAAACCTTGACGTTGCCCTCGATGAGCACCGCGCCTGTGCCTTGTGGCCCCAAATCGTGGGCGACGGCATCAACCGCTACACCATCAGGCGTTATGTCAATAACGGCGTAATGACTGTGCACCTGTCCTCGGCATCGCTGGCCAATGAGTTGATGCTCAACCGAGCCGGTATCATCCAGCGCATCAATGAAGCCCTGGGACGAGAAATCATTCACGAGATCATCTTCAAGTAAGAAGAGTACATTTCAAAACTATATTATTAAACACTAAGCTAAATATGAACCACGCCATTGAATCCCAATATCCCTTCAAGCACACAACAACAGTGCAACTGCGATTCAACGACATCGACTCCTTGGGCCACGTCAACAATTCAGTCTACTTTGAATTCTTTGACCTGGCCAAGACCGATTACTTCAAGGGCCTGAATGTGCAAAGTGACATCGACTGGAGACGCCCGACTGTCATTATAGCCAACATCAACTGCAGTTTCTTGGTCCCTACCCTGTTTAACGAACCCGTCGAGGTGCACACCCAGTGCATGCGATTGGGCAACAAAAGCCTCACGCTGCTACAGCATGCGGTCAATAGAGATACCCGAGAATTGAAAGCCACTTGTGCCACCATCATGGTCAACCTTGACCCTGAGACCAACCGGCCCTCACCCATTCCACAGGTGTGGCGCGATGCCATCACCGCCTTTGAGCAACATGGTTTTGATGATTAGACCAGGAGCCTTGTCACCCGATGCTTAAAAGTCAGGCAGCCACTCGATTGGGTAGCTGCCTGACTTTTTCCTTTTCACCGAGATTGGTGAATCAAGGTTGATTACTTGACAACCTTGGCAGTGCTGGTCGTACCATCACTGTAGGTGGTTACCTGTATCGTCATGCCGTTAGGCTGAGCGACTTCCTGGCCACCCAGGTTGTAATAGCGCACACCGGCTACGGCCTTGCCCTCAGTCAGCTCGTTGATGCCAGTGGGTCTGGGGAAGACTTCCAAATAAACGATGTCACTGGCGTTTCTCACACCATTGACAGTGTAGTAAACCTGCATACCGATGCGCCAGTCAAAGAAGCGGTCATAGCCATCGGCATTGGTGCGATAGAAGTAGATGCTGTTAGGCGAGAAGTTGTAACTGTACTGATCGTAGGGCACCTCGGTGACATCCTGGTAGTTGAAGTCATAGCCATACCTGTAGCTGTCGAAGGTGAACAGTTCATCATTGTCGGTAAAGACGCTGTAGGTCAGCTGGCCTTGCTCAACATCCAGCGGGTTGCCGTCAACGTCAACGAGATTGATCTTGAACTCAAGACGGTTGTAGCCATTCTCGTTGCCCATGTCACGCCACTCGATGATCTCAGGGTTGGCGGGAACGGCGGGCTGGGCAGCAGGTATCTCGTTGAGCACCGTGCCCCACTCGATGGTCTGAACCCACGCATGGTTGTCGGCCCAGATTGCGCTCAGGCCGGTAGCGGCAAACTCAGCTAAGTCCTCGGCCGTAAGCACCTCGGCGCCTTGAGAATTCTCCAGGTAGATTTTATCGCCATCGATGTGGAAGATAGCCTCGGTGACAGATTCATCGGGTGTATAATTCACCTCAAGTTCATAGGTGTCCCAGTTGATCATGCCCTCACTGGTGCTGCCCCACGACAGGATTACATCGGCATCATAGAACTCGCTGTGATAAACCACTTGACCCATGGGGATGCTGATGGTGGTTCCATCCTCGCTGATAGAGCCCTCCACCCATGTGCCATAGGCCATGGCATACAGCGGGTCCTTCATGTAAACCTTGCCGTCCTCAGCAAACACGATGCTCACCTTGCCCTCTTGATAGGCAACATAGAATCCATCTTCATAGTCACACACCACGCTTTTCCCCTCGCGATTGTAACTCTTGAGCGTTCCTGCCGGCTGCTCGGTAATGGGACCCTGGGCATAGACTGTCACAGCAATCGCCATGGCAGCCAAAATAGTTGTAATCTTCTTCATAAACTATGAATATTAAATGATGATAAAAAATAAAACTTATATTGCCTTTTCGTTAAAATCCAGCCACAAAGTCACTCATAAATTATCATTTCACCAAAAACAATAGACATCTTGCGAACACTTCTTTGAACCGTAATCAAAAAACCATCTACCAGCAACCGAGAACTAAAAACTTTTCATTACCTTTGCATGTTCAAACCATCTTATACCACATTTATGGACGTTAAACTTTCAATGAAAGAGATACTGGAGGCCGAGAGCAAGGCCGTCCTTAACATACCCATTACCGATGCCTATGAGCAAGCGGTAAACCTTATTGTTGAACAAGTCAAGCACGAGGGCGGCAAACTTGTCACCTCGGGCATGGGCAAGTGTGGCCAAATCGCCGACAACATCGCCACCACTTTCTCATCAACAGGTATTCCTGCTATCTTTCTCCATCCCAGCGAGGCCCAACACGGCGACTTGGGCGTGGTTCAGCCCCACGACGTGCTGCTGCTGTTGTCCAACTCTGGCCGCACCAATGAGATCTGCGCCCTCGTTCAGCTTGCACATAACCTGTACCCACAACTCAAGATTGTGGTAATCACGGGCAACAAGGACAGCGAGCTGGCCCAGCTGGCCGACATCTGCCTGTGGACAGGCGACACCCAGGAGGTGTGCCCCCTGGGGCTCACTCCCACCACCTCGACCACGGTGATGACTGTCATTGGCGACGTGCTGGTGGTCAACACCATGCGAGCCACAGGATTCACCCGCGAGGATTATGCCCTGCGCCATCATGGAGGCTACTTGGGCAGCATCGCCAAGGGTACAAAATATTAAAACGACAACCCACAACAGTGAACGCTAAATGAACTCCCTGCCCATTACAGTCGCGCTGCCGAGCCTCAAGAACGACATGACCATCGCGCGTGCCCAAATGGCCGCCAATGGCACCATGCCATCGACCAAGGGACTTGAAGAAGGCATCGTCACCGAGATGCGGATGTGCCTCATCGAGTATCTCATCGCCAACAAACGCGACATCGAGGCCGAACAAACGGTTGAGGAGTTCATCTACGATGATGAGTGCATGCAGCGACTGCCGGAGCTGTATGCAGCATGGCTGTGGCTCGCGCGCATGGCTTTGCTCATCGACAACGGCAATCCTTCCCTCTCGCTTGGTGCTGCCGAGAACGCACTGCTGGTGCTCTCAGGCCATCTGGGCAAGAAAACCGAAGACTTTAACGCCATCGTGGCGTCGTTGCTGCTCTACCTGGCCATCGCCCACCACGACATGGGCGACAACAGCAGGGCTGCCAAGGAACTGACCAAGGCTCAACAGCTACTGGAGCGTCTCACCAAGCGCAACGACACCCGATTCTCGGCATTACTGCTCATGGCAGTGGAAGCCTCAACCGAGGTCATCAAGTCAAAGACCAAGCAGATGAACGTGCTCGCACACTACCAGAGTGCCAGCGAACTCTACATGAGCGAGCTTGACAGTGGCGATGCCAACGCCACACGCACAGCCATGTCCAATCTGGTGGACACCCTGGGCAAGGAGGGCGACATCATGCTCGAGATGGGCAACGGACGCAACGCCGTCAAATATTACACCAAGGCCCTGAGATACCAGAAGAAACTCGGGGAGAAGATGGGTGAACGAGAATTGCATCTATCAATCGGCTTGGCCAAAGCCCTCATGCGCCTGATCAACCGACGCGCCGCCGCCGAACAATTGCTGCGTTCACTTTTACCGCTTGCACAACGGCTTGACGCCACGTCCGAGGTGCACGAGATTGAAGACCTACTCAACAACAAGAATAAAAACGTGAACATCATGACACTGCTCAAGAGTATTTTCACCGCAGCCCTCATCATCATGGGCACGATGAGCATGCAGGCACAGCTCATCGTGGGGCACCGCGGATCGCAATGGGGCGTAGAGAACACCCGCGCTGCCTTTATCAACGGCATTAACGCAGGAGCATGGGGATTGGAATGTGACATCCGCGTGACTGCCGACGGCACATTCGTTATCAGTCACGACGAGAGCTACAAGCGCTTGGGAGGCCCCGAGACCAAGATAGCCGACATGTCGACACAGGCAGTCCTCTCGACCCAGCTCACCAGCAAGCGCCGTGGCATCACCTATGCCGGCACACCATGCACGCTGGGCGAGTTCCTTGACATCTGCAACGAGCACAATGTTGTTCCCGTGGTCGAGGTCAAGGTGTGCACCAGCATCCACAGCAACACCAAGGCCGAGAACGAGCCGGTGTTTGACGGCATACCTGCCCTCATCAACCTGATTGACAGCAAGGGGCTCTCGGACAAGGTGGTGATCATCTCATTCATGCCTGGTGTGGTTGACTTTATCCATCGTCACTACCCCGACATCACTGTTCAGGTGCTCGCTGGCGACAGCGATGGCACTATTGATGAGTGGGTTGACTGGTGCATAGAGCACAAGATGGATCTTGACGCCGTCCACTCCATTGTCACCAAGGCTGCTGTAGATCGCATGCACGCTGCCGGGCTCAAGGTCAACGTGTGGACCGTGGACCGCGTCGAGGACTTTGAACGCGTCAAGGCAGCCGGAGTGGATTTCATCACCACCAATGCCCGCTTCCCCAAGGAACTTTAACTGCTGCTTTTAGATCTTTATAAACAATCCTATGCAAGCCCTGGCCGTGCCATGGCGCAGGCTGATAGTTGACTTCATTAAGCATCATTTCCCCGATAATACCGCTGCTGGCAGTATCAACTGTTCGGGGCTCAAAGCGATGCCATAGGCTTCACCCTTGTGTCCAGTGATGGTATATTGCTTGGCCAATTCCTTGTCGGTGATGACATTTTTCACGCAACGGTTAATCCTGGATATCATCTGGTTCAACGAATCCCCGAATGGGTTGCACAAGTTATCGACCGACTGGATGACCCTACTTTCATTGGCCCCAGGTTTCACCAGACCATAGATATCGATGATCTCGTTACGGCACTCATCGATGTTCTTGAGGACAATGCCTTTTTTCCCCAATTTGCGTTGTTTCATGAACAGGATGTATAGCGTGCGGCACATCGCCGGCATGGGAATCTCCATCTCGTCATACTCGGGGAGGACAATCTGCAGGTCGCCATTGACCAGCACCCTTCCAGGCCTGCCCACCACCACTTTGCCTTGCAACAGTTCGGCCATCAGGTCCTTAGGGTCATCATGAAATCGGGCAATATAGTTAACGATGTCGCGCTTGATGCGCTCCAGTGCCATATTGCGTTCCCGTTCAAGCTGCTCAACTTCTTGGAGTTCCTCGTCCTCTATCAGGTCATCGTCAACGTGGGCAGGCAAGGGTGCCGACTCGCAATTCTGAGCCATCTCGACATATCCATCCTCGGCCTCCAAGTCCCTTAACCGCCTCTTGAATGCTTTCCATCTTCCCCGTGGCTTACTTGGCTCCACTGCGGTCTTATCCCGTGGAGCAGCTTCGCCCACCATGTCAAAGACCGACGTATATTTGCTATATAAGTAGCCGAAGTCGTTTTCATTGAGCACAATGTCACCCTCGCCCTCATCGGCTATGCCCATCAGCACGTCGGCAAAATGGCGAATGGCATCGAACCATCCTCCCGAACGGTTCATGCGGCTCAACGAGAGGCTCACGGTAGCATACTGGCCGATATTTCCCACATTGAACCGTCTTGCGACCAGCAGCACATCGCCGCGCCCGGGCTCGTCAATCCAGTTCACTTGCATGGGATAGACAAATTTCTTGACAATGGTTTCGGGATTGTGCTGCCCAGACAAGAGGCCACGATCACTATACAGGTAAATGATGCCGTACTTGAGGTCTTGAGATTTGGAAGTTTCCATAATTGGTTGATGAAAAAACGAGTACTGATATAGAAAGATTACTGCAAGAATCGTGCCATGGGCTGCCACGCCTGACAGGGCAACCCATGGCATGATTAGTCACTCAAAGAAATCTTCTGAGTTCACTTCCTTGATGCGGGACTTGGGAACCGGAGCCGATCCATACTCACATTTCAAGCGCTGCATCTTTTTGGCCCACCGTCGGCGAGAGGCATTCTCCTGAGCAAACATGGCATGAGTGCCCGCCTCGGTCTTTTCGAACTGCAAGTGATGCTGGATGCTCAGCGAGAAGGCGACTTGCTCCACGTCGTGGTCGGCACCGATGTAAGTGAACAGCCAGCCCTCATCCTTGTAGCTCTCGATGAGCGATCGGATGGCGGTCAAGGTGAACTCATGCGAGGCGTTCTCATAACCGTCGGTGATGATGGTCACGATGGCCAGTGCATCCTCGTCATGGCTCTTCAGGGTATGCACGCGGGTGATGGTGCTACCCACGGCGTCATACAGCGGTGTCATGCAACAGGGATTGTAGCCTTTATCGGTGAGCGGCTTGACCAGCGCCACAGGCACGTTGTCATAGATGGTCTTCAGTTCGCAGCCGCAAAAGGCGACCAATGTCACCATGTGTTTCTGGTCGGGATTCTTTTCCTGGGCACTCTTGATTGAGCCGATGGTCTCGTTCACTCCATCGACGGCTTGACGGGCGATGCTGCTCATGGAGCCGCTCTTGTCAAGGATAATCACGTTATAAACAGTCATTTTAGTTTCCATAATACTTGCAATTGTTTGAATGGTTAATAACTACTTTTTAATGGGAATCCACACTGGATGCATGGGTGATTCCATACTGATGCCGGTCAGCTTTTTCCATAACATCCTGATTGCCTTCTCAAGTTTTCTCTTCGTTTTTGTGGACAATAATGTTTTCATATCCGTCTCCTCTTAGCTTTATGGTTGATAAAAAATCCTCACTCACCGGCCTCGTTCCCGATGACATTGCAAAATTACAGCTGTTTTTTGCATCACCCTGTTTTCTGCAACCTTGCAGTTTTTTGGGGCAAAAAAACACACTATTTACTGAAAACTGAAAACTTATTAGTAACTTTGCAAGTTAAATGATTTGTAACCGCAACAGATGAAAGTCAAAATCCATCACGAGGGAGAGAACATCTTGATGATGCTGTTCTTGATCATTGTGGCGAGTGGCGTTCTGGCCTACCGCTTCTTTGACTACAAGCCTGTGGCTTGGGGACTCATCGTGCTGATGGGCATCCTGTTCCTGCTGGTGCTCAACTTCTTCAGGTTACCGCGTCGCCATTTCAAGGGCGACAACAGCGATGGCACCGCAGTGCTGTCGAGTGTTGACGGCACGGTGGTGGCACTGGAGGAAGTTTATGAGGATGAGTGCCTGCATCGTAACGTCATCCAGCTCTCGGTGTTCATGACCGTGTTCAATGTTCATGCCAATTGGGTGCCCGTCAAGGGAGAAATCACCTATTACAAGCACCACTCGGGGCGCTTTCTTGCCGCCAATCTGCCCAAATCGAGCAGCGACAACGAGCGTTCATCCATCGTTATCCGCACTGCGACAGGCGAGGAAATCCTTGTTCGGCAGATTGCTGGTGCCGTAGCACGACGCATTGTCACCTATGTCGAGAAGGGCGAGCAAGTCGACGTGGACGACTTTATCGGCTTCATCAAGTTCGGTTCAAGGGTGGACATCTTCCTGCCGCTGGACACCAAAATCCTGGTCAAGCTGGGAGACCGCACTTGGGGCGGTGAAACCCTGGTGGCGCGGTTAAACAACAAGAAGAAAGAACAAGATAACTGACGATGAACGCGATTCGTAACAACATACCCAATGCCATCACGTCGCTGAACCTGCTGTGCGGCTGCCTGGCCTGCATTGCGGCGTTCCATTGCAATGACACGATGTGCGTCACTGCATTCAAGGGATATGAGTGGGCTTTTATTTTCATCGGACTGGCAGCGGTGGCCGACTTCTTTGACGGACTGGTGGCACGTCTGCTGCATGCCGTGAGCGGCATCGGCAAGGAGTTGGATTCGCTGGCCGACCTGATCAGTTTTGGTCTCGCCCCGGCCATGGTGCTCTATAACATGATGGTGGGCTATGGTGAAGGGCACTGGGCACTGGTAGCCTTGCTACTGCCGGTATTTGGAGCCTTGCGCCTGGCGCGTTTCAACATCGACACCAACCAGGCCACCACCTTCACAGGCCTGCCCATCCCAGCCAATGCCATCTTCTGGATCGGTTTCACGGCAGGGTATGCCACCCACCACACACCCCTGAAGGTGGTCATTATAATGATCGTGGCACTGGCACTGCTCATGGTGTGCAATTTGCGCATGTTCTCGTTGAAAATGCACAACCTGTGGTCGTTCAAGGACAACTGGGCACAGTATTTGCAGATGATTGCTACCGTGGCAGCAGTTGCGGTGATGGGGTTGTCAGGACTCACATTCGTCATCATCCTCTACGTGCTGCTGTCCATCATTAAAAAAGAACAATAAAGACACATGAGTTTCTTACTATTCATATTATTCATCCTGCTCCTGATGGTGGGCATTCCGCTGTTAAGGGGATGGTTATACATGCAGAACATCCGTCGACGTGTCAACGAGACATTCGGCGGACGTCAGGAAAGCCAGCGCCAGCAACCACAAGACGACGATGAGGAGGAATACACAGCGACTGGCGAACGCAAAATCTTTGGGAGCAGCGAGGGCGAGTATGCCGACTTTGAGGAAGTGAGCGGCACGATTGTTGAGGAAACCTCGCCAGGCGGAGAAACCCGCACCATCATCGAGGAACAGATCACCGATGCCGAGTACGAGGAAATCCCGTAACCCAATAATAACGGCCAAATAACAACTGAACACTCTGAGAAATCTGATAATCAGAAAATCCAGAGTGTTCAGCCGTTTTTCATACACCTGTAGCGTGATGTTTACAGCTTGAGGTCGTCCTCGCTCTTGGGTTGAGGCGGATAATCGATGGTGTAGTGCAAGCCGCGGGATTCCTTGCGGTCCTTGGCTTGTCGGGTAATCAGGTAGGCCACATTGATGATATTGCGCAACTCGCAGATGCGGCGCGAGACCTTGCTGGTCTTGAACAGTTTCTCGGTTTCCTCATAGAGGATATCCAATCGGTTCCAGGCACGGTCCAGGCGCAGGTTGCTGCGCACGATGCCCACATAGTTGGCCATGATCTCACCCACTTCTTTCTCGCTCTGGCTGATGAGCACCATCTCCTCAGGATGGATGGTACCGGCGTCATCCCATGCAGGGATGTCCTCACGCCAGCTGTACTCATTACGGTGCTCGATGGCGTGCTTGGCTGCGGCATCGGCATACACGACCGCCTCTATCAGCGAGTTGCTGGCCAAGCGGTTGCCGCCATGCAGGCCCGTGCACGAGCACTCACCCACAGCATACAGCCGCTTGATGCTCGAGCAGGCATTCAAGTCCACCTTGATGCCGCCACACATATAGTGGGCTGCAGGCACCACAGGGATGTAGTCCTTGGTGATATCAATGCCCAAGTCCATGCAATGCTTGTAGATGTTGGGGAAATGGTGCTTGGTCTCCTCGGGGTTTTTATGTGTCACGTCAAGAAAGACGTGGTCCTCGCCTCGCTGCTTCATCTCGCTGTCGATGGCGCGGGCCACCACATCACGCGGTGCGAGCGACAAACGCGGATCATACTTCTGCATGAATTCTTCACCTGCCAGGTTGCGCAACACGCCGCCATAACCACGCATGGCCTCGGTGATAAGGAAGGCGGGGCGGTCGCCAGGATGATACAGGGCGGTGGGATGGAACTGCACAAACTCCATGTCCTGAACAGTTCCCTTGGCACGGTATACCATGGCGATGCCGTCGCCTGTAGCCACCAGCGGGTTGGTCGTAGTGTGGTAAACACAGCCCACGCCTCCCGTAGCCATCAACGTCACACGCGACAGGAAGGTATCCACCTCACCTGTCTCCTGGTTGAGTACGTAGGCGCCATAGCACTCGATGCCCGACGTGCGACGCGTAACGATTTTGCCCAAGTGGTGCTGTGTGAGGATTTCCACGGCAAAGTGGTCTTCAAAGATGTCAATATTGGGATTGGCCTTCACCATCTCAATGAGTGACACCTGGATCTCGTGGCCCGTGTTGTCGGCATGGTGCAGGATGCGGAATTCGCTGTGGCCTCCCTCGCGGTGCAGGTCAAACTCGCCTTTCTCGTTCCTGTCAAAGTCCACCCCCCAAGCCAGCAGTTCCTGAATCTGAGAGGGAGCCTCGGTAACGACCTTTTTCACTGCCTCGGGGTCACTCAACCAGTCACCAGCCACCATTGTGTCATGGATGTGCTTGTCAAAGTTGTCCACCTCGAGGTTAGTGACCGTGGCGACACCGCCTTGCGCCAAATCGGTGTTAGCCTCTTCTATCTTGGACTTGCACACGAGTGCGACAGTCCCAGTCTTTGCCACCTTGAGAGCAAAGCTCATACCGGCTACACCCGAGCCGATAATGAGATAATCATATTTCTTTACCATTAGTTTTCTCTATTATTTCATTATTCCAGATCATCGGTCAATCACTATTCTTTCTCGCCGTAGAGCAGGTCTCCGCAGTCGCCCAAACCTGGCACGATATAGCTGTGTTCATTCAACTCGTCGTCGATGTCGCATGTCCACAATGTGGTCTTGTCCTGAGGCAAGCGTTGACGCACCACCTCGATAGCCTTGGGTGTCGACACCACGCTTGCGACATGGATGTGGGCCGGATGTCCCTTGGTGACCAATGCCTGATAGGCCAGTTCCATAGACGAGCCTGTAGCCAGCATCGGATCCACTATCACCAGCGTTTTATCGTCGAGACGAGGGCTGGCGATATACTCGATGTGAACGACAAAGTCGTCGGTGTCGGGGAAGTACTTCCTGTAGGCCGACACAAAAGCGTTGTCGGCGCCATCAAAGTTGCTCAGGAAGCCCTCATGAAAAGGCAAACCGGCACGCAGGATGGTGGCCAGCACCACGCGGTCCCCCAACACGTTGCATTGTTTCACTCCCAGGGGAGTCTCAACACCCACGGTTTTATATTGCAGGGTCTTGGAGATTTCATAGGCCATGATTTGGCCCAGACGCTGGATGTTGGTACGGAAGCGCAAACGTTCCTGCTGTAAGTTCTTGTCTCTGATTTCGCTCATGAACTGACCGACAAGCGAATTGTGTTCACACAGATTGATGATTTCCATTTCTCTCTCTTATGATTGATTATTGATTAAATAGTCTTGAAGAAGACGCCGTGCATTGTCGCGGTCCAGCGTCAACTGCTGCTTGAGTTCCTCTAACCCACACATCTTGAATTCCAGACGCAGGAAGCCAATGAACTCCAGCTTGATGTCTTGCCCATAGATGTCATCCTCGAAGTCAAAGAGATTGACCTCGATACTGATGTTATCGCCATTGTTAAGGGTAGGCCGTTTCCCGATGTTGGCCATGCCTTGCAAGCGTTGCCCGCCCACGTGTGCCAGCACAGCATAGGCACCATTGTGGGGCAGCAACAACTCGGGACTGAGTTCACCGATGTTAGCCGTGGGGAAACCCAATCCACGCCCATTGTGGAAGCCGTGCACCACCTTGCCGGCAATCACGTGAGGCCGGCCCATGCAGTGCATCGCATCCACTACCCTGCCGGCAGCAATCAGGCCACGGATAATGGTGGAACTCACCGGGGCATATCGTCCGAGATATTCAGGAGCCTTGAGCACTTTGACGCCCAGGCGTTGGCCATGACGGCAATAGTCCTCAAAGGTCTCATTCTTGTTGTGGCCAAAACGGTGGTTGTATCCAGCCACCAGTACCCTCACCCCATAGCGGTCCCTCAACAGCTCAATGAATTGTTCCGAGTCCAGCATCGCCAGCTCAGGGGTGAATTCCATGGGCAAGAGCACGTCGGGCTTTAGAGCCTCGATGCGCTGCAGCCGGTCGGCAAGAGGCATGATGAGTTTGAAATGTTCGTCAGGTCGGAGCACCTGACGGGGATGATGCAAAAAAGTGATGACTAATGACTGCAGGCTCATGGCCGCCGACTGCCGCTTGAGAAAATCGACCAGTGTGACGTGCCCGCGGTGGACGCCGTCAAACATGCCTATCGTAGCTATCGTGCTGCCTAACGGTAAGCGATCGTTTTGGGTCAAGATCCTCATCAGTTGAGGTGCTCTTTCAAGATGCGCATCGTATCGTTGCACACACGGATGAACATCTCGCGGTTCTTGAGCATGGTCGAGGTCTTCACCTGCTTGTCTGCTCCCGAGAACAGGTAGCCAGTATCTTTACTCTCGAGAGCGCGCAGGGTGGGCACAACGCCAGCCTCGGGACTGGGGATGCTGCGGCTCAAGTAGTCGGGCACACGGTCCATCCAACGCGACATGGCCAAAGCTCCACTCTTCAACAACCCGGGATTGACGCAGTTGACCGACACCCGGCGCACCTTCATCACGCTTGACATATAGATGGAGAATAACGTGAGCGCTAACTTGCTCTGAGCATAAGCGCCCCACGGTGTGAAGTGGGAGACAGCGGGAAATTCATAGGGAAGAGAAACGAATCGACGCGATACCGAAGTAGACAAGACAATGTGGCCACCTTCCTCAATCAGGGGATACACCTGCATCGACAACAACACGGTGCTCAAGTAATTGACCTGTACCGAGTGCTCGAAGCCATCATCTGAAATCTCGCTGCGACGAGGCAGCAGGCCTGCATTATTAATCAGGGCCGCAACGGGGCGGTTCAATGCTCGCAAACGCTTAACAAAGTCGTTGACCAGTTCAAATGAATTCAGGTCGAGCTGCAAACAGGAGATGTCCTTGTTGCGCGTCACTGTGCGCAGTTGTGCGGCATAGTTCTCGGCCTTCTTGATATCCCGACTGGCCAGCAATACGGCCTTTCCCTGCTCGGCAAGCTTGCGGGTTATAACACTGCCCATGCTGTCGGTCGATCCTGTAACGATATACAATGGCTTCACATTAGGGTCCACTGCATTTTGATTCTCGGTCATCATATCGTTTTAGTTTTATGGTTCATTTCTTTCTAACTTGCAAAGATACAAAAGTTCGCACATAACGCCTAATCCAAAAGCAAAAAAGACACAAAACTTCAAAAAACGGATAAAAAAGCCATCGCGAACAACCAGCATTTTTTATCTTTGCATTAGGAATAACGATAGAACTATGTCAAAGAGAAAGAGAAGAAGAATCTATTGGATCGTTGGTGTTGTATGGCTCCTTGTTGCCGGAATGTTGTTCTGGTGCATGCGTCCACCCAAGAACAGGATTCCCACAGTTACCCATGGCTCACTGGAACGGTTCCCGCAGTTCACCTCCCAGTTCATCCAACCCCGAGACGTGGTTATCTGGTTGCCAGACGGTTACATGGCGGGCGATTCGTGCGACGTGCTGTACATGCACGATGGCAACATGCTCTTTGATGCCTCCACGACATGGAACGGGCAGGAGTGGCGCGTCGATGAGGTTATGGATAGCCTGATCCAGGCTGGCGCCATCAGGCCGTGTATTGTCGTTGGCATATATAATACCGATGACCGCCTCACCGAGTATTTCCCGGCCAAGTCATGGCAATTCATTCCCGAGCATGAGCGTGAAGGTGCTGACCTGAAACGACTGACAGGGGATGCATACCTGCGGTTTATCGTTGAGGAGCTGAAGCCCTTCGTTGATGAGAAGTACAAGCCATTGACTTCCAGGGAACACACTTTCATGATGGGTTCGAGCATGGGCGGACTGATTTCTCTTTACGCCCTGTGTGAGTATCCGCAATTCTTTGGCGGTGTGGCCTGCCTGTCTTCTCACCTGTCGATGGCACACTTGCCAGACAATTTTGACGGCGAGGCATGGGCGACAGCATTCCGTGAATATGTGAACGCTCGACTTCCCGAGGCGGGCAGCAGCAAGCTCTACATGGACCATGGCACCGAGGATTTTGATGCCGACTATGACATCTACCAGAAGCAGATGGACAGTGTCATCATGGGCAAGGGTTGGGACCAGGCTCACTACATGACGCGCGTCTATCAAGGTCACCGGCACAGAGAGACCAGTTGGGCCGAACGTCTCGACCAGCCACTGCTGTTCTTGCTCGGTAAGTAAACGCTGCTGTATGGCAATGAGAGAGAATTCGCGTAATTTTGCGATATCATCGATAGATCAAATCAAATGAGTAGTTATATTACTGTTATCGGAGGAGTGAACATGGACATTTCGGCGGCACTGACATCACCGTTTGTGCCTGGCGACTCGGTGCCCGGCCAAGTGACCCTGGGATGCGGTGGTGTGGCTCGTAACATAGCCCACAACCTGCGGCTCATGGGGCATGACGTGAAGTTTGTTAGTGCATTCGGCTGTGATGCCTTCGGCGAGATGTGCTGGCAGGAGTGCCAAGCCATCGGGCTGGATCTCACCTTGAGCGAGCGCTGCGATGACATGCGCAACGGCTTGTACTTGTGCGTCAATGACCAGACGGGAGACATGATAGCCGCGGTGGCGGATACCGATATCATCTCTCACATCACGCCAGGCTTTCTCGAGATGCGCCTAACGGACATCAACCGTTCAGCGCTCGTCATTGCCGATACCAACATCATGATGGAATCGCTGGCCTATCTCATTGAAAATTGCACAGCACCGCTGTTGATTGACACCGTGAGTACGGCTAAAGCGTCACGTGTAGTCAAAGCGCTGCAGCTGAGCCCGGCCAAGCACCTGCATGCTTTGAAACTCAACCTCATCGAGGCTCGGACCGTGACGGGGTGTGAAACCGCCGCCAAAGCTGCCGAACATCTCTCTACAATGGGCATTGATGAAGTGTACATCACCCTTGGCAGGGACGGAGTATACTGCAGCGACGGCACCCGGCACGAGCATTTGCACGCCATTCCCACTCGCGTGATCAACACGACTGGAGCAGGCGATGCCTTTATCGCTGGCATTGCTCATGCCGCAATGCAGGGAATCCCCTTCCCCACCGGTGCCCACATCGGTCTCAAGGCCGCCCACGCTACCCTACTGTCTCTACAAACAGTCAATCCAGACATCAATCAATACCTACAGTAACTATGAACAAATATCTTTCCATTTCACCCGAAGTGCAACAGGCACTCAACGAGGGTCGTCCTGTAGTCGCTCTCGAGTCCACCATCATCTCCCATGGCATGCCATATCCCCAAAATGTGGAGACAGCACTGCATGTGGAGCAAACCATACGTGAACATGGTGCCGTTCCCGCCACCATCGCCATCATTGGCGGCAAGCTCAAGGCGGGATGCACACCCGACGAAATCGAATACTTAGGCAAGAAAGGCCAGGCCGTGACCAAGGCTTCGCGCCGCGACCTTCCTGTTCTCATTGCTCGCGGTGAGGATGGAGCCACCACAGTAACCACGACGATGATTATCGCAGCTATGGCAGGCATCAAGGTGTTTGCCACGGGAGGCATCGGCGGTGTGCACCGTGGAGCCGAGACCACAATGGACATCAGTGCCGACCTTGAGGAACTGGCAATGACCCCCGTTATGGTCATCTGTGCCGGTGCTAAATCCATCTTGGACTTGGGGTTGACACTTGAGTATCTGGAGACCAAGGGCGTGCCCGTCATCGGTTATGGCACCGATGAATTGCCCGCTTTCTACACGCGCCATAGCGGCTTCAAGGTGGATTACCGCATCGACACACCCGAGGATCTTGCCGCAGCCTTCCGCGCCAAGCTTGACATGGGATTGAAGGGCGGCATGCTGGTCACCAATCCCATTCCTGAGGAGTATTCCATGCCTGCCGACGTCATCAACAAAGCCATCGACGAGGCCATCAATGATGCCAACCGATTGGGTATCAAGGGCAAAGAAACAACGCCATTCCTGCTTGCCAAGGTCAAGGATCTCACCAGCGGAGACAGCCTTGCCAGCAACATCCAACTGGTGCTCAACAACGCACGTCTTGCAGCCATAACCGCCACGGCATTGGTGAAGTAAGACAGCTACTGAAGATTTATGGCATTTATTCCTGGGGGAGCATGATTTCTTCCAACCAGGCATCGGAGTGGTAACGGCACAGGTCGACATAGGCATCAATTCCAGGGATGATGCCTGTCTCACTGTACTGCCAGATGGTGTACTGGCCTTCCCAATTGATCTGGGGTTCTGTGCTGGAATAACGGCCGATGTACAAGTGATGCTTGTTGAAATGAGGCGTTAGATTCTTGTTGTAGAATCCCATGGTACTGTAGATCATGGGTTGTACTCCGTAGTGGTTTTCGACCAGTTCGCAAAACCTATCCACGCTGTCGATGAGCTGGCTACGCGACCAGTTGCCACGCATCTCAACGTCAAGCATGGGTATGAGATCCTGTACCGATTTCAGCGCAAATTTTGAGAAATTCTCAAACTGCGCATCGATTGTTGAAGTTGACGTCAGGTAATGATAGCTGCCCACCAACAGGCCATGGCGACGTGCCTGGGTCACGTTGTAGGCGTAATGTGGCGAGCGGTAGGTAGAGCCTTCGGTCGCCTTGATGTAAACAAAGCGTATATCCTTGTCGCTACTCACTTTGGCCCAATCAATGTATCCTTGATGACTGGAGATGTCAATGCCGTCATACTTGGCCGCAGCATTTCTTGGAGCGATGTCACGATGGCCGGTATTGGCCTTGTCTACCCGTTGGCAGGAGACACCCAACGCCAGCACTATCGCCCACGCTGCAAGTGTGAGCAACGACTTGGACCTATGATACGACAGATCAGTCATTGTCGGCCGAACTCTTATTGGTCTTACGGCCTGACTGCTTGGCTGAGCGGATGCTATCGTTGCGTTGCGATTGCGACAATCGAGCCGCCGATGAATTCATCAGACTGGCCGTTTTTTTTGTATTGGCTGAAGTAGCCTGATTGGCCTTTTGCTGGCGGGCCTTCTGAGCCTCGGCTTTGCGCTTGGCCTTGGCTTCGGCTTCGGCTTTTGCCTTAGCACGTGCTTCGGCTTCTTTCTTGGCTTTAGCCTTAGCTTCAGCTTCTTTTTTTGCCTCGGCTTCACGGGCTTCCTGACGTGCCTTTTCGCGTCTTTGTTGTTCGGCTTTCTCCTTAGCCTTTTGCTGTGCCTTCTTGTCGGCCTCTGCTTTCTTCTTGGCGTCCTCCTCGGCTAATTTCTTGCTGCGTTCTTTAGCCTTTTTCTCTTTTTCGGCTTGCTTCTTTGCTTCTTCCTGCTGACGCTTGGTGGGCTTGGGTGCGGCTGCTCCGCCCTTTTGCTCAGTCATGTTGATCGTTGCCGGTTTTTCCTTGTGGTCAACCGCTTCTCTGACACTGGCATTCTTGGGTTTGTGCTTGCCCGGGTTATACAGGATATCGTTGATAGAACAGCCCTTATTGAAGCGGCTCATATCCACATAGTTTTCTTTCACGCCATTGAATTTTCCGCTTTCAGAAAACTGCCACAGAATCCACTTGATGCCGTTGATGTTAGGCTGTTCCTGGCCCTTAGGATATTTAGCGATAAAGATGGGATACTTCTCAAAGGATTTACCCAGATTCCGGTTAAAGAATGTCTCAAAAGTGTAGATCAGCGGCTTAACGCCGAAGTAATCCTCAATCAGCTCAGCAAAGACCTGCACACTGTCGCGCAACTGCTGTGGCGACCAGCGGTCGCGCTTCTCCACGTCGATGACAGGAAGCAGATCCTGCTCCTCCCGGTTGACGGTACGGATAAAATTCTGGAACTGTGTCCTGGCGCTCGACAGATCGGTGAAATAATGGTAACTGCCCACCTTAAAGCCATGCTTGCGGGCATTATTGATGTTCTGCCTGTAACGGGGGTCCACATAGTTGCTGCCCTCGGTCGCCTTAATATAAACGAACTGGATTTTGCTGTTTTTTCTTAACTCTTCCCAATTGATGTTACCTTGATGCTTGGACACGTCAATGCCATCAAACTGCACCTTGTTGGGGTCAACAGGCACACGCTTGGGCTTGGCAGGTGTCACTGGCTTGGCAGCGGTATCGTTAGCGGGTTTGGCTGCATCAGGCTTGGCTGCAGCATCGGCAGTTTTTTTGTCATCTGCCTTAGGAGTTGCCGGGTTTGGCTTCACTGCCTGTGTATCGGCAACCTTGGCTGCGGGCTTTTTGTTGTCATTCTTGTCCGTAGTCTGATTGTTTTTGGTATCCTTGGTATTGGCAGTATTATTGTTAGAAGCTTTGTTCTTGGTATTCTTGTCTTTTTCAGTCACCCGCGAGCGGGTAGGTTTCTTGATATCAGTGGACTGCTGTGCTGCACCAGCCATGGGTATAAGCAATAACAACATGACCACAATCATGTGATATATAATAGATTTGCGCATATATAAGCTATTGAAGGGAGCCATTAGTATCCAAACTGGCTTGCAAAGTTACGTCAAAACGAGAGAAATGCAAAAGGAAAACGGGTTTTTCTTTTGCATTTCCACCACATGCAAATTCATGCAAGTTCAATCGTAATGTGCGCCCTTTCCCTAAACCACCAGTGTCAATAGGTCGTTAGCGATACCTGGGCATGCCGCAAGAATGCAAATGCCGTGGTCGTTGCGGTAACGGTCAACGATGGCGCCAGCCTCTTGGGCAATCAGTTCACCAGCGCATGCGTCCCACTCCTTGAGGTTGAGCTCCCAATAGGCATCGAGAAATCCAGCGGCCACATAGCACAGATCCATCGCTGCCGCCCCCAAGCGTCTCAATCCCCTCACGCGCGGCATCACCCGCGCGACACGGTCCAGATTATTATCTGGGTTCGTGGCCTTGTCATAAGGGAAACCCGTCGAGACGACCGAACGATTCAACTCACAGGTTGGCTTGACACGCAATCGGCCATACGGCCCGTAAGCGCCTTTACCCTTGACGGCAAAAAACTCCTCGTCAAGCGACGGTGCATAAACACAGCCCAACCTGGTCTGTCCATCCACCTTGAGGCCAATCGACACGCAATAGGTGGTCAGACCCGCACTATAGTTCACTGTACCGTCAAGCGGGTCGATTACCCACTGGCAACGCGTCGCGCGATGATCATCACCACTCTCCTCGCTCAAGATGGCATGGTCGGGAAAATGCTGGTGCAAATAATTGATGATGAAACGCTCACTGGCTTTGTCGGCTTCGGTCACGATGTCATAGGCATTGCCCTTATCCTCAATGTCCAAGTCACGACGTCTAAAGTATTTCTTTAATATCAGACCCGCACTGCGGGCCATGCTGCGTGCAGCCTGCAGCCACATCTGCTCCTCAGGCAACAAACTCATACTCTTCATGTCTTTCATTTTCTTCTGAAATCTAATTATAAACCTGAAAAATCCAAAAAAATGGGGGCGATGAAAACGCCCCCTGTCCATGCCGTCACTCGACGGTGGGATCCTCGCCTTCTCCGGCAATGGGAATTTGGCGTTTGAATACTTCCTTGAATGTTATCAGCGTCTCGCTGCGGCCGAGCCCCATTTTCATGAAGCGGTCATGAATCACCTGCAGCAGGTGGTCATTGTTCTGGGCATACAATTTGATGAACAGGTCATACTTGCCTGTCGTGAAGTAGCATTCTACCACCTCGGGGACGGTCTTGAGTCTGGCCACCACCTCGTCAAATTTAGACGGGTCATTGAGGAAGAAACCGATGTATGCACAAGTTTGATAACCTACCGATGCAGGGTTAATCAAAGAGAATGAACCCTTGATGACCCCCATGTTGTATAACTTCTGTATGCGCTGATGGATAGCTGCACCCGACACGTTACAGGCCCTGGCAATTTCCAAATAAGGCTTGCGTGCATTCAGCGACAACATTCTTAAAATCTTGTAATCCAGTGAATCGAGTTTAGTTGCCATAAAGATTATAGTTTTATTAGTTTTATTTTTTAAGCATTAAATATAATAAATATTCGACTTAACATGCTCATTTACAACACAAAATATTACGCATTCGTCACAAAGCGAATAATTCGGCTACAAAGTTACAACAATTTTTTAAATAAATCGTTTAATTTGTAAGAAATTTTCAAAAAAAACTATTTATCTTCTATAAATATCGAGGAGAGGTCGAAAAATAACCACCATGAGGCTCGAATGAAAATATATAGGAAAATACGCTGAAAACACACAATGCAGGTATCGAACACCATAGCAGGAAACAAGGTGATTATCCTGCGACACATGGGCAGCTGGACCAAGACAACCCATGGCGACACGTTGTGGCGATAGCGTTTTTTCCCCGACAAGGAGTACAAGCAATGCGAACCACTCCACTTGCGATACCTCAATTGGAGACCACTATGTGATTATTATTTAAAAAATTCAGAATGAGCCAATTAAAAACAGCCCAGGTCCATGCATCATGAATGAATCTAAATCATCTTTTATAATTTATGTGGGAAAAACGATGGACATTCCACAAAAATCATTATTTTTGCAAGTTAAAACAACCATTTCCATTTTAGACACATGGAGTTCAGGACGACAGTAAAGACAGGCGAGAACCGCAGTTGGCTGCACCATAGCGATAACGTGGTGCTGCTGGGGTCGTGCTTCAGCGACAACATCGGAGCCAAGATGCGAGGCGCACTTTTCAATGCAACGGTGAACCCGATGGGCACGCTCTACAATCCCATGAGTATTGCCCAAAGCGTGAACCGCCTTATCGATGATGTGCCAATGGCGGGGCAGGAGCTGTTCATGCAAAATGGCGTATGGAACAGCTATGGGTTCCATTCCCGCCACTCGATGCCAGACAAGCAGGTTGCTATCGACCACATGAACAAGTGCATCGCTGCCGGGCACCAAGCGCTACTCGATGCCCAGGTACTGACGATCACCTTGGGCACGGCCATCGTGTACAAGCTGCGCTCTACAGGTGAGATTGTCGCCAACTGCCACAAGGTGCCGCAGCACGAGTTCGTCCGTTCGATGGCCACTGTCGACCAAATGGTGCGTGAACTTGATTCCATGCTGACACGTCTGCATAAGTTCAACCCTGACTTGCGCATCATCCTTACTGTGAGCCCTATCCGCCACATTGCCGACGGATTAGACATCAACTCACTGAGTAAGGCGTCGCTGCGCGTCTCCATTCACGAGACGATACTCAGGCACAATAAGTATTGCGATTATTTCCCTGCCTATGAAATCATGCTCGATGACTTGCGCGACTACCGCTTCTATGGCAGCGACATGGTACATCCCAGCGACGTGGCCGTGGAATACATTTGGCAAGCGTTTCAAGCGACCTATCTTGATGACCACAGTGCCCTGGCAGTGGCACGATGCGAGCGCATCCACAAGCGGTTGCAGCATCGCCCCATGAGCACCAACCGCGAGACGGTGGACCGCTTCATTGCCGACACCGCAAGCGTTGTTCGCAACCTCATCAAGGAATACCCATACCTGAGCAATCGCCCAGAATTGCAAAAAGTACTTGACCGACAATGAATTACTCAATTACCGAAATATACAATGTGCTGAATGTGACCGGCGGGCAGATTATCGACGAAGATGCCATCGTGAGCCAGTTGCTCACCGACTCACGTTCACTCACACTCCCAAGCGAGACAATATTCTTTGCTCTGCGCACCGAGGGCGGCGACGGCCACAATTATATTCCCGACCTTTATGACAAGGGAGTGCGAAACTTTGTGGTCGCCAACGATTACTATGCACTGCCCGAGTGCTCCAGCGCCAACTACCTTGCCGTGGAATCGCCTCTCGACGCTCTACAAGCATTGGCTACCTATCACAGGCGCCGTTTCCGCGAGTTGCCTGTCATTGGAATTACCGGCAGTCGCGGCAAGACCACTGTCAAGGAGTGGCTTTACCAGTTGCTCAAGGACGACTACCGCATCGTGAGGTCGCCCCGCAGCTACAATTCCCAAATCGGGGTTCCGCTCTCGTTGTGGGACATCGACAACAACACCGATTTAGCCATCATCGAAGCAGGAATCTCGACAACAGGAGAGATGGATAACCTGCAAGCCATGATCCGCCCCACCATAGGCATCATCACCAACTTGGGCAGCGAGCACAATGACGGCTTCTCGTCGATGCAGCAGAAGGCTCAAGAGAAAGCCAAAATCCTGTTTAACTGCGAGTGTATCGTTTATTGCGCTGACGACCCACTCGTCACCCACACCATCGCACCTCTTGTCGAGAGCGATGTGGCACTGGGCATGTCATGGTCACGCAACCACTGCGAGGCGCCGCTGCAAGTTGACCGCACCGACCGCACCGAGAGCACCACGACAATTCATTACACCTACGACAACAAGGCAGGAGCCATCACAATTCCCTTCAATGCCGACCGCGACCTGAACAACGCCATCACATGCCTGGCAGTGCTGCTGCACCTGGGCCTGGAGCAAGACGTCATCGCTGAGCGCATGGCAGACCTCACACCTGTTGGCACAAGGCTCAACGTCATCGAGGGTGTGAACAACTGCACCCTGATTGTCGATAGTTATACCAGCGACTACAATTCATTGACTCCCGCACTCAACTTCATGACCCGTCGTGCTGGCATACGGCCCTGCACCGTCATCTTGAGCGACTTAAGCCATGAGAGTTATATCGGTGACGAGCTCTACATCCGCGTGAGCGAGTTGCTCAAGACCAAGCGGGTGAACCGCCTGATTGGCATCGGCAAGGGCATGTGCCAATATCACCGTTATTTCACCGACTTGCCACAATCCCACTTCTTCCATGACACCCAGGAGTTTATCGACAGCTTTGCCAAGGGTGATTTTGACGATGAGACCATCCTTATCAAGGGCGATCCCGGATTTGGATTCAGCCAGATCATCAACCTGCTTGAAGCCAAACAGCACATCACCGTCATGGAAGTGGATCTCAATGCTCTGGCACACAACTTCAAGTTCTTCAAGTCACTGATCAAGCCCGGTACCAAGACCGTGGGCATGGTAAAAGCCAGCGGATATGGAGCCGGCAGCTATGAAATTGCTAAAACGCTTCAAGACTGCGGCTGTGACTACCTGGCAGTTGCCGTTCAGGACGAAGGAGTGGAACTGCGCAAAGCCAGCATCACCATGCCCGTTATTGTGCTTAATCCCAATGGCGTGAACTACAAGGCAATGTTCCAGTACCAACTGGAGCCCGAGGTGTATAGTATCGAGATGGCGCGTGACCTTATTAAGGAGGGTCATCGATATGGAGTACATGGGTTCCCCGTGCACATCAAGATCGACAGCGGCATGCACCGCCTGGGATTCATCAAAGAGCAACTGCCCGAACTGATCAGCTTGCTCACCGACCAGGGAGTGGTCAAGCCTGTCTCGATATTCTCCCACCTGAGTGTCGCTGACGAGCCAGATCAAGATGCCTACACACAACAGCAATTTGACTATTTCGAGGCTTGCTGTGAGACGATCCAGCAGTCATTTGATCATCACATCATGAAGCACATCCTCAACACAAGCGGCGCTGTGCGTTTTCCTGAGCGACAATACGACATGGTGCGCATTGGCATCGGCCTGTATGGCATCCGCACCCTATTTGACGGAAGCGAGGATACCCTCATGCCAGTTTCGGCATTGAGGTCCATTATCATAAGTGTCAAGGATTGGCCCGCTGGAACGACAGTGGGTTATGGACGACATGGTTTGCTTGAGAGAGACAGCCGCATCGCTACCGTAAATATTGGCTACGCCGACGGTTTTGACCGGTGTTTTGGCAACGGTCGTGTCAACATGTGGGTGGGAGGCAAGTTATGTCCCACTGTGGGCAACGTGTGCATGGATGCCGTGATGATTGATGTCACCGATGTGCCGTGCAAGGTGGGTGACACGGTCGAGATTTTTGGAGAGCATGTTCCCGTCGAGCAGTTGAGTCAAGCTCGAGGCACCATCCCCTACGAAATCCTCACCAGTATTTCTCCACGTGTGAAACGCGTTTACTATAGAGAATAAAAGCAAAATGAAACGGATAACTCACATACTGCTATGTTCTCTCCTTGCTGCCTGCAGCGCTGGCGAAGTCAGAGCCCAGGACATCGAGGCCAATGGCATATTCTACAATATCCTCAGCGACACGCAAGTAGAGGTGGCACCAGCAATCCATGATGGCACCAATCACTACAACGGCTGCATCATTCTTCCCGAGCGGGTTTACTGCGACGGGGTGAACTATGAGGTTACGGCCATCGCACCTCGGGCGTTCTGGCAATCGGGAGTGACTGAGCTTCAGATACCCAATAGCGTGACCATGATCGGCGAAGCAGCATTTGCCGATGCCGAGGACTTGACAAGTATCACCCTGCCCTTGGGCCTTAAAGCCGTGAGCAAGTACATGCTGGCCGGCACAGCCATAGCCTCCATCGTGCTGCCCGAGGGCGTCACCGACATCGCTCCAAGCGCATTTGAAGATTGCTCACGCCTGCAAGCAGTGTTCATGCCTGCCAGCCTTAGACGCATCGGAGACCGAGCATTTGGCTACTGCACCAATCTCAAGGAACTCTATTGCGATGGCACCACGCCTGCCGTCACAGTGGGAGAGCAGGCCTTTGAGGGTTGCTCCAACATCAGTATCATGGTAGCTGATGCCGCTACAGCCAGCCGTTATCAGGACGACGGCTACTGGGGCAACAATGAAGAGTTCTCGCTATGGGTTGACGAAGGCCTGGCCGTGCTGCCCACCATGCAACAGGAATTCTTGGGCGAGAATTGGACAGCATTGACACTGGGCAAAAACCTTGCCTACAAGATATACGGTCCTGACGGCTACTTGATGGCTATCACTGCTGCCGACCGCTATTTCCTGCCCATTGGAGCCCGGAGCGCCGACTATCTTGTTGTTCCCACAACCCTGATGCAAGACGAGGAAGACCTGCAAATGGTGGCCACTACCGACGCGCCACCTACCGCCATCGAGGAGTTGGATGATGAGACCCGACACCAGTTGACCATCGTGGGCCTCGACGGCACCATCTACATCGATGGTGACACCCACGGAATGTGGACATTTATCTACGATGTCTATGGTAACCTGTGGTATGAGCGTCCTGCTGTGAACAACTGGATCAGTCTGCCCGGGCAGCGTGTGTATATCGTTAAGGTGGGTGACACCGTGCGTAAATTATTCCTGAACTGATGATCAATTCCCAAGATATCGATATCAAGTACATGCGCATGGCCCTGGACGAGGCACGCCGTGCAATGGAACGCGATGAAGTGCCCATCGGTGCCGTCATCGTGAGCAAGGGACGCGTCATTGGGCGCGGCCACAACCTGACCGAGGCGCTGACCGACGTTACCGCCCATGCCGAGATGCAAGCCATCACAGCTGCAGCCTCGACCCTTGGAGGCAAATACTTGACCGACTGCACGCTCTACGTTACCGTCGAGCCATGCCTGATGTGTGCCGGAGCTCTCGCATGGAGCCAGATATCCCGCATCGTCTATGGCGCGAGCGATGACAAGCGTGGCTATCACACCCAATGTGCAACACCCTTTCACCCCAAAACGGCCATCACAAGTGGCGTGCTGGGTGACGAGTGCGCCAAGTTAATGACCGATTTCTTCAAGAAAAAACGCCCCATCAAAAAAATAGAGAAGTGATGAAAAAGACCCTATTGTCAACACTCTTGTTGATTGCCGGCATGATGCTCACGGCAACAACGGCTTGTGCCCACACAACGGCCGACAAGCAAGACGCGATAGAGACTGCCGCCCCCGAGAAGGAAGGCTGCATTCAAGTCGACACCATCGAGGTGATGAGCCAAGCGATGGGCCGCACAATCAAGAACGTCGTTGTCATGCCCAGTGATTACCACCATCACGGCCAAGCGATTGCTGATGACTCCAGGTATCCTGTGCTTTACCTGCTGCATGGCGCGCAAGGTTGTTACAGCGACTGGTCGAAAAAGGCCGACCTCAAATGTCTGGCCAACGAGTATCGAGTGATTATCGTATGCCCCGACGGGCAGGACAGCTGGTACTTTGACTCGCCCATTGACCCCAAGATGCAGTTCGAGACCTACGTGAGCAAGGAACTGGTTGCCTACATTGACAGCCACTACCGCACTCACGCCAACCGCTACATGCGGGCCATCACGGGGCTGAGCATGGGCGGACACGGGGCGCTCTTCCTGGCCTTCCGTCATCCCGACGTGTTCTGGTCCTGCGGCAGCATGAGCGGCAATATGGACATCACCCAGTTCACCGACCGCTGGCACATCAGGGCCCGTCTGGGCGACTACGAGAGCAACCCGCAGCGCTGGCATGACCATGCCGTGTGCAACCAACTGGATCTCGTGAAGAATTGCCCCCTCAAGCCCGCCCAAAACATCACCATCGACGACGGCTTGAACGACATCTTCATCAAGAACAACATCGCCTTGCATGACAAAATGGTAGAGATGGGCATTGACCACGATTTCACCGTTCGCCCCGGCCGTCACAGTTGGACCTACTGGGTGAACTCGCTGGACTACCACATGATGTTTTTCGATAAGGCCTTCACACGCGGCTTCAAGCTCATGAATGAACCATCAACCGACAATAATTAGAATATACCATTGACACGACTATGAAACGTCCCAAAATACTCATTATCTATACTGGCGGCACCATCGGCATGATCGAGAATCCCGAGACCCATGCTCTGCAGCCCTTTGACTTTGACCACCTGATGGACAACGTGCCCAAGGTCAAGAAGCTGGACTATGACATCGACAACATCCAGTTCAACCCGCCCATCGACAGCAGCAACATGGACCCGACCCACTGGCGTGACATCGCCTTGTCCATCGAGGAGCACTATGACCGCTATGACGGCTTTGTCGTACTGCACGGAACCGACACGATGGCCTTCACGGCCTCGGCTTTGAGTTTCATGCTCGAGAACTTGAGTAAGCCTGTCATCATAACTGGCTCACAATTGCCCATCGGCGAAGTGCGCACCGACGGCGAGGAGAACCTCATCACCGCCCTGCAGGTCGCTGCCGCAACCGACGAGAAAGGCCGTCCCCGTGTTCAAGAGGTCGCCATATTGTTCGAGAACTACCTGTGGCGCGGCAACCGTGCCACCAAGATGAGTGCCGACAACTTCAACGCCTTCAAGAGTTTCAACTATCCCGAACTGGCCGAAATAGGCCTCGACATCGAGTATAACGAGACCAGCCTCAGGAGAATGCCACCGCGTCCATTGCGGGTGTGTACCGACATGGATGCCAATGTCATGTTCCTGGAGCTCAATCCGGGCATGACCGAGCAGACGCTCGGCTACCTGCTGCGCACGCCAGATATCAAGGGGATAGTGCTCAAGACCTACGGTGCGGGCAACACCCCCACCCACCCTTGGTTCATCAAGTGCATCAAGGAAGCCGTTAACCGCGGCGTGGTGATTGTGAACGTGACGCAGTGCGTCAATGGCGGCGTGAACTGCTCTCTTTATGAGACAGGCAAGACCCTACTCGATGCCGGCGTCATCAGCGGATTTGACATGACCAGTGAAGCCGCCATCACCAAGCTGATGTTCCTCTTTGGCATGCGGTACACCTCCAGCATGGTTAAGAAATACATGCTCAGCGACATGTGTGGTGAACTCACCATTCCTTGAACATTGCACAGCAAATGCAAGACCACAAAGAGTACAATCTACAAGCCGCCAAACCTCATGCAAGGGTTTAGCGGCTTATAAATCATTAATTGCTACGCTATTTAGTAGGTCATGCGGGGCTCAAGTTCCTTGGCCTGGTCAATCATCTTCTGGATTTCAACCTCGGCGGGGACGCGGCCACACAGGTGCTTCTCTTCGTTGACCTCGGCCACCTTGGCGGCGAGGTTGGCAGCCACACGATGGCGCAGCTCCTTGACGGTGTCAACACCAGCAGCCTCAAGCAGTTCGGCAAACTGCGGGCCAATGCCGTTGATGCGGAACAGGTCGGCATGATTGGTCCACTTGAGAATCAGTTTCTCACTGATGCCCGTCTTCTCGGCTAAATCCTTGCGGCCTGCAGGTGCGGCACAGCGATCGAGCAGTTGCTCTACAGTGTCAATGCCCTCGGCGATGAGTTTGGGAGCATATACATCCCCAATTCCCTCGATGTCGATAATCTTGTAATCCATTTTTCGTATACTTTAAAGTGAAACAAGAACTTACTCCGGCTCCTTCTCGCAGTGGCAGTTGCAGTCGATGATTTTCCAAATCAACGCAGCCAAAGCACCACCAACAAACGGGCCTACAATAAAGATCCACAGGTTGGCCAATGCAGTGCCACCCTGGAAGATGGCAGGTGCAATCGAACGGGCAGGATTAACCGACGTGCCCGTGTAGCGGATGCACACCAGGTGAACTAATACCAGCGACAAACCGATGGCGAGACCAGCAAAGTTGTTGGTTGCGCCGTTGGTCCTGCTGGTGGCACCCAAGACAACAAGCACAAACACGCAGGTGAAGATAATCTCGGCCAACAAGCCACCCATTACCGATACGCCCTCTTGCAGGTCATTGGCACCAGTGCCGTCCATGCCCATCACATTGGTTGTGAGCAGGTAAAGCAGTGCCGAACCGATAAAGGCACCAATAATCTGGAAAATGATGTACATACCGCAATCTTTAGCGGTCATGCGTCCGCTCAGGAAGCACCCCAGAGTGATGGCAGGATTGATATGGCAACCACTGATGCCCCCAATCGTGTAAGCCATGGCGACCACAGCCAGACCAAATGCCAATGCAGTGCCAACAACAGCAGGAATGTTAGCGACAGGGTCGCATCCTAAACTAACGGCGACACCACAGCCCATCAATACCAGAACCATCGTGCCAACCATTTCTGCTAAATACTTTTTCATAGTTTCAATACATATATTATTTGGTTAAACAAGTTGATTTCAAGGATACAACAAACAATCTATTATTTATAGAGCGCAAACTTATAATTTTTTAATGAAAAATGCAACATTTTTCGACAAAATCTTCTTAAATTTGCAAATTAATTATATGAGTAAGTCGTTAAGTCGATAATAATTGATAACACTATGAATGTTTCGATAGTTGGAACAGGATATGTCGGTCTTGTCAGCGGCACATGCTTTGCTGACCTTGGGGTCAATGTCACCTGTGTGGACCGTGATAGCCAGAAGATTAACCGCCTTGTTTATGGAGCAATTCCCATTTATGAACCAGGCCTGGACAACATGATAGCCCGCAATGTGAATGACAAGCGATTGACATTCTTGAGCGACTACAAGCAGGGCTTCATTGATCAGGACTTTGTGTTCTGCGCCATCGATACCACCGCCAGCGAGGATGGTTCCACCGATTTGTCGCCTATCCTTGACATTGCCAAAGACTTCGGACAGTTCATCACCCGCTACAGTGTGTTTGTCATCAAGTCCACTGTACCAGTGGGAACGGCACAACATGTTACCAAAATCATCCAAGAGGCACTCGATGCCCGGCATGCCAACATCAAGTTTGACGTGGCCAGTAATCCAGATTTTCTAACCGAGGGTAATGGCATCAAGGACTTCATGAAGCCCGACCGCATAGTCATCGGTACCGAGACGGCAAGCGCACGTCAGGCGATGGAACGCCTGTACCGCACCATCCTGATGCACAACAACCGCACCGTCATCTATACCGACACCCGCACCGCCGAGATGATCAAGTATGCCGCCACATCGATGCTCGCCACCCGCGTGAGCTTCATGAACGAGATTGCCAACCTGTGTGAAATCGTGGGAGCCGACATCAACGTGGTGCGCCACGGAGTGGGAACCGATAGCCGCATCGGGCCCAAATACATCTTTCCGGGTTGCGGTTATGGCGGCACCTTGTTCCCCCAGGACATCAACGACCTTATCAAGATTGGTAACGAGCACAACAATGACATGGAAATCCTGAAAGCTGTCGAGAATGTCAACATCCGCCAAAAGCGCATTCTGTTCAAGAAGCTGAATAACCATTTCAAGGGTGACCTGACCGGCAAAACGATTGCCCTATGGGGACTGAGTTTCAAACCCGAGACCGACGACATGACGGCCGCCCCCTCTATCGATACTATCAATCTTCTCATGGAGGCCGGTTGCCATGTGCGGGTCTATGACCCAGTGGCAATGAACGCCACCAAGCGCCGTTGGAGCAATGTGTATTGCGGACTGGACATGTATGATGCCGTCAAGGGGGCCGATGCAGTCCTCCTCTTGACCGAGTGGCGCCAATTCCGCATCCCTGCCTGGCAAATGGTGAAGAGCCTGATGAAGACCCCGCTCGTAATCGACGGTCGCAACGTCTATGACGGCGACGAACTGGAGGAAATGGGCTTCACCTACTACTGCATCGGCCGCTGAACAACAAGGGGAAACAAGAAGCACAAGATGGTTGAGAAGAGCTGTGCCTTAGCGCACGGCAATTTTCCTGCCCTGGTGGATGTAGATTCCCGGGGTGGTGGGGACGCCCTTTCCCACAGGCTGGCCCATCAGGTTGTAGTAGTTGTCGTCCATCACCGGGCGTGTCCTACCGGCCACCGCCTCGTTGATGCCGACGCGAGAAAGCACCTTCATAGATGTCTTTCCGTCTTCAATGACATGACTCAGATAGTACTCAACTTGAAAACTTGCATCCAAGTTCTCAAAATAGAACAGGGGAAACCGGCATAACCATAATAACCGATGCCCTCAATGATTTTGCCTTGAGAGCCATCAACATAGGTATGTGTCCCATTATAAATACTCTTATAATGGCGGCGTTTGCATTGATCTTTACCAACTGTAATGGTGTCGGTGTTCAGATATTCCACATTAATTAGTGATGCATTAATTTTTTATTAAACGACATAAAAACCATTTATTGATAGGGGTTTGCGAACGTTCCTTGATTTTTTGATTTGAAATTGACGGAGTAATTTTGCGGTTCAAAACCGCAAGATCATGAATACTGGACGGTATATCTTCTCCCAGGTGATGGATTTCATTCCCCGTTATCAGTTCAATAAGTTCGTCGCCAAGTATCGCGGCAACTGGCATGTCCGAGGTTTGACCTGCTACAATCAGTTGCTGCATCTGCTGTTGGGCCAGATAACGGGCTGCGATTCCCTGCGAGACATCTGTCTTTGCCTCAAGGCGCACAAGGATATCCTTTATCACCTCGGATTCCGCAAGACGGTCAATCAGTCGTCGCACTCACGCGCGAACGACAAAGCAGGACTACCGCATCTAAGGGAACTCCTCACTAAGCCTAACAGCTCTGTCAATCTCAATCAATCTCTCAAAGAACTCTCTCTATTCAATAATGTGTAACTTAACGCGATTTTATCGCATCAGTACTATAAAGTGGACTCGACCAATCAGTATTCAAAGGTGGTGTCGATGACCTCAAATTCAGTACGGCGGTTAATCTGGTCGGCTGCTTCCTGATCCTCTTTACTCAAGGATTTGATGAATTCCTCGGTCAAGGTCACGCCTTCCTCGAACTGGGGGTACTGGCTGTGGATGCGCTTGGTAACCGTCTTGGGACGCGACTCACCATATCCCGTCGGCTTGAGGCGTTCACGCGGAATTCCGTTAGCTATTAGGTAGTCGACGACACTTTGAGCACGCCGCTGTGATAGGCCCTGATTATATTTTGCACTGCCCACGCGGTCGGTGTGCGAAGCCATTTCAATAACGATATTGGGATGATCCTTCAACAACATCACCATGCTATCGAGGGCCAGTTTGGACTCATCACGCAGCACAGCCTTGTCAAAGTCATAGAAAATGTTCTCGATGATCTGAGCCTTAAACATCGCAGCCAGGATGAAGTCCACATTGTACTCGGCGTCCTCCTCGGTAGAGTCGCTTTCAAACTCCTGCCGCGCGTTGAAATAGCCTTCGGCACTGGCAAGCATGGCATATTTGACGCCACGCTGCAAGTCAAAGCGGAACGAGCCATCGGGCTTTGAGGCTGTCTTCTGGTTGCTGCCGTCATCACCGACGATACGGATAGTAGCCCCCGAAACAGGCTCGTCATCCTTGTCCACCACATACCCCGAAATCCAGATCTGCAGGTCGGGCTTAATGAAGCTGAAGATGTGGTCATAGCCACGGGCATCGCCACGGTTGCTTGAGAACAAGCCGCTCTCTCCCTCGCCAAAGGTGATGCCGAAGTCATCGGCCGCGGAGTTCATGGGAACGCCCATATTCTCAATGATATAGCTGTCCATTGCCGTGTTGTCCTCCTTGTCGCGAGGCTGCAACTTGGCCACAAACAAGTCCAGGCCGCCCATGCCAGGATGGCCGTTACTGGCAAAATACAGGAGGCTGTCGGTGCGCACATTAGGGAAACGCTCGTCGCCTTTGGTATTAATCTGCGGTCCCAGGTTCTCCAAGGTTCCGTGCTTGTCCTTGAGGTTGATGCGCCAGATATCGGTTCCACCTTGTCCGCCGGGCATGTCGCTGGCAAAGTAGAGCCACTGCCCATCGGGGCTCACAGAGGGGTCGGTATAATTGCTCAGGGTGTCGGCAGTGATTTCAAACTTTTGCGGAGCATTCCACTTGGCCTCACTGCGGGTACTGGTATAGATTTCCACCGTTGTGGGCCAATCCTGACGCACGGCGCGGGCAAGATACATTGTGGAGCCATCGGGCGAGAATGCAGCAGCGCCCTCGTCATGCTCGGTGTTCAAGCCGCCCTCGACGACCTCGGGACGTGACCACACGCCCTTCTCATCTTTCTTGAAGAAATAGATATCTCCCTTTTTGGTGCCCGTGATTTCACTTCTTAATTCTCCAGTAGATTTTTCGTTGGTAGAGGAAAAGTAGAGATACTCCATGTTCTTGTCCAGATACATCGGGCAATAGTCGGCCCGACGTGAACTGTAGAAAGACTTGACGATGTAGCGTGAACCTTCTTCCTTCCACTGGGGAGCCAATTCACATCCGCGCTTGCCCGCCAGCGCTTCCCAATCGTCAGGGCACATGGCCAGATAGGCGTCATAGGACTTGATGGCAGCGGCATATTGGCCCTCACGTTGCTGAGCCTGGGCAAGACGCAACAATGTTGTTGAATCCTCGTATTCATAGCGGATTGCGTTCTGGAAAGCTGCCACCGCACGATTACCCTGGTTGAGTTTCAAGTGGCACATTCCCAACTGGAAGGCCAACTCGCCACGCAACCAAGCGTCCTCCTTGCGGTTGTAGCGGTTGTAGAGTTTGCGATAGATGGTGGCCGCATCAAAGTATTCGCCACGGTCATAGGCTTCGTCGGCATCCTTGAGTTTAGGTCCCTTGCACGATGTCAACGACAGCGCAACCGAGGCTATCATCATACCCACAATGGTATAAAGTAGTATCCGTTTCATGAAATCGTGTTGCTATTGCTTTAACAAATAAAACGTCAAAGCTACCCCATTTATTGTTTATGCCCTCTAAAACCTAAGTAACGGCTAACGGGAATAACTGCGCGTGATTGTCATCTGATGCTTCCCGTCAAGCGCGACGCTCACAGTGGTGTAACGTCCATGAGTGTCGATTTCGTATTTAAACGTGCGCTCATGCACCACGTCGGTGCCCTTGAGTTCCTTGATGGCAATAAGGAATTTTTTCCCGGTTGCGGTATCAAAGTCATAATGGTACCGGTAAACCTTGCCGGCGGTCTCCTCGCGCACCACATAACCGCCCTGGTACAACAGCACGCGCTTGTCGCCGCTGGCTGGCTTGATGACAAGCTTGGTGAGTTGCCCCTGCTCATTATATGTATAGTCCTGACGGCTGCCGTTGCTGCCCTTGATGGTCTCACGACGGCCGTGCTCGCCAAAGATGGGTGCATAATCGATGGTGCGGTTCTTGCTCTTGGACTGCTTGAGCGTGAAGCCCAGCACCTCGTCATAAGTATAAGTGTAGTCGACTACAGTTTTGCCCTTGCGTCCCTGGATGATGGATTGAGAGAGCAGTCCCTGGTCGTTAAAGATGAACACATTGTCGCGCATGTCGCCGGTGGCCATGACCACATGCTCATCCACACGCCCCGTGCAGCCGTTAAAGCCCACGTCAAAGTGCTCGATGCGGTAGCTGTGTGTGGGATTGTTCAACAAATTGCCGTAGAACAGCCTGATGCTTGGCTCTACCTTGCTGGTAGTATCGATATAGGTAGCAAGGGCTTCGAGAGACACCTGCTCATTGCACAGGGTTTTGTGATTAACACCCAACCCCACATCTTGTGCACACACCCTTATTATTGTCATGGCAAGTAATGCCAGCGATAAAAATTTCATAGACATAACTCTCAATTGTTGGATGTTTTCCCCGCAAAGGTAGTAAAAAAACGCATATTTCACATTGATGATTGCAGTGGTTTATCGTTTTTTAGTTACCTTCGCAGTTTGTTAACCGGCTAAAACATCCAACAACTTATATCAAAACATCTATTTTTTTATGAAAGACGAAGAAATCATTGTTCAAGATCAGCAAGACGAGATTGCGCTGCCCGAGAACGCTGCCCGTGAGCTCAAGCCTGGGGAAAAATACGTCCCCATCTTGAAGCCTGACAGGACGTATCCCGAGATCACGCCCTACTCCGTTTCGTTAGGTCTGATTATGGCGGTTATCTTCAGTGCCGCCGCTGCCTACCTTGGCTTGAAGGTGGGACAAGTGTTTGAGGCAGCAATTCCCATCGCCATTATCGCCGCCGGCATTGGCGCGGTAACCAAGCGTAAGAACTCGCTGGGCGAGAACGTTATCATTCAGTCGATTGGTGCCGCATCGGGCATCATCGTTGCTGGAGCCATCTTTACTCTGCCCGCCCTCTACATCTTGCAAGCCGAGTATCCAGAGATTACTGTAAACTTCCTGGAAGTATTCCTCAGTTCGCTCTTGGGAGGTATTTTAGGCATTTTGTTCTTCATCCCCTTCCGCAAATACTTTGTGAGCGACATGCACGGCAAGTTCCCGTTCCCCGAAGCTACAGCGACGACCCAGGTGCTCGTCAGTGGCCAAAAGGGAGGCGACCAGGCTCGTCCGCTGCTCATTGCCGGTCTCGTGGGCGGTCTGTATGACTTCCTGCTCTCGACCTTCGGCTGGTGGAAAGAGGTTCTCACGACCCAAGCCATCCCAGCCCTGCAAGGCTTCACCGACAATGTCAAGATGATCTTCAAGATCAATACCGGAGCCGCCGTCTTGGGTCTGGGCTACATCATCGGCCTGCCCTATGCCTTCATTATCTTTGCCGGTAGTGCCTTCATCTGGTGGGTAATCGTGCCCCTGCTGGGCATGAATCCCGAGTATGCACAGATGGCTCCTGACCAGATCTTTGCTGGCGGTGCGCGCTACATCGGCATCGGAGGTATTGCCATGAGCGGTATCATCGGCATCGTCAAGTCGTGGGGAGTCATTAAGAATGCTGCCGGACTCGCTGGCCAGGCCTTCAAAGGTCAGGACCAGAATGTCCAGGTAGAACGACACCAGCGCGACATCTCGATGAAGGTCCTTGTGTTTGCCCTGCTTGCTGCACTGGTCGTTACCTTTGTATTCTTCTATATCGGTGTCATCCACAACCTGATGCAGACGATTGTCGCCTTCCTTGTTGTCCTGGTTATCGCCTTCCTGTTCACCACAGTGGCCGCCAACGCGATTGCCATCGTCGGCAGCAACCCCGTGAGCGGTATGACGTTGATGACCCTTATCGTGGCCAGCGTCATCTTTGTTGCCATTGGCCTCAACGGATCCAAGGGCATCGTTGCTGCCATGGTCATCGGCGGTGTGGTATGTACCGCTCTGTCGATGGCTGGCGGCATGGTGACCGATATGAAGATCGGTTACTGGATTGGCACAACACCAGCCAAACAACAGACTTGGAAGTTTGTCGGCACGCTTGTGTCGGCAGCCACCGTTGGCGGCGTGATGATCATCCTAAACAAGGCCTACGGCTTTGTTGGCGACAACGCCCTCGTTGCTCCCCAGGCCAACGCAATGGCAGCCGTAATCAAGCCCCTCATGATGGGCGGAGAGACGCCCTGGTTACTCTATGGCGTGGGTGCCATCCTGGCCCTGCTGCTCAACTGGCTCAAAGTGCCTGCCCTGCCCTTCTCATTGGGTATGTTTATCCCCTTGCAGCTGAATGCCCCGCTGCTCGTTGGCGCAATCATCAGTTGGTTCGTCAGCACCCGCAGCAAGGATGAGGCCGTCAACAATGCCCGCAAGGAGCGTGGCACCCTTCTGGCATCAGGTTTCATTGCCGGTGGTGCACTGATGGGTGTCGTGAGTGCCGCGATGATTTTCTTTGGCTTCAAGTACACCAGTCCTCTGGGCGATACCGCCAGCAATATCCTGGCCATTGTCATGTACATCGCCCTCATCCTCTTCCTGGCGGTGTCGTGCCTGCGTGCCAAGAAAGATAACGAGTAAACAACCATCACGATAAAGGCAGCTGGAACAACTCCAACAACTATCCATCAAACAGATAGTTGCGAGTATGTTCCAGCTGCTTATTTTTACTGGGCAGTTAAGATAAACTTGTATCTGTTGTATTTCTTGTTTTTTTAATAAGGATATGAAAAAAGGACGACAATGGTTGCCGTCCTCCTTTCCTAAGCGGAGTGACCGAGATTCGAACTCGGGATACGCTTTTGACGTATACACGCTTTCCAGGCGTGCCTCTTCAGCCACTCGAGCATCACTCCTGTCGTCAAATGCGGGGCAAAGGTAATACAATTTGCACGTATTTTGCAAGTTTTTCCCGATTTTTTGATAAATTTGTCCCCATGAAACCCGAGAACCGACTCCAGAATCACAACCGTACAGGCAATGCCGACCGTCAGGATCCACGCGTGAAGCAACTGGCTGTGGACGTGCTCCGCTGGTTGCCCTACGACCCCAATGATGACCAGATGATGGTTATTGTTGCGTTGGCCCACTTCCTGCTGTATGCCCCGGAACGGTCGGTGTTTGTTCTGGGCGGTTATGCAGGTACGGGAAAGACGTCGCTCACTGGAGCCATAGTCAAAGCGCTCAATCAGCAGGGAGTGAAGTCGGTGCTGATGGCTCCCACAGGACGGGCTGCACACATCTTCAGCGATTACTCTGGCCATCCTGCCTATACAATTCACCGCAAGATATACCGTCAGCAGGGCTATGGCATCGATGCCTTCGGGATGGCCGAGAACAAGCATAGCAACACGGTATTTATTGTGGATGAGGCATCCATGATCAGCAACACCAACGATGGTTCGATGTTTGGCAGCGGACGGTTGCTTGAGGACCTTGTTGATTATGTCTACAATGGACTGGGTTGCAAACTGGTGCTCATGGGTGACAATGCACAGTTACCGCCTGTTGGGCAGCTTGTGAGTCCCGCCCTGGACAACGAAATCCTGCAATCGCTGGGACTGACGACCTATGGCGTTTTTCTGCGCGAAATCGCCCGTCAGGCCCAGGAGAGCGGCATCCTGCACAATGCCACCCTGCTGCGACAGTCGATGGAAGAAGGCGTACTGGGCAGGCCACATTTTGACTTGGAGGGAATGGAGGACATCGCCACCGTGTCGAGCGAATTCCTGTTGGAAACCATCAGTGACAGCTATGACCGTGACGGCATGGGCGAGACCATCATCGTGACCCGGAGCAACAAACGGGCCACCCTGTTCAACATGGGTGTGCGCAACAGTATCCTCTACCGTGAAGACTTACTCACAAACGACGACATGCTGCTTGTTGCCAAGAACAACTACTACTGGGCACGCGACTATGAGCAGCTGGACTTTATCGCCAACGGAGACGTGTGCCGTGTGAGGCGCGTGTGGGGCGATATTGAGCATCGCTACGGGTTGCGGTTTGCCAATGTCACTGTCGAGTTCCCGGACCACGACGGCGTGGAAATGGATTGCAAAATCGTCGTGGACTGCTTGCTGAGCGACACACCGGCGCTGAACCGCGAACAAAGCGAGCGCCTGTTCAACGAAGTGTGGGCCGAACTGACCGGCGACAAACGCGAACACTACAAGCAGCTCAAGGAACATCCCTACTACAACGCGTTGCAAGTGAAGTATGCCTACGCCGTGACATGCCACAAAGCGCAAGGAGGCCAGTGGCGCAACGTGTTCATCGACATGGGCGGCATCATGCCCGACGCCATGCTGTCGATTGACTTCTACCGCTGGCTCTACACAGCCATCACGCGAGCCAGCAACCAGGTGTATCTCATTAATTGGAGAGAAGAGGATAGCTAACAGGCAACAAGTGAAAACTTTTTACTACCTTTGCAGCCACACTTATTCAAAATTCAAGAAGTTATGAGGCACAAGAACTTATATCGCTTGATGTCCAGTCTGGTGGCAATAACTGCATGGATGGGCACCACGGCAACAATTCCTTCGGGCTACTATGACTCGCTCGACGGCAAGAGCGGAGAAGCCCTGAAGAATGCCATACACGAACTGACACTGCGCCACACCGTGCTGAGCTACTACAGCCTGTGGAGGTACTTTCCTGACACCGATTGCTATCCCGACAACAAGAACAAGGTGTGGGACATGTACAGCGACCGCAACTACTACTTTGGCAACACGGGCGGCATGAACCGTGAGCACTCCCTGCCCAAGAGCTGGTGGGCTCCCAGCGGCGAGAACACCAACACCGACCTGTATCCCAGCTACACCGACATCATGCATCTCTATCCCGCCGATGCCGAGGCCAATACAGCCAAGTACTACTGGCCGCTGGGAGAGGTGTCCAAGACAAGTTACGACAACGGTGTGACGAAGGTTGGCACACCCCGCTTGGGTCAAGGTGGCGGAGCCGGTGAAGTGTTTGAGCCGGATGACCGCTATAAGGGCGACTTTGCCCGCACCTACTTCTACATGGCTTGCACCTACCAGCACTACCACTGGCGCCACACGTTCATGCTCACCAACGACAACTGGAAGACCCTCAACGACTGGTCGGTCGAGCTGCTGTGCCGCTGGGCACGCAACGATGCCGTGAGCGACAAGGAAGTTGATCGTAATGACGCTGTGCAAAAGTGCCAGAACAACCGCAATCCGTTTATCGATATTCCCGAATTGTTTGAATACATCTGGGGCAACCGCCAGGGTCAGGTGTTCTACTTGAGCGAGGCAGGTATGACCGCCGACACGACTACCTATACGGGCGAGCCTGAACTTATCGCTCCCACCCAGAACACGGTGCTCGACTTTGGCGAGGTGGCTTTGGGCAAGTCGCTGGACTATACCATCTACATCAAGGGTTGCGGACTCACCAACCCGCTGACGGTTCAGCTCTACCGCTATGACTACGAGATGTTCAGTATTCCTGTCACCAGTGTGAGCCGCATGGCCGCCAACAGCGCCGAGGGTTATCCCTTGAAGGTCACCTACACGCCCACAGCCATTGGCGATCATTCCTCACGACTGCTCATACTTGATGGTGGTTTGACTGGTAGCGTCGGCATCGAGCTCAAGGCCCGCTGTGTTGCAGCCCCTTCCCTATCCACACTCGAGGCTTTGGGTGCCAGCAACATCACCGCTGAGGGCTATACCGCCAACTGGCGTGCCGCCGACGAGGAAGTCGATTACTATGTGCTCACCCGCAGCGTGTATAACAAAAAAACAGGTGACGTGCGCACCGAGGCCTTTACCACCGACGATGGCGAGACGACGAGCATGGCATTTGAAGACCGCCAGCCCGACGAGACGCACACCTACTATGTGCAGTCCTATCGCTTGGGTTACATGAGCGAGCCGTCCAATGTCATCACCATCGATGCGTCGGGCCTGACCGGCATCAGTGCCGAAAAGCCATTGCAAGTGCTCCCCATCGAGGGCGGCATATTGATCAAGTGCAGCGAGAATGTTGGCCGCGCAACCGTCTATGACATGGCCGGCCGCACGGTGTGCCACATCGACAACTTGGGCGATGACTCCATCATCGAGTTGCCCCGCGGCATCTACCTGCTCCAAACTGCGACAAGCCGCAGTGCCTGGAAAGTTGCGGTGCGGTAAAGAGACTTTCAACACAGGCGCGATGCGCCTGCCCACACGACACCAAAAATAAAACGGTTGGCCCTGAGGACCAGCCGTTTATTTTTTAATGATGTGAATGACCAAGGCTTACTCCTTGATGAGGTTGCCGCCTTCCTTCAGAGCCTCCTCGTTGAGGGGGATGAGGTGCCAGTGACGCTCGGGGAGGGTCTTCTTGAGGGCCTTGAGCACGCTCTCGATGGTGACCATGGGGCGCACCTTGAGCATCGAACCGAGCACAATCATGTTGAAGGTCTTGGAATTCTTCATCTCGATAGACTTCTCGGTAGCATCGATAGGATAAACCTTGATATCGGTGCGTGTGGGTTTCTTGTGGATGCCATAGGTGTCATACATCAAGATTCCACCGGGCTTTACCTTGCTCTCAAACTTGTCGAGAGACTGCTGGTTGAGCACGACTACCACGTCGTAGGTGTTCAAGACAGGCGAGCTGATGCGCTCATCGCTCACGATAACGGTAACGTTGGCGGTACCACCGCGCTGTTCGGGGCCGTAGGAGGGGAGCCAGCACACTTCCTTGTCTTCCATCAGACCAGAGTAGGCCAGGATCTTACCCATTGACAATACACCCTGTCCGCCGAAACCGGCAATAACTATTTCGTTAATCATAGTGTCTTCTTAAAAATTTTAGCGTTGAATACCATCTTCTAAGTTCTTCAGGTCTCCCAGGGGATACTTGGCGAACATATTCTCTTCCATCCACTTGTTGGCCTTCTCGGGAGTGAGTTTCCAACCGGTGTTGCAGGCGCTGACGATCTCGACAACCGAGGTGCCCTTGCAGTTGATGCTGTTCTCGAATGCCTTGCGCAGGGCGGCTTTGGCCTTGCGGACGTTGGCGGGCGTGTGAACGCTCTGGCGGGTCACATAGCAGGTACCGTCGAGTTGAGCCAGCAGCGGAGTGATGGCCAGGGGATAGCCGTTGAGGTCCGGACGGCGGCCGTAAGGGCAGGTAGCGGTCTTTTGACCCAGCAGGGTCGTGGGAGCCATCTGGCCGCCCGTCATACCGTAGATTGCATTGTTGATGAAAATGATAGCGATGTTCTCGCCACGGTTGCAAGCGTGAATCGACTCGCAGGTACCGATGGCCGAGAAGTCACCGTCGCCCTGATAGGTGAATACCAGGTTCTCGGGCCACAGGCGCTTTACAGCGGTGGCCAGAGCGGTGGCGCGTCCGTGAGGAGCCTCTTCCCAGTCCACGTCGATGTAGTTGTAGGCAAAAACTGCGCAACCAACGGGCGAAACGCCGACGGTCTTTTCAGCAACACCCATTTCCTCGATGACCTGGGCAACGAGTTTGTGTACAACGCCATGGCTGCAACCAGGGCAATAGTGCATGTGAACTTGGTTCAACAGCGCAGGTGCAGAATAAACTTTATTCTCAGGTTTAATGATATCGTTAAGTTCCATTGCGTTATTACTTATTAATGAGTTTCTCTTTCAGTACGTTCAACAGTTCGTCGGGTGTGGGCACGTTGCCGCCAAAGCGGCCATAGTGCTCAACCGGCATCTTGCATTCAACGGCAAGTTTCACATCCTCGACCATCTGGCCGGCGTTGAGCTCAACGCACAGGATGCCCTTGACGTTCTTAGCGGCCTCGCGCAGCTGCTTCTCGGGGAAGGGCCACAGGGTGATGGGACGGAACATACCCACCTTGATACCTTCGGTGCGGGCCAGCTCCATGGTCTTCATGGCGATGCGGGCGGTGGTGCCAAATGCTGTGATCAGGTAGTCGCAGTCCTCCACGTCGATGAGTTCACAACGGGTCTCGTTCTTCTCGATCTCGCGGTAGCAGGCCTGGAAGCGCCAGTTGTTCTCCTCCATCTTGTCGTCGTCGAGCTCAAGGCTGGTAACGACGTTGCTGGGGCGCATGCCCTTGCGGCCGTTAACGGCCCATGGGCACTGCTCGCGTATCTGCTCGTCGGTGCGGCGCGGACGCTGCTCGGGCAGAACGACCTTCTCCATGAGCTGACCGATGGTACCGTCGGCGAGGATCATTGACACGCAGCGATACTTGAAAGCCAGGTCAAAGCCCAGGGCAACCATGTCGGCCATCTCCTGCACGCTGCTGGGAGCGAGCACGATCATGTGGTAGTCACCGTGACCGCCACCCTTGCATGCCTGGAAGTAGTCGGCCTGTGAAGCGTGGATGGTACCCAGACCGGGACCACCGCGCTGCACGTTGATCAACAAAGCGGGAACCTCGCTGGCGGCGAGATAGGAAACGCCTTCCTGCATCAAGCTGAAGCCAGGGCTGGAGGTAGAAGTGCAGACAGCCTTGCCGGTCATTGCACCGCCATAGACCATGTTGATGGCAGCGACCTCGCTCTCGGCCTGCAGCACAACCATACCTGTAGTTTCCCAAGGCATTTCTTCCTCGAGTTTCTCAAGCACCTCACTCTGCGGAGTGATCGGGTATCCGAAATATCCGTCGGCACCATAGCGGATCATAGCCATGGCGAGGGCTTCGTTACCCTTCATCAATGTTACTTTATCGTTCATATTGTTCGACAGTAGTTTAAATGGTTAGTCACTATTATTTTTCCATTACGCGATAGACCTCGATGCATGCATCGGGACAAACGAGTGCACAACTCTGGCATGCTATACAAGCCTCGGGTTGTTCCATATACGCGAAATGATATCCGCGGTCATTCACCTCTTTCTCCTTGAGGTTCAGCACATTGCAGGGACAAGCCACAACACACAGGCGGCATCCCTTGCATCGTTCCGTATTCACTACTACGGCTCCATGAATTTTTGCCATAAAAGAAATAGTTTAAAGTTTAAAAGGTTATTAATCTTGTTGTTCTTCTAATTACGGCAAAAATACTGCTTTTTGGGGACATGGCAAACAAAAAAGAATGAATATTTACCTAAAAGTGATGATTTTCTTTCTGAAATAAGCTGATATAGCATAAAGCGGGATGTTTTCCATCCAGCCCTCATCTTGATAAGGTTTCATTGATATTCTCAGGCCCTTAAGCTCACTAAATGATAATCCACATTTAAAAATGAATTGACCACTGACACTGACAAAATCGGTTTTTACATTTTTTGGACGTTCAACAACACATAATCAACATTTTTTTGGACGAATACTTGATCAATATGGTAGAACAGACATTACTATAATCTTATCTATCTTAATAAAATATAGGTGCTATGATATGTCAAATAGTTGCTCTATTAACCAAAAAATAGTATTTTTGCATTACCATAATAATAATAAATACTCATATGGCTTACAATCTAAATATAAGAGAGAAAGAGGTTGAAAATAGGCTCCGTAAAGATTATTTTCAAGCATATAATGCAGAAGAAGTTTTAGGTGATATTGATTTTGCTGTCGCTGTGCCTACAAACGGACCTCAATTATTTGAACCTGAATATTTGCTTTGGGCAGAGGCAAAAAAATCCAATCATCATGACATAAAGCATTCATTTGTCCAACTCATTCTCACGATTGGAAAAGCCAAGACATTCGATAAGCATCTTCCTCCTGCATTTTTAGGCGCATTTGATGCTCAAAAGATTGCCTTTTTACCATATGACAAGATATTAGATATCTTTTACATCAATGATTTTAATTGGAATGTTACACCCTCTGACCATAAGACAAAAGAGTTTCAATTTGTTTTAGCCAAAGTGAAAGAAATTCTTGACCAAGAAATTCTTCTTTATCAGTTTGAATCAGATGACAAGGAATTGCGTCAATTCATTAAGAGAAACTTTATTGTAGGCAAATCTAAGTTATCAAAAATCCGTATCAATAAAAACAACTTTACAGCCATCTTCCAAAAATGGTTAAAAGAAGTCAAACCTACAATCGCTAATGTAAATTGGGATGTTGCAAAGAAAAAAGGGATCATTGATGCCGACTTTTATCTCGCAGATATTTTATCTGAGCATAATATTACACTTAAAGAAAAACTTTTTGTCCTACTTCGCAAAGATCACTATGAGCTAGACCGGAGGATAGATGTCACTGGTTTTTTTGACTCCAAAAGAGCTATTTTCAGCGATGAGCAGAAAGCCCACACTCAATTCTGGAACAGGTATGACCGTCCTCCCAAGAGAGAATATTGGGATGCCATAGTAGCTCGACGAGATTTATTGGTGCCACAAGATATTAGAGAAATAAAAGGATCTTTTTACACACCAAGTAAATGGGTTGACCTTTCTCAGCAATATTTAGCTAACCAATTTGGCGATAACTGGCAAGATGATTACTATATTTGGGATTGTGCAGCAGGCACTGGCAATCTACTTGCAAACCTAACAAATAAGTATCGAGTATGGGCCAGTACCTTAGATAAAGCCGACGTTGACGTAATGCACGACCGCATCAAGACAATGAATGAAGCATCAGTTAACGGTAAAGGTGGTGCCAATTTACTGGATGACCATGTGTTCCAATTTGACTTTCTTAACGATTCGTTTGACAAATTGCCCCCGAAACTAAAGGCAATCATTGATGACAAAAACGAAAGGGAAAAACTTATAATTTACATTAACCCACCTTATGCTGAGGCCAGTAATATTCACACTAAAACTGGAACGGGTTCTAATCGAAAAGGATTATCCGATAGTTATGTAAAAACGACTTATAAGGATAGTTTGGGCCGTGCTGGAAATGAGTTATTTGCTCAGTTTTTTGCAAGAGTCGTGCGCGAAATCCCTTCCTGCCACCTTGCAGTATTTTCAAAGTTGAAAATACTGCAAGGTCCCAATTTTACGGGATTCAGGCAATTATTCCGAGCGAAGCTCGGTCGAATTTTTTTGGTCCCTGCTAATACTTTCGATAACGTCAGAGGGGCTTTCCCTATCGGATTTCAGATTTGGGACACAGCAGTTAAAGAAGAATTTAAGATGACAACTGCTGACATCTATGATGCACACGGGGATTTGATTGGTAAGAAAAATATTTATGCTTATCAGAAAGGAACCTTTATCATCGACTGGCTACGTCCTTTTTACGACAAAGAAGGCAAACGAATCGCATATCTTCGATTTCTTGGGACTGATTTCCAGAATAACAATGGTGTGTTTTTAACATTGAAGCCTTCACAAAATGATTTAAAACAAGTAAAAGGCAACTGGGTTACTCGCAAGAACTTAATTCAGATGTGCATATACTTTTCAGTCAGACATTGCATTGAAGCTACTTGGATAAATGATCGAGATCAGTTTCTCTATCCAAGCAACAACTGGGTTAATGACATTGAATTCCAAACAGACTGTATTATTTACACATTGTTTCACAGTCAAAACAGAATTAGCCACGTTCATGGAACTAATCACTGGATACCATTTACTGAAGAAGAAGTCAATTCCCGTGACACATTCTCAAGCCACTTTTTGATAGATTTCCTATCCGAAAAAAACAAGATCGATAGTTCTTTACAAACGAGTTTATTTCAAGAAAAAACAAAAATAAAATATTCTGAAGAAGCTCTAACTGTAATGAATTCTGGAAAAGCATTATGGAAATACTACCACCAACAGAAGAATTCAGTGCCTGATGCATCCTACTATGACATAAGACTCTATTTTCAAGGTACTAAAATAAATGCAAAGGGAGAAGAACAAATGAACCCTGATAGTACTGATACTACCTATAATCAACTCATTAATGCCTTAAGATTAAAAGTTAAGGGATTAGCACGACACATTGAACCCAAGGTTTATGAATATGGTTTCCTAAAACGCAATTATGATAATCTTTAGTGCTTGAATGAACTAAGCAAGGCGGCTGGACGCATGTTGTATCCAGCCGCCTTGACTATTGACGGGGGCTCGCGCCCTTGTTGATTATCTACTTACTTCTTACTGTAGGCGTTGATGATGTTGTCGATGCTGTCATCGATGCGCATGCGGTAGAACGAGCGCCAAACAAAGAAGATGGCCACGAGTACCAGCACGATGCCGGCATAGGGGGCAACGGCGCTGAAGTTGGGGCTGATTGCCATCTCCATGGCCAGCAGACCAAACAGGGTAGTGAACTTGATGATGGGGTTCAGCGAAACCGAGGAGGTGTCCTTGAAGGGGTCACCCACGGTGTCACCCACAACCGATGCGTCGTGCAGGTCGGTACCCTTGAGGTCGAGGTCAACCTCGACGACCTTCTTACTGTTATCCCAGCTGCCGCCGGCGTTGGCCATGAACACAGCCTGGAACAGACCGAACAGGGCAATCGAGATGAGGTAAGAAACGAAGAGCGAAACGGCGTTGTTGCCACCCACGCTGCCCGGCGATGCCAAGCAGGCGAAGCCGAGGGCGAAGAAGAAGATGGCCAGGAAGATGTTGAACATACCCTTCTGGGCATACTGGGTGCAGATCTTAACGACCTCGACCGACGACTTGGTGTCGGCCTTCTTGGGGGCGTTGGGATCGAGCTTGATGTGGTCCTTGATGAAGGCCACGGCACGGTTAGCGCCCACGGTAACGGCCTGGGTCGAAGCACCAGTGAACCAGTAGATGACACAACCACCCAGCAGGAAGCCGATGATGGTGTAGGGATTCAGGAGGTTGAGCAGGCTGGCGGGATCCACACCGAGGGTCTTCTGGATCACGAGGATGATAGAGAAGATCATCGTGGTGGCACCAACGACTGCGGTACCGATGAGCACGGGCTTGGCAGTAGCCTTGAAGGTGTTGCCGGCACCGTCGTTCTCCTCCAGGTAGTGCTTGGACTTCTCCCAGTCGGGGGTGAAGCCAAACTCCTTCTCGATCTGCTCATCCTTATTGGGAACTTCCTCGATGAGGGAGAGCTCATAGACGCTCTGGGCATTGTCGGTAACGGGGCCGTAGCTGTCAACAGCGATGGTGACGGGACCCATACCGAGCATACCGAAGGCCACCAGACCAAAGGCGAAGATGGCGGGATAGGACATCAGGCTCTCGGGAATGTCAATCGAGAACGCATAGCCCACGAACATCAACAGCACAAAGGCCAGACCGGTCCAGAAGCCCGAGAAGTTACCAGCCACAAAACCGCTGAGGATGTTGAGCGAAGCGCCACCATGGTGGGAAGCCTTAACGACCTCGAGCACGTGGCCGCTCTTGGGCGAGGTGAATATCTTGGTAATCTCGGGGATGAGGGCTGCGCCCAGTGTTCCCATCGAGATGATGCTTGCCAGCTGCCACCACAGGTTGGGGTTACCCTCAACACTGCCAAGCTGCAGATAAGAAACGATATAGGTTACGGCGATACTCAGTGCACTGGCAATCCAGATGAGGCTGGTGAGGGGTTTCTCAAAGTCGAGGTTCTCCTTGCCGGCATATTTTGCTTTGCAATAAGCCTTGTTGATCCAGTAGGCAACCACCGAGGTGATGACCATCAAAATGCGCATCGAGAAGATCCACACGAGCAGGTTCTTCTGCATCTCGGGATCCTTGACGGCGAGCAGGATGAACGACACCAGGGCAACACCAGTCACGCCGTAGGTCTCAAAACCGTCGGCCGTGGGGCCAACGCTGTCGCCGGCATTGTCACCGGTGCAGTCGGCAATTACACCAGGGTTGCGGGGGTCGTCCTCACCAATCTTGAAGACCACCTTCATGAGGTCACTGCCGATGTCGGCAATCTTGGTGAAGATACCACCGGCGATGCGCAGGGCACTGGCGCCCAGGCTCTCACCAATGGCGAAGCCAATCAGGCAGACACCTGCCAGGTCACAGGGGACATAGAGCAGGATGACGAGCATGATGATGAGCTCAACGCACACCAGCATCACGCCAATGCTCATACCGGCGTTCAAGGGGATATTGAGCAGGCGCAGCGGATCGCGGCGCAGCGAAGCAAACGCCATGCGAGCGTTGGCATAAGTGTTCATGCGGATACCATAGGCAGCCACGGCATAGGAGCCAAGCATGCCGATGATGGTTGAAAGCAGGATGATGCACACTTCCCACACCTTCATGTGGGTGAGGCCGCCAAAGTAGAAGGCGACAACCACGCCGATGAAGACAAACAGAATGGCCAGGAAACGACCCTGCTGCTTGAGGTAGGTCGAGCAGGTCTTATAGATCACCTCACCAATCTCGCGCATGGCCTCATGCACAGGCAGATTCTTGGTTTTAACGAAGTGATACACACCGAACAACATACCCAAAATGCACACGAGGAATCCCCAGTGCAAGAAGCTGATCTCATGTAGCGACTCGGGCATGACCAAGTCGGCTTCGCTGGCACTCAGTCCAAGACTTGAGGCCAGAGCCAGCATCAGGACAAATGATTTCTTCATAGATTTACTCTAATAAATTACTTTGTTTTGTTTTTATGATGAATTGTGTTAATGCTAATTGGTTTTCATGCGACTCCATGGGTAAGGCCCACAAAATCGTCCGCAAAGATACTACCATTTTTTTTAATAGGTGCATTTTTATTAAGAAATCAACACCTGCAAACTTAAAAAAATCATTATCACGCCGCAAAAAGGGGCAAAAAGCTGGCAAAACAATCGGATTTCGTCAACTTTAAGTGGCAAAATGCCGACAGTTTCGCCAAAAAAGTGGCAAATTCCCAAATTACGATTTATAACTTTGCAGGCAGTTATTCAAACATATAATTAAGGAAATCGTGCAGCGGCTTTAAAGGTTGTAAGTCGGTTGCAACGCGCTCCACCCAGTCTTGGCAATCAAAGTAGCTCTCATCGACGCGCTTGACCATCAAGTATTCCTTCATCTTAAGGTATTGAGCCAGCGGATGGTCCTTGGGATATCCCTTGGGCAGCGTTTTGAGCGACTGAGACATCCACTCATATTGTGACGCGAGATCAGGGCTATTGACAATGGCCAAGAACTCGTCGGGCTCGGCATCGATAAGCGCCCGCAGCTGTTCGAGGATTTCCTTGGCAGGCCACCAGATACCCCCACACAGCATCATCTCGTTGACACCAATGTGGACATAGTAACCCGACTGCACCGTGTGACGCCCACCGCGTCCAATCACTCCCGAGAAATAGGTCTTGTAGGGGCTCTTGTCATGAGAGAAACGGATGTCACGATAGATGCGGTAAACGCAGTCCTTGACATTGAGCCCACGCACATCGGGGAAGTACTCGGCAACGAGGGCAATGAGGCGTTGCATGTCCTGTTCCCAGGGGCCACGCAGCGCATCGAACCTGTCCTTGCGCGCCTTGAACCAAGCACGGTCGTTGTGAATAGCGAGTTGGCGCAGGAAAGCCAAAATCTCACTGATATTGCTTGCAGATTTCATCATTGATCAAATTTTATAAATGTCAAATTTTCAGCACAAAGGTAATAAAATTGCCACATATAATCCCCAAAACACATGATTATTAAGAATTGCGGTGTAAATCAAGCACTTATTATTAAAGAAATCATCAGAAATTCTCCCACAAAAACAATAAATCATCAATTCAAATAGCAGAAAAAGCAAAAAAATGACAGAAAAAAGTTTGTTTAATTAAAAAATCATTATTACCTTTGACGCGTGGTTGATGACTGAACGCTACCATTCCATGGCTGTTGAAAGAATTTTTCATGACCTATTGGTTTGCGACAAACTTTAGTACATTCAATATATATCAGTATAACCTTATCAATTAACTTACTAAAACTTAAAGGCTTATGAAGAAATTATTATTTTTCTTGACCGCCGCTATCATGGCGATGTCCTTATCTGCCGCACCTGTTGACCAGATTACGGCCCAGCAGAAGGCACAGAGTTTCTTAAGTAATGAGTTCTATGCAGGTAAGTTCATGGCACCGGCAGCCTTGAATCCCGTATTGCTCAAGGCAGAGTATGGCAACGTTAAGTTCAACGAGCCAGTGTATTACATCTTCAACACCGCCACGACGTTTGTGGTAGTTGCAGGAGACGACCGCGCAGAATCGATACTGATGGTGGGCGATCGTCCTCTGAGCGATGTTAACAGCCTGCCACCGGGTCTCAGCGACATGCTTGGCCAGTACAAGGACCAGATTATGTACCTGCAGGAGCATCCGGGCATGCGTTCCAACCTGATGGCCAACCCATCGAGTTCAAAGCTGCGTGCAGGCACTTACGGCCCGTTGCTGACGTCCATCTGGGACCAGTCGGCACCGTTCTACAACCAGTGCAAGTTCGGCAGCTACCAGTGCTTGACAGGATGTCCTGCCACATCGGCTTCGATGGTGTTCCACTACTGGAAGTATCCCACTGCAGCAACTCCTGCAGTACCCGGCTACAAGTCAACCATCAGCTACTCGAGCTATGGCTCCACGAGCTATACCCACAGTGCACTGCCCTCCACCACCTTTGACTGGGCCAACATGCTGGATGACTACACCGGCAGCTACACCACGGCTCAGGGAACCGCAGTTGCAACCCTGATGCACTATGTAGGCCAGGCCGAGCGCATGGGCTACGGCACGAGTGCGGCAGGTGGTAGCGGCGTCAGCGTCGACAGTGTATGCAACATCCGCGATGCTTTCACCTTCTTTGGCTACGATTCAAGCACCACGCGCTTTGTCAAGAAGACGAGTGCCTACAGCGGTGGTACCACCTTGTACACCGACACCCAGTGGGCAGCCCTGATCCAGGAGGAGATGGCAGCTGGCCGTCCCATCGTGTTCTGTGCCGTGAGCACCAGTGGCGGAGGCCATGCCTTTAACGTCGATGGTTACAACAGCAGCACCAACAAGTACCACGTCAACTTCGGTTGGAGTGGCGAGGGCAACGCATGGTGTTCGCTCAACTCATTTGGCTACAGCAGCTACAACTTCAACGTTTATCAGCAGATGGTTATCGGCATCCAGCCGCCCACATCCGCTGCGACCCCGACGCTGACCGTTTCTCCCAGCACGCTGAGCTTCAGTGCTACCGCCGGCCAGACCGCAACCAAGACCTTTACGGTTACTGGATCCAATCTGACTGGTAACGTTACCGTGGATCTGACCGATGCCAACGGCGTCTACAGCGTATCACCCACGACCATCAGCGCCAGTGCAGCCGCTGCAGGCGCAACTGTGACCGTGACCTACAAGCCCACCGCAGCCGGTTCCCACTCGGGCACCATTAAGCTGACGAGCAGCGGTGCTACCGCTGTTAACGTATCCATGACGGGTACCGCCACTGCAGCTGCCCTGGAGACCTATACTCCCGTGATGAGTGCCGCCAACAGCAGTTACATCACCACCAACAGTTTCCGCGCCGACTGGACCGACCAGACGTCGAGCAGTAACGTGAGCAGCTACACCTTGCAGGTTACTGAGAAAGGCAGCACACCCGCAACCACTCAGCTCGCCAGCATCGACCTGAGCGGTGTGACCCAGGTAACCAACTCCGAGGGCTACCTGAGCGATGTTTCGAGCAGCATCACCAGCTACCTGGGCACCGGATGGAGTGCATCGACCTATGTTTATGCCAACACCGGCATGCTCATCACCGGCGGCAATCTGGTATCGCCCACCTACAGCTTGAGCGGCTATAGCAAGGTAACCGTTAAGGTAACAGCCTACTCCTACTACTCGAGCTACTATGGCAACGCCACGCTGAGCGTAGCCACCAACAGTGCCAGCCAGACCCAGGCACTGACCGACAACAGCACCGAGTACACATTTGTACTGAACTGCTCGTCAAGCGACAAGGTGACCATCGGTTCCACCAGCAACTACATCAGTGTGAGCAAGATCGAGATCTATGCCGGCGACACAAGCGTCAACATGTTTGCCGCCAGCGAGACCGGTGGAGAGACCAGCCGCACCATCACGGGCATCACCAACAAGTACTACACCGTGAACAACCTGAAGGAGGGCGGCACATTCGTCTATAAGGTAAAAGCCATCTACACCGACGGTACCGAGAGCTCCTGGAGTAACGAGCAGGAGGTAACCCTGAACGAGGCCGTTGTCGCAACTCCGACGCTCACCGTTACCCCCGCTACGCTGAGCATGAGCGCCTACACTGGTGAGACTGCGACCGCAACCTTCAAGGTGACGGGTGCCGACCTGACCGGTAACGTAACCCTGACCAATAGCGGCTCCAGCGTATTCAGCATCACGCCGACCACCATCACTGCAGCCAATGCAGCCAATGGCGTGAACGTTACTGTCACCTATGCTCCCACCGCCACCGGCACGCAGACGGCAACCATCACGATTGCCAGCAGTGGTGCCGAGAGCAAGACCGTGACCCTGACGGGTACCGCCACCACGGCTCCCATCACGACATACACCCCCGTGATGAGTGCCGCCAACAGCAGCTACATCACCAGCTCGAGCTTCCGTGCCGACTGGACCGACCAGACTGCAAGTTCCAATGTGGCCAGCTACACCCTGCAAGTGAATGGTCAGGGCGGCTCAACGCCTGCCACCACGACGCTGCTGGGCAGCATCGACGGCAGCGGCTACACCGGCAGCTACAAGACCATCTCGCTGACCTCGCCTTGGGGCGGAACCAACGTCAAGGGCGGATACAGCGCTGTTTACTTCACCAAGAGCGGCAAGATCACCTTCACCATCCCGTCGGGCTACAGCAATGCCACCTTCAGCGTCAAGATCACGACCGTGACCGGCAGCTATGGTACGGGCAACGTCACCGTCGCTTCGACCAAGACCAGCGCCGTGGGTCACACCTTTGCCAAGGGCGAGACCTACACCTGGATTGTGACCGGCAGCGCCGGTGAGGTCATCACCCTGACCACGACCGACAGCAGCTACTCACCCGACATGTCGCTGATTGAGGTCTATGCAGGTAACACCACGCTTAATGCCACCGAGACCGGCGATGCCACTGCACGCACGATTACCGGCATTACCAACAAGTACTACACGGTGAACAACCTGACTGCAGCCACCACCTATACTTATAAGGTGAAGGCCATCTACACCGATGGCAGCGAGAGTGCTTGGAGTAACGAGCAGACCGTCACCCTGAAGGATGAAGAGCCCGCCGCTACCCCGACGCTGACCGTGACACCGACCAGCCTGAACATGAGTGCCAACGTGGGCGGTACCGCAACCGCAACCTTCAAGGTAACCGGTGCCGACCTCACCGGCAACGTGACCCTCACGCTGAGTGACGCGAGTGTGTTCACCATCACCCCGACCACCATTACTGCAGCCAATGCCGCTAATGGTGTCAACGTGACCGTGACCTACAAGCCCACCGCCTATGGCACCCAAACCGCAACCGTGACCGTTGCCAGCAGCGGAGCAACAAGCAAGACTGTCGCACTCACCGGTAATGCCACCATCAACAAGGCTAATCCTGTCCTGAACTCGGCCACCGATATCACGAGCACCAGCTTCACTGCAAACTGGACCCACGATGTTGAAGCATCGACCGTATCCAGCTACACCCTGTACGGAACCCTCACCGCACAGCCTGGCGGTACTGATGAGCCGAGCGCAACCTTGCTGGGCAGCCTGGACGGCAGCAACTACACCGGCAGCTATGCCAGCATCACCCTGAGTTCGCCTTGGGGCGGCAGCAACGTGAAGGCGGGCAATGGAGCCATCTACACCAAGAACTCGTCCTCGTGGTGGAGCACGAGCTACGGTAGCATCACCTTCACTGTTCCTTCGGGCTACAGCAATGCCACCTTCACTGTTCAAATCACTACCGCCAACACGAGCTATGGTGCCGGCACCATCACTGTGAAGTCGGCTAATACCTCGGCCGTAACCTACACCTTCGCTAAGGGCGGAACCCAAACCTGGACCGTGACAGCAAGTGCAGGAGACAAGATCACCATCTACTCGACCGACAGCAGCTACTCACCTGACATGGCCTACATTGGCATCTATGCAGGCACGCTGAACCTGAACGCTACTGCAACCGGTGACAACACCGACTTTGTAATCACCGACATCGAGGCCGGCAGCACTGGTATCACCTTGAGCAACCTGGTTGAGGGCGGAACCTATTCCTACTACCTCGTTGCCAACTATGTTGACGGCACCACCGCAACCAGCAACACCCAGGAGGTAACCCTGGTAAGCCTCAATGTTGATCCCAGCACAGCCATCAACTCCATCGCCGCCGACGGTGACGAGATTGAGTCGGTAACCTATGTGAACATGGCAGGCGTCCAGAGCAAGCAGCCGTTCGACGGTGTCAACATCGTGGTAACCCGCTACAAGAGCGGCGCAATGAAGAGCAGCAAGGTGCTGTATTAATGCCTATCAAGGTCTATCAAGACTATAGATACCGATAACTAACCGCAAGGGCGGTGCCTGTTTTGGGGCACCGCCCCTGTTATTGTTAAATGAATATAATTTCCAACCTGAACCATAGAAAAACCAAGAAAACTTTTGGAGTTTTAAAAGTTTTCTCTAATTTTGCGCCCCAAATAGAGAAAAAAACTACTAAGCAACAAGAATGGATACAAAAGAACGCATTGTGGCGGAATGCAGCCAGATGCTGATGAGCATGGGTCCTGCATCGATGACGATGGACGACGTGGCACGTGCTTGCGGCATCTCCAAACGCACTCTCTACGAGACATTTCCAGACAAGCGCACGCTCATTGTCGAGTGCCTACACCGCGAGCACGAGGCCAAGAATGCCCAGATGAAAGAGATTTTCAACACATCGTCCAACTGCTTTGAAGCGATGTACCGTGTATATCAGCGTGCCCGGAAGATGTATGAGGCCACATCGATGGCGTTTATCAACGACATCAAGCGCCTGTACCCCGACATCTTTGAGAAGCATATCGAGAACGAGAAAACAGTGATAACGGGCATTGCCTCGGTGTTGCGCCAAGCCCAGGAAGAGGGTCTTGTAATCAATCGCATCAACCCCGAGATTGCAGCCTTCCTGTTCTCGCAGTCGATGCACGAACTGCATGAAAACCCTAAAGGCGCCAAATATGGCTTTAAAGAGGAAGACATATTTGACCATTTGTTTATCAGCTTCTTGCGAGGTGTTGCCACCATCAAGGGAATCGAGATGATTGAATATCTCGAACAGCAAAATCAATAACAACAAACATAATACCGATGTTCAACAAAAAAGTTTTCTACATTATCTTATTAATGTTACTGTGTGGGAGCATAAGCGGTCAAGCCCAACTGAAGCTCTCACTTGACGAGTGCATCCGCATCGCCTTGAACGAGAATCCTACGATCAAGGTACAGGAGATGGAAATCACCCGTGTGAATTACAGCCTCAAGGAGGTGCGAGCACAACTGCTGCCCACCATCAACCTGGCAGGCCAGTACACCCGCAACCTGTCGTTGCAGACCATGTACATGGACACCCCCAACGGCACCATGGCCATCAAGATGGGTAGCGACAACACTCATAATGGCGGTTTCCAGGCCCAGATTCCCCTGGTGGTTCCCCAGTTGTGGAAATCCATCAAGCTCAATGAGAACCAAATTCTGCAGAACTACGAGAAAGCGCGTGCCAACAAGCTGTCGCTTGTGAACCAGGTGGAAAAGGCCTACTATGCCCTGATGCTGGCCCAGGACAGCAAGCGTGTGATTGAGGAGAACCATGCCACCGCCAAGTTGAATGCCGAAATCTTCCAGAAGAAATTTGAGCTGGGTGCCGCGTCAGAGTATGACGTGCTGCGTGCCAATGTCGCCGTGACGAACCTTGAACCCTCGATACTCGAGGCCGAGAACTCCATCACCGCCCTGTTGCTCCAATTGAAGGTGCTCATGGGCATGGACGTACGCACCGACATTGCCCCGAGCCAACAGTTGAGTGACTTCCGCGGCGAGATGTATGCCCGCGCGTTGAACAATACTTTGGGGGCCGATACAGCGCTGGCCAACAACACGAGCCTCAAAGCGATGGACCTGCAGACCGATTACCTGAAGAAAGCCCTCGAAGTGCAGAAGATGGCTTGGTACCCCACTCTGAGCGGCAGTGCCAGCTTGATGTGGCACTCTATGAGCAATGGCAGCCCACTGAGCGGTTTCCGCTGGAGCCGCGCGTCGAGCGTTGGCCTGACCGTTGCGTTTCCCATCTTCCAGGGCGGCCAACGCTACTACAAGCAGAAGCAAGCCGAAATCGCTGTCGATGAGATGAAGTGGCAGCGCGAGAACCTGGAGCGCAGCCTGCAGATGCAGGTCGAGACCCAAAACAATGTGATTGCCAAGAACCTCAAGCAGATCGAGAGCAACGAGGATGGCGTGCACATGGCCGAGAAAGCCAACGACATCATGCAGCAGAGTTTCAAGATTGGAGCCGCATCATTCATCCAGTTGCGCGACACTGAGGATGCCCTGATGGCAGCCCGCCTGGCCTATTATCAAGCCATCTACAACTACCTGGTTGCCGAGAGCGACCTGGAGCATGTGTTGGGCAACACACACTATGTCAAGTAACATCTATGATAGGATAATAACAACAAAATAAATAACCGACAATGAAGATCAAGAGACTTTTACCGATTGCGATGCTCGTTCTGGCACTCGCATCATGCTCGAACAAAGACGAGAAAAAGACAACCGAAGTGAAGGAAGAACTGCCCATCGTCGAGGTGGTAACCATCGGTGAGGAAGCCGTGAAGCAGACCAGCGAGTACACCGGCACCGTCGAGGCGTTCAAGACCAACAACATCTCGTCGAACAGCGGTGCGCGCATCAAGCGCATCCTCGTTGACGTGGGCTCCCGAGTGACCAAGGGTCAACGTTTGGTGATCCTGGACGACGTGAACATAGCCCAGCAACAGATCGCTCTTGCCAACCTGAAGCGCGAACTTGACCGTGCCAAGGAACTGGTGAAAATCGGCGGCGGCACCCAGCAGAGTGTTGACCAGCTGCAGGCCCAATATGACGCCAATGCACGCGCCATCCGCACCATGCAAGAGAACACCGTGCTCACCTCGCCCGTGAGCGGAGTTGTTACCGCCAAGAACTATGATGCCGGCGACCTGCCCGCAGGTCTGCCCGTGCTGACCATTGAACAGCAGCAGCCCCTCAAGGTCATCGTCAACGTCAACGAGAGCGAGTACCCCAAGGTGAAGCGCGGCATGCCCGTAACCGTGAAGTTTGACACCTATGGCGATGAGACTTTCCAGGGTCAGGTTTACCTAATTCACCCCACTGTTGACGCCACAAGCCGCACCTTTGCAGTCGAGGTGGCGATCACCAACCGCGGTGACAAGGTGCGCACCGGCATGTTTGCCCGCGTGAACTTTAATTACGGCACCACCCACAGCGTCGTTGTTCCTGACCGCGCTGTTCAGAAGCAGGTGGGCTCTGGCGTGCGCTACGTCTGGGTTTACCAGGGCGGCGAGGTGGAGCTGCGTGAGGTGGAGCTTGGTCAGCGTCTTGAAGACCGCTATGAGATCAAGGGCGGTTTGGCTGCCGGCAGCCAGGTGGTTATCGCCGGAGCATCGCGACTGACCGACGGAGCCAAAGTAGAACTCAAGAAGTAATTTCAAGTTTCGCGACCAGATGTGAAACTTGAGGTCAGGAGTTTAGAGTTTAACGTTTAGAGAGACTACACTACATAGAATTAAATTATGAGTCTTTATTCCAGTTCAGTAAAACGACCGGTGACCACTTCGCTCGTGTTTGTGGCACTGATTGTGCTGGGTCTGTTCTCGCTCAAGAACCTGCCGATTGACCTGTTCCCCGATGTGGACACCAACACCATCATGGTGATGACGTCCTATGCCGGAACCAGCGCATCGGATATCGAGCAGAACGTGACCCGCCCGCTTGAGAACACCCTTAACTCGGTGGAGCATCTCAAGCACATCACCAGTAACAGCAGGGAGAACATCTCGATTGTCACCCTGGAGTTTGAATATGGTTATGACATCGACGCGTTGACCAACGATGTGCGCGACAAACTCGACATGGTGTCGAGCATGTTGCCCGACGATGCCAACACGCCCATCATCTTCAAGTTCAGCAGCGACATGATCCCCATCGTGCTGCTGTCGGTACAGGCCGAGCAGAGTATGCCGGGACTGTACAAGATCCTTGACGAGAACGTTGCCAACCCGCTGGCGCGCGTCGACGGTGTGGGTTCGGTATCAATCGCCGGTGCCCCCAAGCGCGAGATCCACATCTATCTGGACCCGCTGCGCATGGAGGCCTACAACCTGAGCGTCGAGACAGTCGCCGCCCTGGTTGGCGCCGAGAACCGCAACATTCCCGGTGGAACGTTCGACATCGGTAACGAGACCTACCCCCTGCGCGTGCAGGGTGAGTTCAGCGACCCGCAGCAGATGGGTAACATGGTTGTGGGCATGTCTCCCACTGGTGGTGTTGTCCATCTGAGCGACGTGGCACGCATCGACGACTCGCTCGAGGAGCGTGCCCAGGAGAGCTACAGCAACGGCCAGAAGGGTGCGATGATTATCGTGCAGAAGCAGTCGGGAGCCAACTCGGTGCAGATTTCGACCAAGATTGCCCAGGAATTGCCCAAGATTCAAAAGAACCTTCCCAGCGACGTGAAGTTGGGTTACATTGTCGATACCAGTGACAACATCCGCAACACCATCGGTTCGCTGGTCGAGACCGTGTTGTTTGCGCTGTTGTTTGTGGGTATCGTGGTGTTTGTGTTCCTGGGCCGGTGGCGTGCTACCGTCATCGTGCTTGTGACTATCCCCATCTCGCTGATTGCCTCGTTCATCTACCTGTATGTGACGGGCAACTCATTGAACATCGTGTCGCTGTCGGCCTTGTCCATCGCCATCGGTATGGTGGTCGACGACGCCATTGTGGTTCTTGAGAACGTGACGACCCATATCGAGCGCGGATCAGCACCCATGCAGGCGGCCGTCAACGGCACCAACGAGGTTGCATTGTCGGTAATGGCATCGACACTGACGCTGATTGCCGTGTTCTTCCCGTTGACGCTGGTCAAGGGTATGACCGGAGTGCTGTTCAAGCAACTGGGCTGGATGGTAACCATCATGATGGTGCTGTCTCTCATCTGCGCCTTGATGTTGACCCCCATGCTGTGCAGCCGCCTGCTGCGCCTCAACGTGGGCGACACCAAGATATTCCAGAAGGTGTATGGTCCCATTCTCAAGGTGCTTGACAAGATTGACGACTTCTATGCCAAGGTGCTTGACGTGTGCGTGGCTCACCGCTGGATCACCTCGGCTACCGCATTGGGCATCTTTGTGGCCTCAATGTTCCTGATGAAGTTTATCGGCACCGAGTTCTTCCCCACCAACGATAATGGCCGTCTGGGCGTCTCGCTGGAGTTGCCCATCGGCTCACGCGTGGACCTGGCCAAGGACGTCAGTGAGCGTCTGTATAAGGAATGGACACAGAAGTATCCCGAGATCAAAGTGTTCAACTACACCGTTGGTCAGGCCAGCAGCGACAACACGTTTGCATCGATGCAGGATAACGGTTCACACATCATCTCGATGAACATCACGCTGACTGATGCCGACAAGCGTGACCGCGGCATTACCGAGATTGCGGGCATGATGCGTGAAGACCTCAAGCAGTATCCCGAGTTGAAGAAGGCCCTGGTTAACGTGGGAGGCTCGCGTGGCGGCGGCATGAGCGGCCAAAGCACGCTGAACTACGAGATCTACGGCTATGACTTCACCAAGACCGATAGTGTTGCCCAGCGACTGAAGCGCATCCTTGAGAGTGTGCCTGGCGCTGCCGACATCAACATCAGCCGCAGTGACTACCAGCCCGAGTACCACGTCGACTTTGACCGCGAGAAGCTGGCTCTGTACGGTTTGAACCTGAGCACCGCCGCCAGTGCCCTGCGCAACCGCATCAACGGTACGACGGCAAGCTACTTCCGTGAGGACGGAATGGAGTATGACATCAAGGTGATGTATGACCCCGAACACCGCCGCAGCATCAGCGACATCGAGAACATCATGCTCTATAACGCCATGGGACAAGGCGTTCGCCTCAAGGAGGTGGGCACCGTTGTCGAGCGTTTCTACCCGCCCACGATTGAGCGTAAAGACCGCGAGCGCATCATCACCGTCTCTACTGTTGTGCAAAACCGCCCCATGAGTGAGGTAATTGCCGATGCCCAGCCTCTCATCGACAAGATGGACAAGCCCAGCGATGTGATTATCCAGCTGAGCGGTAGCTACGAGGACCAGCAGGATTCGTTCGGCGACCTGGCTATCCTGGGTATCCTCATCATCATGCTGGTTTACATGGTGATGGCCGGCCAGTTTGAGTCATTCACCTATCCTGCCATCATCATGACGTCGATCATGTTTGCCTTCTCGGGTATCGTGCTCATCCTGTTGCTCACCAAGACCAACCTGAACGTGATGTCGATGATCGGTGCCATCATGCTGATTGGTATTGTGGTTAAAAACGGTATTGTGCTCATCGACTATATCAACCTGAACCGAGAACGCGGCATGAGCATCCGCCGAGCTGTGATCAATGGTGGTCACTCGCGTCTGCGTCCCGTGCTCATGACCTCGTTGACTACCATCCTGGGCATGGTTCCCATGGCTGTGGGAACCGGTGTTGGTAGCGAGATGTGGCGCCCCATGGGTATTGCCGTGATTGGCGGTTTGACCATGTCGACGTTGATGACACTGCTGTTTGTGCCCACGATGTATACCATCTTTGCGCTGACGGGCATCCGCCGCACCCGCAAGAAACTTCATGAAAAGAAAAACTGATAAAAAAGGGTAATAACATGAAAGCGATATTTGTAGCCTTTGATGAGGCATATTACGACCGCATTGTCGATAAACTGCATCTGCTCAACTGCCGCGGCTTCACGGGCTGGCGCGAGGTGCAAGGCCGTGGCAGCAAAACGGGTGAGCCCCACTACGCCACCCATGCCTGGCCCTCGATTGCCTCAGCTATCCTGACGGTGGTCGATGACCGCCGTGTGGACGTTGTTCTTGACGAGCTGCACCAGATGGACATGGCGACGCCCAAGCTGGGCTTGCGCGCGTTTGTGCTTCCCGTTGAACGCACAATTTAGGGGACGCACAATACACCCCCTTACACTCGTTATCGCTGGCTGACTACCAGAGTCGGCTGGCGATAATGCTTTAGGGGTAACGACATCAACATGGTCATCAACATCCAACCAACATGAGAAAGTCCCGAACAACCAACCGAAGAGTCGTGCTGGCGGCAATATTCCTTCTCGCAATGGCCAGCACAGCGATGAGCTACACCTTTGAGGCCGGTGGCATATACTATTTCACCAGCGGCAACATGGCAGTGGTCACCAGTGGGGACGATGATCACCGCTACAGCGGGCATGTGTCTATTCCTGCCAGTGTCACTCACGACGGCACGACCTATCAGGTTATGGCCATCGGTAGCCATGCCTTTGAGTATTGCGATGCACTGACCGGCGTTGACATTCCTGCCACTGTCACCACAATCGGGCGAGATGCCTTTTCCCGTTGCACATCGCTCACTGCTGTCACCATCCCCAACTCGGTGACGGCGATCGACAGTTATGCCTTCAGTTTCTGCACCGCACTCACGTCGGTGAGCTTGGGCACGTGCTTGGCCAGCATCGGGGAGAATGCTTTCGCGTCATGCGAGTCATTGACCGGCATCGTCATTCCGCGATCGGTCCAGGCCCTTGCCGGCAATCCGTTCTACCGCTGCATCTCTTTAACCAGGCTTGAAGTGGAGAGCGGGAATGCCACCTATGACTCGCGCAACCATTGCAACGCCCTCATCGAGACAGCTACCGGCACGTTGCTGGCAGGATGTCGCACCACAACAGTTCCCGACGGGGTAACCATCATCGGCGACCAAGCATTCTCCTCCCAGACGGGATTGACCGACGTCAATTTTCCCGGCTCGGTGCGCAGGATCGGCAACTATGCGTTCTATGACTGCAGTGGGTTGAAGAGTGCCACGTTCGGCTCTGGGCTGGAGTCTATTGATTATTATGCATTTAGGGGATGTACGAGTCTGAAACAATTAGAGTTACCTAATAGTCTCAAGACCCTGGGCGATTATTCCTTTGAGAGTTGCTCGTCATTGACAAGAGTCGACACCGGTGACGGTTTGACGAGCATCGGCTATGCCGCGTTCAACAACTGCACATCCCTGGATAGTGTAGCATTCGGCCAATCGGTCCAAACCATTCACTCCAGCGCATTTAACGGATGTACCAGCCTGCGCAGCGCGATTCTGCCTGACGGTGTGAAGTCGGTCGGTCAATTTGCCTTTGCCTATTCAGGCATATCGCGCCTGTGGCTTGGCAAGAACCTGACTGGGGGAATAGGAGCTTATGCATTCCTGTGGTGCGGCAATCTGACAGATGTCATTATCCCCGAGGGCGTGGTTAAACTCAACAGCGAGACATTCCACTATTGCCACCGCCTGGCCCATGTGTCGCTGCCCACAACACTGCGTGAAATAGGTCCTCGCGCATTCGCCTTGTGCGAATTATTGACCGCCATCACTATTCCTGCTGGAGTGACGGCAATCGGGAACCGAGCGTTCTTCAGATGCACAAGTCTGGCCAGCATTGTCATACCAGACGCGGTGACCAGCTTGGGCGATGAAGCCTTCACCGACTGCACTGGACTAACTCAAGCCACCATGGGCAGGTCATTAGGCCTTCTTGGTTCAGGGACTTTTTCAGGATGCCAGACATTATCAACCGTCTATTGCAAGGCCACTGCCCCACCCTTGATTCTTGATGCGAACACCTTTGCCAACTACTCTGATGCCGTTCTTTACGTGCCCACGCCATCGGTTAACAGCTATCAAAATGCCATGCACTGGGCGCGCTTTGGCCTGATTCTGGGGATGGACTTCACCGACCCGGGTGATGTCAATGGCGATGCCGAAGTCAATTTGGCCGACATTAACGCAGTCATCAACCTGGTGTTGTCGGGAAGCAGCGACCCCAATGGCGACGTGAATGGTGACGGCGAGGTCAACATTGCCGACATCAATGCTATCATCAGTCTAGTTCTGGAAGTCGGGAAATAACCAGCGCCATCCTCTTGCCATACCTTCTTTTAGAACTTCCTCTTGGTGGGGATGTAATCCTGATGGCTCATTTCGGCTTCGCCCCATTGTGAATTGAGCCAGGCGACCTTCTTATCGAAACAAGGTTTCTCGAAAGCGCGCATGCGGGCCGGGATGTTGTCGCTGCTGTACTGCGGCCATCGCTTGTGGTCGCAATTGCCTGCGACCTCGATTCTTACGGTGAAGTCTTCCATGAATTCCTCCATGGCGGGATACACATCGTTATAGAACCGTCGCCAGTGATACTTCACGCGTTGCTGAAAGCGCGGAAATTTGGCAATCTCGCTGATCCACCTCGAGCGGCAGTAACTGGGCAGATTCTCGTAGATGTATTCATCGAACTCATACAAAGAGCCGAAGCGATGAAAAGAGCTGCCGCAGTCCCACAGGGGTCCAAAAATCAGTTTTGAGTCGGCTCCTTGCTGTTTGTACATGTAGCAGCTGCCCGAGAAGGCCTCGGGATTATCGACCGCTTCCTGGACGATGTAGAAGATGGCGAGCGAGTCGATGTCGATATACTTTTCCCACTCGGTGCTGTTCTTGTCGCTGCAATAGATGGCCTTGTCGGCCATGGTCAAGAAATTGGTGATGTAGTCCCGCTGCTGGGGGCTCAACAGTTCTGGAGAGTGTGGCGTAACCCAGAAGGGCATGCCATTACCCTCGATGAAAGAGATATTGCCTGGTTCAACATAGTTGTCGATTTCCAGCAACCAGCCGCCAGTAATGCGCTCGGGGTCGGTCTCATAGTCATATTGCTCCTTGATGTTGACACGGTTCTTGTCAACCCGGATTTTCTCGGTGAGGAAGTAAAGGCCGATATAGTCACCATTGAGGACCACCTCGACGGGCTGCATGCGGGGGTTCCACGCCATACCCATGCGGCGGCCGATCTCAAATGGCAGGGCATCGTTCAGCTGCCCCATCCAGAACTCAGCATTGGCCATCAGCACCCAGTGGCGGCTCGAAGGCATGCCCAGCACCTTGTGTTTCTCGTTGAGCTTGAGGCGGTAGGGTTTCTTCTCGAGGTTGGTCCACGTGGCGTTGCCGCGCCCCTTGATTTCCATGGCGAGCGGAGCGTCCTTCGATCCGATGGATTCGAATCGCTGGTCGCCCTGATTGTCGAGCCACCATTGCGCTTGACGATACTCCTCCTTGCTGTCGATCTCGCTGCTGTCCCGGGTGTTGATAAAGAGTACAGGCAGTGTGCCCGAGTAGAGTCCGGTGTCGACAGGTGTCACGATAGTGTCGGTGGGCTGGGGCGGCTGCGGAACTGGGTCGGGAACCGGCAAGGGCTCGTCTTCACAAGCCACGAGAGCCAAGGCCATCAGCAATAAAGGTATCAGGAGGGTCGACGTTTTCATTAGCATTCACTATAGATTAATGGTATCCTAACAATAGAACGTCATGTCCTTGAAAAAATTGTGTTCCACATTTCATTGGTAACCACACACTGCACGATATTGACGTGCGGGAATGATAAATTTCGGGAAAACTGATTTTTAACGACTAAAATCATTACCTTTGCAGTCATGAAAAGAAAACTACTGGTCATATTGATGGTGCTGGTGGCGGCGATGACGCACGTCGGCATGGCACAGTTCACTGCCGAGCGGGGCAAGCCTGCCGCTACCAAGAAGCAGCGGGTGGAGCCGTCCTACGCCTGGAGCGTTAGCGAGCCCCTGGGCCTGCACTACTCGTCGACCATCGACACCCTGCACCTGGATTACCACCGCACGATGATTCCCTCGCTGGTGAGCGATGCTTGGGTGACAACGGGCAACTATGGAGCTCCCGGCCAGAATCAGATATTCATGGACCGCCCCGTAACGGGTGAATTCTTCATGGAGGACGCCATCGATGCATGGCTGCACAACACCAGCACAATGCGCTACTACAACACGCGCATCCCCATGACACTGCTCAGCCACTCGACCGGCGGCGACAAGTACAGCAACCTGGACCGCACGCAGCTGGAGTTCTCGGGCAACGTGGACCGCAAGACCCAATTGGGCGTTGGCATCGACTATATCTACAGCAAGGGCTCGTATGACGTGCAGGCCGACAAGGACTTCACTTGGCGCCTGTTTGGTTCTCACATGGGCGACCGCTACGAGATGCAGACGTTCTTCAACCACTACAACTACACCACCAAGGAAAGCGGTGGCATCATCGACGACCGCTACATCACCGACCCGGCCGAGGTGCAGGGCGGCGAGACCCGCGTGGACAACAAGAGCATTCCCACCCTGCTGAGTGCAGCGCATAGCCACCTCGAGGGCAGCCAGCTGTACCTGAACCAGCGTTACAAAGTGGGCTTTTACCGCTATCGCCGCGACAGCATCACCGACACGATCATCGACCGCACCTATGTTCCCGTGACCAGCTTTATCTGGACCCTTGATTTCAAGCATGCCAAGCACCAGTTCCTGAACAGTGCCGCAAGCGAGGACGCTTCATTCTTTGACCATCGCTTCCTGAACTTGAATGGCACCGACGAGACAAACAGCTATTGGCGACTGCGCAACACGGTGGGAATCTCGATGCTCGAGGGTTTCAACAAGTACGCCAAGTTCGGCTTTGCCGTCTATGGCACTCACGAGGTGAGACGCTATACCCAAGTCACCGACAGCATCACGGGCACCACGCTGCCCGAGGGGTTGGATGTCCTGCCAGTGAACGTGCCTCAGCGCGCTACCCAAAACCTGCTGTGGATAGGCGGCCAGCTCACCAAGCAACAGGGTTCACTGCTTCGCTACAACGCCACGGCACAGTTTGGCTTACTGGGTGATGCCGCAGGCGAGGTGGACGTCACTGGCGATGTGACAACCCGCTTCAAGATGCTGGGTGACACCGTGAGCATCAAGGGCTATGGCTACTTCAAGAATCTGAGCGTCCCTTACCTGCTGCAGCACTTCATCTCTAACCACTATGCGTGGGACAACAGCTTTGCCAAGACCAAGCGCGTGCGTGTGGGCGGCGCGCTGGACATCCCCTTCTCGTGGACCAACGTCAACGTGGGCTATGAGACCCTGAACGACTACATCTACTGGGATGCCGACGGCATGCCGGCACAGCACGGCGGTGCCATCCATGTGCTGAGTGCCCGCCTGCGGCAAGGGCTTCACTTCAAGGCCTTCAACTGGGACAACAGCGTGATCTTGCAGACCAGCAGCAACGAGCAGGTGCTGCCGCTGCCCAAACTGGCCATCTACAGCAACCTGTATGCCACGTTCACCATCGCCCGCGTGCTGCATGTGCAGATGGGCGTTGACGGCAACTACTATACCAAGTATTATGCCCCGGCCTACAATCCAGCGACGATGACCTTCCACAGCCAGCAGGAAATGGAGTGCGGCGGCTTTGCCCTGATGAACCTGTATGCCAACTTCAAGATGAAGCAGGCGCGCTTCTTCGTCGCCTGGACCCACTTTAACCAGAAGCTGAAAAGCGGCACGGCCTACTTTGCCTCGCCCCACTATCCGCTCAACCCCGCCCGCCTGCAACTGGGCGTGTCGGTCAACTTTGTGAACTAAAGCGTGCAATCACTTATTATCGACATCATCATGATCAAAAGACATTTACTACTGGCCCTTGCTGTGATGGTCATCACTGCCATGGCCGCATGCAGCGGCAAGGGAAGCAACGACGGCAACAGCACTGCTGGCAGCGACGACAGCACCCTGTGCCAGTTCAGCAACATCAAGGTTGAAAAGATGTTCTACTGCCTTGACGAGGAGCGCGACACGCTCTACTTCGACAACATGATCACAGCCCTGTGGCCACAGGTCATCAACGGCAAGCCTTGCCCCCGGCTGCAACAAGCCCTGCTGCGCGCCATGACCGACAGTGCCGAGCTGGGCACCCTTGACCAGGTCACCGACTTCCTGCTCAACCCTGCCAGCTACACCGAGCATGAAAGCGACCAACTGGTTCCCGTTCAAGCCATCCATGGCGATGACGGCAAGCTATCGACCAGCGAGGTGAGAGTCAGCATGGAGTCCATGACCGACCGCTTGCTCACCTATCATCTCTCCACCTATGCCTACATGGCAGGCGGCGCACACGGCATCTATGCCAACAACTATGTCACCTACGACCTCAAGACCCATCAGCCCGTTGCCCTGCTCGACGTTGTTGCCGACACCACCTTGCTGCGTGCGGTAACGCTCAAGTCCATCAAGCAGACCTATGACTACGACAAGGACGACCTGATTCTGCCCGACGACGGCGTGCTGCCGCTGCCTGGCGACTTCTACATCCAGGACCAGGTGCTGCATGTCGTTTATCAGGTCTATGAGATTGCCAGTTATGCCCAGGGGATGATCGATGCCCCCATCTATCCCTATATGCTCAAGCCCGAGGAGATAAAACGCCTCTTCACCGCCTATGGCCAGGAGCTGACCGGTAACAATGAGTAAAAATTATCATCTCATCAGACACTTGACAATCAGTCGGTTAATTGACCGACTGATATTTTTTTGAAAAATTTCTTGAAAAATCCTTTGTCAATTCAAAAACTCGCAGTACCTTTGCAGTCGCTTTGAGAAAGAGATTTCGATGAGCACTCACATGTTGGTGCGTTAGTTCAGTTGGTTAGAATACCTGCCTGTCACGCAGGGGGTCGCGTGTTCGAGTCACGTACGCACCGCAGTGGAGAGAGGATTTGGGTAAGTATGCTTCGGCTGCTTGCCCATTCTTTTTTATTGGGCTATAGAACTTTTTCTTTTAAACGCGAATTACGCAAATTAAACGAAGGCTACGCAGCGGATGCCAATTCATTTAATTCGCGTAATTCGTTGTTTAGATATTCTGTCTAGTTACAGGGGCTTGATGGAGACGGCAAAGCCGCCGCCAGGTGCACTGTGCAACTTGAGGGTTGTCTTGCTGGTCACTTTCTTCTTGGTGATGACATAGGCCTGTGGATTGGTCCGGTAGTCGGCATGTTTAGCGTCGGCATAGATGGTAGCCTCGTAGCTGCGTCCCGCATCCAGAAAGTCGAGCTTGACGACGCTGTCGTGGGGCTTGACATCGGTCACGCCGCCCAAGTACCAGGCATCGCTGTTCTTGTCCTTGCGGGCGATGGTGACGAACTGCATGGGCTCGGCCTCGAGATAGACCGAGCGCTGCCAGTCCACAGGCACATCCTTGATGAACTGGAAGGCGTCCATGAAGCGGGCGTAGTTCTCAGGCAGGTCGGCAGCCATCTGCAGTGGGCTGTAGAGGGTCACATACAGGGCCAGTTGTCCGCAGATGGTGGACAGGCACTTGGACTCGTTGGCCGGGGCGAACTTGGAGAGGTCCATCTCGAAGATGCCCGGCGTGTAGTCCATGGGGCCGCCCTGCAGGCGCGTGAACGGCAGGATGGCCGTGTGTCCCGGCGTGGTGCCGCCAAAGGCCTGATACTCGGTGCCGCGGGCACTCTCGTTGCCAATGAGGTTGGGCCACGTGCGGCACAGGCCCGTGGGACGGACTGCCTCGTGGGCATTGACCATGATGTGGTGCTTGGCGGCCTGCTCGATGCAGTACTGGTAGTGGTTGATGATCCACTGGCTGTAGTGGTTCTCGCCACGCGGCAGGATGTCGGCCACATAGCCGCTCTTGACGGCGTTGTAGCCCAGCTTGTTCATGAGCGAATAGGCCTGCTCGAGGTGCCGCTCGTAGTTGCGTGTGCTGGCCGAGGTCTCGTGGTGCATCATCAGGCGAATGCCCTTGCTGTGGGCATAGTCGTTGAGCATCTGGATATCGAAGTCGGGATAGGGGGTGACGAAGTCAAAGACATAGTCCTTGCTGTTGCCAAACCAATCCTCCCAACCCTGGTTCCATCCCTCGACGAGCAACTGGTCAAAGCCATTGGCAGTGGCAAAGTCGATGTAACGCTTCACGTTCTCGTTGTTGGCGCCGTGGTGTCCGTTGGGCTTGAGCTTGGAGTAGTCGGTCTCGCCCAGCCTGACCGAGGGGACATCGTCGGTGTAATGCCAGGTGCTCTTGCCGGCAATGAGTTCCCACCACACGCCCATGTACTTGACAGGCTTGATCCACGAGGTATCCTCGATCTTGCAAGGTTCGTTGAGGTTGAGGATGAGGCGCGAAGCCAGCATCTGGCGCGCATCGTCAACAATCATGATGGTGCGCCATGGGGTGTGGCAGGGCGTCTGCATGTAGCCCTTGTGCCCCTGTGCGTCGGGGGTGAGCCACGACTCAAACACCATGTTGCGGTCGTCCAGGTTCAGGTGCATGCAGGGATAGTCCACCAATGCCGCCTCGTGCAGGTTGAGGTAGATGCCATCGTCGGTCTTGAGCAGCAGGGAAGTCTGCACACCCGTCTCGCTGAACTGCTGCTGTGACTCGTTGGACGTGATGCGGTTGTGGAAGATGCCGCGTATCTCGCTCAGGCGTGAGCGCGTGTACTCATACTCCTGCGTATCATAGTCGCCGCCAATCCACCACGCCGTGATGTCGCCCGGCATGGCAAACTGGGTGCGTTCCTCCTTGATGACAAAATAGGTGAGGTTGTCCTGCAGCGGGAACTCGTAGCGGAAGCCGATGCCGTCGTCATAGACACGGAAGCGCACCACGATGTAGCGGTTCAGGTCGAGCTGGTCGAGCGTAACCGCCATCTCGTTGTAGTGGTTGCGGATGCTGCTCTCCTCGCCCCACACGGGCTGCCACGTCTCGTCGAACGACGAGTAGCGTGTGGAGAGCATCGTGAAGCCGTCGCACATGGAATTCTCGCCAATCGAGACCTTGTTGTTGAAGTTGGAGCCCTTGCCGCTGCCCTTGGCACTGAGCAGTTCAAGCCCCAATCGGCTGTCGCGGATCACCTGCTTGCCCTTGTAGGTGACATTATAGACAGGTACCCCATCCACCACATCAAAGTTGACACTGATGTTACGGTCGGGCGAATAGGCCGTCTCCACACGAGCCTGCAATGGGCTGGGCACCAGCATTGCAACAAACAACACGAAAAGCAATAAGCACCGCATATTCATAGACTTATCTTTATTTTTGGTTAATAATCACACTTTTTAGATGTGCTAAGGTAGTAAAAATCCGCTATCCATCCACTACTCTCCTCCAAAATCCAGCCAACGACCCACCCGCTATTCTCATTTATTGAGTCCACTTGAAAAAGTGGCCCACTTGATAGCTTCTTTCAAATTGGCGATTTTCCAGAAAGCAAGAATCAAAGTTAACGTTTTTATCTTGATATCCTTTCTTGATTATCTTACATAGGCCGTGATGTTTTAAAAGGTGAATTGTGATTATATCAGCGCAAAAATAGTCAATTTATTTGATTTTGAAAGAACAAGCAGAGACTTTTTAGAAGTCAACTGCAATAAAGCCACGTTCATTTGATAAATCAAGCTGTGCACACAGTCGCTAAAGGGTGCTCTACAACAAATAGGCTGTGTCATTGCAGGGATTGGTGCGGGCCTGGCATGGTTGATTGCTGGAGGGGACGGGGTAGTGGTAATGTCATGGCCGGGCTGGATGATGTCGTCGAGGCAGATGTAATGCAGGGCGCGCGCTGCTGCCGGAGGTGAAGGGTTAGAAGGGCGGGGGTGATTGCAGGGTCAGCGACTGGCCGGTGGCGGGATGGGTGAAGGTGAGGGAGCGGGCGTGGAGCATCAGGCGGGTGGAGGCGGTGCCGTAGAGGCGGTCGCCCACGATGGGGCAGTTGAGGCCCAGGGGATGAGAGGCATGCACGCGCAACTGGTGGGTGCGGCCCGTGAGGGGCTCCATTTCCACGAGCGTGCGACCGTCACGGCGTTGCAACACGCGGTATCGGGTCACGGCAGGCTTGCCGCACTCAGGGTCCACCCGCTGTCGCGGACGGTCGTCCACGTCGGGACGCATGGGCAGTTCGATGGTGCCCTGGTCATCCATCACCTCGCCGTCGAGCAGGGCAACGTAGAATTTCCTGATAGTGTGTTTCTCGAATTGCTGCTGCAGGGCCTTGTGGGTGGCTTTATCCTTGGCAAACATGACCAAACCCGAGGTCTCCTGATCCAGGCGGTGCACAACGATGGGCCCGACGGCCTCGGGGTGGGCACTGCGGTAACGGGTATATAGCGAGTCCTCGAGTTGCTTTCCTGGCACGGTGAGCATGCCCGATGGCTTGTCGAGCACCGTGAGCCACCGGTCATCATAGATTACATCAAGCGTAGCCTCACCTAAGGGTTGCTCCAAGTGGTTGTCCTCGACGTCGAGCCCTTGCAGCATGAAATCGAGGATGGGCTTGCACTTGCTGCGGCAGGCGGGGTAGAAATGCCCGTGGTGGCGCACCTCACCCACTGGCGATGCACCCCACCAGAACTCGGCCATGCACACGGGCTGTAGCCGTTGCCGATAGGCATAGTTGAGCAGACGCGGTGCACAGCACTCCCCTGCCCCAGCCGGCGGCAACGTACCCAAGGGCCTGAACACCTCGACCAGGTCGCGTTGTTCGCCCCGCGCATTGCCCACGACAAAGAGGCGGAAGATGCGTTCCTGCAGGGCCTCGCTCATGGCCTTGCGGCGTGCCCTGAGCGCCGAGATGCGGTCACGATAGGCGGCGAGCCGGGCGGTGGCGTCCTGCAAGCGTTGCTCGTGGCGGTGGCGCAGACGCTTGAGTTCGGCCTTCTCGTAGCGGCTCTGGTTGAGCAAGGCTTCCTGTTCGCTTGCCGTGAGGCCACCCATGGCACGACGCTCGTCGCGCTCACGCTTGTGGCGGGCCATGAGCACCTTGAATCGGGCGATCTCATCTTCCATCTCCCGCCGGGATTCCGCCTCATGCCGCTGCAAGGCCACCCACTCGGGAGCCAGCTGCATGCGCTCCACCTCATGGTTGATGGCAGTGATGCGGGCCTCGCCCTGCTTGAACTCGCCCATCGGGTCGAGCAGATCATAGACCGGCGGCACAAAGTAACCGTGATGGACGCTGCCCGCCAGATTGCCCGAGAAGGCCGCTAAATAGCCCAGACGCCCCTCGACGTCTCGAGCCACAAGTACACCCAGCATCTTGCCGGCAGCGAGTTCGCTGGCCCAATCATCACGCGTTGCAACATAACGCCGCACCCGCTCCACGGCCATCAGCGCCAACGGATGGGGCTCATACAGGAAGGGGCAAGTGAACTGCCGCGGCAACGACACAGCCGCCGCCTCGGGACCAAACAGATGAAATGCTTCCATCTTGTCCACAGGTCAAGATGAACGTTTCTTGCCAAGCATCCAGGGTGTGTAACGCTCGACAAACAAGGCTATAGGATAAATGACAACCATCACTGCCAGGGCGATGAAGACCTTGAGCAGGATGCTATCGTCGAAGGCGCTCTCGCTCAGCACCTTGCCCATGACAATCTTGATAATGCCGATGACGTAGTTCTGCACGGCCAGATAGGTGATGCTGGTAACGGCAACCGCACGTGCAATAGGGTTATCGCCGCAACCCGTCTCCAGAGAGCGGCACAGGGCCACATAGAGCGGCAGCGTGAGGATGACAGCCTCGGGGGCAAGGACATAGGCCACAGCGCGATCGATGTGCAGTGGTGCAAATATCAGGAACCCCAATCCCGCCGCCGCCAGCACGAGCCACAACGCAGCACGCGAAGCGGCGCCAAAGTTCCACTTGTCCACCCACGGCCTGCAACAGTTGCCCACGGCATAGATGGGCATATAGAGCAAAGCACGGTCCAAATTCCAGTA